>Ga0315911_1000005_pt1 | contig 426255 bp, 408 predicted proteins | sample Edanod1MG_FD_207737 | JGI IMG/M metagenome (GOLD analysis project Ga0315911, IMG submission 207737) | Root nodule microbial communities collected in Santa Monica, California, United States - Edamame nodules 1 | ecosystem: Host-associated > Plants > Roots > Nodule | place: USA: California... | reverse complement strand
ATGCCGTCAATCGGCCGCCCAAACGAAGCTGTCCACTCCCGCGCGCCCCCAGAAGCCACGCAAAAAAATGCCTGACACTGGCCTGCACCCGCGCACGCCCAATTGCGCAAAGCCCTCGCTTGCGGGGAGGGTTGGGGTGGGGGCTCTCTCCACGAGTCGTATCGTGGAGAGAGCCCCCACCCGTATCGCATCTCTGATGCGATACGACCTCCCCCGCAAGCGGGAGAGGTTCAGCAGTCTGCCGCGAGGCTGGTTCAGCCTGACTCCATCATGCACTAGCTAACGCTTGCGCGCCGCCTTGCGGGTCTTTCCGACCGACCGTTTGCTGGCCGCGCCGCGCTTGGTCGCGGTCTTCTTGCTGGCGGCCGCGCGTCGGACCGGAGCTGCCGTGGCCGGACGCTTGCGCGCCGGCGCCTTCTTCGGCGCTTTCCTGGCCGTTTCCCTCGCAGCTTTCTTGGCGGCCTTCTTCGCTGTTTGCGGACGCGCGCGTCGCGCCGTTGTCGCGCCGCGGCGCCGCGTGCTGTTTCCTCCGATCGGAACGAGGTGGTCGTCGGCATCCAGTGTCAGCTGCTGGAGCAGGAACGCCGGCAGGAAGCTCGGGTCGTTGTAGAGCTTGCTCAAACTGTCCTGATCGAACTTGCCGCCCTGCCCGCGGTCTTCGCCCGCACCGGCGCGCCAGGCCGCTTCCCAGACCCGGGCCAGGGTCTTGGCACCGTCCTGCATGCAGGCCGCGGTGGCATCCTTCAGCTTCGACCACAGCGCCTCGACCTGGCCGCTGCCCATATGCGAATTGAACAGGTTGACGATGGTCATCGGCGGCAACCGCTTCACGGTCCGCTGCATCAGCGCGACCACGGCAACCGCGGCGTCGCGGCCGGTCGGCGTGCCGCCAGGGACAATCTCGGCAACGTCGCTGGTCCGGGCGTCAGGGATCATCTTGATGAGATCCTTGCCGTGCCGGCCGATCATCGTGGTCTCGTACACGCTGTGCACCTTGGCATGCGCCTTGTCGTTCGGATCGAGGCCATGGTGGAATTGCGAGATGTGCAGTGGCTGGCAGGCATCGCCGATGTAATGCGCGACAATGCCCGCGGCGCAGACGAACTCCAGCTTCTTGTTGGCGGCGGCGTACTCCACCATCTCGTCGAAGATCTGCCAGACCCGGAACGGCAACGCGCCGCGCCGGTCCTCGCCGATCCCTTCGTAATAGTCGTTCCAGACCTTCGGATCGACGTTGCGCGTCGACTCCGCGCAAAGGTCGAGCAGCGTCTTGCCGTCCCTGCCCGGCTTGTCCATGTCGGCGAAATGGTTGCTTTCGTCGGTGTGCCGGGTGAAGCGCCAGACCAGGTCGGCGACATCGGCCAGCGGCGAGAACGTGCCTCGCTGATGCGGCTTGAGGTCGGCGAGCAGCTTGTCGTCGAGGCCGATATTGTCGGAATTGGCGTCCATCATGGCGGCAAGCTTGGGCAGCTTCGCATCGATCAGACCGGTCGCGTAGGCGCCGATCTTGACGTGGCCCCATTCGCCCCAATACTCGGTGTGGCCGGCGTTCCAGTCGCCGATCAACTCGACATCGAGCTCGCGGCACAGCGTCGCCATGCAGATGCCGAGCGCAACCTGCATCGGGACCTTGCCGCTCGATCCGAACAGTTCCTGGCCGCCCCATTCGAGTGCCAGAGGACTGAGGATCCGCGCGCCGCTGGCGTTCTTCCTGGCGTCCGGATCGTCGACGAACCAGACCGTGCCGGAATCGCCGGGATAGTTGTTGAGCGGCGTGTCGCCGTCGCGCGGGCCGATCACGAAATCGCTGACATATTCCATGCCGCCGACGGTCTTGTAGCGATAGAACAGGCCGAGGATCTTGCCCTTCATCAATCCGCTGGTCGCACCGAACGCAATCAGCGGCTGGTTGATGATGTCGAGACGGAAGGTGCCGACATTGAGGTCGACGACGTCGCCGACCTGGCCCACGCCGTATACCTGTGCGGTCCAGCCCTTGACGTCATCGACGCGGATCAAGCCGGCATCGAGATTGGCCACCACGCGCGAGCCGGGCCAGCCGGGATAGACCTCGCTGAAGGCGCGCTTGCCGAGTTGCAGCGCATCGCTGACGCCGAGGCGGCGGTCGGTGTTCTTGAAGCCGGCGAAGATCTCGCGGCCGGCGGCGCCGACCACGTGACGGTTGGAGAGTGCAAACACTGTCTCGCCATTGGTGACGAGACAGCCGACCGAGCCACGGTGGATCTTGCCCTGGATCATGGTCTGCACCGGAAAGCCGCCGCCGACCAGATCGCTCTTGAACACCGGCGGATCGACGCTGCCGGGGCTACCCTCGTTCGGATCGACCTTGACGACGCAGGTGGGCACGACTCGACCATCAGGCAGATACAGGAACGGAGGCACCAGCTGGTCCTGCTTCTCGGGATGGTTCTTCAGTTCGGAGCGCTTCATCCAGTCGCGGACGAAGACGAGGATGCAGGGCCACGACCAGTCCTTGACCGACGAATTGAACAGCGTGCGCGGACCGAGCGCCTGCGGTTTGGAGTGCGCCTTTCTTTCCGTCGCGTTGCGATCGTTGTCCCGGATCAGATAGCGGCCGATCGCCGTGGCGTAGACCGATTGCAGATGGGCGAGGTGCACGTGATAGGCCTCGCGGGCATCGAGCAGGTCCTTGACCGACAATGACGTGAAATCATGCTTGGTCAGATCAATCATCTGGCTCCTCCGAAAATGCGCTTTGCGGCAACACCGGTTCAGGACGCAGAAATAGACGATCGTGGCAGCCCACGATCATGGGTTAGTTCACATAAGTTATACAATTTAAAAGGGATGACACGAATGTGACGGGGCGGGCCGGATGTCTCTCCGCCGAACGGCGTGCGGATTTCTATTTCCGCTGGGCGCGCCCTTTGGCGAAATGCTTGGCCAGGAAATCCGCCAGCACCTCGACCCGCGCGGGACGCGGTCCGCCGGGCGGGGTGACGAGATGCACGGCGCCCTCGGGCTGCTTCCAGCCTTTCAGGATCACCTCGACCTCGCCGCGCGCGATCGCATCGCCGACGATGAAGTCGGGCAGATCGGCGATGCCGAGGCCGGCGAGCAGCGCGGGCATCACGGCCTCGCCATTGTTGACCCGGAGCTGGCCGGCGGGACGCACGCTCGCCTGCTCGCCCGACGCGTTGGTGTAGTGCCAGACGCCCTGGGTCGAGAGATAGGCGTAGCCGAAGCATTTGTGCTCGGCGAGATGCATCGGATGGGTCGGCCGGCCGTGGCGCTTCAGATAGGACGGCGCCGCCACCGTGTAGCGCGGCATGCCGCACAGCCGCCGCGCGATCAGCGAGGAATCCGGCAGCCGCGCGATGCGCAGGCCGGCATCGAAGCCCTCGCCGATCAGATCGACCGTCGCGTCGCTCAAATGCAGGTCGATCGAAACCTCCGGATAGGCCTCCATGAATTCCGGCAGCAGCGGCGCCACCGTCTTGATGCCGAAACTCATCGGCACCGCGAGCCGCACCAGGCCGCGCGGCGTGGTCGATTGCGCCAGCGCCTCGTTCTCGGCGGCCTCGCCGTCGGCGAGCAGCCGCGCGGCGCGCTCCGACAATTTCTGGCCGGCATCGGTCAGCGCCAGCCGCCGCGACGTGCGGTTGAACAGCCGCGCACCAAGCCGTTCCTCCAGCCGGCTGACCGCCTTGGACACCGTCGCCTTGGACAGCGAGAGCTCGGTCGCGGCCGCCGCAAACGACCGTAATTCCACGACTTTTGCGAAGATCGCGAGCGCCTCGAAGTCCGGCAGTTTCGACATGGGCCGCTGTCCTGATTGCTCAATAATGGAAACAATGAGTTTCGATAGTTTCTATTTCTATACCACAGCCGGAGGCATATCCAAGTGCCATCAAATTCAACCGATGGAGAAATCCAATGACCAAGAAGCTCTCAGGCAAGGTTGCCCTCGTCACCGGCGGTTCGCGCGGTATCGGCGCGGCCAGCGCCCGCGCACTCGCCGCGGAAGGCGCCAGCGTTGCGATCAGCTACGTCGCCTCTCCCGAGAAGGCCGAGGCTGTCGTCGCCGAGCTGAAGGGCAAGGGCGTCAACGCCCGCGCCTACAAGGCCGACCAGGCCTCGTCATCCGATGTCGATCAGCTGGTGAAGACCGTCGCCAAGGATTTTGGCCGGCTCGACATCCTGGTCAACAACGCCGGTGTCGCATCGGGCGGCGCGGTCGACGATCCCAAGGCCGACACCGCGACGCTCGCCCGTCAGGAGGCGATCAACATCGACGGCGTGATCACCGCGATCCGCGCTGCCTCCAAGCTGATGGGCGAAGGCGGCCGCATCGTCACCGTCGGCTCCATGCTGGCGGACCGCGCCTCGTTCCCGGGCCTTGCCGACTACGTCGCCACCAAGGCGGCCGTCGTCGGCTACACCAAGGGCGCGGCGCGCGACCTCGGACCGCGCGGCATCACGGTGAACGTGGTGCAGCCCGGCTCGATCGACACCGACATGAACCCGAAGGACGGTGGCGAGTTTGCCGAGACGCAACGCCTGCAGCACGCGCTGCAGCGCTTCGGCCGCCCCGAGGAGGTCGCAGCCGGCGTCGTGTTCCTGGCAAGCCCGGAAGCCTCGTTCGTGACCGGCACCGTGCTCAACGTCGACGGCGGCTTCGGCGCCTGATCGAAAAATTCTCTGGAGACGCCGGGCGCAGTGCGCCCGGCCCGCTCGTCAAACATCGACAACAAGGGGAATGACCATGATCGAACTCAGACCATTCGCAAAGCTCGGCGGTGCCGACCACGGCTGGCTGAAGGCCAAGCACCACTTCTCGTTCGCGAGCTACTACGATCCCGACAATGTCAGCCACGGCGCGCTGCGTGTCTGGAACGACGACGAGATCGCGCCCAACTCCGGCTTCCCGGCGCATCCGCACGCCAACATGGAGATCATCACCTATGTTCGCGAAGGCGCGATCACGCACCAGGACTCGCTCGGCAACAAGGGACGCACCGAAGCCGGCGACGTCCAGGTGATGAGCGCCGGCAGCGGCATCCGTCACTCCGAGTACAATCTGGAGCCGGCGAAGACCAAGATCTTCCAGATCTGGATCGAGCCGACGACGAAGGGCGGCCACCCGACCTGGGGCTCGAAGCCGTTCCCGAAGGCGGACCGCTCCGGCAAGCTCGTCACCATCGCCTCGGGTATCGACGGCGACGACGACGCGCTGCCGATCCGTGCCGATGCGCGAGTGCTCGCCACCACGCTGAAGGCCGGCGAGAGCGCGGAATACGCCGCCGACAAGGCCCGTCACCTCTATCTGGTGCCGGCGGCCGGCAGCATCGAGGTGAACGGCGTGCGCGTCAACGCCCGCGACGGCGCCGCGATCCGCGACGAAGCCAAGCTGAAGATCACCGCGCTCGAGGATGCCGAGCTCGTGCTCGTCGACGCGGCGTAAGTACCACATCCACACTTCGTCATGCCCGGGCAAAAGCGCGAAGCGCGTCTTTACGCAAAAACCCGGGCATCCATCCCCTTCGGAAGAGTCTCTGAGAACGATGGATTGCCGGGTCAAGCCCGGCAATGACAGCCCCCCAAACCCAATTTCTCTCCCCCACCCAAAGGAGGCCATCATGGCCAAGGTTCTCGTTCTCTATTACTCCGCCTACGGTCACATCGAAGCCATGGCGAATGCCGTTGCGGAAGGCGCGCGCGAAGCCGGCGTCACCGTCGACATCAAGCGCGTGCCCGAGCTGGTGCCGGCCGAAGTCGCCAAGGCCTCGCACTACAAGCTCGACCAGGCCGCGCCGATCGCCAAGATCGATGATCTCGCCAACTACGATGCGATCATCGTCGGCACCGGCACCCGCTTCGGCCGCATGGCCTCGCAGATGGCCAACTTCCTCGACCAGGCCGGCGGCCTCTGGGCCAAGGGCGCGCTGAACGGCAAGGTCGGCGGCGCCTTCACCTCGAGCGCGACCCAGCATGGCGGCCAGGAGACCACGCTGTTCTCGATCATCACCAACCTCCTGCATTTCGGCATGACGGTGGTCGGGCTGAACTATGGTTTTGCCGGACAGATGAGGCTCGACGAGGTCACCGGCGGCGCGCCCTACGGCGCCACCACGATCACCGGTGGCGACGGCAGCCGCCAGCCCAGCGAGAACGAACTCGCCGGCGCCCGCTATCAGGGCCGCGCGATCGCGGAGACCGCGAGGAAACTTCGCGGCTAAGCCGCACGGTGAAGCCGGTTGAGTTTCAAACCTCGGCCGGATTCTCGCGCAACAGGGCGGCACTCTCCCGGACGATTGCCGCCCGATCCACTGTTTCGGCAGTGTCGGTTCCCGAAGTCATCGGGACCACTTTCGTGCTATGCCGCAAGGCAGCTTGTCGGCGCAGCCCAGAGGTTTGCCATGACCAACACACAGAAGACCCGCTGGCCGGAACTGCCGACCGCGGCGTGGCGCGACAGCTGTGCCACGCTCCAGCTCTTCACCCAGATCGCCGGCAAGATCCGGCTGACGAAGTCGCCCTGGCTCAATCACTCCTGGCACGTCACGCTCTATGTCACGGCGCGCGGGCTGACGACCTCGCCGATCCCCGACGGCGATCGCACCTTCCAGATCGACTTCGATTTCATCGATCACGTGCTCCGCATCTCGACCAGCGACGGCACCGAACGGCAATTCGCGCTGGCCGGTCAATCGGTCGCGAGCTTCTACGCAGCGGTCATGACCAATCTGAAGGACCTCGGCATCGACGTCGCCATTGACGAGATACCGAACGAAGTCGCCGACCCGATCCGCTTCTCGCAGGATACGCAGCATGCATCGTACGATGCGGATGCCGTGCGCCGGTTTCACCAGATCCTTGTGAACTGCGATCGCGTGTTCAAGCAATTCCGGACCGGCTTCCTCGGCAAGGCGAGCCCGGTGCATTTCTTCTGGGGCAGCTTTGATCTCGCGGTGACGCGGTTTTCCGGCAGAACCGCGCCGCGACATCCCGGCGGCGTGCCCCATTTGCCCGACGAGGTGGCGCACGAAGCCTATTCGCACGAGGTCAGCAGCGCCGGCTTCTGGCCGGGCGGCGGCGCGATCGATTATCCCGCATTCTATTCCTACGCCTATCCGGAACCCGCGGGCTATCGCAGCGCGCCGGCACGTCCCGATGCTGCGTTCTTCAGTGAGGCGCTTGGCGAATTCATCCTGCCCTACGATGCCGTGCGAATGGCTGCAGACCCCGACAAGGCGCTGCTCGAATTCCTGCAATCGAGCTATGAGGCAGCGGCCATCAACGCGAACTGGGACCGTGCTGCGCTGGAATGCGCACCGGGCCAGCCGGGCGTGGTCCGAGGGATCTAGGGCGCGCAACGGCGGCTTAATCCTGTTCGCGTGATGGCGCGGCCTTGCCGAGCGCCTGCATAAGTTAGATTTTCGTGTTACGTCTTTACCGCATCGTTGCTTGGCCGAGCTTATCCTTCGGACGACGCCCCGCGACCCCGGCCGGCTCGAAACACAACAGGCAATATATTCGTGAGCGCCCCGCAACCCGTCACGATCCCGCGACAACCATCGCACGCTGACCGGTCATGACGCGGCGATCGATCCTTGCCCTCGCGGTCAGCGCGTCCATTCTGCTGTCGGTCGCCGCGCGGGCCTGTCCTGCCTTGATCGACGGGGTCCCGGCCGACCGGCTCAAGGCGCTGTCACGCGGCGTCAATGCCGACGGCTGGATCGCCGATCCGCGGTCGGCGCCGCCCCTCGGCCTGCTGCTCGAGTTGCGCAAGGCCGGCATGTCCCACATCCGGCTGCCGGTGCCGGCCGACTTCGTCATGCCGCGCTTCGCCGCGAAAGCGGAGATCGACGGCCGCCTGCGCACCGTCGATGCGGCGCTCAAGACCTTGCTCGGCCTCGGCTATGCGGTATCGATCGACCTGCATTCCGGCGAGCGCTTCAACGCGCTGCACAAGGACGATCCCACCAGTGCGATGACCGAACTGAAGCGCGCCTGGACCGAGCTCGCAACTGTCATGCAGCGCTATCCGTCCGACCGCGTGTTTGCGGAATTGTTGAACGAGCCGGATGTCGAGGCCGCGCAATGGCAGAGCGAAGTCCGCGAGCTGGCGGGCTTCATTCGCGCCCTGCTTCCGCAGACCACGCTGGTCACCGGGCCGGTCAACTGGCAGCGCGCGGATTCGCTGCCGGGCTTCACGCCGCTCGACGATCCGAACGTCGTCTATGCCATTCATTTCTACGATCCGATGGTCTTCACCCATCAGGCCCATTGGGATCCGAATGAGCCGCTGCACGACGTCACCGGATTGCCCTATCCGTTCCGCGCCGACGATCCCAGGGTTCGACAGCTGCGGGAGCAGCTCACCGCGCTGGACAAGCGCAAGGCACTCGCGATGGTGGACCGCGCCATTCCCGACCGCGGCATCGACAAATGGCTCGAGCCTGCCGCCGCATGGCAACGGCAATATTCGCGGCCGATCATCATCAATGAATTCGGCGTGCTCAAGGCCGGAGCGCCGCGCGACAGCCGGCTGCGCTGGCTCGCCGGCGTTACGGCCTACGCCCGGCAACAATGCTGGGGCTGGACCCATTGGGAGCTGTCGCAGGGCTTCGGCCTCGCCGACGCGGTCACCGGCAAGGTCGACCGCGATGCGCTGAGCGCCCTGCTCGGCACCCGCTGACCCATCTGGTTAACCGGTTCTTACACAATGCGCGGCTAGATCGACGATGCTGGTGTGGCACGCCCACACGTCCGGTCACGTTAGGTCAGAGCCTGTGCGAGCAGAGATAGCCCCGCGGCCGCTGTTGGCCGGCGATCTGATTCCTGCCCTCGGCATCGCCGTGGCATCGATCGCATTCGCACCGATCATGCAGGCGGCCAACGCCGGGCTCGCGATCGTCGTCGAAAGCCTGATCGGCTGCGCCATCGTGCTCGCAGTGCCGGCCTACGCGCCGTCGATCGCCATCTTCATCATCTTCTTTCAGAATCTCTTCGTCTCGATCCTGTCGTCCTATATGACGACCGAGCAGGAGATGGATTTCGTCAAGGGCTACAATTTCCTGGTCTGCGCGGTGATGTGGCTGGTCACGCTGGCGCTCTATGCGCTGCACCAGCGGAAACATTCCGCCGAGATCGACCGAATGATGAAATGGGGGTTGATCACCCTCGCAACCGTGACGGCGTATTTCCTGCTCGGCGCCACGCAGGATTCGCACGCGGCCCTCGTCTATCTGCGCAACATCGCGCTGCCGCTGTTTCTGTTTCAGCTATCGCTGCTGACGGCCGCAACCTTCGAGATCCGCATCACGCCCTTTCTGGTGACCGTTGCCGCGCTGCTGATCGTCTGCGGATATGTCGAACTGCTGTTCCGCGATTTTTGGCTCTCCATCACCAACGGCTACACGTTCTGGCATTTCGACGAGCTGAAGGCGACCCGCTCCGGATCCTGGGAAGCCGAGATGCGCGCAACCGGCAGGGTGCCGGTCGATCTGATCGATCGCTTCCGTTTCAGCTTTCTCAACAGCCCGTTGTTCGAAGACCTCGGCCTCTCGTCGTTGCTGCGCATCTTCGGACCGAATATGAGCCCGATCAGCTTCGGTTACGGCATCGCCTTCTCCATCCTGTTCCTGTTCGCGGTCGGATATCGCTGGCTGGCGCTGGCTGCGATCCCGCTGCTGATTTGCTGTAGCGTGAAAGGCGCCCTCATCCTGGTCATCTTCGTCGCCTTGGGCTGGACGGCAACCTGGCTGCTCGGCGCCACCATTACCCTTGCCGTGGCGCTGATCGGCCTCGTGCTGTACGCCATCGCGGCGATCTATATCGGACTCCAGATCGGCGACTTCCACGTGATCGGCTTCATGGGCGGCTGGGACGGCTTTCGGCAGAACCCGATCGGCCGCGGACTTGGCGTCGGCGGCAACCTCTCCGAAGGTTATTTCTCGATCGACTGGAACGCCGCGCAGGCGGCCGGCACGATGGACGGCGCGGTGGAGAGCGCCGTCGGCGTGTTGCTGTACCAAATGGGGATCGGCTCGCTGGTGCCGCTCGGCTACTTCCTGGCGATGGCGCTGAAGGCCTGGCGTCTCTACGCCTCGTCGGGAATTCTCATGCAAGGGCTCGCCGCCTTCGGCACGATGGTCGTGCTGGTGAACGGCATCTTCCAGGAAGAGGCGCTGTTTGCGCCGCCGGCGCTTGGGCTGTTGCTGTGCCTGACCGGACTCGTGATCGGCCATCATCTGCGCACGCAAGGCGACGATCGGGCGACGACCGATCGATAGCGCATGACAGACAAGAAGAAGCCCGACCGCGCAGCGACCGGGCTCCTCTCAATCTGCGCCGTCAGAGCGGCTTGATCTGCACCTTGCGGAACTTGACCACACCCGAACCGTACTGGAGCGCGATATAGCCGTTGGCGTGCTTGGAGTCCTGGGCGTCGACGGTCTTCTGGCCGTTCAGCGTCACGACGAAATGCGGCCCCTGCGCCGTGATCTCGTAGACGTTCCACTTGCCGGCCGCCTTCGGCATCGGATCGACCTTGCCGACGTCGACGATCGCGCCGGTGCCGTAGGTCGGGTCCGGCCGCTTGTCGAAGATGTTGACCTCGTAGCAGACCTTGGAGTCGATCACCTTGTTGCCTTCGCAGCGGATGAAGATGCCGCTGTTGGCATCCTCGTCGGTCCAGAACTCCGCCCGGATCTGGAAATCCTTGTATTGGGTCTTGCTCACGAGATAGGAGAGATCCTTGCCGTCGAGCTTGTCGGCGACCAGCGCGCCGTCCTTCATGGCCCAGTTGGCCTTGCCGACCTCGTCCCAGTCACCCTTCTTGGAGCTGTCGAGCAGCGTGACCCAGCCATCGTCCCCCGAGGCGGTGGTGGAAAATTGCAGCGCGGCCGCACTGATCACAAGTCCCGCCGCCAGTATCGACAGATGCTTCCTCAAGGTTATCCTCCCGTCTTTTGGTTGGCGCGCAACCTATCATCGTCTGCGGCGGCGTAAATGCTTTTTCATATTGCAACTGCGTTGTGTCACCGATCGTTGTCGCAATCTTGAGGTCAGACATGCGTGGGCGCGTCTTGCCGGGCGAGAGCGAGAGTGACTAGCATCATCCGGCATACGGGCGCGGCAGTCGCCCGAGAAATCCGATCTGGGAGCATACCGATGACGGCATCGAACCGATCCTGGCGATACCTGATGATGCCGCTGGCCCTCGCCGCGACGCTGAGCGTCAGCTCCGCCGCCGAGCTCAATCCTGCCGCTGTCACCTACAAGCTGCCTGATCAGATTCCCTGGAGCCCGGTCGATGCGCGCGGCGCGCAAAATGCGGTCGTGGTCGGCGATCCCTCGAAGCCCGGCTTCTACATGGTCTACACCAAATGGACCAAGGGCAATCACTTCAGCCGTCCGCACTTCCATCCCAACGACCGCTACATCGTGGTGCTCAAGGGTACATGGTGGGTGGGCTCGGGTCCGAAATTCGACCCCGATCACGGCACCGTGGCGATGCCGGCGGGCAGCTTCGTCACCCATTTCGGCAAGCAGGTGCACTGGGACGGCGCCAAGGACGAGGACGCCGTGCTGCTGATCATGGGCGAAGGCCCGGCCACCGCGACCGAGGTCGAGCAGAAGTAGCCGGAACCGGCTAGCAACCTTTGCATCCACGCGGCGTTTCATCCCCTCATCATCATGACGAGGAGATGACGCATGGCAAACGCTGCCGACATTCGGGAACATATGGATGTGATCTCATCGGACAAGAAAACGGTCGGCAAGGTCGACCACATGGAAGGCACCGACAAGATCAAGCTGACCAAGCAAAGCTCGCCTGACGGTCAGCACCACCACTTCATTCCGCTGTCCTGGGTCGACCATGTCGACCAGCACGTCCACCTCAACAAATCGGGCTCCGACGTGACGGCGCATTGGCAGCACGGCCGCCAATAGCCGCGTTGCGCGAGGTGGGAGCAATGCTATCATCCCGGCCCAAGGAAGGGCCTTCGATGCATCCCGCCGCCAAGCTGCAATTTGCCCGCATCGTCGACGAATTCGCGCGCTGGCGCGCCATTGCGGAACCGGAACGGCCGCCCGCGCCGGCCTGGTGGTGGGGGCCGGCATTCGAGATGCGCGATGCCGCCGAACCGCTGCCATCCACCTGGAGCCGCCAGCTGCGCCTTACCGACGGCGCGAGCTTTGCGGAGGCTGCCCTTCTGTTGCGCCAGACTTTGGCCGGCCAGGACATCCTGCCGTGGCCCTATGATTTCTCGCGCAAAGTCGCATCGACCGATTCCGACGTTCGCGACCTGCCCGTGCAGCCGTCAGACGACAGCGCGTTTCCGCCCTAGATCCGGCCCGGCCTCGCTGGTCGCCTCGCCATCCAGAGGCTGCAACGGCGGCGACGCCTCTGCCTGCGACGGCTTCAACAATTCGGCGAGATCGCGCGGCGGCAGCGGCCGGCTGAACAGGAAGCCCTGCATCTCGTCGCAGGCGTGGGCGCGCAGGAATTCCTGCTGCTCGGAGGTCTCGACGCCCTCGGCGACGATGGTCATGCCGAGCGCCTTGCCCATCGAGATGATCGCCTGCGCGATCGCGACGTCCTCGGAATCATTGGGCAGGTCGCGCACGAAGGAGCGATCGATCTTGATGGTGTCGATCGGGAACTGCTTCATCAGCGACATCGACGAATAGCCGGTGCCGAAATCGTCGATCGCGAGCCGAATGCCGCGATTCTGGATCGCGTCGAGCACGCGTACCGCGCGCGTCACGTTGCGCATCACCATGCTCTCGGTGACCTCGAGCTGGAGCAGCGCCGGCGACATGCCGCTCTGCTCCAGCGCCGCGTCGATATCGTCGAGCAAATTCGGATCGCCGAACTGCCGCGGTGAAAGGTTGACCGCCATCGTCACGGCCTTGAGGCCGCGGCGCTGCCACGTCATGTTCTGCGCACAGGCTTCCTTCAGCACCCAGCGGCCGATCGGCACGATCAGCCCGATCTCCTCGGCGAGCGGAATGAACTGCCCCGGCGATACCCTGCCGAGCTCCGGATGGGTCCAGCGCAGCAGCGCTTCGACGCCGCTGATCGCTCCACTCGCCATGTCGACCTTGGGCTGATAGTCGAGCGAGAACTGATTGCGCTCCAGCGCGCGGCGCAACGCGCTCTCCATCGTCAAGCGCTCGATCGACTGCGCCCTGATCTCGTTGGAGAAGAAGCGGAAGCCGTTCTTGCCGTCTTCCTTGGCGAGATACATCGCCATGTCGGCATTCTTGGTCAGCGTCTGCACGTCCGAGCCATCGGTCGGATACATCGCGATGCCGATCGAGGCCGTGGTGTGGCACTCATGTCCGCTGATCGTCAGCGGCTGGCTGAGCGAGATCAGCAGATCGCCGGCGATGCGCTCGACGTCGTCCCGTTCGGCGGTCTCCTCGAGGATGACCACGAACTCGTCGCCGCCGAGCCGCGCCACCACGTCGCTCGCGCGCAACGATCCTTGCAGCCGCTCGGCGATCGCCACCAGCAGCATGTCGCCGGCGTCGTGGCCGAGCGAGTCGTTGATCACCTTGAAGCGGTCGAGATCGATGAACAGCACCGCGAGCTGCCGGCGATGGCGATCCGCCGCCGAGATCGCGTGATGCAGCATCTCGTTGAACGTCTCGCGGTTGGGCAGATTGGTCAGGCTGTCGTGCGAGGCGAGGTATTCGATGCGCTCATCGGCCTTGTGCTTCTCATCGGCGCGATCGAAGCTCTCGAGCGCGAACGCCAGATTGTCGGCGAGGCGCTGCAGCAACTCGGCGAACTCCGGCGTGAAGGTATCCTTGTCGAGCGCGACGAAGATCATGACCCCGACCACCCGCCCGCTGACAACAAGCGGAAACGAGGCGCTGGACTGCGTTCCATCGAGCCGGGCGCGCTCATGGAAGGCGGCGGTCTCGGCATCGGCAAAATAGTCGTTGATGATGCACGCCTTGCCCGAGCGGAACGCCCGGCCGCAGGCGCCGCGGCCCTCGGGGTGCGCCTCGCTGGTCGAGAGCGTCACCTGGCGCGCGCCCTCCGCCGCCGGCCCCGCAATCGCGACGATCCGCAGATAGTCGCTTCCGGTCTGCGCCAGCGCGATCGTGGTCGAGGTGAACTTGCCGCCGGTCGCCGCCGCCGCGCAGACCAGTCGATACAGTTCGGCGCGGGACTTCGCCCGCATGATCGCCTCATTGGTCGCGCTCAGCGCCGCGAACATCCGCGACAGCCGCTCCTTCTGCTCGTCGTCCCGCGCCTTCTCGTCGGCGCGATCGAAATTGGCCAGCGCAAACGAGACGTTCTCGGCAAGCCGCTGCAACAGCGCCATCATCTCCGGGCTGAAGGTGCCGAATTCGCTTGAGAGAAACACCAGCGCGCCGATCGCCTCGCCATTCTTGAGCAGCGGCAGGGCTGCGCCTGATTTGCTGCCGCTGTCGCGCACGGCCGGATAGACGTGCGATTCGGAGCCGAAGTCGCTGAGATAGTCGTTGCTGATGCAGGGCCTGCGCGTGCGGATCGCAACGCCGGTCAGCGTCTGTCCCTCCGGCCGCGTCGCGTCGGCCGACAGCTGAACCTCGCGGGCCCGCACCCGGTCGGGGCCCGAGGCGGCCACATTGTCCAGGAAGACCTCGCCGGGGCGCACCAGCCTGATCGTGGCCGAGACGAACTGGCCGCCGACCGCCGCGGCATCGCAGACCAGATCGAACAGCTCGCTGCGGGATTTCGCCCGCATGATCGCCTCGTTGGTCGCGCTCAGCGCCGCGAACATCCGCCGCAGCCGCTCCTTCTGCTCCTCGGTCCGCGCCTTCTCGTCGGCACGGTCGAAGCTCCCCAGCGCATAGGAGACGTTATCGGCGAGCCGCTGCAGCAGCTCGGCGAATTCAGCCGAGAAGGTGTTGCGCTTGGCGGAGATGAACAGCATCACGCCGACCGGCTCGTCGTCGACGATCAGCGGAAATGCCGCGCCCGATCGCGCATCCTCGCGGTCGATGACGTCGCGGAACGGGTTGTTGGCAACGTCGCCCAGAAAATCGTTGTTGATGCTGGCGCGCCGCGAGCGGAACGCCCGGCCGCAGACGCCGCGCCCTTCGGGGCGTGCCTCGCTGCGCGAGACGTTGAGACGGCGCGCATTTGCCGCGGTAGGCCCTGCGACCGCCATCATCTCCAGGAAATCGTCGCCGGGCTTCGCGATCAGGATGCTGGTGGAGTTGAACCCGCCGCCATGCGCCGCGGCCGCGCAGACCAGCTCGAACATCTCGAGCCGCGACCTCGCGCGCATGATCGCCTCGTTGGTCGCGCTCAGTGCCGCGAACATCCGCGACAGCCGCTCGCGCTCGGCGTCGGCCTTGGCCTTTTCGGTAGCACGGCCGAAATTGTCGAGCGCGACCGAGACATTCTCTGCGATCCCCGCGAGCAGCGCGATGATCTCCTCGTCGCGCGCCCAGGAATTGCCGGTGAAGAAGATCAGGACGCCGACGCTCTTGCCGAACCGGGTGAGCGGCAGCGCCACGCAGGCCATCAGGCCGCTGCCGCCGATCGGCTCATGCGACGGGCTCATCGATATCGGGATGTCGTGCTCGACGCAGGGCCGCTGGGTCCGGAACGCCTCGCCGCAAATCCCCTTGCCGTAGACGTTGTCCGGATCGGTCGAGAAGCGCGTCTGCGTGATCAGGTCGAGCGCCTCGCCGGTGCCGGCGACGGGCTCGAACCAGTGCGTGTCTGGTTCGGCCAGCAGCACCACCGTGGCGAAGGACTTTCCGCTGAACACCGCGGCATCGCAGACCCGCTGATAGAGATCGTGCTCGGTCTTGGCGCGAAGGATCGCCTCGTTGGTTGCGCTGATGGCACCGAACATGCGGTTGAGCCGGCGCATCGCGCGCTCGCCGCTCTTGCGCGACGCTTCGTGGTCGAAATTGTCGAGCGCAAAGGACACGTTCGCGGCCATGCGCTCCAGCAGCGAAACGATCTCGTCGCCGAGCGACTGGGCCTCGCGCCGCGTCACCATGAAGACGCCGACGCTGCGCCGGTTGCAGACCAGCGGCAGGGCCGCCGCCGCGCCGACGCCGGCCGCCGCGGCACCGCTGCGCCAGGCGACCGAACGGGCGTCGTTGACATAATCGTTGGCGACGCAGGCGTTCTGATCGCGGAACGCCCGGCCGGCGACGCCTTCTCCCTCCGGCGTATTGGCGATCGCGGAAATGGTGATGCTGCGTAGTCGTGCGACATCGTCGCCGTAGCCAGCCGCGAACCTCAAGAGACCGGTATCCGGCTCCAGCAAAAACACGGTCGCGGCCAGGAAGCTCCCGCTCGAGAACGCGGCTTCGCAGACCTTGCCGTACAATTCTTCTGGTGATTTCGCGTACAGAATCGCTTCGTTGGTGGCACTCAACGCCGCGAATGTACGCCCGATGCTCGACTGCACGATCCTTGAAGGCCCCGGGGGCCAACCCCTTCAATCTGGCGGGGAACATTGCCCGCGAGAGGCCTAAGTGGTGGTTAGCGTATCCGGCAAGTTGCACGACAAAGTAAACGGCTGACGAACGCGAGCGGCGATTTTCCGGGATATTACGGACACCGGTGTGCCAGCCTGAGGCGGAGGGCCGTGGCGCCCGGATGAGCGCCCTGCCGGCGCCGCCGGAGCAGCCAAATTCCGCATCGCGACCGCGCCCGTTCCACTCTGTGAAATCGCGGCGGCGAGTACCCTGCTCCCGGTATAGCCGCCCGGATTTTCTGCCCTTGCTCGCCCCTCGGGGCTTTGAGAGCATGACTTCGACAACAGCAAGCACGACCCGCGCATCACGCGGGCAGACCGCGAGGAAAATCCCATGCCGATCGTCCAGGCCGACCGTCTCACGCGCATCGGCGCGGCACTCCTTAGGGGTGCCGGTGCATCGGAGGAGGAGGCGAGCGCCGTCGCCTCCGGCTGCGTCAACGCCAACCTCGCCGGCCACGACTCCCACGGCGTGATCGCAATCCCGACCTATATCGATCGCATCAAGGCCGGCCACATCGTGCCCGGCGCGAAATGGACCGTCGTGCAGGAGACGCCGACCACGACCGTGATCGACGGTCATTGGGGCTTCGGCTTCCACGTCAACGCCAAGGCGATGGAGATGACCATCAACAAGGCGAAGACCGCCAATGTCGCGGCCTGCACCGTGTTCCGGCAGAGCCATGTCGGACGGCTCGCGCATTACCCGATGATGGCGATGCGCGAAGGCATGATCGGGATTGCGGCTGCCGATTCCGGCCGTTCGCCGAAACATGTGGCGCCGTTCGGCGGCCGCGAGGCGCGGCTCGGCACCAACCCGCTTTCGATCGCGGTGCCGTCCGACCTCGAGGCGCCGTTCTACCTCGATATGGCGACCTCGGCGGTCGCCGCCGGCAAGATCCAGCTCGCGGTGGCGCGCGGCGAGAGTATCCCGAAGGGCTGGATCATCGATGCCGAAGGGCGCGACACCACCGACCCTGCCGACTATCGCAAGGGCGGCGCGCTGCTGCCGCTCGGCGGCAGCGAAGGCTACAAGGGCTCGGGCCTTGCCGCGATGGTCGAGGTGCTGTGCGGCCTCCTGACCGGGCTCGGTTTCGGCGTCGAGCCGACCGGCCGGCATAACGACGGCTGCTTCATGGCGGTGTTCAACGTCGCCGCATTCCGTCCGCTGAAGGATTTCAGGAAGGAGGTCGCCGACTTCGCCCGCTATTTGAAATCGACGCCGCCCTCGGAAGGGAGCCGCGGCGTGTTCTATCCCGGCGAGATCGAATATCTGCGCGAGCAGCAGCGGCGCAAGGACGGCATCGAGATCGAGGATGCGACCTGGGACAAGCTCAAGGCGCTCGCCGCCGATTACAAGCTCACCGACCAGCTCGACCTTCGCTGATAGTTCCGGACACAGGAGAACGACATGACACGGCAAATGGCGCTGGTTGGCTTTTTGCAGGCGCAGAACTGCACCAACCTGCCAAGTTCGTGGCGCCACCCGGAGTCGCGCGACGATTCGATGTCGGCGGACTACTATCAGGAGATCGCGCGCATCCTGGAGCGCGGCAAGTTCCACATGGCGTTCTTCGACGATCGTCTCGCAATGCCCGATCGCTATGGCAACGATCACGCCCACACCGTCGAATACGGCATCCGCTGCGTGAAGATGGACCCGATCGTGGTGCTGACCACGATGGGCATGGTCACCACCAAGCTCGGCCTCGCCTCGACCGCCTCCACCACCTATTTCGAGCCGTTCGACGTCGCCCGCCGCTTCGCCACGCTCGACCTGATGACGGGTGGCCGCGCCGCCTGGAACGTGGTGACCTCGGTCAATGACGGCGAAGCGCTCAACATGGGCCGCGAGCAGCATCTCGAGCACGATCACCGCTATGACCGCGCCGACGAGTTCATGGAGGTGGTGCTCGGCCACTGGGACGCCTGGGAAGACGGTTCGCTGGTGATCGACAAGAAGAGCGGTCGCTTCGCCGATCCGACCAAAGTGAAGCGGCTCGACCACAAGGGCGCATTCTTCACCTCGCGCGGCCCGTTCACGGTGCCGCGCTCGCCGCAGGGCCATCCCGTCGTGATCCAGGCCGGCGCTTCCGGCCGCGGCCAGCGCTTTGCCGGGCGCTGGGGCGAGGTGATCTTCACCGCGGCGCGCAACCTCGCCAATGCCAAGCAGGGCTATGACGCGATCCGGGGCGAAGCCGCCAAGGCCGGGCGAGATCCCGACCAGATGTTCCTCTGCAATTTGATCACGCCGGTCACCGGCGCGACCAAGGCCGAGGCCGAGGACCGGATGGCGGTGATCCAGAAGCTGCCGCTCGAGATCGACGCGCTGTCGCTGCTCGCCGAAGGCCTCAACTTCGATTTCGGCGCCAAACCGATCGACGAGCCGCTGACATCAGAGGAGCTGCAGGGCATGCAAGGCATGCTCGGCATCCGCGACGGCGTGCTGCGCACCTCCGGCAAGAGCAATCCCTCGACCCGCGACTTCATCACCTTCTCCGGCCGCGGCCAGGTGCAGGACGCGATGGTCGGCGGCCCGAAGGAGATCGCCGACCGGCTGGAGGAAATGTTCGAAGGTCGCGGCTGCGACGGCTTCGTCGTCGCGGCGAGCTATGTGCCGGGCTCCTATGCCGACTTCGTCGACCACGTGGTGCCCGAGTTGCAGAAGCGCGGGCTGTTCCACAAGGACTACGCCGGCACGACGCTGCGCGAAAATCTCGGGCTCAAGCGCCCGGCCGCGGGCGCCTGGAAGACCCGCGCGCAGGCCGCGGAATAGAAGGACATCACCATGCGCTGGCTGAAATTCACCGCCGCGGGCACGACTTCCTGGGGCCTCGTCGAGGGCGACACCGTCATCACCGTCAACGGCGATCCCTTCGGCGAATGGAGCAAGACGTCGAAGACCCACGCATTGAAGGACGTCAAGATCGAGCTGCCGCTGATCCCGCGCACCTTCTATTGCGTCGGGCTGAATTATTTGAAGCATCTCAAGGAAGCCGCCGACAAGGCCGGCACTGTGCCGAACGTGCCCGACCGTCCCGAGATCGGATACCGCGCGCAGAACGCGCTGATCGCGCATGACGAGAACGTCGTGATCCCGGCTGGTGCCACCGAGAAGATCCACTACGAGGGCGAGCTCGTCGTCGTGATCGGCAAGAAAGCCAAGCATCTGACCGAAGCCTACGCGATGGACTGCGTGTTCGGCTACACCATCGGCAACGACGTCTCCGAACGCAGCTGGCAGAAGGCCGATCGCGGGCTGTGGCGTGCCAAGAACGCCGACACCTTCAAGCCGATGGGCCCGTGGATCGAGACCGATGTCGACCTCGACCGCATGGAGACCGCGATCCGCGTCAACGGCAAGGAGACCGGCCGCTTCCACACCAACGAGATGATCTTCGGCATCGTGCCCTTCCTCGTCGAGCTTTCGAAATACTTCACGCTGGCGCCCGGCGATGTGATCTGGATGGGCACCGACGGCGCCTCGCCGGACCTCAAGGACGGCGACGTCGTCGAGATCGACATCACCGGGATCGGGACATTGCGGAACCGGTTCGTGAGGGAGAAAGTGTGAGGCACGCCGGACCGCTTTAGAGCCGTCATCCTGAGGTGCTCGCGAAGCGAGCCTCGTAGGATGCACGGCCCCCGCTCCATCCTTGCGTCGAGAGCCGGGCCGTCGTGCTTCGAGGCTCGCTGCGCTCGCACCTCAGCATGACGGTGATGGAGCTGGTCGCTTCTCTCTCCATTCGTCGTCCCGGCGAAAGCCGGGACCCATAACCACAGGGTTGAGTTGTTGAAGAAGGCTGCAGCCAAGGCGTCGCGCAACAATGAGCATCGGTGGTTATGGGTCACGGCTTTCGCCGGGACGACGGCGAGTTTGTGGAGTCGTACGTCCGCATTCTCGCGACATGAACCGTCCAAACCTTGCATTTCGTTTCGCCGCTCTCGCAGCGGCAAGCAAAACATGCTGCGTAGGATGGGTAGAGCGAAGCGAAACCCATCGTCTCGAATCCACTGCACGACGATGGGTATCGCTTCGCTCCACCCAACCTACATTTGGCTCACCGCGCGGCCCGCGGCCTGCTCTTCACGTGATCGATGAAGGCGCGCAGCTTCGGCATGATCTGGCGGTGGCCGGGATAGTAGAGGAACACGCCCGGCGTGGTCGGCGCGAATGGCTCCAGCACACGGACGAGCTTCTTCTCCTTCACGGCGCCTGATACCAGCGGTGCGGGCACTTGCGCCAGTCCGACACCTTCGACCGCCGCGCCGACCAGCGTCGGGAAATCATGGCCGATGAAGGATCCCGACACGGCAAGCTCGATCGAACGGCCATTGTCGTTCAGCGACCATGGCGCGAGGCCACCGTTCGATCGTCGCAAACGGAGGCACGCATGCGCGCGCAAATCGTCCGGGCGTTTGGGGCGGCCGCGGCGCGCGAGATAGTCCGGGCTGCCGACGATGGCAAACGGGAACGGCTTGGTCAGGCGAACCGCGACCATGTCCGGGTTGATGAACTGGCCCATGCGGATGCCGGCATCGAAGCCTCCGGCGGCGAGGTCGACCAGTTCCTCGCTGGCGGCGAGCTCGACCTCGATCTCGGGATAGGCCTTGCAGAACGAGGCGATCAGCGGCTCCAGCAGGATCGGCACCACTGAGCGCGGCACGGTGAGGCGCAACAGCCCGGCGGGCTTCTGCCCGAGCTCGCGCGCCGCCCCGCTCGCCGCGACCAGCTCCTCGAATGCCGGTCTTGCGCGCGCCAGGAATCGTTCGCCGGCGTCGGTCAGCCCGACGCTGCGGGTGGTGCGAATGAAGAGCACAGCGCCGAGGCGCGCCTCGAGCGCGCGCACCGCCTGGCTGATCGCCGACGGCGTGACGCCGAGCTCGGCCGCCGCGCGGCGAAAGCTGCGGTGCTGGGCGACGGCCAGGAATGCCTCGACGCCGTCGAGCGCGCCCTGCCGGACTGTGAAGCTCTGCTTCATGGCCCGTGAACATTATCGCGAATAGTCGCTCGCGGAAAGCCGCATTACATCGGAGCCACAAGCGGCGGCAGCGCGACACGCGCTGCTCACCCGACATCACGACATCACGACATCCGTCGTGAACGGAGACATGCGACCGATGCAAGCAATCCGTCACACAATCCTGGCTCTCACCCTCACTTTGACAGGCACCACTTCCATGACCACTCCCTCCCCTGCCCAAGCTCAAGCCCAAGCCACCTCCACCGTCACCACCGGCGTGATGGTCATCCTCACCGCGAAAGCCGGCGTCACCCGCGATCAGGTGATGGCCGTGATGCCGGACGAAATCCGGCAGACCGTGCAGCTCTATCTCAACGGCAAGATTCGCGAATGGTATTCGCGGTCCGACGGACGCGGCGTGGTCCTGCTGCTCGATGCCAAGGATGCCGCCGAGGCGCACGCGATCATGGAGGGTCTGCCGTTGTCCAAACTCGATCTGATGGATCACGAGTACATCGGGGTCGGCCCGCTGCTGCCGCTCCGCCTGTTACTCGCCAGGCCCTAAGCGCGTTTCGAGCGAACCCAATCGACAACAGAAGGGAATCCGCCGATGCCCCCGGGCTTCAATCTTCCATTCGTCCTCAGCGTCGCCGGTGCGTTTCTGACAAGTGCTGTCGTAGCCGTCACCTATGTCTGGCCGACGGTCCGCGCGATGCCACGTGATAACGCGCTCAGACTGCTCGCAGCGTTCCATGCGTTCAGGTTCCTGGGCATGAACTTTATGGTCACCGGGTTCGTGTCGCCGCAGTTGAGCGCGGATTTCGCGGCTGAGGTCGGATGGGGCGATCTCGCCGCCGCCGGTCTCGCGCTGCTTGCCATGGCCGCGCTGTCCTGGCGCTGGGCGATCGCGATTCCGATCGTCTGGGTGTTCAACGTCTGGGGCACGCTGGATCTGCTCAACGCCTATTACAACGGCGTGAAGATCGGCGATCCCGGCCTGTTCGGCGCCGGCATCTACATTCCGGCTCTCTACGTGCCGCTGCTGCTGGTCAGCCATGTCATGGTGTTCATGCTGCTGATGCGGGCCAAATCGGCAGAACAGGCGGCATGACCCGTATCCTCGTAGGATGGGTAGAGCGAAGCGAAACCCATCAAGCGCACCCGCGGCACGAGTGATGGGTTTCGCTGCGCTCTACCCATCCTACGAAGCGCTGCAACGAGCTAAAACGGCAACGCCACGCCGGTCTTGATCTCCTTAAGGATCACGTTGGTGCGGACGTGGCGGATGCCGGGGATGCGGAACATGAACTCGTCGAGAAATTTGTTGTAGGCGTCCATGTCGCGCACCACGACGCGCAGATGATAATCGGCGTCGCCGGTGGTCGCGAAGCATTCCAGCACCTCGCGGCGCTTCATCACCCGCGCGACGAACTCGTCGACGAACTTCACGTCGTGCCGCTCCAGCGAGACGTGCAGGATCGCCGAGGTCGCAAAGCCTGCGCGCTCGCGCGCGACCAGCGCCGAATAGCCCGAGATGACGCCGGACTCTTCCAGCGCGCGGACCCGGCGCCAGCACGCGGAGGTCGACATCCCGACGGTTTCCGCAAGCTGCTGATTGGTGGCGCGGCCGTCCTTCTGCAGCTCGGCGAGGATTTTCTCGTCCTGCTCTTCGATCACTGCGAGCCCTCCGATTTGGTAGATTCTACCGAATTATATCACTTTCAGCAACATCCTGCCGATTTTTCCACGGCGAATGAATGGATAGGTAAGACCTACCAGGCCCACAGGCATAGCCTTGTCGGATCAGACATCGCGATTCCCGGAGGGGTCAGTCATGGGCCAGATGCCGTTGCTCGACGCCTACCAGCTGTCCGAGCGCTACAGCCGCGACCGCGGCCGCGTCTTCCTCACCGGCACGCAGGCGATCGTCCGCATCGCGCTCGACCAGGCGCGGCGCGACCGCGCCGCCGGGCTCAACACCGCGGGCTTCATCTCCGGCTATCGCGGCTCGCCGCTCGGCGGCGTCGATCTCGAACTGTGGAAGATCGGCGAGCAGCTCAAGGACAGCCGCATCGAATTCCTGCCCGCGGTCAATGAGGACCTCGCCGCGACCGCCGTGCTCGGCTCGCAGCAGGTCGAGACGCAGAGGGATCGCGAGGTCGATGGCGTGTTCGCCCTGTGGTACGGCAAGGGCCCCGGCGTCGACCGCTCCGGCGATGCGCTGAAGCACGGCAATGCCTATGGCTCCTCGCCGCATGGCGGCGTGCTTGTCGTCGCCGGCGACGATCATGGCTGCGTCTCGTCCTCGATGCCGCACCAGTCCGACGTCGCCTTCATGAGCTGGTTCATGCCGACGCTGCATCCGGCCGATGTCGGCGAATATCTCGCCTTCGGTGAATATGGCTACGCGCTGAGCCGGTTTTCCGGCATGTGGGTCGGCTTCAAGGCGATCTCGGAGATCGTGGAATCCGGCGCCTCGGTCGAGCTGCGGCCGCCGCGCCGTTTCGTGCAGCCGGATTTCGTGCCGCCGCCCGGCGGCCTGCATTATCGCTGGCCGGATCTGCCGGGCCCGCAGATCGAGGAGCGGCTGGAGGCGAAGAAGCACGCGGTCTACGCGTTCGCGAAAGCCAATCCGATCGACCGCCACATCTACGATATCAAGCATGCGAGCTACGGCATCGTCACCACGGGCAAGGCGCATCTCGATTTGATGGAGGCGCTGCGGCTGGTCGGGCTGGATGAAGCCGCCTGCCGCCGCTTCGGCATCGACATCTACAAGGTCGGCATGGTGTGGCCGCTGGCGCTGCACGACGCGATGGAGTTCGTGACGGGCAAGCGCGAGATCCTCGTGGTCGAGGAGAAGCGCGGCATCATCGAGAGCCAGTTCAAGGAGTATTTCTACGACTATCCCGGCGCCAAGCCGGAGCGGATGGTCGGCAAGCATGACGAGAGCGGCGCGCGACTGATCTCCTGGACCGGCGAATTGTCGCCGCGCATGCTCGCCGACGTGCTCGCGCGGCGTCTCGATCCGATGTTTCCGGAATTGCAACTCGCCCGCCGCGTCGCCGCGCTGGTGCCCGAACAGGACCGCATGATCGCGGTGCCGGGCGCGACCCGTACACCGTATTTCTGCTCGGGCTGCCCGCACAACACCTCGACCAAGGTGCCGGAAGGCTCCAAGGCGCTGGCCGGCATCGGCTGCCATTTCATGGCAAGCTGGATGGACCGTGAGACCTCGTCGCTGATCCAGATGGGCGGCGAAGGCGTCAACTGGGCGGCGTCGTCGAAATTCACCGGCAACAGCCATGTGTTCCAGAATCTCGGCGAAGGCACCTATTATCACTCCGGCTCGATGGCGATCCGGCAGGCGATCGCCGCCAAAGCCAACATCACCTACAAGATCCTGTTCAACGACGCGGTGGCGATGACCGGCGGCCAGCCGGTCGACGGCCCGGTCAGCGTGCAGGCGATCGCACACTCTGTCCGTGCCGAGGGCGTCGCGCGGATCGCGCTGGTGTCGGACGATCCCGCGCATTTTTCGCCGGCCGACCTGCCCGCCAGCGTCACCATCCATCCGCGCGAGGAAATGGACGCCGTGCAGCGCGAGCTGCGCGAGATTTCGGGCGTCACCGTGCTGATCTATCAGCAGACCTGCGCCACCGAGAAGCGGCGGCGGCGCAAGCGCGGCACGATCGAGGATCCCGCGCGCTTCGCCTTCATCAACGACCTCGTCTGCGAAGGCTGCGGCGACTGCTCGGTGGAATCTAACTGCCTCAGCGTCGAGCCGAAGCAGACGCCGTTCGGACGCAAGCGCCGGATCAACCTCTCGACCTGCAACAAGGATTTTTCCTGCCTCAACGGCTTCTGCCCGAGCTTTGTGACGATCGAAGGCGGCAAGCGGCGGGCGAAGACGGCAAGCGCGATCGATCCGCTCGCGCGCGCGGCGGCGCTGCCGGTGCCGGAGCTCGCGGCGCTCGAGCGTCCCTACGATCTCCTCGTCACCGGTGTCGGCGGCACCGGCGTCATCACCGTCGGCGCGTTGATCGCGATGGCTGCGCATCTCGAGGGCCGCGGCGTCTCGGTGCTCGACTTCACAGGCTTCGCGCAGAAGTTCGGCCCCGTGCTGAGCTATCTGCGGCTGGCGGCTACGCCCGACGCGCTGCACCAGGTGCGAATCGACCAGGGCGCAGCCGACGCGCTGATCGGTTGCGACCTTGTGGTGAGCTCGTCGGCAAAAGCGTCCGGCACCTATCGCAAGGGGATGCGCGCTGCGGTCAATATCGCCGAGATGCCGACCGGCGATGTGGTGCGATTTCGCGATGCCGACCTCGCCTCGCCGGTTCGCTTGCGCGCGATCGAGCGGGTGATCGGGTCGGGCAACCTCACCATGATCGACGCCAACGCGCTGGCCGAGCGGCTGCTTGGCGACAGCGTCTATGCCAACATCATGATGCTCGGCTTTGCCTGGCAGCAGGGCCTGGTGCCGGTCTCGCTGGAGGCGCTGACCCGCGCGATCGAATTGAACGGCGTCGCCATCGAGCGCAACAGGCAGGCGCTGGCCTGGGGCCGGATCGCGTTCGCCGATCCGGAGTTCTTGCCGAAGGCCGACGGTGCTGCGGCCGATGTACCAGAGACGCTGGAGCAGGTGATCGCGCGCCGCGCGGATTTCCTCAGTGAGTACCAGGACGCGGCTTACGCCGCGCGCTATCGGACCACGGTCGATCGCGTCCGCCGCGCCGAGGCCACGCTGAGCAGCAGCCGCGACGGAGGTGCGCCCCCTCTCCCGCTTGCGGGGTCCGAGGCGAGCGAAGCTCGCTCTCGAGGTTGGGGTGGGGGTCCCACCACGAATCGTATCGCGGAGAGAGCCTCCACCCGGATCGCATCTGTCGATGCGATCCGGCCTCCCCCGCAAGCGGGAGAGGCGGACGGGGCACGCGGACAGATCGAATCAAGCAGACAAGATCTTCCCCTCACCGACGCCGTCGCCCGCGCGCTGTTCAAGCTGATGGCCTACAAGGACGAATACGAGGTGGCGCGGCTGCATATGCAGACCGGCTTCCTTGACGAGCTCAAGCGCGAGTTCGACGGCGACTTCACGGTGCAATATCACCTTGCGCCGCCGTTCCTCCCGGCGCGACGTGATGCACGGGGACGGCCGAAGAAGCGCGCGTTCGGCCAATGGATCCAGACGCCGCTGCGGTTGCTCGCGCGGCTCAAGGGGCTGCGCGGCACGGCGTTCGACGTGTTCGGTTACAGCGCGGAGCGCCGCGCCGAGCGCGAACTGATCGGCTGGTATGAGGCGCTGATCGAGACCATGCTCGGCAAGCTCGACGAGGCACGGCTGCCCGATCTGGTCGCGCTGGCAAAGGCGCCGATGGAGCTCCGCGGCTATGGGCCGGTGAAGGATGCCGCGATCGAGAAGACCAGGGCGGAGGTCGCGCGGCTCACCGCGCGACTTGCCTCCGCCCCGTCAGACCAAGGCGACGGCTCAGGCCGCCGCGCTGCGCTTGGCGGGTGATATCAGGCCGACCACGACGGTCGCGAGCACCGCCACGACGATGTTGAGCAGCAGCGCGCCGAGCCCGACATAGAAGCTGTAGCTGGAATCGCCGAACGAGATGCTGGCGAGCGGCTTCAGCCCGTTGCTCCACGCCGTATACGTGCCCCAGCCGATGCCGGCCGCCCAGCCGAGCAGCAGCCCTTCGGCGCGGAACCAGACGGTGAACAGGCCGAACACCAGCGCCGGCAGCGTCTGCACGATCCAGAGGCCGCCGAGCAGTTGCAGGTCGAGCGCATATTGCGTCGGCAGGAACAGGATGAAGGCGAGCGCGCCGACCTTGACCACCAGCGATGTGATCTTCGCCACCGACGCCTCACCGGCGTGCGAGATCTCCGGATTGACATAGGACTTCCAGACATTGCGGGTGAACAGATTGGCGGCGCCGATGCTCATCACCGCCGCCGGCACCAAGGCGCCGATTGCAATCGCGGAGAACGCAAAGCCCGCGAACCATTCCGGGAACAGCGTCTTGAACAACATCGGCACCACGTCGTTCGGCGACGTCACCTTGATGTTGGCGGCATGGGCCATGTAGCCGAGCAGCGCGATCAGGCCGAGCAAGAGCGTATAGGCCGGCAGCAGGATCGCATTCTTGCGGATGGTATCCGCCGACTTCGAGGCGAAGATGCCGGTCAGCGTGTGCGGATACATGAAGGCGGCGAGCGCCGAGCCCAGCGCCAGCGTCGCATAGGGCAGATATTGTGAAGGCTTCAGCGTCAGGCCGGTCGCGCCGCCCTTTGCCGTGAAGGCGTCGTTGGCCGCCGCGAACACCGCGCCATAGCCGCCGAGCTTTGCCGGCACCACGACCACGGCGGTCAGCACCACGATGTAGATCATGATGTCCTTGACGAAGGCGATCAGTGCCGGCGCCCGCAGGCCAGAGCTATAGGTATAAAGTGCGAGGATGACGAAGGCAGCGATGATCGGCAGTTCGCCGGACAGCCCCATCGCCTTGATCACGACCTCCATGCCGATCAGCTGCAGCGCGATGTAGGGCATGGTCGCGACCAGGCCGGTCAACGCCACCGCAAGCTCGAGCGCGCGCGAGCCATAGGCGCCGTGGACGACATCGGCGGCGGTGACGTAGCTGCTTGCATGCGCCTTCTTCCACAGCACCGGCATGACCGCGAACACGAAGGGATAGACGATGATGGTGTAGGGCAGCGCGAAGAAGCCATAGGCGCCGACCGCATAGACCAGCGCCGGCACCGCGATCACGGTGTAGGCAGTGTAGAAGTCGCCGCCGACCAGGAACCAGGTGATCCAGGTGCCGAACTGGCGGCCGCCGAGGCCCCATTCGTCGAGATGCTCGCTGACCGGGCCGGATTTCCAGCGCGCCGCGAAGAAGCCCATCACGGTGACGAGCGCGAAGAAGAAGATGAAGACGCAGAGCGCCACCCAGGCGATGTGATCGGTCATGGCTGTCCCCTCACCGCGGCTCGTCGGCATCAGGCCGGCGGCTGCGATAGACCAGCCAGATCAGAAGCGAGGAGATCGGCACCCAGGCGAGCTGGTACCAGTAGAAGAAGGGAAAGCCGAACAGGGAGGGCTCGACGAAATTATAGAACGGCACCCACAGCAAGCCGATGAACGGCAGCAGCAACAAAATCCACATGGCCTACTCTTTGACCCAAGACACAGCTCAAGGCGGGCGGTTCCGCTGATCATGGCAACGATCCAGGAACCGGTCCGTTGCGTCTAGAATCACGGTTACGGCAATGCGACGCAAAAAGATGTGATCGTCACCTGGTGCATGCCGCCTATTCGGCCTTGATGCCGGCGTCCTTTATCACCTTGCGCCAGCGCGCCTCCTCGCCGGCAAAGTAGCGGTCGAGCTCGGCCGGCGGTGAGGCCACCATCACGAGGCCCTCATTGACGCTGAGCTTCTTGAAGGCCTCTGCCTGCACGGCCTTGGCCGCCGATCTGTTGAGGCGGTCGATGATGTCCGGCGGCGTATTCGCCGGCGCGTAGAGGCCGTACCAGGATTCGGCGACATAGCCGGATGCGCCGGCTTCCGACACCGTCGGCAATTGCGGGAACGCGGCCGAGCGCTCAGCCGATGTCACTCCGATCGCGCGCAGCTGCCCGGCCTCGACCAGCGAGGCGCAGCTTGCCACCGTGGTGAACATCACCTGGATCTGGCCGCCCAAGAGGTCGGTGATGGCGGGCGCCGCGCCCTTGTAGGGAACGGTGGTGAGATTGACCCCGGCCATGTGCTTGAACAGTTCGCCGGCGAGATGCGCCGAGGTACCGGTGCCATAGGTGCCGTAGGACAGCTTTTCCGGATCGGCCTTCGCGGCCGCGATCAGATCGGCGATCGACTTGATCGGCGAAGCCGGATTGACCACGACGACGTTGAACGAGCGCGCTACCAGCGCCACGGGCGCAAAATCCTTGTGCGCGTCATAGGGCAGCTTGCTGTAGAGGCTCGGATTGACCGCGTTGGCGAAGGTCGCCATCAGCAGCGTGTAGCCGTCGGATGGACTCGCCGCAACGCTCTGCGTGCCGATGATGGTGCCCGCCCCCGGCTTGTTCTCGATGATGACGGTGACGCCGAGATCCTTCTGCATCTCCTGCGCCAGCGTCCGCGCCACGACATCGGTGCCGCCGCCCGGCGCGAACGGCACCACGATCTTGACGATGTGATTGGGATAGGCGGCGAGCGCCGGCTGTTGCAGCAGCAGGTTTGCTGCGAGCGCGAACAGGAATGATGCGAGAAGACGAAGCGGCATGGCAGGCCCCGGCGGCAGACGGTGGCGTCTTCATACACGCGAACGCCATGCAAGGGATGCCGGGCCGTCATGACGCGGGAAGGATGCGCGACGCTGCCAGTCCCGTCATCCTGAGGTGGCCGCTTCTTCGCGGCCCTCGAAGGATGGACGGCCACTTCTCTGGCCGATTCATCCTTCGAGGCTCGCTCCGCTCGCACCTCAGGATGACGGAGATGGATTTGCGTACGCGGCACCTTTGCTCACGAATACGGATTGATCAGCTTCTGCTGCTCGGTGGCGTGACGGACCAGGAGGTCGATGAAGGTGCGGACCTTCGCCGAGAGATGATGGCGGTGCGGATAGACGGCGTTCATCGTGAGCTCGACCGGCCGATATTCGGGCAGCAGGCGGACCAGTTGTCCCGACTCCAGTTCGTCGCGGACCAGGAAGCCGGCCGCGAGAAAGACGCCGACGCCGGCCAGCGCCGCGAGCTTCAGCGTCTCGCCGCTGTTCGAAATCAGATTTCCGGAGACCCGCACCGCGGCCGGCGTGCCCTTGCGGTCGGCGAAGCGCCACTCGTCGCCATAGGGGTAATTGGCGTGACGCATGCAGTTGCGCGCGGAGAGGTCGGCCAGCAGCGTTGGCTTGCCGTGCTGCTCGATATAGCCGTGCGAGCAGCACAGCACGTGGCGCCAGGTCGCGATGGTGCGCACGATCAGGCTGGAGTCCGGCGGCGGCACCATGCGCACGGCGAGATCGTAATTCTCGTCGATCAGATCGGCATTGCGCTCGCCGATCGTGAGATCGACCTTGACCTCGGGATAGGTAGCGAGGAACTCGGCCACCGCCGGCGACAGGAACTGGACGAGATGGGTGTTGGTGAAGATGCGCAGCGTGCCGCGCGGCACCGATTGCTGGGCGCCCGCGATGTCGTCGGCCTGCTCGATATCGGCGAGGATCTGGACGCAGCGGTCGTAATAGGCCTGGCCGACCTCGGTGAGGCTGACCTTGCGCGTGGTGCGGTTGAGCAGCCGGGCGCCGAGCCGGTCCTCCAGCGACTGGACGTGGTTGCTCACCATGGTGGTGGACATGTTGAGCTTGCGGCCGGCGGCGGAGAAGCCGCCGGTATCCACGACCCGGACGAAGGCGGTCAGGCTGGTCAGGCGATCCATTCGGCAAGGTCCGGATTATCAGCGCTGGCTTGATAATGCTTCCAGTTTTATCGGGATTATCACAGCGGGAAGGACATTGCATCTAAGGGGCGTACTGGGCGCCCTTTCTGGAAGGACGCAAATGTTCGACCCGGAGGATGCCATGTCGACCACCACTTATGTCCCTGAAGAATCGGCAAAAATCGGTCTCCGCCCGTCGCGGAAAACGGTCAAGCGGGTGGCGCTCGGGCTCGCCGCAATCATCGGCGCCGCCGTGGCGGCCGACTTTGGCTACGACTACGTCACCACCGGCCGCTACCTCGAAACCACCGACGACGCCTATGTGAAGGCGGACTCCACGATCATCGCCCCGAAGGTCTCGGGCTACATCGCCAGGGTGCTGGTCACCGACAACCAGCCGGTGAAGGCCGGCCAGTTGCTGGCTGAGATTGACGACCGCGATTACCGCACCGCGCTCGGCCAGGCCAGGGCCGATGTCGACGCCGCCACAGCCTCGGTGCGCAACCTCGATGCCCAGCTCGAACTGCAGCAGCCGATCATCGACCAGAGCACGGCCGACGTCACCGCCGCCGAGGCCAACCTGAAATTCGCGCAAGAAGAGCAGACCCGCTACGACGGGCTGATGAAATCCGGCTCCGGCACCATTCAACGCGCGCAACAGACCGACGCGGCGCTGCGCGCCAACACCGCGCAATTGCAGCACGCGAAGTCGGCGCTGTCGGCGGCCCAGCGCAAGGTCGACGTGTTGACCACGCAGCGCGCCCAGGCTGTTGCCCAAGCCGACAGGGCTCGCGCGGTCGAGCAGCAGGCCGAGCTCAACCTGTCCTATGCGCGGATCACCGCGCCGGTCGACGGCACGGTCGGCGCCCGCACGCTCCGCGTCGGGCAATATGTGCAGGCCGGCACCCAGCTGATGGCGGTGGTGCCGCTCGACGCGGTCTATGTGGTCGCCAATTTCAAGGAGACGCAGCTGACCCATGTGCGCAACGGCCAGCCGGTCGAGCTCACCGTCGACAGTTTTCGCGGCACCACGCTGAAGGGCCATGTCGACAGCCTGTCGCCGGCCAGCGGCCTCGAATTCGCGCTGCTGCCGCCCGACAACGCCACCGGCAATTTCACCAAGATCGTGCAGCGCGTGCCAGTGAAGATCGTGCTCGACGATCACAGCCTCACCGGCCTCTTGCGCCCGGGCATGTCGGCGATCCCGACCGTCAACACCAAGGCGACCGTGCTGGCCGAGCGCGAAGAGAAGCGGCGGCTGGCGTCGGCGACGCGGGCGAACGGGGGGTAGCGGCGAACGCTTCTTCGACTGACCTCGCGCGATCGATCACCCACGCGGTGGTCGATCGCGTTTTGCCGTGCCCTTCTTCGCTCCGCGCACACCGGTGGAAGGGCTCCCTCCCCCCTTGCGGGGGAGGGTTGGGGAGAGGGGTGCCGCTTGTGCTGACGTCTGTTGGTAGCGGACGCTCCTGCTGAGAACGCGCACGGCAGCATTGAAGCAGTCTGCGCAAATCTTTGACGTCAGCGCCCTGGGCTTACCCCTCTCCCCACCCTCCCCCGCAAGGGGGGAGGGAGCTTGAGAGGCGTGCTCACCTCACCGGTCGTCATCATGCAGACCAAACGCTGCGCCGTGCCGCTGGCCGCAGCGCGGTCGCAGCCGCGCTTGCCGCCACCATCCGATTATCAACCTCTGCCTGACAATCCTTCCACTGTTTCCCGGATTATCGAAAAGCGCCGCCTAATCCATCTTGCGTGGGCCAGCAAGGACGACCCCGATGACCGCGCTCCAGCCCACCGCCAATGCAGCCGACGCTGCAAACCTCGCCGCTCCCACCACGCCGGCGACACCCGCGATCCAGACAAAGACCTGGATCGCGGTGATCGGGGCGACGCTCGGCGCGTTCATGGCGGTGCTCAACATCCAGATCGTCAATGCCTCGCTCGCCGATGTGCAGGGCGCGATCGGCGCCGGGATCGATGACGGCGGCTGGATCTCGACCTCCTACCTGATCGCCGAGATCGTGGTGATCCCGCTCTCCGGCTGGCTCGCGCAGGTGTTCTCGGTGCGCATCTATCTGCTCACCAACGCCGCCCTGTTCCTGGTGTTCTCGGCGGCGTGCGCGCTGGCGCAGGACCTGCCGCAGATGATCGCGCTGCGCGCGGTGCAGGGTTTCACCGGCGGCGTGCTGATCCCGATGGCGTTCACGCTGATCATCACGCTGCTGCCGAAGGCCAAGCAGCCGATCGGGCTCGCGCTGTTTGCGCTGTCGGCGACGTTCGCGCCGGCGATCGGCCCGACCATCGGCGGCTATCTCACCGAGAACTGGGGCTGGCAGTACATCTTCTATGTCAACCTGGTGCCCGGCGCGGTGATGATCGCGATGCTCTACATCTCGCTCGATCCGAGCCCGATGAAGCTGTCGCTGATCCGCCAGGGCGACTGGCTCGGCATCATCACCATGGCGATCGGGCTCGCCGCGCTGCAGACCGTGCTGGAGGAAGGCAATAAGGACGACTGGTTCGGCTCGCCCTTCATCGTCCGCCTGTCGGTGATCGCGGCCGTCGCGCTGGTCGCCTTCCTGATCGTCGAATTCACCGTCGAGAAGCCGCTGCTCAATCTGCGCCTGCTCGCCCGCCGCAATTTCGGCTTCGGCATGCTGGCCAACTTCCTGCTCGGCATCGCGCTGTACGGCTCGGTGTTCATCCTGCCGCAGTATCTGTCGCGCATCCAGGGCTACAACGCCGAGCAGATCGGCATGGTGCTGGCATGGACCGGGCTGCCGCAGCTGGTGCTGATCCCGCTGGTGCCGCGGCTGATGCAGCGCTTCGACCCCCGCATCATCATCGGCGTCGGCTTCGCGCTGTTCGCCGGCTCCAACTTCATGAACATCTTCATGACCAACGACTATGCCACCGACCAGCTGTTCTGGCCCAACATCGTCCGCGCCATCGGCCAGGCCCTGGTGATGGCGCCGTTGTCGGCGGTTGCGACCGCGGGCATCGAACTGGAGAATGCGGGCTCGGCCTCCGCGCTGTTCAACATGATGCGCAACCTCGGCGGCGCCGTCGGCATCGCCGTGCTGCAGACGCTGCTGACCAAGCGCGAGCAATATCATTCCAACGTGCTCATGCAGTCGGTCTCGCTGCTGGAACAGGCCACGCGGAACCGGATCGAGCAACTGACGCAGTATTTCATGAAGCACGGCGTCGCCGACCAGGCCACTGCCGCCCGCCGCGCAATCGCGGCGATCGGCAAGGTCGTGCAGAAGCAGGCCTACATCCTCGCCTTCAGTGATACCTTCTATCTGCTCGGCGTCGCGCTGATCATAGCACTCGCGGCGACACTCTTCCTGAAGAAACCGGGCCAGCTCGCTGGCGGCGGTGCGCACTAACCCCAACCACAACCAAGGAGAACGACCATGAAGCCCCGCATGAATTTCTACCAGGCCGCACCCGAGACCATCAAAGCGCTGGTCGCGGTGGAAAACCAGATCGCTGCGAGCGGCCTCGAGCAATCGCTGATCGAGCTGGTCAAGACCCGCGCCTCGCAGATCAACGGCTGCGCCTACTGCATCAACATGCACACCGAGGATGCCCGCAAGCACGGCGAGACCGAGCAGCGGCTCTATCTGCTCAACGCCTGGCGCGAGTCGCCGCTCTACAGCGAGCGCGAACGCGCGGCACTGGCCTGGACCGAAGCGTTGACGCTGGTTGCGGAGACGCACGCACCGGACGCCGACTACGAGGCGGTGCGCGCCCATTTCTCGGACAGCGAGCTGGTCAACCTGACGACGCTGATCGGCGCGATCAACGCCTGGAACCGGATCGCGATCGGCTTCCGCGCGGTGCATCCGGTGAAGGTGAAAGTGGCGGCGTGAGCAGCGCGGACGATCCATCCCCGTCATCCTGAGGAGCCTGCGCAGCAGGCGTCTCGAAGGATGCACGGCCACAGTCGGGCCGTCGACCCTTCGAGGGCCGCTGAAGAAGCGGCCACCTCAGGGTGACGGCGCCAAGGCGATGCGCAGACCGTAGGGTGGGTTAGCCGAAGGCGTAACCCACCATTCTCTCCGCGGTGAGCAAAGTTGGTGGGTTACGCTGCGCTAACCCACCCTAGGCAGGGTCAAACCGCCGTCGCGCGGGCGAACTCGATGTAGATCTCGCGCAGGCGGTCGGTGATCGGGCCGACCTTGCCGCCTCCGACCTTCTTGCCGTCGATCGCGACCACGCCCTGCACGAACACCGAGGCGCTGGTGATGAAGGCTTCCTTGGCGGCGAGCGCTTCCTCGACCGTGAAGGCGCGCTCCTCGATGCGCAGCTGGCGCTCCTCGGCGAGCTTGACCACCGCCTTGCGGGTGCAGCCGGGCAGGATCTCGTTGCCGTTCTGCCGGGTCACGATGACATCGTCCTGGGTGACGATGAAGGACGAGGACGAGCCGCCCTCGGTGACCTTGCCGTCCTCGATCATCCAGGCTTCGCCGGCGCCGGCCGCGGCGGCCGCCTGCTTGGCCAGCACCTGCGCCAGCAGCGCCACGCTCTTGATGTCGCGCCGCTCCCAGCGGATGTCCGGCACCGTGATGACGTTGATGCCGGTCTTGGCCGAGGGCGCGTTGATGATGTCCTTTTCCGAGGTGAACATCACGAGCGTCGGCTTGACGTCGGCCTTCGGGAACGCGAAGTCGCGGCCCTTGTCGGCGCCGCGGGTGACCTCGAGATAGACCATGCCGTTGACGAGGTCGTTGCGCGCAACCAGCTCCTTCTGGATCTCCTCGATCCGCTCCAGCGTCTCCGGCAGCGCGAGCTGGATCTCGCCGACCGAACGCTTGAGCCGCGCCAGATGCGAGGCGTTGTCGATCAGCTTGCCCTCGAGCACCGCCGCCACCTCGTAGATGCCGTCGGCGAACAGGAATCCGCGGTCGAACACCGAGACCTTGGCCTCCGAATGCGGCACGAACGAGCCGTTGACGTAAGCGATCTTTTCCACGCGAGTTCTCCTGCGGACGAAGGGGGTTTCAGGCCTTCGTATACGCAAATTGTTAACGGGGGAAAACCCTGTAGCCGTCGTCATTCCGAGGCGATGCGCAGCATCGAACCCGGAATCTCGAGATTCCGGGTTCGCCTCTTCGAGGCGCCCCGGAATGACGGGTGGAGAGGCGCCCTCTGCCTCAGTGCTGCAGGATCTTCGACAAGAACTTCTGCGCGCGGTCGCTGCGGGGCTTGCCGAAGAAGTCGGCCTTCTTGGCGTCCTCGACGATCTCGCCGCGGTCCATGAAGATGACGCGGTCGGCGACCTTGTTGGCGAAGCCCATTTCGTGGGTCACGACCATCATGGTCATGCCCTCGCCGGCGAGGTCGACCATCACGTCGAGCACCTCGCTGATCATTTCCGGGTCGAGCGCCGAGGTCGGCTCGTCGAACAGCATCGCGATCGGATCCATCGCCAACGCCCGCGCGATCGCGACGCGCTGCTGCTGGCCGCCGGACAACTCCGCCGGAAACTTTTTGGCATGATCCTTCAGCCCGACGCGCTCCAGAAGCTTCATGGCCTTGGCGGTGGCGTCCTCAGCCTTGCGGCCGAGCACCTTCTCCTGCGCGAGGCGGAGATTGTCGATGATCCGTAAGTGCGGAAACAGCTCGAAGTGCTGGAACACCATGCCGACGCGCGAGCGCAGCTTCGGCAGGTCGGTCTTGGGATCGTTGACCTTGACGCCGTCGAGCGTGATGTCGCCGCCCTGGATCGGCTCCAGCGCGTTGACGCATTTGATCAGGGTCGACTTGCCCGAGCCGGACGGACCGCAGACCACCACCACCTCGCCCTTGGCGACGCTGGTGGTGCAGTCCTTCAGCACCTGGAAGGACGGCCCGTACCATTTATTGACGTGGTTGATCTCGATCATGCGTGACTCAGGCGTTGCAGCGAGCGCGCTTCCACCACTCCCATCGGGAGAGGTCGGCGCGCAGCGCCGGGTGAGGGATTGCGGTCTATCGATGGAGCAAAACCCCTCACCCGGATCGCTGATGCGATCCGACCTCTCCCGATGGGAGAGGTGAAGGGGGCCGGGTCTCGAATGTTCGAAAGCATGACTGGCTACCGGACAATCGCAATGCGCGCCTGCAGGCGGCGAACGCCGTAGGACGCGATACAGGAAACGACGAAGTAGACCAGCGCGGCGAACAGGTACATTTCGACCAGGCGGCCGTCGCGCTGCGCGACCTTGCTGGCGGCGCCGAGGAAATCCGGGATCGACAGCACGTAGACCAGCGAGGTGTCCTGGAACAGCACGATGGTCTGCGTCAGCAGCACCGGCAGCATGTTGCGGAACGCCTGCGGCAGCACGACGTAGCGCATCGACTGCGCGTAGGTCAGGCCGAGCGCGCTGGCCGCGGCCGGCTGGCCCTTCGAGATCGACTGGATGCCGGCGCGCATGATCTCGGAGAAATACGCCGCCTCGAACGCGATGAAGGTGATCAGCGAGGAGGCGAAGGCGCCGACCGTGATCGGCCGCGACGCGCCGGTCAGCCACTGCCCGATATACGGCACCAGGAAGTAGAACCAGAAGATCACCAGCACCAGCGGCAGCGAGCGGATGAAGTCGACATAGAAGCCCGCGATGCGCCCGAGCACCTTGTAGCTCGACAGCCGCATCAAGGCGATCAGCGTGCCGAACACCAGGCCGCCGAACGCGGCGAGCGCGGTCAGGGTCAGCGTGAAGCGCATGCCCTCCAGGAACAGGTAGGGCAGCGAGCGGCGGATGACGTCGAAATCGAAACTGCCGATCATCGTCATTTGCCCGTGATGTAGCCGGGGATCGCGACATAGCGCTCGAGGAAGCGCATCGCGGTCACCACGACGAAATTGAGGAGCAGGTAGAGCACGGTCGCCGCCGTGAACGCCTCGAACACCTGGAACGAGAACTCCTGCATCGAGCGCGCCTGGCCGGTCAATTCGATCAGGCCGATCGTGATGGCGACCGCGCTGTTCTTGATGGTGTTGAGGAATTCGGAGGTCAGCGGCGGCAGGATGATGCGGAATGCCATCGGCAGCAGCACGTAGCGATAGGTCTGCACCGTGGTGAGGCCGAGCGCGGTCGAGGCCTGCTTCTGCCCGCGCGGCAGCGAGGTGATGCCGGCCTGCAATTGCACGGCGACGCGCGCCGACATGAAGAAGCCGACGCCGATCGCGGCGGTCCAGAACGGCGCGTTCGGCAGTTGCTTCAGCCACAGCCCGGCCGACCGCGGCAACAGTTCGGGCAGCACGAAGAACCACAGGAACAGCTGCACCAGCAGCGGCATGTTGCGGAAGAACTCGACCCAGCAGAAGCCAATCCACGACGCCGTCCGCGACGGCAGCGTGCGCAGTACGCCGATCACCGAGCCGGACACCAGCGCGATGATCCAGGCCAGCACCGACACCTTGATGGTGACCACCAGTCCCGCCAACAACAGGTCGAGATAGGTGCCGGTCCCCATCGGGTTCGGCTCAAGGAAGATGTGCCAGTTCCAATTGTAGTTCACAGGTCCCCCACGCGGCCGCGCCGGTCACGGCATTACGCCGGCATCGCGCGCGGCGTCCATGCAAATGTCCGGCCATTCTCCTCCAAAAATGGCCGGACATGCAAACTCTCAGGACCCGCCGCCGCGAGGCGGCAGGTCATACGCAGCAATGCGATCAGTTGACCAGATACGCATCCGGATCCGGTGAATCCGACGGCTTGGCAAGCTGCTTCTTCATCTCCGGCCCGAGCGGCACGTTGAGGTTCAGGCCCTTCGGCGGAATCTTCTGGTTGAACCACTTGTCGTAGATCTTCTGGCCCTCGGCGCTGGTGTAGAGCGCGGCGGTGGCGGCGTCGACGACCTTCTTGAACGGCGCGTCATCCTTGCGCAGCATGATGCCGTAGGGCTCGGGCTTGGAGAACGCGTCCTTGGAGATCACGTAGTCATCCGGCGACTTCGAGCCGGCGACGAGGCTCGCGAGCAGGATGTCGTCCATCACGAAGGCGACCGCGCGATCGGTCTCGACCATCAGGAAGGCCTCGGCATGATCCTTGGCCGGGATGATGTTGACGCTCAGCCCGCGCGCGAGGTTGGCCTCGGTGAGCTGCTTGATGTTGGTGGTGCCGGCGGTCGAGACCACCGTCTTGCCCTTCAGGTCGTCGATCGAATTGATCTTGCTCGCCTTCTTGGTGACGTAGCGGCTGGCGGTCAGGAAGTGGCTGTTGGTGAAGGAGACCTGCTTCTGGCGCTCGGCATTGTTGGTGGTCGAGCCGCATTCCAGGTCGACGGTGCCGTTGGCCATCAGCGGGATACGCGTCGCCGAGGTCACCGGGTTGAGCTTGACCTCGAGCTTGTCGAGCTTCAGCTCCTTCTTCACGGCATCGACGATCTTGTAGCAGATGTCCATGGCGTAGCCGATGGGCTTCTGGTTGTCGTCGAGATAGGAGAACGGGATCGAGGAATCGCGGTAGCCGAGCGTGATCGCGCCGGTGTCCTTGATGTTCTTCAGCGTGCCGGTCAGCTCCTGGGCTTGCGCCTGGCTCGCGCCGACCGCGGCGGCGAGCGCGAGGCCGATGAGATACTTGCGTGTCATACGTCTACTCCTTGCGTGGAAACGGTCGATTTACTGTGTGAGAATATCGGCGAGGACGGGTGCGATGTAGCGGCGAAACTGTTCCGGATTCTCGCTCATCGGAAAATGACCGAGCTTCTCCATGATCGTGACGCTGGCGCCCCCTATTGCCGCTGCGGTCCGCCTCGTGTCCTCGGGCGTGCAGGAGAAATCATACTCGCCCGTGAGGAGATAGAGCTTGCATACTTTAGTCTCGATTGACGCGACCCGGCCGCGCAGGTCGCCGTCGACACGGTAGAAATACAGATCGCCCTTGAACACGCCGGGGCCGCCCTGCTTGTAGGCCCACAGCGTTTCCATCCGCGCAGGCTCAGGGCTTTGCGGGGCGATCAGCCCGGACACCAGCGCGGCGCAGACTTCGCCGCCGTGAACGTCCGGCCGGTTCAGCCAGTTGGTGTCATACCACGGCGCCTGGAAATCGGCAGCCTCGAGCCCGATCAGCGCGCGGAACTCGGCGGCATATTCGATCGCAAGGTTAAGCACGATGCGGCCGCCGATCGAGCAGCCCATCACCACAGGCTTCTCCAGCCCCAACGCCCGACAGAAAGCGCGGATGGTCTCGGTGTAGCGCGCAGTGGTGAGTTGGTATTCATCGCCGGTCCAGCTCATCGGCGGATTCGACTTGCCATGCCAGGGCATATCGAAGGCAATGATGCGGAAATTTTCGGCAAATTGCGTATCCGCGAGCAGATGGCGCCATTGCCGCGCATCTGATCCCGCGGTGTGCAGGCAGACCAGCGGAATGCCCGTGCCGTTCTCCTCGAAATAGATGCGGTGCAGCTCGCCGCCGATCTCGACGTGCACGTAGCGGCCGACCATCGGCTCGATGTGGCCGTTCATGATCTTGCCGCTCATGATACGGCCGCCGCGAAATGCTGCCGCGGCAGCGCCAGCAGGTCCTTGAAGCATTGCAGATGCGCCATGAAGGGATGCAGGTCGCCTTCCAGCACCGCCTCGCCGCGCTTGGTCAGCGCCAACAGATCGTGCCAGCCGGGCTTCGGCTCGGCCTGCCAATAGGCGGCCCAGGCCTCCGGCGTCGCGCGATAGGAAAAGCGCCAGGAGCGCATCAGGACCGGCGACGGCGCAAGCTCGACGATGCGCCCGCTGCGGATCGCGGCATGAAACGGCCGCGCCATCGGGCCGATCAGGCAGTCGCAATCGAGCAGCCGCCCGCGCGCAACCAGCCGAGGGGCCTCGTCGAGCAATGCGGGAAGGCCGGCAAACGCCCTCGTCACAGCGTCGTCGGTGGCGTCAGGCGATGGCGTCATCTGTCGGGCGGCGTTCCTGCAACGGGCGGCGCCATGATGACGGCAAGCGCGCAATCCCGCAAGGCGCCGATGCCCTTGGGTTCCCTTCATTATTCGCTTGACCAAACCCGGCTTGCTGGTCAGGCGCGCGCACCCCGCGCCGTCCTCGCATGTTGCCGGGAACGGCCAAACCGTCAGACCAAATGCCGATTGAATTCCGCCGCTCGGCAGGTCGCGGCAGACCAATTGTCGCAGCCGGCGCTTCGAGCGCAATTCGCGCTTCCGTTGCCCGCCCCGTTCTGTCCAATGCGCCCTCGGTCCCAGCATGACGGGGACGATCATTGCCAACACCGAACAAGACGCGGCTGCGATCGAACGCGGCCACAAGGGAGAGATAGAGATGTCGCACCGCAATCGCTTGATGGTCCTGCTCGCCGCCGCCGGCATGCTGGTGTCGACAGCGGCGCTCGCGCAGGACTATCCGACCAAGCCGATCACGCTGATCGTGCCCTGGCCGGCGGGCGGCTCGACCGATATCTCGATGCGCGCGATCGCCGAGAGCGCCTCCAAGGTGCTGGGCCAGCCGATCGCGGTCGACAACAAGGCGGGCGGCGGCGGCACCGTGGGCCCCGCGACGATGGCCGCCGGCGCCAAGCCCGACGGCTACACCATCGCCCAGATCCCGATCACCGTGTTCCGCCTGCCCCTGATGCAGGAGGTGTCGTGGGATCCGGCGAAGGATTTCTCCTACATCATTCACCTCACCGGCTACACCTTCGGCGTCACCACCAACGCGGAGTCGCAGTTCAAGACCTGGCAGGACGTGGTCGATTTCGCCAAGAAGAACCCGGGCAAGGTGACCTATGCGACGCCCGGCACCGGCACCTCGCTGCATGTCGGCATGGAGCAGATCGCCCTGATGGCCGGGATCAAGCTGACCCAGGTGCCGTTCAAGGGCGGCGCCGAGACCAATGCCGCCGTGCTCGGCCAGCACACCATGCTGCAGGCGGATTCCACCGGCTGGCGGCCGCTGGTCGATGCCGGCAAGCTCCGCCTGTTGATGGTGTGGACCGGCGCGCGCTCGCCGAACTATCCCGACGTGCCGACGCTGAAGGAGCTCGGCTACCCCATGGTCTATGACTCGCCGTTCGGCATTGCCGGCCCCAAGGGCATGGACCCCAAGATCGTCGCCAAGCTGCACGACGCCTTCAAGAAGGCGATCGAGGACCCGGCGGTGATCGCGACCCTCGCCAAATACGACATGGTGCCGAACTACAAGAACACCGAGGACTACAAGAAGTTCGTGGGCGAGGTCACCGAGTCCGAGCGCAAGGTGATCGACACGCTCGGGCTGGCGAAGAAGTAGAGTTTAAGTCGCCACAAGCGCCGTCGTCATCCTGAGGTGCGAGCCGCCCTTGCGGCTCGCCTCGAAGGATGGAGCGGGGCACCGTCGCCCTTCGAGGGCGTCGCTTCGCGCCGCCACCTCAGGGTGACGGTGATTGAGAGCAACACAACACATGACAGACCAAACCAACGTCAAATTCCGTCTCAACAACTCCGAGCTCTGGGGCGGGCTGATCGGGCTCGGGCTCGGCGCCTTCGTGATCTGGTCGGGCCTCAAGCTCAAGCTCGGCACCATCAACGATCCCGGCTCCGGCTACGTGCTGTTCTACACCGGCATCCTGATGTGCGTGTTCGCGGCCTCGATCATGATCGCGGCGGTCACCGAGGGCGGCCCGACCTTCGCCTCGCGCTGGGAGAATGCGCGCTGGGGCAAGCCGGTGCTGGTCATCGTCTGCCTCACGGCGTTCGCCTTTGCGCTGGAACCGCTCGGCTTCCTGCTGTCGGCGATCCCGCTGATGCTGTTGCTGCTCCGCGTGATCGATCCGGTGCGCTGGTCGCTGGCGATCCCGCTGTCCATCCTTGCCCCGCTCGGAATGTGGTGGGTGCTGAAACACCTGCTCGCGATCCAGTTGCCGAGCGGCATCTTCGAGATCGGTTGAGCGCCCATGGATACTCTTGTCAACGTCGCCCACGGCCTCGGCGTCGCACTGCTGCCGATCAACCTGCTCTACTGCTTCATCGGCGTGTTCATCGGCACGCTGGTCGGCGTGCTGCCCGGCATCGGCCCGATCTCGGCGATGTCGCTGCTGCTGCCGGTGACGCTGTCAGGCACGCCGGAATCCGGCATCATCATGATGGCCGGCATCTATTACGGCTCGATGTATGGCGGCTCGACCACCTCGATCCTGGTCAACATCCCGGGCGAAGCGGCTTCCGTCGTCACCTGCATCGACGGCCACCAGATGGCCAAGCAGGGCCGCGCCGGCCCGGCGCTCGGCATCTCCGCCTTCGGCTCGTTCATCGCCGGCACCTTCGCGCTGATCGCCCTGATGCTGGTGGCGCCGTCGCTTGCCAGCGTCGCGATCGCGTTCGGGCCGGCCGAATATTTCAGCCTGATGGTGCTCGGCCTCGTGGTGCTCACCTTCCTCACCCAGGGCTCGATGGCCAAGGCGCTGTTGATGGCCTGCATCGGCGTCGTACTCGGCCTGGTCGGGCTCGACAGCATCACGGCGCAGCCGCGGCTGACCTTCGGCCGCCTCGAGCTGATCGACGGCATCGGCCTTGTGCCGGTCGTGATGGGCCTGTTCGGCGTCGCCGAGGTGCTGCTCAACACCGAGCAGGCGATCAAGCGCGACATCATCAAGACCAGGATCAACCAATTGCTGCCGAGCAAGGAGGACTGGAAGGCCAGCGCCGGGCCGGTGGCGCGCGGCACGGTGCTCGGCTTCTTCCTCGGAATCCTGCCCGGCGGCGGCGCCGTGGTGGCATCGTTCGCCTCCTACGCGCTGGAGAAGCGGCTCTCGAAGCATCCGGAGCGCTTCGGCCATGGCGCCATCGAGGGCGTCGCGGGGCCGGAATCGGCCAACAATTCCGCGGCCGGCGGCGCCTTCATTCCGCTGATGACGCTCGGCATCCCGCCGAACGTGGTGATGGCGCTGCTGCTCGGCGCCTTCGTGATCCACGGCCTGCAGCCGGGACCGCTGATGATCTCGCAGAACCCGACGCTGTTCTGGGGCATCGTCGCCAGCATGTATATCGGCAACCTGATGCTGCTGGTCCTCAACCTGCCGATGATCGGCATGTGGGTGCAGCTGCTGCGGCTGCCCTACAACGTGCTGTTCCCGCTGATCATCCTGTTCACGATCATCGGCGTCTACTGCTCCAGCAACAACGTGTTCGACGTCCACGTCATGATCGCGTTCGGCGTGATCGGCTATTTCATGCGCAAGCTCGGCTACGAGCCGGCGCCACTGGTGCTTGCCTTCGTGCTCGGGCCGATGCTGGAGAACAATCTGCGCAAGTCGCTGATCCTCTCGCAGGGCGATCTCATGACCTTCGTGGAGCGGCCGATCTCGGCGATCTGCCTCGCTTTCGCGCTGGTGCTGCTGGTCGGCCCGCTGCTGCCCTCGCTGCGCAAGAAGCGCGAGCTGGTGGCGCTGGACGAGGGGGCGTAGCGCGCGACGAGAGGGAGTTGAGTCGCATCAAGTCGGTGGTGCGCCGCCCCTCTCCCGCTTGCGGGCAGGGCTATCGCATTTCGTGGCGGTGCCCTCGTGGCCATCCTTCGAGACGCCCGCCTTCGGCGGGCTCCTCAGGATGAGGTCTTGTTTTGCGGCACAATAGTAGACCCTCATGGTGAGGAGCGCCGCTTGCGGCGCGTCTCGAACCACGAGGCCCAGCACTTGCGCGGTCGCCAAGGGCATATGCGATAACCCTGCGCTTGCGGGGGAGGGTTGGGGTGGGGGTGTCTCCACGAGTCATATCGTGGATAGAGCCCCCACCCGCCGCGCTACGCGCGTCGACCTAAGAGCGAGCTTCGCTCGTCTCGACCCCGCAAGCGGGAGAGGTGAAGCAAAAAAGCGGCCTCAACCCATCTTCGCCGCGCGTCCGTTCTTCGGCGCCTGGGCCAGCGCGCGGGCCAGCACCTGGGCTTCCTTCTTCAGCATGTCGGCGAGTTCGCCTTCGCGGCGGCGGATGCGGTCGGACGCGGCGCCGATCGAGAGCGCGGCCACCACCTCGCCGGCATCGTCGCGGACCGGCACGCCGACGCCGCCCATGCCGGGAAACGCGGCGTCGATCAGCACGGTGTGGCCGGCCTTGCGCGCCATGGCGATCCGCTCGCGCAGGAACTTTGGCGTGATGCGCGGCGATTTTGCCAGCCGCGGCACGATCACCTCGATCACAGCCTCGATCTCGGCATCCGGCAGCCAGACCAGCAGCGCCAGCGCACCGGCGCCGACGCCGAGCGGACGGCGGCTGCCGATCTGCAGATAGTTCGGCTGCAGCGGATGGTTGCCGACCGAGCGCGCCAGATAAAGCGCCTCGACACCGGAGCGCACCGACAGCAGCGCCGTATCGGCCGAGCGCTCCGACAGCCGGAGCAGGCTCGGCTGCGCCAGCTCGGCGATGTCGACCGAACGGCGCGCGCCGACCGCCATCACCCGCGCCTCCTGGCCGAGCTCATAGGTCTTGGCGCCGGCGACGCGGCTGACGAAGCCTTCCTCGATCAGCGAGTTGAGGATGCGCAGCGCAGTCGCCTTGTTCAGCGAGGTGGTGTCGGCGATGTCGGTGAGCCGCAGCGGCGAGCGCTGCGCCAGCACGCGCAGGATCGCGCAGACCTTCTGGATCGCGTTGAACTTGTCGGGTTGGCCCGGCTCCGGCGGTGGCCTCTTGCGGCTGGTCCGTGCGGTCGCAGTCGTTGAGGCGTTCATGCCCTGGCCTTCCTTGCCGTCAATTCCAAATCCTGAACCGGGCACGACGAAGAGACGCGCCCGGCCGACATCATCCTAGGACGGATGACGTGCGCCGGACACCGTATACTTTCGTCAGATGAAACTTTGATTTCGACTATCTACGCTGCTGTGCAACAATAAGGATATTTGAATTTCGCATCACGAAATCTGATGCGGTTAGCATGATCCTTTCGAAAGAAAACCGCTTCGCACTTTTTCGGATCATGCGCTACGCCAGCCGCAGCCTGCGGATCGTGAACAGCGCACAGAGGCTGAGGATGCAGACCGCGGTGAGATAGTAGCCCGGCGCGAGCTCGCCGATCGCCGCGAAGCCGCCCAGCCAGGTCATGATCGCCGGCCCCATGCCGCCGAACAATGTGACACCGATATTGTAGCTGAGACCGAGCCCGGTCGCACGCGTCGCCGCCGGAAACAGTTCCGACATCAGCGCGGCCAGCGGCCCGTAATACAGCGACTTGAGGACGCCGAGCCAGAGCACGCCGATCAGGATGATCATCGGCGTCGGCTTGCCGGTGAGCAAGAGGAAGGCCGGGAAGATCGACACCAGCAGCAACAGCGCGAACAGGATCATGTGGGTGGTGCGTCCGATCTTGTCGGAGACCATGCCTGCGATCGGCGCCAGCAGCGCAACGGCGGTCTGCGCGGCGAACGAGGCGATGAAGCCGACCGACGGCGCGAGCTTGAGCGTCTTCACCACATAGGTCGGCATGTAGACGATCAGATAGTTGACCGCGGTCGACACCGCGAGCGCGCCGATCGCAAGCGTCGTGGCGAACTTCTGCCGCGCGAACACTTCCCTGACCGGCGATTCCTGCTTCGCCGCCGGCGGCGGCGTTGCGTCGTCGACATGGTTGCGGATGTAGATGCCGACCGGGCCGATCAAGACGCCGAACAGGAACGGCAGCCGCCAGCCCCAGGACTGCAAATCCTCCGGGCTCATCAACGAGGTCAGCAGCGCACCGAAGCCGGCGCCGAGCAGGCCGCTGACGCCTTGGCTCGCGAACTGCCAGCTCGCCACGAAGCCGCGCCGCTCCGGCATGTGCTCGACCAGGAACGCGGTCGAGGAGCCGAACTCGCCGCCGGCGGAAAAGCCCTGCACCAGCCGCGCCAGCAGCACCGCGATCGGCGCCAGGATGCCGATGGTCTGATAGGTCGGCATCAGCGCCAGCACCAGCGTGCCGAACGTCATCAGCACGATCGACAGCATCAGCGAGGCCTTGCGGCCGTGACGGTCGGCATAGGCGCCGAGCACGACGCCGCCGATCGGGCGGATCAGAAACGACAGGCCAAAGCTGCCGAAAGTCAGGAGCAGCGAGGTGGTCGGATCATTGGCCGGGAAGAACGCCTTCGAGAGATACACCGCGAAATAGGCGTAGACCGAGATGTCGTACCATTCGAGCGCATTGCCGACCGAAGTCGCGACGATCAGGCGGGTGATGTTTTTCTTGTCGACCGCTGTCGTGTGCTGAGCGTCGGCCGAAGTCGATAGTGTCATTACATTTTCCTTGCCGGTGAAGGCACCAGCTTTTCAACTCGAAATGGCCGGCTTGACCCGGCCATCCACGTCTTCCCCGTCATCCCCGCGCAAAGGCTTCGCCTTTGTCGCTGGAGGTGCGAGCTCTTGCGAGCCTCGAAGGATGCACGGCCCCGCTGGTGGCCGTCGATCCTTCGAGACGCCGCTTCGCGGCTCCTCAGGATGACGGGGAAAATGCGCGCTTAGCTCCTCACCCCTTGTGCTTTGCCTCGCCGAGATCCCAGAACAGGCCGGCCATGATGGTCAGCGCCTCCTCGGTCACCGGCAGCAGGATGTGCTCGTCGGGGGCGTGCTGCGAGCAGCCCGGATAGGAATGCGGCACCCAGATCGTCGGCAGGCCGAGGCCTTCGGAGAACACGTCGTTCGGCAGCGAGCCGCCAAAGTTCGGCAGCACCGCCGGCGCCTTGCCGGTGGTGGCGCGGATCGAGTTCGCCGCCCAGTCGATCCACGGGCTGTCCATGTCGGTGCGCGAGGCGGCAAAGCGCTGCGTGCCCGAGACCTCGACCATCGGGAAACCGTTGTTGTGCAGATAATCCCGCACCGCGTCGATCACCTCGAGATGCCGGGTGCCGACGACGAAGCGAAGCTGCAGCACCGCATTGGCCTTGCCGGGAATCGCGTTGGCGGGCTTTTCGATATTGCCCGACGACATCGCGAGCACTTCCAGCGTGTTCCAGGCATAGAGCCGCTCCGCCGCCGTCAGGCCCTCCTCGCCCCAGTCTTCCGCCAGCGCCGGTTCGTCCGCGGTCGGCTTGACCTCGACGTCGGCGAGCGCGGCGCGGACGCGGTTGGAGATCGGCGGGGGTTTCAGGATATCGAGCTTCATGCGGCCCTTTCCGTCGACCAAACTCGCGATCGCGCTCGCCAGGATCGTGGCCGGATTGGCGAGCACGCCGCCCCAATTGCCGGAATGATTGCCGCCCTCGCGCAGATTGACGTCGAGATGGATCCGGTTGCCGCCGCGGCAGCCGAGGAAGATGGTCGGCCGCTCCGCCGACAGCCGCGGCCCGTCCGAGGCAATGAACAGGTCTGCCTTCAGCTCCTCGCGATGCGCCTCGCAGACCTCGCGCAGATCGGGCGAGCCGATCTCCTCGCCGGTCTCGATGATGAACTTGGCGTTGAAGCCGAGCTTGCCGCCGCGCGCCTGCTTCACCGCGCGCAGCGCCGCCATGTTGATCGAATGCTGGCCCTTGTTGTCGGCGGTGCCGCGGCCATAGACGCGCTCGCCCTTGACCGTGGTCTGCCAGGGATTGAGCCCGTCGCGCCATTCGCCGACCATGCCGTCGACGACGTCGCCGTGGCCATAGGTCAGCACGGTCGGCCGCGAAGCGTCTTCCTGGTAGTCGGCAATCAGATAGGGTCCGCGGCCGGTCGGCGACTCGATCAGCCGGGTCTTGAAATCGAGCTCGGCGAAGGCCGGCTGCAGATTCTCCACCAGATAGGCGCGCAGCGCATCGGCCTTGTCGGCATTCAGGCTCTCGGTCTGGTAGCCGACCCTTTGGTCCAGTTCTTTCAAAAACTGTCCCGATTGAAAATGCTCTCGCACCTTTGCGATTGCGTCGGCCCGTGTCGCCATGATTGTTCCTTCGTCCGGTCGCGTCTTGGCATGATCCCACCGGAACGCCACGCTTTGCGTCCCGATCATGCTTCTGGAGAGGCGCAACCTATCGGGATCGGCTCGCGACCGGAAGGGCGTGAAATGCGAATGGGCCTTGCCAAAACGTGGGAAGTCGCAACAAGTTGATGCGGGACGCCCGGCATCGACCGGGCAGCAATCGAAGCGGCGCGCAAGGTTTCGACCAAGGTTTTCGACAATGACAAAACAAATCCGGCTCAACGCCTTTGCCATGAACTGCGTGGCGCATCAGTCGCCGGGGCTGTGGACCCATCCGCGCGATCGCACCAAGGACTACAACAAGCTGTCCTACTGGACCGATCTGGCGAAGACGCTGGAGCGCGGCCGGTTCGACGGGCTGTTCCTCGCCGACGTGCTCGGCGTCTACGACGTCTATGCCAATAGTCCGGATGCGGCGCTGCGCAACGCGGCGCAGACCCCGGCCAACGAACCGTTGATGCTGATCCCGGCGATGGCCGCGGTGACGGAAAATCTCGGCTTCGGCGTCACCAGCAATCTCTCCTTCGAGCCGCCCTACCCGTTCGCGCGGCGGATGTCGACACTCGATCACCTCACCGGCGGCCGCGTCGGCTGGAACGTGGTGACCGGCTATCTCGATTCCGCCGCGCGCGGTGCCGGCAAGGACAAGCAGACCGCGCATGACGACCGCTACGAGCTCGCCGACGAATATATGGAGCTGGTCTACAAGCTCTGGGAAGGCAGCTGGGAGGACGACGCCGCGATCCGCGACGTCACGCGCGGCATCTTCACCGATCCGAGCAAGGTGCATCCGGTACACCATGACGGCAACAACTACCGGCTCAACGCGATCCATCTCTCCGAGCCGTCGCCGCAGCGCACGCCGGTGCTCTATCAGGCCGGCACCTCGCCGCGCGGGCGGCAATTCGCCGCCGAGCACGCCGAATGCGTGTTCATGTCGGGACCGTCAGCCAAGGTGATCGGCCCGCGGGTGTCGGCGATCCGCGAGCTCGCCGCCGAGAAAGGCCGCAACGCCGCCGAGATCCTGATGTTCTCGATGATGTGCATTGTGGTGGCGCCGACCGAAGCCGAGGCGAAAGCGAAATACGCCGAGTATCGCAGCCACATCAGCCATGAGGGCGCGCTGGCGCTGATGTCGGGCTGGACCGGCGTCGACTTCTCGACCTACTCGCTCGACCAGGAGGTGCGGCACGTGCAGAACGATGCCGGCCGCTCCGCGATGGACAACGTCACCCGCGCCGATCCCGACCGGGTTTGGACCGTGCGCGAGGTCGCCGAGCATGTCGGCATCGGCGGCGCCGGCCCCGTGGTGGTCGGCTCGCCGGAGCAGGTCGCCGACAAGATCGAGCAATGGTTCGAGGACACCGACGTCGACGGCCTCAACGTCGCGTTTGCGATCTCGCCCGGCGATTTCGAGGACATCGCCGACATGCTGGTGCCGGAGCTCGTCAAGCGCGGCCGCTACAAGCGCGAGTATGCGAAGGGCACCTTGCGCGAGAAGCTGTTCGGCGGAGGGCGTGCGAGGCTGGACGCGACGCATCCGGCGACCCGGTATCGGGTGAAGAAGACGACGACGTAGCCACCCCCCGTCATTGCGAGCCACCCGGTCGGCGCGAAGCGCCGCCGGATGACAGGCTCCGCGAAGCAATCCATAGCTCCGCGTGTGAGGAACGATGGATTGCTTCGTCGCTCCGCTCCTCGCAATGACGGGGTACCCACATCTGCCGTCCCGTCATCCTGAGGAGCGCGAAGCGCGTCTCGAAGGATCGACGGCCACCGGCCGGGCCGTGCATCCTTCGAGGCTCGCTCCGCTCGCACCTCAGGATGACGGTGAGAGGTGAGCGCATCGTGAAAAGTCAATTCACCGCATTGCTCACCACCACCTCGATCAGCTTAGCGCCCGGGCGGCTGAACGCCGACTTCATCGCGCCCTTCAGCTCCTGCGGGTCGGTGACCTTGATCGCCTCGAGCCCGAGCGAGCGTGCGAGGGCGGTGAAGTCGACCGGCGGGTCGATGAAATCCATGCCGACATAATTGTCATCGCCGTGGAAGGCGAGCAGGCGCTGCTTGATGATGCGGTAGCCGCCATTGTTGACGATGACGAAGTTGAGCGGCAGCTTGTGATTGGCTGCGGTCCACAGCGACTGGATCGAATACATCGACGAGCCGTCGCCGGAATAGCACACCACCGGGCGCTGCGGATTGGCGAGGCTGACGCCGACCGCGGCCGGCAGGCCCCAGCCGATGCCGCCGGAGGCCAGCGCGTGATAGCCGTAGCGGTCGCGATGCGGCCGCAAGCCAATGATCTGACGCGACGAAGTCAGACCCTCGTCGACCAGGATCGCGTCGTCGGGCATCGCCTCCACGACCTGCAACGCGAGCCAGTCCGGATCGATCGGCGAGGTCTGGCTCGCCTTCGAGATCTGTTCGACCCGCGCCTTGCGCTTCGCCACCCAGTTCTTGGTCGACAGCGCCGCGAGTCCCTGCCTGGCACGCGTCTCCAGCGCGCCGCCGCCGGCCTCCTTCAACGCAGGAACCAGCGCGCGCAGCGTTTCCTTGACGTCCGCCTTCACCGCGATCTCGGCGCCGTAGTTCCTGGCGAGGTCGCTGTCGACCAGCCCGACCTGCACGATCGAGAGCCCGTCCGGCAGCGGATCGACCTCGCTGTAAACAGACATCCGCAGCGGATCGCCGCCGAGTGCGATCAACAGATCATGCGGCGCCAGCACGTCGCGCGCGACCTTCTGCAGCCGCGCGATCGCGCCCATGAAGCTCGGGCTTTCGGACAGGAAGTGCGAACCATAGGGCGTCGGCGACTGCCAGGCCGGGCAGCCCAGCGTCTCGGCAAGATCGGCCGCCTCGCGCAGCGCATCGCTTTTCACGATCTCGTCGCCGACGACGATCACCGGTCGCTCGGCTTTCAGGATGCGCGCGGCCAGCGCCTTAAGCGACTCCTCCGACGGCCTCACCCGTGTGTCGATCCGGGTGGAGCGGCCGAGCTCGATGCCGGCTTCGGAATTGAGGATGTCGCCGGGCAGCGAGATGAACACCGGCCCGGTCGGCGGCGTGGTCGCGATCTTGGCGGCGCGGCGCACGATGCGCGGCAGGTCTTCGAGGCGCGTCACCTCGACCGCCCATTTCACCAGCGGCGTCGCCATCTGCACCAGCGGGCCATAGAGCACCGGTTCAGTCAAACCATGGCCCTGTTCCTGCTGCCCGGCGGTGAGGATCAGCGGCGTGCCGGTGAAGCTGGCATTGTAGAGCGAGCCCATCGCGTTGCCGAGGCCAGGCGCGACATGGACGTTGCAGGCGACCAGCTTGCCGGAGGCGCGGCTGAAGCCGTCGGCCATCGCGACCACCAGGCTCTCCTGCATCGCCATCACATAGGTGAGATCGGGATGGTCCTTCAGCGCGTGCATGATCGGCAGTTCGGTGGTGCCAGGGTTGCCGAACAGATGGGTGACGCCCTCATCCTTCAGCAGCGCCAAAAATGCCGAGCGGCCGGTAATGCGATTTTTCATGTTCCCTCCAGGCCCGTCGGCGCGTTGGCCGACGGGCATCAAGGGAGATGACCAAACTTGCGCAGCTGGGGCAATCGAGCCGCCGGTCATGGCCGCATTCCGCAGGCGCGCGCCTGAGGTGAAACGCTCGTTAGAACATCCCCTCGCGCGCGCTGCGCTTCTTCTTTTTCGAGCGCTGCCACACCACGCCGGGATAGCCCTTCAGCGGCACCAGCGGCTCGCCGGTGTAGGCCCATTCCTGCAGTTCCTCGATCGCGATGTGATAGAGCGGCTGCCGGCCGGTGCGCCCCGAGAACAGCGCACGCGGGATGTTGACCATGTGCGGCGACCGCGCGCGCTCGTAAGAAATCGGCGTGCCGCAATTGGCGCAGAAGCTGCGCGCGGTCTTGCTTTTCGCATCCTCGTAACGCGACAGCTCGCTTTCGCCTTGCGTGATGCGGAAGCGCTTCTTCCAGCTGCCGACATAGGTCGCATAAACCGCACCATGGGCGCGGCGGCTGGCGGCGGTGTGATCATGCCAGGCCCAGCGCGCCGGCACGTCGATCTCGAACCGGATCTTGCCGCACAGGCACTGGCCGGCCGCCGGCTTCGCCAGCGCCACGGGCTTTGGTTTCTTGGTCGGCTCGAACTCGTCGTCCGGAAACATCGCGGTCTCCCGGTTTTGCTGGCCGAGCTATCGTAGCCCGGATGCAGCGAAGCGTAATCCGGGGATGCTTGATCCGCTGATGCAAGGCCCCGGATTTCGCTGCGCTGCATCCGGGCTACGAAGACCTACGCCTGCGCCAATTCGTCGTGCACCGGATAATCCGTGTAGCCCTTCTCCTCGCCTGCATAGAAGGTGGCGCGGTTGTACTTCGTCAGCGGATAGCCGCGCTGCAGGCGGCGCGGCAGGTCCGGGTTGGAGATGAAGTAGCGGCCGAATGCGATCGCATCGGCATGACCCTCGGCGACCGCGCTCTGTGCGGTTTCGCCGACGAAATTGCCGGCGGTGATCAGCACGCCGCTCCACATCGGACGGTACAACACCATCGCGGACGGCACGTTCTGCCAGTCGACCTCGGCGCGGCCAGTGCCCGAGGCGCGCGGCTCGATGAAATGCAGATAGGCGAGCCCGAGCTTGTCCAGCGCCGTGATGGCGTGGCTGTAGAGCGGCATCGGGTCCGCCTCGCCGCTGCCATTGGCGATGCCGTAGGGCGAGAGCCGCACGCCGACGCGGCTCGCGCCCCAGACTTCGGTCACCGCCTGCGTCACCTCCATCAGGAAGCGGACGCGGTTCTCGATCGAGCCGCCATAGCGGTCGGTGCGCAGATTGCTGCGCGACTGCAGGAACTGCTCGATCAGATAGCCATTGGCGCCGTGGATCTCGACGCCGTCGAAGCCGGCGGCGAGCGCGTTCTTCGCGCCTTGCCGGTAGGCCTCGACCATCAGGGCGACCTCGTCGGTTTCGAGCGCGCGCGGCGTCTCGTAGTCGACCACCTTGCCGTCCGCCGTCATGCACTTGAATTCGGAGGGGATCGCGACCGCCGACGGCGCCACCGGCAGCGCGCCGCCCGGCTGGAACGAGGAATGCGAGACGCGGCCGACGTGCCAGAGCTGCAGGAAGATCAAGCCGCCCCTGGCGTGCACGGCATCCACCACCTCGCGCCAGCCCGCGATCTGGGCCTCGCTGTAGATGCCGGGAACACCAGGATTGCCGAAGCCGGTCGCAACCACCGGCGAGGCCTCGGCGATCAGCAAGCCGCCGGGCGTGGCGCGCTGCGCATAATATTCCGCGTTCATCGGCCGCGGCGCGAGGCTCGGCCGCGCCGCCCGCATCCGCGTCAGCGGCGCCATCACGACGCGATGTTCGAGCTGGTAAGGACCGATCTTGAGCGGAGAGAACAGCGACGGAGGATTCATGCCTGCCCCAAATATTCTTATGTGGTTTCCGTTATAGTGTGGGCATGATCCGCCCAGAAAACCGGTTACCACTTTTCCGGATCATGCCCGTTATCTAACGGGTTCATCTTGTTCATGAAAGCGGGTAGTGGCAATCTGTTGCCACGAGAACAGGTCTCCCATGTCGAAATCGAGCGCATCATCGCTCCCCTCCCTCAGCGTCCGCATCGACCTCGATGCCGAGGACCGGATCGGGCCGGGCAAGATCCTGCTGCTTGAGCGGATCAGGGAATGCGGCTCGATCTCCGCCGCCGGCCGCGCCATGGACATGAGCTACAAGCGCGCCTGGGACCTGGTCGACGAGATCAACCGCATCTGCCGGCAGGCGGCGGTGGAACGGCAGACCGGCGGCAAGAATGGCGGCGGCGCGGTGCTGACCCCGTTCGGCCTCTCTTTGGTGGCGCGCTACCGCAAGATCGAGCGCGACGCGGCAAGCGCCGTGCGCAAGGACCTCGAGGCGCTGCGCAGCGACATCGGCAGGCCGAAGAAGGCCGCCGGGCGGTAAACGCAGGAACTGGCGGCCGCAGCACGGGGCGCTTACGAAAATATCGAAAACAACCCCATGCAAAGGAGCCGGCGGTGGCCGGCGTTCGACGAGGCAACTTGACGCGTCGGGCAAATCAGGGGTATTATTCTAATATTCCGAAATCATGTGGGCGTTGGGGTGAAGGGCTTCCCTTCTGCGAGCACGCCGAAAATTGAGACCTGTACCCCTCACCCGGATTGCATCTTCGATGCAACATAGCCGAAGCTTAGCTTCGGCGTCGATTTCATGGACGGCCGCCGAAGGCGGCCTATGCCTCTCCCCGCAAGCGGCAGGGCTATCGCATTTCGTGGCGGTGCCCTCGTGGCCATCCTTCGAGACGCCCGCCTTCGGCGGGCTCCTCAGGATGAGGTCTGGTTTTGCGGCAAGATAGTAGACCCTCATGGTGAGGAGCGCCGCTTGCGGCGCGTCTCGAACCACGAGGCCGAGCGCTTGCGCGGTCGCCAAGACGGTAGATGCGATACCTCTCCCCGCAAGCGGGGAGAGGTAAGAAGCAGCGCTAGCCGGTCTTGATCCAGACGGCCTTGACGTTGAGATATTCCTCGACGTGCTGCTTGCCGGACTCGCGGCCGTAGCCGCTCATCTTGTAGCCGCCGAACGGCACCGCCGGATCCATCGCCTGGTAGCAATTGACCCAGACCGAGCCGGCGCGCAATGCCTTGGCGACCTGGTGCGCCTTGCTGACATTGGTGGTCCAGACGCCCGAGCCGAGGCCGAAGGTGGTGGCGTTGGCGCGCTTGATCAGCTCGTCCGGATCCCTGAACGAGATCGCCGAGATCACCGGGCCAAAGATCTCCTCCTGCGCGATGCGCATGTTGTCCTGCACATTGGCAAACACGGTCGGCTGCACGAAGTAACCCTTCGACAGCGCGCCCTCGGTGAGGCGGCCGCCGCCGGCAAGCGCCTTGGCGCCTTCCTTCTGGCCGATGTCGAGATAGCCCGACACCCGATCCATCTGCTGCTGCGACACCAAGGGACCAATCTGGGTGTTGGGGTCGAGGCCGTTGCCGACCTGCAGCTTCTTGCCGAACTCGGCGACGCGGCCGACGAATTCGTCATAGACCTTCTGCTCGACGAACAGCCGCGTGCCGGCGCTACAGATCTGGCCGGAATTGGCGAACACCGCCATCGCAGCGCCCGGCACCGCGGCGTCGAGATCGGCGTCGGCGAACACGATGTCCGGCGACTTGCCGCCGAGCTCGAGCGAGACGCGCTTGAGGTTGCCGGCCGAGGCACGGATGATCGATTGTCCCGTGACGTGCGAGCCGGTGAAGGCGACCTTGTCGACATCGGGATGCGAGGCAAGCGCGGCGCCCGCAGTCTCGCCATAGCCCGGCACGACGTTGACGACGCCGGGCGGAATGCCGGCCTGCATGCAGAGCTCGCCGATGCGCAGCGAGGTCAACGGCGATTCCTCGGCCGGCTTCAGCACCACGGTGCAGCCGGTCGCGATCGCCGGGCCGACCTTCCAGATCGAGGCGGTCAGCGGCCCGTTCCAGGGGATGATCGCGCCGACCACGCCGATCGGCTCCTTCAGCGTGTAGGAGAAGATCTCGCCGGGCAGCGAGTTCTCGATGGTCTCGCCGTGGATCGCGGTCGCCTGTCCGGCATAGTAGCGCAGCATGCCGAGCGCGCGCAGCCGGTTGCCGCGGGTCCGACTGATCGGTGCGCCCATGTCGAGCGTGTCGAGCTGCGACAGCTCCTCGAAATTGGCTTCGACGAGTTCGGCGAGCTTGAGCAGCATGTTCTGCCGCTCGAACGGCTTCACCTTGCTCCAGGGCCCTTCGAACGCGCGGCGCGCCGCCGCGACCGCACGGTTGATGTCCTCGGCATCGCCCTCGGCGACCGACGCGAGCAATTCACCGGTCGCGGGATTGTGCGTCTCGAATTTCTTGCCGGAGGCGGCGTCGACCCATTTGCCATCGATCAGCATCTTCTTGTAGGAGCCATCGGCATAAGGATGGCGCGTGATCGGAATAGCCTGCGAAACAGCCATGTTTGCACTCCCTGTCAAATTGTCGGCTGAGGTCTTTTGGAAGCGTTATATCGGTGATTCTACAGCGCAGGCGCGAAACCGTAAAGCCGCGCGGCCGTTGTCGAGGGTGGCGCGCATGAAAACCTCCCATGCGCCCGCGTGCATGGTACGATAGCGACTGAACCTCAGCCACACATGTGTCCGGAGACCGCCGATGCCCCACCCCGTGATATCAGCCAATCATGTTGCCGTGATCACCGGCGGCGCCTCTGGAATCGGACTTGCCGCCGCAGTGCGGTTCGCGCAGGCCGGCATGAAGGTTTGCATCGCAGATCTCGGCGATGACCGGCTGAAGGCGGCTGCGACAAAACTGTCATCTGCGGCGCCGGGTGGCGCGGCTGATATCATGACATCAGCGGTCGACGTCAGCCGAGCCGACGAGGTGGCGAAGCTCGAAGACACGGTCGCGAAAAAGTTCGGCGGCACCGACATCCTGATGAACAATGCCGGCATCCAGCCCGGCAGCGCGATGTTCGGGCCCACGGACAATTGGCAGCGCATCCTCGGCGTCAATCTGTGGGGCGTGATCAACGGCACGCAGACGTTCGCGCCCAACATGATCAAGCGCGGCCGGCCGGGGCTGATCATCAACACCGGCTCCAAGCAAGGCATCACCACGCCGCCGGGCGATCCCGCCTACAACGTCTCCAAGGCCGGCGTGAAGGCATTCACCGAGGCGCTGCAGCACGAGCTGCGCAACACCGACGGCTGCAAGATCACGGCGCATCTCCTGATCCCGGGCTTTGTCTTCACCGGGCTGACCGCCCGCGGCCGCACCGAGAAGCCGGCCGGCGCGTGGACGGCGGAGCAGACCGTCGACTTCATGATCGAGCGCCTCGACGCCAGCGATTTCTATATCCTCTGCCCCGACAACGACGTGCCGCGCGCGCTCGACGAACGCCGCATCCTGTGGGCCGCCGGCGACATCGTCGAGAACCGCCCGCCGCTGTCGCGCTGGCATCCGGATTACGGCGATGCATTCGCCGCGTTCGTGAAGGGGAAGTGAGCCGCGGGGAATCGTAGGATGGGTAGAGCAAAGCGAAACCCATCATCTCTCCCGCGGCCAGCTATTTGATGGGTATCGCTTCGCTCCACCCATCCTACGCGGCTATTTATCCCGTCACCCTGAGGAGCGCGAAGCGCGTCTCGAAGGGTCGACGGCCCGACTAGGGCCGATTCATCCTTCGAGACGCCGCTTCGCGGCTCCTCAGGATGACGGTGATAGTCCGGGGCGTGGGTTGGCCGAGCGTAACCCACCTCTTCTCCCGCCGCGGCACAAATGGTGGGTTACGCCTTCGGCTAACCCACCCTACGAAGCTACGATCTTAATTCGCCCGCACCTGCACCCTTGTCGCCGGCTGCGCCGCCAGCGCTTCACCGAGCTCGCTCTGCTGGGCGCGCGGGATCGAGAAGCAGACGCTGAAGCCGTCCGTGGTCTTGAGCGTCACCATGCCCTGCGCCGGATCGGTCGACTGTTCGATCACCCAGGAATCCAGCGGATAGGCGTAGCGCAAGGTCTGGTCGCCGAAGCGGGTCCGCAGCGCCTTGCTGATCAGCCCGGGCAAGGTCATGACCAGCGCGCCGACCTGGTTGATCGACAGGCGGATGGTTGCGGGCTCGCCCTTGCCGTCCACGAAGCCCAGCGAAATCGCGCAGCCGTCGGACGCGACTTCGCAGGTGGTGAGCTCCTGGGTTTCGATCTGCATGCCGGCACTCCGGATCATCGTTATATTCCATCCAATATATCGCGAAGACGACCAGCGTCCAGCCCTTAAAAGTATAGCCGCGGCGGTGACCGGCAGAGGCGCACGCGGCATTAGAATCTATTGAAGCCCGCGGTGCCCCGATTGACGCCGGGCGGGCAACCGCGAATAAATCAGCACGAAGCTCAGGCTGATTTTTCTTCACGATTTTCCAGAGAATTCATTCGGTTCGGCAGTGCCGCGCGCGTGCCCTGAATGGCCGTGGCGTCCACGCCGCAGCCGTGATATACACGTGAATATAGCGAGGTCCGCGAAGGACCCGTTTGACCAGGGAGAGCAAGGCCAATGAGTGATTACAAGCTTCTCATCGACGGCAAGATGGTACCCGGCGACCAGACCATGCCGGTGCTCAATCCGGCGACCGAAGAGGTGGTGGCGCAATGCCCGCGCGCCTCCAGGGAACAGCTCGACAAGGCCGTCGCCGCCGCGAAGGCCGCCTACCCAGCCTGGGCCGCCACGCCGATGGAGGAGCGCCGCAAGCTGATCATCAAGATGGCCGAGGTGATCGAGACCAACGCCAACGAGCTCGCGCATATCCTGACCAGCGAACAGGGCAAGCCGCTCGCCGATGCCACCGGCGAGGTGATGGGCATGGCCGGCTTCTTCCGCTATCTCGGCTCGCTCGAATTGCCGATGCGCGTGATCGAGAATTCCGGCGACCGCAAGGTCGAGGCCTATCGCCGTCCGCTCGGCGTGGTCGGTGCGATCATTCCCTGGAACTATCCGCTGCTGATCCTGGCGTTCAAGCTGCCGTCGGCGCTGCTCGCCGGCAACACGCTGGTGGTGAAGCCCGCGCCCACCACGCCGCTGGCCTCGCTGCGCTTTGCCGAGCTGGTCAAGGACATCCTGCCGAAGGGCGTGCTCAACTTCATCGCCGACGCCAACGATCTCGGCGACCACATGACCAAGCACCCCGACATCCGCAAGATCTCCTTCACCGGCTCCTCGGCCACCGGCCAGAAGGTGATGGCGAGCGCGTCGCAGACCTTGAAGCGGATCACGCTCGAGCTCGGCGGCAATGACGCCGGCATCGTGCTCGACGACGTCGATCCGAAGAAGGTCGCGCCCGGCATCTTCGAGGGCGCGTTCCAGAACTCCGGGCAGGTCTGCCTCGCCATCAAGCGGCTCTACGTGCATGAATCCGTCTATGACGAGATCTGCAACGAGCTGGTCGCGATCGCGAAGAACACCGTGGTCGACGACGGCTCCAAGCAGGGCACCAAGCTCGGGCCGCTGCAGAACAAGATGCAGTACGAGAAGGTCAAGGCGTTCCTCGACGATGCCCGCAAGAACGGCAATGTGATTGCCGGCGGCGCTGCGATCGACCGCCCCGGCTATTTCATCGAGCCGACCATCGTGCGCGACATCAAGGAAGGCTCCAAGCTGGTCGACGAGGAGCAGTTCGGTCCGGTGCTGCCTGTCATCAAGTACTCCGACAAGGATGACGTGATCCGCCGCGCCAACGCCACCACCTACGGCCTCGGTGCGTCGGTGTGGTCGTCCGACATCAAGCGCGCGCACGAGATCGCGACCCGGATCGAGGCCGGCACGGTGTGGATCAACAAGCATCTCGACATGGCCCCGAACATTCCGTTCGGCGGCGCCAAGCAGTCGGGCATCGGCACCGAATTCGCCGAGGAAGGCCTCGCCGAATTCACCCAGCTGCAGATCATCAACGGCCCGCCGGCCGCCTGACCCGCGAAACCTGCGGCCGCGACGCCCTGGCTCCCCTTGGCGCCGCGGTTGCCTCCCTCCTCCACTACGAACAGAGCCCGTCATGTTCGACGCCCAATGCGACCTCGCCGCCCTGGTCTATGACGCCACTGATGATCCCGACGCCATCCTGCGCGACTTCGCCGGCGATCTGAGAGCACACGGCGCGCGCGTCGTCGGCATGGTGCAATCAGGCCAATGCGCCGATTCCAGCCTGTCGGCCGTGCTGGTGCATAGCGGCGAGACGCTGCTGCTGGCGCAGCCGCCGAGCCCGGATACCAGGAGCGCTGGCGCCACCGGCTGCAAGCTCGATCTGTCGCGGCTGCAGGCCGCCGGCATCCGCGTCGCCGACGCACTGGCTGAAGGCGCCGATCTCGTCATCATCAACCGCTTCGGCAAGCGGGAGCGCGACGGCAAGGGGCTTGGCTTCCTGATCGAGCGCGCGCTCGGCGCCGACATTCCGGTCGTGATCGCGGTGTCGCGCGCGAGCTTTGCGGACTGGATCAAGTTCGCCGGCGGGATGAGCGTGAAGCTCGCCTGCGACCGCCACGCGCTCGATGCCTGGTGGCGCAGCGTCTCGCTACGCGCCGCGGCCCGGACCGCGCCGGATCACACCACGGTCTGCGAGGCGTTCAAGTAGAGCGCTTCGTAGAGTGGGTTACGCTCGGCTGCCCCACCTGCGGACTATCACCGTCTTCCTGAGGAGCGCGCTCTTGCGCGCGTCTCGAAGGATCGACGGCCCGGCTGGTGGCCGTGCATCCTTCGAGGCTCGCTCCGCTCGCACCTCCAGCGACAAAGGCGAAGCCTTCGCGCGGGGATGACGGTGTGAGAATTGTAGCGAGCGGCCTCCCCACGCTGTCGTCCTGGCGAAAGCCAGGACCCATAACCACCGAATTCGATTGAGAGTGCAATAGTGGCCCCAGCGTCACACAACGACAAGCGGTTGGGGTAATGGGTCCTGGCTTTCGCCAGGACGACGCTGAATACATTCACATTCGCTCAGGATGACGGGAGGGCGGCCCCGCTTACAGCGTTTCCTGCTTGTGGTCGCAATTCTTGCAGGTGAACTTGACGCGGGACTGGCCCTTTTCCGCCTGCACCCGGTTCGGCGCACCGCATTTGCCGCAAACGGCCTCGATCCGGGTCATGCCCTGCTTGACGACGAGGTTCCGCTTTTCCATGGTCTCGCGGATGAGGCGTTCGGCCTCCTCGCGCAGCGATTGCTTCGACATCATCTCCACCGGTCGTTGGTTAGCGGGCGGCGTCATAGCACGACCGCGTGAAGTTTTGACAGCGGGGATTGCAGCTTAATTTTCAGACAATGAGCCGGTCAACCGGCAACCGGAAATGCCGAGGTTTCAACGGTTTTGATGGCCGGCCGATGCGGAACACGTTGACGAGGCGCAGATCGGCGCCAATTTTTCCGAGCTTTCGCAGCCGGTCGTTGAAGTCAGGATGATCTGATAGCGCCGAAATCGGGCACGCCGCGAAACCGGCGCGATCGATCTCCAGCCAGGCGCGGTAGAAATGTCGTCCGGTCGTGAGTGGATCCTCACCGACGGGACGGCAAAACAGCACGATCGCCGATGCCGACGCGGTCTTGGCGCCGTCGGCAAGCAACGACGCGGCGAGGCCGAGACGATCGAGCGGCTTGAACAGGGTGCCGAGTACGTAGCGCGCGGCGGTGGCCTCGACCGCATTCATGGCGAGCGCATCACGGTTGAGCCCATCGAGCAGATAGCGCGGATGGCCGGGCGACAGCCGCATCCATGCGAGCAGCTCAGCCCGGTAGTCGTCGCCGCGGACAAAGGAGAATTCGGCCCGGTCGGCCCAGCCGGCGATATCGGCAATCGCCCGGCGATCGCCAATGCAGATCACATCGTCGCGCGCGGCGGCCAGCTGCGCCAGCGCCGCCGCATCATCAAGCGACGCCGCGAACTTGCCGCGCCACGACATGCGGCGTGCCACGAGGTCCGCCAGCAGATCGGGCTCGGCTCCTTGCTTGATCGCAAAAGAGCAGAGCACGGCAAATTGCGGCGACAGCGGCTGCTCGATCGTGGTCATGCCCGTGATCGCGAAGCCACGGCGGTTGAGCGCGAGGCTCATGCCCTCCAGCGCGGCGCCGTGCGACACCAGAACGTCATGTCCCGCGGGGTCGGCGACCGGCGCGCGGACGCCGGTCGCGTCGACCAGTGCCAGCCGCCCCTCGTCGATGAGGCGCCAGCGGGTCGGCTGGATATTGTGGACGCTCGGTGCCAGCCGCGCCTCCGCGACCACCTCGCGCAGCAAATCCGGCGTCAGCTCGCTCATGCCGCGGCCAGCCGCCTGGTGAACAGATGCAGCCGGTGCAGCGGCTTTGCGCCGACCTTCTCGACCTGGCGCAGCGACGGACCGTTGATATCGGCGATCCAGGTGCCGCCCAGCGTGCGGTAGCCGGCCTCCTGCAACGCCAGCGCGGTGCGGTAGAGCATCGCGCCGTTGAGGCCGCGATTGTGCAGGTCGCGGCAGACCGACTGATAGATCAGCACCGCGCGCCTGTTCATCACGCGGTGCTGCACGAATTTGACCGGCGCTGACAGCCCGACCCGGCCGCCGATCGCCTTGATCAGCGGATTGAGGTCGGGGATCGCGATGATCGCGCCGGCGGGCCGGCCGCGGTGATAGACCACGGTCGAAATCCGCTTGTCGATGATCCACATCATGTCGCCGGCCTGGAACAGATATTCGGCGGCGGTCGGCGGCACGAACATCGGGTTGTCGGCAAAGCCGTCATTGAGGATCAGCCGCGCATCCTCCAGCCGCACCTTGAAGGCGGAACGCTTGATCGGCTGCCAGACGAAATCCGGGTCAGTGAGCACCGCGCGCTGCTTGTCGCCGAGCAATTGCTCCGGCTTGCCGCCGTCGAGCGCGATCTCGAACGTCGTCATCGGGAAGGTCGCGGCGTAGCCTGCGCGTTCGAGATGCTTTGCAATGTGCGGCGGCGACCACATCATGTCGGTGAACGGCGCATGGTCGAACCCGTCGGTCATCACGCCGATCTGCTGCATCGCCGTCAGATTGAAATTGCCGGCGACGCGGCTCATGCCGCGCGCCGACAGCCATTGCTCGGCGGCGCTCAGCAGCGCATCGGCCACCTCGACGTCGTCGATGCAATCGAAGAAGCCGAATGCACCGTGGCGGGTGCCGTGCTTGCGGTTGGACGCGTCGTGGATCGAGGCGGCGATGCGGCCGACCGGCCGCCCATCGCGATGCGCTGAAAACAGCGCATAGCGGCCGTGGCCTTCGGTGACGAACGGGTTCTTCGCCGGATCGAACATCCGGTCGAAATCGCTCCACAGCGGCGGCACGTAGAGGCTGCCGCGCCCATAGGCATTGAGCGCGGCGTCGAATGCCGCCCTGCGGTCGCCCTCGCGGATCTCTGATGTCATTTGGCCTCCGGGGTCAACGCCAGCAGCCGGCGTACCAGCGCCAGCGCGGTTTCAGTGGCGGGATCGGCTGCGGTGACGGGCACCGCGAGCACGATCAGGTCGAGCGGATCATGTCCAAGCACGATGACATGGGAGGCGTTGTTGGCTGAGATCAGCGACACCATGCGCTCGGCCGCGGGATCGGTCGGCGCCAGTCCCCACGGCGCGTCGGACCGCCGCAGCACGCGCCGCGTCGACAGGAAGTCGTGCAGCAGCGGCGGATCGTAGAGCGCGAGCTCGTTCTCGCGGAAGCGCCGCGCGCTTTCGAAGATCGGATGCCGCGCCAGCTCGGCGATCAACTGCTCGCGGGTCTGCGCCGGCGATGCCGCAACCGAATTGAGCACGCCCGGCTCCTGCGATTCGAACAACGCGCGCAGCGCGTCCGTCATCAACCCGATGGTCAGCACGCCGGCGATCGCAACCGCGACGAAACGGACCATCTGCGCGGCGTCGACGTCGGGCGCCATGAAGGCAGCGGCGAGGCCCAAGAGGCCCGACGAGATCAGCCGCAGCGCCATCATCGCAAGGCCGTGCCGGCGCGTCTCGGCGCCGCCGCCGGCGATCAGCATCACGGTCACGGTGAGCAGCGCGCCCAGCGCGCCGAGCCGCACAGGGATATCGGGAAACAGCGTGCGGAAGTCGGTCAGGATGAACGGGATCACGACCAGCGCGCCGACGGCCATGCGGCCGATGCTGCGGTTTTCCGCAGCCATCAGCGCGGCGCGATCCCGCGTCGCCAGCAGCAGGGCGCAAGTGGCGAAACCCAAGAGCTGAAACAGCGCCAGCGCGATCGCGTAAGGCATCGCCAGCCGTTGCAGCCCGAACAGGCCGCCGAGACCGAGCAGGATGGCGCCCGCGAGCGCCGCGATCTTGACCGGGCGTGGCGCATGGCGCCGCAGGATGCCTTCGGTGACGATCAGGGCGCCGAGCGGGACCAGCGAGGCCGGGATCACCGACAGGCGGTCGAGCAGCCGGCTTCCGGTCCACCAGGCAAGACCGCGGTCGAGGAACAGGATCGCGATCACGCCGAGCGCGAGCAGCAGGCGGCGCGTCAACGGGCTCCTTGGATCGCGCCGGTAGAACGTCATCATCGCCACGGCGAGCCCGATGGCGCCGCACAGATTGACGATGGAATCCGCGATCACCCCGGAGGTCATTTGCTGCCAGTCAGTTCATCGATGGCCCGCCGCACCAGCGGACGCATCAGGGCGGCGATGAGCGCATTGCGCGGCCTCTCGATCGCGGGCCGATGCGGGTTGAGAAACCAGCCGCGGCAATCGGTGCCCGAGGTGCGGCCGAGGATCAGCGCGACCGCCTCATAGGCCATCAGCATGCCGGTCGAGATCACCATCGGCGCAAACGACATCCGGCTGCGGCGGCCGGCGGCCACTTCGCCGGCGATGGCGAGGTCGACATAGTTGCGCGACGAGGAGTGCAGCATCACATGCTCGATCTCGGCGCGCATCGCGGCGCGCCGGTCGTCCTCGGTGATATCGGTCCAGTCCTTGCCTGTTGTCGGGAAGCCGAGGCGCTGCTCGGGCCGCGGATCGTGCGGGCGGACCACGATCACCGACGGCAGCGGCGACATGTAGGCGTCGATCACGGTTGCATCGGCGTGCTTCGCGGTCCGGTACAGATGAACGCCGGCAGCGATATCGTCCATGCCGTTGACGATGACCGGGCACTGCGCGGCGATCGCGGCGAGCTCGCTGGTCCAGTTCTCGCCAAGCACCTCGATCTCGATGGTCGGATTGATGCGCCTCGCCGCTTCGGCGGCGACCGCCGCCTTCTCGCGCCCGACCTCGTCGGCGAAGGCGAATACCTGACGGTTGAGGTTGGAAACCTCGAAACGGTCGATGTCGGCGATCACGAATTTGCCGACGCCGGCGCGCGCCAGCGCCATGAAGGCCGCGCCGCCCATGCCGCCGACGCCGCAGACGAACACCCGCGCCTGACGCAGCAGCTGCTGCTCGTGCTCGTCGATGAAGCCGATATTGCGGCCAGTGAAGGAGTAGTAGTCGAAATTCATCGCGCGGCCCCGCTATCCTGCTTGCGCGGACGCAGCGTGCCGAAGGCGCGGCTGTCGTCCATCCAGTAGACCACCGGCAGCACCAGCCGCTGCAGCGCCAGCATCGCGGACGCGGCGAGCAGCGACGGCAGCGAGCCCGAGGGCACCTCGCTCATGAGATAGTGGCGCGCGCCGGCAAGATCGACGCGGCCGATCTGCAGCACGTCGTCGCCGCGCGCGTAGTCCAGCTCGCGCGCGCAGAACTCGTTGTAGACGGCATCGCGGTGCTTCGGTGCGATCTCGAAGGTCTTCTTCAGCGCGTCCGAGCCGCCGGTATAGGCGTTGGTGATGACCGAGCGCGCCTCGTCGAAGCCGGCCTCCTCGCCGACGCCGAACACCGCGCGATGCCTTGCCATGATGCCGCGCGCCAGCTGCAGATGCGCAAAGCTCTGGCGCGCGCCCGGCAACGGGGACGGAAACACGTCCGAGAATGTATCGCTGACCATGCCGACCACCGCCGGCACCTGGGTGACGTTGGAGATCCATTTCGGCCGCAGCCCGTCGCGGGCGAACAGCACCAGCGCGGTCAGACCGTACAGCACCCAGGACAGCCCCTGCCCGCGCACATCGGGATCGACCATGACGAGGCCGAGATGGGTGACCTCGGCCGGCTCGCCGTCGAGCGGCACGTCCATCACCGACAGCGCGTTGAAGGCGATCGGCCGCCCGGTGGCTTCCTCCGAGATCAGCGTGACGACGGCACGCGACAGCCGCTCGGGTTCGCCGGAGAAGATGCCGTAGGTCAGGCTCTCCTCGGGCAGCGTCTTGGCGGCGACGATGCGCAGCTGCTCGACCAGCGCGTCGAGCTCGTCCCTCGGCAGCGACAGGCCCGGCGATTCGACGATGCGGGTGCGTTGGCCGGCCTGGGTGCGCAGGCTGAGATCGATGGTCGGCTGCGACAGCGCCTTCAGCCAGAAGCCGCCATGGCTGCGCAGACCGTCAAAGGCGGCGCGCGCTCTGCCGAGACTCTTGGCAAGGCTCTTGCCGCCGCGCGAAGCCGGCGTGGGATTGTCCGTGGACGCCATTTCTCTGTCCCTCGGGCGCGATCTCTGCACTCGCCCCTGTTAAGGAGCCATGAGCGCAACCTGGCGCTGTTTGCCGCAGGGTAAACAAGGCCTTCCGGAAACGAAACAAGTTGGCCGTAAGCGGCCCGCGGCCTATCCACGGTCATTGCGAGAAGTGAAGCTCGTGGCTGCAGAGCGCCAGCTCCTTCACCGTCACCCCCGCGCAACGGCTTTGCCGTTGTCGCTGGAGGAGCGCGGAACGCGCGTCTCGAAGGGTCGACGGCCACCAGCCGGGCCGTGCATCCTTCGAGACGCGCTACGCGCTCCTCAGGATGACGGGACCGCTGAGTCTAGCGCCCGATCGGCGCAAAGCGTTTTAGGCAAAAGCGGCGAGTGCGAAACACCCGCCGCCTCCTGTCGGCGGCCTTCTCACCCTGCCTTGGAGACTTCCATCAGCAGGCGCTCGGCCTTGGCGTCCTCGATGCGGTTCACGAACTTGCTGCTCTCGTAATTGTCGCGCACCGTCTTGGTCAGCGTGACGCAGGTCTGGATCAGCATCACGATGCCCATCGTCAGATAGCCCTTCATCCAGAGGTCGATCGGCAGGAAGAACACGCCGATGGCGACGAGGAAGGCGGAAGCCGCGAAGGACGCGTAGGTGAAGGTAACCCAGCTGCCGCTGTGGGGTTGGATGGTCTGGTTCATGGTAATCTCCTTGATGTTGCGAAATTTGACGAAGGATCAGTTTCAGGCTTGAGGTTTCAGGCTGCGTTCGGGCGCTTGGCTTTCAGCCGCGCCAGCACGTCGTCGGCGGTCGATTTCATGCGCGGGCCAAAGCCCTGCTCGGCGAGCTTCTCGGCGGTGGCTGACGGTCCCGCGGCGGCGTCGATCTCGATCAACGCCTCGTCGGCGGCCTGGATCTCCATCTGCCGCTCGCGCAGCCGCTTCAGCGTCGCCTCCGCTTCCGGCAGCGTCGACTCGTAGGGGCGGGCTGCCTCGATGCCGCTCCGGCGCAGCGAACGCACCGCTTCCGAGGCGCGGGCGAGGCGCCGGCCGCGGTCGAGCTCGGCGATCCGCGCCTCGGCGTTGCCGACATGGCGCTTCAGCCGCGTGATCTCGGAGGCGAACAGCGCGCGTGCGGTCATCGCGGCATCGCGCTCGGCTTCGAGATTGGCGATCGCCTGCGCGGCTTCGCGGGCGAGGTCTTCCCGGCCGCCCTCGAGTGCCGCCGACGCGCGCTGTTCGAGATCGGCGATCCGGGCGTTGGTGGCGTCGAGCCGCCGGCCCTCCTGCTGGTCGCCGGCGATCGCCAGCGCCAGGGTCCGCTTCGAGCGGTCGACGGCGGCGGCGGCATCGCGCATCTGCTGGTCGAGGATGACCAGCGCGGTCCGGTCTTGCAGTTCCTCCTCCGCTGCTGCCACGCTGCCGCGGAAAAGAGTGAAAACAGTTTTGAACATTTCATCGCTCCCTGTTATGAGCATCGCTCATGAATCTCTTGTACCACATACTGAGCAACGCTCAATAATTATTTGAGCACTGCTCAAGGCGATGGTTAACGAAGGATCAAAGATGTCCAAGGCATTGGAACGACGTGCAAAACTGCGGGAAGCGCTGATCGAGGCGGCGGAACGGGCGATTGCGGCAAAGGGTCTCGGTGGCCTGAAAACCCGCGAACTGGCCCAGGAAATCGGCGTCGCCAATGGCGGCGTCTACAATCTGGTCGAGGATGTCGACGAGCTGATCCTGCGCGTCGGCTCGCGCACGCTCGCGCGGCTCGATGCGTCGCTGTCGCTGGCCGAGATCGGCGGGGCTGCGGCGCCGCGCGAGATGCTGGTGCGGATCGCGGTCGCCTATTGCGACTTCGCCGCCGACAATCTCGAACTGTGGCGCGCGCTGTTCGAGCATCGCATGCAGCCCGGCAAGCCGGTGCCGGAATGGGCGATCACCGAGCAGATGGAATTGTTCCGCCACATCTACAAGCCGCTCGCCGCATTGTTTCCGCAGCGTTCGCCGGCGCAACTCGGCGTCACCGCGCGCAGCCTGTTCTCCGCCGTGCATGGCATGGTCGCGCTCGGGCTGGAGCACAAGCTGATCGCGGTGCCGATCGGCGCATTGCGCAGCGAGATCGCAACGTTGACGCGCGCGATGGTCGACGGGCTGACGGCGAAGAAGGATTAGGACGTGTGCACGTAACCGCACGATGTCCCCCGCCATGCGGTCAGGCAGGCTTGCCGCGGCGCTCCATGAATTACCAACATTCACAGGGGGACGCAGCGGCCGAGGTCAGAAAGGGAGAAAACCGCTTGCGGAATGACCGAACCGTAGCCATATACCTCGGATGGAGTTTCGGCCGAACGACTTGGCCTCGCCGCTGATAGCGTGCCTGACTGACGACCCTCACCCCCTAAACTTCGAATTCGCCTGCTGCGCTCGTGAGTGCGGCTCCAAACACGCATCTATAGGACGATTTTCCATGAGCATGGGAACTGTGAAGTGGTTCAACAGCCAGAAGGGTTTCGGCTTCATTCAGCCGGACCAGGGAGGCCAGGACGTTTTCGTTCATATCAGCGCAGTCGAACGCGCCGGCATGAGCACCCTCAACGAGGGACAGAAGGTCTCTTTTGAGATCGTTGCAGACCGCCGGACCGGCAAATCTGCTGCGGACAATCTGCGCGCGGTGTAAGCTGCGACAATCGGCCATGCTGCTTTGACCACGGATGAACTGGCAAAGCCTCTGGTTACGCGACCCCGCGACTGGTCACCCGGCCGCGGGGTTCTCTTTGTCAACACCACGCGCGATGCCCGCCAGGATCAGGACTTGAACCGTCCGCCTGCGAAACGGCCTGCGCATTGAAGCAGCCGAGGTCGCGAGCGTGTCCACCAATATCGATCCAGCTCCGCAGCACGACGACATCATGTACCCGCAGGTCCTCCCGTTCCTGCTGGTGCACGCAGGATGTCTGGCGGCGGTCTGGACGGGCGTCTCATGGCAGGCGACTGCAATTTGCGTCGCCCTATACTGGCTGCGCATGTTTGCGATCACCGCCGGCTATCATCGCTACTTCTCGCACCGGGCTTATTCAACAAGCCGGACGTTTCAATTCATCCTTGCATTCCTTGCCCAAAGCAGCGCCCAGAAAAGCGTCCTTTGGTGGGCCGCGAAACATCGACATCACCATCTTCATTCGGATACGGAGCAGGATGTGCATTCACCCCGGCACAAGGGCTTCGTGTACAGTCATCTCGGCTGGATCTTTTATCGACAGCACGATGCAACGGATCTGACGAAAGTTGCGGATTTTGCCTCGTATCCGGAGTTGATGTGGCTACACAGATTGGAGGTCTTGCCGGCGATCGTGGTCGCAGGTCTGTGCTTCCTCATCGCCGGATGGCCCGGGCTCGTGGTCGGTTTCTTCTGGAGCACCGTGCTGCTGTATCACGCAACGTTTTGCATCAACTCCCTCGCACATGTTCACGGACGCAAGCGGTATGTTACGGGCGATGACTCCCGCAACAATTGGCTGCTGGCTCTGTTTACGATGGGTGAGGGTTGGCACAACAATCATCACGCCTATCAAAGTAGTGCGCGGCAAGGCTTCCGGTGGTGGGAGATTGACGTGACCTATTATGTCTTGGTGGCCTTGTCCTGGCTCGGTATTGTCTGGGATCTGAAGGCGCCACCCATGCAGGTCCTCCGCAACGAGCAGCGCTTGGGATCGCGTGTGATCAAGCGAACGGCTGAGCAACTCGCTGGTCGCTTCAATCCCGAATACATCGCGCTGGCTATCAAATCGTCGGTCCACGAAACCGGACTGTCGGTGCGGGAAGCGCTTGCTCTGTTGCAGCATCGTGCCGACTTGCATCTGCCCAGCATACCAACGCGTGACCGGTTGTTGGCTGAAGCCCAGGCCATGTTCGCGAAGACGAGTTCGTTGGACGACATTGTCGACCGTGCACATGAACTCCTGGTGGAATCGGTTTGCCTCCTGCTCGCCGTTCCACCTCCGCTGGCTGGCGCAAACCCGAAACCTCAAGCGAGCCAGCGGTAGTATTTTGCCTCCGACCTTTTCGCAACCTCACGGCTCCATCGTGTAGGCGCGCCCGGGTTCGAGCGCGTAGATCGTCAGGAAGCGCAGCGGCCGTTCCGGATCGCAATTGCGAAACAGCCTGTGCGGCACGTCGGGTCGATCCTGCAAGGTCTCGCCTGCCCGATACTGGCGCGGCGCCTCGTCGCCATACGCGGACTCGGCAACGCCTTCGACGATGAAGACCACGCCGCCAACGGGGTGGCGGTGCAGCGGAGCGACCCCGCCGGGCGGATAGGTCACCTCGGCAACGACAAGCTCGCGATCATCGCCGGGCAAAGCGAGACGCTCAAGGGTCTTGCGGGTGACGCCGGCAAATCCAGCTGGTTGAGCGTTTGCCTGACCGTCGTTGCTTTCAGCCATTGGAACCCTTCCTTGTCACGCGCGCGTTGGCCCCGATCAGATCAAGGCTGCGGTGACTATGGGGGCGCTTCAGCGACGCAACAAGCGCCCAGGCATTTCAACACATGTCGCGCGGGCGAGGCGAAGCCCTTGCCACCCCTGCTTCCACGTTGCAGGATTCCTGCGCCGAGAACCTTCAGCAGTGGGCCTTGCATGAAAACGAGTATCGTCACGACGCGGGCGTCGGGGGTCGCCGCCCTGGCACTCATCTTTGCATCGCATGTCACGCCCGCGTCTTCGGCGCAGCCCGTGCCGGAATGCTCGATGTCGATGACATTGGCGGATTGGGGCGAGAATTCGAGCGGCGATATCGACGTCGCCTCGGGCCAAAGCTGCCAGATCCCGATCGGGATCCGCGGCACGGTGACGGACTCCGCGATCTCACAGAAGCCGGCCTACGGCAAGCTGAAGAAGATCAACGCATCGACCTTCGAATACAGGGCGAAGGCCAAGTACAAGGGCAGCGATACGTTTGCCATCAAGGCAACGGGCCAGGGGCCGAAGGCATCCGGCACCTCGGTCATCACGGTGCGCGCGACGATCAAGTAGTCATCGATTTCGAGACGTTGCAGCTGGCTTGTCGCGAGGACCGCGACCGTTGCGTGGTCACGATCGCGCCGCCTATCGTATCGACGGAACGTTTTTTGCCTTTGGGGTCGTCCTGACGTTCTGTTAGCCTCGGCACGCTTGGGAAAGAACCTCAATGCTGACGTTGATGTTCGCCGGCGTCTCGCTGCTCTATGCTACGGTTGGTCAAGCTGGCGGGACAGCATTTCTTGCTCTCATGGCATTCGCCTCGTTCCCTTCGAACGAGATGCGTCCAACGGCGCTGCTACTCAATATTGTCGCAGCCACCTATTCGACCTGGCGCTTTCATCGCGCGGGCCTGGTTGATTGGGCCAAGCTAAGGCTGATCCTCATTGCGTCGCTCCCGACCGCTCTTGTTGGCGGGTTCATCGTTCTTGACGAACGTCTGTATGACGTCGCGACCGGAGCGGTTCTTCTCGCTGCTGCGGCTATCCTTGCCTTCCGTCGTCCTAAGGCTGGTGAGCCGGATCGACTGACGCCGGTATGGGGCGCGGGCGCAGTAGGCGCGGGTGTCGGCCTTGTCTCCGGGCTAACTGGCGTCGGCGGAGGGGTCTTTCTCGCGCCCATCTTGGTCGCATTACAATGGGCGTCACCCAAGCAGACAGCGGCGCTGTCAGCGCCGTTTATTCTCGCGAATTCGGCGGTCGGATTGATCGGGGCTGTTTATGCCGGCCAAATGCCTACCAGCGGCACATGGCTTTACGCATTGGCAGCGCTGGCTGGCGCCATGATCGGGACGACGATAGGTCTGCGGTGGCTATCGCAAACTGCTACCAGATATGTTTTGGCCTCCATCCTGGCCGCGGCAGGTATTCAACTGCTGCTCCTCACCGGTCACAAGTCGTGGTTCGGATAAAATTCAGAGACCATCCGCAATTTGTAAAACCGATTTGCGGCCGCTATCCCCCGCTGCCGCTTCAAAGGCGGCACGAGGCACGCGAGGCCGGGCGGATCCGATACCTATGACATTTTGCCGCACGCGACCTGAAGGATGGGTGTGACACCCATCATAGATGCTGCATTGAAATTCTGCGATCCTGAATTTGATATTAACGATTTCTTTGGAATGCGCTGATCCCAGCCGAACGACACTGGACCAGGAATAGCCCGCCTCACGGTCCAAAATTGATTGCCTTGCACCTTGGAAATTAGCCGGTCTCGACCGGCGCACCTCACGAGGACGCAAACCATGGCCAATACCGCACCGGTCGTCACGATTGGCAACCACAGCCTGTTGTCCAATCACTGGCAAAAAATACAGCCATGGCTCACTTATTCCGACGCCGATGGCAATTCCGCGGTCAGCTATCAGTTCTTCGACAGCGGTACGTCCGCGACCAGCGGCTACTTCTGGACTCCAACCAATTCCCACTGGGACGCCAACACCGTCATCGACGTCGCGGCGTCTGACCTCTCCGAGGTGTGGTTGCGTTCCGGTTCGGTCAGCGGCTCGGAAACGCTGTGGGCACGTGCCTTCGACGGGACTGCCTGGAGTACCTGGACGTCGTTCACCTTCACGACGATTCCGAACAGTACGCCGGTTGCCACGATCAGCGACCAATCGCTGCATATCAACACATGGGTGCAAGCCACGGATTGGCTGAATTACACCGACGCCAACGGGGATGCCGCCACCAAATACCAATTCTGGGACAGCGGCACGTCCGCAACCAGCGGCTACTTCTGGACTCCAAGCAATTCCCACTGGGCTGCCAACACGACGATCGAGGTATCGGCGGCCGAGCTGGCCGATGTCTGGATCCGCGGCGGCTCGACGACCGGCTCCGAGACGCTGTGGGTCAGAGCGTTCGACGGATCGGACTGGGGCAACTGGGACAGCTTCACGTTGACGTCAACGAACTCGACCCCCGTCGCGACGATCGGCGATCATTCCACGCACATCGATCAGTGGGTCACCATCAGCAGCTGGCTGACGGCGACGGATGCCGATCATGATGCGATCACGAAGTACCAGTTCTGGGACAGCGGCACGTCTGCCACCAGCGGCTACTTCTGGACTCCAACCAATTCCCACTGGGACGCCAACACGACGATCGAAGTCTCGGCGGCCGACTTGGCCGACGTCTGGGTGCGAGGCGGCTCGACGACCGGTTCCGAGACGATGTGGGTCAGAGCATTCGACGGAACGGGCTGGGGCAACTGGGACAGCTTCACGTTGACGTCGACGCCGAACACGGCTCCGGTCGCGACCGTCAACGACCAGTCGCTGCACGTCAATCAATGGATCAAACCGCAGGGCTGGCTCACTGCCACCGATGCCGAAGGTGACACGATCACCAAATACCAGTTCTGGGACGGCGGCACGGGGACGACCAGCGCCTATTTCTGGACGCCCGACAATTCCCACTGGGCTGCCAACACGACGATCGACGTTTCGGCATCCGATCTGGCCAATCTGTGGATTCAAGGCGGCTCGACAACCGGTTCCGAGACGATGTGGGTAAGGGCATTCGACGGTGCCGCCTGGAGCAATTGGGACAGCTTTACCCTGACGTCGACGAATACGGCTCCGACCGCGACGATCAACGATCATACCTTGAACGCCGCGCAGTGGGCGCAGCTCGTCAACTGGACGACGGCATCCGACGCCGACGGCGATGCGATCACCAAATACCAGTTCTGGGACGGCGGCTCGGCCGCCAACAGCGCCTATTTCTGGACGCCGGCCAATTCACACTGGGCAGCCAACACGGTGATCGACGTTCCGGCGTCCGATCTGTCCAGCATCTGGGTGCAAGGCGGCACCGCCGGCGGCTCCGAGACCATGTGGGTCAGGGCGTTCGACGGCACCGCCTGGAGCAATTGGGACAGCTTTACCCTGACGTCGCTGCCAAACCACGCGCCGGTCGCTTCGATCAACGATCAGACCTTGCACATCAATGAGTGGAGCCAGGTCAGCAATTTGTTGTCCTATTCCGACGTCGACGGAAATCCCGCGGCCGCATACCAGTTCTGGGATGGCGGCAGCAACGCCAACAGCGGCTATTTCTGGACCTCTGCGAACTCCCATTGGGCAGCCAGCACCGTGATCGACGTCAATGCCGCCGACCTCGATGACATCTGGATGCGTGGCGGCGCCACCACCGGCACTGACAGCATGTATGTGCGCGCGTACGATGGCATTGACTGGGGTGCGTGGCACGCGTTCACGCTCTCGACCATCGTCTAGCTGCCCCGCCTGACGCCGAGCGGACATGCGCCGGCGAAAACGGGCATCGCGGTCCGTGTCGCGCCGGTGAATATCGGGAGTACGACCTAGTTCGGCGTGAAGATCACCTTGCCCTTGAATGCCGACGCCTGCGCGATCGCCTGCGAAAAATCCTCCAGGCGATAAGTCCCCACGACCGGCGCGCTGATCGCGCCCGATGCGACCATCGGCACCAGATGGTCGTACATTCCGGCCAATGCCTGATCGGTCGCGGTCTTGCCCCAATGGCCGAGCCAGAAGCCGCGCACCGACACCTCGTTGAAGATCACGCTCAACGGCGAACCGGAGAACGGCTGTCCGCTCATCGCGCTGTAGATGACGAGCACTCCTTTTGGCGCGAGGCAGTTCATCAGGTTCAAGGCGGATGAACCGCCGACCACGTCAAGCGCCAGCTGGATCGGCGCCCGACCCGTTTCCCTGGCGACGCGCTTGGCGAGATCCGGCCCGTCGAGCAGCACGAGATCGCCGCCGATCGCCTTGACCTCATCCACGACCTCCTCGCGCCGGACGATGTTGACGGTCTTGAGCCCGAGCGATCTGGCGATTGCGATCACCGCGCGGGCCGTCGCCGAGTTGGCGCCGTTCTGGATCATCCAGCCGCCGGGCGCGACTTTCACGAAATCGGTCAGCAGCAAATAGGCGGTGGCCGGGTTGACCCCGATCATGGAGAGCTGCCGGATATCCGCATTCTCGGGCAGCGGACGCTGCCATGACGCCGTGAATTTGACCCGCTCGGTCCAGGTCGGGACTGTGAACGGAATCAGCGTGCGGTCCCCCTCCTTCAGGTTCCTGACCTGCGCTCCTCGGGCGACGACCCTTCCAACGCCCTCGATCCCGAGCGTGGCCGGCGGCGACGGCAGATAGCCGTATCGCCCGGCGATGATCATGAAATCCGAATTGTTGATCGGCGCGGCCTCCACCGCCACCACAACCTCGTCGGGGCCGGGGCTGCCCACGTCCGGCACCTCGTTGAGCTTGACCACCTCCGCAGCACGTCCGAACGCAACGACCTGAACAGCTTTCATGGCGTGACCTCCCGATTTCATTATGTACTTCTAAGTACAGAATAGAGATTACGTCAATAGCCGGACCTGCCTTCACGGCAAGGTGAAGGCTTCACATCCGACGCGAGAGTACATAAAAGACGGATATGGCAAGGCCGCGCAGCTTCGATCCGGACGATGTCCTGGAAATCGCCCGCCAGATGTTCTGGCGGAAGGGCTTTCAGGCGACCTCGCTCGACGAGATCACGGCGGCGAGCGGCGTCGCGAAACCCAGCCTCTACGCGGCGTTCGGCGACAAGAACGCGTTGTTCCTGAAGGTGCTGGACCGCTATCACGACGGCATCCTCGGCTGGGCCGAGCGCGTGCTGGCGCAGCCGGGGCCCGCGCGGGACATCATCAAGCAGTGGCTTACCGGCTTCATTCCCTATTGCTCGGGCGAGAAGGGACAGCGCGGCTGCCTGTCGATCAACTCCGCGACCGATGGCTCGCTCGACCAGGTCGAGCTCCGCAAGAGCATCGAGCGCTACAACCGGCGGCTTGAAGAGCTGCTGCGCACGCGGCTGCGCACCGATCGCGCCCAGTTCAGCAAGGGCTTTGACCCCGACGTCACCGCCCACACCATCATGGTGGTGCATGCCGGCCTGCTGGCGCTTGCGCATCAGAGGCCGGATTCGAAACAGGTGAAGGCCGTGATCGACCAGGTGATGAGCCTGCTCGCCTGAGCTGGCCAGCACCCGGCCTTCCGGCAGCGCCCCGCGCGCCTCTCACGAATGTGATTGGATGACGATCATCATCTGATTGATGTCCTGATCTCGATGACCATGTCCGGGTTGGCTGTCATGGGCTTTCCGGATTTGAGGATCAGATGAGCAAACGGTTTTGGCGTGCGACGCTCGTTGCAGTCACCGCCCTGCTGGCGAAGCCGGCGATCGGGCCGGCGCAGGCCCATGATCACCAGCAACCCGAGTTGAACGGCTGGTATGAGAGCCTGCGCAGCGTCAAGGGACCCTGCTGCGACGGCAGCGACGCGAAGCGTGTCGATGACGCCGATTGGGACACCAAGGACGGCCACTATCGTGTGCGGCTCGAAGGCGAGTGGGTCGACGTTCCCGACGAAGCCGTCGTCGCCGGACCGAACCGTGCCGGCCGCACCATGGTCTGGCCGTATTATCTGGACGGACACCCGAGGCCACGCTGCTTCATGCCGGGCAGCATGGGCTGAGCATGATGAAGTCAGTTCGATCAATCTCACGACGCACTGACTCCACCTCTCCCGCTTGCGGGGGAGGTCGCATCGCATCAAAGATGCGATGCGGGTGGGGGCTTTCTCCGCAGCGTGACTCGCGGAGAGAGCCCCCACCCCAACCCTCCCCCGCAAGCACAGGGGAATCGCATATGCCCCTTCGGCGGCTGCGGAGGTAACTCGGCCTCGTGGTTCGAGACGCGCCGCAAGCGGCGCTCCTCACCATGAGGGTCTACTATTGTGCCGCAAAACAAGATCCTCATCCTGAGGAGCCCGCCGAAGGCGGGCGTCTCGAAGGATGGCCGCGAGGACACTGCCCGACAGATTTCTTTCCATATGCGATTGCCCTGCCCGCAAGCGGGAGAGGGGGCGCACCACCTTGCGATTGCCATTCAACCTCATCTCTTAGGCGATCAAGTTGCGCAGGCCGGCGTCCTGCGGCACGGCTGATCAGAGATCAAGCTGGATCCGATCCTCGCCGTCGGCCGCCGGCTTTGCCGGCACGGCGCAGCAGATGAGCACCTCGTCGTCGGCCACCTCTGCGGTGGGCTGCTTCACATAGGTCACGGCACCGGCCAGCAATCGCGTTCGGCAGGTTCCGCAATTGCCTTCGCGGCAGCTGAAGGCGGGGCTGAGGCCGCGCGCTTCCGCCAGTTCGAGCAGCGTCCCCGCCTCGGGCGTCCAGCGCGCCTCCTTCAACGATGTGGTGAAGGCGACCGGGATCGGCGTCGTCGCCGGCGGCCGGCGCGGCGGTGCTGCGGTGACGAGGTCGGGCTTCCGGACCAGCGATGAAGGACCGAAGGCTTCGGCGTGAATCCTGCCGTCGGCAATGTTGTAGCCGCGCAGCGCGTCATAGAGCGATTGGGTGAACTGCGGCGGCCCGCATAGATAGAAGTCATAGTCGTTGAACGGCAGGACGCGCGACAACAGCGCCATGTCGATCCGTCCCGCAGCGTCGTAGTCCACGCCCTGCTCGGCGCCGTCGACATCACCGAGGACGCGGATGATCCGCACCGCGCCGCCGCCGGCATCCACCAGCTGCTGCAATTCATCGCCGAACGCGCGGTCCTGCTTCGCATGCGCGGCCTGGATCAGGGTCGTCGGCCGGATGCCGCGGGTGCGCAGCCCTTCATAGACCACGTGGCGCAGCATCGCGAGCAGCGGCGTGATGCCGACACCGCCGGCGAGCAGCACCGCGGGCCGCTTCTCGCGCGCATCGATCGTGAAGCCACCAGCCGGCGCGCGCGCTTCGATGATGTCGCCGGCATGGATGGTGTCGTGGAGATGCTGCGATACGACGCCGTCGCGCTTCACGCTGATGCGGTACATGTCGTCCGACGGCGCGACCGACAGCGTGTAGGTGCGGATCACCGGCTTGTCGAAACCGGGCAACGAGAGACGGATCGGCAAATGCTGTCCCGCCCGGTGCGGAAGCAGCCCCGCGCCGTCGTCCGGCTGCAAATGAAACGAGCGGATCGATCGGCTCTCGTCGACAATTTTGATGACCTTGAACGGCCGCCACTGCGTCGCGCGCTCGGCCGCGCGAATCCGCTCGGCGGCCTGCACCCAGTCGCCGGTCATCAGCGAATTCGGTGACCAGCCTTCGGCCCGGAACGCCCAGCGCAGCGTCAGCGCGCCGCGCCTGCGCACCACACGGCGGGCACGGAAGCTCCACAGCCGCTCGGCGCCCTGAAACGCCGCGATCTCCGGCGAGTCCAGCATCACCTCGGCGTCACCGCTCAGCTGCAGCAAGTCGCCGGTTTCGAAATCGACAAACACCAGCCCGGCCTTGCCGTTGACGAGGATGTTGCCGAGCGTGTTGAAGAACAGATTGCCGGCGAAATCGGGGATCGTCAGCGTGCCGTCGTCGGCGACGCGGACGAAGCCCGCCCGGCCGCCGCGATGCGAGACGTCGACCTGGCGACGGTCCTCACGCTCGGCATAGGACGCCACGAAGAACGTGTCGGCCGCCTTGATCATGTCGCGCGCGGCCTGATCGAGCGTCGTGCTCGCCTCGATCTCCCCCGCAAAAGGTTCATCCGGCTCGCGCACGAAGGCAAAATCGCGAAGCTGGATATACTGCGCGCAATTGCCAAAGCTCTGATCGAGCTCGAAGCTGAGCGCCTTGCCCGATGCCGCACGCAGCAGCCCGTTCGCACGGTTGCGGCGCCGCGTGTGCAGTTCGATTCCGAGCAGTCCGATCGCATCGCCGTCGCGCATGCCTTCGCTGACGGGATCGCTGGCGTCAGGCCGCGCAACGATCTCGAGGCTGCGCGGTGTCGGCGAGGAGATGAAGCCGGGCTTGCCGGCCAGCAGCGAGGCCCAGGCGTCGCCGCTTCGGTCGGCGCTGCCGACGACGATGAAGGGAATCTGCGCGAAGAAATCGCGGTGCTGGTCGGGCATGAAGTCGCGCACCGCGCGCTGGCCGACGGCGTGCATCTTCTCGGCGACACCAACCTGCTGCTGGATCGCCTTTTCGCCGGCATGCCAGGTCGCGAGCTTGTGCTTGGTTCGTCTGTCGCTCATCGTATCGCCCTCCCCTTCGGGGTTGGACGGGCGCGCCCGACGGCACGCCCGGTCAGCAGGTCACGCGGCCGCCAGACCGACAGGGGTCCTGGCGAAGGCCACGAAGCCCGGCAGCGCCTCGATCCGGCGCAGCCACGCGTTGACGCGCGCATAGGCGGAGAGATCGACATTGCCTTCGGGCGCACTCGACAGATAGCTGTAGAGCGCAACGTCCGCGATCGTCGGCGCCGCGCCGACCAGCCAGTCGCGACCGGCGAGATGGGCCTCGAGCCGCTTCAACAGAACGTGCGCCCGCGCTATCACGTCGTCCGGATTGTGCTTTGCGCCGAACACCGTGATGAGGCGTGCCGCTGCGGGCCCAAACGCGAGATCGCCGGCGGCAACCGACAGCCAGCGCTGGACCGCGGCAGCGCCCTTTGCATCCTGCGGCAGCCAGTCGGTGCGGCCGAGCTTGGTCGCGAGATAGACCAGGATCGCGTTGGAGTCGGAGATGATGGTGCCGTCATCGTCCAGCACCGGCACCTGGCCGAACGGGTTGAGCGCGAGATATTCCGGCCGCTTCTGCGCGGCGGACTTGAGATCGACGTCGACCAGTTCGTGCGGAATTCCCAGCAGGGACAAAAACAGGCGGGCGCGATGCGCGTGGCCGGAGAGAGCGAAGTGGTACAGCTTCATGTGCCGTTCCTGATGTGGTGGACGGGTTCATTCCCGACCGCCAACTCAAGGTGGCCCATTGCAGGTGATATTATAATTATCTCTAACGGAACTTCATTATTGCAGTTATTGCAATAACACTATTTGTCGCCGTAGCCGGCATGACAGGGTTAGCGCGACGCCGGTCAAACCTCGACGATCACGTAGTTGTCCTCGATATGCACCGGGAACGTCTCGGCGGCATACGGCCCCTTCTGCAACTCGGCGCCGCTCTCGACCGCGACCGGATAGGAGCGGATCCTGAACCGCTTGGGATCGAACCAGGACTGCCCGTTGCGCATGTCGAATTCCCAGCCGTGCCACGGACAGCGCAGCATCTCGCCGACCCGGTCGCGCTGATAGATGCCGGGCTCCGGCGAGGTCAGGCGCGCGACGCAGGCCGCCTTCTCCAGCGGCGCGCCTTCATGCGGACAGCGATTGAGCAGCGCGAAGAACTCGCCATTGACGTGGAACACGACGATGTCGCGGCCCTCGATGCCGAACACCTTGTTGCCGCCGGCCGGAATCTCGCTGGTGCGCGCGACGATGTGACGGGTCATGATCAGAACTTGTAAACCGCGCGGGCGTTGGCATTGAAGATCTTGCGACGCTCCGCGTCCGTCAGCGGCGTCTTGAAGGCGTAGCGCGCGTCGTCATAGTCCCAGTGCGGATAGTCCGACGAGAACAACAGCCGGTCGATGCCGACCCATTCGATCAGCTGCCGCAGGTGCCTGGCTTCATCCGGCTCGTCGATCGGCTGGGTCGTGAACCAGAAATGCTGCTTCACATATTCGCTCGGCCGGCGCTTCAGATGCGGCACCTCGCTGTGGAAGCGTTCGAAGTGCTGATCCATCCGCCACATCGTCGCGGGGATCCAGCCGAAGCCGCCCTCGATGAACACGATCTTCAGTTTCGGGAAGCGCTCGGGAACACCTTCCAGCACCAGGCTGGTGAGATTCGAGGCCACCGTGTGCGCGTTCGACTGATGCTCCTCGCAGTAGTAGGACGGCCAGCCGCCGCCGGTCGGCGCATGCCCGCCATAGCCGCCGACATGGATGCCGAGCGGCAGATCGAGCTCCTGCGCGCGTTCATAGATCGGCCAGTAGCGGCGGCGGCCGAGCGGCTCGTTGGCACGCGGCGAGACGTTGATCTGGATGTATTCGCCTGATTTGGCGCAGCGCTCGATCTCGGCGAGGCCGAGGTCGGAGCCGTCCTGCCCGACCAGGATCGAGGCCTTCAGGCGCGGATCGCGATGCGCCCAGAACGCCAGCTGCCAGTCGTTGATGGCGCGCTGGATCGCGGCGCCGAATTCCAGATTCTGCTGCGAGAAGATGAAGAGGTCGAGCACCTGCAGGATGCCGAACTCGACGTCGAAGGGGTCGAGGTGCTGCTTGCGCATGAAATCGAGATCGGAGCCGGGCACGCCGCCGGTCGGCGGCCAGGCATCGCGCCGCGCGATCAGCGGCGAGGAGCGCGGATACGGCGTGGTGCCGATATAGGGCGTGCGCAGATGGCTGCCATATTCCTTCAGATGCTGCTGCCAGCGCTTCGGCAGGAACTCATTGAGGTCGCTGTGCGCGTGAATGCTCGGATGGATGTCGCAATCGATGATTCTGAGCCGCGACGCGGCGGTCTTCTCCTGGTCGAGCATCGGGCGGTCGATGACGTCACTCATGCGATCCTCCATTTTGTTTGCGCATGATCTTGTCGGAAAACCAGTTTCCACTTTTTTGGATCATGCGCTACGAATTCAACTTGAGACGCGGAAAGGTTTCGAGCGGGTTGTCAGCACACATCCGCTCGACAAGAATTTTCGGCAGATGCGGCGGGATCGGATCGTCGCCGTCGAACTGCCAATGCGGATAGTCGGACGCGAACAGGAACATCTTGTCGGAGCCGATCTGGTCGATGATGTCGGCGACACTTGTTGCATCCAGCGGCGCATCGAACGGCTGCATGGTGACGCGGAAATGGTCGCGGATGATCGCGGCCGGCTCGCGCTCCACCCACGGCACCTCGACGCGCACGCCGCGCCAGGTCTTGTTGGCGCGCCACATGAAGGCCGGCAGCCAGCTGACGCCCGACTCCATCAGCACGACCGTCAATCCCGGATACTTCCCGAACACGCCCTCATAGATCAGGCTCAACGTCTGCGCCTGGAACGCCTGCGCTTCGGCGAGATAATATTCGTAACGGTAGGACGGCCAGCCGATCGAGCTCGGCGCGCCGCGGTAGGCGCTGCCGGCGTGGATCGCGATCGGCAGCCTGTATTTCTCGGCGGCCTGATAGATCGGCCAGTAATGCCGCCGGCCGAGCAGCGTCTCGCCTTGCGAGGGCACCAGCACCGAGACGAAGCGATTGTCGCCGGCCCTGCGCTCGATCTCCTCGACCGCAAGGTCCGGCGCCTGGATCGGCACCACGATCGAGGCGCGCAGCCGCGTGTCCCTGGCAAGCCACTCGGCCGCGATCCAGTCGTTGATCGCCTTGCAGAAGTCCGCCGCCATGTAGGAATCGAACACCGCCTGCGCGCCATAGACGACGTTGCAGATGGCGTGGCTGGCGCCGAGCTGGTCGAATGCGCCGCGCTGCACCATGGCAAGATCGCTGCCGGGCTTGCTGCCGTCGGCCGGCCGCCAGTCGGCGCGGCCGGATAGCGGCATCGACGGCGGGTAGGAATTGAGGTCGAGCCCGTCGATGGCGCGGCTGACGACCTGTTCCTTCCAGTGATCGCTGAGATAGGGCAGCAGCGTGGTGCGCGTTCCCCCCACCGCGGGATGGATGTCGCAGTCGATGCGCGTGGCCGCCATGGCGCTCCCCGGATTGATCTTCTTGTCGTCGTTGTTGGCGGCATCGCTGCCACGGATCGGACTGTGCCGCCGATGGCGCGATCGTGCAAGCGGGTCCACGCGGGGCCGCCCTGCCCTGTGCGCATCCGCGCCTCACGCGAAGTTGCGGGATCGCGTGTGAATGGCGTCACCTGTTCAGTCCGCAAGACGTGCTAGCGATTCCGCGCCGCGGAAAGCGCAGATACAGGAGATGGGAATGGGACTTGGCCGACTGACGATCCTCGCATGTTCATTGTCGCTGGCCGCGTCAACCGCATGGGCCGCGCCCGCGACCACCTCCGGTTCGGTCGCGCTGGCGCTCGCCGGCGTCGTGGCGCCCTATTCGCCGCTGCCGGCCAAAGAGAAGAAGGCGGTCGCCGCGTTCTTTGGTGGCGACAGCAATGTCCCCATCACCAGGAAGATCACCGTCACCGCCGACAAGGTCGTCTGCCGCGCCAGCAATGTCGCCATCACCTCGCGCTCCTGCGAACTGAGCTTCGGCGGCAACGCCCGTACCGTGAAGGGACGCGAGGCCAACGCGATCTTCGCGACCGTGGCGCTGGCCGGCGTGCCGCCCGACGGCGCCGCGGGCACGATCTACGAGGCGCTGTCGAAACTGTCCTGCACGCTCGATCCAACAGTGATCAAGGACAAGGCCGGCGGCGCCGACTGCAGCTTCGAGCCGGGAAACTAGTCCACGCTCAGACTGCCTGCACGACGACGCCCAGCCTCGCAGCCACGCGGCGCGCGGTCTCCTCCCGCTGCGCCGTGATCGCGCGCACGGCTTGCCTGGCCTGTTGAAGGATCGCGGGCGGCGCCGTCTCCGGCGTGCCGCTGTCGAACGGCGGCTCCGGTGCATAGGCCATATAGAGCTGGATCGACCGCGCGGCATCGTCGCCGCGCAATTCAGCGGCCAGCCGCAACGCTCCGTCGATGCCTGAGGTCACGCCGGCGGCAAAGATGTAGCTGCCATCGATCACCACGCGCTCATTGACGGGAACAGCGCCGAAGAACGGCAACAGATGCAGCGAGGCCCAATGCGTCGTCGCCCTGCGTCCCTTCAACAGGCCGGCCGCTCCGCACAGCAGGGCGCCGGTACAGACCGAGAAGATGCGGCATCCGCCCGCCGCCTGCCGGCTGATCCAGCCGAGCACCTCCGCATCTTCCATCAGGGCTTCCTGACCGAACCCGCCGGGCACATGCAACACATCGAGCGGCGGCGCATCGGCCAGCGTCGCGTCGGGCAGCAGCTGCAATCCCTTGAGGTCCCGCACCGGCGCCATGGTCCTGGCATAGATGCGGCAGGTCGAATTCGGAATCCGCGACAGCACCTCGAACGGCCCGGTCAAATCGATTTGATCGACGCCTTCGAACAGCAGCGAACCGATCCGCAGATGAACATCGTGAGCAATCATCGAACTTCCCTCGAACTTTCCTTGAACTTTCCTCGCGCTATGGACAAAGCGAATCTAGCGCGGCAGGTTTCGGCGATGACGCCAACCAGCCCACGTTTTTCGCCAAACCGCCGCTCGATCGAAGTGCTGGCCTATCCGGCGGTGCAGTTGCTCGACGTCACCGGGCCATTGCAGGTGTTCGCGTCCGCCAATGCGCTGGCGGCCAAGGCTGGCAACGCGGAGCCATATGAAGTCCGCGTCGTTGCAAAGGATGGCCCGCACGTCGAGTCGTCCGCCGGCGTCGGGCTCGCGGTGCATCCACTGCCCGCCATCGGCACCGCGGTCGACACGCTGGTGATTCCAGGCGGTGACGGCGTCAACGCGGCGGCGAACGATCGCATGCTGGTTGACTGGGTGTGCAAGCGCGCCGGGCAAGCACGCCGCACCGCGTCGGTCTGCACCGGCGCGTTCCTGCTCGCCGCATCCGGCGCCCTCGATGGCCGCCGCGCCGTGACCCATTGGCAATTTTGCGCAGAGCTCGCCGAGCGCTTTCCCGATGTCCGCGTCGAGCCCGATCCGATCTTCGTGCGCGACGGTTCGTTCTGGACGTCGGCCGGCGTCACCTCCGGCATCGATCTGGCGCTGGCGCTGGTGGAGGAGGATCTCGGCCGCACGGCGGCGCTTGCCGTCGCCCGCTATCTCGTGGTGTTTTTCAAGCGGCCGGGCGGACAGGCGCAATTCAGCGAAATCCTGTCGCTACAGGCAACCGACGACAGGTTCAGCGCGCTGCACGACTGGATCAGCAACCATCTGGCCGGCGACCTCTCGCTGTCGACGCTGGCGAAACAGGCCGGCATGAGCGAGCGCAGCTTCAGCCGCCATTACGCTGAAGCGACCCGCCTGACGCCGGCGCGCGCGATCGAGCGGCTCCGGGTCGAGGGCGCGCGGCATCTGCTGTCGGAAACGCGCCTGCCGATCAAGCGCATCTCGCAGCGCTGCGGCTTCGGGTCCGAGGAGACGATGCGCCGCAGCTTCCTGCGCCTGCTCTCGACCACGCCGCAGGACTACCGCGCCAGATTCGCGGTCTAGGACATGAAGCTATTTGCGGTCGGCACGCAGTGAAAGACGCTGAAGCGCGATCGTCTCAGCCGTTCCAGGCATATTCCTGCAACGCCGCCTCCAGCGGCGGATTGGTGACGCTGCCGGTGTAGTTGGTGATGGTCGACGCCGCCACGATGGTGATGACTTCGAGCACGAGGTCCTTGTAGAACCCGGCCGCCAGGAATCGTTCGATCTCCTCTTCGTCGAGCCGCCCGCGCTTCTCGATCAGCGACCGCGCCAGGGTCGAGAGCGCGCCGAGTGTCTTGTCGGCAGGCGAGCGGCCGGCACGCATCGCATCGACATCGGCCGGATCGAGGCCAGCCTGCAAGCCGAGCGCGGAATGCAGCGCGACCGCCCAGGTGCAGCGATTGGTCACCGCATCGGTAAGCAGCACGGTCTGGATCTGCTGCTCGGTGAAGCTGCCGCCGTGAACCTTGTCGAAGATGCCGATGAAGCTCTGGATCAGCACGGGTGACGTCGCCATAGTCGCCGCAAGGTTCGGGATCATGCCAAACCGCGCCTCGACCTCGCGCAGGACAGGCTTCGAGGCTTCAGGGGCAGACTCGAGCGTATGGACAGGAAAGCGCGCCATCGGAAATGCCTTTCGCGGTGTTGATTGAACCCGAAGCCGCCGGACGCAACTGAGCTGTTGCGATCGACGCGCCGGCATCGGGGATCGATGCCAGTGATCTAGCCGCGCCCTGACGCGCGCGTTCGCCAAACTCCCCACATTCCGCGCCATCCGAGCGGCGGCGGCGACGTTCAGCTTCGTCGCGCAGACTCCACTAAACCCCGGCACGGTCCTTCACCCGCCGCGAGACGATCCCGAGCAGGCGGCCGAGCGTGCCGCCGGCGGGGCCCTTCTTGCGGGCCAGCGCGAGCGGCGCGACGAGGCCCGCGGCGCGGTCGAGGCGGAGATAGGACACGCCGGCGGTCTCGAGCCGCGCCATCGATTCCGGCACGATCGAAATGCCGAGCCCCGCTGCGACGAGGCTGAGCGTCGACACCATCCGCGTCGCCTCCTGCGCCACCTTCGGGCTGAAGCCCGCGGCGCGGCAGGCGGCGATGATGCTGTCGTAGAGGCCCGGCCCGGTCGGACGGCGGTAGAGGATCAGCGGCTCGTCGGCGAGCGAGGCCAGCGAAATCCGCCGCCGGGTGTCCTTGCGGGCGCGCGGATGATGGTCCGGCAATGCGACCACCATCTCCTCGTCGAGCAGATGCGTGATCGTGAGGTTCTCCAGCCGCTCGCTTGGCGCGCGCACGAATGCGGCATCGAGGCGATCGGCCTCGACAGCTGCGATCAGCTCTCCGGTCGAGGCCTCCTCGAGCGACAGCGTGATCGCCGGCGCGCGTTCGCGCATTTCGCGCATCACGCCGGTGACGAAGGGATGGAAAGCGGCCGAAGAGGTGAAGCCGATGGCCAGTTGGCCTTCCTGGCCGCGGCTCGCGCGGCGCGCGGCCTCCACCGCGAGGTCGGCGTCGCGCAGGATCGCGCGCGCCTTGCCGACGAAGGCACGGCCGGCGGCGGTCAGCTCGACCCCGCGCGGCTGCCGGCGAAACAGCGGCGCGCCGATCGCGGCTTCCAGCGCGCGGATCTGCTGGCTCAGCGGCGGCTGCTGGATGCCGAGCCGCGCGGCGGCGCGGGTGATATGGCCTTCCTCGGCGACCGCGACGGCATAGCGGAGATGGCGCAGTTCGATCATCAGGCAATCCATATCGAAAAGATATGCAAATTCCCTTATCCATATATTGGATATTTGGCACGCGGCCAACTAGAGTCGTCGCAAAGAACAAATCGAACCGGAGCCGCCCCGCCGATGGACGCCATCCCCGCCGCGCAAACCACCAAGCATGTCGCGCCTGATGTCGGCGAGTTGTTCACGGGCTTCTTCATCCTCGGACTGACCGGCTTCGGCGGCGTGCTGCCGCTGGCGCGCCACATGATGGTGGAGAAGCGCGGCTGGCTCACCGGCGCGGAGTTCACCGACCTGCTCGGGCTGTGCCAGTTCCTGCCCGGCGGCAACATCATCAACATGTCGGTCGCGGTCGGGCTGAAGTTTCGCGGCATTCCCGGCGCGTTTGCGGCGATCCTCGGCCTGATCGCGGTGCCGACCGCGGTCGTGATCGGCCTTGGCGTGATCTATGGCCGCTTCGCCGACGACCCGGTCGTCCGTCATCTGTTCGGCGGTCTCGCTGCCGCCGCAGCCGGGCTCCTGATTTCCACCGCGATCAAGATCGCCTGGCCGCTGCGGCGCGATGTGCTCAGCCTGTTCATCGGCGCGCTCTGCGTGCTGGCGATCGCGGTGTTTCGCTTGCCGCTGCTGCCGACGCTGCTGACGCTGGCGCCGCTCAGCATCTTTCTCAGGTCGAGGCAGGCGTCATGAGTGCAACCCTCGTCACGCTCGCGCTGATCTTCGCCGAGCTGTCGCTGCTCGCCTTTGGCGGCGGCAACACCATCCTGCCGGAGATGCAGCGTCAGGTGGTCGACGTCCATCACTGGATGACGGCGCAGGAATTCGGTGCGCTGTTCGCGCTGGCGCAGGCAGCACCCGGGCCGAACATGATGGTGGTGCCGCTGGTCGGCTGGCAAGTCGCGGGCTTCTCCGGCGTGCTGGTGACGTCGCTCGCCAAGTTCGGGCCGTCGTCGTTGGTGACAGGCTTCGCGCTTCGGCTCTGGGAACGCTTCAAGGACCGGCCCTGGCGCCGCACCGTGCAGGCCGGTTTGGTTCCGGTCACCGCCGGGCTCGTCACCGCCAGCGCCATCGTCATCACCCACGCATCGGCCTCGAGCTGGGGCACGATCCTGATCGCGGCAATGGTCGCGATCGCCACCACCACGACGCGCATCCATCCGCTTGTCGCGCTTGCCGCCGGCGCGGTGCTCGGCCTGTCCGGCATCGGACAGCCCTGACGCCCGGCCTGTTTGCGGCGGTGGCGCATCGTTCCACGCGGCCCGCGTGCGCGCTTTCGCCGCAATGGATGCGACGTCGCCAGGGGCTATGTTGATGGTGCCATGATCGACACGCTCCGCATCGACACCCGTATTGCGCGCCGCGAATTGCGCGCCGGACGTTTGCACGCAGGCAATTAGCCGGCCGGCGATCGCACGCCGTCCGGATTCCTCGACGCCATCAAATCATTTCAGTCCGTCGCGTCGCGGGATATCCGCGCGCCGGCGCTCGTGCGCCTCCGATCAACCACAAAGATCAACCGACATGACCCGAACCATTCAGAGCAGCTTTACCGCCCCGGCATTGCCGCCGATCGTGATCACCGCGAGCGAGGCGCATCGCCTCAGCGCGCTGGCCGATTCCAGCATGGCGGTGTTTCCCCGCGTCGCCCAGTTCCTCGCGCGCGAGACGGACCGCGCCCGGCTCGTTGCCGACGACGCCGATTTGCATGACGTGGTCCGCATGGGCTCGCTTGTGCGCTACCGTGACGACGAGACCGGCGACGTCAGGGAGGTCGTGCTCGTCTACCCGCACGAAGCCGACATCGCGCTGCGGCGCATCTCGGTGCTGACGCCGGTCGGCGCCGCGCTGATCGGATTGTCGGTCGGCCAGACGATCGATTTTCAGACACCGAGCCAGCAGACGCGTTCGGTGACGATTTTGGCCGTGAGGCATGAGGGCTAACGGTCGCTTCGCGTTGGTGACTAACCTCTCGTAAGGGAGTCACTGGCGGAAGGGCTCCCTCCCCCCTTGCGGGGGTCCGAGGCGAGCGAAGCTCGCTCTCGAGGTTGGGGAGAGGGGTACCGCACGGCACGCTCTCTCCCATTCAGTCGAGCACACACGACACGTAGCCGAAATTGCGCGCTGACTTCATTTCGATCATCTCGCCCGGAGCCACCCCTCTCCCCACCCTCTCCCGCAAGGGGAGAGGGAGCCCGACCGGCGTGCTCACCTCACATGCGCTATCGGAGTGTGCTGAGCGTGTAGCTCACGCCGCCTGATGGCACTGCCCCATCTCGATCCCGTGCCGGCGCCCGCGCGCGATGCCCTCGGCGATCGCCTTCACGACGATCTCGGCGTCGTCGGGCGAAAGATGGTCGAGCGGCTGCCAGGCGCGCATGATATCGCGTGCGCGATCGAGGTCGCCGTAGATTGCAAGGAGAGGAAGCGATTTGCTCGGCATGTCCGTTGCTCCCAACCGCAGCTGGGCGAGTCTATCTCATCCGGACAGGTCGAGCCATGCGTCCGGCAACCGCGATTGCGCACATTGCAGATCGCCGATGCATGGCGAGGGCACGCATGCCCTCGCCAGCCCCACTCCGTTACTCCGCGCCGGAGCCGCCCTGCACGATCTTCTCGTTCAGCTTCTGATCGACGGTCTCGACCGTGCGGTCGATCTCGGTGCTCGGCGTGCCGAGCTGGTGCGAAATCAGCTTCACCAGCAGGTCGACGCGTTCGATGAACGGCGCGCCGGCGGCAACCGCGCGGGCCGCCGAAGACGGCTTGAGCAGGCTTTCCGCGGCCTTGGCGTATTTCGCGAACGGCACCTGATCCGCGGGGTCGGCGCCGAGCTTGCGCGCAATGCCGTCGACGTGATCATAGATCGCCTGCGAGCGCTTGAGGTCGCCGTGCACGGCGTCGCGGATCGATTGCGGCTCCGTCGGCGTGATGCAGCGATAATTGCCGGTCAGCAGCATCGACCACTTTGCCAGCGGCACGAACAGCGAATCGAACACCTTCAGCTTCACCGGAACGTCCTGGCCGTCGAGCGTCACCGCGTCGATGTCGGCTTCGAGCTCGCGCAGCACCTTGTTGTGCTTGTCGTCGGCGAAGGCGGAGGCCTTGAAGTTAGTCGGCAGGCCGACATGCAGCACGTTGGCCTTCTCCTCCGGCGGACGGAAGGCCTGCGGATCGGGCGAGCACAGCGTGACGAGGCCCGGCTCGAAGCGCTCCCACACCTGCGCGTTGGTGTAGGCCTCCTCGAGGTCCATGCCGGCGAGTGTGGGAATCCGCTTCAGATACGGCAGCGGCGGCATGTTCATGATCGACAGGCAGGGCAGCTTCGCCGCTGCGATCTTGATCATCAGCACGCGAACCGTGTGGTTGGTGTATTGCGGCTCCTGCATCGCAAGGCCGACCATGTCGTAGCGCGACACGTCGACATCGGCCGGCGTGACGGCATCGAGCTTGCCGGACAAATCGCGCGAGAAGATCGAGCGGTGCTCCTTCTCGTCGCGCAGCTTGATCCGCACCTCGGTGCCGTCGCGGTTGATCAGGTCGGCGGTGTTCTTGCGGCACACCAGGGACACGTTGTGACCCGCCATCAGCAGCTTGGTCCCCAGCAGGGAGCCGTAAGAAGCTCCCAAAATCAGAATGTTGCGCGCCATGCTCTCTCCAATAGCCCTCCTCACGAAAGGCTTGCTCTCCAAAATCCTGTCCGAAGCTGCTGCCGAACCGATGCCCGGTCGATATTGGCCGTCCCGCATCCACGGGCCGACGGTCGCCAAATCACCAGACAATCAAGACCCGCTGGTGTATGGTATGCCACCGTCTATCGCAGATCGACAAGCGGCTGCCAAGGGGATTATCTCGCGTGCGGATTTTCGTTCCGCGATCAGGAAGGGCATTCGAGCTTGCAAGTCGCCGCCGACCCGACGGATCGGGCTGAAGAAATCCTCGTCTCAGCTTCCCGGCTGTTTGCCCGTCACTCCTATGCCAACGTGACGATGGAGCAGGTCGCAGCATCGGTGCAGGCCGTGCCGGGCGCGCTGTACCACTATTTCCGCGACAAGGAAGATCTCATCTTCCACTGCTATCTGCGCGGCCTTGCAATCTATCGGCACGAAATCGAGGCGGCGGCCGAGCCCGGCATCGACGGGCTCGAGATCATCAGGCGCTTCGTGCGCGGCAGGCTGCGCCCCGAAGGCCAGCGCATGATCCTGTTCAGCGATATCGATGCGCTGGCCGCGCCCTACAGCAGCGAGGTCCATGCCAAGCGCTGGCAGAATGCCGCGCTGCTGGCCGACATTCTGAATCGGGGCGTGGCGGACGACTCGATCGCCTGCGACGAGCCGCTGCTCACGGCGGTGGCGCTGATCTCCGTCCTGGACTGGGTTCCGTTCTGGCTGTCCGAGCGCGACTACTACACGCGGCAACAGGCGATCGATGCCATCGACGACATCATCACGCACGGAGTCTACCGGCGCGAGATCGCGCTTCCCAAAATGCCCGAGGCGCTCAGCCTCGCCCCGTTCCTCGAGACTCGCACAGCGCTGAACAAGCGGGCCGCAAAGTTCGACCGGATGCTGTCGATTGCCTCGGACAGCTTCAATCGCAGGGGCGCGTCGGGCACGTCGCTCGAGAGCATCGCCGTGGATGCGGGCATGACCCGCGCCGGCATCTACTATCACTTCAGTGAAAAGGAGAGCCTGCTGCTGGCCTGCCTGCGACGCGGGCTCGCCGGCGAGGTCAGCATCCGCGAGCATCTGCAAGAGCACAGCCTTGGGGCATTCGATCACATCGTGCAGCGAATCCGCCTGCTGTTGATGCTGCACGACACGCCCTGCGGCCCAAAGGCGACCTACCACAACATCAACTATCTCAACGAGGCTGACCGAAAAGCCTATGTCGGAGACGTGCTGGCGACGATCCGGCAAGACCAGAACAGCTATCAGCGCTGGATCGACGAGGGCCGTTTCCGCCGCATCGATACCTATTTCGCAGAGCGCATTCTCACCGGAATGGGCCACTGGTATCCGATCTGGTTCAAGACCCGGCGTGACTGGTCTCCAGCCGAGATCGCCGATCACTTCGCGCGGCTCTTCCTCGCGGGCCTCAAGCCGCGCCGACATCCGGGCTCAAACGCCAATTCGCGTGCCGGCTAAAGCGATCAGGCTCGCTTGGTGCAGGTCCTGGACGACGTCAGTTCCAAATGGTGAACCAGCGAGTGAGCGAGCGCTGCTTCACCCAAAAGTTTACCTGTAATTCAAAACAGCGCCCGATTCCGACGATATATAGCCTATAACATCATAATACCTTCCGCTAAAACTTGACGCAGTATTCAAAGCGAAAGTTGCGAAGGCTCGGCGATTGGGGTTATGAGACGGCCTCGATCGCTAAAGATCAAGAAACACGAGCAAGGGAGAACGCAGGATGCATAGGCTGATCGTTGCCGCCGCGGCAGCGCTGACGGTGTTGGGAGGCGCGGCGTCCGCGCAGGAATCCATCAAGATCGGCTATATCGATCCGCTCTCCGGCGGCGGCGCCAGCGTTGGCGAAGGCGGCCTGAAGACGTTTCAGTATCTCGCCGACGAGTTGAACGCCAAGGGCGGCATCCTCGGCCACAAGGTCGAGATCGTCCCGCTCGACAACAAGACCAATCCGCAGGAAAGCCTGGTGCAGGCGCAGAAGGCGGTCGACGCCGGCGTCCACTACATCACCCAGGGCAACGGCTCGTCGGTCGGCGCGGCGCTGGAAGACTTCGTCACCAAGCACAATTCGCGCAACCCCGGCAAGGAAGTGCTCTACTTCAACTACGCCGCGGTCGATCCGGCGATGACCAACGAGAAGTGCAGCTACTGGCATTTCCGCTGGGATGCGAACTCGGACATCAAGATGGAAGCGCTGACCAACTACATGAAGGGCCAGCCGTCCATCAAGAAGGTCTATCTGATCAACATGGACTATTCGTTCGGCCAGTCGGTTCGCACCACGGCGCGCAAGATGCTGGGCGAAAAGCGGCCGGATATCCAGGTCGTCGGCGACGAACTGCACCCGATGCTCAAGGTCACCGACTTCTCGCCCTACATCGCCAAGATCAAGGCGTCCGGCGCCGACACCGTCGTAACCGGCAACTGGGGCCAGGACTTCGCGCTGCTGCTGAAGGCGGCGGCCGACGCCGGCCTCAAGGTCAACTGGTACACCTATTATGCCGGCGGCGCCGGTGGACCGACCGCGATCAAGCAGGCCGGCCTCGAAAGCCAGGTGTTCCAGATCAGCGAAGGCGTCCCGAACTCCGGCAACAAGGCGGCGATGGATTTCGAGAAGGACTTCCGCGCCAAGACCGGCATTTCCGTGTGGTATCCGCGCGCGGTCAACGAGATGCGGATGTTCAAGGCGGCCGCCGAGAAGGCCAATTCGATCGATCCGGTGAAGGTCGCGGCCGCGCTCGAAGGCATGAAGTTCGAAGTGTTCGACGGCGGCGAAGGCTTCATCCGCAAGGACGACCACCAGTTCTTCCAGCCGATCTACATCTCCTCGTTCGGCTCGCTGGCCGACAAGACCAAGGAGCCGTTCGACGAGGAAAACACCGGCTGGGGCTGGCGCATCGTGTCCAAGATCGACACCGCGCAGACGATGCTTCCGACCACCTGCAACATGAAGCGGCCCTGATCGGCCGTCTCAGTCATTCCGGGGCGATGCGTAGCATCGAACCCGGAATCTCGAGATTCCGGGTCTGGTGCTTGCGCACCATCCCGGAATGACAAGCAGTTCATTTCAGCGACAGGTCTTTGATCACGTGAACCGTTCCAGTCTCAAGCGAGTGCGCCGTGGCTGAGCTGATCGTCATCTCGACGCTCAACGGCGTCCTGTTCGGCATGCTGCTGTTCCTGTTGTCCAGCGGGCTCACCGTCATCTTCAGCATGATGGGCGTGCTGAACTTCGCGCATGCCAGCTTCTACATGCTCGGCGCGTTTTTCGGCTTTCAGCTCACCCGCTGGATCGGATTCTGGCCGGCCCTGGTGCTGGCGCCGCTGCTGGTCGGCGCGGTCGGCATGGCGGTCGAGCGCTACGGTCTGCGCAACACCCACAAGCACGGCCATGTCGCCGAACTGCTGCTGACCTTCGGACTTGCGTTCGCGATCGAAGAGATCGTCTCGATGATCTGGGGCAAGAGCCCGGTCGACTACCGCGTCCCGGCGGCGCTCGACTTCCCCGCCTTCACCGTGTTCTCGACCAACTACCCGGCCTACAAGATCTTCATGCTTGTCGTGTCGGTCGTGATCTTCATCGCGCTCCTGGTGACGCTGAAGAAGACGCGCGTCGGCCTGATCGTGCAGGCCGCGCTGACCCATCCGAGCATGGTCGGCCATCTCGGCCACAATGTCGGACGCGTGTTCATGCTGGTGTTCGGCGTCGGCAGCGCGCTCGCCGGCCTTGCCGGCGTCATCGCCGGTCCCTCGCTGGTGACACAGTCCGACATGGCCGCGCTGCTCGGCCCGATCCTGTTCGTCGTCATCGTGTTCGGCGGCCTCGGCTCGCTGCCCGGCGCCTTCATCGCTTCGCTGTTGATCGGCTTGATCCAGACCTTCGCGGTCGCGCTGAACGGGTCGCTCGCCAGCGTGTTCGGCCCGCTCGATCCGAGCCTCGGCCCCTCGCCGCTCACCGACATCTGGAACGTCACGATCGCGCAGATCGCGCCGATCCTGCCCTATGTGCTGCTGGTGCTGGTCCTGATCTTCCGCCCCATGGGCCTGTTGGGGACGCGCGAGTCATGACCAACGCTTCCACGCCCTCCATCGCTGCGGCCAAGCAGGAGCCCGGCAGCGCCCTGAGCTTCTATGCCGTCTGGCTGCTCGCAGCCATCGCGCTGGTCGTGCTGCCGCTGGTGTTCGGCGCCGGCGGCTCGCTGACCTCGTTCTGCCTGATCGGCATCGCGATCATCTTCGCGCTGTCCTACAACATCCTGCTCGGCCAGACCGGGCTGCTGTCGTTCGGGCACGCGGTGCAGTACGGCCTCGGCGGCTTCCTCGCCGTGCATGTCATGAATGCGGTCGCGAGCCACAACTGGCCGATCCCGCTGCCGGTGATCCCGCTGGTCGGCGGCATCGGCGGCATGGCATTCGCCCTCCTCGTCGGCTGGGTGATGACCAAGCGCGCCGGCACCGTGTTCGCGATGATCTCGCTCGGCATCGGCGAACTGGTCGCCTCGTCGTCGCTGATCCTGCGCAGCGTGTTCGGCGGCGAGTCCGGCATCACCACCGACCGCACCTCGCTGATGCCGATGTTCGGCTGGACCTTCGGGCCGCAGACCCAGGTCTACTACCTGATCGCGTTCTGGGTGATGGTCTCGGCGATCGCGATGTACGCGCTGACCCGCACGCCGCTCGGGCGGATCTGCAACGCGGTGCGCGACAATCCGGAGCGCGTCGAGTTCATCGGCTACGATCCGCATGTGGTGCGCTATCTCGCCTACATGTTCGCAGGCTTCTTTGCCGGCATCGCCGGCGGGCTGGCCGCGATCAATTTCGAGATCGCCAACTCGGCCTATCTCGGCGCGACGCAATCGGGCCTCGTGCTGTTCTCCGCGTTCATCGGCGGCACCGCCTATTTCTTCGGTCCGATCCTCGGCGCCATCCTGGTGACCTATCTGCAGCTCGGGCTGACCAGCGTCACCTCGGTCTGGCAGCTCTATTTCGGCATCATCTTCATCGGCATCGTGATGTTCGCGCCCGGCGGCATCGCCGGCATCCTGATGAAGCACCGTCCGCTGATCCGCGCCGGAACGCTTGGTTCCGTGATCCCGTCCTACCTGGTCGCGGCGATCCCGACGCTGGCGCTGGCGCTCGGTATCATCCTGACCATCGAGACCGTCGCGCGCTTCTCGGGCGGCGACGCGATCAACCTGCTCGGCATCCCGTTCATCGCCACGGCGCCGACGACCTGGGTCGCTGCGGCAGTCCTGCTCGTCGGCGGCTTCCTGGTCGCGCGCATCACCTGGCGGCGCGTTGCGGAAGCCTGGGATCGCGCCGCGACGGTGGCCCGTGACCGGGGGTATCTCGCATGACCGCAGCCATCCAAGTCAACGCCGTCGAGAAGAGCTTCGGCAATGTCGCCATCATCCGCGACCTCAATCTGAGCGTCGCCAAGGGCGAGCGTCACGCCATCATTGGCCCCAACGGCGCCGGCAAGTCGACGACGTTCAACCTGATCAGCGGCCACATCAAGCCGACCTCGGGCGAGATCCGCCTCAACGGCGAGGTGACCTCGGGCTTGCGGCCGTTCGAGATCAACCGGCGCGGGCTGTCGCGCTCGTTCCAGGTCACCAACGTGTTCGCCCGCATGACGGTGTGGGAGAACGTCCGCTGCGCCGTGCTGTGGGCGACCGGCCACCGCTACGCGTTCTGGAAGAACGTCGACAATCTGCCCGAGGTGAAGCAACGCACCGCGCAGATCCTCGACGACATCCATCTCAGCCATCGCCGCGACGTGCCGGCGGGACTCTTGACCTATGCCGAGCAGCGCGAGCTCGAGATCGGCATCACGATCGCGGGCGGCGCCAGCGTGATCATGCTGGACGAGCCGACCGCGGGCATGAGCCACGCCGAGACCGAGCGGGCCGTCGCGCTGATCCGCCGCCTCACCGAAGGGCGCACGCTCGTCATCGTCGAGCACGACATGAGCGTGGTGTTCGGCCTCGCCGACCGCATCTCGGTCTTGGTCTACGGCCACATCATCGCCTCCGGCACGCCCGAGGAGATCCGCGGCAATCCGAAGGTCAAGGAAGCCTATCTCGGCGAGGAGGTCGACTGATGCTCGAGGTCAGGAATCTTCACGCCTATTACGGCAAGAGCCACATCCTGCAAGGCGTCGATCTCGACATCGCGGCCGGCGAGGTCGTCAGCCTGCTCGGGCGCAACGGCGTCGGCCGCTCCACCACCGTCAAGGCGATCATGGGCGAGGTGCCGCCGCAGGGCACCATCCGCTTCAAGGGCCAGGACATCGCGGGCCTGCCGAGCCACAAGATCGCCCGCCTCGGGCTCGGCTACGTGCCGGAGCATCGCGACATCTTCCCCGGACTGACCGTTCGCCAGAACCTGATCCTCGGCATCAAGGACCCGCGCCGCCCCGGCAAGTGGCGGCTGCAGGAGATGCTCGACATGTTCCCGAACCTCGCCGCGCGCGCCGACACGCCGGCGGGCGTGCTGTCGGGCGGCGAGAAGCAGATGCTGACCACCTGCCGCACGCTGCTCGGCGACCCCGAACTGATGATGATCGACGAGCCGACCGAAGGCCTGGCGCCGCTGATCGTGCAGCAGGTCGGCGAATTGATCGCGCGGATCGCCAAGGCCGGCGTCGCGATTCTCCTCGTCGAGCAGAAGCTGTCGATCGCGATGAAGATATCGAACCGCGTCTACATCATGGGCCACGGCCGCGTCGTGTTCGAAGGCACCCCCGACCAGCTCAAGAGCAATGCGGCCGTTCGCGAGGAATGGCTCGAGGTGTAGCCGGGCACCGGCCGCGCCAGAGGCCTCTTTCTCGACCAGAGCACTGCATCGGCCTACTGACCTTTCGGCTCGTCGAAATACTGCCCGAGCAGCCGGTAGGCCCAGAAGGCTTCGTCGTTTCCCGCACTCCTGCGCAATTGCTCCGGTGTGAAGCCGGTGTGGCGGCGCATTTGTCGGATCATGTGCGCCTGATCGGCAAATCCGGACGCGGCTGCGAGGCCGGCCCAGTTCACCTCGCCGTCCTGGATTGCCTCGTGCAATTTGGCATAGAGCTGCTCGGTATGGCCGAGGCCCTGCAGGTCCCTCTGACTGGCGCCGGTCCATGACCTAACCCGCCGTGCGATTTGCCGCGCACTGCGCCCAAGGTCGGTCAGCGCGGCCCTGACCACGAGGCTTCTGCTCCAGTCCTTGGTCCATCGCATCGGCCCGGCTCCGGCGGGGCGCGCGCTTGCCCACATGACCGCGATCTTGTCCTTGAGAACCGCGAGCGCTGTTTCGGCTCCATCGCACTGAACGGCACCGAGGAAGTCGCGGCAAAGCGCCAGCATCGGCGGTGGCAGCACCTGCTCCGCTGGCACCGTGCGCCCGGTGAATGTACTCAAGTCGAGCCCGGTCATCGCAGAAAACGCGTCAGGATAGAATGCGATCGTAATTGCAAAGGTCTCGCCGGGGTTCCAGGTGACGACCGGCCCGAGCTGCGTCCCGGAGAAAGCAAGTGTGGGCATCACTGCTCCGGTCCAGGGACGCACCATCTGGTCTGGCTGATCGATCCGATGCCAGTCACCGGCGAGCACCCACGTCACGGAGCAGAGCGGCGCCGCCGGGAAGAAATTGAACCGTTGGGCCTGATCGAGCGCGACGCCCCGCGTATCCCGAATGATCGTACAGAAGACGCAACCCGCAATCGACGGACCCGGCCACACGATCTGAGAGCTGGTCGTCGCAGTCACTGCAGCGCTTCCCGGGAGGCCTGGCATCGTTCGAGCGTGTCCGAACCGTTCAATACAGGAACAGTCGACGTCTGGCACGTTGAAAGCAATCGCGAATTGTCGAACGACCCGCCTCCATGGAGAGCAGGCTCAGATGGAATTGGCCGGCAATGATACGTCCTTGCTCGAAATCAGCAATGAGCTTGCGGACAAGGGATTTTTCGTCACCTCCGTCGACGACATGATCACGTGGGCCCGCACGGGGTCGGTCTATTGGGTGACGTTCGGACTTGCCTGCTGTGCGGTCGAGATGATGCAGGTCATGATGCCGCGCTACGACCTGGAGCGGTTCGGGTGCTTCCCGCGGGCGTCGCCCCGGCAGAGCGACCTGATGATCGTCGCCGGCACGCTAACCAACAAGATGGCGCTCGCGCTGCGCAAGATCTACGATCAGATGCCGGAGCCGCGCTATGTGATCTCGATGGGATCGTGCGCCAACGGTGGCGGCTATTATCATTATTCATACTCGGCGGTGCGCGGCTGCGACCGCATCGTGCCGGTCGATATCTACGTACCCGGCTGCCCGCCGACGGCGGAAGCGCTGCTCTACGGCGTGATGCTGTTGCAGAAAAAGATTCGACGGACCGGCACCATCGAGCGCTAAATGACTGTTGCCGGACCTGCACCGCAAGCACTGCATTGGGCGGACGGCCGGCGCCGGCGCAACGACGATTGGATTCGGAGTTCGCATGAACGTTGTTGAATGCGATGTACCATCCGGAGGCTTGCTCAGCCGCGAGGCTGTCGAGCAGGCCTATTTCCGTGACTCCTACCGGACGCCGCTCAGCCGCATCGAGCTTGGCATCATCGATATCTTCTTCGGCATTTTCGCCCATCATCCATTGTGGATGAAGCTGCTCCTGATCGCGCGCAACAAGGTCGCCTCCCTTGCAGGCCTGGATACACCGACCGCGTCCGAAATCTTCCATGTCGAGGTGAAGGACCGCTACGCCGTCGGCGACACGATCGGCGTCTGGCCGATCTTCGCGCTGGGCGAGAATGAGATCGTCGCCGGCCGCAACAACAAGCACCTGGATTTCAGACTGTCGGTCCTCAAGGTGCCCGACGGCGACGGAGCCAGCGTGATCGTCTCAACCATCTGCACGGTCCATCATTGGTCCGGCAAGGTGTATCTTTTCTTCGTCGTTCCGTTCCACAAATATGGCGTCCGCAAGCTGATGGCAAACGCGCTGATGGCTGGGAGGTTGTGACGTGCCTCTGACCCGGATGAGAGTCTGACCCGGATGAGACAATGGCTGCCGTGAACCGGCCCTACCTGAGCGATATTCATCCGGGCGACTGGGTAGATCGCCGATTGCCGACCGCGTGGCGGCCATTCACACGACTGGCAAGGCTGGATCGCCCCGTCGGAATATGGCTGACGCTGTTTCCCTGCTGGGCCGCATTGAACCAGGCGTCGCACGGTTTCCCCGATCTGCGCCAGCTCGCGATCTTCTCCCTTGGCGCCTTGCTGATGCGAAGCGCCGGTGCCACCGCCAACGACATTGCCGATCGCAAGTTTGACGGCCACGTCGAGCGGACGCGCCTTCGCCCCCTGGCAAGCGGTCAAATCGGCACACGACACGCCTTTGTCTTTCTGGCCGTTCAGCTTGCGCTTGCGGCGTGCCTCCTGTTCTTTCTGACCCCCGACGCGCGCCTGGTCGCGATTTGCGTTCTGCCGCTCGTGTTCATCTATCCGTTTTGCAAGCGCGTCACCCATTGGCCGCAGGCCGTGCTGGGTGCGGCGTTCAATTGGGGAATGCTGATGGCGTGGGCCGAGATCGCAGGACACATCCCGGCAGGAGCCGTGCTGATGTGGATCGGGGCCATCACGTGGCAGATCGGTTACGATACCGTCTATGCCTATGTCGACGTGAAGGACGATACCCGCCTCGGTCTGAAATCGACGGCAATTCTGTTCGGCCGGCACGGCAAGGCCTGCATCGGCCTGTTCTACGGCCTGACCGTCCTGGCCTGGTCGATCGGGGGCTGGTTGCTGGGCATGTCGATGCCTTACGCCCTTGGAATGCTGGTCATCGCCGCGCATCTTGCCTGGCAGACCTGGCAGCTGGACCTTGCCCGACCCGAGGTGAGTTTCCGGCTGTTCCTCTCGAATGTTCTGACCGGAGCACTTCTGGCCTGCGCGGCATTCTGCGGAACATGAAGGGCGACGAGCCGACCGAAGGCCTGGCGCCGCTGATCGTGCAGCAGGTCGGCGAATTGATCGCGCGGATCGCCAAGGCCGGCGTCGCCATCCTCCTGGTCGAGCAGAAGCTGTCGATTGCGATGAAGATCTCGAACCGGGTCTACATCATGGGCCACGGCCGCGTCGTGTTCGAAGGCACCCCCGACCAGCTCAAGAGCAGTGCGGCCGTTCGCGAGGAATGGCTCGAGGTGTGAGGCGGGTGACGGCGGATCGACGAAGCAATCGAGCGTCCGCGTAGCAGCGCCATCAGTCAGTTCGCGAACACGATCCAGACCAGCGCGACCAAGAGACTGTGGAAACAAATGATCGAAGCCAGGAATAGCCAGTCGTCTCTGGTCATCGGGCCGAAGGCCTCGGCCGAAGCGCGGCGACAGCGACGCGCGAGCTGGGAAAGGAGGTTCGACCGCATGGAACTGCCCTAGCGGAGGACGATCCGCCAGGTCTTGCTAGTCTGTGCCAGCTACTTGATACCTCGTGTCAGCCGATCACCGATCGCCATTCGAACTGCGATAGGCCCTCGGCGTCAGGCCGGTCCAGCGGACGAACGCATGTGTGAAGGAAGAGACCTCGCTGTAGCCCAACAGCCATGCGATTTTGGAAATCGGCAGTTCCTCATCTTCGAGGTAATGGCGGGCAAGTGCGGTTCGAAACGCCTCGAGAACGTCTGAAAAGCCCACCCCCTCCGACGACAATGCTCGAGCGAGAGTTCTCCGGCTCATGCCAAGACGACGCGCGACCGCCTCGGCATTGGCTTTGCCGTGCGGAAGCAATTGGGCGATGTGTCCTTCGACGCGAGACCGCACGCTGCTTCGTCGTGATGCCCGGTTACGAAGCGCTTCGTCGGCATATTGAAGCAACATCCTGTTGAGATGCAAATCCGCACCCACGACAGGCAATGCGCCGATCCGGGACGGAAACAAGAGCTCGTCCCTGTCCGCTGCAAATTCGATCTCGCATCCGAGAAGAGATCGCACATCCAACGGCGTTTCTCGTCTGGCGTGCCTCAGCTTGATTTGCTTCGGGACCAGCCTGCCGTCAGTCAGTGCGCGGCAAATACGGATCAGCGTAACCAGCCAGAATTCCGCATGGTGACGATCCGACGACCGATCGATGTTGACATATTCGAACCCGATGGCGAAGCCGCGATCCAGAGAGCTCCGCAACCGCACACCCTCGTTGTTAATCGCGCAGTAGCGTCCGCCGATTCGCAAGGCGTCAACGAGATGCTCCGATGAAGCCATGACGTAGTACAGAAGCCCGATCTCGCCCAGCTTGAAGCCTTGAGCCAGATGGAGTCCGAAGCAGTCGTCCTGCAATTCCCTTGCGGCAAGTTCGAGCAGCCTGACCTGCGCTCGCGCATCGATCCGGCGCTTGCGGTCCTCGACGTCGTCGATTGCCAGGCCTGCAGCTGACACGATCGGGGCCGGATCAACCTGCGCGTCCCGCAGCCGGGCACACGCGAGACGCGCGATCCCCCCGGCAGAGCTCGGTATCGACGGCAAGGCGCTTGCAAGGCGTGTGGCGGTTTTCATTCGGCACCGAACTGTGTTCGTGGCTCAGCGTCGGGAGCTTCCGGAATCGTATTTTGACCTATGTCAAACGAGCTCATGGGTTCGGGGCATCCGGTCTGACACCATCTCGCAATTTAAAGACCCAGGATCACAAGACGCAACGGACACAAATCATCTAGCCGATTGCTTCGCGGCCACTCCATTTCTGCCTCGAAACGACGGCAGTCGGCTTCCAATGGGCCCGCGCAGGGGCGAACTCGTCATGGGCTTGGTCAAGCATGCAAACTCGCTGGGACAGGCGATTGACGCCGAAGCGAACAGCGATATGAGCTAGGTCGTGGTTGGAGAAACACCTGCCCAGCATAGCGGCATTCATCGTTCAATTCATTACATGATCATTGAAGGCGAGGCCGCCGGCACCTGGCGTTACTCGTTCTCCATCGGCGATCGCAACTTCGCGGGAACGGTTCAGGCGGTCCTGGGATTGCTGGCGGCACGCCGCGTAAGGATGAAGATCGATCGAATGTTAAGGCAAAGCGCGTCAACCGATCATCAAAGCCGGCAGCGGCCGGAGAAAGAGGCCGAGACGCCCGCTCCGCCCGTCCCACCGACCGATCCCAAGGACTAGTGCGGCTGTGCAGCCGCGCTAGCCCGGCCGGATCAGCGCCACGACATCGCCCGCGCGCAGCGTCTGGCCGGGCTTCACCGGCACCGACGCGATGCGGCCTGCCGCGGGCGAGAGCACCGAAATCTCCATCTTCATCGACTCGATGATCGCGAGAGTGTCGCCGGCTGCGACCTCGGCGCCCTCCTCGACCAGGATCTTCCAGATGTTGCCGGGCACTTCCGAGAAGGCCCCTAGCTGACCATCGGGAATACCGGTCGCGGCGACGCTCGCATCGACCGATTCCGCCGGCGCCTCGTCGAGCTTCATCTCGCGCCAGCGCTGCCGCTCGGCGTCGAACGCGGCCTGCTGCGTTGCCTTGAACGCGGCGATCGACGGCCGCGCCTCGGCCAGTGACTTCGCGTAGTCCGCGTAGGAGAATTCGCCCTCTTCGATCCTGATGTCGTACTGCCCGTGCGGGAATGCGGCGCGTGCGTCCAGGAGCTCGTCGGCGTCGACCGGGAAGAAGCGGATCTTGTCGAAGAACCGCAGCAGCCAGGGATGGCCTGATGCAAACACCCGCGTGGTGCGCCAGGTGTTCCAGACCTGGATGGTGCGGCCGAACAACTGGTAGCCGCCCGGCCCCTCCATGCCGTAGATGCACATATAGGCGCCGCCGATCCCGACCGCGTTCTCCGGCGTCCAGGTCCGCGCCGGATTGTACTTCGTGGTCACCAGCCGATGCCGCGGATCGAGCGGGGTTGCCACCGGCGCGCCGAGATAGACGTCGCCGAGGCCGAGCACGAAGTAATCGGCGTCGAACACGATACGACGGACATCGTCCTCGCTCGCAAGGCCGTTGATGCGCCGGATGAACTCGACATTCGACGGACACCAGGGCGCGTCCGCGCGCACCAGCTCCTGATATTTGCGCATCGCAAGCTCGGCCTCCGGATCGCGCCACGACAGCGGCAGATGCACGGTGCGGCTCGGCACCCGCATCGCATCGACCGGCGGCAATTCGCGCTCGATCCGCTTGAGCACGTCGAGCAATTTTCCGCGCGACAACGCTGTGCCGTCATAATGGATCTGCAGCGAGCGGATGCCGGGCGTCAGATCGATCAGGCCGCCGAGCTTCGCCTCCTCCAGCGCCTGCGCCAGCACATGCACGCGCAGCCGCAGCGCGATGTCGAGCTCCATCGGGCCATATTCGACCAGGAGATTGTCGTCGCCGGCGCGGCGATAGACCACCGGGATCGGGCCGTCATCATTGCGACCGACGATCGCCGATCCAAGTTCGGGCGCGCGCAGCACCGTGGGGCCGGCAACCGGATCGTCGCGTTTGACCGGCACGAAGCGGACGGTGTCGCCGGGCCGGAGCTGGCCGACCTTCCAGAGCTCGTCGCGCGCGACGACGGCCGGACAGACGAAGCCGCCGAGGCTCGGTCCGTCGGGGCCGAGGATGATCGGCATGTCGCCGGTGAAGTCGATCGAGCCGACGGCGTAGGCGTTGTCGTGGATGTTCGACGGATGCAGCCCGGCTTCGCCGCCATCGGCGCGCGCCCAGCGCGGCTTCGGCCCGATCAGCCGCACGCCGGTGCGCGCGCTGTTGAAGTGCACCTCATAGTTCGCCGCGAACAGCGTCTCGATATCCTCGTCGAGGAAGAAGTCCGGCGCGCCGTGCGGGCCATAGACGACGCCGATCTGCCATGCCGATGTGAGCTGCGGCCGCTCGTCCTTCGTCGCGCGCCGCGGCGCGGCAAGGCCCGGCGGCTCGGCGCCGATATGCAAGACGTCGCCGGCCTTCAGCGAGCCCGTCGCATGGCCGCCGAAGGCGCCGAGCGCAAACACCGCCCGCGACCCGAGAATCTGGGGCACGTCGATGCCGCCGCGCACGGCGAGATAGCTGCGCTGGCCCGGCCCCTTGATGCTGCCGATCGCGAGCGTCTGGCCGGCGCGCACGGCGAGCGGCTCGTCATACGCGACATCGGCACCGTCGAGCGACGCCTTCATCCGCGCGCCCGAGAGCGCGACGATCGCGTCGGTGTTGAAGCGCAAGGTCGGTCCGTTGACCGTCAGCTCCAGCGCCGTCGTTACTTCCGGATTGCCGACCACGCGATTGGCGAGGCGAAACGACCGTTCGTCCATCGGGCCGCTCGGCGGCACACCGACATGCCAGAGATGCAGCCGGCCGGGCAGTTCCTGCACCCCGCTCTGCGCCCCCGGCGCGACGACGTCGATGGTGCGCGGGCGATAGGCGAAGGCGCCGAGCACACTCGTTGCCACCTGGCCGCCGCGGAACACGTCGGAGGCTGCAATGGCACGCAGATAGTCCAGATTGGTCTCGATGCCGGCGACGACCGTATCGTCCAGCGCCTGCGAAAGCCGCGCGATCGCGGCCTCGCGCGTCTCGGCTGAAACGATGATCTTGGCCAGCATCGGATCGTAGAACGGCGACACCTCGGTGCCGGTCTCGATCCAGCCGTCGATCCGCGCATCCGGCGAAAAGCTGACCTGCGTCAGGCGGCCCGCGCTCGGGCGAAAGCCCGCGCCCGGATTCTCGGCATAGAGCCGCACCTCGATCGCAGCGCCCTTTGGCGCGAGCGCGCCCGCCTGGCCGAACACGTCCTCGCCTGCCGCCTGCCGGATCATCCATTCGACGAGGTCGACGCCGGTGACCTGCTCGGTGACGGGATGCTCGACTTGGAGACGGGTGTTCACCTCGAGGAAGTAGAAATCCTCACGCTCGACGTCGTAGATGAACTCCACCGTGCCGGCGGACTCGTACGACACGGCCTTGCCGAGCGACACCGCGGCCGCATGCAGCCGCCGGCGGATGTCGGCCGACAGTCCCGGCGCAGGCGTCTCCTCAAAGACCTTCTGGTTGCGCCGCTGCAGCGAGCAATCGCGTTCGCCGAGCGCGACCACGTCGCCCTTGCCGTTGCCGAAGATCTGCACCTCGATATGGCGGGCCCGGGCGACGAACCGTTCGAGATAGACCCGGGCATCGCCGAAGCTTGCCCGCGCGGTGCGTTGCACCGATTCGAAACGCTCGCGCAGCGTCGCCATGTCGTGGCACAGCTGCATCCCGATGCCGCCACCGCCCGCCGTGCTCTTCAGCATCACCGGGAAGCCGATCGCTTCGGCCTGCTGCACCGCCTCGTCGATGGTCTCCAGCAGCCCGGAGCCCGGCAACAATGGCACGCCGCTGCGCTCGGCGATCTCCCGCGCCTTGTGCTTGAGACCGAAGGCGTCGAGATGCTCCGGCCGCGGCCCGATGAATTTGATGCCGTGCCCGGCGAGCCGCTCGGCAAAGCGGCGGTTCTCCGACAGGAAGCCGTAGCCGGGATGCACCGCCTGCGCACCGGTCGCGAGGCACGCCGCCATGATCGCATCGACATTGAGGTAGCTCTCCGCGGCGGGCGCCGGACCGATCCGCACCGCCTCGTCGGCGTCGAGCACCGGCCGGGTGAAGCGGTCGGCGTCGGAATAGACCGCGACCGAGCCGATGCCCATGCGGCGCAATGTTCTGCCGATCCGCCCGGCGATCTCGCCGCGGTTGGCAATCAGGACCTTGCTGAACATGCCTCACGCCTCCGGCTCGACGATCGTCGCATCGAAGATCGTGACCTGGACCGGCGTCGGGAAGAATCCGTTGCAGGGATTGTTGATCTGCGGACAGTTCGAGATCAGGCACAGCACGTCCATCTCGGCGACCAGCTCGATGGCGTCGCCGGGCCTGGAGACGCCGTCGACCACGGTGAAATTGCCGGCGGGATCGATCGGTACGTTCATGAAGAAGTTGAGATTCGGCACGATGTCGCGCTTCGACATGCCGTATTTCGCGGCTTCGATCACGAAATTCTCGCGGCAGGCGTGCTGATAGCGGGTCTGGTGCCCGAACCGCACGGTGTTGCTCTCGCAGGAGCAGGCGCCCGCCGAGGTGTCGTGCAGACCGCAACTATCCGCCGTCACGCGCAGCATCACGCGGCCTTCGTTGGACATGATCCTGGTGCCGAGCCCGACATAGGCCGAGCCCTGCGCGCGCAGCGTATCCTGCCCGCTGTAGCGCTCGCCGAAATCACCGGCGCAATAGAACAGCGTGTCAACCGCCTGCTGGCCATGGCTATCGGTGATCCGCAGCGTCTGCCCTTTGCGGATGATCGCCGACCACGGCTTGCGCGCGGGAATTTCGACATCGAGAACGATGCGACCGCCGGTGCGAACAGATTGCGCGGTCATCGCACGGCTCCTTCCAGGGTCTCGCCGAGATACAGCGCGTTGTTCTCGTAGGCGCGGACCGCTTCCGCGGTGGCGGTCCGGCACAGATCGTCGGCCGCCGGCGCGGCCGCGCGATAGCGCACGATCTCCACGCCCGCCTGCGGATAGGCTTTCGCGGGATCGAGCGGATGCGGGCAGTTCGACAGCGCGATCAGAAGCTCCATCTCCGCGCGCAGATCGACGAAATCGCCCTGTTGCCGCCGCTGCTCCGACCAGACAAACTTGCCGTCGGCGTCGATCGCGACCGGTGCGAAGAAGCTGACGCAGGGATGCACGTCGCGGCGATCAAGGCCAAGCTTGGCTGCGGCGAGAATGAAATTGTCGCGCGTGTTGCGGAAATTCCCGTCGCCGTATTTGGCCAGGTTGGTCGCCGCGGTCGAGCCGCCGACCACAGCATCATGCGCGGCGCTGCTGTCCTCGATGATGCCGAGCAGCGCGCGCCCCATGTCGGACAGCAGCACCCGTCCCTTCTGCAGCCGCGCCGCCCACTGCACCTTGATGGTGTCGGCGTGGTTGAGCCGCTCGGTGGTGTCGGCGCCGTTCCAGGCGAGCAGGCTGACGGTCGACGTCCCCGACGTATTGACGATGCGCAGGGTGTCGCCACGATTCAGCCGCGTGGTCCAGTACCAGCCGGACGGGATCGTCTCACGGTGAATGACCGTGTCGGCATCGATCGGCGCGGCGTCGCGCGCGGTCGGCGCCGGCAGTGCCCGCGGCGCGTGCTCCTGCCCCGCCGCCTTCAGCTCGTTATACCGCCGGGTATGCGCCGCGATCTCGGCCTTTTGTTCCTCTGACAGGATCATGGTTGCTCCTTCAAGACGAGAGCGCCGGGCCGTCCCGGCTGATGCTCCTTGCCTGACCGGGTCGTCCCGGTCGGAGCTGGTTGAACTGACGACCGCAACTCCGCGCTGCGGCGCGGGAATATCTCGAGGTCGCGCGACACGGTGGCGCCGTAGCGGTCGCGCTCCTCAGGCCGGTTGCGCTGCCGCTCCAGCGCGATCACGCGCGTCGCGAGCCCGAAGGCCTCGCTGAGGTCATGCGTCACCATCACGACGGTGAGATGGGTCTCGTTCCAGAGCCGCTTCATCAGGAGGTGAATGTCGGCACGAATACCCGGATCGAGCGCACCGAACGGCTCGTCGAGCAGCAGGATCTTCGGGCCGCGCATGATCGCCTGCGCCAGCGCGAGCCGCTGCTGCATGCCGCCCGACAAGGCGGACGGATATTTACTCTCCTGGCCGGCGAGCCCGACCTCGGCGAGCAGCTTCATCGCTTCGTCGGTGGCAGCGCGGCGCGCGGCGCCGAACAGCCGGCCGGTGAATTTGGCGTCGCGCAGTTCGCGGCCGAGCATGACGTTCTGCAGCACTGTGAGATGCGGAAACACCGAGTAGCGCTGGAACACCACGCCGCGGTCGGCGTCCGGCTCGCCGGGCAACGGCTTGCCGTCGACCAGGATCTGCCCGCGGGACGGCTGCTCCTCGCCGAGCAGCATGCGGAGCAGCGTGGTCTTGCCGCAGCCGGACGGGCCGACCAGCGCGATGAAGGCGCGCGGCTCGACCTCCATCGTGATGCGCTCGAGCACGATGTGGTCGCCATATTCCTTCCACACGTCGTCGAAACGGATCGCGCTCATTCCGCCCTCACCGAGGCAAACCACGGAAACAGTTTCCGCTGCGTGACGCGCAGGCCGACATCGATCAGGAACGCCAGCAGCGTGATCCAGGCGACGTAGGGGATGATGACGTCCATCGCGAGATAGCGGCGGACCAGGAAGATCCGGTAGCCGAGCCCGGAATCGGATGCGATCGCCTCGGCCGCGATCAGGAACAGCCACGCCGGCCCGAGCTGCAGGCGCAACACGTCGATCAGCCGCGGCAGGGTTTGCGGCATCGCGACGCGAAGCGCGATCTGCCAGGTCGAGGCGCCGAGCGTCTGTGCCTTGACGATCTGCTCGCGCGGCAGCTCCTGCACCTTCATGGCGAGGTCGCGGATCATGCAGGGCAGCGTTCCGATCACGATCAGCGCGATCTTGGAATTCTCCCCGAGCCCCATCACGATGAACAGGATCGGCAACAGCGCCAGCGGCGGCACCATCGAGGTGACCGACACGAACGGCCCGAGCAGGGCATTGGCGCCCGGCAACAGTCCGATCACGATGCCGAGCACCAGCGCCGCCACCGTCGAGATCGCCAGCGCCGAGCCCAGCCGCCCCAGGCTGGCGACGGTGTCGGAGGCCATCAGATAGCCACCGGTGCGCGGATCGACCTCGAACGCCATCTGCTTGACGGCCTGCACCATGCTGGGCAGCGCCGGCAGCAGCTTGTCGTTGGGGTTTTGCGCGAGCCGCGCGCTGGAGCCGGCGAAGTAGGCGATTGCGACCAACAGGAACGGCAGCGCGAGCAGATAGAACCGCGTCTGCCGTCCCGGCCGTATGTTCACGAGTCGCATGGTCGGCTCCTGCCTGATGCGGCACTACATGGTCACAGCTTGCCCTTGGCGGCTTCGTCCATGTAGGTCGGGTCGAAGCGCAGCTTGACGTTCGCCTTGTCGCCGAGCACCGACTTGTCGGCGAGCTCGATGCCGACCGCGTCGGCCGACTTCGCACCCTTGCCAAGCAGGTCCTTCTCGAACAGGAACTTGCGCACGCGATCCATGGTCACGCCGACCGTCTGGCTGCGCGTGAAGGCTTCGGCATCGGTCGCCTTGTCGAACAATTTTGTGGTCGAGAGCTGGCTGTCGAAGCCGGCAAGGTCGGTGCCGGAGGCCTTGGCCATCGCTTCCTTGGCGGCCTTCGCGGCAGGATCGTCCGCCGTCATTTTCGACAGCGTCTCGTACCAGATGCCGACCAGCGCCTTGGCGAAATCCGGATTGTCCTTGGCGACCGCGGTGTTCACCACCATCAGGTCCATGATCTCGCCGGGGATCTGCGAGGAATCGAACACCTTCTTCGCATCGGGCGAGCCGAGGATTTCCGTCACGATCGGATTCCAGGTCACCACCGCGCTGACGTCAGGCGTCTTGTAGGCCGCCGCGATATCGGCGTCGGAGGTGTTGACGACCTTGACGTCCTTCTCGCTCAGCTTGCTGGTCTCGAGCGCGCGCGCCAGCAGATAATGGGACACCGAGAACTCGACCAGATTGACGGTCTGCCCCTTGATGTCAGCGAGACCGGACTTGTTCTTGAGGATCACGGCATCATTGCCGTTGGAGAAATCGCCCATCACGACCGCTGTCGTGTCGACGCCGCCGGCTGCCGGAATCGAAAGCGCGTCCATGTTGGTGATGGTGACGGCGTCATAGCCGCCGGCGGTGTACTGGTTGATCGATTCGACGTAGTCGTTGAACTGCTTGACCTCGATCGCGATGCCGTATTTGTCGGCCCATTTCTTGACGATGCCGGTGTCGGCCGCATAGCCCCACGGCATCCATCCGACATAGATCGACCAGGCGACCTTGAAGCTTTTCTTCGGCGCGGCGTCGGCCGCAGGCGCAGCCGCCAGCGCGACCGCGCAGCCGATGACAACAGAGCGAAAGAAGAAAACGAATTTGTTCATTGCCGATCCCTCTTGCGAAATTTCACAAAAAGGGACTGGCGAAAAGACCATCGCTCCGCCAATCCCTTGGCTGACGAGGTCTCCCGGGCTTTTATCCCGCCGTGCACCTGCGGGGATGTCTCCCCCGCAAGCGGCTGCTCTCGGACCAGCATCTTGCTTCGCAAGATCGGAACCCTAGCGGCCAACTCGACGCCATTGATGCACGAGGCGTGCCAGCCGAGCGGCAATTGAATCTCATGAGATTTTTTCGCACGCACTGCGCCGCAGCGACGATGCCTTGCTCAAAGATTGCGCAGACCTGCTCAGAATTGGTTCTGTCCTTTCACCACCGGCGTCAGCAGGATCACACGATGGCTGATGTCGAGGGGAGTTCGATGCGCAAGCTTCTGAGCATTCTGTGCGCCGGCCTCTGGCGCGGGCTGCACGGCCGGTTCGGCCTGGTGCCGAAGTCCGACGTGAAAGGCTGATCGCAAGATCGCAAAAAAGGAGCCCCGCTCTGCAGCGGGGCTCCTGTCCAAGGATTCTATTTCGGATCCTATTTCCGATCGGAATTTTGCGCCGGCGTCTGCGGGCTTTGGCCTGAGCCTGACGACGGCGGATTGTTGTTCTGGTTGGGCTGGCTGGGCTGCGCATCCCGGCCGGCATTTGGCTGGTTGCCGCTGCCCTGACCGACGGTCGACTGGTCCTGCGGTGCAGCCTCGCCCGTCGTATTCTGCTGCGGTGCCTGCTGCTGAGCGGACGGCTGATTTCCGCTCTGGCCGGTTGTCGACTGGTTCTGCGGCGAGTTCGCCTGACCCGTGGTCTGCCCGGTCGTATTCTGCTGGGCAGGCTGCTGAGCGCCGGTCTGGCCGGTCGACTGGTTCTGCGGCGCGTTGTTGGTCTGACCGGTCGTCTGTCCAGTCGTGTTCTGCTGGGTGGGGCTCTGGCCGACCGTCGACGACGCGCCCGCGCCCTGACCGATCCGATCCGACAGGCCAAGTGCGGTCACCGTGCGCGTGTCGACGCCGCCGCTGGTCGTGATGCCCTCTCGACGCTGGAAGGTGATCAGCGCCTCGCGGGTCCGCGATCCCAATACGCCGTCAGCCTCGCCGACCAGCAGGCCGCGGTCGATCAGCACCTGCTGCACCTCGCGGATCTGCTGCGGGTTCAGGTCCATCATCGCAACGCTACCGCCACCACCACCGCCGCGATGGCTGAAGCGCGTCCGCGGTCCGACCGGGACGACGTCGACGACACGGCGCTCGCGATCGAGGAATACGACCTCATCCTCGACGACGAAGAAGCTGTCGTCGCGATAATACGGGAACGCATCGATCAGCGCCGGGAAGGCGGCGACCGACACCACGTTGAACCTCCGCGGCACCACCACGCCCGGATTGACCGCGAAGTTGATCGTGCCGACATTGACGCGCGGGGCGTTACGCGCCGACAGCACCGAGCGCTGGATCGTGCTCTGCTGTTGCGCGGTCACAGTGCGCCCCGCCTCGGTCTGGACCGTGGCGTTCGACTGGGCCTGGGTCTGAGCGGTTGTCCCGGTTTGTCCCTGAGCCTGACCGGTGGTCTGTCCGGAGTTCATCCGGTTTTGCGTCGTGCCGGACTGCGGAGCGGCCGCGCCCGTGGTCTGGCCGGCTCGCGTATTCGGGGCTGCCGTTGTGCCCTGGCCGATGGTCGTATTCGTGCCCTTTGCTTGGCCCGTGGTCGTGCCCTGGCCGGTCGTCGTGTCCGCCTTGCCTTGAGTCTTGCCTTGAGCCTTGTCCTGAGCCGTCCCCTGGCCGGTCGTGGTGCCCTGGCTGCGGTTCGCGCTGTTGGCGCGATTCTCCTGCTGCTGCTGGCTTTGCCGCGTCGTGGCGCTGCCGCGTTCGCGGGATTCAGATCGTCCCATCTGCTCGCGCTGGTTTCGGCTCTGGCCGACGGTCTGCTCTTGCTTGCTCTGGTCTTGCTTGCTCTGGCTGCGCTGACCCTGCTCGGCGCGGCCGCTCTCGCGGGCCTGGCCGGTGGTCTGGCTGCGCTCGGCCGCACCGCGGCCCATCTGACCTTCGGCCCGACCGCTCTCTCGTGCGCCTTGGCTTTCTCGTGCGCCGCCCTGGCCGCGGCCGACCGTCATGCCTTCACTTCGCGACGCCCCGGGACTGCCATGCATTGCGCCGCCGGAACTGCCGCTCGACGGGCCTGCGGATCGGCCGTGTTCACCACCGCCACCGCCTGCGCCGACGCTTCCGCCGCCACCCACGCTGCCACCGCCGCCCTCGCGCATGCCTTGCGCCGAAGCGAGACTGACGCCGGCCAACAGCACGGCCGTCGTCAGCAGAAACCTGCTCTTCATGATCTTGCTCTGCATTACCGATTCCTCCTGGAGTTTGGCGGCTACCCGGATTGCGAAGCCGGCGCCAATGGCCGGCACGCTCCGCACCGCGGCCGCATTCCAACAAAGCCGGCGAGGACGCGGCACAGCCGTGCGCGCTTTTCGCCGGTGAACTGTGAGAAAACGGCGTCGCCGCCCGCACCGTTCCTAGATGCCGGCGCGACGCGACATTTCGCACCAAGGGAACTGCCGCGCGATCATCCCTTCAGGAACCGATGGCCGCGCTTTCCCGTTTTGAAATGAAGGGTGGGTTCGCCGTCACGTCGATGTTCAGCGAGCTCGCGCGGATTATCATCCGCTGCGACCGGCGGAAGATCGGAACAGGTTCCGTTCGGCTTTGAACATTTGCTTCGCCGTCAACGGCAGCACCGCTGTGCCCATCTCGCCAGCGAGGCTTGTTGCAGGCCCGGGTTCGTTGCAGGCGCCGCCATTCGCAACCAATGCCACTCTGCCCCGTTGACCGGCTGGGCAATCATCATCGAGGAGGATCCCATGAGGAAGACAGGCCTTGTTCTTGCAACCGTCGGTGCGCTTGGGGTGAGCGCCATCGCAGCCCCGGCGCCCGCCGAAGCACGGTGGGGACACGGCGGGTGGGGGTGGGGTCCCGCGCTCGCAGGCGGATTGATTGCCGGCGCAGTCGTCGGCGGCCTCGCCTCGTCAGCTTACGGCTATCCGGGCTATGCCTATGGTTACGGCTATCCCGGCTACGGTTACGGCTATTCGCCCGCCTATTACGGCGGCGGCTATGCCTATGATGACGGCTATTACGCTGCGCCGTATCGTTGGGGCGGCGGCTACACCACGACATATTATAGCGGATACCGGCCGGCCTATTACGGCTACCGCTATCGTCACGTGGTGCGCCCGGCATACGCCTATTATCGCGGCGGCTACCCGCGCTGGCATCATCGCTGGCGTCATTGGTGAGATCGGCCGGACCGACGCGGCGCGGCCAGCCAGGCTGACCGGCGACGGCATGGGTCGACCGGGTTGAGCGGCAGCGCTACCCGGCGACCCGCAGCGCGGTCACCGCGACGCAGGCATTGCCCAGCGGAATCAGAACCACCTGTGCGCCGTTCGGCAGCGCCATCGTCGCGAGATCACCGAGCGCGCCGGTCTGTCCGTTGAGCTTGGCGAGCTCGGCGGCAACCGTCGAGCAATTCTCCGTCCGCGGCGTCACCCGCACCAGATTGCCTTCGCAGGACGATCCAACCGGCGCGGCAAACACGATGCCGGCGGCCTGCTGATTGGCGGCGGGGGTGGCCTGGCTGGGCTGGCTGGGTGCGAGCGCGACCAGCGACTGCACCGAATGCGAATTGCCGGCCTTGGCGTCCCACTGCGACTGCGCGGTGTAATTGGAGTTCATCGCGAGGCCGCGGCCGAGCGTCCCGAACAGATTGGCGCAGGTCACGATGTTGCCCTGCCGCGCGTGCTCGTCGAACACCGTCGGTTGCTGGCCCGCCTGCTGCGGCGAAACGGATGCCGCGGCAGACGGCAGCGTCGGCGTTTCCTGCGGGCGCTGTTTGTGCGGCTGCGGCTTTGCGGCGGCGGCGGGCTTCTTGGCCGGCGCGGGCGTCGCCGGCTGCAGCGGCATCGGCTGCGACTGCGCCGGCTGCATCTGCTGGGCATAGCCCACGACGCCGGCTGCACTGAGCGCCGCCACGACGACCGCCGTGAAAATCAGGATGGGGGTCTTCAGTCGCATCGACGTATTCATCCTCTCGTCCCGCACTTCGATGCGTCGCTCCGGATTCCGGATCCGCATGCAGCTTGTCGTCTCATTTCAGTTTCGCCAGCACGCCTGACAGTCCGTCCAGCGGCGCCTCCAGCGCGATCGGCCCTTGCGGCAGCTGATAGGACACGCGGCACGGCGTCGCCGCGCGGATGTGTCGCCTCAGCACATTGCCGATCGCGACCGTGGCGAAGCAGAAACTGCCATCGCAGCGGTCGGTCTGCGCGACGATGCGGTCCGGACTGTCGCCCATCGCGAGCTCGATCTGCGCGCCGACCCCGGCGGCGGCGGGAATCCGCATCGCCATCAGCGGTTTGCCGTCGGCTGTCGCGATCAGCGACCAGTTGAAGGCGACCGCGCCCTGCGCGTTGACGATCGATTGCGTGACGTTGCAGACGCGGCGCTTCGATTTGAGACTCTCGTCGCAAATCAGGGTCCAGTTCTTGAACGGCTGGATCATCCGCCTGAACTCGCCGAGCGTCTCGCCCTCCGGCACCACGACGTCCGACGGCTTCACGGCGTAGGCGGCAGGCGGTGCGCCCTGCGCGGCCGCGTTCGCCGCCGCCCCGAGCCAGATCGCCAAAGCCAGACACGCCAGCCGCCTCGTCGCCGTCAGGGTCAATTGAGCGTCAGGCTCACGCCGGCGCTGACGCCCCAGTCGCCGCCGGCGGTGGTTGCCGCGGCGTTGGTGCGCAGCTTGCCGTTCTCGCTGGTGTAGCCGATGCCGAAGGCGAGCGCGCCCTGGCTGCGCCAGACGCCGCCGCCCGCCGAGGCGCTCACCTTGCCGGGCCGGTCGTCATAGCGCAGCGATGCGGCGGCCATGCCGATCGCGGCCGCCCGCCAGGCGTCCTGCCGTACCTCGCCGATCTGGCCGTTGAGCTGCTGGAACGCGCTGTTGAGCTGATTGACGTTGACCGCATCGGTGCCGAGGACGCCGGGCGCCACGTTGCTGATGGTCACTGGCGCGCCGTTGCCGCTGTTCAGCGTCAGCTTGTTGGTGGTGTTGCCGGAACCGTCGGAGTCATAGCGGATCGAGCTCGACGCAACCGCCTGGAGCTGGCTGACATTGACCGCATCGGTCGCCGCCGAGCCCGCGGCAACGTTGGTGACGCGGCGTTCGGCGCCGGACGCGCCGACCGACACTTCGCCGGTCGCAACGCCGGCGACGGTCTTGCCGACGACCGGCGTATAGGCCGCATCGCTCAGATTGGCCGTGGTGGTCGCGTTGGCGCCAAGCGCCAGCGAGTTGGCCGCCGTCGCCTTGGCGCCGGCGCCGATCGCGACCGAGTTGTCGGCCGACGCGGCCGAGCCGTTGCCCATCGAGATCGCATTGCTACCGCTCGCGACCGACTGCGGCCCGATCGCGACGCTCTCCGCGCCGGTCGCGATGGAATCCGCCGCGGTCGAATTGGCGTGGAAATATTTCACGCCGCCACCGCCGGTCGAGATGTTGCTCACCGTGGTGTAGAGAGCGGCAAGCGAGGTGTTGGTGGCCCAGAGCTGCGAGCCGTTGATCGCGTCGGTCGAGGTCTGGGTGATCTGGCCCGCGGCCACGTTGGTGATGGTGCGCTCCGCACCGGCGCTGCCGACACTGACGGTCGAGGTCGGCGTCGTGCCGGCGAAGTTGTAGGTGGTGCCGCCGATCGATGTGCTCGAAGTCGCGACCACCGCCTGTGTGGTCGAATTGGCGCCGAGCGCAACGTCGCCGGCCTGCGCCGTCGCCTTGGCGTTCGGACCGAGCGCAACGCTGGTCGGGTTGGTGGTCTGGGATCCGGCGCCGATCGACACCGACTGGACGCCGCTCGCCTGGGCATTGGTGCCGAACGCGATCGAATCGGCGAAGTTGGACACCGAATTCTGGCCGATCGCGATGCCGCCGGGCGCGGTCTGCGCCACGGTTGCGCCAAAGCCCATGCCGATGCCGTTGTCACCGTTGACCACGGTCGCGGGGCCCACCGCGACCGAGTTGTTGCCGACCGCGAGCGAGTCGGCGAGCGTCGAGTTGGCGTGGAAGTATTTCGTCGTCGTGGTCGCGAACGACGTCAGTGCGCCGGTCAGCTGCCGCACGGTGACGGCGTCGCTGTCTTGGGTGCCGTCGGCCACATTGGTGATCTGCCGGTAGCTCGTCGCGTTGCCGACCGACACCGCGCCGAGCAGCGCGAGGTCGGTGGTGTTGTAGGGAATGATGGTGCCGCCGATCGTGCCGGACGCCGGCGCGAGCGCGCGGTTGGAGATCGACCCCGAGCCGATCGCGACGCCGCCATCCACCGATGCCTGGGTGTTGAAGCCGAGTGCAGTGGAGTTCGTCGCAGTTGCCGAGGCGGCAACGCCCGCCGCCATCGAGTTGGTCCCGGTCGCACCGTTATTGGTGTAGTTGGCCTGCTGGGTGCCACCGTCGTTGACGGCATAGTAGTGCGGCAGGCCGTTGCTGACGACGGTCGAGAGGCTGTCGATCGCCGAGGTGGCGGCGAACAGCTGCGAGCCATTGATCGCATCGGTCGAGCCGTTGCTGACCCGCCCCGCCGCGACATTGGTGATGGTGCGCTCATTGCCGACCGAGCCGACGCTGACCGTCGAGGTCGGTGTCGTTCCGGCGAAGCTGTAGGTGTTGCCGCCAATGACGATGCTGGCGGTTTGAACCGCCGCGCCGGTCTGGCTGCCCGAGCCGAGCGCGATGTCGTTGGCGTTGGCGGCGTTGGCGCCGTTGCCGATCGACACCGAGCCGCCGCCGGTTGCGGTCGACACCGGTCCGATCGCAACCGAATCGGTGCCCACCGCGGAGGAATCCGCCAGCGTCGAATTGGCGTGGAAATACTTGATGCCGCCGCCGGTGTTGATGTTGTTGACGGTGGTGGCGAGGCCGTCGACCGCCTGGTTGGTGGCCCAGAGCTGCGAGCCGTTGATCGCATCCGTCGAAGAGTTGCTGATCCGACCCGCCGCGACATTGGTGATGGTGCGCTCGGCGCCGAGCGCGCCGACGCTGACGGTCGAGGTCGCCGTCGTCCCCGCGAAGCTGTAGGTGGTGCCGTTGATCACCGTGTTCGGCGTGTTGACGGCGGCAGCGGTGACGCTTCCGGAGCCGAGCGCGACATCGCCGGAGCTTGCCGCCGCGGTGGCGCCGTTGCCCAGTGCGACATTGCCCGCAAGACCGGCGGCGCCCGCCGTGGAGCCGTTGCCGAGCGCGACCGAGCCCTGCCCGATCGCCTTGTTGTTGTTGCCGATCGCAACCGCGCCGTTGGCCTGGTTGGCGGCGGTGGCGGTGGCGGTGCCGTCACTGTTGGCGATATTGTTCGCGCCGCCGGTGAAGGCGCCGGTGCCGCTGGCATAGCTGGGATCGCCGATCGCCACGGCGCCGTTGCCAAAGGCGGTGTTGTTCGCGCCGATGGACACGGCCTGCCCGCCGGAAGCCGTCGCATTGGTGCCCACGGCGACAGCATTGGCGGAACTGGCCGCGGCATTGTTGCCGACGGCGATGGCGCTCGTGGCCGACGCATTGGCGCCGATGCCGAGTGCGGTACTGGCGATTCCGCTGGCGCTGGCGCTGACGCCGGCCGCAAGAGAATTGTCTCCTGTCGCGTGCGCTCCAGACCCGAATGAGGAGGCGTTTTGGCCGCTGGCAACGGCTGTGTTGCCAACCGCAGTGCTGGCGGCGGCACTCGCATTTGAGGCAGTGCCGATCGCCAGCGAACTTGTGCCGGCGGCACTGGCCCCAACGCCGGTCGCGAGCGAATTGATGCCGGCGGAGGCCGCGTTGTTGCCGATCGCGATGCCGCCCGTCGCTGCACTGTTGACGACCGCGCCCGACCCGATCGCGACCGAGCCCCCGGTGCTGAGCGCCTGCGCTTGATTGCCCACAGCCACGGCAAAATCTGCGGCTGCGTTGCTGGAGCTGCCTCCGGCGAATGAGTTGATCCCCGACGCGGTCGCCTGCTTGCCAAGCGCAGTCGCACTGTCCGCCGAGGCAACGGATGCCCAGCCTCCGGCCCACGAATAGTTGCCGCTCGCCAAGGAGCTGACGCCGACCGCGGTAGCATTGCCTCCGGTGGCATTGGCGAAGGTGCCCAAGGCGCTGGTGCCGGCGCCTGTGGCGATGGCTTGAACGCCGAGCGCGACCGAGTTGACGCCACTCGAGACCGTGCCCTGGCCCAGCGCCATCGCGCCGCCAGTGCCCGTCGCCTTCGCGTTCAGGCCAAGAGCCACCGAGTACTGCGCTGACGCAACGGATGAACGCCCAACCGCAATCGCGTCGACCTGAGATGCTGTCACGTCCGTGCCGATGCCGATGGCACTCGTAGCAAGCGCACCGGTTCCCGCGGCCGTGCGCGAGCCGAGATAGAGCGAATTTAGCTGTGAAGCGATCGACTGAAAACCGATCGCGATGGCGTTCTGGGCGCCCGCGCTGGTGCCGGTGCCCTGGGCAACGGCATCCAAGCCGGCCGCGTTTGCTCCACTTCCGATCGCGATGGCGCGCAGGCCGCTGGCTGACGAATTGGTATCGATCGCTACGGAATCGGTGCCGGTCGCACTTCCACCACCGAGCTGCACGCTTCCCGCGCTCGCGGCCGAGGCGGTCAGCACCGCGACGGCTAACGCGAGTGCCGTCGCGACGGCCGACCCGCCGATTCCCAGTGACCCGAGGCTTAAGCGATCCCGCTTCACGCCAAGGACACGGTGCGCCTGACGCAGCACGGCCAGCAGCCGTCGCCGCAGCGAAGTGCTGCCCGCATCGCCCGATGCGACCCAGCTCCGGACGAAGCCGGCGCGCCCTCGACGCTTCAGCGATTTTGTTGAGTTGTGTGCGACAGCCATGGTGCGCCCCTTTCGCGACATCTGGTCCAGACGCCGGAGGCGACGCGCCATGGACCGGGCCGACGCGCGGGCCCGCCGGCCGCACGCGCGAAAAAATAACGATGATCGTGCACACGATCATCGTCCCGTCCTGGCCAACGATGTGTCGAATTCAACGAGCGCATCTTGCCACCCAGCGCTCGCTCGACTGCCCCATCAATGTGCCCCGAGTCGTCATGTTGCAAAATGATAGACACAATTTTGCCAGCGTCACTCAGCAGGCCGTCCAAATAACACGCAGATCGTCTCACAAGTTGAAGGATTCGCTCGATGCACCATGAGTTGTTTTCATACACCTCAACCGGTAGTTGATCGGCGGCGCATGCGTTCGCGCATCTCGCGCGGGCTGACGCCGAATTCGCGGCGGAAGGCGCGGGTGAAATCGGACGCCAGCTTGAAGCCGTGGCGATAGGCGATCTCCTGCACCTGCCTCTCGGCGGACGAGACAAGTTCAGCATGCGCCGCGCGCAGCCGCTTGCGCAGGATGTAGCCGGCAACGCCGCCGACGCTCTCGAATGCACGGTAGAGGGCAGAACGCGAGATCCGCAATTGCTGCGCAATGCGGTCCGGCGTCAGGTCGAAGTCGGCGAGATGCGACTCTATATAAAGACGCGCACGCTCGAACAGCACCGACTCGATGGCGCCGCGCGCCTGCTCCAGTCGATCCGAGGAGAGCTGGATGCACGCGGCGATCATCTGCGCGGTCGCCCGCCCCGCCTGCCTCAACTCCTCCGAGGACATGAAGGTGATGCGCGTTTCGAGGCGGTCGAAATAATCGGCCAACAATTCGATCAGATTGCCTTCGAGTAGAATATTGCAGACACCGTCGAGCCGATCGGCCACATCGGCGAACGACTGGCGCGGCAAGCCCAGCACCAGGCCGTCATAGTCCGTGATGCTGCCGCGGAAATCCTCATCGAGCGAGATCAGGAACATGGCGCCCGGCCCGGCGTGAATCCGCCGGTCTGCGGTCTCGAAGCGGGCTTCGCCGGAGCGCACCCGGTACAGCCACCAGATATCGACGGGCGTGCCATGCGACGGTTTGATGACACGGGCGAATGATTGCGCGGCGAATCGCCCCGACGTGAAGACGACATCGGCCATGTTGCAGGTCAGGTACTCCACCAGGAACCCGTGCGCAGGGCTATGACCTTCCGGTGGCGCAACGTCGACCAGCGAAGCCATCCGCGTCTTCCAGACCTCGAACTGCTCCGAGGGCGGATAGTGTCGTGTCGAGAACAGCCGCGGCGGCGCGGGGGTTACATCCCTGATGTTCCGCGGCTCGCGCGGCAAGGGAACGTGTTCCAGGAACTGCGCTGCGTGTGCCGGCGTCTTGTCGTCTTCTTGCATGTACTTTCGTGCCCCGTTGGCGCCGACGAACGTTGGCTCAACGGAGGCGCATTCCCAAGGTTGCGTCGCCGGCCGCTCACAGACCGGCGAATTTCGGGGAGACAAGGAAGAGGCATTTCGGGATTCGGACATCGACGACTTACGCCGGCCGCTCCCGATAGGGTTGACGCAGGTTCCTCTGGCAGTCGTGCTCGCACATGGCGTTCATCATTGTCGCGTCATTGCCGTGTCCGGCTCGGATGCTCCGTCACGAGCAGGCTTGACTGATCTAGAGAACAATCTGCGCGAGAACCAGAGGGGCGGCAACGCGCGGCGTGCAGAAATCCAAGATTGCGTTCATGCGATGCGATCGGGCAACGCATCATCGCAGAGTGTTCAGAAAATTTTCTCGATCTCCGCGCCTGGACGAAACGCATGTCGCTGCAAAGGCGCCACCTAAGCACGGTAGATGACATATCGAGAATCCCACGCATGATCGCATTGCGAACGCTCTTGCCCAATCATGCGGCAATCCACCGCCTGCGACGTGAATGCAATCCGTACGAATCGAACACACGCGAGGCGTACATGCGCGCGCACGCTGCGGCATTCACATGTGAGCGTCGAGATGACGAAAGTCACAAGTGCCCGTCGAATTTTTCTACGAGCACAGCGCGCTGAGCAAAGCAGGCGGGCTCGCGCCGTCCCGCGAGGTCATGCCGAGCGCAACGCGAGAGAAGACCTTGCCGCTGGTGCTCAAGCCTGCACGCGCGCGGACTTCCTGTAATCAGCGGTTCCGGCGCGCAGCAGATCGCAGAATTGAAGTGCGAGACGGCTTCGCGGCCGCTGCGACGGAAGCAGCAACATGGTCGCGATCTCCAACCGTGGCACGAACGGCTTGAGTACGATTCTGGAGCTTGCAAAATCCCGGGCCACGATCGGGTCGACGATCGAGAAACCCAGCCCCTGTGCAACCAGGGCACAACGCTGCATGCTGTACTGGATCTCCGCGACCGTCTTGATCTCGACCTTGGCCTCATCGAGGATGCGTTCAAAGCGGGACCGATGCGGTGCGCTCGGGGAAGCTGCGATCATGGGCTCTCCCCGCAGATCTTGCGCTGCGATCGATCGCTTCGAGCGCAACCGGTGCTGGCGGGGCAGGACGCAGACCGCCTCCGTTGTCATGAGGAGCTCGTCGTCGACCGCGGCAAACCCCGCCTGCGGCCGCGCCAGTCCGACGTCGCATTGTCCCGAGGCCACCAGACTCCAGACGCGCTCGGGGCTGTGGACAGCCACGGATACGACGATGTCGGGATTCTTCCGCAGGAAGCTGCTGACGATCTGCGGCATCAACGAATAGGTGAACGCCGGAAGACATGCGATCCTGAGCGTCCCGCTGCCGCGCTCGCGAATGCCGCGCGCGGCGCGCGCCAGATACTCGAGGCCGGCCTGGTTTCTCTCGACCTCGCGCAGGAATATCTCGCCTTCCGGCGTCAGCGTGACGCCGCCTCGCCCGCGTTCGAACAACGCAAAACCGATCTCGCGCTCGAGACGTGCGATCGCGCGGCTGATGAATGGCTGCCCCACCCGAAGGCTCAAGGCAGCCTTCGTGATTCCGTTGTGGCGCACGACCTCTCGAAACAGGTCGATATGTCTTGGATTCAGGGGCATGACCAATTTGCATATGAACTGGCGTTCCGGTCATTTGACGGCATGCTGATCGGGTGCGTCAATAGGGCATGTACCCGTCGAGCAACCATGCGAGCCTCGCCACCGACCGCATCCTGTTGACCAGGATGACCGGCCCGCAGTCATCGCGCGCGCAGCAGCTTCGCGACGCAGCCATGCTGCGGCGGCTCGATCGCGGCACATCTGACCGCCCGAACACCGCGCGCCTGGCGGCGGCACGGGACCAGGTCGACACCGCAGCCGCGTTCGCAATCGAGGCCGCGGGATCGGGAGACCTGCTCGGCGTTTCCGGGTTCGGCGCGATCGACCGGCGCGAGAAGCGGGCTACGTTCGCCCCCATCTGGAGCATCGGACAACTGGACGAGGCCATGCTCGTCAGTCACGTTGCACATCTCATGACGCGGTATGCGTTCGAGGTGCTCGACGTCGAGCGGGCCGAGCTGCATCTGGACTGGCGCCTGAGGCACATGCTTGATCTCTACGCCGCCCTCGGCTTCCGCTGCGAAGGAAGGCTTCGCGCATATTTCGCTGCTGATGAAGGTCCGTCCGCCGATGCTGCGGTCCTGAGCTCGGTTCGCTCCGAATGGCCCTCCGTTGTGCGTCGGCAGCGCGGGGTTCTCGCCGGCGAAACGTGGCGCTACCGGCTTCCGTCCGACCGCCCTCCATAGCGGCGGCCAAGCTCGGACAAAACGATGTCACGCGAATGCGGGCGTATGACTCACCGGCAGCGCAATACACTCAGTGGGTCCCTGCGAAAGCAGGGACCCATAACCACCGAAGGTGATTGTTGCGCGATGACTGAACGACGAATCCCTTCAACAGCATCCGCCGCGGAGTATGGGTCCCTGCTTTCGCACGACGACGCCTGGAGGGAGCCGCGGCCCCTCGGTTCAAATACTGCTGTCTCTGGAATACCCGCCTGCGCGGATGACATTGCGCTGTTTGACAGGTTGAAGCAGAAACCACGACTTCGTCGTTGTGACGCGTGGCTTGCCGAGCCGAAGCTCTCGGCCGCAAGCCCGCCTCCGCCCGTTGGGCTTCGGCGCGGCATCCTTCACTCGCTGCGCGAGCGAAGGATGGTGGGTGCGACAGGGATCGAACCTGTGACCCCTACCATGTCAAGGTAGTGCTCTCCCGCTGAGCTACGCACCCAAAGCGTATTTGGATCGGGTCCCTATAACGGACGGCGGCGGGGCAGGCAAGGATACAAAGTGAAGGTTTTTTGGCGAATCAGGCCGCTAGCAACTTGTTCACTTCGCTAACCAATTCCCTGAGGTGCACGGGCTTGGCCAGCACCTTGGCGTTTTTCGGCGCCTCCGAATCGGAATTGAGGGCCACCGCGGCAAAGCCGGTGATGAACATGATCTTGATATCGGGATCGAGTTCCGAGGCACGGCGCGCCAGCTCGATGCCGTCCATCTCGGGCATCACGATGTCGGTAAGCAGCATTTCGAACGGCTCCTCGCGCAGCCGCTGGTAGGCCGACATGCCGTTGTCGTGCGGCGAGACCTTGAAACCCGCGTTTTCGAGCGCCTTGACCAGGAAGCGGCGCATATCGGTGTCGTCTTCGGCGAGAAGTATTTTCGGCATGGCAGGAATCGTCGAATCCGGCTTGAGGAGCAGTCCGAACAGTTAGCCCGACTGACGGTAAATTTCGGGTGAAATTTGCGTCAAGCCAGCGGCAAATGCGCGCCACCCATTTGTGGACTGAACCGGACATCGAATCAACCGGGGCCGCATTTGCTGCTTTTAAGACGCGTTCCAGCCGAAACCACACTCTTTTCACTTGGCAGAATGATCGCGATTACCGACAATGTCTGCCCATAAATCTCCGCTTTTCCGGCACACTCAGTTGTTGCGGGGCGAGGCGGACGCAAGGGACGGCGCCAAGGGAATGACCGAATTTGCTGGCGAGTTGTCGCCCCCGTTCGAGATCGTTGAGCCGCAGGCCTGGCGCGCGCCCATCATCTTCAATTCCCCGCATTCGGGCTCGGTCTACCCGGCCGAATTCCTCGAGACGTCGCGAATCGACGTGGTGTCGCTGCGCCGCTCCGAAGATTCCTTCATGGACGAGCTGATCGCGGGCCTCAGCGATCGCGGCTTTCCGATCGTGCGGGTCAACTTCCCGCGCTCCTATGTCGACGTGAACCGCGAGCCCTACGAGCTCGACCCGCGCATGTTCACCGGGCGGCTGCCAAGCTTTGCCAATACGCGCTCGATGCGGGTGGCCGGCGGGCTCGGCACCATCCCGCGCGTGGTCGGCGACGGCCAGGAGATCTATCGCGAGCGGCTCGATGTCGACGAGGCGCTGCGCCGGATCGAGGTGCTCTACAAGCCCTATCACCGCGCGCTGCGCCGGCTGATCAACAAGGCGCACCAGGCGTTCGGCGCGGTGATCGTGGTCGACTGCCATTCGATGCCGTCGGTCGGCGTGTCGCGCGACGAGCCGCGCCGGCCCGACGTCGTGATCGGCGACCGCTACGGCACGAGCTGCGCGCCGCTCTTGCCCGACCTCGTCGAGGAGATCATGAGCTCGCTCGGCTATTCGATCGGCCGCAACAAGCCCTATGCCGGCGGCTTCATCACCGAGCATTACGGCAACCCGGCAAGCGGCCTGCACACCGTGCAGATCGAGCTCAACCGCGCGGTCTATATGGATGAGCGGCGCCGCGAGCGCGGGCCGCGCTTCGCGCAGGTGGCCGCCGACTTCGCCGCCCTGGCGGATGCGCTCGCGAAAATCCCGTTCGGCGATCTCGGCCCGTTCCAGGCGGCTGCGGAGTAATCAAGCCTTCGTCGGGCACTGCGATCCCGACGAAGTCATGAACCAAGAATTCAAGTTGGCGGCGCGATCAAGCGCCGAACTAGATTCTCAGTTCACTTGCGGAAACGACGGCCCAAGAAAAAAGGGCCGCTTGAATGAACAAGCGGCCCAAGTCTAGGGAGGAAACGCCCAAGGAGGGCAGCGATAGCGCGAGGCGCTACCGCACCGCAACAATATGCGACCGCGCTGCACAAAACGCAAGAACTTTCGAAACATTTCTTGGGTAATGTTGGAAAGTCTGGCGGAACTGCAACAGGCCGGCAGGGGCGGCTTTCCGTATGTAGGATCAATGCCTTACAAGAGAAGCCCCGAGCGGTCGGCGCTCCGCGCATAGCTTGTATACCAGAATTCGCAACTTCGTGATCGAGGCAGAGACCCGGGGCGCTTTCGAATCCGAAGCCAAATCGAAAGTCCGGAACCGCGTCGTCGGGCTGGATAACACTCCGTTAATCGTGCGCGCCGCGCCGGATTGAGCTAGGCAAGAACGCATCCGATTTCTACCGCGTCGTTTGCGCAGTTCAGGGACATGCCGTGACGGTCATCGACTTTACCGCCTTCATCGGCCGCCTCGCGACCGCATCCGGCGAAACCATCCTGCCGTTCTTCCGCACCTCGCTCTCGGTCGACAACAAGAGTTCGAACGATTTCGATCCGGTCACCGAGGCCGACCGGGCCGCGGAAGCCGTGATGCGGCGGCTGATCAAGTCGAACTTCCCCCAGCACGGCATCGTCGGCGAGGAGTTCGGCAATGAGCGCGAGGACGCCGACTATGTCTGGGTGCTCGATCCGATCGACGGCACGAAATCCTTCATCGCCGGCTTTCCGATCTGGGGCACGCTGATCGCGCTGCTGCACAAAGGTACGCCGGTATTCGGGATGATGCACCAGCCCTATATCGGCGAGCGCTTCTCGGGCGACAACGGCTCGGCGCACTACTCCGGCCCGTCGGGCGAACGGCGGCTCTCGGTGCGGCGCTGCGCCTCGCTGAAGGAGGCGACCGTCTTCACCACGAGCCCGCTGCTGATGAATCCGGATGACCGCGCCCGCTTCGGCCGCATCGAGAACGCGGCGCGCCTGTCGCGCTATGGCGGCGACTGCTACTCCTATTGCATGCTCGCTGCCGGCCATCTCGACCTCGTGGTCGAGACCGAGCTGAAGCCCTACGACATTGCCGGCCTGATCCCGATCGTCACCGGCGCCGGCGGCGTCGTCACCACCTGGGACGGCAAGCCGGCGCAAAGCGGCGGCCGGATCATCGCGGCGGGCGACCCGCGCGTGCACGAAGCGGCGATGAAGCTGCTGAACGCCTGAGTTCCTGGCCTGATTCTTGAGTTGCCGGGCGTCTGATCTGCGCCCATCCTGACCGCAACCAGAAAAGTCAGGGATGGGCGACATGACGATGTGCGGCAGGCTGCTGGCAGCCCTTCTCCTGCTTCTCGCGCCCGTCACGGCTTTCGCCCAGGATTTCCCGACCAAGCCGCTCCGGCTGATCGTGCCGTTCCCGCCCGGCGGGCCGAACGACATCATCGCGCGGGTGATCGGGCAGAAGATCTCGGAGCCGCAAGGCAACCCGTCATCGTCGACAACCGCGCTGGCCAGGGCGGCGTGCTCGGCACCGACGCAGTCGCGAAGGCGGCGCCCGACGGCTACACGGTCGCGATCGCGAGCGCGGGCGCGCTGGCGATCAGCCCGAGCATGGAGAAGGTCGCCTACGACACGCTGAAGGACCTCGCGCCGGTGACGCTGGTCGCGACGGTGCCGGAGATGCTGGTGGTCGCCGCCAACGTGCCGGCGAAGAACATGAACGAACTGGTCGCGCTCGCCAAGGCGCAGCCGGGCAAGCTCAACTTCGCCTCCTCCGGCCCCGGCAGCCTGCCGCATCTCGCCTGCGAATTGTTCAAGCTGACGGCGAAGGTCGAGATCGTGCACGTGCCCTATCGCGGTGCCGCGCCGGCGGTGAACGACCTGCTGGGTCAGCAGGTGCAGATGACCTTCCTCGACCTGCCGGTGATCCTGCCGCAGATCAAGGCGGGCGCGCTGCGGCCGATCGCGCTCGGCGGCCGCGAACGCGCGCCGACCGCCCCCGACGTGCCGACCACCGCCGAGGCCGGCATGCCCGATCTGATCATCGAGAACTGGTACGGCATGGTCGCGCCGGGCGGAACGCCGCCGGCGATCGTCGCCAGGCTGAACCAATTCGCCACAGCGGCGATGGCCGATCCGATCGTCAAGCAAAAGCTCGCCGAGCAAGGCCTGACGCTGGCCGGCGACACGCCGGAGCATTTCCGCGACTTCATCGCTGCCGACATCAGGAAATGGGCGAAGGTGATCCAGGACGCCGGCGTGGTGACGTCGAAATGAGCCAGCCGTCAGCGCTGCGCTTCGGCGCGCAGATAGTCCACGAGCTGCTTGGCCGCCCGCGGCAGCGCCTTGAAGCTGCGCGCGCAGATCGTCAGCCGGCGGTTGGCCCAGGCGTCGCGGATCCTTATCGTCGTGATCGGCATCGACGCCGCGCAACGCCGCGCCGCGGTCTCCGGGATCACGGCGATGCCGACATCGGCGGCGACCATCTGGCAGATCGCATCGAAGCCGCGCAGGCGGGCGCGGAAGCGCAGCCGCGCACCGAGCTTTGCGGCGTGCCGCGAGATATGAACCTGCAGCGCGGACGTCGCCGTGAGCCCGACGAAATCGCGGCCGACCACTTCCTGGAAGTCGATCTGGCGACGGCCGCCGAGATCGCTGCGTCGCGACGCCACCAGCATCAGGCGGTCCTCGCTGAACAGGAAGCGCTCGACGCTGTCGGGCAGCGCGTGTTCCGCGGCGAAGCCGAGATCGGCGGCACCGCTGGCGATCGCGGTCGCGATATCGGTGCTCTCGCGCTCCTCGACATCGACGCTGATATCGGGATGTTCGTGCAGAAAGGCCGCGAGCGCCCGCGGCAGATGCTCCGAGAGGCCCGAGGTGTTGGCCAGCAGCAGCACGTTGGCGCGAACGCCGCTGGCATAGGCGGCGAGATCGCTTTGCAGCGCCTCGACATTGTGGATCACGATGCGGGCATGGCCGAGCAGGCTCTCGCCCGCCGCCGTCAGTTCGACGCCGCGGCGGCCGCGCTTGAGCAGCGCGACGCCGAGCGCCTCCTCGAGGCCCTTGATCCGCTCGCTGGCCGAAGCCAGCGCAAGATTCGCGCGCGCCGCGCCCTGCGTGATGCTGCGCGCATCGGAAACCGCGATGAACAATTGCAAATCGGTCAGGTCGAACCGCATGACGTTTCCCGCCCCATACCTTCGGACACCCCGAAGGCTAACTCCGTAACCTCCAGATTGTGCCGTTCGCATCGATCGGTCAATGTGCCGCCATGGTCGACCATCTCCTGATCTTCATCGCTTTCGCCTTCCTGCTCGCCGGCTTCGTCAAGGGTACGCTCGGCCTCGGCCTGCCGACGGTCGCGATGGGGCTGCTCGCAACCACGATGGCGCCGGGCCAGGCGATTGCGATCGTGATCGTGCCGGCGATCGTCACCAATATCTGGCAGACCTTCGTCGGTCCCTATCTGCGCGACATCATCAAGCGGCTGTGGCCGCTGATGCTCGGCACCGTGGCCGGGATCTGGATCAATGCCGGCCTACTGACCGGGCCTTACGCGGCGTACGGCACCGTGGTGCTGGGCGTGCTGCTGGTGATCTACGCAATCGTCGGCCTGAGCCGGTTCAGCTTCAAGGTCGCGCGGCGCGACGAGAAATGGATCGGCGGCATCGTCGGCGTCATCACTGGGCTGATCTCGGCGGCGACCGGCGTTCAGGTCATCCCCTCGATGCCGTTCATGCAGGCGATCGGCATGGAGAAGGACGAACTGGTGCAGGCGCTCGGCGTGTTCTTCACCACCGCGACCGTGGCGCTAGCCTTCAACCTCACGGCCTCGGGCCTGCTGACGGCAGCCACCGCGCTGCCGGGCGCGGTCGCGATGGCGGCGTCGTTCACCGGCATGTTCATCGGCCAGGCGGTTCGCACGCGGATGCATCCCGAGGCGTTCCGCCGCTGGTTCCTGATCTCGATGATCCTGCTCGGCATCTATCTCGCCGGCAGCGCGCTGCTCAAGATCCACGGCTAGAGCGGCAAAGCCAAAGCGCGCGCTAGCGCGCTTCCAGCGTCGCAACGCGGACGCCGAGATAGATGAAGAGCGCGCCGAGCGAGCGGTTGATCCAGGCGATCACGCCGGCCGATTGCCTGATGCGGCCGGCGGCCCGCGCCGCGAAGGCCGCAAGACCAAGGCACCACAGCGTGCCGCCGGTGATGAAGATCAGCCCGAGCACCAGGAAGGCGAGCGTCTTGTGTGGCGCGTCCGCCGCTACGAATTGCGGCAGGAAAGCCAGGAAGAACAGCGCCACCTTGGGGTTGAGGATATTGGTCAGCGCCCCCTGCCAGAACACGCGCGAGATCGAGGTCTCGCCGCCCTGGCCGGCGATCTCGGCGACCGGCGTGGCGCGCGAAAGCAGCATCTGCAGGCCGGTCAGCACCAGATAGGCCGCGCCGACCAGCTTGACGGCCAGGAACGCGGTCGACGAGGCCATCAGCAGCGCCGACAGGCCGATCGCCGCACCCAGCACATGGACCAGGCAACCGCAGCTGATTCCGATCGCAGCAGCGGCGCCGCCGCGCCATCCGAGCTGAATCGTGCGCCCGATGATATAGGCGGTATCCGGCCCCGGTGTGACGTTGAGCAGCAGCCCGGACAGGACAAACAGCCAAAGCTCGTGAATTCCCAGCATGTCAGCGACGTTAACCTATGCAAGTAACCGGCCGGAAAGGCTGATCCGCCAGCCGGCGCCATCCCGGCGACACACGAATTCAGTAGAGAAACGACTGTACCATCCGTTGGTCGCGTGCCAATTCCTGCTACTATGCATTATAGGTGCCTGCAAACCGGGCTTCCGCCGGACCCGGCCTGTCTTGTAAGTATCGGATTCGGTCACCGCGGCTAAAGTGGCCATTCCAGGGCACAGGAGACATGGAAAGACGGCTCGCTGCCATTCTTTGCGCTGATATCGCCGGCTATTCCCGCATGATGGGTGCCGACGAGGCGGGGACGCATGCCTCGTTCAAGGCGCACCGCAGCGCGATCTACCCGATCATCCTCAACCATGGCGGCCGTATCGTCAAAAACACCGGCGACGGCTTCCTGCTGGAATTTCCGAGCATCATCGGCGCGATCGAGGCCGCCGTCGCGATGCAGACCCTGATGGCCGAGCGCAACGAACATTTGCCGGCCGACCGCGCCATGCACTTCCGGATGGGCGTCCACATGGGCGACGTCATGGCCGACGAGGACGAGGTGTTCGGCGACGACGTCAACATCGCGGTCCGTCTCGAGACGGTCGCAACGCCCGGCGGCATCGCGGTGTCGGACAAGGCCCGCACCGAAGCGGGACGGCGGCTTGCCGTCACCCTCGTTGACGCCGGCCCGCACCGCTTCAAGAACATCGCCGAGCCGGTCAATGTCTGGACCTGGGCGCCGGCCGGGTCCGATGCCCAGGAGCAGGTTCCGGACGACGGCCCGCATCTGCCGGGGCAATATCGCACCGCCATCGTCGGCGTGCTGCCGTTCGACAATCTCAGCGGCGGCGCCGACGAATATTTCTCGGACGGCCTGACCGAGGACCTGATCCACGCGCTGTCGCTGCAATCCTTCTATCGCGTGCTGAGCCGCAACTCGACCTTCGCCTACAAGGGCAAGAACGTCTCGACGCGGCTGATCGCGCGCGAGATCGACGCAACCTATCTGATCCAGGGTTCGGTACGGCGCGCCGGCAACAAGATCCGCGTCTCCGCCGAACTGATCGCGCCCGAGAAGGGCGAGCAGCTGTGGACCGGCCGCTACGACCGCGACATGGGCGACCTGTTCGCGATGCAGGACGAGATCACCGCGAATCTCTCCGCCGCCGTCGCCCAGGAGATCTATCGCGCCGAGGCCTCGGCACCGGCGCGCTCGCCGAACGCCGAACTGACGGCGTGGGATCGCTTCCTGAAGGGGCTGTCGCACTACTACCACCAGACCAAGGACGATTGCGAAACCGCGATCGCGCTGTTCAAGGAGGCGATCGAGCTCGACCCTGCGCTGTCGATCGCGCGCGCCTATCTGGCGCTGATCCAGATCCAGAGCATCCAGTTCGGCTGGATTCCGAGCACGCGCGAATTGTGGGCTTCGTCAGTCAGCTTGGCCGAGAGCAGCGTGCGGCTCGACCCGCGCTCCTCGTTCGCGTTTTCGCTGCTGGCCTATCTGCACGCGATGCAGGGCCATTACGAAGCCGCGATGGATGCCATCAAGCGGGCGATCGAGCTCAACCCCTACGACATGGGCGCGCGCGGCGTGCTGGGAATCTGCCACATGGTGATCGGCGACCATCGCAAGGCGGTCGATCTGTTCTCGACGGCGGTCCAGCGCGGCAACAGCGACCCGCGCTACCAATGGGCGGCGCTGAACGCATTCAGCCATTATCTGCTCGGGCAATATGACGCGTCGCTGTCGTGGTCGCGCGAGGGGCTGTACCTGAACCCGAACCATCTGCAGTGCCTTGCGGTGCGCACCGCAGCGCTCGCCCAGCTCGGCCGCGCCGACGAGGCCGCGCAGGCAGCCGAGGCCCTGCTCGCCAACCATCCCGAGCTGACGGTCGAGCGTCACTTGCGCAATTTCCACTGGAAGAACCCGGCCGACATCGCGCATTATCGCGACGGCCTCTTGAAAGCCGGCCTGCCGTTCGGCAAACTCGCTCTGGTTGCGTCCACATCGAAATTCGCCGTCGACTCCTGAGCGAATTCATCCACCGGTAATGGATGCTTTTTAAGCTGACGCTTTTCAGGATGTGGTTTGATGTCCGATACGGCTGCAAGCACGGCGCCCGCCCCGCAGATTTCTCCTGACAATCCCTGCCCGTTCCTACGGGCGCTCGTCGCCGGCAACTATGTCGGCGGCCATATCGTGCCGCTGCCTGAACTGACCGGCACCATCGGACGCGCAACCGGCAAGACCGGGTTCGAGGGGTTCACCGCGCGGGCGAAGATCTTCATGGTGGCGCAGATCGCCAACGGCCTCGGTCCTTTCAGCCAGCTGCGCAGCCTGTTCCAGGGCGCCATTCTCGACGCGTTGCGCAACGGCCCGCTCGACAAGCACGGTGCCGGTTCGCGCATCCTCGACCAGCACGCGGTGGTCCACGAGGACGAGATCGCGCGGCTCGCGACCTTCGGCAAGGATTACAAGGCCCCCGACGGCAGCGTCGAACGCGGGCTGTCGGCCGCCGAGATCAAGACCTTCATGGCGGCGAATTTCCAGCGCGCCAAGGACGAGCATCCGCCGTCCTACGGCATCGTGCACTGCTACTATCCGCTCCTGATGCTCGGCGAGTGGCCGGTGCTGCTCGACATCATGGGCAGGGGCGAAGGCAAGGACCGCTATCTCAGCGTCGCCGAGGTCAGGACGCTGTTCGTGGACAATCGCTTTCCCGATCGGATCATCGCGCTGCTACAGCGCTAGATTTTTGTTTGACGCGTTTTCTTCACGCGAACCGGGATCCACTTCGCTCGAAAACGCCATATTTCACTTGAACAGCGGCGTGCCCGGCACGAACGCATCGAACGCCGCCCAGAATTGGCCGCGGTAGCGGTCCTGCTCCTGCAGGATCTCGTGCTTGGAGCCGGCGATCACGAGATGCGAGCCGGCGCGCAAGTGATAGGCGAACTCCTCGATCGCGGCCGTCGACACCACTTCGTCATTGCTCGCCGCCAGCATCAGGATCGGCTGGCGGATTTCGGACGGATACGACATGCCGCGGAAGGTGCGCATCGCAGTGAACGCGGTGTCGGCCCAGGCGATCGTCGGCGCCGCGATGCCGAGCGTCGGATCTTCTTCCAGGATCGCCGCGTTGCGGGCGTGGCGCACCGGATCGCTGGTCACGGGATTGCCGATGAAGGGCGCGAGGCCGACCAATTCGTCGCCGCCGCCGGGAACGTAGCGGCCGCCCTGCCCGGCCAGCCGCATGATCCTGAGCAGCGCGCTCGGGAAGAACGACACGCGGCGGCGCGGCAGGTCGATCATCGGCGCCGACAGCACCATGCGGTCGAACCAACGCTTGCCGGCATGCGCGAGGCGCAGCATCACCGCGCCGCCCATCGAATGCGCCAGCGCGAAATAGGGCGGCGGGCAGTCCGGCAGCACCACCTGCTGCACGAAGGTCTCGACGTCGACCTCGTAGTCGGCGAAGTCGCGCACATAGCCCTTGCGGGGATCGCGCAGCCGCCGCGACGAGTGGCCCTGCCCGCGCCAGTCGATCATCGCCACCGCAAAGCCGCGGTCGCGCAGATCGCGCACGGTCTCGAAATATTTTTCGATCATCTCGCCGCGTCCGCCGAACACGCAGACCGTGCCCTTGCGGCCGGGCGGCGGCGCCCAGCGTGCAAAGCGCAGCTCGGCCCCATCTGATGTCTTGATGGTGCCACTGACAACGTCGTCCGGAACCGGGTTGGCGGGAATCGAGACGAGCGTCATGAAGGGGACCGGAGTGGTGAGACAGGGTGGAGATCAAGGACGCCAGCGCCAAAAAATGCGACGCGGTTTCCGCCTCTTGAACGCGACGTGACCCCTCCCATATCACCTCCGTGCAGGCCGCTACCAGTGTTTCGGAACCGAAACATCAGGCTGCACACATCTAAGCCCGGCCCGATGGCGGGCGGGTAACTGAAACAGTCGCTCAATGGAGGACTATTCCTATGCGTAGCTACGACCTCACTCCGTTTTATCGTTCCACCGTCGGCTTCGACCGCCTCTTCAACCTGCTCGATCAGGTGACCTCGGACGGCAGCCCCGGCTATCCCCCCTACAACATCGAGCGCACCGGCGAGAATGCTTACCGGATTAGCGTTGCGGTCTCCGGCTTCTCGCAGGCCGATCTTTCGATCGTCGCGAAGGAGAACACGCTGACGATCAAGGGCGAGAAGAGCGCCAACGAGAACTCCGGCAACGGCTCCGAAGTGCTCTATCGCGGCATCGCCTCCCGCGCCTTCGAGCGCGTCTTCCAGCTTGCCGACTTCGTGCAGGTGAAGAACGCCTCGCTCGAGAACGGTCTGCTCCACGTCGATCTCGTCCGCGAGATTCCCGAGGCCAAGAAGCCCCGCAGCATTCCGATCGGCGGCGGCGAGAAGGCCCCGCAGGTCGTTGACGGCTCGGCCGGCAAGGTCGCCGCCTAAGCAACAAGCCCCGCGTCAGCAGATATTGGCTGATCGCGAAAACGCCCCGGGAAACCGGGGCGTTTTTTGTTGCGGCGGGCCGTGGCCCAGTTCAGGCCTTCGTAGCCCGGATGGAGCGAAGCGCAATCCGGGAAGGTCTTGTCGCCGAGACGTCCCCGGATTTCGCTGCGCTCCATCCGGGCTACGGATCTCACTCCAATCCCTGCACCTTGGGCATTGCCTGGGTCGGCAGGATCGCGGGCGCCGGCGCAGCCGGCGGTGGAGCACCCTGACCAACGGTCGGAGCCTCGGCTTGCTGGACGGCTTGCGGGGCAGCCGGGGCCTCGGCCGGCTTCGGGGCTTGCTCGGCCGGCGCGGGTGCGGCCGCCTGGGCAGGCTGCGGCGTGGCCGCCTGCGGAACGGCGGCCTGAGCCGCCGGGGTGGGAGCCTGAGCTGCCGCCGCCGGAACCTGAGCCGCCGGAGCCTGGGCGGCCGGAGCCTGGGCCTTGGCCGAGAGCGGACTGCGTTTGGGCACCGGCACGCGGCTGGCGACATGCGGGATCGGGAGCGGCGGGCGCGGCACCCGGGCCTGGATCGGCCGCGGCATCGGCCCGGCGGGACCGTCGGTCGCGCTCATTTCCTCTTCGTAATTGTCGCCGAGCCGAGAGGCCGGCGTGAAGCGGATGATGTGGCCGTCGCGCGCATCGATCACCAGCCGGCCGTCGTCGCCGCCCTGGTCGATCACCGAGATCGTGTAGACGAACCCGCGCTGCCGGGGCGCGCCAAGCGGCAGATAGCCGTTCTCGCGGAGCACGGTGTAGACCTCGACCGGCGGCAACAGGCTCGGCACACGGCCGTAGCGCGGCGGCGGCGGAACCTCGGGCATGGCGGCATAGGGCCCGTCCATGTCGGATACCCTGACCAAAAGCGGGTTGCCGATCCGGGCGGGCGTCGCCAGCTGGGCCTCGGCCGCGGCTGCGCTGAGCGCGAGGGCCGCGGCAGCAACCGAACCTGTGAACAACTTCATCGCCGTAACTCCTGTCTGCCCGCCCTTGGGAGCGTTCCCGCTCTCTTGCCGGCTTGCCCCGGGGCAAAATTTCAGTTTCAAATTCGGCGGTCCTTGGTCGCTCCTTGGGCCAGATCACGGCGTGTTTGCTTCGAATCAGGGGCGCGGCGCGGCCCGCCGAGCCGTTCGATCCGAGCATGCGGGCGAGGACTTCCTCGCGCTTGTGTGATAGACAAAAATTTGGCAAGGTCGTAGTTAGGACAGTAAAGCTGTCTCAATTGCGCGGCCATCCCGGCATAGGGATTGCAACGAGACCTCGGCGCCCCGAGCTCCGAGAATGCTGCAGGCAGGGCCGTCCCTCAGGGGACGTTGAAACGCCCGTCGTCTGAATTTAGGAAAATGAGGCTCGCGGCGGACGAGCGGTGGCCCGGTGGGTGCCGCAACGTCCAAGGTGCGCCAAATATGGTGGGGCCCTTACGAAAGGGAGAGGACACATGAGCGGGTCGGAATTCGAGCGCGAAAACATCGTGGCAGGAACGCTGTCGGCGACCGCGGACTCGAAAGCCGCCGAGCCCGCGCGTGAGTTGCATACTTGGCGCCCGGAAGCCGAAGGCCTGTTTGATCCGAGTCTGGAAAAGGATTCCTGCGGCGTCGGCTTCATCGCCAACATCAAGGGCCAGAAGTCGCACCAGATCGTCTCCGACGCGCTGAACATCCTGTGCAACCTCGAGCATCGCGGCGCCGTCGGCGCCGATCCGCGCGCCGGTGACGGCGCCGGCATCCTGGTGCAGATCCCGCACGCCTTCTTCGCGCGCAAGACCGGGGAGCTCGGCTTCAAGCTGCCGCAGCCCGGCGAATACGCCATCGGCGCGCTGTTCATGCCGCGCGATGCCGCGTGGCGTAACGTGATCAAGAGCATCATCGCCGACGAGATCAAGAACGAGGGCTTCAAGCTGCTCGGCTGGCGCGACGTGCCCAGTGACAATTCCTCGCTCGGCGTCACCGTGAAGCCGACCGAGCCCTACCACATGCAGGTCTTCATCGGCCGCAATGGCGCGGCCAAGACCGAGGACGATTTCGAGCGCCACCTCTACATCCTGCGCAAGTCGATCTCGCAGGCGATCTATCAGCGCCGCGACCGCGGCATGGCGGGGTACTATCCGTGCTCGCTGTCATGCCGCACCGTGATCTACAAGGGCATGTTCCTCGCCGACCAGCTCGGCAAGTACTATCCCGACCTGCATGAGGCCGACTTCGACAGCGCGCTTGCGCTGGTGCATCAGCGCTTCTCGACCAACACCTTCCCGACCTGGTCGCTGGCGCATCCGTACCGGATGATCGCCCATAACGGCGAAATCAACACGCTGCGCGGCAACGTCAACTGGATGGCGGCGCGGCAGGCTTCGGTGCATTCGGAGCTCTACGGCAAGGACATCAGCCGCCTCTGGCCGATCTCCTATGAAGGCCAGAGCGACACCGCCTGCTTCGACAACGCGCTCGAATTCCTGGTGCAGGGCGGGTACTCGCTGCCGCACGCCGTGATGATGATGATTCCGGAAGCGTGGGCCGGCAATCCCCTGATGGATGAGCAGCGCCGCGCGTTCTATGAATATCATGCCGCACTGATGGAGCCGTGGGACGGCCCGGCCGCGATCGCCTTCACCGACGGCCGCAAGATCGGCGCCACGCTCGATCGCAACGGCCTGCGCCCGGCGCGCTATCTCGTCACCAAGGACGACCGCATCGTGATGGCGTCCGAAATGGGCGTGCTGAAGATTCCGGAGGACCAGATCGTCACCAAGTGGCGGCTGCAGCCCGGCAAGATGCTGCTCGTCGACCTCGAGCAGGGCCGCCTGATTCCCGACGACGAGATCAAGGCCGACCTCGCCAAGAGCCATCCCTACAGCGACTGGCTGCATCGCACCCAGATCCAGCTCGAGGAGCTGCCGGATGCGCCGGCCAAGGGCGTGCGTTCCAACCTGCCGCTGCTCGATCGCCAGCAGGCGTTCGGCTACAGCCAGGAAGACATCGCGATCCTGATGACGCCGATGGCGGCCACCGGCGAGGAAGCCGCCGGCTCAATGGGCAACGACACGCCGATCTCGGCGCTGTCGGACAAGCCGAAGCAGCTGTTCACCTACTTCAAGCAGAACTTCGCGCAGGTGACGAACCCGCCGATCGATCCGATCCGCGAGGAAATCGTCATGAGCCTCGTCTCGATCATCGGGCCGCGGCCGAACCTGTTCGACCTGCAGGGTGTTGCCTCGACCAAGCGCCTCGAGGTGCGGCAGCCGATCCTGACCGACGCCGATCTGGAAAAGATCCGCTCGATCTCCGACGTCGCCGAGACCCATTTCAAGTCGCGCACGCTCGACACCACCTTCCACGCCGGCTTCGGCGCGGCGGGCATGGAGCAGGTGCTCGACGAGCTCTGCGCGCGCGCCGAGGGCGCGGTGCGCGAGGGCATCAACATCATCATCCTGTCGGACCGCATGACCGGCACCGACCGGATTCCGATCCCGTCGCTGCTGGCCTGCGCCGCCGTGCATCATCACCTGATCCGCACCGGCCTGCGCACCTCGGTCGGTCTCGTCGTGGAATCCGGCGAGCCGCGCGAGGTGCATCACTTCGCCTGCCTCGCCGGCTACGGCGCCGAAGCGATCAACCCCTATCTCGCGTTCGAAACCATCCTCGCGATGAAGGACCGGCTGCCCGGCGCGCTCGACGACTACGAGATCGTCAAGCGCTACATCAAGTCGATCGGCAAGGGCCTGCTCAAGGTGATGTCCAAGATGGGCATCTCGACCTACCAGTCCTATTGCGGCGCGCAGATCTTCGACGCGGTCGGCCTGAAGGCGGACTTCGTCGCCAAATATTTTGCCGGCACCCACACAAGGATCGAGGGCGTCGGCCTCGGCGAGATCGCCGAGGAGACGGTGCGGCGCCACACCGACGCGTTCGGTGACGGCCAGATCTACAAGAGCGCGCTCGATGTCGGCGGCGAATATGCCTACCGCACCCGCGGCGAGGACCACGCCTGGACCGCGGAATCGGTCTCGACGCTGCAGCATGCCGTGCGCGGCAATTCGCAGGAGCGCTACCGGGCGTTCGCCAAGATCCTCAACGAGCAGTCCGAGCGTCTCTTGACGCTGCGCGGCCTGTTCCGGATCAAGAGCGCCGAGGACGACAAGCGCAAGCCGGTCAAGCTCGAGGACGTCGAGCCGGCCAAGGATATCGTCAAGCGATTCTCGACCGGCGCGATGTCGTTCGGCTCGATCTCGCGCGAGGCGCACACCACGCTCGCGATCGCGATGAACCGGATCGGCGGCAAGTCGAACACCGGTGAAGGCGGCGAGGAGTCCGACCGCTTCAAGCCGATGCCCAACGGCGACAGCATGCGCTCGGCGATCAAGCAGGTCGCCTCGGGCCGGTTCGGCGTGACGACGGAATACCTCGTCAACTCCGACATGATGCAGATCAAGATGGCGCAGGGCGCCAAGCCCGGCGAAGGCGGCCAGCTGCCCGGCCACAAGGTCGACGCCACGATCGCCCGCGTCCGGCATTCGACGCCGGGCGTCGGCCTGATCTCGCCGCCGCCGCATCACGACATCTACTCGATCGAAGACCTCGCCCAGCTGATCTACGACCTCAAGAACGTCAATCCGGACGGTCAGGTCTCGGTGAAGCTGGTGTCCGAGGTCGGCGTCGGCACGGTTGCCGCCGGCGTCGCCAAGGCGCGCGCCGACCATGTGACGATCGCGGGCTTCGAGGGCGGCACCGGTGCCTCGCCGCTGACCTCGATCAAGCATGCCGGCTCGCCGTGGGAGATCGGTCTTGCCGAGACCCATCAGACGCTGGTGCGCCAGCAGCTGCGCAGCCGCATCGCGGTCCAGGTCGACGGCGGCTTCCGCACCGGCCGTGACGTCGTGATCGGCGCGCTGCTCGGGGCCGACGAGTTCGGCTTCGCCACCGCCCCGCTGATCGCGGCGGGCTGCATCATGATGCGCAAGTGCCACCTCAACACCTGCCCGGTCGGCGTCGCGACCCAGGATCCGGTGCTGCGCAAGCGCTTCACCGGCCAGCCCGAGCACGTCATCAACTACTTCTTCTTCGTCGCCGAGGAAGTCCGCGAGATCATGGCGCAGCTCGGCTACAAGACGTTCGACGAGATGGTCGGCCAGGTCCAGATGCTGGACCAGACCGCGCTGGTCTCGCACTGGAAGGCCAAGGGCCTCGATTTCTCCAAGCTGTTCGTGCGGCAGAAGGAGGAGAAGGGCCAGACGATCTATCACTCGGAGAGCCAGAACCACCATCTGGAAGCCGTGCTCGACCGCCGGCTGATCGGGCAGGCGCAGGCCGCGCTCGATCGCGGCGCCCCGGTCAAGATCGAGGAAGAGATCAACAACACCGACCGTTCCGCCGGCGCGATGCTGTCGGGCGCGGTGGCCAAGATCTACGGCCATGCCGGCCTGCCGCTCGACACCATCCATGTCGGCCTGAAGGGCACGGCGGGACAGGCGTTCGGCGCCTGGCTCGCCAAGGGCGTCACCTTCGACCTCGAGGGTGAAGGCAACGACTATGTCGGCAAGGGCCTCTCGGGCGGCTGCATCATCGTCAAGCCGCCGAAGATCTCCGGCATCGTGCCGGAGGAGTCGATCATCGTCGGCAACACCGTGATGTACGGCGCGATCGCGGGCGAGTGCTACTTCCGCGGCATCGCCGGCGAGCGCTTCGCGGTGCGCAACTCCGGCGCAGTCGCGGTCGTCGAAGGCGCCGGCGATCATTGCTGCGAATACATGACCGGCGGCATCGTCGTGGTGCTCGGCAAGACCGGACGCAACTTCGCGGCCGGCATGTCGGGCGGCATCGCCTATGTGCTGGACGAGACCGGCGACTTCGACAAGCTCTGCAACCTTTCGATGGTCGAGCTCGAGCCGGTGCTGTCGGAGGAGATGATCAACGCCGACACCTACCACCACTCCGGCGATCTCGAGGCGCATGGCCGGGTCGACGTGTTCCAGAACCTGCTCGACTCCGATGTGGAGCGGCTGCACGTCCTGGTCACGCGTCACGCCAAGCTGACGGGTTCGAAGAAGGCGGCGGAGATCCTCGCCGACTGGAAGAGCTGGCTGCCGAAATTCCGCAAGGTGATGCCGGTGGAGTACCGCCGCGCGCTGAAGGAAATGAAGGCCAACGCCGACGCCGAGCCGAAGATCGCGATCGGCGCGTAAGCCTGAAAGACCCTCATGGTGAGGAGGCGCGCAGCGCCGTCTCGAACCATGAGGCCGCCACACGGGCCTCCATCCTTCGAGACGCGGCGCACGCGCCGCTCCTCAGGATGAGGGTCAAACAGAACAGACGAACACATGATGCAGGGGCATCGGGTTTCAATGGGCAAGATCACAGGTTTTCTCGAGATCGAGCGGCATGACCGCAAGTACGAGCCGGTCGCCGATCGACTCAAGAACTTCAGGGAATTCGTCATTCCGCTGAGCGAGAAGGACACGCGCGACCAGGCTGCGCGCTGCATGAATTGTGGCATCCCCTATTGCCACGGCACCGGCTCGACCGCGCCGGGCACGCCGGGCTGCCCGGTCAACAACCAGATCCCCGATTTCAACGACCTCGTCTATCAGGGCAACTGGGAAGAAGCCTCGCGCAACCTGCACTCGACCAACAATTTCCCCGAATTCACCGGCCGCATCTGCCCGGCGCCGTGCGAGGCGTCCTGCACGCTCAACATCGACGACAACCCGGTCACCATCAAGACCATCGAATGCGCGATCGTCGACCGCGCCTGGGACAATGGCTGGCTGAAGCCGGAGATCGCAGCCGTCAAGACCGGCAAGAAGGTCGCCGTGATCGGCTCGGGTCCCGCCGGCATGGCCGCCGCGCAGCAGCTCGCGCGCGCCGGCCACGAGGTGCATGTCTACGAGAAGTTCGCCAAGGCCGGCGGCCTGCTGCGCTACGGCATTCCCGACTTCAAGATGGAGAAGGGCATCATCGACCGCCGCGTGGCGCAGATGGAAGCCGAGGGCGTCACCTTCCATTACGGCAAGGCCGTCGGCGGCTCGACGCCCGGTGCGATCGATCCGCAGGAGCTCGCCAAGCAGTATGACGCCGTGGCGCTGACCGGCGGCGCGGAAGCCCCGCGCGATCTGCCGATCCCCGGCCGCGAGCTTTCCGGCATTCACTTCGCGATGGACTTCCTGCCGCAGCAGAACCGCCGCGTCTCCGGCGAGCCGCTGAACGGCGCCGCCGACATCCTTGCCGGCGGCAAGCATGTCGTCGTGATCGGCGGTGGCGACACCGGCTCGGACTGCATCGGCACCTCGTTCCGGCAAGGCGCAAAGTCGGTGACCCAGCTCGAGATCATGCCGGCGCCGCCCGAGCACGAGAACAAGGGCGTGACCTGGCCGAACTGGCCGCTGAAGATGCGCACGTCCTCGAGCCAGGCCGAAGGCGCGGTGCGCGAATTTGCGGTGCTGACGACGAAGTTCGAAGGCGTCGACGGCAAGGTGACGAAGCTGCATTGCGTCAAGGTCGACGACAAGTTCAAGCCGCTGCCCGGCACCGAGTTCACGCTCGACGCCGAGCTCGTGCTGCTGGCGATGGGCTTCGTCCATCCGGTGCACGAGGGCCTGCTCAAGACGCTGGGCGTCGAGCTCGACCAGCGCGGCAACGTCCGCGCCTCCCTGCAGGACTACCAGACCTCGCGCGCGAAGATCTTCTCCGCCGGCGACATGCGCCGCGGCCAGTCGCTCGTGGTCTGGGCAATTCGCGAAGGCCGCCAGTGCGCGCGCTCAATCGACACCTTCCTGATGGGGAAGACGGATCTGCCGGGGTAGGCGCCCCGGCCTTTTCGGCAAGCACTCTCCACACACTGAACTGTCGTCGCCCGCGAAAGCGGGCGATCCAGTATTCCAGAGACGTCCGAGATCGAACGGAGAAGCCGCAGCGTACTGGATGCCCGCATGCGCGGGCATGACGAGCTATCGCAGCGGAACGTGAATGCCTCGTCGGCTCAGTTCTGCACCCGCACGCCGAGCATCACCACCGTCGACGCCGAGCTCTGTCCCGCGAGGTTCGAATCCAGCCAGTCGCGGCGCACGGTGCCCTTGATCCAGAGGCTGCGGGTCATCTTGTAGATCAAATCGGCGGACACCGAGTAGATCGTGTCGTTGCGGTTGTCGCCCTGGTAATCGAGCGTGCCGTAGGTGAACTTGCCGATGCCGGTCAGCCAGCGGCGGAAGTCGTGGTCGACCTCGACGGTGTAGGTGCGCGACAGCACGCCCGAGGTGCCGGGCAGCGTGGTCTCGCCGATCTGGGTGTCGGAATAGAATTTGACTGTGGTCAGCGGCGTCGCGGTCCAGGTCAGCGAGGCGGTGGTGAGCAGGCCTTCGAGACGGTTGAGCCGCGTGTCGGCGTAATCGCGCATCGCGTAGCCGATCGAGACCTCGCCGAACAGCAGCCGCGTGAACTCGAACGAGGTGCCGGCCTTGACGTAGCCGCCCGAGGAGTTGCGCGCGTAACCATTGCGGTCGAGATAGAGATCGTGGAAGCGGCTGTCGCCCTGCACTTCGACGAACGGCTTCACCGCCGGGTTGAGCTCGTAGCTCACCCGGCCGACGCCGCCATATTGCGTGAAGTTGCGATCGTCGTTCGACGACGAGGTGCCGTCGGTGAGCTTCGACCATTGGTAATCGGTGCGGTCGACGGTGGCGCCGAGCGAGACCTGCATGCGGTTGAAATTCTGGTCGATTCCGAAGGTGCCGCCGACGGTGGTGTAGATCGGATATCTGGCGAGGCCGGCCTGCACGTTCGGGCTGCCGGGATTGTCGGTCGAGACCAGCAGGCGGGCCTGCCCCAGGAGATGCGTGTCTCTTGAGACGTCGAGCCGGCCGTCGATATGACCAATGAAGTTCGGACGGTCGATGTCGAGCGGCGCCGACAGCGGCGTGCCGTCGACATTCGGCGTCAGCCCGGAGCCATAGCCCGTGAAGGAGCCGCGCAAATCCGCGACGACGGCGTGACGCTCCCAGTCGGAGACCGCGAGGAATTCCGGCGCGACCATGTAAAACGCCTTGCCCTGCGGCGAGTAGAGCCGGCCCGGATTGGTGTCGTAGCCCGCCATCACCTCGACCGCGGTCTTGACCATGAACGAGCCGGCGTAGTCGCCGACCGCGCCGAACGGATCGTCGTCGATCTTGAGCCGCTTGCGCGGCGGCTGGCCGACGATGGTGCCGGCCATCGCCGGCGGCAGCGGCGTCTTGTTGGCGGTCTCCGAGGGCGGGATCGACAGCCGCAGCTGCCCCGTGGTGTTCAATGGCGCCGGCGTCGGCTGCGGCGAGCCGGGTCCCACCGGCGGCTTCGGTTTGGCCTGGCCCGGGTAATATTTCGGCTTCTGGCGTTTGCGGTTGAGCGAGTCATAGCCTGATGTCGAGGCGCCGTTCGCCGCGGGGAGCCCGTAGGTCGGGACCTGCCCGATCCGCGTCGTCGTTGATGTCGATGAAGACGAACGGCGATCGCGATCGGCATCGGGCAGCTTCAGGCCGTTCAGCGGATCCTTGGCGTCGGCCGTGGTCCGGCGCAGCGGCGAATCCTGGGTGATCACCTGGCTCTGGCGATTGGAGCTGAACAGATCGGGCGTCACGGTCTGGGCCGCGGCGAATCCGGTGGCCGCGGTCAGCGCCACAGCAGTCATGGCAAGACATGGCAAAACCGCGCGGACAACGCATCCACGCCGGTCTGGGCCGCTTGCTGGCCGCCGCAACACGATGGAAATACTCCAACGAATTCATGCGCTTGTCGGACGCACTCCACCGGGCGGCGGAAAACGTCGTTAATGGAGTTAAAACAATTATGGTTAATGAGCCGTTGAGGATCGGCCGCCGCGCGTCGCATCGCGGAATCGAACGTGCTAAGGGAGACGCCCGGGTGCAAAACCCCTCCCCTGGAATCCGTAATGGCCAAACCGAAACCGCTGATGACCAAATCATCCGGCCCCGATGACGGCGCCGTTCAATCGGCGCTCCGCACCCTCGATGCCGAAGCAAGCGGCGTCGCAGCCCTTTCCGCAGCACTGAAGTCCGACCTCGGCGCGCCGTTCGCGGCCGCGGCGGAGCTGATCGGCAACGCCAAAGGACGGCTGATCGTCACCGGGCTCGGCAAGTCCGGCCATATCGGGCGCAAGATCGCCGCGACTTTTGCCTCGACCGGCACGCCGGCGTTCTTCGTGCACGCCGCCGAAGCGAGCCATGGCGACCTCGGCATGATCACGATCGATGACGTGATCCTGGCGCTGTCATGGTCCGGCGAGCAGCCGGAGATGCGCAACCTGATCGCCTATGCCGCGCGCTTCGGCATTCCGCTGATCGCGATGACGGCCGACAAGGATTCGACGCTGAGCAAGGCCGCCGACGTGCAGCTGACGCTGCCGAAGGCCCGCGAGGCCTGCCCGCACAATCTGGCGCCGACCACGTCCTCGCTGATGATGCTGGCGCTCGGCGATGCGCTGGCGATCGCGCTGCTCGAAGGCCGCGGCTTCACCTCGACCGATTTCAGCGTGCTGCATCCGGGCGGCAAGCTCGGCGCGCTCCTGAAATATGCCCGCGACCTGATGCATGGCGGCGACGCGCTGCCGCTGAAGCCACTCGGCACCAAGATGTCCGATGCGCTGGTCGAGATGACCTCCAAGGGCTTTGGCTGCGTCGGCATCGTCGACCGCCACGGCCATCTCGTCGGCATCGTCACCGACGGCGATCTGCGCCGGCAGCTGCGCCGCCCCGACCTTTTGATGGTGTCGGTCGAGGAGGTCATGACCAAAACGCCGAAGACGATCAGCCGCGACACGCTGGCCGGCGAAGCGCTGGAGCTGCTCAACGCCTCGAAGATCACGACGCTGATCGTGACCGACGCCAAGAAGCCGGTCGGCATCATCCATCTGCACGATCTGCTGCGGGCGGGTGTCGCGTAGGCCCTTTTGTCATTCCCCGATGCGCAATGGCGCATCTGGGGGCGCGCCTCTTGGCGCGAGCCTCGAAATGACAGCGATTACCTCGGAAACCGCGCCGCCGTCGTCTCCAGCGGCAGGGCCAGCGCGTTGGCGAGGTAGGAGACCGTGCGGTAGAAGCCGCACAGCAGGATGATCTCCAGGATCTGGTCCTCATCGTAATGCGCCGACAGCGCCGCGAATTCCGCGTCATCCAGCGTCGCGCGGGCATGCAGCGCATCGACCGCCGCGATCATCGCCTGTTCGGCCGGCGACCAGCAGTCGGCATCGGCCGCACCGCGCACGGTGGCGTAGACCTGCTGCGCCGTCAGTTCGGCGGCCGCGCCGAACGCCGTGACATGGACGCCCCATTCATATTCGCAGGCGTTGAGCGCGCAGGTGCGGTCGATCACGATCTCGCGCTCCCTGAGCGACAACGGCCCGCGGTCCAGCAGGCTGCCACCGCGAAACTTCTCCCAGGCGCGTGGATGGCCGGCCATCATGCGGAACAGTAGCAGCGGCGGCTTGCCGCGCATGATGCGATCGAAATGCTGTTGAACGTCCGCCGGATAGGGCGGATCGAGCGGCGCGAGGCGTGACATGGGCTGATCCTATTGCTACATTTAATGTAGCATTACGCTACAATATCTGTAGCGACTCGCAAGAGGGATTCGAAAGGAATTCGCGACATGTCGAAGCAGGGCCCAGTCACAAGACCCGCCGTCCGCGGCTCGCGGACCGGCCGCCCGATCATGGCGCTGCTCGATCTCTTGGGACGGCGCTGGACCTTGCGCATCATCTGGGAGCTCCGGGAGGGCGCGCTGACCTCGCGCGCGCTGCGCACCGCGTGCGACGAGGCCTCGCCGACCATCCTGCAGACGCGATTGACGGAGCTGCGCGAGGCCGGCTTCGTCGAACTATCGGAGGATGGTTACGGCCTCACCGCGCTCGGGCGGGAGCTGTTCCAGACCTTCACGCCGCTCCATCGTTTCGCCGAGCGCTGGAGCAAGCGGGGCGCCAGCTAGACCGCGGCGACCGTCAGTGCGTAGCCCGCATGAGCGGAGCGATATGCGGGACCGGTTTCCCCGGGTATCGCGGAGCCTGTCATCGGGCGCGCATTCGCGCGACCCGTTGGCTCACCCGGGCTACGGATTACTCGTCCGAAGCAGCATTCGACGCTCGGGCGAAGTCGTCGTCGATGGCTCAGGTCAAACTAAGCGATCGCCACCGTCAAGCTCGCGCCGTCGGCGCGGACCACCTTCACCCGGCTGCCGGCCGGCGCATCGGGGCCGGCGACGCGCCACACCGTGTCATCGATCCGCACCGTGCCCGATCCGTCGATGATCGGTTTCTCCAGGGTGAATTCGCGGCCGACCAGGGCTTCGTTGCGGCGGTTGAGGAACGGGTTGGTCTTGCTCGCCGCGGTCGCGCCCTTCGCAAAATGCCGCCATGCCGGCACCGCCAACGCGGCGAACACTGCGAACATCAGGAGCTGCGTTTGCCAGGACGGCGTGAAAGCGAACGACAGCAGGCCCACAAGGAGCGCCGCGAGCCCGAGCCAGAACAAGAATACCCCGGGCGCCGCGAGCTCCAGCGCCATCAGGATGAAGCCGAAGATCAGCCAGTTCCAGGTACCCAATGTCGAAAACATCTCGGCCATGACAGGACCTCTACCATTGCGGGCGCGACGCCGTCACGCCCTCACCGCTGCGGCGGCACCGGCGGTGGCACCGGTGGGCCGGCCAGCGGGACCGAGCCGCCGCGCCGTGCTGCGGCCGTAGCGGACGCCGCACTCTCGCCGAAGGTAGCGCGGGCGATCTCGCCGATGCCGGCCAGCGAGCCCAGCACGCTCGAGGTTTCGATCGGTAGCATCAAGACCTTCTGGTTCGGCGATTCCGCGAGCTGGCCGAACGCCTTGATGTACTTGTCGGCGATGAAATAGTTCAGCGCGGCAACGTCGCCCTTGGCGATCGATTCCGACACCATCTGGGTCGCCTTGGCCTCGGCCTCGGCGAGCCGCTCGCGCGCCTCGGCGTCGCGGAAGGCGGCTTCGCGGCGGCCTTCGGCCTGCAGGATCTGACCCTGCTTGGCGCCCTCGGCGCGCAGGATTTCGGATTGCCGCTGGCCCTCGGCCTGCAAGATGTCGGCGCGCTTGACGCGCTCGGCCTTCATCTGCCGGCCCATCGCCTCGACGAGGTCGGCCGGCGGCACGATGTCCTTGATCTCGATGCGGTTGACCTTGACGCCCCAGGGCGACACCGCGGCGTCGACCACGCGCAGCAGCCGCTCGTTGATCTCGTCGCGATGCGACAGCACCTGGTCGAGATCCATCGAGCCCATCACCGAGCGGATGTTGGTCATGGTCAGGACGGTGATCGCCTGGTTGAGATTGGCGACCTCGTAGCTCGCCTTCGCGGCATCGAACACCTGGTAGAACGCGACGCCGTCCACCGTCACAGTGGCGTTGTCCTTGGTGATCACCTCCTGCTCGGGAATGTCGATCACCTGCTCCATCATGTTGATCTTGCGACCGATGCGATCGAAGTAGGGCACGATCAGATTGAGACCGGGCGACAACGTGCGGGTGTATTTGCCGAACCGCTCGATGGTCCAGTCATAACCCTGCGGAACGGTCTTGATCCCGGCGAACAGCGTAACGATGACGAGAAGAACAAACGCGATCGCGAAAACGTCGAAGCCAGTCATAAATTCCTCCAGGGCCGGCGAGACCGTCGCCAGTCACGGTCGTGCATTGGTCGGCAGGACCGCTCCGCCGGTTCAGCCGGCTGTTGTTCTCCCTAGCACATAGGAAGCTGCCGTCCGACTACCAGATGCAAGTGAATAGCCGTGTCCGGTGTCACTGATCGTTAACAATCAGGTCCAGCCTCGCTTGATCCAGCCTTGTTAGATCCAGCCCTGAAGCTCGCGCAGCACGAGCTGGCGGATCACGTCCATGCCGCCGTCGCTGTCGTTGAGGCAGGGGATCGCCGCGAACTGCTCGCCGCCATTGTGCCGGAAGATCTCGGCATTCTCCTGCGCGATCTCCTCCAGCGTCTCCAGGCAATCGGCGGAGAAGCCGGGCGTCACCACGGCAATGCGCCGCACGCCGTCCTTGGCCAGCTTCTCGACCGTCTTGTCGGTATAGGGCTGCAGCCACTCGGCCTTGCCGAAGCGCGACTGGAAGGTGAGGATCAGCCCGTTGGCATCGAGCCCGAGCCGCTTGCGCAGCGCATTGGTCGTGGCGATGCATTGCGCCTGATACGGATCGCCCTTGTCGACATATTCCTTCGGCATGCCGTGGAACGAGGCGACGATGATCTCGGGCTGGAACGGCAAGGTCGCAAGATGCGCATTGATCGAGACCGCGAGCGCCTCGATGTAATCGGGATCGTCGTAATAGGGCGGCGTCACCCGCAGGATCGGCTGCGCGCGCATGCCGGCCAGCACGCGAAACGCCTCGTCGCAGACGGTCGCCGACGTCGCGGCGGAATATTGCGGATAGAGCGGCACCACAAGGAGCCGGCCGCAGCCCTGCGCCGCCAGCGCCTCGATGCGCTCCTTGATCGAAGGGTTGCCGTAGCGCATCGCCCAGTCGACCACGACGTGGTCGTGATCGGCGATCGCCTCCGCCAGCTTGTCGGCCTGCGAGCGCGTGATGGTCTTCAGCGGCGACTCGTTCTTCTCGGTGTTCCAGATCTTCAGATAGTCGCGCGCCTTGCGGGCCGGCCGGACGCGCAGGATGATGCCGTTGAGGATCAGCTTCCAGAGCAGGCCCTGATCCTCGATCACCCGCGGATCGGACAGGAATTCCTTGAGATAGACCCGCACGCCGGCGGCATCCGCCGTATCGGGCGTGCCGAGATTGACCAGGAGCACGCCGACGCGTTCCGGCTTCGGCGCGCCGGCAGGCTTCGCGCTCTCGAAGGGGATCACCGTGCTCATGGCCTTGCGCTAGATATCCTTCGCTTGGGAGCTTTGGGCTTCGCGCGTTGCTCCAACCTTGTCAAGCCGAGTGCGGGTTGGCTACGTTCCCGTGCGGAATAAGGGGGAACCATGACGATCGCCGAATGGTGCGTCTTCGGGACGCTGATGCTCTCGCTGCTGACGATCGTATCGGTGAAGTGGACCGGCTTCCGCAGCTTCGACAACGCCAGGCCGCGCGATCCCGACTTCTACGACGATCCGATCCGCTCGCGGGCGCTCGGCGCGCACCAGAACGGCATCGAGGCCTTCCCGTTCTTCGCCTTCGCCGTGCTGCTCGCCGAATTCCGCGTCGGCCCGCTGCGGCTGATCGACGAGCTCGCTGTGCTGTTCCTGATCGTGCGGATCGCCTACGTCTTCACCTATATCGGCAACCGCCCGACGCTGCGCTCGATCCTCTGGAGCATCGGCTTCGCGATCAACATCGCGATCTTCCTGCTGCCGGCGATCAGGGGATATCTGACGAGTTGAGTGCGAATCCGCCCCCTCTCCGTCATCCCCGCGCAAAGGCTTCGCCTTTGCGCGGGGATGACGGATTACCTGGAGTGGGGCTCTACAAACACGTCGCCCGCTCGGCGGCGACGTAGCCGAACAGCAGGCCGAGCCCGAACAGCAGCACAAGGCCCGCGGCGGCGAACTCCAGGCCGCGCATGATGACCATGCCGCCGCCGTCGCGCGCCGCGCTCAGCCGCTCCGCCACGCCGCGCGCCGACACCGCGACCAGCGCGATCGCCGCCACCGTAATGGCGGTGCCGAGCCCCATCACGAAGGTCGCGGCAATGCCGGCCCAGAACAGGCCCTGCGCCAGCGCGAACACCAGCACCAGGAGCGCGCCCGAGCAGGGCCGGATCCCGACGGTCAAGATCGCGCCGAGCCCCCGCCGCCAGCCGCCAGGACCGGCAAGCTCGGCCGGCGTCGGCCCGTGCGAATGGCCGCAATGCTCGTCATGGACGTGTTGCGCGTCATGACCGTGATCGTGGCCGTGATGATGATGGCCACGATCGTCATGCGCGTGACGATGATGGTGATCATGGCCATGGTCGTGGTGATCGTGGTCATGATGGTCGTGATCGTGCCGATGCGCGCCGGCGATCGCCAGCGCCGGGCGCGGCATCTGCAGCGCGCGGAAGAAGCCGCCGCCCTTGACCCACACCAGCCGGGCGCCGAACGCCGCGATCAGCGCGTAGCTTGCGATCTCGATCGCCTTCTCCGCCCCGCACATGGTCTTCGCGGTCGCGTTGAGCAGCCACGCGCAGATGCCCACGATGAGAACGGCGACCACCGACTGCATCAGCGCCGAGGCGAACGACAACACGATGCCGCGCCGCGCGGTCTCGCGGTTGGCGACCATGTAGGAGGAAATCACCGCCTTGCCGTGGCCGGGGCCGGCGGCATGGAAAATCCCGTAGGCAAAGGAGATCACGAGCAGCGTCCAGACCGCCGAGCCGTCGGATTTCGCGGCGCGGATGGTCTGGGAAATCTCGCGATAAAACTCCGACTGTTTGGCCAAGAGCCAGCCGACCAGGCCGCCCTGCGGCTCCGCCGCGCGCGGCGCGCCGAACGGATTTTGCGCCAGCAGCGCATGAACGGCGCCATCGAGCAGCGCAAATGCCGCCAGCACGGCCGCGGACACGGCGAGGCCGCGCGTCATGCGCAAGACGATCGGCGTCATGGGCACTCCACCGAGACCTTGTTGGCGAACATCATACCGAAATTGCCGTTGCCACCGTCGAGAAAGGTCTGCTCGCCGAGCTTCTGCGCGGCGGCGGTGCCGTCACTGTTCGGCCGTTCGAACTGCATCTTGCAGTCCGCCGCGGCGCCGACCAGCTTGACCGGCTCCTTCTCGGCATACTGGAAGTCGATGAAATAGGTCGGGTCGAACACTTCGAGCGAGAGCTGCCTCGCCTTGAACGGCGTCTTCAGCGGCAAGGTGAAGTGCAGCGTCAGCGCCGAATCCTTGTATTCGAGGAAGTAGTCGACCGGTTCAGTGAACTTCTGCTTCTTCCCGTCGCCCTTGGCGAAGGTGAAGTAGGCGTATTCCTTCAGCGACTCGACATTGGTCTGCGCCAGCGGCGCCAGCTCCTCGCGGCTGTAGGCGCCCTTCACCTTGGTCTCGATACCCTGCAGCGCATAGGTCGAGAACATGTCGTCAAAGGTCCAGGCGTGGCGGACCCCCGTGATGGTGCCGTCGGGCGCGTAGATCAGCTCGCTCTTGGCGACGATCCAGACATGCGGATGGGCCTCGGCGGCCGCCGTGCCGAGCACGACGGACACCGCGAGCACGAGCCCGGCAACCAGCCGGTTGAGGGACGGCCGCACCGTCAGGCCGCCTCTGATGTCTCGAGCAGGCCGCGACGGCGCAAAAGCGCGTCCGGCTCGGGCTCGCGGCCGCGGAAGGCGACATAGGCCTCCTCGGGATCGCGCGAGCCGCCCGACGAATAGATGTCGTCATGCAGCCGCTTGGCGGTCGCGGGATCGAAGATGTCGCCGGCCTCCTCGAAGGCGCCGAAGGCGTCGGCGTCCATCACCTCCGACCACATGTAGCTGTAGTAGCCGGAGGCATAGTGGTCGCCGGAGAAGATGTGGCCGAACTGGGTCGGCCGGTGCCGCAGCGAGATTTCGGCGGGCATGCCGATCTTCTCCAGCTCCTTCTGTTCGAAGGCGCGGACGTCCCAGCTCGCCGCCGCCGGCTGGGTATGGAATTCGAGATCGACCAGCGCCGAGGAGACGAACTCCACGGTGGCAAAGCCCTGGTTGAACTTGCGTGCGGCGAGGAAGCGCTTGAGCAGGTCGTCCGGCAGCGCCTCCCCGGTCTGGTAGTGGCGGGCGAAGCGCTGCAGCACCTCGGGCCGCTCCTGCCAGTGCTCGTAGAGCTGCGAGGGCAGCTCGACGAAGTCGGTGAACACGCTGGTTCCGGACAGCGATGGATAGGTCACGTTGGACAGCATGCCGTGCAGGCCATGGCCGAACTCGTGGAACAGGGTCCGCGCATCGTCGGGCGACAGCAGCGACGGCGCGCCGTCGGCGCCCTTGGCGAAGTTGCAGACATTGATGACCAGCGGCGCGACGGCGCCGTCTAGCTTCTGCTGGTCGCGCAGCGAGGTCATCCAGGCGCCGGAACGTTTTGACGGCCGCGCGAAGTAGTCGCCGTAGAACAGCGCCTTGTGCTGGCCGTCGCGGCCCTTGACCTCCCAGACCCGGACATCTGGATGCCAGACCGGGACGTCCTTGCGTTCCTCGAAGGTGACTCCGAACAGGCGGGTGGCGCAGTCGAACGCGGCCTCGATCATGTGGTCGAGCACCAGATAGGGCTTGATCGCGGAATCGTCGAAATTGGCGCGGCGCTGGCGCAGCTTCTCGGCGTAGTAGCGCCAGTCCCAGGACGCCAAGGTGAAATTGCCGCCCTCCTCCGCGATCAGCGCCTGCAGCGCGTCGCGGTCGGCGAGCGCCCGCGCCCGCGCCGGCTTCCAGACCCGCTCCAAGAGGCCGCGCACGGCCTCCGGCGTCTTCGCCATGGAATCCTCGAGGCGGTAGGCGGCGTAGGTCGGGAAGCCCAGGATCTTGGCGGTCTCCTCGCGGAGTCTCAGGATCTCCACGATGGTCGCGTTGTTGTCGTTGGCGTTGCCATTGTCGCCGCGCGCCGTGAAGGCCTTGTAGACCTTCTCGCGCAGATCACGCCGCGACGAGCTTTGCAGGAACGGCTCGACCGAGGAGCGCGACAGCGTCACGATCGCCTTGCCTGGCATGCCGCGCTCTTCCGCCGCAGCCTTGGCAGCCGCCACAAATGTGTCGGAGAGACCGGCGCGGTCGTCCTCGCCGAGCTCCATGGACCACTCCTGCTCGTCGCCGAGCAGATGGTGGCTGAACGAGGTGCCGAGATGGGCGAGGCGCTCGTTGATCTCGGCCATGCGGGCCTTTGCCGCATCGTCGAGGCCGGCGCCGGAGCGGCGGAAGCGGGTGTAGGTGCGTTCCAGCAGCCGCATCTGCTCGCCGGTCAGGCCGAGCGAGGCGCGCTTCTCGTGCAGCATGGCGATGCGGCCAAACAGCACAGCGTTCATCATGATCGGATTCCAGTGCCGCGCCATTCGGGGCGACACTTCCTTGTCGATCTCCAAGATCGCCGGGCTCGAATGCGCCGAGACCAGATCGTAGAACACCGCCGAGACCTTCGACAGCAGCTTGCCGGAGCGCTCCAGCGCCGTGATGGTGTTGTCGAAGTCGGGCAGCGCCGGATCGTGGGTGATCGCAGTCACTTCCGCCGAATGATCGGCGAAGGCCTGCTCGAAAGCGGGCAGGAAATGCTCCGGCTTGATCTCGGCGAAGGGCGGCGTCTCGAGCGGCGTCTGCCATGCCTTCAGGAGGGGGTTGGCCAAAGTCTCGACCTTGGCGTCTGCGCTGGTTCCTGACATCGAATGTCCCGTTTTTCGCCTTGAAAATGCTGCCCAATCTATATCACGCGATACGGCATTTTTGGGCCTTTTGCGCTTGATAGATGGGCACTTTTCGGAGAGATTGCGCCCCCTGAACAGGACCTATTCCATGACCATGCAGCCCTCCACCTCAGGCAACCGCACCATCGTCTGGCCGAGCGTCATCACCGTGATCTCGGCGGCGATCCTGATCGGCGCGGAAGTGTTCGGCGCGGCGTTCGCCGGCGGCTGGGCGCTCGCGATCCTGCTCGGACTCGACGATGTCGCCGCGCACATCCTGCAGGCGGTGCTGTTCGGCATCGGCGTCTTGATCATGATCGCCTTCATCCGCGCCGCGCAGCGCGTCGAGCCGTTCACGCGTCGCGCGTGAGCTTGAGCGATTCAAGAAAGCGCTGCGGCACAGGGCTAAAACGCACACACGCTTCGTTAGTCATTCTTAACAGCCGTTCATCTTCAGCGCCTCCGACGCGTGCTGCGCGCGACATCGCAAGCACGCGTTAGGGAAATTTGCCGCTATCGCAAAAAAATTCTTGCGCCGCGAAGTCAAAAGACTTATTTCCTGCCTTGCCCAATTTCGCACGTGCCTGTGGTCGTGTGTCAGTCGGTAGGTATCCGGACAAGAGGCCGGACAGCCGCCAAGGGGTGGAAGAACCGAGGGTCGCTTACGTCCATCAGGACACGAGGCGGCCAGCATCTCTCTCCAGGGATGCCGTTGAAGGTCTCACCACTCTTTGCAACCGTGACTGGCAGCCGGAGGCGAACCGGCGCACCCCGCTCTCAACGGGGGACGCGACTTAAAGCAACGACGGATCGGGCTTTTTTGGTCTCTACCGGCGGTCCAACGCCGGCCCGGGCTACTGAAAAGGCTTGTCCTTCATTGCCAGGTGAGCGGGCGGGAAACTCTCCCAACCAATCCACGGCAGCACAGTCTGGTTTGAGTCTCTTGGCCTCAACGCGCCTCCATCGCGCGATGTGGCCGAAGCGCTCTTACCCGACGTCACGTTGATGCGGATCCCGTCGCTGGGGCCGTTGGAGAGTGCCATGACTGAACGTATCCAGGAATTCCTGCGCAACCGCCGCCAGGATGGTCTCGACACCGAGCCGTGCCTCGTCGTCGACCTCGAAGTCGTGCGCGACAACTACCAGACCTTCGCGAAGGCGCTGCCGGACAGCCGCGTGTTCTACGCGGTGAAGGCTAATCCTGCGCCCGAAGTGCTCTCGCTGCTGGCCTCGCTCGGCTCCTGCTTCGACACCGCGACCGTCGCGGAGATCGAGATGGCGCTGGCCGCCGGTGCGACGCCGGACCGCATCTCCTATGGCAACACGATCAAGAAGGAGCGCGACATCGCGCGTGCCTTCGCGCTCGGCATTCGCCTGTTCGCGGTCGACTGCGCCGCCGAGGTCGAGAAGGTCGCCCGCGCCGCCCCCGGCGCCAAGGTGTTCTGCCGCATCCTCTATGACTGCGCCGGCGCCGAGTGGCCGCTGTCGCGCAAGTTCGGCTGCGACCCGGAGATGGCGGTCGAGGTGCTCGACCTCGCCAAGCGCCTGGGTCTGGAGCCGTGCGGCATCTCGTTCCATGTCGGTTCGCAGCAGCGCAAGGTGAAGGCGTGGGATCGCGCGCTCGCGATGGCGTCGACCGTGTTCCGTGACTGCGCCGAGCGCGGGATCAACCTCACCATGGTCAACATGGGCGGCGGCTTCCCGACCAAGTACCTCAAGGATGTCCCGCCGGTCGTGCAATATGGCCGGTCGATCTTCCGCGCGCTGCGCAAGCATTTCGGCAACCAGATCCCGGAGACGATCATCGAGCCGGGCCGCGGCATGGTCGGCAATGCCGGAATCATCGAGACCGAAGTCGTTCTGATCTCGAAGAAGAGCGACGAGGACGAGGTGCGCTGGGTCTATCTCGACATCGGCAAGTTCGGCGGTCTCGCCGAGACGATGGACGAATCGATCCGCTACGCCATCCGCACCCCGCATGACGGGGCGGATATGACGCCGTGCGTGCTCGCGGGCCCGACCTGCGACAGCGCCGACGTGCTGTACGAGAAGCTGCCGTATCCGCTTCCGGTGACGCTCGAGATCGGCGACAAGCTGCTGATCGAAGGCACCGGCGCCTATACGTCGACCTACTCGTCGGTGGCGTTCAACGGCATTCCGCCGCTGAAGACCTACCACATCTGACCCGCCTCCTTTTCGAGGCCCGATAAACCGGGAGCCGGCCCCGCCGGCTCCTCCCCGATCATTTTTGATTTTCCTGAACGACGCTTGCCGCGGCGTACGACATGCCGTTGCAAGCGGGGACTGACGTGCCATGACTGCAAAACGGAACACCCCCGTTGCCCTCATCCGAGATGCCGCCCCGTTCGCGATCCGTGCGGAGCGTGGCTCGGACGTCGTCGCACGCGAAGCGCTGCTGGATGCCTGCTTTGGCTGCAATCGCCATACGCGCACCTGCCAGCGCCTGCGCGACGGACGCGCGCCCGCCGAAGGCCTGAGCCTTGCGGCCGTGCGCCAGGACGGCCGGCTGGTTGGAACCGTGCGGTTGTGGCACGTCAGCGCGGGGGGCCGCAGCGCGCTGATGCTGGGGCCGCTGGCAGTCGACGACGGCTGCCGCGGCCTCGGCGTCGGCGCCGCGCTGATGCAGCGTGCGCTGGCGGTCGCCAAGGCGCGCGGCCACGGCGCCGTGATCCTGCTTGGCGATGCGCCCTACTACGCCCGCTTCGGCTTCACCGCCGCCAAGACCGGCGAGCTGTCGCTGCCGGGCACGTTCGAGCGCGAGCGGCTGCTCGGCCTCGAGCTTGTCGCCGGCGCGCTGGACTGCGCCTGGGGCATGATCACGCCGACCGGCGCGCCGCTGCCCGAGGCCAAGGCATCGCGGACGCGATCCCGGACCCGGAAGGCACCGCTCGCCGTGCCGCACGCGGCGTAAGGCGGGCCGTCATGTCGGAGCACCTTCCCATCACCGACCGCGCGCGCCCGCGTTGGCGCGGCCTCGTCACCACGGTCATGCTGATCCTGATCTCGGTGATGATCGTCAGGGATATCCTGGTCCGGCGCTGGACCGGCACGCCGCCATCGCCGCCGGACGCCACGTTGCAGTCCCACTAGTGCCGGCCGCACCAGGCCTGAACCAAGAAGGGGTTGCGCGGGCGGCAAAAATGCCCGTAAACCCCGCGCAAAGCCATTTTCAGTCGAGGTCCAGATGTCCCGCCGCCTGATTTCCACCGGCTCGCCCTTTGAGAAGACCGCCGGCTACAGCCGCGCCGTGATCGACGGCGACTTCGCTTTCGTCGCGGGAACCACCGGCTATGACTACGCCACGATGACCATGCCATCGGATGTCACGAGCCAGTCACGGAACTGCTTCAAGACCATCGAGGCCGCCCTCAAGGAGGGAGGCTTTGCGATGGCCGACATCGTTCGCGCGACCTACTACCTCACCGATGCCCGTGACGTGGATGCCCATTTCGCGGTCTGCGGCGAGGTCCTCGGCGACATCCGCCCGGCCGCAACGATGCTGATCGTCGCGGGGCTCTACAAGCCCGAGATGAAGGTCGAGATCGAAGTCACCGCGAAGCGTCGCAACCCCTGATCCACTCTATCCGCCGCTAGGCACTCTCCTGGAGAAAATGATGAGCCCCGCCTCGCAGATCTACGCGAAGATCACAGGTCCCATTGTCATGATCGGCTTCGGCTCGATCGGCAAAGGCACGCTGCCTTTGATCGAGCGGCATCTCGACTACGACGTGTCGCGCGTCACCGTGATCGACCCCAAGGACGAGGGCCGCAAGGCGCATTGCGAGAAGCACAACGTCAAATTCATCCAGAAGGCCGTGACCAAGGACAATTATCGCGACCTGCTGAGCCCGCTGCTCACTGAAGGCGGCGGCCAGGGCTTTTGCGTCAATCTGTCGGTCGATACCGGCTCGACCGACATCATGGAGCTCTGCAACGAACTCGGCGCTCTCTACATCGACACCGTCAACGAGCCCTGGCTCGGCTTCTATTTCGATTCGTCGAAGGGCCCGGAAGCGCGCTCCAACTACGCGCTTCGCGAAGTGACGCTGGCCGCCAAGAAGGCGCGCCCCGCGGGCTCGACGACGGCCGTCTCCTGCTGTGGCGCCAATCCCGGCATGGTCTCGTTCTTCGTCAAGCAGGCGCTGCTCAATGTCGCCGCCGATCTGAAGCTCAATGCCCCGAAGCCGAAGACCAAGGCCGAATGGGCGGACTTGATGCGGCAGGCCGGCGTGAAGGGCATCCACATCGCCGAGCGCGACACCCAGCGCTCCAAGTCGCCGAAAGAGCCTGACGTCTTCGTCAACACCTGGTCGGTGGAAGGTTTCCTGTCGGAAGGCGTGCAGCCGTCCGAACTCGGCTGGGGCACCCATGAGAAATGGATGCCCGAGAATGCGCATACCCACGAAGCCGGCTGCGGCGCCGCCATCTATCTGATGCAGCCCGGCGCCAACACGCGCGTGCGCACCTGGTGCCCGACCCGCGGCGCGCAGTATGGCTTCCTCGTCACCCACAACGAGTCGATCTCGATCGCCGATTACTTCACGGTGCGTGACGCATCGGGCACGGCGATCTATCGGCCGACCTGCCACTATGCCTATCACCCGGCCGACGACGCCGTGCTGTCGCTGCATGAAATGTTCGGCCGCGCAGCGAAGATGCAGGAGAAGCACCACATCCTCGACGAGAACGAGATCGTCGATGGCATCGACGAGCTCGGCGTCCTGCTGTTCGGCCATGACAACAATGCCTACTGGTACGGCTCGCAGCTCTCCATCGAGGAGACCCGCAAGCTCGCGCCCTATCAGAACGCCACCGGCCTGCAGGTGACGTCCGCCGTGCTCGGCGGCATGGTGTGGGCGCTGGAAAACCCGAACGAAGGCATCGTCGAGGCCGACGAGATGGACTTCGATCGTCTGCTGGAAATCCAGATGCCGTATCTCGGCCCCGTGAAGGGCTTCTACACCGACTGGACCCCGCTGACGGATCGTCCGGGACTGTTCCCGGAAGACATCGACACCAGCGATCCCTGGCAGTTCAAGAATATTCTGGTGCGCTGACCCGAAGGGTCATTCCGGGATGCGCGCTTCGGCGCGCAGACCCGGGATCTCGAGATGACTGCGCGAGATTCTCCGGTGCGCGAGTGCGCACCGCTGTTCATCGCTGACGCGATGCCGCGGAATGACCTCGTCATCTCGCCATGTAGTCGAACGCGACCGAGCCGAGGCCGAGCGTCAGGTCCGCCTTGAAATGCAGCGCCGAGACCACCTCGCGCACCGGCAGGCGGGCGACGTCGCACAGCGCGTGCGGAAACAGCCCGAGCGCGGCGGGACCGGTCCAGGCCTCCTTCAGCGTGATGTCTTCCAGATGAAACCGCACCAGCTCGCAGATCCGCGGGCTGCCGTCGACGTGCGGGATGATTTTCAGAATGAAGTTCGGCGCTGTCATCGATTTCAGCACGGTGTCGAGGTCGACCTTGCGGTGCTTGTAGCCCATGGTGGCGGAGGCGCAGAGCACCGAGCCGTAATGCAGCGAGCCGACCAGCACGTCGCTCTCGACCTCGATCCTGGGCTTTGCCAGCTTCTTCGGAAATCCCCACAGCTCGCGGCCGCCGGCGATCGGACCCTCGTCGTCGAGATACATCGCGTGGGTGTAGGCTCCCTCCTCGCCCCTGAAGCGAACCGGGATCACCTGCCCGGTCTCGGTGTAGTCGCCGAACCCGGTCGAGTCCGGCATGCGGATGAACTCGTACTTCACCACAGGCTCGGCGACCTCGAGCGGCTCCGGCACCACGGCGGCGAGCGCTTCCGGGTCGGTCTTGTAGGTGATGATGAAATATTCGCGGTCGAAGAACCGGTAGGGCCCCGGCGGAAACGACGGGTTGGTGAGCGGCATCGAATAGGCGGTGCGCCGGACGTCCTCGATCTTCATGGCAGGCCCCATCTGTCGTTGGCAAGACGACAGATTATGGAGGGCGTCGGCGGCGGAGGCGAGACCGTATAATCGGCAGCGTCCGTCAAATCCGCGTCACAATGCGGGCCGCGGCGTGCCTACTTTTTCTCGATCGGCGGCGCGGTCTTCTCCGCGGGCGCGGGCGGCAGCACCGGCTTGGCGCCGGACTTCTGTGCCTCGTCGTCGGGACGCGCGGGCTGCGGCGCCGGCGTGGTCGGCCGCTCGCCGCCCGGCTTCGACTCGGCCGGCGGCGCCGTCTTCTGCGGCTCGGGCGTCGGCGTCGGTTGCAGCGGCTGGGTCGCCTGCGCGATCTCCTGCGGCGGGGCCGCATTGATCGCGTGCAGCGAAAGCACCGCGATCGCAACGCCCGCAGCCACCAGCGTCGAGGCGATCAGCATGTCGATTCGCAACCTGGTCCGATCCACAGCCATCTCGTTCACCTGCGCCTTGTCCGCGGGGTCAACGATCCGGCCACGGCATGGTTCCGAAGCGGCGCCTGCGGGAACCGCGGCTCAATCCGTGGTGCTGACCTCCCAGGTCGCGTGCCGCACGCCGGGCTGATGCTGCAGGTCGACCACCACGGCGTTCAATTCGTTGGGCTCGACCGCGGTCGAGACCAGCGTCGCCACGATCTCGAGGAAGTCGTCGCCGGCCTCGACCACGTCGACATCGGCGACCGGATAGTTCGCGGCCTCCAGCTTCTCGACCAGGCGGTCGCGCATGTCGGGCAACGCCTCGGGAGTCACGGCGAGCTTGAAATAGTAGGTCGCCTCCGAGGCCTTCTCGTTCAGCGGGATGCGGTTGATGGCGTTGACCAGCGGACGCAGCAGCGTGTTGCCCGCGATCACGAACAAGGTCAGCGCCGCCGCCTGCGCCACGAGGTCAGCACCGGCGCAGGAGCCGACCGCGGCCGAGGCCCACAGCGTCGCCGCGGTGTTGAGGCCGCGCACATCCATGCCCTGCTTCATGATGACGCCGGCGCCGAGGAAGCCGATCCCCGACACCACATAGGCGATCACCCGGACCGCGCCGTCGGCGCCGGCCAGATGCATCGCGAGGTCGACGAAGGCTGCAGCGCCGACCGCGACCAGCACATTGGTGCGCAGGCCCGCGGTGCGCTGCCGGTACTGTCGCTCGGCGCCGATCAGGGTGCCAAACACAAAGGCCGTGGTCAGGCTGACCAGCGTGTCGATGAAGTCGGCGAGCTGGAACGTGGTGAGAAATCGCATGACGCTGCGGCCCCGGCGCGAGCTTCGTCTTTTGACGCGTTTTCTTCACGCGAACCGGTACCCACTTCGCTCGAAAACGCTTCGTCTGCCGCGATCTCTTACAGTTCCACGATGCCCGCGTCACCATCTTCCGTGCCGAAGGCGAGCAGCGTGCCCTTGGCATTCCATCCGAGCGCCGAAACCGCCGTGCCGGCGTTCCGGCGCACCAGGATCTCGGCGCCGTCCTCGAGGCGGACCATCAGCACGGTGCCGTCGGCATAGCCGACCGCCATGATGTCGTTCTTCGGATGGCAGGCGACCACCGCGACCCGCGCCGGCATCGGCGCCAGCATCGCCGGCTCCTTGCCCATCGGCCCGTCCTTGCTGGTGAACGGCCAGACGATCACGGTATCGGCGCCCGAGGTCGCGAGCCCCTTGCCGCCGACGCTCCATGACATCGAGCGGACGCGGCCGGGATAGCCGCTCATCCGCATGTGCCGGTTGTCGGCGAGCCGCCAGCCATGCATCGCGGGCTCGTGCATCGCGGTGACGAGGAATTTGTTGTCCGGGCTGAACATGACGGCGAGATGCGAGCCGGCCCATTCCAGAAATTCCGGATTGGCCGCCATGTTGGGAAACCACAAGGTCACGCCGTTGTAATGCGCGATCGCGAGCCTCAGGCCCTTCGGCGCAAAAGCAAGCCCGCCGACGGTCGACGGCACCTCGAAGGTTTTCTCTTCGCCCTTGGGATTGCGCACGAAGGCGGTCTTGCCCGCCGACCACGCCACGGTGCCGTCGCTGTGCAGCGCGACATTGTCGATCCAACGCCGCTTGGCGTCGGTCGCAATGACAGAGGTCTCGCCCTTGGCGTCGATCGCGATCAGCTTGCCGTCGTCACCGCCGGTGACGAGCCGCTTGCCGTCGGAGGCGGCGCACAGGATGGCGCCGAAATGCGTCTCCGTCCGTGTGATCTCGCCGTCGGCGGTCGCGATCGCAACACCCTCCTCGGCGCCGACGAAGAACGCGCGGTCGCCAAGGAAATGCACCGAGCTCACCGCCGCGCCGAGCGGCAACGGCTTGACGCGGTCGGTGATCGAAACGATGGAAGAAGGGGCCTCGCCCGGATCGAACTCTTTCATCACGTGGTGATGCACTGCTCGAAGCCGTCGCGAATCGCCTGCTCGGGCAGTTCGCGACCGATGAACACGACACGGCTCTCGCGCTTCTCGCCGTCCTTCCATTTCCGCTGATGGTCGCCCTCCAGCATCATGTGGACGCCCTGGAACACGTAGCGGTCGTCATCGCCGGTGAAGGCGAGGATGCCCTTCGAGCGCAGGATCTTCTGGCCCTCGGTGGCGACGAGCTGCTGCAGCCAGGGCATGAACTTGGTCGGGTCGAGCGGCTTCTCCGAGCGCAGCGACAGCGACTGCATCTCCTCGTCGTGATAATGCTTCAACCCGCCATGGCCATGGTCGTGATCATGGTGGTGGTGATGATCATGGTCATGGTGATGATGATCGTGATCGTGATCGTCGCCGGCCTCGAGGAAATCCGGCTCGATCTCCAGGATGCGGTCGAGATCGAATGCACCGCGCTCCAGCACATCGGTCAGTCCGACCTGGCAACGCTCGGTGCGGTGCAGCTTGGCATAGGGATTGATGCCGCGGATGCGGGCCTCGACCTCGGCGAGCTCGGGCTTGGAGACCAGGTCGGTCTTGTTCAGCACGATGACGTCGGCGAACGCGATCTGGTTCTTGGCCTCCGGCGCGTCCTTGAGGCGGTCGCTCAGCCATTTGGCATCGGCGACGGTCACAACCGCGTCGAGCCGGGCGTTCTTCTGCACGTCCTCGTCGACGAAGAAGGTCTGCGCGACCGGCGCCGGATCGGCAAGGCCGGTGGTCTCGACGATGATGGCGTCGAACTTGCCCTTGCGCTTCATCAGGCCGTCCATGATGCGGACGAGGTCGCCGCGCACGGTGCAGCAGACGCAGCCATTGTTCATCTCGAACACTTCCTCATCGGCGCCGATGATGAGGTCGTTGTCGATGCCGATCTCGCCGAATTCATTAACGATGACGGCGTATTTCTTGCCGTGGTTTTCCGACAGGATGCGGTTCAACAGCGTGGTCTTGCCGGCGCCGAGATAGCCCGTCAGCACGGTCACAGGAATTTTTTGCGAAGCTTCAGCCATAACAACTCCGAAGGAACTTGGGGCCGCGCTCAATCCCGGCAGGGAGGGCCCCTGCCCTAGTCGGCGAGCGCGCTGGTCAGGGCCTTTATATTGTGCCTGACCATATCAATGTAAGTGGGTGCATCGCCCTTTTCGGCCGTCAAACCGTCCGAATACAGGGTGCCGCCGACCCGGGCGCCGGTCTCGGCCGCGATCCGCTCGATCAGGCGGGGATCGCTGATATTTTCGAGAAAAACTGCCGGAATTTTCGCAACCTTGATCTGGGCGATGATCGCGGCGATATCGCGCGCGCTGGGCTCGGAATCGGTGGACACGCTGAGCGGCGAGAAGAACGTGACCCCGTAGGCGTCGGCGAAATAGCCGAAGGCGCCATGGGTCGAGATCACCTTGCGCCGCGCCTCCGGCACTTTCGCCACCGCCTCGTGCACCTCGCGGTCGAGCGCCTCGAGCTTGGCCAGATAGGCGTCGGCATTGGCCTTGAAGATGGCCGCCTGGTCAGGGGCCGCGGCGATCAGCCCGTCGCGAATATTGACGACGTAGATCTTCGCATTGGCCACGGATTGCCAGGCATGCGGGTCGTCATGGCCACCCATCTTTCGTGGCATGATCCCCTTGGTCGCCACCGCGATCGGCGCCTTGCTGCCCGAGGCCTGCAGCAGCCGCGGCATCCAGCCTTCGAAGCCGAGGCCGTTGATGACCACGAGCTTGGCGTCGGCGACCTTCTTGGCGTCTGCCGGCGTCGGCGCGTAGACATGGGCATCGCCGTCGGGCCCGACCAGCGCCGTCACGTCGACATTATTGCCGCCGACATTGCGCACCATGTCGGCGAGGATCGAGAAGCTCGCGACGACATTGATGCGCTCCACGGCGCGCGCCGGTCCGCTCGCCAGCAGCAGCGCCAGACCAATCAAACCGAACAATCGCCGCATCGTACTCACGCCTCGAGATGGCGGCCGGGAAACAGCTGCCGCACCAGGCCGCTGACATTGCCGAACAGCAGCGACACAATATAGAGCCCCGCCGCGACCAGGATGATCGCGGGACCGGAAGGAATCCGGGTCTGGTACGACAGCACCAGCCCGGCATAGCCCGACACAATCGCGCTCGCGACCGCGATGCAGATCATGGTGGTGATGTCGCGCGACCAGAACCGCGCGATGCCCGCGGGCAGGATCATCAGTCCGACGCCGAGCAGCGTGCCGAGCGCGTGGAAGCCGTTGACGAGGTTGACCACGACGAGTGCGAGGAAGGCGAGATGCGCCGGCGCGCCGGCCCGGCTCACGGTGCGCAAAAATACCGGATCGACGCATTCGATCACCAGCGGGCGATAGATCACTGCGAGCACCAGCAGCGTGAGGGTGGCGTTGAACGCGATCACCAGCAGGGTCTGGTCGTCCATCGCCAGGATGTTGCCGAACAACACATGCAGCAGGTCGATATTGGTGCCCTTGATCGAAACGATCGTGACGCCGAGCGCGAGCGAGACCAGATAGAAGGTCGCGAGCGAGGCGTCCTCCTTCAATTCGGTGGTGCGGGCGACGAGGCCCGCGAGCAGCGCCACGGCAAAGCCGGCGATCAGGCCGCCGGTCGTCATCGCGAACAGGTTGAGCCCGGACAGCAGGAAGCCGATCGCAGCCCCCGGCAGGATCGCATGCGCCATGGCGTCGCCGACCAGGCTCATCCGCCGCAGCATCAGGAACACGCCGATCGGCGCACCGCCGAGCGACAATGCGATCACCGCCGCCAGCGCGCGGCGCATGAACTCGAATTCGGTGAAGGGCGTGACCAGCGCGTCTGAAAGCATCGGCGTCAAGCGGCCCGCGAGCGTGGATCGGCGGCGCAGGCCGCGGCGCTGTCGTCGAACGCCTCGCACATCCGCATCGCGACCATCAGATTGTCCGCCGTCAGCGCCTCGGCGGTCGGTCCCCATTCCACCGGGCCGCGCGCCAGCAGCAGCGTCTCCGGGAAATTGTTACGCACCATGTCGAGGTCGTGCAGTGCCGCCAGCACGGTGCGCCCCTCGCCGTTCCAGCGCTTCACCAGCGCCAGCAAGTCAGCTGATGTCTTGGCGTCGATGGCGTTGAAGGGTTCGTCGAGCACGATCAGGCGGGCGTCCTGCAACAGCACGCGCGCGAACAGCATGCGCTGGGTCTGGCCGCCGGACAGCGTGCCGATCGGTCGGTTCTCGAAACCGTTGAGGCCGACCGCGGCGAGCGCCGCCAAAATCTTCTCGCGCGCGGCCCTGCCGATGCCGCCGAAGAAGCCGGTCGAGCGCCACAGCCCGGTGCCGACGAAGTCGAACACCGAGATCGGGAAGCTGCGGTCGATGTCGGCAGACTGCGGCAGATAGGCGATGTCGCGGTGATCCAGCCCGTCGAGATCGATCACGCCGGACAGCGGCTTGAGCACGCCGGCGATGCCGCGCAGCAGGGTCGACTTGCCGGCGCCGTTCGGGCCGATCACGGCGAGCAGCGCACCCGCCTCGACGGCACCATTGAGATGATGCACCGCCGGGTGGCGGTCGTAGCCGAGCGTGACGTCGCGGAAGGTAACAAGAGCAGCCACCGGTCTCACCTCATCGCCAGCCAGACGACCGCCCACAGGCCGGCACTGACCGCAAGCGCCGCGAGCAGCCGGACCGGCACGGGCATGCGCAGGATCGACCAGTGCGCGGCCTGCGCCGGATGCGCGTGCGGGGCGTGGCTGTGCCCGTGGGGGGCGTGGCCGTGATGGTGGTGCTCGTGGGTGTGCGTATGCGCCATGGAACGACTGTTATATTATAACATAACGCGAGTCTACAAACGAGGAACTCATGGCCGATCCGCAAAACCGGGGGGGATTTGAGCTGCGGCGGGGGCAAGTCGCTTGTCTACCAGCTTGTCTATGCGAGCTAGACCCAAAGCTGCCCATCCCGTCACCCTGAGGTGCGAGCGGAGCGAGCCTCGAAGGGCGACGGCCCGGCTGGTGGCCGTGCATCCTTCGAGGCTCGCAAGAGCTCGCACCTCAGGATGACGGGATGTACTGGATCGCTTGGTCGAGCCGGGCGATGACAGCTTTAATGGTGACGCAGCTTCGCATTCTGGCGGCATGTTATCGATTGGCGCGTGCGGAAAATACCGGCGGAAGGCCTTCGGCGACGGAGAGTCAGCCCTTTGCGACCAGCACATAGACCAGCATGGCGGCGGTGATCGCCATCCAGACGAGCGAGAGGCGGAAATACAGCAGGTCCCGATTCATGGGCGCGAGCGTACACGCCCGCGCTGACACCAACCTTTCACCAGGTTAAGGCATCGCGGATTTGTTCACTAAGCACGCCAGCGGAGCGGATTGGTGGTTGGCACGCCGAAAGACACAGCTCCGGCCCTCAATATAGGAACATGGCAATCGCCATGAGGATGACCGGGCTTAGCCCCATCAGCACGACAAACACGCTGTAAAGTAGGTTGCCCATAACGCCGCCCTACGTTGGAAGGGGAAGCTATGCCGGGAGGAACTCGGCAAGCCAGTGCAGTTTGTGCCAGCGGTGTTCGAGCTTTGGGAATTACCCAGTTATCTCCGCGACCTAGCTGGACACCCCCGTAACATTACGGGGGCGACACAGCTCAGGCAGAGAAAAGGGCGACGAGCGCCACCACCGCCAAAGCGGTAGCGACGCACCCTGCGATCATGACCCAGTCCTGACGCTTCGCCATGCCGGGCACGCTCACCCTGGCCAGCGCAGGTCATATTGACCTAGGTCAACCGGCCAAAATCATTCATCGGCCGTCGAGGCATCACGCAACGAAGCGCTCTCACGCCTCGCGCACGTAACTCTTCAACCGTGCCTGGAGCACCGCGATCACCTGGTCGCGGACCGGATCGCGGGAGCCTTTGAGCCAGGCGGCGGCGAGCGGCAGCCGGCCGGCGCTGCTGCCGCGCTTCAGGCGGAGCGGCACAAAGCGGACGCCGGGGATCGCCATCCGCGCGGTCCAGCGCGGCACGATGGCGACGCCGAGCCGCGCTGCGACCATGTTGACGATGGTCTGCTTCTCGTCGGCGATCTCCTGGATGCGCGGCGTCAGCCCGGCCTCGTCGAACAGTTTTGTCGTCAGATCGTGGCTGTGCGGCCGCGAGCGGCGCTCCGGCACGATCAAGGGCTGATCCGCGATGTCGGGCAGCACGATCTGCTTGCGCCGCGCCAGCGCGTGCTTGTGCGACAGCGCCACCACGGCGGTCTCCTGCAGCAGCGGGACAAACTCGATGCGCCGGTCGGGCCGCTCCGGCGGGCGCACGAACGCAAGGTCGAGCGCGCCCGACAAGAGCTTCGGCAGCAGGCGGATGGTCTTCTCCTCGAGCAGTTGCACCGCGACGTCCGGATAGGCGGCGCGAACGTCGCGCAGCAACGGCGGCAAGAGGCCGGCCGCGGCGCTGTCGATCGCGCCGATCCGGAACCGCCGCGCCTGTGGCTTGCGCAGGCGGCGGCGAAAGCCGTTCTCGATCGCCTCGGCGCGGCCGAGCAGCGCGCGGCCCTCGCGCAGCAGCACAGCCCCGTCCTCGGTCAACGACACCGCGCGCGTCGTGCGCGCGAACAGCCGCACCCCGAGATCCTCTTCCAAGAGCTTGATGTGGCGACCCAGCGCCGACGGCATCATCTGCAGGCGCTGCGCGGCGCGGCCGAAATGCAGTTCCTCGGCAGCCGCGACAAAGCAGCGAAGCTGGTGCAGTTCCAAGACGTCGCTTCCTTATGCCCTGCGTTCGTCATGGCCGGGCTTGTCCCGGCCATCCACGTCTTTCTTTGCCGCCAAGACGTGGATGCCCGGCACAAGGCCGGGCATGACGCCAAGTGAGACCGGGCCCGATTATATCATTTTTTTGTATAAACCGGCGCGGCTTGAAGCGAAAGGGCGCGAGCTTCTAGGCTTTCCGATAGCGCGCGACAGGCGCCGTCCCAACAAACAAGACGAACCCGGGGAAGAAGCCCATGGAAAGCGAGCTTGGCACGCGCGTATTGCGCAAGATCTCACTGCGCATCGTGCCGTTCATCATGCTGCTGTACTTCGTGGCCTTCATCGACCGCGTCAATATCGGCTTCGCCTCGCTGACCATGAACAAGGACATCGGCCTGTCGCCGACCGTCTATGGCTTCGGCGCCGGTATCTTCTTCTGGGGCTACTTCCTGTTCGAGGTACCCTCCAACATCATCCTGCACAAGATCGGCGCGCGGATCTGGATCGCGCGGGTGATGATCACCTGGGGCCTGGTCTCGGCGGCGATGGCGCTGGTGCAGGGCGCGACCAGCTTCTATGTGCTGCGCTTCCTGCTCGGCGCTGCGGAGGCCGGCTTCTTCCCCGGCATCATCCTCTATCTGTCCTACTGGTTCCCGGCGCGGCAGCGCGCCGCCGTCACCGCGCTGTTCATGGCGGCGGCGCCGCTCTCGACCGTGCTCGGCTCGCCGCTCTCAGGTGCGCTGCTGGAGATGGACGGAATGCTCGGCTTCAAGGGCTGGCAATGGCTGTTCGTGCTGGAGGCGGTGCCCGCCGTGCTGCTCGGCTTCGTCGTGCTGGGCTTCCTGACCGACCGGCCGGAGCAGGCCAGATGGCTTGCCGACGACGAGCGCGCCTGGCTGGTCAAGACCATGAAGGCCGAGACCGACGGCAAGGCCTCAACCGCCAGCCACAGCATCTGGCGCGGTCTCGCCGACCCGCGCGTGCTGGCGCTGGCGCTGGTCTATTTCGGCACCTCGGCCGGGCTCTACACACTTGGGGTGTGGGCGCCGCAGATCATCAAGGCGTTCGGCCTGTCGTCGATCCAGGTCGGCTTCCTCAACGCGGTACCGGCGACGGTTGCCGTGATCGCGATGGTGTTGTGGGCGCGGCATTCCGACCGTACCGGCGAGCGCACCTGGCACGTGGTGCTGGCCTGCCTGATAGCCGCGGCGGGACTTGCGCTTGCCGGGCTGTGGACCGGCCTTGCCGCCGTGATCGCGGCGCTGACGCTGGTCAATATCGGCATCTCCTCATCGAAGCCGCCGCTATGGAGCATGCCGACCATGTTCCTGTCGGGCTCGGCCGCCGCGGCCGGAATCGCCACCATCAACTCGATCGGCAATCTCGGCGGCTTCGTCGGGCCGGCGATGATCGGCTGGATCAAGGAACGCACCGGCAGTTTCGAGGGCGGCCTCTATTTCGTCGCCGGCCTCCTGGTGCTCTCGGCCGTGCTCACGCTGCTGCTGTCGCGCGCGCAGAGCGCGCCGGCACAATCCGAACCGCAACCCAATCCCGTGCGAACCCGCTAACCACTCATCCGGAGACAACCCATGCGTACCCATTCCATCGCCGCCATCCCCGCCGACGGCATCGGCCCCGAAGTGATCTCCGCGGGCGTCCGCGTGCTGGAGGCGCTGGCGAAGCGCAGCGGCGACATCAGCTTCAACGTCAAAACCTTCGACTGGGGCTCGGACTACTACAAGAAGCACGGCGTGATGATGCCGGCCGACGGGCTCGCGGAGCTGAAGAACTTCGACGCGATCTATTTCGGCGCGGTCGGCGCGCCCGATGTGCCCGACCACATCACGCTGTGGGGCCTTCGCCTGCCGATCTGCCAGGGCTTTGACCAGTACGCCAATGTGCGGCCGACCAAGATCCTGCCCGGCGTCGCCTCGCCGCTGCGCAATGTCGGCGTCGGCGATCTCGACTGGGTCATCGTGCGCGAGAATTCCGAGGGCGAATATGCCGGCATGGGCGGCCGCGCACACAAGGGCCTGCCGGAGGAAGTCGGCACCGAAGTCGCCGTCTTCACCCGCGTCGGCGTGACGCGGATCATGCGCTATGCGTTCCAGCTGGCGCAGTCGCGGCCGCGCAAATTCCTCACCGTGGTGACCAAGTCGAACGCGCAGCGCCACGGCATGGTGATGTGGGACGAGATCGCCGCCGAGGTGGCGAAGGACTTCCCCGACGTCACCTGGGACAAGATGCTGGTCGACGCCATGACGGTGCGGATGACGCTCAATCCGAGGAGCCTCGACACCATCGTCGCGACCAATCTGCACGCCGATATTCTCTCCGACCTTGCCGGCGCGCTGGCCGGCAGCCTCGGCGTCGCGCCGACCGGCAACATCGACCCGCAGCGCCGCTACCCCTCGATGTTCGAGCCGATCCACGGCTCGGCCTTCGACATCACCGGCAAGGGTATCGCCAACCCGGTCGCGACCTTCTGGACCGGTGCGCAGATGCTGGAGCATCTCGGCGAGAAGGACGCCGCGGCGCGCCTGATGGCGGCGGTGGAGAAGGTGTGCGCCGCCGGCGTGCTGACGCCCGACGTCGGCGGCAAGGCGACGACCAAGGAAGTCACCGACGCGGTGATCGACGCGATCCATGGGTCGAATGTGTGAGGGGGCGGTCGCTATCCGCGAACTCCGTCCGCCTCTCCCGCTTGCGGGGTCGAGACGAGCGAAGCTCGCTCTTAGGCCGGCGCGCAACGCGCGACGCGAAGCGTCGTCCGAAGCGCGGCGGGTGGGGGGCTCTCTCCACAGCGTGACTCGCGGAGAGAGCCCCCACCCCACCCTCCCCCGCAAGCGGGAGAGGGAGCCAGCCACCGTGGCTCACCTGACGAAGGATCTGGTGCACCTGCTTCCGGAATCCTGGATCGACCTCCACGCGGACAGTTTTACGCAACTCGCCGATATGCTCGTGCCGGCGTAGCGACGCAAGGGGCGACCCGGCCGAGAGTGCTCACCTCACGAAAACGTCCCCGCCTCCGCGCAATTCGTTAGCCGCGCCGGGACGCCGACGGCGGTGCAGCCGGCGGGCACATCCGTCGTGACAAGCGCGCCGGCGCCGATCCTGGCGAAATCGCCGATCGAGAGATGTCCGATCACGGTGGCGCCGGCGCTGAGCAGCACGCCGCGGCCGATCTTCGGCGCGCGGCGCGGATCATCCTGATGCCGCGCGATGGTGACGTTCTGCAAAATCGTGACCTCGTCGCCGACCGAGGCCAGCGCGCCGATGATGATGCCGGTGCCGTGATCGAGGAACACAGCGGTTCCGATCCGGGCCGACGGGTGAATGCTGATCTGCAACTGGTCCGCCGTCGCGCTTTGCATCATGAGCGCAAGGTCGGGGCGGTCCTCGCGCCACAGCCAGTTCGATACCCGCCAGGCTTGCAGCGCGACGAAGCCCTTGAAGTTGAGCAGCGGCGGCAGGAAGCCCGTGATCGCCGGATCACGGCGCACGATGGCTGTGAGATCGGTGGCCGCGGCATCGACCAGCGCGGGCTCGGCCGCATAGGCTTCGCGGGCCGCGCGCATAAACTGCGCACGATCCTCTTCCGCGCGGCCGATATGCCGGCCGATCAGAAAGGCGAGCGCGCCGCCGAGGTCACCCTGATCGAGGATGAAGGCGGCCGACGCCTCGAGGAAGGGATCAGCCGCGATCGCGGCTGCCGCTTCGCGCCGGATCGCAAGCCAGAGATCGCCAGCCGTCACAGTCACCGATCCCGCCATGGTCTTCACCTCATCGTCCGGATTCCCAAACGATAGAGTGGGCGTCACCGCCCCAAAATGCAAACCGCCCGCTTGCTCATCGCAAACGGGCGGCTCAGGGCCATCAGGTTCTATGGGGGCACATCGCCTGAGGGCTCAGTGCTTGCCTCGCACGATCAGCCCTGCGGCGGCTGGTCACTCGGCGGGGTCGGACGGGTCTTGTGCTGCGCCATGAAGGCGTCGAACTCTTCCTTGTCCTTGGCGTGACGCAGGCGATCGAGGAAGTTCTTGAACTCGACCTGCTCCTCCTCGAGACGGCGCAGCGTGTCCTGACGGTACTCGTCGAAGGCGCGGTTGCCGCTGGAGGGCGGACCGAAGCCGCCGAACGGGAAGCCGCGGCGCTCCATGCGGCTCTTCATCCGCTCCATCTTGTCCTGCATCCGCTCCATCTTGTTCTGCCAGCGATCCATGTCGTTGTGACTCCAACAGGCCATCTTTCTGCTCCCGAGTGTGAAAAAGAGAAGGGCGAGGCCGATCGGCCACCAGATCATGAAGCCGAGGATGATCCCGGCGATCTTCAGGGGATGCCACGGCGTCGCGTAGAAGTAGGGACGGTAGGGCTCTTCGACGGGGCCGCGCCAGCGATTGACATCAGCGGTGTAGGCCATTTCCTTCTCCATCACGGCATCACGCCGTTGTGAATGTAAATAACATTTACATAGGTAGCGGATCCCTTGGGAAAGTCAAGCAGCGCGGATGACGCACCCTTCGGATTATTTTTGGCTCTGCCGTTGAACCTTATTTCGGCTTGCCCCACGGACCGGCCGGCTTTTCGTCGGCTGCCGCGGTTCCAGGCCTGCGGTCGGTCGGGAAGCCCAGCCCGCGCAGATAGATCAGCACTTCGGCCTCGAGCAGGTCCTCCGGCGACATCGGCAGCTTGCGCCGCGCGGCATCGCCGCGGCCGAACAGCGAGGCGACGCCGTGCGACATCGCCCAGATGTGCAGCGCCATCATCATCGCCGGCGGACGCGGCATGCCGGGCGGCGCCAGTGCCGCGAGCCGTTCGGCAGCGGCGCGGATGATCGCAAAGGCGCGCTCGCTCGCGGCCATCAGGGTCGGATTGGAATCGACCGGCAGGCCGGATTCGAACATCGCCGAATAGAACGCGGGCTCCTCGCGGGCGAAGGCCAGATAGGCCTTGCCGACGCGCTCGAACGCCGTGACGGTGTCGGGGCGGCCGTCGTCCCAGGCCTGCGTCAGCAGCGATTCAAACTGCTCGAAGCCGCGTTGCGCGATGCTGGCGATCAACTCGTCACGGTCGCGGAAGTGGCGGTACGGCGCGGCGGGGCTGACGCCGGCCATCCGCGCGGCATCGGCGAAGGTGAAGCCGGCCGGCCCCTTCTTCGAGATCAGGTCGAGGGCGGCCTGCAGCAACGCCTCTTTGAGATTGCCGTGATGATAGCCGCGCTCGGCGCGGCCTTGGTCCTTGCGCCAGCTCATGTGAACGGCTTTTACATGAGCCGGCGGTAAAGGTCACTAGCGGGGCGGCGGCGCGTCAATCAAGATTAACGGACCAGTCAGTCGGGGGCTTCCGCGCAACGCCGTCAGGCGCGTTGCATGACTAGGCGGGGACGTAGGTCAACCTGATCGTTTTTTCGCCTATCCGGTCGCTTGCCACCAGGCGGAGCGGCGCGCGGGGCCCGACGAAGAATGGCTTGCCGCGCCCCAGCACGATGGGCCGGAGGTACAGTCGATACTCGTCAATCAGGCCAAGCTCGGTCAGAGTCCCCGCCAGGTCCGGCCCGGCGACTTCGATCTCCCCGTCGAGCCGGGCCTTCAGCCCGCGCACCGCCGCCTCAAGGTCCCCCTCGACCAGTGTCGCGTTGGGTCCGACGGATTTCAGCGAGCGCGACACGACCCACTTTGGCCGTCTCCGCCACACTGCCGCATAGTCGCGCTCCTCCGCATCCCAATCAGGAAGGTCGTCGTCCCAATAGCGCATCACCTCGTACATGCGCCGGCCATACAACATGCCGGCCACACCGCGCACCTGCTCGATGAAATGACGAAAGAGCCCGGTGTCCGGCACCATCGCCTGATGATCGACATAGCCGTCGAGCGACTGGTTCAGTCCGAAGACGAGCTTCGCCATGGCGCAAGACCTCCACTTCAGGGCTTTCAGATTTGCTCGGGCCGGCGTGACCTGACTCGCCAATCGCGAGCGGAGGCCTCTCCGCGAGTTACACAGTGGAGAGGGCCTCCATCCGCCGCGCTGCGCGCGACGACCTCCCCGCGCGCAAGCGGGAGAGGTTCAGGGAGCCCATGGCCGGAAACGATTGCCTATCGCCCGGGGATCGGCAGCACCGGCATGATTTCCACGGCTTCGCCCGGGAAGATCGAAAAATGCGGGTGGTTCTCGAACAGCTTTGCCGCCGCTTCATGCGAGGGCGCGCGCACCACGGTGAAGCCGGTCATCAGATTGGCGATGTCGGTGACGCCGCCCTGCCCGACCTTCTTGGTCTTGCCGAGCGGTCCGCCCATCTCGACGATCACGTCATGGTGCTTCTCGACCCAGGCGCCCCAGGCCGCCATGCCCTGCTGCTCCTTGGCGCGCCGTTCGGCCTCGGGCAGCGCGTTCCAGGCGGCCATGCGCGAGCCGGTGCTGCCGCCACCGAGATAGACGGCGAGGAAGGTGTTGGTGCTCATCTTGCGTCTCCATTGTAGTCGTTGCTGGTTTGACGATCGTTTGCTGGCGCGATGACGCCGTGCGGCGGCATCGCTACGTGTTGCAAGGCCGGATCATGCGGTGTCAGCGCAGCGCCTTGCCCCAGCCGCCCTGCGGATGCTCGAAGGTCGCGGCGGCCTGCTGCACCTCCTCGGAGAAATCGGCCATCTCCTGCACCTGGCGGATCTCGATCATCTCGTTCGCGGTGGCCGGGCATTTCCTGGCCCATTCGATTGCCTCGGCGCGCGAGGCGACCTCGATCATCCAGAAGCCGCCGATCACTTCCTTGGCCTCGGTGAACGGGCCGTCGATCACGACCGGCATGCCGGTGTCGAACTTGACGCGCGCACCTGCAGCCGGCGGATGCAGGCCTTCCAGCGTGATCAGCACGCCGGCGTCCTTCAGCGCCTGATTGTACCGCATCATCGCGGCGACCCGTTCGGGGTCGAGCTCGAGCTTGGCCGGCGCGGACTCGTAGCCGAGCGGGATCATCAGCATCATGAAACGCATTGGTCGGATTTCCTTGCCTGTTGAATCACTCGCAATCTTCACCCTCGTCATGCCGGGAAGCCCCACACGGCGCCGGCCCGGAATCCACGACTTGCGACGGAGATCATGTATTCGGAGCGCATCGCCGGCGCGATATCGCGGAATGACGTCGGGTGTCATTTCCTGCCCACCTGTGCGCGCAGGCGCTCTCCCCGCTCGCGCAGCTCGGGCGTCAGCGCCTCGCCGAAATCCTCCGCGGCAAACACCTGGCGGATTTCGATCTCGGAGCCGACGTCGAACGGCGCGCGCTTCATCCAGTCGATCGCTTCATCGAGCGACTTGGTCTCGATCAGCCAGAAGCCGCAGACGAGATCGCCGGTCAGGCTGAACGGTCCGTGGCTCACGGTGCTCTGCCCGCCGGCATATTTGACCCGCGCGCCCTTGTTGGTCGGGTGCAGGCCCTCGCCGGCCTGCATGACGCCGGCCTTGACCATCTCCTCGTTGAACTTGCCCATCGCGGCGAGCAGTTCGGTGCTCGGCATCACGCCGGCCTCGGTATCCCTGCTCGCCTTCACGATCACCATGAACTTCATCGTCCTGCTCCGTTGTCTTGTTCAGCTGCTTTGCCGGTATCTCCGGTGCTCGTCTCAAGGACGACGCGGGGCTTGCCACGCCGACAGGGTTTGCGAAATTATTTCGGAGGTCATTGCATCGCGCGCCACAGCCCTCAGCGTTCTTGCCTGACGAGCTCTCCGTCCTGGTGCGACGGGCCGAAATAGACGTCGATGCGCGACACCTTGTCGCCGTCGAACACGAAGAACTCGGTGTTGCGAAAGCTCTTGCCGTCGCGCGCGACGCAGCGATAGGTGACGAAGGCCTCGACGCCGTCGACCATGATGCGCTCGATCTCGTGGCGGCCGATCCAGCCGGAGTCGCGCCAGCACTCGGCGAAATAGGTCGGCTTGTCGATGTTCTCGCCATAGGGCGTCGAGAAGCGGAAATCCTCCGCGAACGCCGCCTCGACACTCGCGCGGTCATCGGCGAGGTAGGCGGCGAAAAGGGAGCGGATGATCTCCGCCCTGTTGCCAGCTGCAGCCATGTCGTCTCCCACACGTATTGCCCGGGCCTCCGGAGCGGCCAGCGCTCCGGAAACCCGGGCCTCAGGGAGATGACGAGCGAGACGGCGCGAAAGCGACATCACGCCACAATTTATTTTTGGAACCGGATCGGAGGCCGGCTTGCTTCAGGTTTCCTGCGGGAACATGCCGAAATAGGGCTCGGCCTCCTTCAGGACGCGCGCGAAGGACGGCCGCGCCATCAGCCGCTCGAGATAGACGGCCAGTTGCCGATGGCCATCTCCGAACGGCTCGACCTTGTTGCCGTAGAACATCGTCGGCGCGGCCGCGCAATCGGCCAACGAGAAATGCTCGCCCATCATCCAGCCGCCCTGCGCGCGTTGCTGATCAAGGATCAGTTGCTGATCGAGGATCGCATAGGAGGTGCGGAGCTGCGCCCGCGCCTCGGCGACGCCATGGGGGTCCTTGCGATCGGCAGGCCGCAGGCGGTCGCCGACCACCTTCTGCATTGGCAGATGGACATAGAGATCGAGAAAGCGGTCGCGCAGCCGGGTCTGCAGCGCGAGGTCCGGATCCTCGGGGATCAGCCTGACGGCACCGGGATAATGCCGGTCGAGATATTCGATGACGATGCTCGATTCGGGCACCGTCTCGCCCCGCGTCTCGTCGCGGAGCACGGGAAAACGGCCGATCGGCGATAGCGCGAGCAGCGCCGCGCGCTCGGCGGGATCGCCGAGATTGACCTTGTTCGGCTTGAACGGCGTGCCGTTCTCGTAGAGCGCAATCAGCGCCTTCCAGCAGAACGAGGACAGCGGGTGGTAATGCAGGGTGAGCGACATCGGAACTCCATCATGGAACCAGTGCCCGGAGGACGAATCGGAGGCCGCCCGGCCGACATCTCGTGCCACGATTATTTTGCGATCGCGGTGAGCAGATACTCGAACCTCGACGCGCCTTCGTCGAGGACGCGAATCAGAGAGCGAGATCGATCGGCGAAGCGGCCGGTAATATCAAACTTCGTAATAGGCCTATCAGCGCTGCTGAAGTGAACGCGTTGCGATCATCCGCATCAGACCAAAGTCGTCCTCGATTTTCGCCCGTAAGATTACGGTGAACATCGCATGCAGATACGGATGATAACGTGCATACTGAAAAAATACGCCGCAAGTTGAAATAGATGCGCGGGTGCATCGGCGCATTGTGCAGTTCGTGCCAGGCGCGCGCGAGCAGCAGGCTTTACCGATGCTAAACGGCTCGCTGCAACCTTTCCGTGAGTTGCCGCGATCCGCTTTTCCCTATCCCTTTCATTTGGACCTTCACGGAGCCCTGATGTTCAGTTTCAGCAACAAGGCCAAGATCGAGAATGCGCTGGCGCAGACTGCCGCGATCGGCAAGTCGCAGGCGGTGATCGAGTTCAAGCTCGACGGCACCATCGTCGACGCCAACGAGAACTTCCTGAATGCGATGGGCTACACGCTCGACGAGATCAAGGGCAAGCACCACAGCATGTTCGTCGATCCGGCCATTCGCGACAGTCAGGACTATCGCGCGTTCTGGGCCAACCTGAACCGCGGCGAGTTTCAGGCCGCGCAATACAGGCGCATCGGCAAGGGCGGCCGCGAGATCTGGATCCAGGCCTCTTACAACCCGATCCTGGACAAAAGTGGCAAGCCGGTCGGCGTGATCAAGTTCGCCACCGACATCACGGCGCAGAAGATTCACAGCATGGAGGAGGCCGGCAAGATCGCCGCGATCGGCCGGGCGCAGGCGGTGATCGAGTTCAACATGGACGGCACCATCGTCAATGCCAACGAGAATTTTCTAAGCGCGCTCGGCTACTCGCTCGCCGAGATCCAGGGCAAGCACCACAGCATGTTCGTGCCGCCGGCCGACCGCGACAGCGCGGCCTATCGCGACTTCTGGGCACGGCTGAACCGGGGCACGTTCGAGGCCGGCGAATTCAAGCGGCTCAGCAAGGGCGGCAAGGAAATCTGGATCCTCGCCACCTACAACCCGATCCTCGACGACCGCGGCAAGCCGTTCAAGGTCGTCAAGTTCGCCACCGACGTCACCCAGCAGAAGGTGAAAACCGCCGACAATGACGGCCAGATCGATGCGATCGGCAAGTCGCAGGCGGTGATCGAGTTCAACATGGACGGCACGATCCGCACCGCGAACCCGAACTTCCTCGCCGCGATGGGCTATTCGCTTGCCGACATCCAGGGCAAGCATCACAGCATGTTTGTCGAGCCCGCTGAGGCGAGCGCGGCCGGCTACCGCGAGTTCTGGGGGGCGCTGAACCGCGGCGAATTTCAGGCCGCCGAATACAAGCGCATCGCCAAGGGCGGCCGCGAGATCTGGATCCAGGCCTCCTACAACCCGATCCTCGATCTCAACGGCAAGCCCTACAAGGTGGTGAAGTACGCCACCGACATCACCGCGCAGGCGATCGGCCGCAAGAAGGCAGACAGCGCGCGCGGCCTGATCGAGGCGGTCGCCGCCGGCAGCGAGGAGATGAGCGCCTCGATCCGCGAGATCTCGGAAACCATGACCAAGTCGAAGCAGAACGCCGCGGTCGCCACCGGCCGGGTCGAGGCTGCCGACGGACAGGCGCAGAAGCTCAATGCCGCAGCTCAGGCGATGAGCGGCATCGTCGAGATGATCTCGAGCATCACCGGGCAGATCAACCTGCTGGCGCTCAACGCCACGATCGAGTCGGCGCGCGCCGGCGAAGCCGGCCGCGGCTTCGCGGTGGTCGCCTCCGAGGTGAAGAGCCTCGCCAATCAGGCCAAGCAGGCGACCGACACGATCTCCTCTGAAATCGACGCGCTGAACTCGATCGCCGCCGAAGTGGTGAGCTCGCTGTCCGAGATCAAGGCGGCGATCGCCGGCGTCAACGAATACATCACCTCCACCGCCGCCGCGGTCGAGGAGCAGAGCATCGTGACGCAGGACATGTCCACCAACATGCAGCGCGCCTCTGCCGAACTCGCAGCGTAAGCCACGGTGCGATCCTCGAAGGATGGGCGGCCCCGGCTGGGGGCCGTGCATCCTTCGAGACGCGCGGCTTTGCGGGCTCTTCAGGATGACGGCGAGAGGGTCGGGCGTGCAGTCGGAAGCCGATACTCCACACTCCCCGGCTGGTGGCCGTACACCCTTCGAGGCTCGCTGCGCTCGCGCCTCAGGGTGACGGAGAGAGAGCATGCCGCGTGTCGCCGTCGGGTTGACACGTCGGAGTAAAGGTCGCAGACGGTCGGGACTTCCTGCCCGAACCGATGGACCATCCGATGAATTCCGCCTCCCCCAAAGTCGCACTCGTGACCGGCGCCGCGCGTGGCATCGGGCTTGCCGCGGCGAAACGCTTTCTCGCCGACGGCTGGCGCGTCGCGCTGCTCGATATCGAGGGCGAATTGCTGCGCGCGGCGGTCGCGGCGCTGAGACAGCCCGACGACACGCTGGCGCTCACCTGCGACGTATCGGATGCCGCTAGTGTGGCAGCCGCGATCTCTGCGATCACCGACCGGTTCGGCCGGCTCGACGCGCTGGTCAACAATGCCGGCATTGCCGTGTTCACGCCGGTGCTGGAGACTTCGGACGCCGACTGGAGCCGGATCATGGCGGTCAACCTCACCGGCCCGTTCTTGTGCACCAAGGCGGCCGCGCCGATAATGCGCGAGCATGGCGGCGGCGCGATCGTCAACATCACCTCGATCTCGGCGGTGCGCGCCTCGACGCTGCGCTCGGCCTACGGCACCAGCAAGGCCGGCCTCGCGCATCTCACCAAGCAGCTCGCGGTCGAGCTCGCCTCGCTCGGCATCCGCGTCAACGGCGTGGCGCCCGGCCCGGTCGAGACCGCGATGGCCAAGGCCGTCCACACGCCGGAGATCCGCGCCGACTATCATGACGCCATCCCGCTCAACCGCTATGGGCTGGAGGAGGAGCTGGCGGAAGCGATCTTCTTCCTGTGCTCGGATCGCGCCAGCTACATCACCGGACAGATCCTCGCCGTCGACGGCGGCTTCGACGCCGCCGGCATCGGCCTGCCGACCCTGCGCGGCGCGCGACGGAATGGCTGAGGACACGCAAGTCCTCCCGTCATTGCGAGCGAAGCGAAGCAGTCCATCGCCCCTCGCAATGACAGAACCGACGCTACGCGCTCAATCTATCACCGTCACCCCCGCGCAAAGGCTTCGCCTTTGTCGCTGGGGTGGCTGCTTCTTCAGCGGCCCTCGAAGGGTCGACGGCCCGGCTGGTGGCCGATTCATCCTTCGAGGCTCGCCCAGCGGCGCAATTGCGCCGCAAGGCTCGCACCTCAGGATGACGGAACTAACATTAGCGCAATTGTCTTAGCGTCCGTTCACAGCGACCACGCGCCACGCGCCAGCCAGCCGGTCGATCCGCGTCAATGACAGCGGATCGATGACGAAGCGCAGCGCGAGCTCCGGCGCGAGCTCGAGCGCGATCGCCAGGATCGCGCGGATGGTGCCGGAATGCACGACCAGCACGACGTCGCCGGCCGGCAGGCGCGCGAGCCCTGCCCGCGCTCGCACGATCTGATCGGCAAAGCTTTCGCCGCCCGGCGGCCGGTTGTTGCCCGGCGATTGCCAGAACGCGCGATAGGCCGCGCCGAGCTCGGCTTCGATCTCGCTGTGGCGCCGGCCGGTCCAGTCGCCAAAATCCTGCTCGCGAAAGGCGTGGTCCTCCGCTGCCGTCAGGCCGAGCTTTGCGGCGGTCTCGCGGGTGCGCCGCGCCGGACTGCACACCGCGAGAGCGTGAGCCGGCAGCCGCGCCTGCAACGACGCGAATGCCGCGGCATCGCTGAGGTCCGCGGGCGCATCCGGGGCATGGATCACGCCGCGCGGGCCGTCGACCGGCGCGTGGCGGATCAGCCAAAGACGCGTTTCACTGTCCATCGACGCCCTAACCTAACCGCGCCGCAAGCAGCACCAGGATCGCGGTCTCCGCGACCTGCTCGGCGCCGCCGAGCACATCGCCGGTCTGGCCGCCGATTTGCCGCTTTGCCACGAGCACCATGATCAGTGCGCTCGCACCGGCCACGATCGCCGCCAGCAGCGCGCTGCCGAACGGCAAGGCGAGGACTGCGATCAGCAGCGCCAGGCCAGCCGCGACCACGGCAATTGTCCCATCGGGCCTACCGGCATTGGCGGCGAGCCCGTCCTTGCGCGCATAGGGCAGGCTGATCGCGATCCATGGCAGCACGCCGCGGCCCAGCGCGTGCGCAGATATCAGGCTCTGCACAACGAGACCATTCGGAATTGCCGCGAGAGCCGCGAGCTTGGCGGCAAAGCTCACCACCAGCGCCAGCGCGCCATAGGTGCCGAGCCGGCTGTCGCGCATGATCTCGAGCTTGGCCGCGACATCGCGGCCGCCGCCGAACCCGTCGGCAACATCGGCGAGCCCGTCCTCATGCAGCGCGCCGGTGAGCAGCGCACCGCCGCCGAGCGCGAGCGCGGCGGTGGCCAGATCCGGCACACCGATCGCCCGCAGCAGCAGGCAAAACAGGCCGATCGCCGCCCCGATGGCGGCCCCGACCAGGGGAAACAGCCGCTGCGCCCGGGCAAAGCTCTCCGGCCGCGCGCCGTCCGGATGCGGCATCGGCAAGCGGGTCAGGAAGGCGGTGGCGGTCCTGAGTTCGTCGAGCCATTGATTCATGGTGAAGGCCTGGAAATTGGGCTAAAGCGCGACGAGATCGGGCTCGATCTCATCGCGCTTTAGCTTCCTGTTAGGGCATGATCTCCGCGCAAATGCTACGCATTTGTCGCGAGGAAAACCGCTTCACACTTTTCCGGATCATGCATTAGCTTGCGGCCCGCTCGACGAGGGAATCGCATGCAGTTCAGTACTCTAGACGACATCCGCGGCTTTTGTCGCGACCTGCCGCAGGGCGACGAGGCCAGTGCCGCGGCCGCCACGCAGCGTCAGCAGAACCTGACCAAGCCGCCGGGAAGCCTCGGCCGCCTGGAAGAGGTTGCGATCTGGCTGGCGCGCTGGCAGCGGCGCGAGATGCCCCGGCTCGATCACGTCACCATCGCCGTGTTCGCCGGCAATCACGGCATCGCCGAGCGCGGCGTTTCAGCCTATCCCTCCGAGGTCACCGCGCAGATGGTGGCGAACTTCGCCGCCGGCGGCGCTGCGATCAACCAGATCGCCAAGCTTGCCGGTGCCGAGCTGCGCGTCGAGCCGCTCGAGCTGGCGCGCCCGACCCGCGACTTCACGACCGGGCCGGCGATGGACGCCGCCGATTTCCTGGTCGCGCTCGATACCGGCTGGCGCACGGTGCCCGAGCAATGCGATTTGCTCGTGGTCGGCGAGATGGGCATCGCCAACACCACGGTCGCCGCGACGCTGTGCGCCGCGTTGATGGGCGGGCGCGGCGTACGCTGGGCCGGCCGCGGCACCGGCGTCGACGATGCCGGGCTGATACGCAAGCGCACCACGATCGATGCGGCGCTCAAGCTGCATCGCGGCGTGATCGACGATCCGCTCGTCACCGCGATGTCGCTCGGCGGACGCGAGCTCGCGGCGATCGCGGGCGCCGTGCTGGCGGCGCGCGCACGCTGCATTCCGGTGCTGCTCGACGGCTTCGTGGCGACAGCCGCGGTGCTGCCGCTGGCGCGGCTTCAACCCGACGGCCTCGCGCATTGCCGCGCCGGACATGTGTCGGCCGAACTCGGCCACCGCGAATTGCTGCGCGAGCTCGAACTCGCCCCCTTGCTCGATCTTAACATGCGGCTCGGCGAAGGCTCCGGCGCGGGGGTTGCGATCCTTTTGTTGCGCGCGGCGCTCGCCTGTCATGGCGGCATGGCGACCTTTGCCGAGGCCGGCGTCTCCGGCGCGGGCTGAGGCTCTCGGGAGAGCCGGAGGGTTCCCTCAAAAAGCCGGTGCATAGCGTCGGCACGGGCCGCAATCTTCGCGTGCGCAGCATGACCTCTACGCGCTTAAGGCCTAACCTTCGCGGCGGTGAGACGCCGACCGGCGTCTCAGCCGTGCTGAACCAGATACCGGGGAGAAATCACCTCATGTCGGGCGTTCTCATCAATCTGATCATTCAAGTCATCAGCGGAGCCGTCGGCGGCAATGTCGCGGCGGGAGCGGCCAAGAACATCGATCTCGGCACGCTCGGTAACACCATCGCAGGCGCCATCGGCGGCGGCGCAGGCGGACAGCTTCTGGGCATGCTGATCCCCCTGCTCGCCAATTCCGGCGCGACGCCTGATATCGGCAGCATCATCGGCCAGGTCGCGGGCGGCGGCGTTGCCGGCGCCGTGCTCACTGCGATCGTGGGGGCGCTCAAGAACCGCGCGGCCTGAGCCACCTGCTGTCGCGACCGGGACATCGGTCTTGACGATGCCCTATTCCGGCGCGAGCCTTGCGGCTTCAGATGCGGCGGCACCTCGATCGCATCGTGGCAGGGATTGCGCGCATGAAAATACTTGTCGCGGCGGCAGCTCTCTGCGCAACGGTTAGCTGCGCGCAAGCCGATGTTCGTATCCTCGCCAGCCCCGGCGGGCAGGTCGGCCCGTTCATCGAACTGTTCGACAAGGTGCGCGAATCGGGCGAGCGCGTCGTGATCGACGGGCCCTGCCTGTCGGCCTGCACATTGGTGCTCTCGATGGTGCCGGGCGACCGCATCTGCGTGACGCGGCGCGCCGTGCTCGGCTTCCACGCCGCGCGCTCGATTGACCGGCGCGGCCGCACCTATGCAGAGCCGGAAGCGTCCGTGGCGGTGCTGCAAGCCTATCCGGCACCGGTGCGCGGCTGGATCGTCCGCCGCGGCGGCCTGACCTCGCGCCTGCTATTGCTGCGCGGCCGCGAGCTCGCGGCGATTTATCCGCGGTGCAGGTAGCGGCGTGGATTGCGTCTTTCTTGACCCGCCGACGCTACCGGACCGTCATCCTGAGGTGCGAGCCCTTGCGAGCCTCGAAGGATGAACGGCCCCGCCGGTGGCCGTCGATCCTTCGAGGGCCGCTGAAGAAGCGGCCACCTCCAGCGACAACGGCGGAGCCGTTGCGCGGGGATGACGGGGCAATCAGGCTGCTCGGGGTTACATCCCCTGCGGGCAGTTCACCATCCAGGGGATGCCGAACTGATCGACGCACATGCCGAAGCCGTTGGAGAAGAAGGTCTTGCCGAACGGCATCGTCACCGTGCCGCCCTCGGACAGCGCCTTGAAGCGGCGTTCGGCCTCCGCGGGATCCTCGACCTGCAACGCGACGTGAAAACCCTGCGGCTTCTGGAAGTGGCCGGGCGGGGCGTCGGACGCCATGATGATCTCGCCGTCGATCGTGAGGCGGGCGTGCATGATCTTGTCTTTCCAGCCGGGCGGCGTCTGCATCTCCGCACTGCCCTCGCCGTAGGGGAAGGTGTCCTCGATCCGGGCGCCGAGAACCTTCTCGTAGAATTTCAGCGCGGCGCCGCAATTGCCGTCGTAGGAGAGATAGGGGTTGACCTGCATCGCATGCTCCCTTGGGTCATTCGAGCCTCGTCCCGATGGTATCGGAACGAAGGCTCTGGATTGTTATCTTGACACGTTTTCTTGACGCGAACCGGTAACCACTTCGCGCGAAAACGCGCTACTTTTCAGTCAGCTTCTTCAGATTGGCGAGACCGACCTCGAAATCCCTGCCGATCATGCGATCCAGGTTCATGAACACCTGCATCACCTTCGACATGAAGACGGCCGGACCATACATGGTCCATGTGACGCTGGTCGCATCTCCCTGCGGCAGCATTGTGAACTCGGCGGTGTTGTGGCCTTCGAACGGCTTGATGAAGTCGAGCTTGATGACGATCTTCGACGGCGCGGAGGATTGCAGGATCTCCATGCGGCCGGCGCCGACATTCTTGTTGCCGTCCCAGGCGTAGACCGCACCCTGCCCGCGCCCGGCGCCGCCATAGATCCGCTTCATGGCCGGATCCCGGTTCTCGTAGGGCGACCAGAGCGTCCACTGATGGAAATCGTCGACCAATGGAAAGATCCGCTCGGCCGGCGCGTTGATGCTGATCGCACGCGTGACGCGGAGCGTGCCCGGCTTGGTCGCCGCGAGGACGAGGATGACGGCGATCGCGACGCCGAGGACAATCGCGATGATGGCAATGGTCTCGAACATGACGGGCTCCACAGGGATCGATTGAAGAAAAATTCAGCGGCGAAACGGAAGCAGCGCGCGCAGATTGCCGTCGCGCAGATAGAGCCCACCCCACAACATCAGGCCGAGATAGAGCCCGAACAGCGTGTGGGTGAACAGCGGGCTGCCGATCCGCACATGTGATGCGATCGCGCCGCCGAGATAGCCGGTGAGCAGGATCGCGCCGAGGATCGAGGTCGGCGGCACCGAGTAGAGCAGCGTGCAGACGATGGTGATGATGCCGAGGCTGCGCGCCAGCGCATCGCTCGCGCCGAAGCCCATCCTGTCCATGGTCTCGGTGACGACCGACAACGGCACCAGCTTGATCGCGCCGTCGAACAGCAGGAACAGGACGACCACGCCGCTCATGACGCGTCCGGTGATGCGGGCGGGCTTTGAGACTTCGGTGTCGACGATCGTCGGCATGACAGGCTCCGTAACGCTTGGTGATGCTCTCTGCCTTCATGACGAACGGCGGAATGCGTGGCCGACAACCCCGGTGAAGATTTTTGCATGTCGTCGCAACGCATGATCGAGGCTCCCGGTGCGGGAGCTCGAGTCACGAGCATCCGGCCAGATCCAAAGAGGTTTGCCCCTTCAACGGGGTCGGCCCCGCGGCCCCTCGCCCTCAGTCACCTTGCGTGAAAAAGGCTTCCTCGCTGGGCAGCGAAGGCGGCCCGTGAGCCGCCCCTTTGACCGCCGCGAACGCATCGGCAAGAAACAGAGACTTGGCGCTCTCCCTGGCGAGTTGTTCGATGCGGGACTGCAACTCCCTGACCTTCTGAGAGTTGCTTTCGGCCAGGTTGGTTTTTTCCGATGGGTCTTGCGGGATATTGTACAGCTCGATCGCCGAAGGAAGCGGCGTCCGCCAGATCAGCTTCCAGTCACCTGCGCGCACACCGCCGCGGAATGGCTCGATGTTGTAGACCACCTCCTGCCTGGGCGAGGGGGCGCCTTTGCTGACGGTGGCCCAGACGTCCAGCCCATCAAGCGGCTTTCCCTTGCCTGGCTTGGCGAGGTTGGCGCCGGCGAGGCCGGCGAGCGTCGGGAACATGTCGACGACGTGCATCATCCCCCTCACCTCGCCGGCGCTGATTTGCCCGGGCCAGTTCGCGAACGCGGCGACGCGCGTCCCGCCTTCGTACAACATGCCTTTTCCGCCGCGGTAAGGACCGTTGTCGGCCGGCAGCTTCAGCTTCGACACGTCGGCATCCCCGGCAAGGAGCGCGGTCTGGTTGCCGCCATTGTCGCTCATGAAGACGATCAAGGTGTCCTCGCGCATCTTCTTCCGTTCGAGCGCGGAGACCAGCTTGCCGATCTCGTCGTCCATGCACGTGATCATGGCGGCGTAGGTGCGTCTCGTCGGATCTTCGATGTGACGGTACCTGTCGATGTATTCCTTCGGAGCCTGGTAGGGCGAGTGCGGAGCGGTAAAGGCTAGATACAGAAACAGCGGTGTCTTTGGATCATGGGCGTCGATTTGCGCGACGGCATCCGCGCCCCACAATTGAGTGACGTAGCCCGGCTCGTTCACCGGCTTGTCGTTGCGATACCAGTCGCGCACATTTGCCGATGAATGGGTGAAGTAATCGACCTCGCCCACCATCGATCCATAGTGGTAATCAAACCCGCGTTGACGCGGCCAGAACTTGCGGTCGGCGTGCCCAAGATGCCACTTGCCGACCATGGCGGTCCTGTAGCCCGCTTCCTTGAGCGCCTGCGGCAGCAGCCATTCATCGGTTGGCAAGCCGTATTTGGCGGGCGTCGGAATGACCAGGGTTTGCAAGCCGTAGCGGCACGGATAGCGGCCGGTCATCAATGCTGCGCGGGTTGGGGTGCACATCGGCTGGACGTAGAATTGCTCGAGCCGGGCCCCGTCCTGCGCAAGCTTGTCGATATTTGGGGTCTTGATGTCGGAGCCGTGAAATCCGACGTCCTTCCATCCGAGATCGTCCGCGACGATGTAAACGATGTGCGGGCGCGGCGCGGTCGATTGCGCGGCGGCAGACGTGGGGTTCGCAGGCGCAATTGAGGCCAACGCAAGCATGGCCAGGACCGAGCTGCCGTTCAACAGGAGATCGCGGCGATTTATTTGGCGATTGCCTTGCGCTGAATGCACCGATTTATCGAGCGGGCGATCAATCATTTCATTCTCCGGGCAATGGTTTTGTGTGCAATTCACGCAGGCTACTGCGGAGGTGCGCCGCAGGGAAGCAGGCAATGGCAGCAGCGGCGGCGTTTCGATGCCGGGCGGCAATCGGGGCTTCGAGGGAAGCATCGCTTTCGGGGAGGAAGCGATACGGGCTCAGGGCCGCACATGACGGCCGCGCGACAGCCTGACGACTATTTCCCCGCCTTCGCGTTGCGCGGCTGGCTGTCGCGCATCAGGCGGTCGATATGCATGCGGATGTGGGCGGCTTCGGCGGTGGTGTTGGCGAGCGCGATGGCGCGGTCGAAGGCGATGCGGGCCTCCTCGTTGCGGCCGAGCTGCATCAGGAAGGCGCCGCGCACGCCGAAATAATGGAAGTAGTTGGCAAGCCGCGGCGCCAGGGGCTCGATCATCTCGAGCGCGGCTTCCGGCCCCTTCACCTTGGAAACCGCAACGGCGCGGTTGAGCGTGATCACCGGCGACGGCTGCATGACCTCGAGCGCGCCGTACAGCAGATCGATCTGGGTCCAGTCGGTATCCTCGGGCTTCTCCGCACGGGCGTGCAGCGCTGCAATCGCCGCCTGCACCTGATAGGGACCGCTGCGGCGGTGGCGCATCGCCTTGTCGATCAGCGCGAGGCCCTCGGCGATCTGCTTCTGATTCCACAGGCTGCGGTCCTGGTCGTCGAGCAGGATCACCTGGCCGTCGGCGTCGAAGCGCGCCTCGGCGCGGGCGTGCTGCAGCAACAGCAGCGCGGTGAGCCCCATGATTTCGGGCTCGCTCTGGAACAGCCGCAGCAGCAGGCGGGCGAGGCGAATCGCCTCCTCGCACAGCGGCGCGCGGATTTCGGCGGTGTCGCCGCTCGCCGAATAGCCCTCGTTGAAGATCAGATAGATCATCGCCGCGACCGAGGCGAGCCGCTCGCTGCGCTCGACCGCACCCGGCGTCTCGAACGGCACGTTGGCATCGGCGACGCGCGCCTTGGCCCGCGTGATGCGCTGCTCCATCGCCGCTTCCGAGACCAGGAAGGCGCGCGCGATCTGCTTCACCGTGAGACCTGAGACGATGCGCAGCGCGAGCGCGATCTGCTGCGTCGCCGGCAGATCCTTGTGACAGCAGATGAAGAGCAGCCGCAGGATGTCGTCGCGGTAGTGCGAGCCGTCGAGCCGCTCGGCGATCTCGTCCTCGGCGTCGTCGAGGTCGGAGATCGCCTGGTCGTCGTCGGGCAGCGGCTGCTGCTTCTTGTTGCGGCGGACCTCGTCGATCGCGACGTTGCGGCCGACCATGATCAGCCACGCCGCGGGATCGCGCGGCGGGCCGTTCTGCGGCCAGCTCTTCAGCGCCCGCAGGCAGGCGTTCTGGAACGCCTCCTCGGCGGTGTCGAGATTGCGGAAGTAGCGCAGCAGGGCGCCGACCGCCTGGGGACGCGCGGACGTCAACGCAGCATCGATCCAGGCGGTGTCGGTCACGCTCACGCCTTGGTACCCCCCTGATTGAAGTAGCCGACCGGGCGGATCTCATAGGTGCCGCCGGGATTGGCCTCGCCGAGGTCGCGCGCGATGTCCAGCACCTCGTCGAGGTTCTTGCCCTCGACCAGATAGAAGCCGAGCAGCTGCTCCTTGGTTTCGGCGAACGGGCCGTCCAGCACCAGCGGCGGATTTTCCTTGCGCAGCGTGGTCGCCGCGGTGGTCGGCAACAGCCGCGCCACCGGGCCGAGCTTGCCCTGCTTGGCGAGTTTGTCCTGCACGACGGACAGTTTCTGCATGACGGAGGCGTCGTGTTCCTTGCTCCAGGAACCGACCATGTCTTCGTCATGATAGCAGAGGATGGCGTACAGCATCGAAAAGGCATCTCCGTTCATTGCAAGAACGAACGATTATGCCCGCTGCCGACAGGGGGCGCGAAAGAAATTTAGGTTCCGGATGCCGGCGATGGATTTTGATCGAGGCTCCATCACGAGCTTCGACAAACTGGACCTCAGCCGCGGCGACGGCATGTCAGGACGTCGCCGCGACGATGAACGTGCGGTTACCAATAAGCGCCGTAGCGGGCGGCGATCCGGCGCGCCTCGGCTTCATCGCTCTCGCGATGGCGGACGTGGCTCCTCGTCACCGGACGGGACGCCTGCTGCCGCGGGGACTCCACGGGTTGCGCCTGGGCCTGTGATGGGGCCCGCTGGGCCTCGCCCTGCGCTGGAGCAACGGCCGGTTGCGCCTGCGCCGGCGCATCAGCGTTTGCGAGCACGAAGCCTCGGCTTTGATCGGCGTGGGCCGTGGCGCCGGCAGCGAGGATGAAAGCCGACATCAGGATCAGTTTGCGCATGGAAGTTCTCCCCTGTTGATGGCAGGAGATGAGTGCGGGCTCGACCCGTTATGTGACATACATCACATTGATGTTGGAGGTATCGGGATGGGTAAGGGCGCACTCGCGCTGCTGATCAATGGCGGCTCGGAAAACTGGTCGTCGGCGCGCTGGAAGGCGCGGTTCGACGCGGTCTGCCCGGACCGCCGCGTGGTGCTGCTGCCGGACGGCGCGCTCGATCCCGCCGAGGTGCATTACGCCGCGGTGTGGAAGCCGAGGCCGGGCGAGCTCGCGGCGTTCAAGAACCTGCGCGTCATCTTCAATCTCGGCGCCGGGGTCGACGCGTTGATGGCCGATCGCTCGCTGCCGGATGTGCCGCTGGTGCGGGTCGCGGTCTCCGATCTCACCGACCGCATGACCGAATATGTCGTGCTGCATGTACTGATGCATCACCGCCAGGAGCTCTATTTGCGCGAGTCGCAGCGGGTGAAGCGCTGGGCTCCGGACTATCAATGGGCGGCGAGCGCGATCACCGTCGGCGTGATGGGGCTCGGCACGCTCGGCGCCGCCTCGGCGCAGGCACTGCGCGCGCTCGGCTTTCGCGTCGTCGGCTGGAGCCGCAGCGAGAAGCGGATCGACGGCATCGCCTGCTATCACGGCGCGGACGGGCTCGACGCATTCCTGCGCGAGACCAACATCATGGTCTGCCTGCTGCCGCTGACGCCGGACACAAGGCATGTGCTGAACCGCGACGCGTTCGCGAAGCTGAACCGCGAGAGCCCGCTCGGCGCGCCCGTCATCATCAATGCCGGCCGCGGCGGCTTGCAGAACGAGGCCGACATCCTGCGCGCGCTCGATGACGGCACGTTGGGCGCCGCCTCGCTCGACGTCTTCGAGACCGAGCCGCTGCCCGAGGCGAGCCCGTTCTGGACCCACCCGAAGGTGGTGCTGACGCCGCACAACGCCGCCGACACCGACGCCGACGAGATCTCGAAATACGTCGCGCAGCAGATCGCGCGCTTCGAGGCCGGCGGCGCGCTGGACAACCTCGTCGATCGCAAGCGGGGGTATTAGCACCGCCGTCACCCCACACAGAGTGTCGTCCCGGCGAAAGCCGGGACCCATACTCCGCGGCCCCTCATTGGGGCATGCGGGGAAACCATCCTGCGCAACAACGAGGTCCTGTGGTTATGGGTCCCGGCTTTCGCCGGGACGACAAGTGGAGAGGCTGCTTCTCAGCCCATCCCGGCAACGAGTTCGGCGAGCCGGTCGTAGGCGAGCTCGACGCCCTTCTCGATGCCGGAATTGAGGTTACGCTGCTGACGCAGGCGTGAGCGGTCTAGAGCGTTTTCGAGCGAAGTGGATACCGGTTCGCGTGAAGAAAACGCGTCAAAACAAGAATCTAGAGCCCCGTTCCGATTCCATCGGAACGGGAAAAGCTCTAGGATTTGCGCGCGAAGGTGACGTGGGTGGCGTGCGGGCTCGCGACATGCGAGACGACGGCATAGCCGAGGGCGGGCAGATCGATGCCCGCGAACAAACTCTCGCCGGCGCCGAGCGCGACCGGCGGCAGCACCAGTTGCAGCTCGTCGAGCAGGCGCGCCTGCAAAAATTGCCGCACCACCGAGACGCCGCCGCCGACGCGGATATCCTTGTCGCCCGCAACCGCGCGCGCCCGCGCGAGCGCCGCGAGCATACCGTCGGTCACGAAGTGGAACGTGGTGCCGCCTTCCATCTCGATGTCCGGCCGCGCATGATGGGTGAGCACGAACACCGGCGTGTGGTATGGCGGATTGTCGCCCCACCAGCCCTTCCAGGAATGATCCGGCCATGGCCCGCGGATCGGGCCGAACATGTTGCGGCCCATGATCCAGGCGCCGATCCCCTCCATCGACTTGCGGGCGATCTCGTCGTCGAGCCCGGTGGTGCCGCCGTCCTGGCCGGTCATCGCGCGAAAGGTTCGCGTCTCGAAGAACCAGGCGGCAGGCAGCGCCAGCCCGCCCACGCCGAACGGATGTTCGAGGCTCTGATTCAGCGCCGCGCCAAATCCGTCGATCGAGACTGTGAATACTGAAGTCCTGACTTTTCCCATGATGTTCCGCTTCCGTGAGTGGGGAGACCTTACGGAAGACGGGCGGGAAAGCCAGCGCCCGACATTTGCTGCGCGAGAAAGTTCCCCGCCGCTATTTCGCCCCGCACAGCACGTCGACGGCGCCCTTCACGATCGCCTCGAGCTCCTTGCGCGGCACGCGGGCACGGGCACGGATCGCGATTGTGTGGATGGTGGCGGAGGCCAGATGCGCCAGCGACGCCGGATCGGCTCCCTCAGGCAGTTCCCCGCGCTCCTTGGCATGGCGGAAGCAGATGCCGAACGCCTTGTCGAGCTCGGTCAGGCCCTCCACCACCATGCTGCGGATATCCGGATCCGACACCGCCTCGGACGCCGCCGTCATCACCGTGAAGCAGCCGCGCGGGCCGGACTCGCCGGAGAGATAGATGTCGAGCGCGATGCGATAGATGCGCTCGAGCCGCTCGCGCAGCGGCGCATCGGCGCGGAAGATGTCGATCATCGCCGCGCGCGCGTCGTCGCGGTAGCGCCGATAGCTCTTGATGTAGAGCTCGCGCTTGTCACCGAACGCGCCATAGAGGCTCGGCCGGTTCATGCCGGTCGCCGCGCTCAGATCATCGAGCGAGGTCGCGGCGAAGCCGTCGCGGCGGAACAGATCGAGCGCCTTGCCGAGCGCAACATCGGGCTCGTAGGCGCGCGGCCGCCCGCGCCGCTTCGGTGCGACCGGAGCGTCGATCTTGGCAGCAGATGGCGGCTTCTTACTTTTTTGTACCATTTCGCATTTAATTCCTTGACGGCTTCAATATTATCCAAGACAGTACAAAAATCAACAACGGCCGGACACCCGCGCCAGACACTGGAGGCACCCATGGACCTTTATTTCTCGCCCCTCGCCTGCTCGATGGCGACCCGCGTCGCGCTCTATGAAGCCGGCCAGCCGGCCAATTATCTCGAGGTCGACCCGAAGACCAAGGCGGTGCGCAACGACGGCTCCGATTTCAACAAGGTCAACCCGCTCGGCCTGGTGCCGACGCTGCGCACCGACGACGGCATCGTGCTGACCGAGAACGCCGCGATTCTGCAATATGTGGCCGACCAGTTTCCGCGGGCCGGCATCGGCACCGCATCGAACGCCGAGCGTTCAAAGCTGCATCAATGGCTGTGCTTCATCGGCACCGAGCTGCACAAGGGCCTGTTCCTGCCGCTGCTCGACAAGAAGGCGCCGCCGGAGGCCAAGACCTATGCGCTGGAGAAATACGTCTCGCGGCTCGACTATCTCGAGGATCACCTGAAGGGCCGCGACTACCTGCTCGATCATTTCAGCGTCGCCGACGCCTATCTCGTCACGGTCATCAACTGGACCATGGCGACGCCGCCGATCGAGCTCGCGAAATGGCCGGCGCTGAAGGCCTATTACGAGCGCCTGCGCGCCCGTCCCTCGGTCGCGAAGGCGATCGCCGAGGAATTCGAACTCTACAAGGCCGAGATCGCGCGGCACAAGGCGGCGGCGTAAGGGCACTCTCGTCTCCCTCTCCCCGTTCTTACGGGAGAGGGCTGGGGTGAGGGGCTGCTTCCGCAAATGCGCTGCTTGGCGTTGCGTCAGCATCCTCGGCAAATTGAAAGCTTGCGAGTATCGAGCTCCCCACCGATAGGCTTCCCTGCGCGATCGAGTGGCGTATCAGTAAAGACCGGCATGAACTTCTTCCACTGATCGTGGTATTCCGCCGGCAAAGTGTAAGGTTGGCAGTCAGCAATCGCTCTGAGCGCGCTCTGTTGATAGGCCCGAGCCGTATCTGATGTTGCTGAACTGCTCCCCGAAGACAGGACAGGTTGCCCATCCAGCTTGCCCTCTCGTGTCAGCTCGATCATGAACTCGGCCTTCATGCTCGCGGTATCGTTTTCGACACGTACAGGTTTCCTCCAACACCTCTCGACCTGATGCCTGAACATCGGTCCCCAGGTTTCGGGCCCGCGCATCTTACCTTTCGCTGCGCTTGGCTGAATAGGAACGGCTATGAAGACGGTCGCGAGGAGGAAGCCTGCGAGCGCAGCGGCAGAACGTTTGATTGGCATGTAATGGGGTCCGGCAGACGCGGTGAGGTTGCAACGCGGACCAGAATAAACCGATCCTCATCGAGACTCGCAATCGTTTTCGATAAGCCGGCACAAACGCGCTGTAGCCCGGATGCAGCGAAGCGCAATCCGGGGAGGGTCAGCCACAGACGAGACCGCCGCCCCGGATTTCGCTTCGCTCCATCCGGGCTACGCGCCAGTCAAAACGGCTCCGGCCCCAGGCCTGGCACATCGGCCGGACGCGGGCCCGGGGCGGGCCAGTGGAAGCGGCGATCCTTCTCTGCGATCGCGATGTCGTTGATCGAGGCCTCGCGGCGACGCATCAGGCCGTGCTCGTCGAACTCCCATTGCTCGTTGCCGTAGGAGCGAAACCAGTTGCCGCCGGCGTCGTGCCATTCGTACTGGAAGCGGACCGCGATGCGGTTGTCGTGGAACGCCCAGAGATCCTTGATCAGGCGATACTCCTGCTCCTTTTCCCATTTGCGGGTCAGGAAGGCCACGATCGCCTCGCGGCCTTGAAATACCTCGGAGCGGTTGCGCCAGCGGCTGTCCTCGGTATAGGCGCCGGCAACCCGAACGGGGTCGCGCGAATTCCAGGCGTCCTCCGCCATGCGCGCTTTCTGCGCGGCGGTCTCGCGGGTGAAGGGTGGCAGCGGCGGGCGTGACATCGGCGATCCCTCGCGGTTGTTTTGTCACGCGCAAATCTATCGCCGCGCCGCGCAGAGTCGATGGGTCGTTTCCTATCGGCCAATAGTTAAGCCAGATCGGCCTTCATCAGCGCACGGATGGACTTCGGAATCGGCTGTGCCCTGCCCTGACTGACGAAGGCGACGCGCACCTGCGCCTTCACAAGCACGTCATCACCGCGCCTGACCTCCTGCGCGAGCATGATGGAGGCGCCCTTCACTGCGATCGGCCAGGTCACGACGTCGAGCATGTCGTCCATCCGCGCCGGTTTGAGGAAGTCGAGCGTCATCGAGCGCACCACAAAGGCGAAGCCGCCGGTCTCCTCCTGCGCCTCCTCGAACAGCGCGTTCTGCTCGGCGCCCATCAATCGGAGATGATTGGTGCGCCCGCGTTCCATGAAGCGCAGGTAATTGGCGTGGTAGACGATGCCGGAAAAATCGGTGTCTTCGTAGTAGACACGGACCTGCATATGGTGTCGGCCATCGCGGATCTGGCCGTCGAGAATGGGTGAGGTCATTTCGAAAACTCTCGTTCGATGTCCCTGCGGCCGTCGAGAACGCGAACGATCACGATCCGATCCGTTTCCACCAAATAGAATGCAATGTACCCCTCGATCAACAGTCCGCGTAATGATGGCCGCAGTTCGCTTCGGTCCGGACCAAGCAAGGGAAATTCGCTCAGGTCGTCAAATCGCTCGGACAGGCGAACGAGCATTCGGTCCGCAGCCGCGGGACTGCGGTCTGCGAGATAGGAATGAATATCGAGGATGTCGGAGCGTGCTCGCAGGGAGACAACGATCCGCAGGCTCATGGTCTATCGCCGGGTTCGCGAGCGCGCCTGCTTGAGGAATTCTTCGAGATCCCACGGAACGACGCGGCCCGCTTCGACATCGGCCATCCCTTCGTCGATCGCGTCCTTAAGCGCCCGAAACTTCCTGGCCTGAGAGAGGAGGTAGTCAGCCGCCTGCTCCCGCATGTCCTCAGGCAGCAACTCCAACGCTTCCACGGCTTTCTCAACGGCTGAACTCATAAGCATAGTATAGCACGGCGCGCCAGAATAGACAGCCATCAGCCTGGCTGATCAGGACACCACCGGCCCCTTTGCGCCAAGCGTGATCTGGACGATCTCGGGCGGCACGCCGAGGCGGAACGGCATGATGCTGCAGCCGAGGCCGCCGGAGACGACGACGTCGCATTTCAGCTTGATATGGCCATAGGCGAGCCGCATGCCGTGCTTCACCGGCACCGCCGGCGACCAGCCGAGCAGCCGCACCTGTCCGCCATGGGTGTGGCCGGACAGCTGCAACGCGACGCGCGAGGGCACGCGGAGCGCGACGTCGGGCTCATGCGCGAGCAGGATCACCGGCGCATCGTCCGTGACCTTGGCAAGCGTCGCGTTGAGATCGTCGACGCCGATGCGCGAGACCTGGCGATAGGGCCGCGCCGCCATGAAGGCGAGCTGGTCGCCGAGACCGGCGAGCCAGAACGGACGGCCGTTCTTGGCGAGCCGCACCGCGTCGTTCTCGTAGACCGGAATCCCCGCCCCCTCCAGCGCGCGGCGCGCGAGCGGGATGCCGCGCCCCAAGCGCTGTACCGCCTTGTCTTCCCAGTAGTCGTGGTTGCCGAGCACGGCGTGCACGCCGAGCGGCGCCTTCAGGCCCTTCAGCACCGCGGCCCAGTCGGAGGCCGGAATGAAGCGCGTCACATGACGTAGCCCGGCGACATAGTCGCCGAGCAGCACGATGATGTCGGGGTTCAGGGCGTTCGTCCGCTCGACGATCTCAGCGATGCGATCGAGCGACATCCAGGGATCGCAGGCATGGATGTCGGCGAGTGCGGCGATCTTGAGCGGAAAGTCCGCCGGCCATTGCCGCGGCGACAGATCGTAGCGCGTGAGCGCGAGACGGACGACCGGTTCGCTCAAGCCATAGGCCGCGGTCGAAGCGGTGGCGGCGGTCAATCCGCCGAACCCGCGCAGAAAATGACGACGTGAAATCATGGATGTGTGATCGGTGATGCCTGGCGCTTGTCGAAAACACTCTGGGCTATCATAGGCCCTTTGATTGGAGCGAAATTGGGCCGCGTTTGTGCCGACGGCCTGCAGAGATGCCGCAATGGTTAGTAGGCAAGGTTATCGGCAAGCGCGACGCGCTGCATCAACTCGTCATTCACGTCTTTGGGAGCGGAGGCCTTTTGCTCGAGCATGAAAACCGCTTCGCGCTCTTCCGGATCATGCGTCAGTCCTCGTCGCCATTGCCGCCGAACAGGCCGAACTGCGAGGGGTCGCGGCTCGGCTCCGCGAGGCCGAGATGGCGGAAGGCGTGCGAGGTCAGGAGCCGGCCACGCGGGGTGCGCTGCAGATAGCCGCACTGGATCAGATAGGGCTCGATGATGTCCTCGATCGCATCGCGCGGCTCCGACAGCGCTGCCGCCATGGTCTCGACGCCGACCGGCCCGCCGCCATAGTTCAAGGCTATGGTGGTGAGATAGCGCCGGTCCATCGCATCGAGCCCGGCGCTGTCGACCTCGAGCGCGCTCAACGCCCGGTCGGCGATGCCGCGGTCGACGGAATCGGCGTCGGCGGCGGAGGCAAAGTCGCGCACCCGGCGCAGCAGGCGGCCGGCGATACGCGGCGTGCCGCGGGCGCGGCGCGCGATCTCGTTGGCGCCATCCGGGCTCATGCCGATATTGAGCACGCGGGCGCCGCGGGTGACGATCTTCTCCAGCTCTTCCTCGGTGTAGAAATTGAGCCGGATCGGAATGCCGAAGCGGTCGCGCAACGGATTGGTGAGCAGCCCCGCGCGCGTCGTCGCGCCGACCAGCGTGAATTTCGACAGTTCGATTTTCACCGAGCGCGCCGCCGGACCTTCGCCGATGATCAGGTCGAGCTGAAAGTCCTCCATCGCGGGATAGAGCACTTCCTCGACCGCCGGGCTGAGGCGATGGATCTCGTCGATGAACAGCACATCGCGCTCTTCGAGATTGGTCAGCAGCGCCGCGAGATCGCCGGCCTTGGCAATGACCGGGCCGGAGGTGGCACGAAAGCCGACGCCGAGTTCGCGCGCGACGATCTGCGCCAGCGTGGTCTTGCCGAGGCCGGGGGGGCCGACGAACAGCACGTGATCGAGCGCCTCGCCGCGCTTCTTCGCAGCCTCGATGAAGATCGAGAGATTCTTGCGCGCCTGGGCCTGGCCGACGAACTCCGTCAGCGACTGCGGCCGCAGCGCGGTGTCGCCGACATCATCGGAGCGGCGTTCGGGCGAGACCATGCGCGAGGGCGTATTCATGATGCGAGACTAACACGAGATGATTGTTCTCCCTCTCCCCGCTCTTGCGGGGAGAGGGTTGGGGTGAGGGGCTCCCTCCGCGAGCGCGATGTGCGTCGAGACCTGTACCCCCTCACCCGGATCGCATCTGCGATGCGATCCGACCTCTCCCCGCAAGCGGGGCGAGGTGAAGAAAAGAGGCGCTCCAATGCACAACTCACTTCGACAATTCCTTCAGGCCCAGCCGGATCAGCTGCGCGGTCTCGGCCTTCTCACCCGCGCTGCGCGAGGCGGCGGCGATGGCGGCGGCGGCCTGCGGCTGGCCGTAGCCGAGATTGACCAGCGCGGAGATCGCGTCGGTGACCGGACGCGGCGCGCGGTTGTTGTCGATCGCGCCCGAAAGGTGCACTACCGCGGGATCGACATCGGCAAAGCCCGGCGCCTTGTCCTTCAATTCGCTGACGATGCGCTCGGCGACCTTCGGCCCGACCCCCGGCGTGCGCGCCACCGCCGCCTTGTCGCGTAGCGCAATGGCGTTGGCGAGATCGGTCGGCGGCAGCGTGCCGAGCACCGCAAGCGCGACCTTGGCGCCGACCCCCTGCACGGTCTGCAGCAGGCGAAACCATTCGCGTTCGTGATCCGAGCGGAAACCGAACAGCTTGATCTGATCCTCGCGGACATAGGTCTCGATCGAGAGCACGGCGGCACCGCCCGGCGACGGCAGCGCCTGCAACGTGCGGCTCGCGCAATGCACCTGATAACCGACGCCGCCGACGTCGAGGATCACGTAATCCTCGCCGTAGGAATCGATCAGGCCCTTCAGCTTACCGATCATCGTGCGCCCCCGCGCTCGGTGGTCACACTCCGTTCGAATCCTTCAGTGAGGGACGCAGCGGCGGAAGGGTTCCCTCCCCCCTTGCGGGGGAGGGTTAGGGAGAGGGGTAAGCCCCGGGCGCTGACTTCAAAGATGCGACGAGGACCCAGCAACGAAGCACGCGGGATAACTAAGCGCGGTGCGAGCGTTGTTCGCGCACTGCGTCGCGCGGTCGAGCAAGCGGTACCCCTCTCCCCAACCCTCCCCCGCAAGGGGGGAGGGAGCCTGACGAGCGTGCTCACCTCACATCGTGCTGAGCAGAAATAGCCCGTCATAGGCTCGCCACCCTGAGCCGCAGCGCGGTGCTCTGGCGGTGATGCGCGTGGGTGATCGCGACCGCGAGCGCGTCCGCGGCGTCGGCGGACGGCGGCTCGGCTTTCGGCAGCAGGATCTTCAGCATCACCTGGATCTGGTTCTTCTCGGCATGTCCGGCGCCGACCACGGTCTTCTTGACCTGGTTCGGCGCGTATTCGGCGACCGAGATACCGAACATTGCGGGCGCCAGCATGGCGACGCCGCGCGCCTGGCCGAGCTTCAGCGTGGCAACGCCGTCCTTGTTGACGAAGGTCTGCTCGACCGCCGCCTCCGCAGGCTTGTAGTCGCCGAGCACGGCGGCGAGCCCCTCATGGATCGCGAGCAGCCGGCTCGCCAGCGGCAGATCGTCCGGCGGCTCGACCGAACCACAGGCGATGTAGACCAGACGGTTGCCTTCGGTCTCGATCACGCCCCAGCCGGTGCGGCGGAGACCCGGATCGATACCGATGATGCGGACGGGAGAGCGAATCGGCTGGGATGTCATGGGCTAGTGATACCGCCTGCGCCGGGAGAACGAAACACAAACGGAGCCTCATCCCCTGCCGCGGTCGTTGTACTCGACCCACTCGTCATCCCCGCCTAGCGCGCGATTGCGCACGAGAGCGGGGATCCAGGACGCCGCGGCTTCTCGGATCGAATGCAGGTCTCTGGAATACTGGGTCCCCCGGTCCAGCCGGACGACGACAGCAGTGCAAGCGACTAGCCGCCCATCTTCGCGATCAGAGCGTCGGACACCTCGAAATTGGCGAACACGTTCTGCACGTCGTCGTGCTCGTTGAGCAGGTCCATCAGCTTCAGCAGCTTTTCGCCGGTCTCGTCGTCGACCGCGACGGTGTTCTGCGGCTTCCAGGTCAGCGCCGCCTTGCGCGGCTCGCCGAACTTCGCTTCCAGCGCTTTTGCCACTTCGCGGAAGGTGTCCTGCGAGGCGTAGACCTCATGGCCGCCTTCGCTGGAGACCACGTCGTCGGCGCCGGCCTCGATCGCGGCGTCCAGCATGGCGTCGTCGGAGGCGACCTTGGCGTCGTATTCGATGATGCCGGTGCGGTCGAACATGAAGGCGACCGAGCCGGTCTCACCGAGATTGCCGCCCGACTTGGTGAAGAAGGAGCGGATATCGGAGGCGGCGCGGTTGCGGTTGTCGGTCAGCGCCTCGACGATCACGGCGACGCCGCCGGGGCCATAGCCCTCGTAGCGGATCTCGTCATAGTTCTCGCCCTCATTGCCCGCCGCCTTCTTGATGGCGCGGTCGATATTGTCCTTGGGCATGTTCTCGGCGCGGGCCGCGACCACGGCGGCGCGCAGCCGCGGATTCATCGCCGGGTCGGGGGTGCCGAGCTTGGCCGCCACGGTGATTTCGCGGGCCAGCTTGCCGAAAAGCTTCGACTTCTGGGCATCCTGCCGGCCCTTGCGGTGCATGATGTTCTTGAATTGGGAATGGCCGGCCATGCGACGTCTCTTCGGAGCTTAGGGTCTGAACAGGGATGGAAAACGCGGCCTTATAGGCCCCTCACGGTCAAAATCAAAGGATCGGCGGGGCCTTCCGGCGGACGAATACTACCGCAAGCCGGAATATGAGGCACTTGTTAACCATGACTTCATGCCCGGATGCGAAGATCGCCCCGTCCCGCCGCAACTTTCCAGAGCCCCCAAAGAGCCCACATGGCGTTCGGTTTGTTTCGAAAGCAAGTGCCGGAGCCGGCTGCGCCGGCCGTCGCGCCGCAGGTTCCAACCGCGGCCGCGGCCCCTAGTGTCTCGACCGAGACTGATTCGGCCAAGGATTCGGCTAAGGATTCGTCCAAGGAGATCCTGGAATTGCTGGAACTCGAGCTCGGCGCGATGATCCGCCAGCTCGAACGCGCCGCGAGTTCGGTCGCCGACGGCGCCGAGGCGACCGCAGCCAAGCTCGCCACCATCCGCGCCCGCACCGACGCGCTGACCGGCCGCAGCAGCGATGCACAGAGCACCGCGACGACGTTCTCGCAAGCCGCCGACCGCTTCACCCACTCCGCCGAGGGCATCGGGGCGCAGGTGCGCAGCGCGAGCCAGCTCGCCGACGACGCCGCGGCCGCGGCGCGCGAGGCCACCGCCAATGTCGATCGCCTGCGCGAGTCTTCAGCCGCGATCGGCAACGTCGTCAATCTGATCGCGCAGATCGCGCGGCAGACCACGCTGCTCGCGCTGAACTCGACGATCGAGGCGGCGCGCGCCGGCGCCGCCGGCAAGGGCTTTGCGGTGGTCGCAACCGAGGTCAAGGCGCTGGCGGTGCAGACCCAGAGCGCGACCGAGGAGATCACGCGGAAGATCGAGGCGTTGCAGAAGGACGCCACCGGATCGGCCGACGCGGTGCACCGTATCTCGCAGGCGATCGAAAAGATCCGGCCGGTGTTCGAGAACGTCAACGGCGCGGTCGCCGAGCAGAATGAAATCACCGGCGAGATGGGCCAGAACGCCGCCTCCGCCTCGCACTTCATCGTCTCGGTCGGCACCAGCGCCGGCGAGATCGATTCGGCAACGCGCGAAGCCGCCGCGCATGGCGACAATGTCGCCAGGGCGGGCAAGGCGGTGACCGCCTTTGCTCAGAAGCTGAAAGCGCGCTGCGCGGTGCTGCTGCGCCAGGACGAGCGCGGCGATCCGCGCAAGAACGAGCGCCTGCCTTGCAGCCTCAAGATCGAGATCACGACCGCGCGCGGCATCGTCACCGCACCGGTCTACGAGATCGCGATGGACGGCATTTTGATCGGCGGCCCCGATGCCGAGAAGCTGCCGGCGCAAGAGACCCTGAACGCGACCTTGCAGGAGATCGGCGCGTGCCGGATCCGGATCGGCGAGCGCTCCAAGGCAGGCAGCCAGGCCCGCTTCGAGGCGGTAACCGCCGAGCTGCGCGAAAAAATCGAAGACCGGATGTGGGCGATCCACGAGGAGAACGCCGAGCTCGTCACCCGCGCGATCGAAGCCGGCAGCGCGCTGAACAAGATCTTCGAGAACGGGCTGGCGAGCGGCGCGATCGCGATCGCCGACATGTTCGACACCGACTATGTCGAGATCGCAGACACCAATCCGGTGCAGTACCGCACCAAAATGCTGGACTGGGCGGAGCGCACGCTGCCGGCGTTCCAGGAGGCGTTCCTCGCCAGGGACAAGCGAATGGCGTTCTGCGTGATGATCGACCAGAACGGCTATCTGCCCGTCCACAACAAGCTCTACTCGCAGCCGCAGCGGCCGGGCGACGTGGCATACAACACCGCCAACAGCCGCAACCGCCGCATCTTCAACGATGCCGCGGGTCTCGCCGCCGGCCGCAACCAGCGCGCCTATCTGATCCAGACCTATGCGCGCGACATGGGAGGCGGCAACACGGTGATGATGCGCGAGATCGACGTACCGATCCGCGTGCGCGGCCGGCACTGGGGCGGATTCCGCACCGCCTACAAGCTTTGAACACTTCGTAGCCCGGATGAAGCGAAGCGTAATCCGGGACACGTGTTTCCACGGGCAGGACTCCCGGATTTCGCTGCGCTGCATCCGGGCTACACAGTGCGCGCTCAGGCAAGACTGCCAGCGCGAATCACGCTTTGGTTTTGAAATGGGAATGCATTGGCAGGCCAGCGGGCCGCTGTGACAGAGGAAGTATTGATATGTCGGCCGCGCAGCTTGCAGTTCTGGACACGTCATCGGACCGAACGCTGGCCGAGCGGCTGGTGGACCAGCTCGCCGACCGCATCGGCGGCCTCGGGGTGGAACTCGCCGACATCGCCGGCAACGTCCAGGAGGTCGCGAACCGCGTCAGCAGCCAGTCCGAGCGCTTCCATCATTTGCAGACGACGGCCGAGACGATGGTCGCGGCCAATCACGACATCGCCAACGCATCGCAGGCGGTGCAAACGACCGCATCCGCCGCGGTCGGCCAGATTGCGGAGTCCCGCCATGTGGTCGAGACGGCGGTCAGCCATATCGCGGAGCTCGTCGCGGCGGTCGGACGGATCGAGGCGCGGCTCGCCGCGGTCGGCTCCGCGCTGAGCCAGGTCGCCAAGGTCTCCGGTTCGATCGAAGCGATCGCCAAGCAGACCAATCTATTGGCGCTCAACGCCACCATCGAGGCGGCGCGCGCCGGCAATGCCGGCCGCGGCTTTGCGGTAGTCGCGAGCGAGGTCAAGAACCTTGCGGAAGCGACCCGCCAGGCGACGCATCAGATTTCCGACACCGTGCGCGATCTCGACGGCCAGATCGGCAGCCTGATCGGCGAGAGCAGCGATGCCTCATTGCGCGCCAAGAGCGCCGGCGAAGGCGCCCAGCAGATTTCGGGCATCATCATGCGCGTGCAGGAAGGCTTCTCATCTGTGGGCGCCGAGATCGGCAGCGTGGCGCGCGCCGCGACCTCCAATCTCGGCCATTGCGACAGCGTGATCGCCGAGCTGAACGAGCTGGCCAAGGGCGTCGATCTCTCCTCGCGCGACCTCAAGCACGCCGACAGCCGCGTCGCGAAACTGCTCGAACTCTCCGAGAGCCTGATCGTGACCATCGCCGACAGCGGCGTGGAGACCAGTGACACGCCACTGATCCGCGTCGTGATCGACACCGCAAGGCAGATCTCCGAGCTGTTCGAGACTGCCGTCGCGCGCGGCGAGATCACGCTCGCGCAATTGATGGACGAGAATTATCGCGAGATCGCCGGCACCAATCCGAAGCAGTACCTGACGAACTACGTCGCCTTCACCGACCGCGTGTTGCCCGCGATCCAGGATCCGATCCAGAAAAGCGATCCGCGCATCGTGTTCTGCGTCGCCTGGGCGCGCAGCGGCTATCTGCCGACCCACAATCCGAACTACCGGCAGCCGCAGGGGCCGGACCCGGTCTGGAACAACGCCAATTGCCGCAACCGCCGCCTGTTCAACGACCGCGCGGTGAGCAAGGTCGCGGCCAACACAAAACCGTTCCTGCTGCAGACCTATCGCCGCGACATGGGCGGCGGCAATTTCGTGCTGATGAAGGACCTGTCATCGCCGATCGTCGTGAACGGCCGCCACTGGGGCGCATTCCGGATGGGTTTTCGGCAGGGCTAAGGCCAACCCCTGGCCGGGATGGGGGTGCGCTGCCAAAAATATGGAAAACAACCCCATGCACAGTAGCCGGCAGCTGCCGACGCTCGACACTGCACTTGACACGTCGGGCAACTCAGAAGTACTCTTCTATTATTCCGAAATGACTTGTAGCCCGGATGAAGCGAAGCGCAATCCGGGAATCTCGCAAGCTCAAAGACCGGTCCCGGATTTCGCTGCGCTTCATCCGGGCTACGGTGACTTCACTAAGTCCAGAATCCCGGCACTGCGGGCTCGAGCCGTCCGCCGGCGCGCACCGGCGCGATCCTGACCGCAAGCCCGGTCGCATCGTCGGTCTCGACCGCGACGCCGCTCAGCGTTGCCACGCCGCCCGCCGGCTCGAAACGGCCGGAGGGAATGCCGGTGAGGAAGCGCTGCAACGGCTCCTCCTTCTGCATGCCGATCACCGAGTCATAGTCGCCGGTCATGCCGGCATCGCTCATATAGGCGGTGCCGCCCGGCAGCACCTGATGATCTGATGTCGGCACATGGGTATGGGTACCGACCACGAGGCTGACGCGGCCGTCGCAGAAGAAGCCGACGCCCTGCTTCTCGCTGGTCGCCTCGGCATGGAAATCGAGCACGATGGCGTCACAGCCCTCGCGCAGCGGGCAGGCCTCGAGCTCGCGCTCGATGGCGCTGAACGGATCGTTCGAGGATGGCTCCATGAAGACGCGGCCGATCGCGTTGATGACCAGCGCCCGCTTGCCGCTCTTGGTATCGACCAGCGTAGCGCCGCGGCCGGGCGAATGGCGCGGGAAATTCAGCGGGCGGATCAGGCGCGGCGCGCGCTCGATGAAGACCAGCGCCTCCTTCTGATTCCAGGCGTGGTTGCCGAGCGTGATCGCATCGGCGCCGGCGTCGAGCAGCTCCTGATAGATCGCCTCGGTGATGCCGAAGCCGCCGGCGGAATTCTCGCCATTGACGACCACGAGATCGAGCGACCAGTCCCTGATCATGCCGGGAAGGTGGTCGGCGATGGCGGTGCGGCCGGTCCTGCCGACGACGTCACCAACGAAGAGAATTCGCAAGGCTAGCTACTCCGGAAATCGAACGTCTTGCGCTCCGTTAGCACATAATCGAGCGGGACGTCGTGCGACAGCGCCGGAATCGCCTTGGTTTCCTGTGCAGCAAAGGCAAGTCCGACCCCGATCACATGCTTGGCCTTGCGCAAATGCGCGAAGGTATAGTCGTAATAGCCGGCGCCGTAGCCGATGCGGTGACCGAGCTTGTCGAAAGCCGCGAGCGGCACCAGCATCACGTCCGGATGCACCTCGGCGGCGGCCGGCGACGGCTCGGGAATGCCGAGCGGCCCGAGCATCAGCCGGTCCTGCGGCGACCAGCTGCGGAAGGTCAGCGACTGGCCGCGCGCGTTGATGCAGGGCAGCGCGAGCCGCGCGCCCTTGTCGGCAAGCTTCTTCATCAATGGCGCCGGATCGAGCTCGCTGCGGATCGGCGCATAGCCCGAGACGATCATGCCCTGCGCGATCTCGAACGGCGCGCCGCGCTTGGCGAGCGCTTCGGCAGCCGTCGCGCGCTGCTCGTCGCTCAGCGCATCACGCTTGGCGAGAGCAAGTGCCCGAAGCTCGGCCTTCGATGGAGATGCGTGCATGATCCATCTTCCGCTGTCGTCGTCCGCGACAACGGACGATCCATCATTCCAGAGACGCTAGCTTTCGTTAAGGCCAGAGCTTTCGTAAGACCGCCGCGGCGCGCTGGACGCCCCGTATCGCGGGGCACAACGCTGCCAGACAATTCAACCGCCGCAGCGCGACGACAAGGCAACAGCAAAAATCAGTGCGAAGCCGCAGAGGCCGTTGGAGCGCTCGATCCCGGAGTTCCCTACGAAAGTAGGTGGGCACCATATGTCCGGGTCCACGGACCCGGCCAGGGACAGTTCCCTAAAGGATCGATAAGGCCCCGGGGATATATGGCTCCTGACGCACGACGCAGCTTCGCGGGGCTAATCTAGCCATCGTTGCCGCAATCCGCCAGCGGTAAGGAAGACGCAGTCTTGGCTCCTGGAAGAAACTGTCATGGCCGGGCTTGTCCCGGCCATCCACGTCTTTCTTTTCATGGAGACAAATACGTGGATGCCCGGGCCAAGCCCGGGCATGACGAATGTGTGGAAACACCGAGACCAACAGGGACGAACGAAGATCACCCGATCGCGATGCCGCCGCCGATGGTGCGGTTGAGCACCTGCGTGGTGCGCTCGATCCGCTCGGCGGCAGCGTTGAGCGCGTTGGAGACCGCGGTCTGGGTCGCGCGGGCGCGGTCGGTGGCGGCAACGCGCGCGTTGCGCAGCTGCTCGACCTCTTCCTCCAGGCTGCGGATGCGTGCGCTGGCGTCGACCAGTTCGTCGCAGGCGGTGAGCGCCGCCATCACCGTCAGCCGCGCATCGCCGATCTCGCCGAACTTGCCACGCAGCGATTCCACGCGCTGCTGGAGATTTTCCGCGAGCTTCAGCAGCCGCACCTCCTGGCCCTCCTCGCAGGCCATCCGGTATTGCCGGCCATTGATGGTGACGTTGATGTGGCTCATCTGCTGTCTCCGCCATCGAGCACGGCGCGAATGCTGCCGATTGCCGCGTCGAGCTTTTCCGCGATCTCGCGATTGGCGCGCTCGAGCTTGCGCGTTTTCACCAGCGAGCCGTCGAGCTCGTCGGCAAGCCGCGAGCGATCGGCGCCGAGTGCCTGGATCCGGCTCGCCAATTCGTTCTCGTCGCGGTCGGCCTCGCGGCGCCGCTCCACCGAGCTCTCCAGCGCATCAAGCGCTGACATCAGCCGCTTTGTCGCAGCATCGATATCGGCAAGCGGTGCCTCGGTATTGCCAGACCCGTTGGCGAGACGATCACTCATGACACGCGGCGTGGACCCTTCGGTTGGCTTGGTAGCCTGCTGCAGAGAAGCCTGCCGCACGGCAAAACTGGCGGTTCGGCAAGCGTTTACGGGACGAAATTTACGTGGCAAGCGAGCCCAGCGCAACGGCGGCGCAGAACTATGCACCGTTGAATGAAATAGGGCGATTTCGGGCAACTTTTCCCCGTTTTGAGGCGTTTCATCGCCTTGGACTTGCGGAATTGAGGTGCTAATCCACCCGCAACCCGTAAGGCCATCCACGCGCGTATCGCGGCTGCCCGCCCCGATCCGTCCCGCAATCAGCTCCTCATTTTAGGCGGACTTTTCATCATGACGCAGGTCGATCACACCCGTATGGCCAATGCGATCCGTGGCCTTGCCATGGACGCCGTCGAAAAGGCGAATTCCGGCCATCCCGGCCTGCCGATGGGCGCCGCCGACGTCGCGACCGTCCTGTTCACAAAATTCCTGAAATTCGATGCGGCCGACACGGCCTGGCCCGATCGCGACCGCTTCGTGCTCTCGGCCGGCCATGGCTCGATGCTGCTCTATTCGTTGCTGTACCTCACCGGCAACAAGGACATGACGCTCGACCAGCTCAAGCATTTCCGCCAGCTCGGATCGCTGACGCCGGGACACCCCGAGAACTTCCACACCAAGGGCATCGAGACCACCACCGGTCCGCTCGGCCAGGGCATTGCGACCGCGGTCGGCATGGCGGTCGCCGAGAAGATGCTGGCCGCCGAGTTCGGCAAGAAGATCGTCAACCACCACACCTATGTGCTCGCCTCCGACGGCGACCTGATGGAAGGCATCTCGCAGGAAGCGATCGCGCTCGCCGGTGTCTGGCGGCTCAACAAGATGATCGTGCTGTACGACGACAACGGCATCTCGATCGACGGCCCGACCTCGATCTCCGATTCCGTCGACCAGGTGAAGCGCTTCAAGTCCGCAGGCTGGGCCGCCGAATTGATCGACGGCCACGATCCGCAGGCGATTGCCGCTGCAATCACCCGCGCGCAGAAATCCAACAAGCCCTCGATGATCGCCTGCAAGACCACGATCGGGTACGGCGCGCCGCACAAGGCCGGCACCGCCAAGGCGCATGGCGAGGCGCTCGGCGCCGACGAGCTCAAGGCCGCCAAGGAGAAGCTCGGCATCTCGCTCGAGCCGTTCTCGGTGCCCGACGATGTGCTGAAGGCCTGGCGCGAGGCAGGCGCCCGCGGCGCCGCCGAGCACAAGGCGTGGGACGAGCAGTTCGCGCAGCTCGGCAGCCGCAAGCGCGCCGAGTTCGAACGCCGCATTCGCCACGAGCGGCCGCAGTCGCTCGCCAAGGGCCTGCGCGCCTTCAAGAAGGGGCTGCTGGAAAATCCGCTCAACGTCGCGACCCGCAAATCGTCGGAAGCCGCGATCGAGGTGATTGCGGCTGCGATGCCGATGGAGTTCGTGGCCGGCTCGGCCGACCTCACCGGCTCCAACAACAACAAGGCGAAGTCGGCGACGGCGTTCGGTGCCAAGACGCCGAAGGGCCGCTTCATCCATTACGGCGTCCGCGAGCACGGCATGGCGGCGTGCCTCAACGGCATCTTCCTGCACGGCGGCTTCGCGCCGAACGGCGCCACCTTCCTGGTGTTCACCGATTATGCGCGCCCCGCGATGCGGCTGTCGGCGCTGATGGGCACCGGCGTCGTCTATGTCATGACCCACGACTCGATCGGCCTCGGCGAGGACGGCCCGACGCACCAGCCGGTCGAGCACCTCTCCGCACTGCGCGCGATCCCCAACATGCGCGTGTTCCGTCCCTGCGACGCGGTCGAGACCGCCGAGTGCTGGGAACTGGCGCTCAACCGCGTCGATGGACCGACGGTGCTGGCGCTGACCCGCCAGAACCTGCCGCAGCTCCGCACCACAGCGCCGAACGACAACCCGTGTAGCCACGGCGCCTATGAGCTGGTCGCAGCGCAGGGTGACGCAAAAGTGTCATTGTTCGCGTCGGGTTCCGAGGTTCAGATCGCGGTCGAGGCGCAGAAACAGCTCGCCGGACGCGGCATCGCGACGCGGGTCGTCTCGGTCCCGTCGCTGGAATTGCTGCTGGCGCAGCCCGCCGAGCGGCAAAATGCCATTATCGGCAACGCCCCGGTCAAGATCGCGATCGAGGCCGCGGTGCGCTGGGGCTGGGATGCCGTGATCGGCCATGACGGCGAATTCATCGGCATGCACGGATTTGGCGCCAGCGCCCCGGCGAAGGACCTTTTCCGGCATTTCGGCATTACTGCTGAAGCCGTCGTTAACGCTGCCACCAAGCGCGTCTGACGCTGGCCTGACTCCCGTCGGCCAAGGTTGAGCTTGTCGCAAAAAAGGATTACCTAAGCTCCATCTTTTCCGTACGCGTCCGGCCGAACCGGGCGTTCCGCCGTAAAAACCTCGTGGGAGCCCCTCCCGCGGGGCTGACAACAGCATTAGAGGAGACGAGCATGGCAATCCGCGTCGCGATCAACGGGTTTGGACGTATCGGCCGCAACATTCTGCGCGCCATCGCCGAGTCCGGCCGCAAGGACATCGAGGTGGTCGGCATCAACGACCTCGGCCCGGTCGAGACCAATGCGCACCTGCTGCGCTTCGATTCCGTGCATGGCCGTTTCCCCGGCACCGTCACCGTCGACGGCGACTCGATCAGCCTCGGCGACAACAAGATCAAGGTTTCGGCCGAGCGCGATCCCTCCAAGCTGCCGTGGAAGGCGCTCGGCGTCGACGTGGCGCTGGAATGCACCGGCATCTTCACCGCGAAGGACAAGGCTTCCGCCCACCTGACCGCCGGCGCCAAGCGCGTGCTGGTCTCGGCGCCCGCCGACGGCGCTGACGCCACCATCGTCTACGGCGTCAACCACGACACGCTGACCAAGGATCACCTGGTGATCTCGAACGGCTCCTGCACCACCAACTGCCTCGCGCCGGTCGCCAAGGTCCTGAACGACACCGTCGGCATCGAGACCGGCTTCATGACCACGATCCACGCCTATACCGGCGACCAGCCGACGCTCGACACCCTGCACAAGGATCTCTATCGCGGCCGCGCCGCGGCGATGTCGATGATCCCGACCTCGACCGGTGCCGCGAAGGCGATCGGCCTCGTGCTGCCCGAGCTGAAGGGTAAGCTCGACGGCGTCTCGGTCCGCGTTCCGACCCCGAACGTTTCCGTGATCGACCTCAAGATCGTCGCCAAGCGCGCAACCGACGTCAAGGAGATCAACGAGGCGATGAAGCGTGCCTCGGAGCAGCAGCTCAAGGGCATCCTCGGCTACACCAACGCGCCGAACGTCTCGATCGACTTCAACCACGATCCGCACTCGTCGACCTTCCACATGGACCAGACCAAGGTGCAGAACGGCAACTTCGTGCGCGTGATGTCCTGGTACGACAATGAGTGGGGCTTCTCGAACCGTATGGCGGACACCGCCGTCGCGATCGGCAAGCTGGTTTAAGTTCGACTGTTCGTGATGCCCGGCTCACCGCCGGGCATCTGCGTGTTTGCCGCTCCGTCATTCCGGGATGGTCCGCAGGACCAGACCCGGAATCTCGAGATTCCCCGATGCGCAATTGCGCATCTGAGGTTCGATGCTCCGCATCGCCCCGGAATGACCCCAGGAGTTCGACACCCCCCATGACAAAATCGTTCCGCACCCTCGACGACGTCAACGTGAAGGGCAAGCGCGTGCTGCTGCGCGTCGACCTCAACGTCCCCATGGAAAATGGCCGCGTCACCGATGCCACACGGCTCGAGCGCGTGGCCCCCACCATCACCGAAATTTCCGACAAGGGCGGCAAGGTGATCCTGCTCGCCCATTTCGGCCGCCCCAAGGGACGCGATCCCAAGGAATCGCTGAAGCCGGTCGCTGACGCGCTGCCGAAGGTGATCAAGCGCCCGGTCGCCTTCGCCGAGGACTGCATCGGCGATGCCGCAGCCAAGGCGGTCGCCGCCCTCAAGGACGGCGACATCCTCTGTCTCGAAAACACCCGCTTCCACAAGGAAGAGGAGAAGAACGACGCCGGCTTCGTCGCCGAACTCGCCAAGCTCGGCGACATCTGGGTCAACGACGCCTTCTCCGCCGCGCATCGCGCCCACGCCTCGACCGAAGGCCTCGGCCACAAGCTTCCGGCCTATGCCGGCCGCACCATGCAGGCCGAACTCGACGCGCTCGGCAAGGCGCTGGAAGCGCCGACCAAGCCGGTAATCGCAATCATCGGCGGCGCCAAGGTCTCGACCAAGATCGACCTCTTGGAAAACCTCGTGAGCAAGGTCGACGCGCTGGTGATCGGAGGCGGCATGGCCAACACCTTCCTGCACGCGCAGGGCGTCGCCGTCGGCAAGTCGCTCGCCGAAAAGGATCTTGCCCCGACCGCGCTGCGGATCATGGAGAAAGCCAACGCGGCCAATTGCGCGATCATCCTCCCCGTCGACGCTGTCGTCGCCAACCAGTTTGCCGCCAACGCACCGTCCCATGCCTATGGCCTCGATGCGATCCCGGCCGACGGCATGATCCTCGACGTCGGTCCGCAATCGATCGCGCGCATCCATGCCGCGATCGACGACGCGGCGACGCTGGTCTGGAACGGCCCGCTTGGCGCCTTCGAGCTGACGCCGTTCGACCGCGGCACCGTGGTATCGGCCAAGCATGCGGCCGAACGCACCAAGGCCAAAAAGCTCGTCTCGGTCGCGGGCGGCGGCGACACCGTCGCGGCGCTGAACCAGGCGGGCGTGGGCGGCGATTTTTCCTACGTCTCGACCGCGGGCGGCGCGTTTCTTGAATGGATGGAAGGCAAGCCGCTGCCGGGCGTCGAAGTTCTGAAAAACCGTTGATTTAGGTCACATCCGCGAACTTGCACTACAGGGAGAAATGGAATGGCTCGCATCACGTTGCGGCAACTGCTCGACCACGCGGCCGAGCATGATTACGGCGTACCTGCCTTCAACATCAACAACATGGAGCAGGCGCTGGCGATCATGGCGGCGGCCTCCGAGGTCGACGCGCCCGTCATCATCCAGGCCTCGCGCGGCGCGCGGTCCTACGCCAACGACGTCATGCTCAAGCACATGATGGACGCCGTCACCGAGATCTACCCGCAGATCCCGGTCTGCGTGCATCTCGACCACGGCAACGAGCCCGCCACCTGCATGACCGCGATCCAGGCCGGCTTCACCTCGGTCATGATGGACGGCTCGCTGAAGGCCGACGGCAAGACCCCCGGCGACTGGGACTACAATGTCGGCGTCACCAGGACCGTGACCGGCATGGCCCATCTCGGCGGCATCTCGGTGGAAGGCGAGCTCGGCGTGCTCGGCTCGCTCGAGACCGGCATGGGCGACAAGGAGGACGGCCATGGCGCCGAGGGCAAGCTGTCGCATGACCAGCTGCTGACCAATCCCGACGAGGCAGTGAAGTTCGTCCAGGAAACCAAGGTCGACGCGCTGGCGATCGCGATGGGCACCTCGCACGGCGCCTACAAGTTCACCCGCAAGCCCGACGGCGACATCCTCGCCATGAACGTGATCGAGGAAATCCATCGCAAGCTGCCGAACACGCATCTCGTCATGCACGGCTCCTCGTCGGTGCCGCAGGAGCTGCAGGAGATCATCAACGCCAATGGCGGCAAGATGAAGCCGACCTGGGGCGTGCCGGTCGCCGAGATCCAGCGCGGCATCAAGAACGGCGTGCGCAAGATCAACATCGACACCGACAACCGGATGGCGATGACCGGCCAGATCCGCAAGGTGCTGAAGGACAATCCGGAGGAGTTCGATCCGCGCAAGTACCTCAAGCCCGCGATGGAGGCGATGACCAAGCTGTGCAAGCAGCGCCTGCAGGAGTTCAACACCGCGGGCCAGGCCAGCAAGATCAAGAAGGTGCTGACCACGGCGGAAATGGCCAAGCGCTACGCCGCGGGCCAGCTCGACCCCAAGGTCGCCTGACAAGGTTTGCCTGACAACATATCGCCTGAAACATTACGGCGGGACACCGGCTCCGGCGCAGTCGGAAGCGGTGTCCCGAAGGCTTGATCGCCGGCTGCGACAAACATCGGCCGCGACGAACGTTTTCTAGGCATTTGCCCGAGAACCGCCTATTTTGGTTTGCAAAGGCAATGGCTCTGGAGGACGCCCCGATGAACCTCTCCGACCTCAACAAAATCGCGCTTGCCATGGTCACCCCGGGCAAGGGCATCCTCGCCGCCGACGAATCTTCCGGCACGATCAAGAAGCGCTTCGACGCCATCAAGGTCGATTCGACCGAGGACAATCGCCGCGACTATCGCGAGATGCTGTTCCGCTCGCAGGAGGCGATGAGCAAGTACATCTCCGGCGTCATCCTCTACGACGAGACGATCTGGCAGAATGCCAAGGACGGCACGCCGCTGGTCAAGCTGATCGAGCAGGCCGGCGCGATCCCCGGCATCAAGGTCGACGAGGGCACGCAGCCTTTGCCGAACTGCCCGGGCGAACTCGTCACCGTCGGCCTCGACAAGCTCGCCGAGCGGCTGAAAAAATATTACGAGCGCGGTGCGCGCTTTGCGAAATGGCGCGCGGTGATCGATATCGGGCCGCGAATTCCGACCCAGACCGCGGTCCGCGTCAACGCCCATGCGCTGGCGCGCTATGCCGCGCTGTGCCAGGCCGCGCAGATCGTCCCGATCGTCGAGCCGGAAGTGCTGATGGACGGCGATCACGACATCGACCGCTGCTATGAGGTGACGCAGCGCGTGCTGAACCGCACCTTCCAGGAATTGCGGGTGCAACGCGTCGCGCTCGAAGGCATGATCCTGAAACCGAACATGGCGATCTCGGGCAAGAAGTGCCCGAAACAGGCGCCGGTGCAGGAAGTCGCCGAGAAGACCATCCGCCTGCTCAAGAGCTGCGTACCTGCGGCGGTGCCCGGCATCGCCTTCCTCTCCGGCGGCCAGAGCGACGAGGAAGCGACCGCCCATCTCGACGCCATGAACAAGATCGGCAATTTGCCCTGGCGGCTGACCTTCTCCTACGGCCGTGCGCTGCAGGCGGCGCCGCAGAAGGCGTGGTCCGGCAAGCCCGACAACGTGCCCGCGGGCCAGCATGCCTTCTCGCATCGCGCCCGGATGAACGGACTCGCGAGCACCGGCAATTGGGAAGCCGGCCTCGAGAAACAGGCGGCATAGTTGGCGACCAAGCCCGTTCCGCCGCGGCCGGCGCCGCGCCTCTATCTGGCAACGCCGCCGGTCGATGAGCCCGCGCGGCTTGCGGCCGAGCTCACCGAGCTGCTTGCCGCGGCCGATGTTGCGGCCGTGCTGGTGCGGCTGCGCGAGAGCGATCCGCGCAGCATGATCTCCACCATCAAGGCGCTGGCGCCTGCGATCCAGAACGCCGGCGCGGCGCTGCTGATCGACGGCCATCCCGATATCGTGGCTCGCGCCGGCGCCGACGGCGCGCATCTGACCGGCATCGCCGCGATGGAAGAGGCGGTGCCGTCGCTGAAGCCCGACCGCATTGTCGGCGTCGGCGGGCTCGCGACCCGCCACGATTCGATGGCCGCGGGCGAAGCCGGCGCCGATTATGTGCTGTTCGGCGAGCCCGACACCAACGGACAGCGGCCCTCGTGCGAGGCGATCGCCGAGCGGCTGGAATGGTGGGACGAATTGTTCGAGCCGCCCTGCGTCGGCTTTGCAACCTCGCGCGAGGAAGCCGAGGCGTTTGCGGCGGCCGGCGCGGATTTCGTGCTGGTCGGAGACTTCATCTGGTCCGATCCGCGCGGCGCCAAGGCGGCGCTTGTCGAGATCGGCGACGCGATGGCGCAGGCGCATGCCGGCACATTCGGCAAGGCCAAGGCCGACGGAAAGGCCGAGGGATGACGCCGGAATGAAATGCCTGCGTCCGATAGGTGTTGCGCTCGGCTGCACGATGCTGGCGAGCGGCGCGATGGCGCAGCTCTCGATCACGCCGCCGGCCCAGACGCCGCCGCCCGCGAAGAAGGAGGCTCCGAAGCCGAAGGTGCATTCGCCGGTCGCGAAGAAGCCGACGCCGAAGCCCGCCGCCTCCGCGACACCGAAGCCTGCCGCATCCCCGACGCCCTCGCCGACCCCGACCCAGGCCGTCGACGATCCCAATGTCGACCTCGTCTACGGCGCCTATCAGCGCGGCATGTACAAGACCGCGTTCGACCTCGCGACCGCGCGCGCGCAGAACAACAACGATGCCAAGGCCATGACGATGCTGGGCGAGCTCTATGCCAATGGGCTCGGCGTCAAGCGCGACTACGTCAAGGCCGACGAGTGGTACAAGCGCGCCTCCGATGCCGGCGACCGCGAGGCGATGTTCGCGCTCGCCATGATGAAGATCGCGGGCCGCGGCGGCGCGGTCGACAAGGATGCCGCGGTCAAGCTGCTGGCGTCGTCGGCCAAGCTCGGCGAGCCCAAGGCGGCCTATAATCTCGCGCTGCTCTATCTCGACGGCCAGACCCTGCCGCAGGACCTCCGCCGCTCCGCCGAGCTCTTGCGCATGGCCGCCGACGCCGGCAGCCCCGAGGCGCAATACGCGCTCGCGACCTTCTACAAGGAAGGCACCGGCGTGCCGAAGGACCTCGAGAAGGCGGCGCGGCTGCTGCAGGCCGCCTCGGTGGCCGACAATGTCGATGCCGAGGTCGAATATGCCATCGCGCTCTACAACGGCTCGGGCACGCCGCGAAACGTGCCGGCGGCGGTGGCGCTGCTGCGCAAGGCGGCCCGGCAGAACAGCGCGATCGCGCAGAACCGCCTCGCCCATGTGCTGGCGACCGGAGCCGGCGCCCCGGTGGACAAGGTCGAGGCGCTGAAATGGCACACGGTCGCCAAGACCGCGGGCAAGGGCGACCCCGATCTCGACGACATCCTCGCCGATATGAGCCCGGAAGACCGCGCCAAGGGCGAGGCAGCCGCGCGAAAATGGATCGGAAACAACGTCAAATGACGCCTTGACGGCGCCACTTCCAGAGGGCACCCAGTCCGAAACCCAGGGCGCCACAGGCCGTTTCCCGTCATCCTGAGGTGCGAGCGGAGCGAGCCTCGAAGGATGCACGGCCCCGGACCGGGCCGCCGATCCTTCGAGACGCGCGTTCCGCGCTGCTCAGGATGACGGGCAGGGTCTTGCCTACGCTGCCCGATCGATTTCCAACGCTCGAAAGCCACCAGCTTCCATCATGCTCTATTCCGCTCTCATCAATGTCATGGTCAAGGCCGCGCGCCGCGCCGGCCGCAGCCTCAAGCGCGACCTCGGCGAGATCGAACATCTCCAGGTGTCACTGAAGGGGCCGGCGAACTTCGTCTCGCTCGCCGACAAGCGCGCCGAGGAGATGCTCTACACCGACCTCGAGAAGGCCCGGCCCGGCTACGGGTTCCTCGGCGAGGAAGGCGGCAAGCGCGAAGGCAGCGACAAGAGTCACACCTGGATCGTCGATCCCTTGGACGGCACCACCAACTTCCTGCACGGCATCCCGCAATTCGCGATCTCGATCGGGCTCAAGCGCGAGGACACCGTGATCGCCGGCGTGATCTACAATCCCGCCAATGACGAGCTCTATATCGCCGAGCGCGGCAAGGGCGCCTTCCTCAACGACCAGCGGCTGCGCGTCGCCGGCCGCCGCCAGCTCAACGAATGCGTGGTGGCCTGCGGGCTGCCGCATATCGGCCGCGGCAATCACCAGCTGGCGCTGCAGGAGATGGCCGCGCTGCAGACCAAGGTCGCGGGCTTCCGCCGCTTCGGCGCCGCCTCGCTCGACCTCGCCTTCGTCGCCGCCGGCCGCCTCGACGGCTATTGGGAGCGCAATCTGCAGGCCTGGGACGTCGCGGCCGGCCTGCTGATGGTTCGCGAGGCCGGCGGCACCGTCTCCGGCATCCAGGGCAATGACGACCCGCTACAGACCGGCCATGTCGTCTGCGGCAACGAGTTCGTGCACGGCGAGCTGATCAAGATCCTGAAGCCGCTCGGGCAGTAGCGCGACGGCGCGGCCTAATCGTCGTCATCGTCATCCTGGTCGTCTTCCCCGTCACGAAATTCACCGCCGAGGGACAGGCCCTCGATGGTCGTGGCGCCCTTTGCCTTGATCACCCGGCGCAGCGGGACCGAGCTCTCGCTTCGCAACGCCTCCATCAGATGTTCCGAATGGGTGACGATCCAGATGTCGGCGCGGCGCGACGCCTTGGCGATCAGCCTCGCCAATGGCGCCAGCAGCGATGGATGCAGGCTGGTCTCGGGCTCGTTCAGCGCGATGAACGGCGGCAGCCGATAGCCCATGAACACGGCGAGCAGGCAAATATACTTCAGCGTGCCATCGGATAGTTCGTGCGCCTTGAACGGCCGCGGCATGTCCTCCAGTTGCAACTGGAATTCACATAGCCCATTTTTTTCCCATGCCCGCAGTTCGGCGCCCGGAAATGCGTCCTCGATCGCATCCTGCAGATCGCCGGCATCCTGCCTGATCGTGAACAGGGTTGCCAACACGGCAGCCAGATCGTGGCCATCGGCGCTCAGCGAAGGTGTCGTGATCGCGAGACACGGCTTTCGTATCGGCGACGCCGGATCGGTCCGGAAGTCGTGATAGAATCGCCAACTCAGCATTGCATTTCGGATCAGGTCGATCTCGGGACTTCCCTTACCATCCGAAAATCCGGCCAGCGCGGTTTCCGACGGCAGCACCGCATCCTTGTGCTGGCTCCAGGTGCCGTTCTCATCGCGGACACTGACGAGTGAGTTAGTGCGCTCCATCATCAGTATAGTTTTCTTGCCGTGGGTCGCCTCGATCGTTTCGGACTTGATCATCGGCTCACCGGGAAATGCCGCCACGATCGGGCTCGGGAATCCGAGCTCGATGGAATATCTGACGTGGTCGAATCTCACAGCCAACCGCAGACGCGCATCGTCTCCGCGTCTGCGATTGCCGGACCAGAAGACGGAATACAAACCGCCTTCGTCGGAGATCGTGCGTGTGATCCGGCCGGTCGCCGCGTCGCGTAGCAGCGACAGGGACTTGTAGAGATTGGATTTGCCGACACCGTTCTCGCCGACGAAGACTGACAGCGGCTGGATGGGCATGAAGAGCCGCCGGATCGAGCGATAATTCGAGATCGCAATATCGCTCGGCCGCATCGCATGCCCTCAATCCCGGGGTTGCCCAAACGCTCCCCGTTCAATCCAGAGCTGCAATCTGGATTGGTCGGCTTGCGAAAGCAAGCCGCTGATCTGACCGGCGTCGGTCTCTGATATCAGTGACCGATCCTCGCCGGCGCGGGCGGTCCGTACGCCTCACCCTGCCCCGGCGCCGTCTCGCGATCGCCGGCCAGCACGCGCTGCACGCTGACGAAGAACACCGGCACCAGCAGCAGCGCGAGGATCACCACCGCGATCATGCCGCCCATCACCGACGTGCCGAGCGCCTGCTGGCTGGCGCCGCCGGCGCCGGTCGCGATCGCCATCGGCAGCACGCCGCAGACGAAGGCAAGACCGGTCATCAGGATCGGGCGGAATCTGAGGCTGCACGCCTCGATGGTCGCCTCGACCAGCGGCTTGCCCTGCGCGCGCAGATCCTTGGCGAACTCGATGATCAGGATCGCGTCCTTGGCGGCAAGGCCGATGATGGTGATCAGGCCGACGGTGAAATAGACGTCGTTGGAGAGCCCGCGCATCGTCGCCGCCACCACCGCACCGAGAATGCCGAGCGGAATGGTGAGCAGCACCGCGAGCGGAATGGTCCAGCTCTCATAGAGCGCGGCCAGCAAGAGGAACACCACCAGCACCGACAGCGCGAGCAGGAACGGCGCCTGCGAGCCCGACAGCTTCTCCTGCAGCGACTGGCCGGTCCATTCATAGCCGAAGCCGCGCGGCAGCTTGTCGGCGAGCCGCTCCATCTCGGCGATCGCATCGCCCGAGGTGAAGCCGGGCCGCGCCTCGCCGGAGATGCGCACCGCCGGATAGTAGTTGAAGCCCGCGATCTGCGTCGGCCCCTTCGTCCACTCGATGGTGGCGAAGGCCGAGAACGGCACCAGCTGGCCGCGGCTGTTCTTGACGTTGTAGTTGAGGATGTCGTCCGCGTTCATGCGGCTGGTCTTGTCGGCCTGCACGATGACGCGCTGCATGCGCCCGCGGTTCGGGAAATCGTTGATGTAGTTCGAGCCGAGATTGGTCGAGATCGTGTTGTTGATGTCCTCGAAGGTGACGCCGAACGCGCCCGCCTTCTCGCGGTCGATCATCAGATTGACCTGCGGAGCCGGCGGCAGGCCTTCGACATAGACCTTCTGCAGGATCGGGCTGGCATTGGCCTCCGCGATCAAGCGATCGGACGCCGCGATCAGCGCCGAGTAGCCCTTCTGGCCGCGGTCCTGCAGGCGGAACGAGAAGCCCGAGGAGTTGCCGAGGTTGTCGATCGGCGGCGGCTGCAACGCCGAGATCCTGGCGTCGCGGATCGACGACAGGTCGCGGTTGATGTCGGCAACGATGGCGGCGGCGGAATCCTTCGGGCCGCGCTCCGACCAGTCCTTCAGGGTGATGAAGGCCTGCGCGGTGTTCATGCCCTGGCCGAGGAAGCTGAAGCCGGTGAGGAATGTGACGTTCTCGATGCCGGCGCGGTCCTTGAGGTATTTCTCGACCTGCTCGACCGCGGCTTCGGTGCGCGCATAGGACGACTCCGACGGCGTCTGTACGTCGGTCGTGATGAAGCCCTGGTCGTCGACCGGCAGGAAGCCGCCGGGCAGCCGCACGAAGCCGTAGGCGACGCCTGCGAACAGCACCAGATAGATCAGCATCAGGCGGCCGGTGCGCTTCAGCCCGGCCTGCACCGTGCTGACATAGCCGGCGCGGCTGGTGTCGAGCACGCGGTTGAACCAGCCGAACACGCCCTTGCTGGCATGGCCGTGGCCCTTCTTGACCGGCTTGAGCAGCGTCGCGCACAGCGCCGGCGTCAGCGACAGCGCGAGCAGCGCCGAGAACGCGATCGCCGCCACCATGGTGACCGAGAACTGCCGGTAGATGATGCCGACCGAGCCGGGGAAGAACGCCATCGGCACGAACACCGCCATCAGCACCAGCGTGATGCCGATGATGGCGCCGGTGATCTGCGACATCGCCTTCTTGGTGGCTTCCTTCGGCGGCAGGCCTTCCTCCGCCATGATGCGCTCGACGTTCTCGACCACGACGATGGCGTCGTCGACGAGGATGCCGACCGCCAGCACCATGCCGAACATCGTCAGCATGTTGATCGAGAAACCCGCGATCATCAGCGTGGCGCAGGCGCCGAGCAGCGCCACGGGAACCACGATGGTCGGGATGATGGTGTAGCGGATGTTCTGCAGGAACAGGAACATCACGATGAACACCAGCACCACCGCCTCGACCAGCGTCATCAGGACCTTCTCGATCGAGGCCTTCACGACGGGCGTGATGTTGTAGGGGATTTCGTAGGAGATATTGGCCGGGAAGAAGCGCGACAGCTCCTTCATCTTGGCTTCGACCGCGCTCGCGGTCGCCAGCGCATTGCCCTTCGGCGACAGCAGCACCGAGAGGCCGGCGGTCGGCTTGCCGTCGAGGCGGGTGTTGAACTGGTAGCTGAGGCCGCCGATCTCGATCCGCGCGACGTCGCGCAGGCGGACCGTCGAGCCGTCGGCGTTGGCGCGCAGGATGATGGCGCCGAACTCGTCGGGCGAGGACAGCTGGCCCTTCACCAGCACCTGCGCGGAAATCTTCTGGGTATCGGTGCTCGGCTCGGCGCCGATGCTGCCGGAGGCGACCTGGGCGTTCTGCGCCGTGATCGCCTTGTTGACGTCGTCGGCGGACAGGCCGTAGCCGACCAGCTTGGCCGGATCGATCCAGATCCGCAAGGACCGCTCGGTCGAATACAGCGTGGCGCGGCCGACGCCGGGGATGCGGCGCACCTCGCCCAGCACGTTGCGGATCATGAAGTCGCCGAGGCCCACTTCATCCAGCGAGCCGTCGGTCGAGTTCAGCGTGATGATCTGCAGCACGGCGGACGAGGCTTCCTCGACCAGGATGCCCTGCTGGATCACCGCGCGCGGCAGCCGCGCCTCGACGCGCTTGAGGCGGTTCTGCACCTCGACCGAGGCCTGGCTGGTGTCGGTGCCCGGCTTGAAGTTGGCGATGATTTCGACCTGGCCGAGCGAGTCGGAGGTCGATTCGAAGTTCAGGATGTTGGCGGCGCCGTTGAGCTCCTCCTCGATCAGCCGCGTCACGCTGTTGTAGAGGTTCTCCGGCGACGCGCCGGGATAGCTGGTCGAGATCGAGATCGAGGGCGGCGCGATGATCGGATATTGCGCGACCGCGAGCAGCGGAATCGAGATCGCGCCGATCAGACAGATGAACAGCGCGACGACCCAGGCGAAGATCGGCCTGTCGATGAAGAAGCTAGGCATGCCGGATCACCGCACTGCGTGCGCGGTCTGGTGCGGATCCGTCGGTGCTGCAGCTGCGTCGACCTCGCGCCAGGCTTGCGGCCGGACCTTGTCGCCGGCGGCGAATTTCTGGAACCCCTCGACGACGACCTTGTCGCCGGCTTTCAGACCGTCGGTCACGAACCAGGAACCACCCTGCAGCGAGCCGGTGCGCACCGGCTGCACCGCGACGTGATTGTCGGCCTTGACGACGAACACCTCGCTGCCGCCGCCGCCATTGCGCTGGATCGCCTGCTGCGGCACGGCAATCGCATCGCTGTCGATGCCCTGTTCGATCAGCACGCGCACATACATGCCCGGCAGCAGGATGCGATGCGGGTTCGGGAACTCGCCGCGCAACGTCACCTGCCCGGTATAGGCGTCGACCTTGGCGTCGGAGAACAGCAGCTTGCCCGGCAGCGGGTAGATCGAGCCGTCGTCGAGCACGAGGCGCACCTTCATCGCGTCGGGCGCGATACGGTCGAGATCGCCACTCTCGAAGGCGCGGCGGAGCTGGTTCATCTCGGTCACCGACTGCTGGAAGTCGGCGTAGATCGGATCGAGCTGCTGGATGGTCGCAAGGCTCGCGGCGTCGTTCTGCACGACGAGCGCGCCCTCGCTGACCAGCGCAGCGCCGATGGTGCCGTCGATCGGCGCGCGGATCGTGGCGTAATCCAGATTGAGCTTGGCGCGCGCGACTTCGGCCTCGCGACCCTGCACGTCGGCTTCGGCCTGCTTCAGCGTCGCGATCGCCTTTTCGTTCTCGGCTTCCGGCGCCGCACGCTGGCTGGTCAAAGTGGCGATACGGCGGGCTTGCAGCGCGGCCTGTTCGAGCACGGCCTTGGCGCGCGCCAGCGCCGCCTCGGTCGACTGCAATTCGACTTCGAACGGGCGCGGATCGATCTGGTACAATGGATCGCCGACCTTCACCTCGCTGCCCTGATGGAACATGCGGTTGACGACGATGCCCGAGACGCGCGGGCGGACCTCGGAAACACGGGTCGGCGCGATGCGGCCCGGCAGCTCGCGCAGCATCGCACGCGCCTGCGGCTTCACGGTGACGACGCTGACGTCCGGCTCGGGTACTTGTACGGCGGCGGTTGCGGTGTTCGGCTCGTCGCAGCCAGCAAGCATTGGCGCGATGGCAGCCAGCATCAATGCAATGCATGCCGATTGCGCGCGAAGTCCAGACATTGAGATAATCGCCCCTGAAAGGTTTGAACAAACGAACGGCGGTGTCACGGCGACACCGCTCGTGTTGCTGCGATGAAAATAAAATCTGCTTGCTGCGACGCAATGCGTTTTTGGGCGGCTCAATGTCACAGAACGCTATCACCCTGATTTCGCGGCATCTTTTACCTTGTCACCGCATTGTGAGCGGGTTCCATCGCAGGCTGTGGGAATGCGTTAAGGTCTGCGTGAGCGGGAACCCCGCCATTTTGCCTGCGCAGAATGCCGCACCTCGCAACACCGAGACGATTGGACCGAATCACCGCGGGCCGCGCGCGCCTCATCCGAGGGTGCGTGCAAACCGACCTCATCTCGCGATTGACGGGTGGGACGCGCGGCTCTGTGGATGGCGATGCGGCGAGCGGTCGGAAAGCCGTGCAAAGCGGCAACGGCCCACGAGATTCCAACCCAAGGTGCTGTTTGCTGCCCTTGGAATCGGCTTTCCTCACTCGGCCGCTGTGCCATATTGCTTGCAGATGCGGCCTTCGCGAACGGATGACCCGGCAATGCCCCCTTCCCGCTCCGACATGGAGATCGAATTGAGCAAGCTGTCCTCGCCCCGGATCTTCCTGGTGCGGATGCTGGTGTTCCTGGTGCTCTGCGGCCTGGTCGGGGTCGTGCTGTACAAGCAGATCGTCACCGCCTTCTTTGCCAATCCGGGGCTGAACGCCCTGATCGGGGCGGTGCTGCTGATCGGCATCATCCTGGCGTTCCGCCAGGTGATCCGGCTTTATCCCGAGGTCGCCTGGGTCAACAATTTCCGCATCGCCGATCCCGGCCTTGCGATCGAGCGCCGCCCGACGCTGCTTGCCCCGATGGCCGCGATCCTCGGCGGCGAACGCTCGGGGCGGATGTCGATCTCGCAGCAGACCATGCGACATCTGCTCGATTCGATTGCAACCCGCCTCGACGAAGCCCGCGACATCTCGCGTTACATGACCGGCCTGTTGGTGTTCCTCGGCCTGCTCGGCACGTTCTGGGGCCTGATCGAGACGGTGGGCTCGGTCGGCAAGGTGATCGACGGGCTCAAGGTCGGCGGCGACTCGGGCGCGCTGTTCGATACGCTGAAGGAGGGCCTCGCCGCGCCGCTCGGCGGCATGGGCATCTCGTTCTCGTCCTCGCTGTTCGGCCTTGCCGGCTCGCTGATCCTCGGCTTCCTCGACCTGCAGTCGAGCCAGGCCCAGAACCGCTTCTACACCGACCTCGAGGACTGGCTCGCCGGCACCGTGCGCGGCATTTCCGGCGATGAAGCCGGCGTTTCCGGTAACATGCAGGGCGCGATCGACCGGCTCCGCACCGCGCTCGAGGAAGGCGGCGGCGGCCGCAGCACCACGGCCGCGATGGCCAATCTTGCCGAGGCGATCCAGGGGCTGGTCGCGCATATGCGCACCGAGCAGCAGATGATCCGGGAATGGGCCGACGGCCAGGGCGAGCAGAACCGCGAGATCAAGCGGCTGCTGGAACGCCTCGCCCGCCAGCCCGAGAAGAGCTAGCCGGGGAGCAAGCCCAAGGAGAAACCCATGGCCCTCGCCCGCTCGCGCCGCAGCGAATCCGGCTTCAACTACTGGCCCGGCTTTGTCGACGCATTGTCGACGCTGGTGCTGTCGATCGTGTTCCTGCTGTCGGTGTTCCTCGTCGTGCAATTCTTCCTGTCGCAGGAGGTCACCGGCAAGGACAAGGCGCTGGAACAGCTCACCGCCAAGATCGCCCAGCTCAACGACCTGTTGTCGCTGGAGAAGCTCTCCAAGCTGACGCTCGACGACCAGGTGGCGCAGCTGCGCGCCGGCCTCGCTTCCGCGGAAGGCGAGCGCGACCGCATGAAGGGGCTCTATGAGGGGCTCGCGAGTTCCGGCAGCGACGCGCAGGGCCGCGCCAACGAGCTCAACAAGGCGCTGGAGTCCGAGAAGGCCGTATCGTCGCGCGCACTGGCGCAGATCGAGCTGCTGAACCAGCAGATCAGCGCCCTGCGCCGCCAGCTCGCCGCGCTCGAAGAGGCGCTCGACGCCTCCGAGAAACGCGACAAGGAATCGCAGAACCGCATCGCCGATCTCGGCCAGCGCCTCAATGTCGCGCTGGCGCAGCGGGTACAGGAACTGTCGAAATACCGCTCGGAATTCTTCGGCCGGCTGCGTGCGATCCTCGGCAACCGTCCCGACATCCGCGTCGTCGGCGACCGCTTCGTGTTCCAGTCGGAAGTGTTCTTCGATACCGGCCAGGCGACGCTGCTGCCCGAGGGCAAGACCGAGCTCGAAACGGTCGCGAGCGCGCTGATCGATCTCGACAAGCAGATCCCGCCCGAGATCGCCTGGGTGCTGCGCGTCGACGGCCACACCGACGTGCGGCCGATCAACAGCCCGCTGTTCAAGTCGAACTGGGAATTGTCCTCGGCGCGCGCGATCTCGGTGGTGCAGTACCTGGTCTCGCTCGGCGTGCCGGCGCAGCGTCTGGTCGCCGCAGGCTTCGCCGAATTCCAACCGCTCGACACCGCACAGACCGAAGACGCCTACAAGCGCAACCGCCGCATCGAGCTGAAGCTGACGGAACGCTAGGACGACGGCGCCCGGCCAACCAGTCGTCATTGCCGCGTTCGACTGTGTTTGCGTGCACACGGCACTATCCGTTCGTCGTCCTGGCGAAAGCCAGGACCCATAACCACCGCATTTGATGATGAACGGGATCGCGGCTCCAGCGTCGCGCAACAATTGAGATTTGGGGTAATGGGTCCTGGCTTTCGCCAGGACGACGGTGAGGATGGGTTGCAATTCAAGATGTCAAACAGCGCGGTGTCGTCACCCGCGCATGCGGAGGCGGCGAGCCGGGCGATGACGGTGCGGATGCCACACACACGATCGTCGTCCTGGTGAAAGCCAGGACCTATAACCACCGCAGTTGATCATGAACGGGATCGTGGCCCCAGCGTCGCGCAACAATTGAGATTTGGGGTAATGGGTCCTGGCCTTCGCCAGGACGACACCAAATTTGTTGCGCGGTCCGTGAGTCACACATCCGCATTCTCGCGACATGAATGCCCAAACTTCATGTCGAAAGATCCGCAACGACCGGCGAGGCGTCGCCGCGATCGGTGGAGACCGTTCATTACACGGATATTTGCTTCGTCCTGGCGAGGCGCTCGGGAACGCATCAAATGCGGCTGACGTTATGTTGGTATCGCAATCTCGCGGGCTTGGCGGATATCTCGTCTCCGTCGCGGCTGTGCGTATGCCCCAGCCTCACCGCGCCATCTCGGACCTGCGCATGCTCAAGACCAAATTCGCCATCATCATCGCCGCCGGCCTCATCCTCGCACCGGCCCAGCTTCTCGCGCAGAACACGGGCGGCACCCCGCTGCCGCCCAGGCCAGGCGACCGCGCCGCACCGTCGAACGGCGTCGGCGGCACTGCGCTCCCGACCCAGTCCGGCCAGCGCGTCGCACCGTCTTCCGGCACCGGCGGCGGCAGCGCCGCACCGGCGCTTCCAGGAGGCCCGACCGGCACCACCGGCAATGCCGACAACCCGCAGCGGCGATGACGTGAGTCACGCCTGCGTTAGAAGTCCCGGCGTGCGCAATTGAACGCGCGGCCGATGCGATCGGCGATGGTCTGCGCCGAACGTCCATTCGAACATTGATTGACGAAACGCCGCGCTAGGTCGCGCCGGCCGGCTCCGCGGCCGGTTCAACCGGCTCGACTTCGGCGGTCACGAATTTGAGCCCGTAGGTTTTGCCGCGACACCAGACCACCTCGCAAGGGTAGCGCTTGGCATGATCGGCGAGCAGCGTCAGCGCGAGGCGGTCCTTCACCTCGAAGTCGACCTCGGTGGTGATCTTGGCGCCGCCGGGCGAGATGTCGACCACGGTGCATTCGCTCTCGGTCACGCCGTCGTCGACCGTGATCCAGGCCGCACGATTGTTGAGTTGGCGCCGCGGCTCGCGACTGACCTTGATCCGTGCTCCATTGCTCGCCATCGTCGCCGTCCTTGAAGCCATTGGTCATTGAAAGACATTGCACACCGCGCACGTCGATCGACGCGTCCGGCACAGAACCGCAACGGCCACAATGCCGGCCCCCCGTAAAGCCCGGCTTAGCGCGATCGCTTGAACTTTACCGGAATCTTGACGGGGCTTTTAGCGAACAGGGATTCTACAATTCCGTCAGCGGGATACCGGCCGCGTCGGCAGCCACCGGCTTGACACGGAGACTGCACTCTTGGTGAAGTGGCGGCCGTGGCGTTGACCACATCCCTGCAACAAGAGCGCTTCAAGCCGCCTTTTCCGACGGAAACGACCCATGCTGATCCCCCTCGCCGACGTGCCGCGCTGGTATGCCGAACGCAAGCCCACGGATGCGATCGCCATCAGTCATGGCGCGGATGCGTTGACCTGGCTCGAGCTCGAGCGCCGCGCCAATGCACGGGCGCGCGCCTTCGTCGCCAAGGGCGTCAAGCCCGGCGACTTCGTCGCGATCGGGCTGCCCAACAGCAACGCGTTCTTCGAGACGACTTTCGCGGTGTGGAAGTGCGGCGCGACGCCGACCTCGCTGTCATGGCGGCTGCCGCGCGGCGAGGCCGCCGCGGTGCTCGAGATTCTGAAACCGTCGCTGGTGGTCGGCGGCGAGGCCGACTGGAATGCGCCGAATTCGCTGCCGGTGAATTTCGTGCCGGATGGATTCTCCGGGGAGCCGCTCGATTCGCCGGTCGCGCGCTACTGGAAGGCGATGACGAGCGGCGGCTCGACCGGACGGCCGAAGGTGATCCTCGATCACAACCCCGCGGTGATCGAGACCACGGCCGAGGCGACGCTTGGCATTGCGCGCGACACCTCGCTGCTCAATCCAGGGCCGCTCTATCACAATGCGCCATTCATCCTCTCGCACTTTGCGCTGTTCGGGGGCGGAAGGGTCACCGGCATGGTGAAGTTCGACGCCGAGGAGACGCTGCGGCTGATCGAGCGCGAGCGCGTGCAGTGGGTGAATTTCGTGCCGACAATGATGCACCGGATCTGGGCGCTGCCAGAGGAGGTGCGCAGCCGCTACGACGTCTCCAGCCTGAAGATCGTGTTTCACATGGCAGCTCCGATGCCACCCTGGCTGAAGGAGAAATGGATCGAATGGCTCGGCCCGGAGCGGATCTGGGAGCTCTATGGCGGCACCGAGCGGCAGGGCGCCTGCGTGATCTCGGGCACCGAATGGATGGCGCACAAGGGCTCGGTCGGCAAGATCGGCGAGACCGCAAAGCTGCGCATCATCGGCGAGGACGGCAACGACGTCGCGCCCGGCGAGACCGGCGAAATCTATTTCCTGCCCAATGACGGCGCCGGCTCGACCTATCACTATCTCGGCGCAACACCGAAGCGGCGGCCGGATGGCTGGGAATCGCTCGGCGATATCGGCCGGCTCGATGAAGAAGGCTATCTCTATCTCGGCGACCGGCTCGCCGACATGGTGCTGCGCGGCGGCGCCAACATCTATCCGGCCGAGGTCGAGGCCGCTGTCAGCGAGCATCCCGAGGTGCGCTCCTGCGTCGTGGTCGGACTGCCCGATCCGGAATTCGGCCAGCGCGTGCATGCGATCCTCGAGCTCGCCGACAGCGCCGATGCACAAGCGATCGCCGACGGCATGGGCGATTTCCTGAAGGACCGGCTCAGCCGCTACAAGCATCCGGAAAGTTTCGAGCGCGTCGGCACCGCGCCGCGCGACGATTCCGGAAAGGTTCGCCGCACCATGCTGCGCGACGAGCGCGCCGCGTGGATCAAGGACAACCGTGCCTTCCGCATCATGCCGGCGCGTGCGGCAAAAACCGAATAGGTTCAATTATCTTGCGAGGGGCAGGTCTGCACGCCACATGAGCTGTGCAGGCGGCCCTGCAAGGTATATCATTCCATCTTCCCTGCCGGCAGAACCTCGGTCTACCTTGAGGTTCCAGCGCCCTGCACGCCAGGAGATCCCTTGATGCCCTCCACGACCGAATGGAAAGTGCCCGCGGCCTTTCAGCCTCGCCCCGAAGATTACCGCTACGATCTCGATCGCGCGCTGATGAGTGTGGTCGGGCTGCACTCGATCATTCCGCCGGATGCTTTCAGCGCCGAGACGCTCGGCACCGAGCGCGCCGGCAATGGCGTCCTGATCGACGACGGGCTGGTGCTGACGATCGGCTATCTGATCACTGAAGCCGCCACGGTGTGGCTGCATCTCGGCGACGGCCGCGCGGTCGAGGGCCACGCGCTCGGCTTCGATTTCGAATCCGGCTTCGGCCTGGTGCAGGCGCTCGGCCGGCTCGATCTCGCACCGCTGCGGATCGGCTCGTCCGCGGCGACGCAGGTCGGCGACAATGTGGTGCTCGGCGGCGCCGGCGGCCGCACGCGCTCGGTCGCAAGCCAGATCGCGGCGAAGCAGGAATTCGCCGGCTACTGGGAGTATCTGCTCGACGAGGCGATCTTCACCTCTCCGTCGCATCCGAACTGGGGCGGCACCGGGCTGATCAACAATGCCGGCGAGCTGATCGGCATCGGCTCGCTGCAGCTCGAACGCGAGCGCTCGGGCCACGCCGAGCATGTCAACATGATCGTGCCGATCGATCTGCTCAATCCGGTGCTGGACGATTTGCGCAAGTTCGGCCGGGTCGACAAGCCGGCGCGGCCGTGGCTCGGCATGTTCACGACCGAGATCGACAACCGCCTCGTGGTGGTCGGCGTCGCCAGCAAGGGACCGGCGGCGCGCGCCGAACTGAAGACCGGCGACGTGATCCTCGCGGTCGACGGCGACAAGGTGACGAGCCAGGCCGGCTTCTACCGCAAGCTCTGGTCGCTCGGCGCGGCCGGCGTCGACGTGCCGCTGACCATCTATCACGAGGGCGTCACCTTCGACGTCACGCTGACCTCGATCGACCGCATAAAGCTGTTGAAGGCGCCGCGGCTGCACTAATAAAAAATGGAAGAGGCAGCAGCGATGAGCGAGGCGGTGGTTGACGACATCGTGGCCGTGCTGCCGCCGCTGCTGCAGACGCTGGAGTCGCTGTCCTTCGTCGCCCGCAACCTCAACCCGCCGGACTTCGATCGCGTGATGCAGATCGCGGGCGAGCCCGAGGAGGCCTTGCAGGCGGTGCGGCCGCGGCTTGCCGATTGGCCGGAGAAATTCGCGCACATCAAGACCGCGCTGGAAGCCGCGATCGAACCGGCGCTGTCAGGCTATGCGGGCCTGCGCGCCGTGCAGCACGGCGAAGGCGACCTGGTCAGCGTGTTCCGCGCGCTGCGCTATCTGCCGCGGGCGCAGGAGGCGCTCTATCCCTTGACCGAGCTGCCGCCGGTCAGCGGTTTCTTCATCGCGCCCGATCTGCGCGAGAATACCGAGCTGCAGGCGAAGCTCGCGGCCAAGCCCAACGCCGACACCGGCATCTTCCACGAGCGCAACGAGCCGGGCAGCCGCGGCGGCTTCTCGATGTACGTGCCGGAATATTACACGCCCGATCGCGCCTGGCCGCTGGTGATGGCGCTGCATGGCGGCAGCGGCAACGGCCGCGGCTTCCTGTGGAGCTGGCTGCGCGATGCGCGCAGCCGCGGCGCCATCCTGCTGGCGCCGACCGCGACCGGCCAGACCTGGGCGCTGATGGGCGAGGACACCGACACGCCGAACCTCAACCGCATCCTCGAGCACGTGCAGGCGCGCTGGAAGATCGACGAGACGCGCCTACTCCTGACCGGCATGAGCGACGGCGGCACCTTCAGCTATGTGAGCGGGCTCGACGGCGCCTCGCGCTTCACGCATCTGGCGCCGGTTGCGGCGACTTTCCATCCGCTGATGGCGGAGATGGCCGACGCGGAGCGGCTGCGCGGCTTTCCGATCTTCATCACCCACGGCCGGCTCGACTGGATGTTTCCCGTGCAGACCGCGCGGCAGACGCAAGGCCTGCTAGCGGCCGCCGGCGCCAAGGTGACCTATCGCGAGATCGACGATCTCAGCCACACCTATCCGCGCGAGATCAACGCGGAGATCTTGCAGTGGCTGAATGGTGAGCGGGCCGACGGCGTCTGATGCGCCGCCGGCTTGTAGCTGCGTTGCGTAGCTCTATTCCCGTCACCCCCGCGCAAAGGCTTTGCCTTTGTCGCTGGAGGAGCGCGAAGCGCGTCTCGAAGGGTCGACGGGCCCGGCTGCGGCCACGCCGTTGCATCGGGGCCGTGCATCCTTCGAGGCTCGCTCCGCTCGCACCTCAGGATGACGGTGATGGACGGCGCGTGCAGCCCTGTCGCGAATGTAACGCCTGCCAGACTACCCGTTCACTCGCGGCTTGAGCAGGTCGGAGAAGCCGACCCGGTGCAGCATCTCGTTGCGGACGCGGTCGATCACGCCGAATGCGACTTCGGCGCCGTCCTGGGTCGGATCGATGTGGACGCGGAACGGCCGCTTGCCGAACGGCGTGTCGACCACCTTCACGATAGCGTCTGCGACCGACGAGGCGTCGGCATCCTCGGGCACGATCGCTGCGAACGCCTCCATGATCTCCTTGCCGAAACCGGCATAGGGACCGGCCTCATATTCGGCGACGCGCGCTTCGTCGGCGGGACGGCCGGAATGCGCAAAGTGGTTGGTGCCGCCGGTGAAGGCGCCGGGCACGATGATCGAGGTCTCGATGCCCCAGCGCGACAGCTCGCGGGCATAGATAACGGCCATCGCGTCCATGCCGGCCTTGGCCGCGAAATATGGCGCGAGATAGGGCGGCGTGCCGCCGGCCGAAGAGCTGCTCGACACCCAGACCACGAGCCCCCTGCCCTGCTTGCGCAGCTGCGGCAGCGCCGCGCGATTGACGCGCTGGGTCGATAGCACGTTGACGTCGTAGAGCTCGGCAAGCTGCTCGGGCGTGAACGCCTCCGCCGGACCGAACACCATGTGGCCGGCATTGTGCATCACGACGTCGAGGCGGCCTTCCTCGGCGACGATCTGCGCAATCGCCGTATCGACCGACGCCTGCGAGCCGACATCGAGCTCGAGCGAGCGCAGGTCGACCTTGTTGTCGCGCGCGAACTCCTCGATATCGGCGACCGCGGCGGCGTTGCGGCCGGTGGTGTGGCGCATCGAGGCGTAGACGGTGTGGCCGGCCTTGGCGAGCGCGTTGGCGGTGAGGCGGCCGAAGCCGCTCGAAGCGCCGGTGATGACGATGACCTGTTTCATGACAAATATCCTTGTGAAGTCGGTTGAATGCGCGTTGGGTTGGAGATGTGAAGACGTCAGACCAGGCCGCCATTGGCGCGCAGCGTCTGGCCGTTGATCCAGGAGCCGTCGGGGCCGGCGAGGAACGACACGACAGAGGCGATGTCATCGGGCGTGCCGAGCCGCTCCAGCGGGACCATTTTGGCGAAGCGGTCGATCAGCTCGTCCGACTTGCCGTGCAGGAACAGATCGGTCGCGGTCGGCCCGGGCGCGACCGCATTCACGGTGATGCCGCGGCCGCGCAACTCCTTGGACAGGATCGCGGTCAACGACTCGATCGCGGCCTTGGTCGCGACATAGATGCCGTAGGTCTCGAGCCTGGTGCCGACGACGCTGGTCGAGAAGTTGACGATGCGTCCGCCGTTGCGCAGCCGGCGCGCCGCCTCGCGCATGGTGTTGAAGCTGCCCTTCAAATTGACCGCGACCTGCTGGTCGAACGCGGCATCGTCGCTGTCGGCGATCTTGCCGAGTTTCATGATGCCGGCATTGTTGACCAGCACGTCGACGCCACCGAAGGCGGCTTCCGCCGCGTCGAACATGCCGCGCACCGCGCTGGCATCGCTGACATCGGCCTTCGCGGTCAGTGCCCGGCCGCCGGCGGCCTCGATCCTGTCGGCCACCACCTGCGCCGGCTTGGCGTCGCCGGAGTAGTTGATGACGACGGTGAAGCCGTCCCCGGCGAGGCGTTCGGCAACCGCCGCGCCGATCCCGCGCGAGGCACCCGTCACCAAGGCTACCTTGTTGGTTTGGTTGGTCATTTTAGTCTCCCATCGGGTTGTGCGGCCGCGCCGCGTTCGATGGGAGGACGCTACGCCTTGGCATTCACCGGATAATCATGCACCTTCCGGCATCACTATTCGTTATTTCCGGATAATAGATGGACCGTTTCGACGCGATGCGCGTGTTCACCCGGGTGGTCGAGCGGCGCAGCTTTTCGCTCGCCGCCGACGATCTGGGGCTGCCGCGCTCGACGGTAACGGACGCGGTGAAGGGCCTGGAAGCGCGGCTCGGCGTGCGGCTGCTCGAGCGGACCACGCGCACGGTGCGCCCGACGCTCGACGGCGAGGCGCACTACCGCCGCTGCCTGTCGCTGATCGCGGATCTCGAGGACGCCGAGGGCGCGTTCGGCGGCGCGCGGCCGAAGGGACTGCTGCGGCTCGAGGTGCAGGGCACGCTGGCGCGGCACTTCCTGCTGCCGAACCTGCCGGGCTTCCTCGCCGAATATCCCGACATCGAGATCAACATGAGCGAGAGCGACCGCTGGGTCGATCTGATCCGCGAAGGGGTCGACTGCGTGCTGCGTTTCGGCAAGCTGCCCGACAGCGACATGATCGCGCGGCAGGTCACGATGCTGGAGCGGCTGACTTGCGCGACGCCGGATTACCTTGCGCGCGTCGGCACACCGGTCGACCCGTTCGCACTCGACGGCCATCGCATGATCGGCATCCGCTCGCTGACGACCGGACGCCTGCGGCCGATGGAGTTCGTGATCGACGGCGTGCTGAAACAATTTCCGCTGCCGGCGCCGATGTCGGTGACCGGCCCCGAGAGTTATCTCGCGAGCGCCAAACTCGGTCTCGGCCTCGTGCAGGTGCCCCGCTTCCACGCCGAAATCGATCTTGCCAACGGAACGCTGGTCGCGGTGCTGCAGCAATGTCCGCCGCCATCGGTGCCGGTAAACCTGCTCTATCCGCGCAACCGCCAGCTCTCGCCACGCGTGCGCGTGTTCATCGATTACGTGATGCGGGCGTTCGTGCGCAGCTGATCGATCGCCGGAACCACACCGAGCCCGACGACGTTATGCTTCCGACACCGGAGGGATTGAGCGATGCGGACCTTTTTCGGCATGATTTTGGGCGCGCTGCTGCTGATATGCGGCGTTTATGTCTATGACTCGATGCGGACGTCGAGCGTCGCCAATGGCGAGGTGGCGCAGGATACGCGCACCATCGTCAATTGGGACGTCGCAGCGCATGACTGGAACCTGCTGAAGACGCGCACCCGCGAGCAGTGGGACAAGATCGCGGCGAAGTAACGATGGCTTTCAAACCGACACAAAAGCAGATGGCCTCTCCGACGCCGGAGAGGCCATTTTCGTCGCAGGAAGCGCGATCAATTCTGCTCGGTCTTGCGGCCCATATTGGCCTTGCGGGCGTCGGCGATCACCTGCTCAAACTGATCCATGCTGAGCACGCCCGGCACGCGATACTTGCCGACGATGAATGACGGCGTGCCGTTGAAGCCGAACGCCAGCGCCTGCTCGTTGTTGCGCGAAAGGATCGCATCGATCGTCTTGGCGTTGGCGTCGTGATCCTTCTTCAGCCGGTCCATGTCGAGGCCGGCGCCCGAAAGCAATTCGGCGATGCGCGGCTCGGTGATGCGCGAATTGACCGAGATCATCGCCTCATGCGCGACGTCGAACTTGTCCTGGTACTTCGCCGCCAGCGCCATCCGCGCCGCGACCTTGGAAACCGGCCCGAGGATCGGCCAATCCTTCAGCACGAGGCGGACCTTGCCGTCGTCCTGCACCACCTGGCGCAGTTCCGGCGCAAGCTTGCGGCAATACGGGCAGTTGTAATCGAACCATTCGACGATGGTGATGTCGCCCTTCGGATTGCCGATCACCGGAATATCCGGATCGCGCAGCACCTGCTCCTCGGTCAGGACATTGTCGTCCTCGGCGCCCGCGGTGCCCGCGGCCATGAGTGCGATGCCGGCACCGATCAGGCCGAGCGCGCCGCGGCGGGTGGCACCGGCGTTGATCAAGGGCGATTTCGTCAATTGGTTCATGGCTGGCTTTCGCAAGGGCTCGTCGCCCTTCTACGTTCAGGACACATTGATGTTACGCAGCAGCATATAGATCGCCACCACGATAATCACAGTCGCAAACACGATATTCAGCGCGCCGCGCCGTTCCGACAGGTGGCGGGCGCTGCTTGTGCCGAGCAGGCCGCCCGCGATGCCGCCGGCGACGAATAGCCCCGCCAGGCCCCACGACACCAGCCCGGACCACGCATAGCTCAGGGCCGTGGTCATGCCGAAGGCGGTGACGGCCACCAGCGAGGAACTCACCGCGTTCATGATCGGCATCCCGGTCGCCAGCATCAGGGCTGGCACGATCAGGAAGCCGCCGCCGATGCCGAAGAAGCCGGACATGGTTCCGGTGGCAAGCCCGAGGCCGATGATCGCGGGCATGTTGGACATCGAGATCTTGACGTCGGTCAGCCCGACCCGCGCGCGGCTCTTCAGCATCAGGCCCGCGATGACCAGCATCACCAGCGAGAACAGCGCGAGCAGCTTCTGCCCCTCCAGCATCTTGCCGAGGATGGAGCCGCCGAACGCGCCCAGCATGCCCGACAGCGCGAACACCAGCGCGCAGGACCAGATCACGGTGCCGCCGCGGGCGTGGTTGGAGAGATTGACCGCGGCGTTGGCAGCGACCGCGATCGCCGACGTGCCGATCGCGACATGCGGCTCCGGCACGCCGACCACATAGACCATCAGCGGCACGGCAAGGATCGAGCCGCCGCCGCCGACCAGGCCCAGCGAAAAGCCGACCAGCATGCCCGATGCCAGCCCAAGCATGCTTTGAGTTGCGGAGAAGACCAAGGGGAACAGACTCGCGTTTGAGGCGGCGACCCTAGAAGAATTTGCTGCTCAATGCCATACCAATAGCACAAAACTGCCCTGCAGCCGGGATTAGCGCAGCAGATATGTCACAGCCAGCGGCACCAGCAGCGAGGTGACCAGCGCATTCAGACTCATCGCGATCCCGGCGAAGACGCCGGCGACCTCGTCGACCTGGAAGGCGCGCGCGGTGCCGATGCCATGGGCGGCGATGCCCGCAGCAAAGCCGCGGGCGCGAAAGTCGGTGATGCCGGTGAAGTTCATCAGGGGCGTGACGATGATCGCCCCCATGATGCCGGTGAGGATCACCGACACCGCGGTCAGCGAGGGATCGGCATGCAGCGATTCGCTGATGCCCATCGCAACGCCGGCGGTGACCGATTTCGGCGCCAGCGACAGGATGACGTCGCGCGGCAGGCCGAACGCCTGCGCCAGCAGCACCACCGAGACGATCGCCGTCAGCGAGCCGATCGCGAGCGCAACCAGCATCGGCAGGATCGCCGCCGCGACCCGCCTGCGGTTCTCGTAGAGCGGCACCGCGAGCGCCACCGTCGCCGGCCCGAGCAGGAAGTGCACGAACTGCGCGCCGGCAAAATAGGTGGTGTAGGTGGTCCCGGTTAGCAGCAGGAACACGCCGATGATCCACACCGAATGCAGCACGGGATTGGCAAGCGGGTGCCGCCTCGTCTTCAGCGACACCGCGTCGGCCACCGCATAGGTCAACAGCGTCACCGTCAGCCAGAGCAGCGGCGACTGCGAGAGGTAGACCCAGAGCGAGAACGGATTGTCGCTCACGGCCGCTCCTCCTCGCGCGAAAACAAACTGCTCGCCGCAACGAAGGTCGCAACCGTCGCCAGCAGTGTGACGATGACCGAAACCGCGAGGATCACCAGGACCGCGATGCCGTGCTCGGCGAGCAGATCGAGCTTCTGCACCACGCCGACGCCGGCCGGAATGAACAGCAGCGAGAGATTGGCGAGCATGCCGCGGCTCGCGCTCTCGACGCCGTCATCGCCGAGCGGCCCGCGCGCCAGCGCCGGAAAGCGGTCGCGCGCCAGCAGCAGCAACAGCAGCAGCACGAGGCCGACCACCGGACCCGGCACCGGCACCGCCAGCGCGCGCACGGCGACCTCGCCGACCAGCTGGCAGAGCAGGATCAGGCTGAGGCTAGCGATCATGGCAGGAAGCTCACGCGACGCATCCGCCTATCAGGTCGTTGTGGCGATGGCTTGTCAATGCGCGGGTCTTGCATGCGCAGATCTTAGGCGCCGCCGCTCTCAAATCCGTCACACCTTCTCAGACCGTCATCCCGCTTGTCGTCCCTGCGAAAGCAGGGACCCATAACCACCGCATTCGGTGATGAGCGGGATAGTGGCCCCAGCAAGCGCAACAATTGAGATTCGGGGTAATGGGTCCTGGCCTTCGCCAGGACGACGCGGGGTGTGTGGCGCGACCTGCATCCACAATCGTCGTCCCTGCGAAAGCAACGCGCACAGAGTTAGCCTTCTACCCTTCCCGCCGCGCCAGCGCCATAAGCGTGCCGCTCATGGTTGCGACCAGCGTCTCGACGCCGTCCTGGATCGCGTAGGCGCGGCCGTCGCAGACCGTCAGCGTGCGGCCGGGCTTGACCACGACGCCGCGGAACACGAACCGCTCGCCGCGGGCCGGCGCCAGCAGATTGGTCTTGAACTCCACGGTGAGGATGTCGGAGCCTTCGGGCATCAGCGTGAAGGCGGCGATGCCGCAGGCATTGTCGAGGCCCGCGGTGATGATCCCGGCATGCACGAAGCCGTTCTGCTGGCAGAATTCCGGCGCGTAGGGCATCGCGAGATCGACTTCGCCGGGCTCCATGCGCGCGATCGAGATGCGAAGCGTCTGCATCGCGCGCTGGCGCGCGAACGTATCGGTCGCAACCGCGCGATAGTCGGGATTCTTCGGCTCGAAGCGGGACATCGCGGTCACGCACTCACGGGTTCTGACGGGACGAGATGCGGCATCGCGGCGTAGCGGATCGCGGGCGCAAACGGCGCCGCCTTGCGCGCGGCGCGATCGATATGCACGGCCGCGATCTCGCAGGTCGCGGCGATTTCGCCGGTCTCCGCGTTGCGCATCTCGTGCAGGATACGGATCGACTTGTCGCGGAACTCGACCAGCCGGCTCTTGACCTCGACGAGGTCGCCGGCGAGCAGCTCGCGCTTGTAGGAGATGTTCTGCTGCACGGCGGCCATGCCGCGGCCGGACTCGCGCAGATAGCTCGGCGTCAGGCCGAGCCGCGCGAACATGTTCCAGCTCGCCTCGTCGAACTTGCCGACATACCACATGACGTTCATGTGGCCGATATGGTCGCAATGCCAGGGATAGACCGTGCCGCGATAGGTCGCCTCGCCCTCCATCGGATCCCTCCTTCGATCTTTGATACGGTAGCGTATCAGGGACGAAGCGGGCTAGCAATACGGTACCGTATCAGAGGGGTACGCGGAGATCACATGACTGAAAGCAAAGGCGACGTCTGGGTCGCGGCCGGTTTCGCCGAACTCGCGCATAGCGGGGTCGACGGCGTGCGGGTCGAGGTGCTGGCGAAGAATCTCGGCGTCACCAAGGGCGGCTTCTACCGTCGCTTCAGGGATCGCGCCGCGCTGCTCGAGGCCATGCTGACGCGCTGGCGCGACGGCCGCATCGCATCGATCGAGAAGCACACCGCGCTCGACGGCGCCAGCGCGCGCGAGCGGCTGAAGGCGATCATCACACTGTATTCGGAGCGCATGAACACCGAGGCGATGGCGGTCGAGCTCGCGATCCGGCAATGGGCGCGCACCGATGAGGCCGCGGCCGCCGCCGCCGCGAGCGTCGATGCCGCGCGGCTGAAGAATGTCGCCCAGCTCTATCGCGCCACCGGGCTGCCGACTGAAGAGGCCGATGCGCAGGCCTTCCTGTTCTACTGCTTCATCTTCGGCCAGAGCCTGCTGTTCCTCGAGCGCGGCCCGCGCAAGCGCGCGCAACTGCTGGCGCAGTCGGCGGACAAGCTGCTCACGGAAAACCCGTAGAGAGAGAGCTGCCAATAGAGCCGGTGGAAACGGAAAGCGGCCGGCTTACGCCGGCCGCTCGCCAAACTCGGAGGCTGACTCAGGCGCCCTTCAGGCGCTTGTTGCATTCGCTGTAATAGCCGCCGCCCTTCTGGATCCACTTCAGGCCGCCATTGCCGCCGGTGGCCTTGTTGGCGTTGTACTGGTCGACGCAGGTGTGCATGCGTCCCTTGCCTTCGGACTCCTTGGCGTATTTGGGATCGATGGCATTCGGAAACACGGCCGGTCCTGACGGCGCCGCCGGTGCCGCGGCGGGCGCCTGCTTGGCTTCCTTCGGCGCGGCCGGAGCGGGCGCGGCGGCTGCCGGCGGCGGAGCGGCGGGCGCCGCGGCCGGGGTCGCGTCGGCGCCGCACTGCGCCTTGCGGAAATCATTCCACTTCTGGCCGCCGAGGGTGCCGGCCGACTTGGCCGCCTGGTACTTGGCGCTGCATTCCTGCGCGGTCAGGGCCTGCGCCGGCGCGCTCGCCGCAAAGGCTGCAAAGCCCGACATCGCAATCACGCACAACAATCTGGTTTGAATGGTCATCCCTGGTCTCCCGTCATCCCTGGTTTCCCGTTGGTTTCCCGTGGGGGGCATTGGCGTAAGACCATTATCCTAGCGCAACCCCGACTTGCGACAACGCGCCAGCGCGCCTGCGCGTTAAAATATTGTGGCGGCGGGACCACTGCATGTTCATCGACGGTTCAGCATCGTCGCGCGACGTTTCGACCCTCTTTCCCTCACGAGGTGCCCCATGAAGACGATTTCCACGCTCGCGTCCGCAACCGCCCTTGCCTCCCTGCTGCTGATGGGCGGAGCTTTCGCGCAAACGGCCGCGCCCGCCGCCAAGGACGCCGCTCCGAAGGCCGAGACCAAGGCGCCGGCCGAGAAGAAGCCGCGCACCGCCCAGTCGCTGGAATGCTCGAAGGAAGCCGACGCCAAGGGGCTGCACGGCAAGGAGCGCAAGAAATTCCGCTCCGAGTGCAAGAAGGAGAAGTCGGGCGGCGCCGCCGCTGCGCCCGCGGCGACGAAGTAACGCCCGGACAGGTTTGATGCGATTCGCTCTCCCCATCGGGGAGGGCAATCGCACATGCGCTCGATCCCTCGGCGAACCCGTCATGCCCGGCCTCGTGCCGGGCATCTACGCGTTGGCTTGCGCGTGGGAATGACGTCGATGGCCAGGAGACCTGCGCGAAGACGCGCTTCGCGCTTTGACCCGGTCATGACGAGTTTGTGGCGATACTGATCGCCATCCCCAGCTTGTTTCGAAGGGTGAAAATCTGTGCGCCACGCGAGCCGGGGCGCAATGCTGCAATCGCGAGATGCATTTGTCGCGTTCACGCGAATTTGCCATAAGGCGGCGTGACCCTGATCCGCGCTTCGATGGCAACGGCCATTCCCGACCGCAGCAAAGTCCTGAACGGGCTCGAGACTCTCGTCATCGGCACCGTCGGCGGCTTGCTGTTTCTGTGGGCAGAACTGCCGGGCGGCCTGATCTCGGGGGCGATGGTCGCGGTCGCGATCGCCGCATTGGCCGGACGGCCGCTCGCGGTGCCGGCGGTGTTGACGCAATCGGTGCTGCTGCTGCTCGGTATCTCCCTGGGCTCGCTGATGTCGCAGCAATTGCTGCAGCACATGAGCTCCTATCCGCTCACCATCGGCCTGCTGGCGCTGGCGACGTTCTGCTCGACCTTCGGCTCGAGCCTCTATCTGCAACGCGTTCATGGCTGGGACCAGACCTCGGCTTTCCTTGCCGGCAGCCCGGGTGCGCTGTCGCAGATCACGATCCTCGCCGCGGAAAAGGGCGCCGACGTCGCGGCGATCGCGGTGGTGCAGACCATGCGCGTGATCATTTTGACCGCGGCGCTGCCGCTGGTGCTGGCGCTGACCGGGGTGACGCATGCCGCGCCGCCGCCGTTGCCGACCTCGGTCGCCTCGCCGTTCGGCCTCGTCGCGCTGGTCGGCTTATCGATCGGGGTCTCGCTGCTGCTGCGCTGGATCAAATTCCCCGCCAGCTGGATGTTCGGAGCGATGCTCGCCTCCAGCCTGCTGCACGGCTCCGGGCTGGTCGATGGCGGCCTGCCGCCCTGGCTGCGCAACATCGCGCTGGTCGGCATCGGCGCCATCATCGGCACCCGCTTCGCGCGGATGAAAACCTCGACCCTGCTCAGTCACGTCAACGCCGGGCTCGGCTCGTTTGCGATTGCCATCCTGATCTCGGCGGTGTTCGTCGCGGTGATCGGCTTCACCACCCATGTGCGGCTCGCCGACGTCGTGGTCGCCTTCGCGCCGGGCGCGATGGATGCGATGCTGGCGCTGGCGCTGACGCTGCACATCGACCCGATCTTCGTCGGCGCGCATCATCTGTCGCGCTTCCTGTTCGTCACCATCTCGACGCCGGGCATCATCCATCTGTTCGGCCGCCCGCAGGACGACGTCGACGATTAGGCCCTCTTTGTCCCGTCATCCTGAGGAGCGCCACCGGGTCCGCGCGAAGCGCGGCCCGATGACAGGCTCCGCGCGTCTCGAAGGATGAACGGCCCGGTCAGTGCCCGTGCATGCTTCGAGACGGCTGCTTCGCAGCCTCCTCAGCATGACGGATCGAGAGACGGGCGGGCTTTATCCGTGGAAGCGTAGGATGGGTAGAGCGCAGCGAAACCCATCGGCTTCGTTCCGCAGCAAGGATGGTGGGTTTCGCTTCGCTCTACCCACCCTACGGGCTTATGCCCGCGCGGCTCGCATCACGCCCCAACCGGCGATCGCGGCCATCACGAGCGAGATCAGCACGTTGTAACCGGCCAGCGAAATGCCGAGGAAGCGCCACTGCACTTCGTCGCAGCGGACCACCTTCACCTTGTCGAGCTGGTCCAGCAGCGAGCCGGCCTTGCCGAAATCCACCATCGGGCCGGTGCAATCGGTCGGTCCCGGCCAGAACCCCCATTCGACGCCGGCGTGATAGGTGCCGAGCCCGGCATTGGCGAGCGCGGCGAGGCCGAGGATCATAAGGCCCGCGAGCAGCACCGGACGCGGCGCGCCGCGGGCGGCCGCGAGCGCAACCAGGGCGCCGAGCGGCACCGCGAGGTAATAGGCATAGCGCTGCTCGAGGCAGAGCGGACAGGGCATGATCTCCAGCACGAGCTGGAAGAACCAGGCGCCGGCCAGCGTCGCCGCCGCGATCACGGCAATCGCCAGGGCCGAGGTCAGCGCCGGATTGCCGGCGGCGGAAGCATGCGACGGATGGGCGGTGGCAATCGTCACGTCGGTCCTCCTGCGAGCATCGTTCGGGAGGGTCATGGGCCCTGCTCCAAGGTCGTCGATTGCGGTCGTATCGCGTGAAAATACCGCTGTCGAGGCGCGGGACAATCACATCCGCGCGGGTTGACCGTGACGGCCGCCGTCCGCCGCGGTCAAATCGCGTTCAGTCGATGATGCGTCGGAACGCGCAGGCGCCACTGGGTCATCGCCGCCTGCAACTCATCGGAAAAGAAAAGACCCGGATTGAGCAGCCTGCGTCATGTGCGTCATCGAGATCGACGAACGAATTCGCGCCTCCGTCCCGGAGTACGTTGCCGCAGCCGCGGCCGGGCATGGGCACGGTGGCAGACGGCCGCCGCCGGGCAAACTCTTCTGTGACCGCCATACGGACGGCGACGGCGTTGCGTCGTCCCTGGGATCACACCCCCCGGAAATTCCGCTGCCGGGGCGCGGGACATCCGGTCCGCGCGGGTTGACCGTGACGGGCCGCCCGCTATAGTCCGCCGCGCTTCGCGACCCCGGCCTTCCCGGCCGGGACCATTGCGAATGCCCCTGTGGCGGAACTGGTAGACGCGCTCGACTCAAAATCGAGTTCCGCAAGGAGTGCTGGTTCGATTCCGGCCAGGGGCACCATTCAGCGCAGCCGTAGCCGACAAGCCATCCGCACGAAGGCTCGTCCCGGCATAGCCCGAAGGGCGAAGCCGAATCCCGCCCCTGGGCGCCATTCGCGTGCGATCCAGGCCGTAAACATTCGAAAGACCTCCGCTCTAGCTAGAGGGGGCCGGTTTCCTGCCGCGCCCGAGCGCGAATTGACCGACCGGGCTCTCCACGTGGAATTCAAGCCCCGTCATTTTTGCAAACAGATCGATGTTGCAGGTGCCGATTGCGCAGCCACCAAGGCCCATGTCGGTCGCCGTCAGATAGAATGTCTGGATCAGGTTGCCGACGTCCTTCAGGATCAGCGAATATGCGATTGAGCTGTATTTCCAGGAGATCCGCCCAAAGCGCGCGGCGATCGTGATCAAGACCTGCGGTGGACCGGATGCGTCCATGGCAAACTCGGCCGCCGTAGAAAGCTCTTGGAGTTGTTGGGCGGAGGTGTCGATCGCGACAAGCGCGTGGCTGCCGGCGTCATAGTGGTAAAGTCCACGTGCAAGCCCCCCGCAGTTCAAGACCGCCAAGTATAGTTCCAGCTCGTACGCGCCGCCTGCCGACGGATAGGGTCTTGCGCTGTAGGTGACCTCGGGATCGCCGTCAAAATCTGCGCCGATCTTCCATTCCGACAGCACGCGGGCTGTCGTGTCGAGAAACTGCGCGAGCTCGGCGAGCGTGACCGGATGCTGGTCGTCGAAATCTCGTATTGAATGGCGTTCGCGCAACAGCTTCGCGAAGTGCGAGACCGACCCCGACGTGGAGAATTTGCCGAGGTCGATCTTCTTGCCGGGCCAAGGCGGACGCACCGCGGGTAGCGGTGGAACGACGCCCGCATGGGTGAACGCGCCGCCAACTGGATTGGTGTGCCGGCCCTCCGTGCTCCGCGTATGAAACACGAGATCGTGGAAGTCCCAGAGAACGAGATTGCCGTCGCCTTCATTCACCCGAAGGCCGTCGCCGTCTTTCGCATTGAGCTTGATCAGCATCTTGCTGTCGGTCAGCAATCCGAGCAGATCGAGGTTCGCGGAGGCCGCATGGCGGCGAAGCTTGCTGATCTTCTGAGGCCGCGACAGGGCAGCGAGGGTGGCAGCGATGGCGGGATCGAAAATCCGAAACAGCACGCCGGCGCGCGGTGATTCCAGCACCATCTCGCTGCCGCGCCGGCGCAGATAGGCGAAGCGCGACAACACAATGGTATCACCGTTCCCCAGCTTTGCGCGTTGTGGCCAGTATTCGGCGACCTGCGGCTCGATGACCACGAGGTCTTGCTCGTCACGCGGAGAGTATAAGCGGTATTCGAGAAATCCATGCCCTGCCAGTCGCCGCACGAGGGCATGAACCTGCCTCGCGAGGACGCCTTTACCCGCAAAGGAGGCGAGCGGCAGGCCGCTGGTAAGATGTCCCGCACGGTCGACCGCTGCCGCACTGAATTGTCCCAGATTGATCGAGTAACCGCCCAAGCCTGCAGCGATGCTTCCGTCCGCCTGCATGTGAAGGGAGCAACGACCGTTCAATCGGGCGACGATGACGGGTGCGATCTTCCTGAGCTTCGTTTTCCGGAAGTTGCGCAACGAGCCAGCCTTCAGGTGTGTGGAAGGAATGGCGTGAGCTCGCTTTCCAGTCGCGGACGATTCAGCAACCCGAGCTTCATCGGAACATCGTAAAGTCGGCCGGGCGCGAAGCGGCGATAGAAATGTCGCAACCCCGGAACGAGCACTCTGACGACGGGCACCTGGACATCGGGCCGCGTCTGGTCGAGCACGAGGAAATCAAATCCCGCGCCGGTGGCAATCTCGATGCAGGCATTGACCTGGTCGCGCGCGTTGTCGTGAACCTTGAGGCTCGGCGCCGACGGCACGATCGGATTGTCGCTGGGGATCAGGAACGGATAATCGTCCAGTCGCAGCGGCGTGACACCGTCCAGCGTCGGCTTCTCGCCACTTCCGCCGCCCATCATGCCAATCGACATGAACTGGGTCAGCTCGGTGAGGGAACGCAGCAGGGCTATGCGGCGATCGAAATGCGAGCCGGAACCGAATTCGATATTTTCGTGCCCGTTCTGCGTCCAATGGATGATCGCCACGTAAGAGGGAATGCCGAGATCGCTGGTGACGTCGAGCACCCAAAGCCTGCGCCCCGCATCGGCAAGCTGGGCTTGCAGATCCCGCACATAGGGATCTTCGAATTGCGCGAGGTCGACTTCTGCACGGTGCAGCCGATTGTACCACCAGATCGCGTAGGCGTCGCGTTCGACCAGCTCGAGGAAGCCTTGAACGATGGCTTCCTCCCGGGTGTTGCCGGCCGCGCATCCGTTGGAATCCGTGTGGAAGCCGCCATAGAAGAAGTACAAGAGGCCCGTTGGAAGATGTTTGAAACGCTTGTCGCGTAACGACCAGACCGGCGACCACTCCGTCTTGGTCGAGGGATCGAGCGGCTCAGGCACCAGATGTGAATCGTCCGGCTGCGAGGTATGTCTGCTTTGAAACTGCGCGTCGCTGAAAAGCTGTACTTCGTTGGGAAGAAGAGCGTCGCCGGGAGCGAAATCGACAAAGCGGCGCTTCGTCCTGATCTCGTCCCCCTGGAAAATACCCGAATAGCGCTCGATCGCCTCCATCAACGCGCTTGCCTCGCCCTGCTCGGCTGTGGAGCCCTTGCCGAAGCTGCCGCCGCTTAATCCGGATCTGAGTTGGTCGACGTTCCAGGCCGGCGCCGAGAAATTGTGGTAGGCGAAAAAATTCGTGTTCATCGGCAGATCGGCCTCGATCCGCTCGAGCCGTGAGACGACGCCGGTCAGCGGACTGACGTGCTTGCGGAACCGTGCTACGGTGGCTCGCGACGTCACGGCGCGGTAACCGCCGCTGGTCATGACGAGCTTTCCGCCCTCCGCGATCTCGATCGGCGCTGCCGCCCGGCGCGGACTCTGCAGCTTCCTGCTGCCACAGGTAGGACACTGCGGGCGTCGCGCGACGTAATGCTTGGCAATGACGGCACCGGTCAGGTCGAAGCTTGCGATGTGATCGCGCAGATCGGTACGAAATCCCGAGGCAATCGCTTTTGCGATTTCAACAGCAGCGAAGTGGATGCCGATCTGTCCGACGGCGTCGCCGACCAGGGGCGATACGGCGACCACCTGCGCCGCTCTGCGATCGAGAAATCCCTTGATCTCCCGATTGCGTATCATGCGATCGAACAGGCAAGTCCAGCAGGCGCTCTCGCCCGGCTTGAACACGGGTCCCACCAGCGGAAACACGCCGGACGGCTGCGCCAGCAGCCAGGGCGTCCCATCGCCAAAGCGCTTTCCGTTCAATTCGACGAGCCGCCGGTCAAGATAGTCGTTCGCCAGTGTGATCGTGAGCTTGGGCGACCGCTTGGTGATCCGAACACCGAGCTTGCTCAAGGCCGCGGCAAGTTCGTTGGCGCCTTTGACATCGATCGCTTCGACCCGCACGGGGCAATCGCGGAGATTCTGTTTTGCGACCTCGGGGGGGAGGCCGAGACTCGCCCAATATCCATCGACGGCGCCTGCGAACGCGTGCGGCGCTCCGCTTACGACATATCGGCGCTCTAGCAGCCGCCTGATCGCTTCCTCGATCTTGTCGGCGGGAAAACTCTTTGAGAGCTGGCGAACGATCTCTGCTGCAGCCTTACCATTCTTGCCGATCGCCGCGGCCACCGCACAATAGAGATCACCGTGCAGGAAGAATTTGCGGTTCTCGGAATAGAGGCAGACCACATCGGGAGGAATCACATAGGCGGTGAAGTTCGGCGCGAATCGCAAAATGCCCTTGCGGCTCTGCTTCGCGGTGCGGCTCTTGCCATTGACTGTCATCGGGGCGGCACGCTGATCCTGTTGCTGTCACTTCCGATCGCCGGCGCGCGGCCGACCATTGGCATCGCGCGGCTTGTGCGCCGCGTTCGGCCACTGGCATTCTGCGAGCAATTTGGATCACACTCGCCCACCATCGGCAAGCTGATCAGCCAGGCGCGGCGAATGCATAACGAAGCAAAAATTTGGCCGGGTCGTTCGGGCGCCCGGCCAATAAAATCGCGACGTCTCGACGCCCAGCGCTAGCACCAGCGGCAGCGGCCCCAGGATGCACAGCAGCCTGCGCATGAGACCAATGGAACGCCTACGCCGATCCAACCAACGCCGCAGCCGCCACATCCACCGCAACCGACACCGCAGCGGCAGCCTCTGCAGGCCCTGCATCCTCCGCAACCCCTGCAGCCTCCGCAAGCTCTGGCGCCTCCGCAGCCACGGCAACCACCGCATCCCCGCGCGAGCAGCACGCGGCCTCCGACGCTTTCATCGTCGATGAGATTGAGGTGGAAGGTGGCGAGACTGACGTCGGCGAGTTCTTCCTCACTGAGCGTCGTCATATGGCCCGGCGCGAAGCTCGGCTTGTGTTGAACGTCGCCGGTGGGCACGGCGGAGGCATAGGCGCTGCCCGCAAGCGAAAAAGTCAGACCGGCTAATCCCAGCGCCGGTACCGCGGCGTTGGTCGTTCGCTTCTTTCTCGAAGCTTGCTTCGCTCGCTGCATGGCCGCATCCTCCCAGTTTGGAAGAAAGGACTTCCGAAGCACGATCTTACGCCGAGCGAACGAGGCAGACAAGAATTACGGTATACACAAAATGTAATAGAGCTCGTTCTGATTGCATTCATCTTCATGAACGATATCGCGCAATTTGGTCGATTAAATCGAGAATCCGCGCCCGTGGAGCGGATTGCAACGGGTGCAATTTGATGCAGTGCGCAATCGTCGGCCCGCTTGAACGGGGAAATTAGCTTGGTCGATCAACTCGGACGCTTCGCCTGGTATGAGTTGCTGACGACGAACATGCCGGCAGCAGCCGCATTTTATGGCAAGGTCATCGGCTGGGCGGTGGAAGATGCGTCGACTCCGGAATTCGCCTACACGCTGCTTACTGCAGGCGACGCCCCGACAGTTGGGCTCATGCATCTCCCGGAAGAAGGGCTGCGATTGGGAGCGAGGCCGAGATGGGTCGGCTACGTCGCCGTGGATGACGTGGATGCGAAAGCCGTGCAGATCCGCCGTCGTGGGGGCGCCATTCTGGTAACACCGACCGCCAGCAATATTGGCCGAATTTCGGTGGTCGCCGATCCGCAAGGAGCGACGTTTGCACTGGTTTCCGGGCTAACATATGGCCAACGGCAGTCCAGCGGATTGGACGAGCCTGGACGCGTGGGCTGGCACGAGTTGCTGGCTGAAGACCGGAGCAAGATCTTCCCGTTTTACGGCGAGCTTTTTGGCTGGCAGAAGGCTCACGCTGGAACCGGGCCGGCCGACCTGTATGAATTGTTCTCAACGGCCGGCCAGACGATCGGCGGAATGCTCACCAAACTTCCGAGCGTATCGCAACCCTGCTGGCTCTATTACTTCAATGTCGACGACATCGGCGCGGCTGCCAAGCGCGTTGATGCTGGCGGGGGCCGGGTCCTCCAAGGTCCAATCGAGTTGCCCGACGGTTGCTGGATCTTGCGATGTGCCGATCCCCAAGGCGCCCTGTTTGCGCTACAGGGAGCCTGGGATCAGAAAGGCACCGGGCGACCTTCCGCCTCGGAAGTCAATTGGTCCGCCAGGTGGGGTGATGTCGCTTCACAGGGCAAATTGGTCCTTCACAAGACGAAGCGATAGGTCGGAACGTTTCGACCTTGTCCGCAGCAGAATTATATAGGTATTTAAATTAGGTAGAGGTGCGCAATCGTATTCTGAATGGTGCACCACGCTTAGCCCTTGCGGGCTTCGCGTGGCGCGGCCATGCGATGGCCGCAAGGGCGAAGCGTGTCCGGCGGAGCTTGAGCAACGCGAAAGCGAATACGGACTGGCGCCTCCCAAGAAGCTCTCTCACTGGTTCATGATCGGCGGCTTATCCTTGGCGGACCTGAGGCTCGGCAACGCGTCCTCGTCCGGACAGCCCAACCGCGGTGATCAAATTACCGGCCATCGCGCGGACCACGCCTGAAGTCTTCGGCAGCGTCGCGGCCGCCGGACGAGACGTGCCGGCCATATTTTGGCCATAGCCCGTTTCTTAAACGCCTGCGCGGGCCATGCCCCGCCTTCGTTTTGCGTCGCCTGACCGATGCGGTCGCTTCGCAAGCCAATCGCAGATCATCGCTGCGCTTCCCCCTACAACATGGATGGTCTGCCAACAGCAAGAAGGACTTTGTAATGCGTAAACTTCTAGCCGCTGTGGCGGTTCTTTTGGCGTTCGCTTCAACTGCCGAAGCCCGCGGCCGTCACCATCATCACCGGCACTATGCACATTCCGGTCGCCCAGCCGCGTGGTGCGGGTGGTTCATGCGCACCCAGGTCGGCAGCGATCCCGGTCCGCAATTCAATCTGGCCCGATCCTGGGCGCGCTACGGCAGCAATGCCGGCGGCCCTTCGGTCGGCACCATCGTGGTTTGGCGCCACCACGTCGGCAAGATCGTGGGTCAGGAGAACGGCCAGTGGATCGTGCAGAGCGGCAACGACGGGCATGCCGTGCGCACGCGGCCGCGCTCGCTGGCCGGCGCCATCGCGTTTCGAAATGCCTACGCTTCGTTCTAAAGCGCGATGAGATTGGGTCGAATCGTCATCGCGCTTTAGCCTCTTGTTTGAGCATGATCTCCGCGCAAACGCGTTGCGTTTGTCGCGAGGGAAAACCGCTGCGCACTTTTTCCGGATCATGCTTGGGGAACCTCGACGCTTCAGCTGACATGCGAGCTTGCGACACCCGGCGGTATACGAACCGTTCATGATCGCGGCTTACGCTGAAGCGGGGTTTCGCCCTGAAGCCCTCAGACGGGCGCCGTCATCTGTGTTGACCAGATGGCGGCGCCTTTTTCAGGAGCGAATTGGCTTGCCCCAGAAATCGAAAAAAGTCGCGACGCCCTCCCAGACGGTTTCTTACTGGTCGGCGGCTTACGTGAGTTTCCGCAACGGCGTGACGGTTTTAGCCGTGACCTGCGGCGTGCTCGGATTTCTGCTGGTCGCCAAGCACTATCTGTGAACTTCAGCGCTTTCCGAGACTCCTGAGATACGCGCAGAACATGTCAGCCATGGCGTCGGCATAGGCTTTGATCTCCGCGGGCGCTCGCGGGCTCTCCGAAAAATCCTTGCCCACCGTGCTCAGCGTCGTCGTGATCAGATCGCCGGCCATCGCGCGCACCGCGTCGGACGCTTGCGGCAATGCCTCGCGCATGAAGGCTTCGACGATGCGCTCGCCCGATGCCCGCGCTTCGCGCGCCTCGGGCGCATCGCGATAGAGCGGCGCGGCGTCGCTGAGCGCGACGCGCACCGCGGCCTCCTCGCATTCGGAGCGGATGAAGGCGTGCACCAACGAACGCAGCCGATCCAATGGCGGCCGCTTGGCATCCTCGAGGATGTCACGCAGCAGGCGCGTGGTCTGCCGCCACTCGTCGCTCTGCAACCGGAACAGGATCGAGGCCTTGTTCGGGAAATACTGGTACAGCGAGCCGACGCTGACGCCGGCCTTCTCGGCCACCCGCGCCGTGGTGAAGCGCTGCGCGCCCTGCTTCGTCAAAACCTGAACAGCCGCATCGAGAATCGCCGTGACGAGCTCGGTCGAGCGGGCCTGTTGCGGCTGTTTTCGCGAGGAAATTGAGGAGCTTCGCCGTTCGGTCATGGACGTCCTGGGGAATGCGATTAGCGAATGCGAATAATTATTCGTATTTCTGGCGAGGCGCAAGGACGCGCCGCTTTCACACCGGAGACCGACATGACCACCCTCATTTCACCCACGCTCGCGGGCCTGCTCGAGCGCCTGTTCGCGCAAGCCTCCGCTGCGGTCGAGGAAACCCGGCTCGCGGTGGCCGACCTTTCCGACACCGAACAGGCGCGCCTGATGCGGAGCAAGACCGACTACCGCGCGCTGTACGGCCGGCTCAGCAATGTGCCGCTCGCGGTCTCGCGCGAGACCGGCGCGCTGCTCTACATGCTGGCGCGCGGCAGCCGCGCGCGGAACATCGTCGAGTTCGGCACGTCATTCGGCATCTCGACACTGCACCTTGCCGCAGCGCTGCGCGACAATGGCGGCGGGCGCCTGATCACCAGCGAGTTCGAATCGTCCAAGGTGGTGCGTGCGCGGGACAATCTCGTCGCCGGCGGGCTCCATGACCTTGTCGAGATCCGCGAGGGCGACGCACTCCAGACGCTGCGCACGGGCATGCCCGATACGATCGACCTCGTGCTGCTCGACGGCGCCAAGGCGCTCTATCCCGATATCCTCGATCTCGTGGAGAGCTGTCTGAAGCCGGGCGCCCTCGTCGTCGCCGACAACGCCGACGACAGCCCCGACTATCTGGCGCGCGTGCGCTCGCCGGCGAACGGCTACATGTCTGTACCGTTCGGCGAGGACGTCGAGCTGTCGATGCGGCTCGGCTGAGGCGGATGACGAGAGAAGCGCGCGATCAAGCCGTCTTGATCCTGTCGATGATGGCGGACAATCGCGCGCGCTTTGCGGGATCGGCGACGTATTGGAGACTGGCTTCGAGGTCGCGAAGGACACTGCTCACTTTCCATTTCGCTTGCCCCTCGGCAACCACCTGCATTGCCAGTTCCTCGGCCTTGTCGGGATCACCAAGGTCAAAGGCCGCGGCAAGCTGCGTCGGGCGCAGCCATTCGTCGGCAAGTTGCAATCGTCTGGCCCGTTCGCAGGCGGCAATCGCGACCCGCACAGTGGCCTGCGCAAGATCCTCGTCGCCCGGGTTTCCCCGGGCGCGATAGAGACGGGGCAGGTTGCTGGAGCAATAATAGGCGTTGAGATCGAGCTCCATACCCTGCTGATAACAGTCGATCGCCTTCTCGAGCTCCTCCTTGCGGCGAGGAGAGTCGGCTGGTGCGCCTCTGGCGAGGCGTTTGTGGCGGCCACCCATCAAGCCGAGCCGTTCCGGCGTCAGCCCCGCGAAATCAATCAATGTCTGTATCTCGGCTATGGCCTGGATGTCGTCGCCGGCCTGGGCCGCGGCAAATGCACGATTCTCCTGCACTTCAGGCTCGTTGGCGAAGCGGTCGGGAAGTCTGCCGATGAAATCCAGCACGATGTTCCAGTCGGCGGCATCATTGACGCAGTCGCGCAGCATCAGCAACAAAGCGAGCGCCTTTGCATAAGTGGCGGGCGGACTTCCCTCGGTCGCGATCAGCGCTTGGGCCCGCGCCATGCGCTGATCCGTGGGCGCCGCGCGCACCGCGCGTATCTTGGTCTGAAACGCGGCTTGCTCGGCGAGCTGGCTCCGCATCGTCATCGCCTTGCGCGGGTCGACATTGTCTGGATAGCCCGGGATCGACTGGTGCATCGGCGAAATCCCGTCAGCAAGCGCCTTGATGGGCGCCTTGATCGCGGCCTGCATGGCTGCCGCGGTCGCCTCGGTGATCTCGCCCTCGGGCAACGGATAGCGGACGGTTCGCATCTGCACGACATCGAACAATTGTTTGGACCAGTCGGCAGCAAGCAACACACACCCGGTCTTTTGCGATGCGTGGCGGATACCGACCTCGTAATAGACATTGCCGTTCGGAATCGTCATGTCGGCGAGCACGAGATCGGCAAAGTAGATCCGTTCCAGCATTTCACTGACGATCAATGCGCTGGTGTCCTGGTCGGCACGCACCGGCTGATAACCGAGCGCCTTGATCGCGGGTACGTAGGCGCGATCCCACAATGCGTTAAAATCGATCTCGGCTGGACCAAACTTGGGATCGGCCTGGGTCGGCTTGCGGCCATAGGGCATGATCATGAAACACGACGGCATATCGCAATTCCTTCAGTCCCATAGTTTCTTCGTATCCAGCCAGTAAACCCACGTCGTCTTGCGCCCGGCCTCATCCATCAGGTGCTTGGCGCCGCCGGGACCATCGCCGCCTTCGCCATTCCACAGGCAGACAAAGGCGAGCTTCCTGTCGCCAAATCGGGCGGCCCGTTCCAGCATCCATTGATTTTCGCGCTCATAGGCGTTTTCACCGGCCGGCAGCGGCCCCAGTTCGTCGGGCATGACATGGAGCGTGGCTCGCGATTTCGCCGCGAGATAGCGCGCACGCCAGTTGCCGCCAGCGAAATCGACCGAGCCGGCAAGGAACGTCGGTTCGTCGAATGGAATATAGATTTCAAGCTGCATGCCCTTCGCGAGGGCAGCTTCCGCAAACAACAGATCGCCGCCGCAGGCGCCGCCGCAAATGGCGAGATCACCCTTGGTAACACCGATCTTCGCAAGCGCGTCGGCGATCGCAGCGGCCGCAACAGGCTCCTTGTCCGGCGGAAAGCGTGGCGTTTTTCGATCTGGCGCATCGATCATGTGACCGCTGAAGAGAACCACTGCGTTTGGCGATCCGGCGCTTTGCTCTGTGGTCATCGTGACACCCAGCTCGTGATGGGATCATTGTGTCTCGATGACGAACTTATCTGAAGGCGAATTCCTTGTCGAAACCGGGATCCGAGTGGCGGGACGCCGCGCTGTGCGGCATCACGTGAGATCGAAGGCCGGCGGGAAGTGTTCCGGCTTGACCTGTCTGACGGCTGCGAGGCGTCCGATCTCGGCAAGCTCGTCCATGTTGTTCGGGTCATCCATCGCGGCGATCTTCGCAAGCGCGTCCGGCGTCCGGTCGATCGCGACCGTCTTCTTCAACCAGGTGGTTTCCAGCAGCACGTTGTAGCGCGCATAGGTCGCGAGTTGCGGTCCGCCCCGGCTGTCCGCCACCATATCTTCCACCGCGCGATCGATCGACCAGGGCGTCAGGCAGTTGGTCAGCCATTGCAGCATGCCGTGATTATTCCGTCCGCAATCATCCATGAGCGATTGCAGCGAGCGCAGGCCCTGCTCGGCCGCCGGCATGTGAACGATCTCCTCCGTCGAGAAGGTCGACTTGAACACGCCGGTGCCCGCCGAGATGAGTAGGAGATTGTCCCTGCCGGTTGGCCAGCGAAAGCCATGGCCATGGAGCGACGCCAGCATCAGGAGCTGCAGCGCAGGATCGTTGAACGGGCTGACGCCGCCATCGACGAAGGCCCCGCTGACCGCGCCGCCGGAGCGCGACGAGATCGTGATCTCCTGGGGACTGAAATAGGTCGGCGCCGCGGTGCTGGCGCGCACCACTTGCGTCAGCCGCAGCCCGCCGTCCTGCTTGGCAAAGATCGCATCCGGATGGTTGTGCAGCGGCCAGGGACTGCCGGTATCGAGCCGCTTGGTCATGATCATCAGGCCGGTACGGATGCGATCGCTGCCGAGCGAGGTGTCGGCGCCGAGCTGCGCGTCGAGAGCGTGCTGCAGGGCATCCGACTTGAATTTCGGCGCCAGCAGCCCGCGCCGCCAGAACGAACCCCGGAAGACGTCGGTGCCGATGCCGCGATAGAGCTGCTTCAACGCGTCGGCCGTCATTCCGCAGGCCAGTCCGGCAGCGATGATCGATCCGGTCGAGGTGCCGCCGATCAGATCGAAATAATCGCAAAGCAGGAGATCGCTGTTGCCGAACCGCTTGCGCAACATCGCCTCGATGGCGCTGACATATTCGAGCGTCAGGATGCCACGGATGCCGCCGCCATCGAGCGCCAGTATCCGCTTCGGCCCGAGTGCACGATCGAGATGCTGCTGCTTGGTTTTCGGCATAACTGCCCCCCGACTATGACTTTTGCTGATCGCGATACGGACGACCGATCACGGCCGAAGGCTCAATTGGTCGCGCGCCCGCGCAAACGGCGCCAAGGCATAAAATGAAGCGATGCGTTCGACACATCAGCTGAGTTTCGAAAAATTTTAGCCAGTCCATTCCGGAGCCCGACAAGCGTCGCGCGCCGGGTCCCTGGGTATCTTGCACATGGCACACCCTAAGGTATAGTGAGATAAATCACTGGCAGGCGGTTTTTCTTTTTCGCGCCCGGCGATCGCAGATTTCAGAGACGAGCTATCATTGAGCTCGCGGCAGGATGTGCAGCCGCGGGATTCAGCCGATGAGACACGGCCAGCCGTCGCATAAGATTCATGCAGATCGGGTTTTGCCATGCCAAATGATTTCTCGGTGTTTATCAGCCATCGCGCCGAAGACAGATTTCTCGCGCGCCTGCTCAAGGCGCGGCTCGAATATCTCAGCAGCCTGGACGGCCAGCGTCCGGTGGAATGCTTCGTCTGCGAGGAAATTCCCGGCGGCTCCGAATGGCGGCAATGGATGATCGACAACACGGCGAAGGCCGATTGCCTGATCTTCATCCACACCAATGCCGAGCACAATTGGACCTGGTGCGCATCCGAGATTGCCCAGTTCGACGGTTACAAGCGCGCGCTGAAGCTCATCTCCAAGGTGCTGTGGTTCTCGGTCGACTCTTCGCCTTCGTTTCCGATGCTGGCGGAGAACGAGTTCTACGGAATCGGCGAGGACGACGTCCGGCGATTCCTCGAAGATCTGTTCGTGAAGCCGACCTTCGGTCCTGCGCCGCTGCGGCCGCGACTGAACGCCAACTACGCGCCCAAGTTCAACGAGGCGGCGAAGGACATTCACGCGCAGTTCCTGCAGATCACCCGCCCGGAAGAGCTGTTCCGCCTGCGGCTTCGCATCGTGTTCAGCGACGAATTGTCGTTCCGCCAAAAGGCCGAAACGCTCAGGCCATTGCCCCCCGCCGATCGCGCGCGCGGCTTCCTCAGGGATGCCGTGCTGGAGGCGGATGCCGGCACCACCACGCTGTTGTCCGGTCCCGATACGGCGGAGCTCGACTGGGAGGATCTGCTCCGCGCGCAAAACCGCTACGACAGCGGGGCCTGGCTCGATGAGCTGACGAGCTATGTCGCGAACTCGTTCGCCGACGTGGATATCGCCAGCCGGCGCGGCCGCGAGCAGGTCCTCAGTCCGATCTTCCGCGATCTGAAGCTGTATCAGCCTGTCATCGCCCGGCTCGAATATCTCGACAGCACGCCGTTCTCGATCGTCATCATCTTCGTGCCGATGCCGCCATTCAGCGAGGATCCCCGCCTGATGGTCGCGCAGAACATGCCGAAGGACATCGTCTTCCTGTCGATCCTGCTGCGACTGGCGCGACGCTTCCGGTGGTCGTTCCTCGAGCCGCTATACAACGCCGTCGAGGGCCTGGACGATGACTTCAGCGCCAAGCGATGGGACGATCTGCTGGAGCGCTACCACGAATGCCTGGAAAACCTGGATTCGATCCTGCGACAGGGCAATATGCGCGAGCTCGAAACCGTCGGCGACATCAAGTCGGCGATCAACATCTCCGACGATGCGCTGCTGAAGGAGATGTTCAAGGATTGGGGGACGTTTCAGACCCGGCTGGCGCAGGCCATCGAGAAGAAGTCGCCAAGCGACGTCAGGCAGACGCTCGAGCCCTGGCTGAAGCGCAACAAGGACTTCATGAAACAGCTGCTCGTCGAAACCCAGGGCAAGGTGGAGAAGCTGCGGCCGCTGGAGGCCCGCTAGAGCACACGGAGCGCAGAACCGGCTCGGCCGGACCCTGCGCTCAGATCATCGCAGCGACGCGTTCCAGGCCGATCAGGCGCGCCAGCGAACGAACCTCGTTCTTCTGATCCTCGCGGAGCTGGAACAGCAGCGGCATCGCCGCCGACTTCAGCTGCTGGACCTCCTCGGAGTCCGGATCGATCGGCATGCTGCCGGATGCGGGATCGCCCTGACGCTTGGCGTGGATCTTGCGGGCGACGGCGCGCAATGCGGTCTCGACCGCCGGCCAGTAATATTCCTGCGACGACGACAGCTTGAGGCGGTCCTTGATGCCGGCGATCTGGGCGTCGCTCAGCAGCGCATAGGTTTTCTGCAGCGCCGGCTTGGCCGCAGCCTTGGGCTTCGGCGGCGCGGGGGCGACCGGCGCGGGCTCGGCGGCCTTCGGCTGAGCCGCATCGACGGGGTCGGTGATCTTCGGCAGGCCGATATCGGCGGGCTCGACGGAGGCATAGGCCTGGCGCACCGTATCGGTCGCGCCCGGAATTGCGGCTTGCGCCCGCAACAGGAGCGGAGACGGATTGGCGGGAGGCTCAATCGGGTGGGGCGCCTCAAACGAGGCCGCGGCAAGCGTCGTGACGGCGAGCTTGTCCTGCTTGCTGGCACGGTTGGCGACCGGGCCAACGTCGGCCTGCGCCGCCGGCAGGCTGTCACGCCCCAAAATGGCTGTTATCGCGACGCCGGCGAGGAGGAAGCATGTCAGCGCGGCGAAGGTGATGGCTCTGGTCAAAAACTACTCCATTGCCGGCCGGTGTCGCTGCAAACTGCGCGTGAAATGCGGCGGTACCGTGCCGTGACGACGCCAAATAGGTGAAATTGTCCCGAAACGGCCGGAAAATCAGGCCGCGGCATCAAGCTCATAGGCCTCCTGGATGTCGGCGACGATCTCGTGCGCCGTCCAGAGGGCGCCGGGCTGGACCGTGTGCAGGCTGACCGTCCAGTTGGTGCGGCGGGTGCGCGGCGTGCTGACGATGTCGAATTCGACCTGACGGCACAGCGGATGCCGCTGCAGGGCGTAGAACACCCGGGTCCGGAGCTCGTCGAGCGTTGCCGAGGTCTTGGAGAGCGCCTCAAGGGCCATGTCGCATTCCCACAAACTGCCGGGCGGCCAGCCGTGGCGGCCCGTGGCTGTATTGTTGGGACTGGCATGGTTAATGCCGCGTTAAGCGGGCGAGCGGGATTTGAGCGGCTGCTGTTTCGCGGCGGATCAGGCGAGCCGCACCCGTCCGCTCGCCGCCTCATACTCCGCGATCGTCTGCGCGACGAGCTCGTCGACGCCGAGCACCCCGGTGACCCCGGAGGTGGAATGACCACCGCTCCAGATATCGCGCCAGCGTTTGGGGCGGCTCTCGCGGGCGCCGATGTCGATGTCCTTGCCGATGTCGATCGCGCCGCGTGCCGGCAGGTCGTCGGGATCGAGACCGGCGGCCTCGATCGAGGGCCGCAGCATGTTGGTCTGCAGGCCGGTGAACGCCGTCGTGAGCAGGATGTCGTCGGCGGTGGAGTCGACCAGCATCTGCTTGTACCTGCCGTCCGCCATGCTCTCGCGCGTCGCGATGAACTTGGTGCCCATATAGGCGAGGTCGCAGCCGAGCGCCTCTGCGGCGCGCAGCGCGTGGCCGTCGCTGATGCCGCCGGCCAGCACGATCGGGCCGTCGAAGAATGCGCGCACCGCGCGGACGAACACGAACGGATTGAGCCAGCCGGTCTGCCCGCCGGCGCCCGCGGTGAGCAGCACGAGCCCATCGGCCCCCGCCGCTGCCGCGCGCTCGGCATGACGGATCGAGGCGACGTCGGCGAAAACCAGCGCGCCTGCATCGTGCAGCGGCGCCAGCACCGGCGCCGGCGAGCCGACCGAGGTGATCACAAGCTCGGGCTCGTGCCGCAGCAGCACCGCGAGATCCTGGGCCAGCCGCGTGTTGGAGCGATGCACGATCAGGTTCGGGCAGATCGGCGCCGCCGCCCTGCCGCTCGCGTCGGCATGCACCTGCAGGCGGCGCGCGATGTCGCCGAGCCACGCATCGAGCTGTTCCGTCTCACGGCAATTCACCGTCGGAAACGAACCGATCACGCCGTTGCGGCAGGCGGCTACCACCAGCTCGACACCGGAGACCAAGAACATTGGTGCTGCAATCAGCGGCAGCCGGAGGCGATCGCGAAAACGCGCGAGAAGATCGGCGGACAAGATGTTTCTTCCCATCATCATTGTGTTAGCGTTGCCGCCAACATTGGCACGACAAAAGCCAAAGACAAAGGCGGGAGGGACAACGAGATGAGCAATCCGCTCTATGCATTTCCGGCAGTGTGCGAACAGACCTTGCGGGCGCTGGCGCGCTATCCATCGCGCACCGCCTTCGCATGGCCGGGCGGATCGCTCAGCTATCAGGGCGCGACCGACCTGATCGGACGAATGCAGGGCGTGTTCATGCGGCTCGGCTTTGCGCCTGGTACCCGCGTCGCGCTGCTCACCGCCAACCGCGCCGACAGCTGGTGCGCCGGCGTTGCCGCGCAATTGTCGCGGCTCGCGATCACCTGGCTGCATCCGCTGGGCTCGCTCGACGACCAGCTGTTCCAGATCGAGGATTCCGAAGCGCAGATGCTGATCGTCGACGGCATCACGTTTCGCGATCGCGGCGGCGAGCTTGCGACGAAGGCACAGGGCCTGAAGACCGTGTTCACGCTCGGCCCGGCGGATTACGGCGCCGACCTGTTGCAGGTGGCCGAGGATGCCGGCAGCGCGAGCGCGAAGAGCTTCGCGCGCGAGGACGACATCTCGACCTTGAACTACACCGGCGGCACGACAGGCAAATCCAAGGGCGCGCTGCGCTATCACCGCGAATATGGCGGCTTCGCCGCCGCCATCCTCGCCGATTTCGAGATCCCGGAGACGCCGCGCTACCTCACGGTGGCGCCGATCAGCCATGTCGCCGGCACCAAGATGCTGCCGACGCTGATGCGCGGCGGCACGGTGCACATGCTGAAAGGGTTCGATCCGGAGGCCGTGTTCACGACCATCGCGCGCGAGAAGATCAACTTCACGCTGTTCGTGCCGACCATGATCTATGTGATGCTGGATCATCCCGCGCTCGACAAGGCCGACCTCTCCTCGCTCGAGCTCCTGCTCTACGGAGCGTCCGCGATGTCGCCGAGCCGGCTGGTCGAAGGCATCGAGCGGATCGGCCCGGTGTTCTCGCAGCTTTACGGCCAGACCGAATGCTATCCGGTCTCGGTGCTGCGCAAGGCGGATCATGACCCGAGAACGCCGGACCTGTTTTTGTCCTGCGGCTTCCCGATCACCGCCTGCCAGGTGAAGATCCTCGATCAGGACGACCAGGAGGTCGCGACCGGCGAGGCCGGCGAGATCTGCGTGCGTGCCACGCATGTGATGGCCGAATACTGGAAGCGGCCCGACATCACGGCGGAGACGCTGAAGAGCGGCTGGCTGCACACCGGCGACATCGCGCGCAAGGACGAGCGCGGCTACATGTTCATCCTCGACCGCAAGAAGGACATGATCGTCTCCGGCGGCTTCAACATTTTTCCGCGCGAAGTCGAAGATGTCTTGTCGCAACACGCCGACGTCGCGATGGTCGCCGTGGTCGGCGTGCCCGACGACAAATGGGGTGAGGCCGTCACCGCCGTCGTGGTCGCGCGCGAGGGCGCTGTGCCCGACGCCGACGAGCTGATCGGACTGGTGAAGGCGAAGAAGGGCTCGGCGCACGCGCCGAAGCAGATCCAGTTCGTCAAGGAGCTGCCGATGACGGGCGTCGGCAAGGTCGACAAGAAGGTGCTGAAGGCGCGCTTCTGGACCGGCCGCGACCGCATGGTGGGGTAGGATGCTCGCACGACGATTGCTGGTCCCGTCATCCCCGCGCAAAGGCTTCGCCTTTGTCGCTGGAGGTGCGCGCTCTCGCGCGCCTCGAAGGATGCACGGCCCTGATGTTTCAGCGCGCGCTATCTCCGCTTGCGGCACCAGCCGGGCCGGCACCCTTCGAGGCTCGCTCCGCTCGCACCTCAGGGTGACGGGGAGAGAGTGGAAGGTGCGGTAAGATCGTCAGTGCCGGTCGCGGCCGCACGCTGCTGCATCCCCTGCGCCAGCAACCGATCGAGCCGGTCGCGCAACTGATCCTGGTGGTAGGGCTTGGCCAGCCGCGGCAGGTCGACCTGGGTGCCGTCGGGCAGTTCGGCATAGCCGGTGGCGAGCAGGACCAGGAGCTGCGGCCTCACCTTGCGCGAAGCCGCGGCGAGTTCGATGCCGGTCATGCCGGGCATCACGTGATCGGTCATCATCAGGTCGATCTCCTGGTCGCTCCTGAGGATCTCGAGCGCCTGCGGTCCGGAATTGACGCCGATCACACGGTGACCGAGGTCCTCCAGCATTTCCATGGTGGACATCGCGATCAACGGATCATCGTCAACCAGCAGGATCACCGCTGAGCGCTTGACCGTCTGCGCCGCAGGCGCCGGGCTCTCGACTTCCGGCACCGCGGTTGCAACCGGCAGCACGAGCGCAGCCGTGGTGCCCTTGCCGACCGCGCTCGACAACTGCAGCTCGCCGCCGAGCTGCACGGCGAGCCCATGCACCATCGAGAGGCCGAGCCCGGTGCCCTTGCCCACCGGCTTCGACGAGAAGAACGGCTCGATCGCGCGCTTCAGCACGTCCGGCGACATGCCGGTGCCGCTGTCGATCACCGAGAGTTTCAAATAGTCGCCAGGCTGCAGCGTCGGATCATTCTTCGCCTGCCAGGCCGCGAGGCGGATCTCGATCAGGCCGCCATCCGGCATCGCGTCGCGTGCATTGATCGCAAGGTTGAGGACCGCAAGCTCAAGCTGGTTGCTGTCGACGCAGGCCAGCGGCAGCCCCTCGGGAATGTCGAGCCGCAGCATGATGCGCGGTCCGAGCGAGCGCTCGAGCAGATTGCTCATATCGCGCACCAGCGCGCCGAGATCGACCGGCACCGCGCGCAGATCCTGCTGCCGCGCGAATGCCAGCAGCCGCTGCGTCAACGACGCGCCGCGCTCGGCGCCCTGCAATGCGCCGTCGACCAGACGACGCAGGCGCGGATCCTCCGGCATCCGCTTGCGCAGCAGATCGAGATTGCCCATCACCGCCATCAGCAGATTGTTGAAGTCGTGCGCGACGCCGCCGGTGAGCTGGCCGATCGCCTCCATCTTCTGCGCATGGCGGAGCTGTTCCTGCGCCCGCTCGCGCGCGGCGACCTCCTTCATCAGGTCGGCGGTGCGCTGCTCGACCCGCTGCTCCAGCGTCGCGGTGAGTTCGGCAAGCGCGGTGCGCTCGGCGGCGAGCTGCGCCAGCAGCGCCTCGCGCTCGATCTCGGCGGTCTTGCGCGCGGTGATGTCGGAGCAGACGCCGACCAGCGAGCGGATGCCGCCGTCGGGCCGCCGCACCGCACGGGCGCGGACGTCGACCCAGTGCTCGGTGCCGTCGGGCCAGATGTTGCGGTATTCGATCCGATAGTCCGAGCCGGTGCGCAACGTTTGTTCGACGATCTCGCTCCGGCGGGCGCGGTCGTCGGGATGCACCGCGTCCAGGAGATCCTGATAGGTGAAGGGATCGCCCGGCCTGCGCCCGAAATAGGTCTTGCAGGTCGGCGACGCCTCGAGCTCGAAATCCGGCAGATGGAGCTCGAGCGCGCCAAGATGACCGGCATTGAGCGCGGTCTGCAGCAGACCTTCGCTCTCGGTCAGATCCTCGAGGATCTGGCGGGTCTGGTATTGACGGCGGCGGCCGCGCACCGTCGCGGCGACCAGGCTTACCAGCGTGGTCGGATGAAACGGCCGCTCGATGAAGGTGACATTGCCGAGCGCTCGGCCGAGCCGCGCGGCTTCGGGATTGCGCTCGGATCCCCCCTTCTCGCTGATCAGCACGATAGGAAAGTCCGACCATGACGGCTGCTCGTTCAGCCAGTGCGTCAGGCCGGCGAGGTCGGCCGCCCTGATCACCTCGTCGGCGATGATGGCAAGGCCCGCCCCGTTCGCGATCTGGCGTTCGAGCTCGGCGAGGTCACCGCAGATGTTGGCGTAATAGCCGGCTTCCTTGATCAGGTGGGCAGTCTTGACGGCGTCCCGCTCGCTCGCGGCGAGGATGACCGCGCGTTCCGAGGACGGACCAGGCTTCATCGCGTCTGTCCCTGCGGCGGCCGGCCGTCGACACCGGCCGGCACATCACACAACCGCCGGACGGCCATGGCCACGATGCCGGCGGCGGGATCAATACGCATCATGGGACCCCCTAACGGGAGCGAAACTCGCACGTGCCGCCAACCGTTCCCGGGAAGCGGAGTTATTTTTGCCGCAGGGGCAGTCGCTTGGGACTGCCCCTCAGCCGTGGCCGCAGGATCAACGAGCGCGTCCTAGCGCCGCTCGATGACCAGGCTCTGGACCGCCTGGCCGAAATAGCCGCGCTGATCGGCGAGCCGCGACATCGCAAGCCCGGCACCGTCGGGCCCGATCCAGGACTGGCCGTCGAGCAGGATCCAGTCGCCGACCGGCTCGCGCGCGAGACTCACCGACAAATCGGCGTTGATGAAGGTCCATTGGTTGAAATCGAGCGCCGGCGAGGTGCCGTTGGAGAAGTCCGAGGCAACCACTGCCCGCATCGCCTGCGAGACGGCGGCGCCCGCAATCAGCGGGCGGTCGACGCGGAACCAGATCGCGCCGGGTCCCACCACGCCGAAGCGGCCGCGCGCGGCCCGCATCGAGATGCATTTCACGAACGGACTGTTCGCAAGGTTGCCCGGCTCGATCATACTTTCGTCGGGGCCCGGCAGATCGACCGCAAGCGCGGCGACGTCAGGCGGCAGCTCGGCCGCCTGCTGCTTGATCTTCAGCACGCTGGCCGAAACGACCACGACACCGTCGGCGAGCAGCCTGACGCCGCAGAGCTGGATCTTGCGGCCGTCGCGCAGGATCTCGCTCGATACCGTCAGCGGCGCGACCGGCACCGGGCGCATCAGGTCGATGGTGACGCGCGCGATCCGCATCGGCACCGGCGTCGGAATGGCCTCGGCCGCCCACACCACCAGCGCCGCCGGCGCGGAGCCATGCTGCATCCGCGGGTCCCAGGGACCCGCGGCATCCGGACTGGTGACGACGCGGTCGCCGTCGACGCGAAAGATCGGCTCCATCAGGCAAGCGCCGGATCGACCGCGTCGTCATACTCTTTCCTGAACCGGGCGATCAGCTCGGCTGCGGGCACCACCTTGGAGATGCTGCCGACGCCCTGGCCCGAGCCCCAGATCTCCTTCCAGGCCTTCGGCTTGGCGCGCTCGCCGGACGCATCGGTGCCGAAGCTCATCTTCGAGGGATCGGAGGTCGGCAGGTTTTCCGGATCCATGCCGGCCGCAACGATCGACGGCTTCAGATAATTGCCGTGCACGCCGGTGAACAGGTTGGAGTAGACGATGTCCTCGGCGGACGAGTTGGTGATCATGCTCTTGTAGCCCTCGACCGCGTTTGCCTCTTTGGTCGCGATGAAGGCGGAGCCGATATAGGCGAAGTCGGCACCGATGATGCGCGCCGCGCGAATGGCGCGGCCGTTGGCAATCGTACCCGAGAGCGCAATGGGCCCGTCGAACCACTGCCGCGTCTCCGACACGAACGGGAACGGCGACAGCGTGCCGGCATGACCGCCGGCGCCGGCCGCAACCAGGATCAGGCCGTCGGCGCCCTTCTCGATCGCCTTGTGCGCGAACTTCTGGTTGATCACGTCGTGGAAGACGATGCCGCCCCAGCCATGGACCGCCTGGTTGAGCTCCTCGCGCGCGCCGAGCGAGGAGATGATCATCGGCACCTTGTGCTTCTCGCAAAGCGCCATGTCGTGATCGAGCCGGTTGTTCGACTTGTGCACGATCTGGTTCACCGCGAACGGCGCCGACGGCCGCTCCGGATGCGCCTTGTCATAGGCGGCGAGCTCTTCCTTGATCCGGTACAGCCATTCGTCGAGCAACTCCGGCGGCCGCGCATTCAACGCCGGAAACGAGCCGACCACGCCGGCCTTGCACTGCGCGATAACGAGGTCGGGCACGGAGATGATGAACAGCGGCGCCCCGATCACGGGAAGAGAAAGGCGGCCCTTGAACAGAGCAGGCATGGACATTGGAAGCGGATCCTCAAGCGTTGGTCGTTGGTTGGTCTCGAATGCTGATCGTCATACCAACAAGGCAATCTTTCCAGTGTCAAGGATTGCGTTTTGGCGCTGCAAAAGGATGACAAATCCTCATCCTGAAACCGTGTTTTCGCAGGCACCTGGCATCCCAGACACAAGCCTGGCCGCGCTATTGGCAGACGGCCCGTGTCACGAAATTTTCCGTCCTGCAGTCGTTCGGGCCGCGCTTGTGGCCCGGCAGATAGACCAGCGGCGAGCATTTCTCGGAGGCGTCGGTATCGATGCCCTTGCCTTCCCGAAACCCCTTGCTCTGGCACAGCCGGTCGGCGCCGATCTTGCAGTCCGGCGCACCGTTCGCGGCCACCACGCAGGCCGCGCGTCCGGTCACCACCGTCGAGGGGCGCGCGATGTTCGACAGGTCGTTGATGGTCTCGCCGGGACTCTTCAGCGGCGGCAACGCCGATTTCGACTTCTCGAACAGCTTTCCGATTTCGTTGATCAGCCCGGGATTCTCGCGCTCGACCGGCGCCGGCGGCAGCTCGATCTGCTGCTGCTGAGGCGGGATCGGCTGCTGCGCCGGCGACTGCACGCCGAGCGTCGGCAGTGCTGTCTGGGCCCGGCTGTGATCGAGGGTCATCAGTGTCATCGACAGCGCAAGACCCGAAAGCACAAGACCCGACAGCGCAATGCTCGCCTTTGCACGCGTAAGCCTGACGAGCGTGAGCACGGCAGGATTGAGCAGGTCCGCGATTCCATCAGCCATCGCGCCGAGCGTAACCCGAAGCCGCGCGCAGGCAAAGCCGCAAGCGGTCCGTCGCTAGATCAGCTTGAATGCGACAACAAAGCCCAGCACCAGCACGATGGCGCCGATCGCGACCCACAGGCCGAGCCGCTTCTCGAGCTCGGCACGGATGAAATCGCCATAGCGGTTGAGCAGCACCGCAACGAAGAAGAAGCGGCCGCCGCGCGCGACGATCGAGCACAGGATGAACAGCCAGATGTTGTAGCCTGCAAAGCCCGAGGTGATCGTCACGAGCTTGTAGGGGATCGGCGTCAGTCCCTTCAGCAGGATGATCACGGCACCCCATTCGGCGTAGGAGGCGCGGAACGCGTCGACCTTGTCGGAGAGGCCGTAGAGATGGATCAGCCACTGCCCGAGCGAGTCGTAGAGCAGCGCGCCGATCGCGTAGCCGAGCACGCCGCCGGCAACTGACGCCATCGTGCAGACCGCGGCGAACCACCACGCCCGCTTCGGCCGCGCCAGCGACATCGGCAGCAGCATGATGTCGGGGGGAATCGGAAAGAAGGAGCTCTCGGCGAAGGCGACGGCCGCGAGAATCCACAGCGCATAGGGCTTGTCGGCCGCCTCGACGCACCAGTCGTAAGTCCGTTTCAACATGGGCGCGATGAACCATCATGGAGCGGATTTGTCCATGGCGGGATTGAGCTGAATTTGGTTGATTTACGGCTACCGTTTGCGCAGCCGGTTCTCCAGCGCGACAATTCGGCGCCGAACCACCGGGACCGGCGCCGGTTTGGGCAGCTTGACCGGCGACTTCGGCAGCTTCTCGGCGATCCCGAGCAGCCGTTCGCGCCGCTCCATCTCGCGCCAGACATCCTCTGGCTTCACGCCGGCCGACGCCCAGAGAACGGCGAGGTTGTAGAACAGGTCGGCGCTTTCGCGAATGACGGCATCCGACTTGCCGCTGACGGCGTCGATCACGACTTCGATCGCTTCCTCGGCGAGCTTCTTGGCCATCTTGGCCGGGCCGCGCTGGAACAGCCGTGCCGTGCGCGACGTAGCCGGATCAAGATCCTTGGCCGCGATCACCGCCTGGTAAAGCCGCTCGATCGAATCACTCATGCTTCGAGCCTAGTCGAAACGCGTCGCCAGCGTGTTAACGGCGACGACGAAAAAATCCACCGGCCCGCGGCCGGTGGATCGGATGCTTTGTGACAGTTCCGAGAACCGCCGACGGCGGTCAGTACGGCTGATACGGCAGTTGCGACCGCCGCCCGTAATAGCCGCGGTAACCATAGTACGGTCCGCCGCCGTAATAGACCGGGCCGCCACCATAGTAGACGGGACCACCGTAGTAGCCCGGGCCACCATAGTAGCCGTAGGAGTCGTAATAGTCGCGGCGACTCTGGGCTGCGGCGATCGCGAGGCCCGTGCCGACGATCCCGGCGAACGCAGCCGCAGCGGCCGCGCCACCACCGCCATAGTAGCGACGGCGGGCACTGATGTCGGTCGCGCCGCTCGTGCCTTGTGACGTCGTCACAGCGGTCACCTTGCCTGTCTGAGCAGAGCCTGCGAACGCCATCGTCGGCTCGACGGCCGTCAACGCCACCGCGGCAACCGTTGCCAATGTGGCTGCGCGGCCAATGGACGAAAAAACACCTTTTCGCGCAAACATTGCAGTCATCCTTTGTGGAAGCCGGCCCGACGGGCCTTGGTTAGCTAACCCACTGCCTCCAGATTAGGTTCCCCAAACCGAATGCAAGCTGAACGACCAGAGGTGAAAACATGGCAAGCCGAAGCCTGGCAGTCATCGGCCGTTCACCTTGCCTGGGGCAAAATGCCTGCAAATAACGCTTGAAATTGACGCTTGCTCTGGCGCATTCGATGTCATGAAGCAGGCGCGCCGGCGCGGCACTTTGTCTCGCCTCCCGGATGTCATGATGCAGGTAAGTCGGACCACCGTTCTCCGCTGGATACTGGCCGGCATGATCGGCCTCGCGGGAGGCGTGTGGCCGGCGTTGACGCCGCTGCGCGCCAGCGATCTGCCGCCGCCGCTCACCATCCAGTTCACGCTCGACCGTCCGCTTGATGCGGCCGCAGCGCCATTCGTGATGGCGTCGACCGGAGGCCTGTTCAGCGCCGAGGGCCTTGCGGTCGGCACCAACGTCGCGACCAGCTCGGCGGATGCCATCGCGCGCGTCGCCGACGGCTCGAGCGATTTCGCCCTCGTCGACATCAACTCGCTGATCCGCTTTCGCGACAAGCCTGGCGCGGCCCCCGTCAAGGCGGTGTTCGTGCTGTTCAACCAGGCGCCTTATGCGATCATCGCGCGCAAGAGCCGCGGCATCCGGACATTGACCGACATGCAGGGCAAGAGCCTCGGCGTCGCCGACGGCGACCTCTCGATCCGGCTGTGGCCCGCGGTCGCGAAGCAGAACGGCATCAAGCTGTCGAGCGTGAAGCAGAGCACGATCAGCGCCGCGGTACGCGAGCCGATGCTCTCCGCCGGCCAGGTCGATGCCGTCACCGGCTTCTCCTATCTCTCGGCGATCAATTTGCGCGATCGCGGCGTGCCCGCCGACGATCTCGCGGTGCTGCGCTTCGCCGACTATGGCTGCGAGGCCTACGGCTTTGCCGTGATCGTCAGCCCGCGCCTTGCCGCCGCGAAGCCGGATGCGGTGAAAGGGTTCGTGCGCGCGGCGATCGGCGGCACCAACCTCGCGGTCAAGGATCCGGCCCGCGCCGCCGGCGAGGTCGCGAGCCGGATGGATGGCGGCTCGCGCGATCTGGAGCTGGAGCGGCTGAACGCCATCATCCGCGACAACATCCTGACCAGCGAGGTGAAGCGCGACGGCATCGGCGGCATCGAGGCGGAGCGCTTCGAGCGCGCGGTCGACCAGCTCGCGGAGGACTTCAAATTCCAGAAGCGGCCGCACGCCGCCGACATCTTCGACGAGGCTTTCCTGCCGCCGATCGACAGCCGCCTGGTGAATTGAGAGCATGCGAAATGCATAACTGACGAGCGGCACCAAACACTCAGTGTCGTCCTGGCGAAAGCCAGGACCCATTACCCCAACCGTTTGTTGTTGCGCGACGCTGGGGCCACTATCCCGCTCTCAATCAAACTCGGTGGCTATGGGTCCTGGCCTTCGCCAGGACGACGGCGTAGGGAGCCGTTCGCCACAATCACCCTCACCCTGAGCATGACGCGCTGTCACCGCTGGCCCTGCATCGCGAACCCTGATTAAATTGCATCCCGCCTGATCGGGCGCCCACCGCTGACGAGTGCCGCCGGCATGTCCATGCTTCGCCTCTATACCCGCGTCCTCGAACTGCTCGGCAAGGAGGCGCGGCTCGGCTGGATCCTGGCCATTACCAACGTGCTGCTCGCCGGCGCGCAATTCGCCGAGCCGGTGCTGTTCGGCAAGATCGTCGACGTGCTGTCGGGCCGGCCGGTCACCGGACTGTTCGCGACCTCCTCGGCATGGCCGCTGCTCGTCGCCTGGGCGGCGTTCGGCCTGTTCACGATCGGCTGCAGCGCGATCGTCGCGCTGCAAGCCGACCGGCTGGCGCACCGCCAGCGCCAGGCGGTGCTGACCGATTATTTCGAGCACATCCTGCAACTGCCGCTGACCTTCCATTCCGGCACCCATTCCGGGCGGCTGATGAAGGTGATGCTGAACGGCACCGACGCGCTGTGGCGGCTCTGGCTCGGCTTCTTCCGCGAGCATTTCGCCGCGATCATGTCGCTGATCGTGCTGTTGCCGCTTTCGCTCTACATCAACTGGCGGCTGGCGCTCCTGCTGTTCGGGCTCTGCGTCGTGTTCACCGTGCTGACCACGCTGGTGGTGCGCAAGACCTACGGCATGCAGAGCGAGGTCGAGGCCTATTACAGCGACCTCTCGGCGCGCGCCTCGGACGCGCTCGGCAATGTCGCGCTGGTGCAGAGCTTCGTGCGGATCGATTCCGAGGTGCAGGGCCTGCGCTACGTCGCCGACAAGCTGCTCGCGGTGCAGATGCCGGTGCTGTCATGGTGGGCGCTGGTCACCGTGATCACGCGCGCCTCGACCACGATCACGGTGCTCGCGATCTTCACCGTCGGCATCGCGCTGCATAACCAGGACCTCACCACGGTCGGCGAGATCGTGATGTTCGTCTCGTTCGCCACCATGCTGATCCAGAAGCTCGAGCAGGTGGTGAGCTTCATCAACAACGTGTTCATGGAAGCGCCGCGCCTGCAGGAGTTCTTCGACGTGCTCGATGCGGTGCCGGCGGTGCGCGACCGGCCCGGCGCGGTCGATCCCGGACGGCTGTCCGGCCTCGTCGAGTTCGACGACGTCTCGTTCTCCTATGACGGCAAGCGGCCGGCGATCGAGGATCTCAGCTTCACCGCCCTGCCGGGCCAGACCATCGCGCTGGTCGGCTCGACGGGCGCCGGCAAATCCACCGCGATCGCGCTGTTACATCGCGCGTTCGATCCGCAATCGGGCATCATCAGGATCGACGGTATGGACATACGCGCGCTGAAGCTGACGGCGCTGCGGCGAAACATCGGCGTGGTGTTCCAGGAGGCGCTGCTGTTCAACCGCTCGCTCGCCGACAATCTGCGCGTCGGCAAGCCCGACGCGACCGATGAGGAGCTGCGCACCGCCGCGGCGCGCGCACAGGCGCTGGATTTCATCGAGCGCAGCGAAAAGAAGTTCGATACCCACGCCGGCGAGCGCGGCCGCATGCTGTCGGGCGGCGAACGCCAGCGGCTGTCGATCGCGCGTGCGCTGCTGAAGGATCCGCCGATCCTGATCCTCGACGAGGCCACCAGCGCCCTCGACGCCGTCACCGAGGCCAAGGTGAATGCCGCTCTCGATGAAGTGATGAAGGGCCGCACCACCTTCGTGATCGCGCACCGCCTCTCCACCATTCGCCACGCCACCCGCATCCTGCTGTTCGACCAGGGACGGGTGATCGAAAGCGGAACTTTCGATGAACTGGTGGCGAAAGGCGGGCGCTTTGCCGAGCTGGCGCGGGCCCAGTTCATGGTCCAGGAACAGGCGCGCGCCGGCATCGAGACACCATAATTCCCGCCTTTCCAATTGAGGCGGCTGCCGAAATTCAGCCGATTTCGTCCACGATATAATTCACCGGCCTCTGTTCTCTGCTGGCAAGCCGGTATAGGGTTTGCATTGCCGCAATGCGGCGCCGGACACGCTTGAAACCCGTACGTCACAATCGCAAGACCTCCTTTTTTCAAGGCGGGTCTCAAAGGACCGGAACCGGATTCGTGCACCTTCCTCGCCCGTCATTGAAATGGATTCTGGCCGTCGCGATGCTCGCCGTTGCCGCGCCGCACATGGCGCAAGCCGAGGCGCTGCTGGTTGTCGAGGCCGATTCCGGAAAGGTGCTGCAGGCCGACAACGCGACGATGCCGTGGTACCCGGCCTCGCTCAGCAAGATGATGACGGCCTATGTGACTTTGAAGGCGGTCAAGGACGGCCGCGTCTCGCTCGACACGCTGCTCACGGTGTCGCCGACCGCGTCGTCGCAGTCGCCATCGAAGATGGGCTTCCGGCCCGGCACCCAGGTCACCGTCGACAACGCCCTGAAGATGATGCTGGTGAAGTCGGCCAACGACATGGCCGTGGTGCTGGCCGAGGGCCTCGGCGGTTCGATCGACGGCTTTGCCGGGATGATGAACCAGACCGCGCAAAAGCTCGGCATGACGCAAACCAGCTACGTCAATCCGAACGGCCTGCCGGCCGACGGCCAGATCACCTCGGCGCGCGACATGGCGATCCTCGCCCGCGCGATCATCCGCGACCTGCCGGAATACGAGTATTTCGTCCACATCCCCTCGATCCGCTTCGGCCGCCGCATCACCCAGAACTTCAACAAGCTGATCGGCCGCTATCCCGGCGCCGACGGCTTCAAGACCGGCTTCATCTGCGCCTCCGGCTACAATCTCGTGGCGTCGGCGACGCGCGACGGCAAACGGCTGATCGCCGTGGTGCTCGGCGCCTCGTCGGGCCGCATGCGCGCGATCCGCGCCGCGCAGCTCCTGGACCGCGGCTTTGCCAATAACGGGCTGGCGTGGCTGCGGCCCTCGCTCGGCACCGTCGATAATCTGGTGCCGATCGATTCCACGCCGCCGAACCTGCGCGAGGAGATGTGCGGCCCCAAGCACAAGCGGCCCGCCAGCGACGAGGACGCAGAAGACACCGTCGCCAGCGCCGGAAGCTCCAGCACCAACGGCGATGGCGGCGTCAGCTTCTTCGCCTCGGGCCTGCAGGCCGCGATGCCGACCAAGCCGGCCGACATGCTGGCGCAGCCTGCCGCGGCCTCCGAACCGGTCGTGGTTTATACGGGGCCGACCAAGACCGGGGCTGCGTTGATCGCCGCGGTCGAGGCCGATACCGAGAAGATGCAGCCGGTCAAGCGGGCCAAGGGCAAGCACAGCCGCGTCGCGGGCAAGAAGCCCGATGCGGCCGATGACGCGAAGGCCGACACCAAGAGCGCCTCCAAGTCGGACAACAAGCCGGCGGCCAAGCCCGTGCGTCACGCCAACGCCAAGCCGGATGCCGCAGCTGCGAAGTCGGCCGCGGACAAGCCCGCCGCCGCAAAGCCTGCCGGCAAGCCGGCGGCGGCAAAGCCGGCAGCCAAGCCCAAGACTGCGGCCGACAAACCCAAGGCTGGCGACAAGCCGAAAGCCGACGCCAAGCCGGCCGGCTAGCAGGGCGCCCGCCCGTCATTTCCGACCGTCATTTCCTCTAATGCGTCGATAACGCGCAGCGGCTTGCCATTGGCCGCGGCATCGCTCAATACTGCCTGAAATAATGCGGCCAAAGGTCGGAAAACCCGGAAGCAATCCGGGACATCAGCCAAATTTGAGAGAGGGGATTGACCATCATGGAGCGCATCTGGCTCAAGCATTATCCGGCCGGCGTGCCCGCCGATATCGACGTCACGCAATATTCGTCGCTGGTCGAACTGCTCGAAGAGAGCTTCAAGAAATTCGCCGATCGCAAGGCGTTCATCTGCATGGACAAGGCGATCACCTATCGCGAGCTCGACGAGATGTCGGCGGCGCTCGGCGCCTACCTGCAGAGCAAGGGCCTGCAGAGGGGCGCGCGGGTCGCGCTGATGATGCCGAACGTGCTGCAATACCCGGTCGCGACCGCGGCCGTCCTGCGCGCCGGCTTTGCCGTGGTCAACGTCAATCCGCTCTACACCCCGCGCGAGCTCGAGCACCAGCTGAAGGATTCCGGTGCGGAGGCGATCATCGTGCTGGAGAACTTCGCCACCACCGTGCAGAAGGTGCTGCCCAACACCGCGGTCAAGCACGTCATCGTCGGCAGCATGGGCGACCTGCTCGGCTTCAAGGGCGTGATCGTCAATCTGGTGGTGCGCCGGGTGAAGAAGATGGTGCCGGCCTGGTCGATCCCCGGCGCCGTCGGCTTCAACGAGGCGCTGTCAGCCGGCCGCGGCCTGAAGCTCAACAAGCCCGCGCTGACGCTCGATGACGTCGCCTTCCTGCAATATACCGGCGGCACCACCGGCGTCTCCAAGGGCGCGACCCTGCTCCATCGCAACATCCTGGCCAACGTGCTGCAGAACGACGCCTGGCTGCAGCCGGCGCTGGCGAAGCCGCCGATCGTCGAGCAGATGGTCATCGTCTGCGCGCTGCCGCTCTATCACGTCTTCGCGCTCACCGCCTGCTATCTGCTGGGCATGCGGGCCGGCGGCACCAATCTGCTGATTCCGAATCCGCGCGACATGGCGGGCTTCGTCAAGGAGCTGTCGAAGTACCAGGTCAGCTTCTTCCCGGCGGTCAACACCCTCTACAATGGCCTGCTGAACACGCCCGGATTCGACAAGCTCGACTTCTCCAAGCTGAAGATCGCCAACGGCGGCGGCATGGCGACGCAAAGGCCGGTCGCCGAGAAATGGTTGAAGGTCACGGGCATCTCGTTGTCGGAAGGCTATGGCCTGTCGGAGACGTCGCCGACCCTGACATGCAATCCTGCAACTATCGAGGAGTTCTCCGGGACGATCGGCCTTCCCGTCCCCTCGACCTGGCTCTCGATCCGCGACGATGACGGCAATGAGTTGCCGATCGGCGAGGCCGGCGAGATCTGCGCTAAGGGCCCACAGGTGATGGCGGGCTACTGGAACAGGCCTGACGAAACCGCGCGCGTGATGACGGCGGACGGCTATTTCCGCACCGGCGACATCGGCGTGATGGACGAGAAGGGCTACACCAAGATCGTCGACCGCAAGAAGGACATGATCCTGGTCTCCGGCTTCAACGTCTATCCGAACGAGATCGAGGAAGTGATCGCAAGCCATCCGGGCGTACTCGAATGCGCCGTGATCGGCGTGCCCGATGCGAAGTCCGGCGAGGCCGTGAAGGCCTTCGTGGTCAAGAAGGACCCGAACCTCACCGCCGAGGACATCATCAAATTCAGCGCCACCCAGCTCACCGCCTACAAGGTGCCGAAGCAGATCGAGTTCAGGACCGACCTGCCGAAGACCAATGTCGGCAAGATCCTGCGTCGCGAATTGCGCGACGAGAAGAAGGCCGCGGCTTAAGGCGTGAGTGGACTGACGTTCGATGTCTGACGCAAGCCTCGTGACGCCGGCTGACGTGCTTGGCTTCTGGCGGAATGCCGGCCGCGACCGCTGGTACAAGCACGACGACGCCTTCGATGCCGAAATCCGCAGCCGCTTCCTCGCCACCTGGCAGAAAGCGGCTGCCGGCGAATTGTCGTCGTGGGAGGCCAGCGACGACGGTGCGCTGGCGCTGGCCATCGCGCTCGACCAGTTTCCGCGAAACCTGTTTCGCAACGATAGCAAGACCTTCTCCACCGACAAGCTGGCGCGCGAGGTTGCAAGCCGTGCCATCGACCGCGGCGTCGATGCGCGGACCGACCCGGTGCTGCGCGAATTCCTCTATCTGCCTTTCGAGCATTCGGAGGACCTCGCCGACCAGCAGCGATGCGTGACGCTGTTCCGGCAATATGACTGCCATCCCGACAACCTGAAATACGCCGAGGACCACGCCGATATCATCCGCCGGTTCGGCCGCTTCCCGCACCGGAATCGCGTGCTGGGCCGGCAGACCACGGCCGAGGAGAAGGCCTTTCTCGACGCCGGCGGGTTTTCCGGCTGATGACGGAACGGTGACGATGGTCGGGCATTGCCGTTCTTCGGCGAGCCCGTATTGTGCCGTGCTGTAGCCGGGTTTAAGACAGTTCCGCTTCACCGAGGGAGAACAACGATGACGATCAATGTTGGCGACAAGCTGCCGGAAGCCAAGTTTCGCGTGATGACCGCCGAGGGTCCGCAGGTCAAAACCACCGACGATATTTTCAAGGGCAAGAAGGTCGCCCTGTTCGCCGTGCCCGGCGCCTACACCGGCACCTGCCACAAGATGCATCTGCCGAGCATCTTCCTCAACGCCTATGCCCTGAAGAACAAGGGCGTCGACACCATCGCGATCGTCTCGGTCAACGACGCCTTCGTGATGAACGCCTGGAAGCGCGACACCGACCAGCGCGACGAAGCCGTCTTCCTCGCCGACGGCAATGCCGACTTCGCCAAGGCGATCGGCATGGAGCTCGACGCCTCCGGCAACGGCCTCGGCATCCGCTCCAAGCGCTACTCGATGCTGGTCGAGGACGGCGTGGTGAAGAAGCTCAACCTCGAGCCCGCCCCGGGCAAGGTCGAGGTCTCCGGCGGCGACACGCTGCTCGGGCAGCTCTGAGCTGACGCTTTCGCCGCAAACATAGCTGTCGTCGCCCGGCTCGACCGGGCGACCCAGTACGCCGCGGCCTCTCGTTTCAATCACCACCGTCTCTGGAATACTGGATCGCCCGCTTTCGCGGGCGATGACAGTTATGGGCATGGTGATAGCCGGGGTCGCGGCTTCGTAGGATGGGTAGAGCGCAGCGAAACCCATCGCCTTCGTACCGTGCATTGAGATGATGGGTTTCGCTTCGCTCTACCCATCCTACGCACTCGCGGCGCGCCCTACCCCTTCAACCTCGCCATCGCCACACCCTCGCGCGCCAGCTCGTCGGCGCGTTCGTTCTCGGCGTGGCCGGCGTGGCCCTTGATCCAGTGCCAGCGCACCTCATGCGGCTTCAGCGCGGCATCGAGGCGCTGCCACAGCTCGACATTCTTGACCGGCTTCTTGTCGGCGGTGCGCCAGCCGTTGCGCTTCCAGCCATGGATCCAGCCGGTGATGCCCTGGCGGACATACTGGCTGTCGGTGGTGAGATCGACCACACAGGGCTTCTTCAGCGCCTCCAGCGCCGAGATCGCCGCCATCAGCTCCATGCGGTTGTTGGTGGTGTGCGGCTCGCCGCCCTTCAATTCCTTCTCGACCTCGCCGAACCGGAGGATCGCGCCCCAGCCGCCCGGCCCCGGATTTCCGGAGCAGGCACCATCGGTGAAGACAATCACATGCGGCTTGTCGCTCACGCCGCGCATCCGGCCGGCGTGATGCCGTAATCGCGCAGGCTCGCGACGTTCTGCTGGAAGCGCAGCTTGCGGACATATTCCAGCGGGTCCTTCGGCTGCACCAGCGCGCCTTCGGGCACGTTGAGGAAATCGACCAGCCGCGTCAGCAGGAAGCGCATCGCGGCACCGCGCGCGAGCAGCGGCAGCGCGGCCTCTTCCGCCGCCGACAGCGGACGCTCGCGGCCATAGGCGTTGAGCAATGCGCGCGCCTTGGTGACGTTGAAGGAATGGTCCGGCTCGAAGCACCAGGCGTTGAGGCAGATCGCGACGTCGTAGGCCAGGATGTCGTTGCAGGCGAACGGGAAGTCGATCAGGCCCGAGAGCTTGTCGCCCAGAAAAAAGACGTTGTCGGGAAACAGGTCGGCATGGATGACGCCGACCGGCAGATCGGTCGGCCAGGCAGCTTCGAGATGATCGAGCTCACGCGCGATGAAGTCGTGCAGGCCCGGCTGCACGCTGTCGGCCCGCGCGGCGGCGAGATCGAACAGCGGCCGCCAGCCGGCGACCGACAGCGGATTGTTGCGGACTAGCGGGAAATCGCGGCCGGCAACGTGCATTTTGGCCAGCGCCTCGCCGACGCCGGAGCAATGCGCCACGTTCGGCCGCCGCGGCCACACGCCCTCGAGGAAGTTGATGATCGCCGCGGGCCGGCCGGCGAGCCGGCTAGTGACCTCGCCCTTGCGGTTGCGCGCCGGCTGCGGGCACGACACGCCGCGCTCGGCGAGATGCGCCATCAGCGACAGGAAATACGGCAGGTCGTCCTCCGCCACGCGCTTCTCATAGAGCGTGAGGATGTAGGCGCCCTCGCTGGTGTGCAGCAGGAAGTTCGAATTCTCGACGCCCTCGGCGATGCCCTTGTAGGAGAGCAGTTCGCCGATGTCGTAGCTTTTGAGGAATTCCGCGAGGTCTTCGGCGGCAACGTCGGTGTAGACCGCCATATGGTCTATTCCGCCGCGGCAGCGTCGGGCCGCAGCGAACGCGGCAGCGGGAAGAACTCGTTCTCTTCCGCGGCCGAGACCGTCTCCACGTGCAGTTCGTAGCGCTCGGCGAAGGCGCCCATGATCTCCTCGACGATCACCTCCGGCGCCGATGCGCCCGCGGTGATGCCGAGGCTACTGATGCCTTCGAACCTGCTCCAGTCGATGTCGCTGGCGCGCTGGGCGAGCACGGCGATCGGGCAGCCCTCGCGCTCGGCGACTTCGCGCAGGCGCTGCGAGTTTGACGAGTTCGGCGCGCCGACCACGATCAGGGCATCGACCACCGGCGCCACCTTCTTCACCGCGAGCTGGCGATTGGTGGTCGCGTAGCAGATGTCTTCCTTGTGCGGACCATTGACGTTCGGGAAGCGCTGCTTGAGCAGCGCCACGATTTCCGCGGTGTCGTCGATCGACAGCGTGGTCTGGGTCACGAAGGCGAGGTTGTTGGGGTCCTTCGGAACGAAGGTCTTGGCATCCTCGGCGGTCTCGATCAGGGTCACGGCGCCAACCGGCAGCTGGCCCAAGGTGCCGACCACCTCGGGGTGATGGGAATGTCCGATCAGCAGGATCTCGCGGCCGCGCTTGAAATGGATCGCCGCCTCGCGGTGGACCTTGGTCACCAGCGGACAGGTCGCGTCCAGTGAGAAGAAATTGCGGGATTTCGCCTCGGCGGGAACCGATTTCGGAACGCCGTGGGCGGAAAACACCACCGGCGCGTCGGTGTCGTCGGGGATTTCGGCCAATTCCTCGACGAAAATGGCGCCTTTGGTCTTCAGGCTGTCGACCACATACTTGTTATGGACGATTTCGTGCCGGACATAGACCGGCGCGCCATAAATGGTGAGGGCACGTTCGACCGTGTCGATGGCGCGGACCACCCCGGCACAGAAGCCGCGGGGGGAACAAAGCACGATTCTAAGGTCGGGTTTTTTCGCTGACATGGGCTGTCTTGGGGCTGTCTTGGGGCTGTCTCGGAGCAATCTCGGGACCGAATCACCCCTCGCCGGCGGGGCGGGGAACGGCCAGTTACGGTAAGGACTTGGGACTGCTTTCGGGCGCTGTCAAGGCGATTTTGCTGGGCCATTGCGCCATTCCCCCCGGAGGGCTTATATAGGCGCCATAATTCCCGTCATCGCCGATGACTACCAGCTTCGCCTCGACAGAGGTGGGCGAAGCACAAAGGAGATTTGCCATGAGCAACGCACCGCTGATGCCGAAGGCGACTGCCGTGTGGTTGGTCGACAATACCGCCCTGACCTTCGATCAGGTGGCCGATTTTACCAAAATGCACCCCCTGGAGGTCCGCGCCATCGCCGACGGCGACGCCGCCCAGGGCATCAAGGGCATGGACCCGATTTCCAACGGCCAGCTGACCCGCGAGGAGATCGAGCGCGGCGAGCGCGACCAGAACTACCGCCTCAAGCTCCAGGAGAGCAAGGTGGTGCTGCCTTCCGCCGCCAAGAAGAAGGGCCCGCGCTACACCCCGGTGTCGCGCCGCCATGAGCGGCCGAGCGCGATCCTCTGGCTGGTGCGCAACCACCCCGAGTTGAAGGACGCCCAGATCATGCGTCTGGTCGGCACCACCAAGACCACGATCGCCAGCGTGCGCGACCGCACCCACTGGAACGCCTCGACCCTGACCCCGATGGACCCGGTGACGCTCGGCCTGTGCTCGCAGATCGAGCTCGATTTCGAGGTGCAGCGCGCCGCCAAGGAGAAGCCGACCACCACCGTCTACGGCGGCGCCACGCTGCTGCCGGCCTCCGAGACCACGCGCAAGGACGAGCTGGACGACCAGCCGGTCGAGCGCCACGACGATCTCAACGTCGATGCGGTGTTCGCCAAGCTGAAGACGATCGGCGGCAAGAAACCCGACGACGAGGAAGAGTAAGCGCGGATCGCGCAACTCGAAGAGCAGAACACGAAACGCGGCAGGGCAACCTGCCGCGTTTTTGCTTGGAAGCGCACGCAACGGGCGTGACGGCGACCGTCGGCGCGGCTCAGTGCCGGTCCGGATTGTTCATCATGTATTCGCCGAGATCGCGCTGCCGCCGATCGGTGCGGGCCTCGGCGTTCTGGCGCTGCACGTCGCGGTTCTTGCGGCAGGCGACATAATCAGGCGAGCCGACCGCCACCTTGCCGCCGGCCTGGCAGTACTGATCGTCGTCGCCCATGCTCTCCGCGATCGGCGATCGGCCGCGCTCGAGACAGCCTGCAAGCAGCGGCAGGGCGAGCAGCAAGGCGAGTGGCGCGCGTGCGGAAATGGATCGCATCCGTGGGTCCGTATCTCGTGGCATATGACAGGGAAGGCCGGGATGACCCGGCAATCCATCAAAATCAAGGCCGTTTTGCTTCCGATGGGTTTCGCGGGTGCGCGGCCGGATTGCGCTATGGGTGCCCTCATCGTCCATCGCGCCCGGGGCCACCCCTCTCCCCAGCCCTCCCCCGCAAGGGGGGAGGGAGCCTGACGAGCGTGCTCGCCTCACGTAACGCAGCGCAAACTGCTTGCCAGCCAGCTCGTCTTACGTGATGGAGCCACCGGCGGAAGGGTTCCCTCCCCCCTTGCGGGGGAGGGTTAGGGAGAGGGGTTCACGCGACGTGCCCTCCCGGATGTGCGTCACCGCATGCTTCGTCGCTTCGTTTTCAGAACGACGATCGTCGCCTACGCCTTTCCCTTCAGGGCCTCGCCGATTTCGTCGAGCACCTTCGGGTCCTCGATCGTCGCCGGCATGGTCCAGGGCTCGCCGTCGGCGATCTTCTTGATGGTGCCGCGCAGGATCTTGCCGGAACGGGTCTTCGGCAGCCGCGCCACCGTGATCGCGAGCTTGAACGCGGCGACCGGCCCGAGCTTGTCGCGCACCAGCGCCACGACGTCCTTCTCGACCTCGGCGGGCGCCTTGGTCACGCCGGCCTTCAGCACCAGGAAGCCGCAGGGCACCTCGCCCTTGATCGCATCCTTGACGCCGAGCACGGCGCATTCGGCAACGTCGGGATGCGAGGCGAGGATCTCCTCCATGCCGCCGGTGGACAGCCGGTGGCCGGCGACATTGATGATGTCGTCGGTGCGGCCCATCACCCAGACATAGCCGTCCTCATCCTTGTAGCCGGCATCCGAGGTCTTGTAGTAGCCGGGGAATTCCGAGAGATAGGCGTCCCTGAAGCGATCGTCCTGCTGCCACAGCGTCGGCAGGCAGCCCGGCGGCATCGGCAGCTTGATCACGATCGAGCCCATCGTGCCCGCCGCCACCGGCTTCGCCGCCTCGTCGACGATGTCGACCTGATAGCCCGGCATCGGCACCGTGGGCGAGCCGTGCTTGACCGGCAGCTGGCCGAGCCCGACCGGATTGCCGGCGATGCACCAGCCGGTCTCGGTCTGCCACCAGTGGTCGATGACCGGCACCTTCAGCTGCTGCTCCGCCCACTCCACCGTCGGCGGATCGGCGCGCTCGCCGGCGAGGAACAGGGTGCGGAAGCTCGAGAGATCGTAATTCCGGATGAACTTGCCCTCGGGGTCTTCCTTCTTGATCGCGCGGAACGCGGTCGGCGCGGTGAAGAAGGCGACTGCCTTGTGCTCGCTGATCACGCGCCAGAACGCGCCGGCATCCGGCGTGCCGACCGGCTTGCCCTCATACATGATGGTGGTCGCGCCGTGAATCAGCGGGCCGTAGACAATGTAGGAATGGCCGACCACCCAGCCGATGTCCGAGCCGCACCACCAGATCTCGCCGGGCTTCACGCCGTAGAGATTGTGCATCGACCATTTCAGCGCGACGAGATGACCGCCATTGTCGCGCACCACGCCCTTCGGGATTCCGGTCGTGCCTGACGTGTAGAGGATGTAGAGCGGATCGGTGGCGGCTACCGGCACGCACGGCGCGGCCTTGCCGGCGTCGAACGCGGCCTGGCGCAGCGTCGCCCAGTCATGGTCGCGGCCCGCGGTGAGCTCGCAAGCCTGCTGCGGCCGTTGCAGGATGATGCAGGTCTCGGGCTTGCTGCCGGCGAGGCGGATCGCCTCGTCGAGCAGCGGCTTGTATTGCACGATGCGCCCGGGCTCGATGCCGCAGCTTGCAGAGAAGATCAGCTTCGGCTTGGCGTCGTCGATGCGGGTCGCAAGCTCCTTGGCCGCGAAGCCGCCGAACACCACGCTGTGCACCGCGCCGATCCGCGCGCAGGCGAGCATCGCGACGACGGCCTCCGGCACCATCGGCATATAGAGGATGACGCGATCGCCCTTGGTGACGCCGAAATCCTGCATCACCGCGGCCAGCGTCTGCACCTCCTCCAACAATTCGGAATAGGTGAACTTGGTGATCGTGTTGGTGAGCGGCGAATCGTGGATCAGCGCGACCTGGCCGGCGCGGCCGCCGGCGACATGGCGGTCCAGCGCGTTGTAGCAGGTGTTGACCACGGCGCCGGCGAACCAGCGCCCATAGGCGCCCACGGAGGGATCGAAGATCTTCTTGGCCGGCTCGATCCAGTCGATCTCGCGCGCCGCTTCCGCCCAAAAGCCCTCGGGGTCCCGAAGCGAGCGGGCATACACCTCATGATACCGGCTCTGCTGGATATTCATCGCGTTTCTCCCTCGCGCGGTCGCGCGTCATTTGCCGACCATTGTCACGGGAAGTGGCGCCGTTTCAAGCCGAAATGACCGCGACCTTCGGCCGGTCGGAGCAAAGCGTTTTCGAGAGAAGTGGGTGCCGGTTCGCGTGAAGAAAACGCGTCAAAACAAGAATCTAGAGCCCCGTTCCGCTTCAATCGAAACGGAGCACTAGTAGCCGTCGACCCCGTTGATCCGCTGCAGACGCTCGCGCATCGCCTTTTCCAGGTCGTAGTCCGGCTTGCCGAACTCGGAATTGCGGCGGGCGACGAACTGATCCTGCGCGCGCTGCAGCTCGCGCGCCTGGTGCGGATTCTGCGCCTCGCGCACCGTGCGGAACGTCGATGCGACGATCTCGCGATCGAGATCGGCAAGCGTGGGATTGGCACAGATCGCCTTCTCCACCGGTCGGCGCGCCTTGCGGCAATCGAAGCTCGGCTTGCCGGCGACTGCCATCATGGCGCCGATCCGCTCCAGCTCCAGCGACAGCGATTTGTAGTTGGCCTTGGCCGCGGTGTGATTGGGATCGAGCTTGACGGCGGCGTCGAAATCCAGGATCGCCTTCGGCCGATCGCCCTTGCGGCGCCACAGCTCGCCGCGCGCATTATGCGCATCTGCAAGCGATGGATCGAGCTTGAGCGCGGTGTCGTAGTCCGCGATCGCGCGATCGATCATCTGCTTGCGGTCATAGGCGGCCGCCCGCGCCATCAGCGCCTTGACGCGATCGGGCCGCGCCGCCTTCTCATTGTCGATCAGCGTGCCGCAGACGTCGATGATCTTGTCGTCATCGGCCGCCGCTGCCGCCGCGATGCAGGGGCCGGCATTGGCCTGCACATCCTCGCCCGGCTCGCTGCCGGTGGCGCGCGCAACGCCCGACATCAGCGCGCCCGACAGGCCAACGCAGACCAGCAGCATCACGGCCAGATTTGCGCGTTTGTGTCGCATCCCGGTCGCCGACAAGACATCCCTCTCTTGCGCCCGAACCACCGGCCCCTGATGCCCGGCAGCGCGCCATTTGCCGCAAAACCACACGCTGGATTATACGTCAATTGCGACGATCGGCTGCACTTGGAGCCACACTTGGGGGGTTCGGCTTGCTCACATTCGAATGGATCATCGGCCTGTTGCTCGCAGCGGTGGCGCTGTCGGCGCTGGCGCGGCGGATCAAGGTGCCCTACCCGACCTTCCTGGCGCTCGGCGGCGTGCTGCTGACGCTGCTGCCTTGGGCCCCGACCTGGGCGCTGGAACCCAAACTGGCGCTGGCGCTGTTCGTCGCGCCGGTGCTGCTCGATGCCGCGTTCGACACCTCGCTGCGCGATCTCCGCAACAACTGGCTGCCGGTCTCGACGCTGGTGGTGGTCGCGGTCGGCGTCACGACGGCGGCGGTCGCCGTGGTCGCGCATTGGCTGCGCCCGGACATGCCGTGGGCGGTTGCGATCGCGCTCGGCGCCATCGTGGCGCCGCCGGATGCGGCCGCGGCCACCGCGATCCTGCGCCAGGTCAACCTGCCCTACCGGATCCAGAAGATCCTCGAAGGCGAAAGCCTGCTCAACGATGCCAGCGCGCTGTTGATCTATCGCGTCGCGGTCGGCCTCGTCGCCGCAGAGCACATGAAAATCCGCGAGTTCGTGCCGTCCATCACGATTGCGCTGGTCGGCAGTCTCGCCGCCGGCTTCCTGTTCGCGCAAGTCTGGATGATGATCACGCGCCGCATCACCGAGGCGCCGAGCGCGATCATCACGCAGTTCGGCGGCACCTTCATGGTGTGGATCGTTGCCGAGCATCTCGGGCTGTCCGGCATCCTCACCATCATCGCTTATGCGATCACCATCTCGCGCACCGCGCCGGCCCGCACCTCGGCGCGGCTGCGCGTGTCGTCCTACGCGGTGTGGGAAACCGTGGTGTTCGTGCTCAACGTGCTCGCCTTCATGCTGATCGGCCTGCAGTTGCGCCCGATCTGGTCCGGACTCGACGACGAGGTGCGGTGGAAATATTGCAGCTTTGCCGCCGCGATCCTCGCCGTCGTGATCCTCGCCCGCATCCTCTGGGTGATGCCCTACGGCGCGCTGCTGCGCACGCTGAAGGCGCGCAACCTGCTGCCCGCCCATGTGGTGGACGCCGTGCCGACCTTGAAGCGCGGCTTCATCGTGTCGTGGTGCGGAATGCGCGGCATCGTCACGCTGGCAGCGGCGTTTGCGCTGCCTGAATGGTTTCCGTATCGCGATCTGATCCTGCTGACGGCGTTTGCCGTGGTGCTGGGTTCGCTCGTGCTCCAGGGACTTACGCTGCGGCCGTTGATCCTGGCGTTGAATTTCGCCGACGACGATCCGGTCGGACGCGAGGCGGCCCATGCCCGCGGCGTGGTGTTTCGCGCCGCGCTCGACGAGATCGACGCCGACCCATCGGAAGAGGCCGAGATCCTCCGGCTCGAATATCGCGCCGTGCTGCTGCGCGCCGAGAATGATCCCGATGGCGGCCTGACCTCGCGCGAGCTGCCGTCGGATCCCTTGCGCCGCCGCGCCATCGCCGCGGCGCGTCAGGCATTGCTCAATCTGCGCCGCACCGAGGCGATCGGCGACGACGCGTTCCATCTGGTCGAGGAAGAGCTCGACCGCGCCGAGCTCAGCGTGGAGGCGTAGCGCCGGGCCGCAATATCCTTTGAACCATCACAGGGTTTGTCAGACCTAACATCATGACAATCCTCATTGATCGCAATTCCCCGCGCGCCTCGGCGAAAGTCGAGGCGAAGTTCTTTTATTTCTATATGGCGCTGTCCTGCATGGCGGTCGCCTTTCTCGGCTTTGCACCGACCTATTGGATGCCGATGGCGAGAGGCTCGCTGTCATCGCCTCCCGTGGTGCACCTGCATGGGCTGCTGTTCTTCGCCTGGACGCTCTATTTCGTGTTCCAGAGCTGGCTCGCCGCCTCGGGACGAATCACCCGGCATCGCAGCGTCGGATTGATCGGCATTTCGCTGGCGACCGCGATGACCATGATGGGCATCGTGGCCTCGATCAGCGTCATGAAGCGTTCGGCGGCGATCGGACAGCTCAATGAGGGCCTTACGTTTGCGATCGTTCCGCTCAGCGGCATCCTGTTCTTCGCCGTCGTGTTCGCGCTCGCGATCATCTACCTGCGTGACCGCGAAACCCACAAGCGGCTGATGCTGCTGGCGTCGATCTCGATCCTCGATGCGGCGGTCGCGCGCTGGTTCCTGACCTTCCTCGCGCCGCCGGGACCGCCCGGCCCACCGCCGGTCCCGGTCACGATCGCACCGGCGTTCGTCGCCTATCTGCTGCTGGTCGTCGCGATCGTGTTCGACTGGCGCACCCGCGGCCGTCCGCACCCGGTCTACGTCTATGGCGGGCTGGCACTGGTCGCGGTGAAGCTCTTGAACTGGCCGATCAGCACCTCGGCGGCCTGGCATTCACTGGCCGGCGGCATCCTGGCGCTGGCGCAATAGAGCATGATCCGGAAAAGCGGGAACCGGTTTTCCGAAGAGATCATGCTCAATCAAGAGTGTGAGATCATGATGCGGTCCCATCCGATCGCATCATGAGCGCCTTCACGCACCCGACTTGGAGGTGATGCCGCCGTCGACCACGAGCTCGATGCCGGTGACGTATTTCGACTCGTCCGACGCCAGGAACAGCGCGGCGTTGGCGACGTCCCAGGCGTCGCCCATATGCCCCATCGGCACCTGCGCGTCGCGCGCGCGCCACATCGCCTCGACGTCGCCCTTGGCGTAGCTCTGGGCCAGCCCGGCCGAATGCGCGACCATCGGCGTCTTCATCAGTCCGGGCAGGATCGCGTTGACGCGGACATGCTTCGAGGCGAACTCGACCGCGGTCGAGCGCGTCATCTGGTTCATCGCGGCCTTGCTCGCGTTGTAGCTGACATAGGAAATGCCGACATGGCGGATCGAGGCGATCGAGGAGATGTTGATGATCGAGCCGCCGCCCTGCTTGATCATCACGGGAATGACGTGCTTCATCGACAGATAGGCGCTCTTGAGGTTGACCGCGAAGACGCGATCCCACTCCGCTTCCGCAACTTCCACCACGCTGCCGACCTCGGCGATGCCGACATTGTTGTCGAGCACGTCGATGCGGCCATAGGCCTTGAGGCAGGCTGCGACCATCGCCTCGACCTCGCCGGCACGCGAGACATCGGCGGTGAATGCGACAGCCTTGCCGCCCTCGCCGGTGATGATGCCGACAGTCTCCTCCGCCGCGGCGCCGTTGCGATCGACGCAGAAGACGCTGGCGCCCTCGCGCGCAAAGGTGACGGCGGTCGCCTTGCCATTGCCCCAGCCGGGCCCGATCGAGCCCGCGCCGACCACCATCGCAACCTTGCCCTTGAGCCGATCCATCGCCTGTTCTCCCTTGTTGTTCTTAGTTCTTGTAGCCCGGATGACGCGCGGCGAAATCCGGGGCTACTGTTCCCGGATTACGCTTCGCTCCATCCCGGGCTACGGATTTTTGCAAACACTCATCGTCGTGACATTAGCACCGATCGGATGCCCGAAAATCTCCGATAGCGTCTGGCAGCGTCCCTCCTGGCACAGGTGCCATTCACCCGCGGCGCCGGAATTGCCGAGCACGACTTCCGCCCTTGGCACCGCCGGCGGCGACCATTGAAACCAGCCACCAATGAGGCGCGCCTCCGGCGGCGGCTCCATGCCGGCGCCCGTGCCCTTGATGCGCGCCTGTAGCAGCGTCAGCCCGGCCGGCGTCACCTGCCAGTCCTCCTGCCAGGCGGTCTTCTCGATCGAATGCGTCCAGGCCAGCGTGAAGGCTGCGATCGACAGCGCCTTCACGACACCCGCGGAAGCGAGGCAGAGGCTCAAGCCGCCGCCACCGCATTGCGCGGACGCTGCCGCCATTGCCACAGCACGACAGCAGCGGCGAGCGTGAAGCCCGCCGTATCCGAGAACGGGAAATCGCCGAGCAGGCAGAGCGCGGCGCCGAACGCGACCAGGATCTCGATGAAGGTCAGCCGCGTGAACAGGAAGCCGATCGCGACGATGCCGAACAATACGATCGCCACCAGCGCCTTGAAGGTCGCCAGCGCCACCGCGCCGTAGAAGCCGAGCTGCGCGGCCATCGGATCCCCGGTCTGCAGCATCAGCGCCGGCGAATAGACGAAGATGAACGGAATGACGTAGCCGGCCAGCGCGATCCGCATCGCCTCCCAGCCGATCTTGTCCGGATTCTCCTTGGCGATCGGCGCCGCCGCCAGGGCGGCGAGCGCGACCGGCGGCGAGAGGTCGGCCATGATGCCGTAGTAGAACGCGAACATGTGGCTTGCGATCAGCGGCACGCCGAGCTTGGCGAGCGCCGGCGCAGCCAGCGCTGCGGTGATGATGTAGGTCGGGATCGTCGGGATGCCGGTGCCGAGCAGGATCGACAGCAGCATGGTCATGATCAGCGCCAGGAACAGGCTCTTGGCGCCGAGCCCGATGATCCAGCTGCCGAAGATGGTGCCGACGCCGGTCTGCGTCATCATGCCGATGATGGTGCCGACGATAGCGCAGGCCATGCCGACCGTCAGCGCCGACTTGGCGCTGTCGGCGAGCGAGTCGCGGCAGGCTTTCAGCGTGGCGCGGCCGCCGCGGGTGATCGCCGCGATGACGATCAATCCGGCAACGACGCTGGCGACCGGAACGATCTCGATGCCGTGGCGCGAGACCGCGGCAACCACCAGCGCAAGGCCGATCCAGAAGATGTAGCGCACGACGGTGTTGGAGAAGCCGAGCGTGATGCTGGCGCCGAGGATCAGCGCGACCGTGAGCGCAAGTCCCATGCTGCCGGCATAGAGCGGCGTGAAGCCCTCGAACAGCATGTAGACCAGCGCCGCGAGCGGCAGCACGAGATACCAGCGTGCCACCAGCGCCTTCCAGGCGCTCGGGATCTCCGAGCGCTTCATGCCGACGAGCCCATGCTTGCCGGCCTCCAGATGCACCATCCAGAACGCCGAGGCGAAGTAGAGGATCGCCGGGATCACCGCGGCCTTGACGATGTCCGAATAGGGCACGCCGAGCGTCTCGGCCATGATGAAGGCGACCGCGCCCATGACGGGCGGCATGATCTGGCCGCCCATCGAAGCGGTGGCCTCGACGCCCGCGGCGAAGGCGCGGCGATAGCCGAACTTGATCATCAAAGGGATCGTGAACTGGCCAACGGTGACGACGTTGGCGACGCCCGAACCCGAGATCGTGCCCATCATGCCCGAAGCGAACACCGCGACCTTGGCGGGGCCGCCGCGGGTGCGGCCGAACAGGCCGAGCGATACGTCGGTGAACAGCTGGATCATGCCGGCGCGTTCCAGGAACGAGCCGAACAGGATGAACAGGAAGATGTAGGTCGCCGAGACGTAGATCGGCACGCCATAGAAGCCTTCGGTGCCGAACGAGAGATGGGTGACGATCTGATCGAAGTCATAGCCGCGATGGTTGAACGGCGACGGCAGATATTGCCCGAAGAACCAGTAGAGCAGACAGGCGCCGCACATCAGCGGCAGCGCCGCCCCCATCAGCCGCCGCGTGCCCTCGAAGATCAGGACCGCAAGCAGCGTACCGACCGCGAGGTCCATGTTGGTCGGATCGCCGTCGCGGGCGATCAGGTCGGCATAGAAGATCCACTGATAGAGCCCGCAGAGGAAGCCGGCGGCGCCGACGATCCAGCTCACCGCGCGGCCGAAATCGGTCTTGGCGGTGAAATTGCCGATCAGGCCGAAGGTCAGGAGGATCAGGAAGCCGACATGGACGCCGCGCACCACCTGGCTCGGCAGGTAGTTGAAGGCCGCGACATAGAGCTGGAACACCGCAAAGGCGAGACCGATGGCATAGGCCAGATGCCCCCAGGCGCCCGGGCCGAAGCCTTCCGGAAAGCCATGCTCGAAATTGTCGAATTCAACCTTGATGGGCTGCTCGCCCTCAACCTGCTGCTGCATATGATTAGTCCCCCCGCCGTGCCCGCGACGCTTATATCCACTGAGTCCGCCCACCGAAAGCCGGGACAGGAAAAACGCGCCCCGTCATTGCGAGCGAAGCGAAGCAATCCATCGCGCCACAAGGGGAGAGATGGATTGCTTCGTCGCGGAGCCTGTCATCGGGCGCGCATTCGCGCGACCCGTTGGCTCCTCGCAATGACAAAGGAGCAGACGTCTCGGCCCTACTTGATCAGGCCCTTCTCCTTGTAATAGCGGATCGCGCCGGGATGCAGCGGCACCGGGCTGCCGGTCGCGGCGGTCTCGAGCTTGATCTCCTTGCCCGCGGCGTGGGCGTTGGCGAGTTCCGGCAGCGATTCGTAGACCAGCTTGGTCATCTGATACGCGAGATCGTCCGACACTGCGCTCGAGGTCACGAGGTAGTTCACGACCGCGGCGGTCGGCACGTCCTTGTCCTGGCCGGTATAGGTGTTGGCCGGGATGATCACGGAGACGAAGGGCGGGCCGATCTTGTCGACGGTCTCCTTCGGCACGGCGACCACGGTGATCTCGCTCGAGGTCGAGAGGTCCTTCAGCGAGGCGACGCCGAGGCCGGCGGACTGCAGCGTGGCGTTGAGCTGACGGTTCTTCATCAGATCCACCGATTCGGCGAACGGCAGGTACTCGACCTTGCCGAGATCCTTGTAGCTCATGCCGGCGGCCGCGAGGATCGCGCGCGAGTTGAGCTCGGTGCCGGACTTCGGCGCGCCGACCGACAGGCTCTTGCCCTTGAGATCGGCCAGCGTCTTGATGCCGCTCTCGCCGGTTGCGACGATCTGGATGTAGTTCGGATAGATCGCGCCGATGGTGCGCAGCTTGTCGAGCTTGTTCTTGAAGCCGGCCTCGGCGTCGCCTTCCCAGGCCGCCTTCAGCGAATCGCCGAGCGTGAAGGCGATTTCGCCGCGGCCCTGCTGCAGCAGCACCAGGTTCTCGACCGAGGCCTTGGTCGCCTGCACCTGGGTTTTCACGCCGGGGATCTTGTCGCCGTAGATCTTCCCCATCGCGACGCCGAGCGGATAGTAGACGCCGGAGGTGCCGCCGGTGAGCACGTTAATGAACTGCTCGGCCTGTGCGACAGGCGCGGACAAAACGCTGGCTGCCACGATCGCGGCAGCCATCAACTTGGAATTCATGAGTATTATTCTCCCCTTAAGCCGGCCGGAAATTGGCCGGACACCCCCGCCGGGTCAACCCATCCAAATGACGCATGCGCGGCGGAAATCCCTGATGGCAACACCACTTTACCTGCGCGGGAACTCTCCGCCTGCGGGCGGGTTGAGATGCGCAATCCCGCCGCGAGGTATGACTTGCGGCCGTCCGGGACGACGACCGTTGAGCGCGCGCTTGATGCGTTGAACTTCTTCCTCGCCGACGTGCGGGACGGGCTCGGCCCCTATCTGGCGATCTACCTCCTGACCGAACGGAAGTGGGACGAGGCCTCGATCGGCTCGGTGATGTCGATCGCGGCCATCGCCGGGATCCTCGCCCAGACCCCGGCCGGCGCCCTGATCGACCGCAGCCGCGCCAAGCGCGGATTGATGATCGCCGCCGCCATTGCCGTGACCGCCGCGTGCCTCCTGCTGCCGCTGCTCGACCGGTTCGAGCTGGTCGCCGCCACCCAGGCGCTGGCGGCCGCTAGCGGCTCGGTATTCGCGCCGGCGATCGCCGCGGTGACGCTCGGCATTGTCGGACCCAAGGCGTTCGCGGCGCGGACCGGCCGCAACGAAGCCTTCAATCACGCCGGCAACGCGGTGGCCGCGGCGATCGCCGGCGGCACTGCCTACTGGTTCGGTCCCGTGGTCGTGTTCTGGCTGCTCGCGGCGATGGCGCTCGCCAGCATCGCCGCGACGCTGTCGATCCCACCCGCCGCCATCGATCACCAGATCGCACGCGGGCTCGACGATATGGAGGAGCACGGCGCGTCGCATGACCGGCCATCCGGCTTCCGCGTGCTGCTGACCTGCAGGCCGCTGCTGATCTTCGCGGTCTCGACCGTGATCTTTCATTTCGCCAATGCGGCGATGCTGCCGCTGGTCGGACAGAAGCTCGCATTGGTCAATCGCAACCTCGGGACCTCGCTGATGTCGGTCTGCATCATCGCGGCGCAGATCGTGATGGTGCCGATCGCGATGCTGGTCGGACGCAAGGCCGACGTCTGGGGCCGCAAGCCGATCTTCGCCGTGGCGCTCGCGGTGCTGGCTGCTCGCGGCGCGCTCTATCCATTGTCGGACAATCCATACTGGCTGGTGTCGGTGCAATTGCTCGACGGCATCGGCGCCGGGATCTTCGGCGCGCTGTTCCCGCTCGTGGTTGCCGATCTCACGCACGGTACTGGGCATTTCAACATCAGCCAGGGCGCGATCGCCACGGCGACCGGCCTCGGCGCCGCGCTGAGCACGGCTGCCGCCGGATTCATTGTCGTCCACGCCGGTTACAGCGCTGCATTCCTGTTCCTTGCAGCCGTCGCTTGTGCCGGGCTGATCGGCTACTGCGCGTTGATGCCGGAGACGTTGCGAGCGGCAACGACGACGTCACGCACAACTGCATCGGCATCATAAAACGGGTGATCTGATTCGCGATCGGCGCTCTGCGGAGCACTCTGCATGATGCGATCCGATGTCCGACAATGACGCAGTTCCGCGTCTGCATCGGCGCGACAACACAGTCATTAACGCCGTCTCTCGATGACACACGCGCACAGTGTTTCTGCCGATGTGCAAAGTCGGACGCGATCGCGCTTATGAATGTCAGATGACGCATTTGTTGCACGTGTAACAGCGGTGAGACGTCGCGATTCCAGCACCATTTGAATCGAATTGAATCCTTTAAGGTTAGCGGGGCAATCAATGTATGATCCAGAAATTTCCATGATTGCCGCCGCTCTAGGATGTACGAGTCAAGCCGGGGTAACTACGGACAAGGCGGGGCATGAATCACATCAGTCACATCGAACGCACGCGAGCCGGCTGGTTCGGACATCGCAAGCTGACCCCACGCGCATGCATTGCGGACAGCAAAAAACACCTTCGGACCTTCCTCGCGGAGGCGCTGGAAGACCTCGGCTTCATCACCAGTGAATGCAGTCAGGCTTTGGAACTCGACACCGTTCTGGACGCGGAACGGCCCGATCTTTTGGTGCTCGGCGTGTCCGTGGACGGCATCGAAGTCAGTAAAATTCTCGAGACTTTGGTGAGAAAGGACTATGACGGAAAGGTCCTCGTCATCGGTCAGCCGGACTCGATCATCGTCAAGGCGGTCCGGCAAATCGGCGATGAGTACGGCATTGCCATGCTGCCGGCGCTGTCGACGCCGTTCAGCGCCGGAACCCTTCGCGACAGTCTTGCGTCGTTGATGCCGCTTGAACCCGCGCCGAGCCCGGCTGTGGACGTGCCCGAAGCGCTGAAGGCCGGCTGGCTCGAGCTGTGGTATCAGCAGAAAATTCATCTCCGGACGCTGGTGCCGAGCGGCGCCGAGGCGCTGATCCGGATGCGCCATCCGGCCTGGGGAGTCGTGCCGCCGGCCTACTTCATCCCGGACGAAAGCGATCCGCATTTTCATGCGCTGTCCGAGTTCGTGATCGAGCGCGCAATCGAGGACTGGCGCTACCTCCTCGAGCAGACCGGGCCGGTCAATCTCTCTATCAACCTGCCGATCTCCTTCCTCGCCGACGATCATGCCGTGCGCGAGCTCTGTTACCGGATGCCGGATCATGCGGCCTTCGCGGGCCTCTTGATCGAGATCGACAGCACCGAGGTGGTCGATAATCTGGATCTGGCGATCGATGTCGCCCGGCGCGTTCGGCTGCACAATATCGGCATCTCGATCGACAATGTCGGCGCGAACTGGCCGTCTTTGCTGGGACTGCCGAACTTTCCGTTCGTCCAGCTCAAGGTCGACCATCAATTCGTCACCGGCTGCGCGGATCAGCGCCTGAAGCAGACGGTATGCCGGCGTGTCGTGGAGCTGGCCCACGACAATGGCGCGCAGGTCGTGGCCCAGGGGGTCGAGACGCGCGCGGACTTTCTCGCCGCGCATGAAATGGATTTCGATCAGGTCCAGGGCTACCTGTTCGGCAAGCCGATGGGTGTCAAGAAGTTCGCCCGCTCACGCATGCATTTCTCGGAGAAAGAGCCGGCCTCCTGAGGCGTGGCCACTGATCAGGCCCGAACGTCGCGATCGATCGCGCGCAGCGCTTCGCCGCGCGCGATCAGACGTTTTGCGTTGGAATAGGTCGGGACTTCCAGCAACGAGCCGTCAAGTTCGACGCGCCCAAAGCCCTTTGTCCGCGCCGCTTCGAACGCCGCGACGATCCTGCCCGCCCGGCGCATCTCCTCCTCGCTCGGCGTCAGGACGCCGTTGACGATCGAGGCATGCAGGGGATCGACCAGGCTCTTTGCGGTGTAACCCAGCCGTCGCGCCCAGATCGTGTCGCGTTCGACGCCTTCAGCGTCGCTCCAGGTGTAGGGACAATCGACCGCGACGACGCCCGCGGCACGACATTCGACGATGAAGCGCTGCCGCGCGTAAGCCAGCTCCAGGCCATCGTTGCCGCGCTCTGCACCAAGATCGGCGGCGAGGTCTTCGGAGGCCATCAGGCAGCCGATGATGCGCCGGCTCGCCATGGCGATCGCACCGGTCTGCACCAGACCGCGCGCGAACTCGATATTCGGCAGCAGCGACGTCGATCCCTCGGCGATACCGTAGTCGCGCTCGAACCGCGTCACTGCCTCGTCGAGCCAGACGACATGGTGCGGCTCGGCGACCTTCGGCAGCGCGACGATATCCGGACGTCCGCGCATCACGGCGGCGAGATCGTCCATGCCGTCCTGGTCCAGCGGATTGACGCGGACCGCGACCACCATGCCTCGGCCCCGCCAGGCCGCGTAGAGCTCGGCGGCCAGGGCCCGCGCCTTCGGGCGCAGCGACGGCGGGGTAAAATCCTCGAGCTCGTGGATCAGCACGTCGGCGCCGCTGGCGGCCGCGTGCTGCAGCACCTCCTCGTTGGCGCCTTCGAGAAACAGCCAGGAGCGGCACAGCGGGGCCGGACGCAGCTTGCGCATCACGCGACCCGCGCCGCCGTCACTGGAACGTCATGTCGAGGCATTTCGAGATGTCGGAGCCAAGGCCGGACGAGATGGTGATGCAGCCGCGGATCTTCTGGGTGTTGACGTCGCTCGCCCAGATCGCATAGCCGCCCGGACCGAAGAACGAGTTGGTGTTCGGCGGCTCGGTCTCGGTGGCGTCGAACGTGTAATTGCCGTCGGTCTCGAAGATGCGCGGCTTCTTGGTGCAGCCGCCGTCGGCCTGCACATTGATGACCTCCTTGTTGTCCCGCGTCAGCGCCAGCGAGACCTGGCAGCGGAAGTATTCCGAGGTCTTGGCGTTGAACAGATAGGCGTAGGACTTGCAGGTCGCGGTGTTGAGCTTGCCGGCGGACAGGCCGCGGCTGCAGGAGATCCGCTGATTGTTGGAGAGCCTGAACTCGTCCGCCTGCGCGACTGACGCCAGCGTCATGAACGACAGAGCGACACCGATTCCGATCTTCATGACGTGGTTCATCCTGATCATCCCAAGGTCGTGTTTCCGGCAATCCAAGCGTTTGTAAACGGTAACGCGAAAATAGTCGCCAAGCTTGATGCGGGAATTCACAAAGTCGCCGATCCGCGCGAGCGGTCGCGCCGATTGTCGTATTGACGCGCGAATATCGTTCGTGATTTGTTCAGAAACGTGGGGACGACGCCGTTTTCTCGGCCGGAGGTGGATCATGACGCATTTTTTGACCAAGACTTTTATTGCGACTGCGGCGTTTGCCGCGATGACGACCTGCGCATTCGCGCAGGAGGCGGCGCCCTGGGAGCTGAAGCCCGACATGGGCTACGCCTATGACAAGGACGGCAAGACCTGGTCCTACAAGATGGGCACCAACAACGCCGGCACGCTGCTGAAGGGCGCCAAGAAGGTGCCGAAGGGGACGCTGTTCTTCATCGGCCAGAACGGCCAGCTCTACATGCGCTCCGGGCCCTATCTCGAGGGCGACGGCAAGTTCAAGTTCGGCTCGAACTGACGTTGCTCGGCAGACCTCAGAACGCGGCGACCAATTCCCGGGCGCCGGGCTTGTTGCTGTTGAAGTCCATCCGCTCGTTGGTGACGGCAAGCAGCCTGGCCACCGTGTTGTGGCGAATGGCGACCGGGTTGCGCTCGTAGCCTGAGCGCTGGAAGAAGTTCGAGGTCGGCACCTGCTCACGCATCGCCTGCGGCATGGTCACCATGTCGAGCCCGGTGCCGTCGCCGGTCAGGTTCATCATCTCGAGCTCGGCCGCGGTCAGCGGCCGGCTGTAGCCCTTGTTGCGGGCGAAGATCACCGAGGTCAGTAGCTTGTGGGTCTGCAGCATCGGGCCGACATCGATGTCGAGCACCATGGCATGGCACGCCCAGCCCTGCGGCGTGTCGGCGAGGCGCTGATGCGCCGACCAATCGTCGGGCACGGTGCGCGTGAACGCGACCATCTTCTTCAGCACCGCGAGCTTGTGCTCCATCGCCTTGCGCGCGGGCCCCTGCGTCCTCGCGACCCGCTCGGTCAGGTCCCGCACGAATTCATGGCCCTGCTCGGCCAATAGCTCGACGGTGTTGGTGGTGAGCAGCTGGTTGTAGCCCATCGCGGTGGAGATGGCGCGCTTGCCGCCGTGCTCGATGCCCGCCTGCACGTCGTAGGTGCCGGTGCCGCCGGTCTCGAACGAATAGACCCGCACCGCCTGCTCCGGCGTCAGCCCCGCAGCGCGCGCGTAGCGGGCATAGGCGCGCTTGAACTCGACCTCGCTGGCCGGCCGCTGCGGCGTGAACTGGAATTGCTCGGCCGCCGCCCTGACCAGATCGGAGGCTACCGGAAGCGTCTTGGGCGGACGCGGCGGCTTGCCTTCCTCCTCTTCCGGAGCCGGATTGACCGGCCGCTTCGGACCCTCATAGACCGGCGGCTGCTGCAGCACGTAATCGTCCAGCGAGATCTGCACGCGGTCGCGCCGCTTGGCGTTGCGGCCGCGCCTCTTCTCGGCGATCGCGTTCCAATAGGCGCTCGCGTCCTGCTCGAAGGCGGCGCGCGCCTCCTGATATTCCTGCAGCTTGCGGCGATATTCCATGATCGCCTGCGGCGATGCCTGCGCCATCGCGTTGGCGACGGAAGGCGGCAACGCGCCGGCCTCGCCGGCAAATACGGACGGCGCACCGGCGGCGAGCGCGAGCGCGACAAATCCAGGGCACAGGCGAATCAATTGCGGGCGCATGGCCTCGTTGTAGCAAGCACGGCTGCGAAGTCAGCCCGGAATTGTCCGGATCGCAGCGGCCGGATGCCGCGATCAGTGCAGAATATTCGCCACAATGCGGTGTTTTCGGAACGAAGCAGTGGAGAGACTGCCATGAGGATGACCGTCTGGCTGGTTGCCGCCTGCGCGTTGACGCTCGCCGCACCGGCGCGCGCCGAGCGTCCGGACTGCGGATCGTTTCCGGATACGCGTTCACGCTTCACCTGTTACGAGAATGTGTCGCGGGCGCCTCCGGAACCCGAGGCCGCGGCGCATTCGCCTGGTGCGCAGGGGAAATCAATGAAGATGAACGCCCGCAAGCGGCGTCACAAATAGCGTCATCGTCGCTACTTCCATGCGAATACCGGCTGCTCCAGTTCGGCGACGCGGGTGCTGCGACCGGCCAGCACCTCGCGAAACTGATAGATCAGCGCGGCGGTCGGCGCATGGATCTGCTGGCCACCGAGGCGGAAGCGGATCACGCGGCGCGAGCTTTCCGGGATCGTCGCGAAGCTGAACGCGTCCTCCAGCTCGATCGCATCGAGGCCGATGCGATGAACGGAGGCGACCTCATCCGGGTTCGGGATGATCGCCGCATGCGCGCCGGCCCAGACCACGACCGGCGTGATCAGATAGCCGGACCGCGTCGGATAATCGTCGAGCATGCCGAGCACTTCGCGCTCCGACAGTGCGAGCCCGAGCTCCTCATGCAATTCGCGCAGCGCGGCCTCGGCCTGCGTCTCGCCGGCATCGCAGCGCCCGCCCGGCAGCGCCCATTGCGCGCTGTGGGCGCGCAGGCGCGCGCTGCGGCGGGTCAGCAGGAACGCCGTGCCGCTGCCGTCGTCGCCTTCGGTCAGCGCGATCGCGACCGCCGCGCGCTTCAGCGTCGGCGCGGCGTCCGCCGGCGCCAGGCGCGCGAACGCGGCACAGAGCTCTGCGATATTCTGCCGGGTGGCATCGTCAAATGTGCGGGCCATTGACCTTGACTACAACACAACAGCGTTTGATGAAATGACTGCTACCACATGCCTCCTGCGATCAATCATCAGCAAGCAACGGACCCCACCTCATGACGGCCAAGGCCGCGGACAAACTCAAATCCGACGGCTGGAAGATCGCCGAAACCACGGGATTCCTGACGCTGATCGGCCCATTGTGGGAACGATTGAAGGACGGCGCGCTTGAACTCGCCCTGATCACCGAGGACAAGCACCACAATCGCCGCGGCCTCGTGCAGGGCGGTGTGATCATGACCTTCGCCGACCGCGCCTGCGGCATGGCCGCACGCTTCGTCTCGGGCAAGCCGACGCTTGCGACCGTGCAGCTCGACACCCATTTCGTCGAGGCTGGCAAGATCGGCGAGATCCTGACGACGCGGCCGCGTGTGGTACGCTCGACCCGCAGCCTGATCTTCATCACGGCCGAGGTGACCGTCGACAAGCGCTGTATCGCGATGGCCAACGGCGTGTTCAAGATCCTGAAGAACGAGAGTTGATCCCGTCATTCCGGGACATCGCGCAGCGATGAACCCGGAATCTCGAGATTCCGGGTTCGATGCCAGCGCATCGCCCCGGAATGACACCGGAGGGAGTGCCCGATGCAATATCGCCAGCTTGGCCGCAGCGGCCTGAAGGTTTCGCCGATCTGCCTCGGCACCATGATGTTCGGCGGACCGACCGACGAGGCGACCTCGGCGCGGATCGTGGCGAAGGCGCGCGAGGCCGGCATCAACTTCATCGACAGCGCCGACGCCTATAATGGCGGCAAGTCCGAGGAGGTCGTCGGACGCGCGATTTCGAACAGAAGGTCGAACTGGGTGCTTGCCACCAAGCTCGCCAATCCGATCGGCGACGACCCCAATCACGGTGGGCTGTCGCGGCGCTGGGTGTTCCAGGCCGCCGACGCGAGCCTGAAGCGGCTCGGCACCGACTACATCGACGTCTATTATCTGCACAAGGAAGATCACACGACGCCGCTCGACGAGACCGTGCGCGCGATGGGCGACCTGATCCGCGACGGCAAGGTGCGCTATTTCGGCGTCTCCAACTACCGCGCCTGGCGCGTCGCCGAGATCTGCAACATCTGCGACCGGCTCGGCATCGACCGTCCGGTCGCGAGCCAGCCCTATTACAATGCGATGAACCGGATGCCCGAAGTCGAGCATTTTCCGGCCTGCGCCTATTACGGGCTCGGCATCGTGCCCTACAGCCCGCTGGCGCGTGGCGTGCTGACCGGCAAATACGCCCCCGACGCGGCGCCGCCCGCGGACACGCGTGCGGGGCGGAATGACAAGCGCATGATGCAGACCGAGTGGCGGCCGGAATCGCTCGAGCTCGCGCAACAGATCAAGCGCCACGCCGAGAGCCGCGGCATCACCGCCGGGCAGTTCGCAGTGTCCTGGGTGCTGAACTCGTCGTTCGTCAGCGCCGTCATCGCGGGCCCGCGCACCGAAGCGCAATGGGACGACTACATCCGCGCGCTCGATTATCGCTTCACCGCCGAGGACGAAGCCCTGATCGACCGCCTCGTCGTCACCGGCCATCCCTCGACGCCGGGCTTCAACGACCCCGCCTATCCGATCGAAGGCCGCCGCGCGCGGACCGGATAGCCACTGTAATAGCGACCGCACAACGTGCGGATTGCGCTCAATTCCAACCGCGCGTCATTGCGAGGAGCGTTAGCAACGAAGCAATCCATCCTTGCACAAGGGATGAGATGGATTGCTTCGCTTCGCTCGCAATGACGAGGGACAATTGAATCGGCAGCGCCGAAGTTACGTTTCGTAGCTTCCGAATTGCGCGAAGCCCGACTCGGCTGCAGCATCAGGGCATGGAAATGCTGATGCTGATGCTGGTGCTGCAATGACGGCATCCAATGTGCTGGACTGGATCGTAGCCCTCCTCGTCTGCTGGGCGAGCCTGACCGCAATCTTCGAGCCGCGGCGCGGCGCCTGGCAATGCGACGTGCCCACCGCGACAAGCAGCGCGCCGCAAGTCCCACTCTCGGCCCCGACGCAAGCGGAGTTCGAGGAGATGATCCGCGACATGAAGCTGCATGATTGAACGGAATCGGCAAACCGCGAAAATCCTTCCTCGTCGTCCCCCAAATGAAACAGGGCGGCGCCGAAGCGCCGCCCTGCCCTGATTGCCGTTTGCTCGCCGCTTACTTCACGAGGTCGAAGCGGTCGGCGTTCATCACCTTGGCCCAGGCCGCGACGAAGTCCTTCACGAACTGCTCCTTGGAGTCGGACTGGCCGTAGACCTCGGCGAACGCCCGCAGCTGCGAGTGCGAGCCGAAGATCAGGTCGACGCGGGTGCCGGTCCACTTCACCGCCTTGGTCTTGCGGTCGCGGCCCTCATAGACGCCCTGGCCGGCATCGCTCCACACCGTGCCCATGTCGAGCAGGTTGAGGAAGAAGTCGTTGGTGAGCGTCCCCGGCTTGCTGGTGAGGACGCCGTGCTTCGACTTCTTGGCATTGGCGCCGAGCACGCGCAGGCCGCCGACGAGGGCCGTCAATTCCGGTCCGGTCAGCCGCAGGAGCTGCGCGCGGTCGACCAACGCTTCCTCGGGCTGCAGGAACTGATGCTTGCCGCCGATATAGTTGCGGAAGCCGTCAGCCCGCGGCTCGAGCGGAGCGAAGGACTCGACGTCGGTCTGGTCCTGCGTCGCATCGGTGCGGCCCGGCGTGAAGGGGACCTTCACATTGGTGCCGCCGTCCTTGGCCGCCTTCTCGATCGCGGCCGCGCCGCCGAGCACGATCAAATCGGCCAGCGAGACCTTCTTGCCGAACTCCTTCTGGATGGCTTCGAGCTTGCTCAGCACAGTCTTGAGCTGAGCCGGCTCGTTGACATCCCAGTCCTTCTGCGGCGCAAGACGGATGCGTGCACCATTGGCACCGCCGCGCTTGTCGGAGCCGCGGAACGTGGAGGCCGAGGCCCAGGCGGTCGACACCAGTTCGGACACCGACAGGCCCGAGGCGAGGATCTTCGCCTTGAGCGCCTCGATATCCTTGTCGTCGATCACGGCGTGATCGAGCGTCGGCACCGGATCCTGCCAGATCAGCGTCTCCTTCGGCACCAGCGGGCCGAGGTAACGCTGGATCGGACCCATGTCGCGGTGCGTGAGCTTGAACCAGGCGCGGGCGAAAGCGTCCGCGAACTGATCCGGATGCTCGTAGAACCGGCGCGAGATCTTCTCATAAGCCGGGTCGAAGCGCAGCGACAGGTCGGTGGTCAGCATGGTCGGGACATGCTTCTTCGACGGGTCGTACGCGTCCGGAATGTCGGCCGCCGCGCCCTTCGCCTTCCACTGCTTCGCACCTGCGGGGCTCTTCGTGAGCTCCCATTCGTACTTGAACAGGTTATCGAAGAAGTGGTTGCTCCACTTCGTGGGCGTCTGGGTCCAGGTGACCTCGGGGCCGCCGGTGATCGCGTCGGCGCCGACGCCGGTACCGTGCTTGCTCTTCCAGCCGAGGCCCTGATCCTCGAGCGCGCCGCCTTCCGGCTCCGGCCCGATCAGCGACGGATCACCCGCGCCGTGGGTCTTGCCGAAGGTGTGGCCGCCGGCGATCAGCGCAACGGTCTCCTCGTCGTTCATCGCCATGCGGAAGAACGTTTCGCGAATGTCCTTCGCGGCAGCGACCGGGTCCGGATTGCCGTTCGGGCCTTCCGGGTTGACGTAGATCAGGCCCATCTGCACCGCGCCGAGCGGCTCGGAGAGCTGGCGCTCGCCGCTGTAGCGCTCGTCGCCGAGCCAGGTGCCTTCCGGACCCCAGTACAGCTCTTCCGGCTCCCACACGTCGGCGCGGCCACCCGCAAAACCGAACGTCTTGAAGCCCATCGATTCCAGCGCGACGTTGCCGGCGAGGACCATGAGATCGGCCCACGAGATCTTGCGCCCGTATTTCTGCTTGATCGGCCACAGCAGCCGGCGCGCCTTGTCGAGGTTGGCGTTGTCGGGCCAGCTGTTCAGCGGGGCGAAACGCTGCTGGCCGGCGCCGGCGCCGCCGCGGCCGTCGGTGATGCGGTAGGTGCCCGCCGAGTGCCAGGCCATGCGGATCATCAGGCCGCCGTAATGGCCGAAGTCGGCCGGCCACCATTCCTGCGACGTCGTCATCAGGGCCGTGAGATCCTTGATCACGGCATTGAGATCGAGGCTCTTGAATTCCTTGGCGTAGTCAAAACCCTTGCCCATCGGATCGGACAGGCTGGAGTTCTGATGCAGCACCTGAACGTCGAGCGTCTCCGGCCACCAGTCACGATTCGAGTGCCCGCGAGGCCCGCCTGTGAATGGGCATTTGCCCGCGCCTTCGTCGGTTTTTGCGTCCATGTTTCTTCTCCGAGGTGATGGATTCTGGAATGCGCTGGAGCTCTTCCAAGAACGATTCTACGCAACCCAATCCATCAGAGGAAATTGACTTTAGTGATCGCGTCGATAAGATTATCTGATGATAAATGTCACACTCCGGCAACTCAGGTATTTTGATGCTCTGGCCCACCACCGCCATTTCGGGCGCGCCGCGGATGCCTGCGCGGTGTCGCAGCCGGCGCTGTCGATGCAGATCCGCGAAATGGAACAGGCGGTCGGCGGCGTGCTGATCGAACGCAATGCGCGGCAGGTGACGCTGACCACATTCGGCGAGGACCTGCTGCGCCGCGTGCGCGACATCTTGCGCTCGGTCGACGAACTCGGCGACTTCGCGCGCGCCTCGCGCGACAAGCTTGCCGGGCGGCTGCGGGTCGGCATGATCCCGACCATCGCACCATATCTGCTGCCGAAGGTGATCGAGAACCTGGCGCGGCTGCATCCCGAGCTCGACATCCATGTCCGCGAGACGCTGACGCCGAAGCTCATCAAGGAGGTCGCCGAGGGCCGGCTCGACACCGCGATCGTGGCGCTGCCGGTATCGGAACCGTCGCTGACCGAGGTCGCGCTGTTCTCGGAAAACTTCCTGCTGGTGCGGCCGGGCGAGGACGCCAAGACGCCGGTGCCGAGCGCCGAGATGCTGCGCGAGATGCGGCTCTTGCTGCTCGAGGAAGGCCACTGCTTCCGCGACCAGGCGCTGTCGTTCTGCAACATGCAGTCCTCGCCGCCGCGCGAGGTGCTGGACGCGAGCTCGCTGTCGACGCTGGTGCAGATGGTCGGCGCCGGCATCGGCGTCACCCTGATCCCCGAGATGGCGGTGACGGTGGAGACGCGCTCCGCACCGGTCACCGTCTCGCGCTTCAAGCACCCGCAGCCGTCGCGCACCATCGGCATGGTCTGGCGCAAGACCTCTCCGCTCGCCGCGCAGCTCCAGCAGATCTCCGAGGTCGTCAGCCTCGCCGCCCGCGCCCTGCGCGCGCCGAAGCAGGATGGCGCCAAGGAGCCGGCGAAACGCGCGGGGCGAAGGAAGGTGGCGTGATCTCGGCTGTGTAGTGGAGACGATGCCGTCCGTGTTTACCGCACCAAGCGCGCCACGCTTACAGCTGTCGTCCCTGCGAAAGCAGGGACCCATCACCACGAATGCTCATTGTTGAGCAACGCTGGAACGACGAGTCCCATTCACTACGCCTGCTGCGGAGCATGGGTCCCTGCTTTCGCAGAGACGACATCGAATATGTTGCGCTGTCTGTGAATCATACGTCCGCATTCTCGCGGCGAATGACGAGATGAGGCGGCGCCCCTACTTCTCCAGGTACTTCTTCATCTCGGCGATCAGGCCATCGCGCAGTTCGGGGCGTTTGAGGCCGAAGGCGATGTTGGCGCGGAGGAAGCCGGGCTTTGAGCCGCAATCGTGACGCTCGCCCTCGAACTCCACGCCGTAGAACTTCTGCGTCTTCGCAAGACCGATCATCGCATCGGTGAGCTGGATCTCGCCGCCGGCGCCGCGCTCCTGCGTGGCCAGGATGTCGAAGATCTCCGGCTGCAGGATGTAGCGACCGGTGATCGACAGGTTGGACGGCGCGGTGCCCTGCGGCGGCTTCTCGACCATGCGGTCGACCTCGAAGATGTTGCCGTTGCGTTTACCGACGCTGCAGATGCCGTATTGATGGGTGAGTTCGTCGGGCACCGCCTCGACCGCTATCAGATTCGACTTGTCACCAAGCCTGCTCGCGGCATCGATCATCTGCTTCAGGCAGCCCGGTGTGTTCAGCACCAGCTCGTCCGGCAGCACCACCGCGAACGGCTCGTTGCCGACGATATCGCGCGCGCACCACACCGCGTGGCCGAGCCCGAGCGGCGCCTGCTGCCGGGTGAAACTCATCGCGCCGGCCTCAGGCTGGTTCTGCGCCAGGATATCCTGCTCGGTCTTCTTGCCGCGCTGCGCCAGCGTGGTGTCGAGCTCGAACATGCGGTCGAAATGATCCTCGATGACACCCTTGTTGCGGCCGGTGACGAACACGAAATGCTCGATGCCGGCTTCCCGGGCCTCGTCGACCACGTACTGGATCAGCGGCTTGTCGACGATCGTCAGCATCTCCTTCGGCATCGCCTTGGTGGCGGGCAGCACGCGGGTACCGAGACCGGCGACGGGGAATACGGCTTTGCGGATCTTCATGGGATTATCGGAAGCCTTGAAATGGGTGGGACGGCGGCACGAAATGAATCATGCCTTTGGTACCCCGTTTTGCAGCCGCCAACAAAGGCGGATGTGTGGTGCGGCTTAATTCCGCCGTTCCCGTCAGCCAATGCGGGCCGCAACAAAATCTCGCCCTTGTTAAGTTATTGGAAACCGTGCCGGGGCCTTCTGGAACAGCACGATTTTGACAGGCACACGACAAATGCGCGCGATGGGAACATCAAGGACCAAGCTTTTCGGCGCGAGCCTGATCGCGCTGGCCCTGCTGCTGCCCGGCAGCACGCAAGCCCAGTCGGCGGGCAACGGCCTGACCAACCTGATCGACAGCATCTTTTCCGGACCGAATGCGACGCCGCCGCAGGCCGCGACCGGACAGGATGGCGCAGCGCCGCCATGGAGCGGTGAAGACGGCGCCTCCGGCCATCCGCTGATGACGGCTGCGGCGATCCGCCAGGCCGCGTCGGACTTCCCGAACTGCGTCGCAGCGATGTGGCCAGATGCCGCACGACGCAACATCAGCCAAGAGAATTTCGAGCGCTTCACCGCCGGCCTCACGCCCGATCTGCGCATCATGGACCTGATGGATTCGCAGCCGGAATTCACCAAGGCGATCTGGGACTATCTCGACATCCTGGTCAGCGACACCAGGCTCGCCAAGGGCCGCGAGGTCCTTGCGAAATACAAGCCGCAGTTCGACGCCACCGAGAAGGCCTATGGCGTCGATCGCTACATCATCGCGGCGATCTGGGGCATCGAGTCGAACTACTCGACCCAGATGGGTGATCGCAACGTGGTGCAGTCGACCGCGACGCTCGCCTGCATCGGCCGCCGTCAGGCCTATTTCAAGGACGAGTTCCTGTCGGCGCTGGAGATCCTCAACCGCGGCGACCTCAGTCCCGAGCAGATGCGCGGCTCCTGGGCCGGCGCGTTCGGCCCGACCCAGTTCATGCCGACCGCGTTCAAGCGCTATGCCGTCGACGGCGATGGCGACGGCCGCCGCGACGTCGTCGACAATCCGAGCGACCTGATCGCCTCGACCGCCAACAATCTCAAGAAGGACGGCTGGCAGACCGGCGCGAGCTGGGGCTACGAGGTCGTGCTGCCGCAAGGCCTCAATTACATGCTGGCCGACCGCGCCAAGGCGATGCCGCTGTCGCAATGGGAGCATCTCGGCCTCAAGCGGCCAGGCGGCCAGCCGTTCCCGCGGCCGTCCGACAAGGCCTATCTGCTGGCGCCGGCCGGTGCCGAGGGGCCCGGCTTCCTGATGCTGCAGAATTTCCGGGTGATCATGAAGTACAACCCGGCGGAAGCCTATGCGCTCGCCATCGGCCATTTCGCCGACCGCCTGCGCGGCGGCCAGCCCTTCGCGCAGCCCTGGCCGCGCCAGGAGCGGGTGCTGTCGCGCGCCGAACGGCTGGAACTGCAGCAGCTTCTCGCCCAGCGCGGCTTCTACAAGGGCACGCCCGACGGCCAGTTCGGCGGCCAGACCCGCGAGGCGCTGCGCGGCTTCCAGGTCTCGATCGGGGCACCGGCCGACGGCTTTGCCACCTCCGAGGTGCTGGAGCGTCTGCGGGGGCGATAGGGCTCCTACGAAGCCTCTTCACCTCCCCTTGAAAAGGGGAGGTCGCTTTGCTCGAGAGAGCAAAGCGGGTGGGGATCGGGTCTCTCCACGAGCGACGGTGCGTGTGGCTGACCCCCATCCCAACCTTCCCCCTTTCCGGGGGAAGGAGAAGGCTTCTGGTCCCGGATTACGCTTCGCTCCACCCGGGCTGCGGCTCTGCCTCCCCCTCCCGCCGCAAGCGAGATCGGGGCACGGTTCCGTCGGGGCGACATCCGCCCCTCCACCCCAAAAGTAACCGTGAAATCCGATATTTGCCGGCTGCCTTGACGGCGGCCGGAGGCACCCGATTTATGGTGGAAAAGCTGCCCGCTTGCGGCCCGATTCCGCTAGTATGCTCACGTACTTCCAGATCATTTGCGACCGAACGCGATGCGAGAGCCAAAGTCCTTCCTGCGCATATTCACCGAAGCCGGTCCGCTGGTCGCGCTGACGGTGGCGCTTGCGCTGTTGATCGGCATTGCCCAGCCCGCCTCGGCGCAATTCTTCGGCTTCCCCGGCTTCGGCGGCGGACCGCCGCAACCACAGCGCCGCGCTCCGCCGCAGCATGGCGGTGGCGGCTGGTTCGGCGGCGATTTCTTTGCGCCGTTCCAGCAGCAGCAGCCGCAATCATCGCAGCCGCAGCGGCCGCGCGAGGATTTCTCGCGCGCCCCGGCGCCGGCCAAGCGCGAGGCCGCCGCCGAGCGCAACGTGCTGGTCATCGGCGACGCCATGGCCGACTGGCTCGGCTACGGCCTGGAGGATGCCTATTCCGACCAGCCCGACATGGGCGTGATCCGCAAGCACAAGACGGTCTCCGGCCTGATCCGCTATCAGCCCAAGGGCGACCCGGCGGATTGGGCCGCGGCCGCGAAGGGCATTCTCGCCACAGAGAACCCCGACGCCATCGTCGTGATGCTCGGCCTCAACGATCGCACCGCGATCCGCGAATCCGTCGTGGAGAAGAAGGTCGACAAGAAGGACGAGAAGAAGGACGCGCGCGGCAAGCCGGAGGCCAAGCCCGGCGACAAGCCCGATGCCGCCGCCAAGACGGACGGCAAGCCGGTCGAGGCCGAGCCGCCGGCCGACGACGCCGACAACGATCAGCAGGGCGCGCCGGAAAAGACCGCGCGCTCGCCCAATGGCCTCTATGAATTCCGCGACGACCGCTGGGTCGAGCTCTACGGCAAGAAGATCGAGGAGTTGATCAACGTGCTGAAGAGCAAGGGCGTGCCGGTGCTGTGGGTCGGCCTGCCCGCGATCCGCGGCCAGAAGGGCACGTCGGACATGCTGTTCCTGGACGCGCTCTATCGCGACGGCGCCGGCAAGGCCGGCATCACCTATGTCGACGTCTGGGACGGCTTTGTCGACGAGGCCGGCCGCTTCATGCAGAAGGGCCCGGACTTTGAAGGCCAGCCCCGCAAGCTGCGTACCGATGACGGCGTGTTCTTCACCAAGGCCGGCGCGCGCAAGCTCGCGCATTATGTCGAGCGCGAGGTGACGCGCCTGCTCGCGGTGCGCTCCGGGCCGATCGCGCTGCCGAGCGAACCGGCGACGCCGGATACCAGCGCCGAGCCCGGCAAGCCCTCGCCGCGGCCGCTGGCAGGCCCGGTGCTGCCGCTGGTCGCCTCCACGGTCGGCACCGATCAATTGCTCGGCGGACCGGGCTCGCGGCCCGCCGCTGTCGATGCGCTCGCCGCGCGCACGCTGGTGAAGGGCGAGGCGCTGGCGCCGCCCGCCGGCCGCGCCGATGATTTCGTCTGGCCGCGCCGCGAGATGGGCCGCGAGCAGGCCAAGGGCGATGTTCCGGTTGCCGCCACCACGCCCGCCGCGCCGGCGGGCGGGCCGGCCAATCCGCCGCCCTCGACCACGGCGATCGCGCCCGACGGCTCGATCATCACCGCGCCGAAGCCGCCAAGGCGTGTGTTCCGGCCGGCCCAGACCCAGGCCCAGCCGCAACAGCAGCCGCAGACACAGCCCTGGCTGCGCGATCTGTTCGGGTTCGGTGCGCCGCAGCAGCGCCCGCTGGTCGCTCCGCCGCCGCGCCCGCCGCGCGGCGTCGGACAGCGGGCCGGAGTGCCGGGGAATCCGTGGCAGTAGGCCGCGCGCCTTCCGATAGAATTGACGCTACATCCACGTCATTGCGAGCCAACGGGTCGCGCGAACGCGCGCCCGATGACAGGCTCCGCGAAGCAATCCATCGATCCGCACGCGCGGACGGCTGGATTGCTTCGTCGCTTCAGCGCAAAATTGCTTTGCAATTTTGTCGCGAGCTCCTCGCAATGACGGTGGGCGAGATGGTATCAACCGTAATAGCGCCAGCGCGACGGCGGCGGGCGGCGCGGCTGGCGCGTCATCAGGAGCGCGAGCGCAAAGCCGATGCCGCCGGCGATCAGCAGCGATCCCAGCGGGTTCTCCTGCACCGCATGCGCCATCGCCTTTTGTCCGCTGCGAACGGTCTCGCCGCGATGCTCATAGGCGTCCTTGGCGTAGTTGACCGCGGTGTCGGCGGCGTCGCGCGCGGCGTCCTTGGCCTGGCCGTAGAGATCCTGCACCGAGCCTGCGGCTTCGCGCACGCGGCCTGAGGCCTGGGTCTGCGCATCGCCGGTCGCATCGCCGACCGCGCCTTCGGCCTTGCCCGCGAACTCCTTCGCCGTTCCGAAAATCCGATCCTTGTCCATCGTCACGCTCCCTGATCTGTCCGGGAGCTAACCGGGAAACGGCGCGCAGGTTCCTGTGCGCCAAAGCGCAATACTCGCGCTTTGGCCTCCTTATTCGAGCATGATCTTTCCGGAAAACCGCTTCACACTTTTCCGGATCATGCCCTAGAGGATCAGCCCGCCGTCGACGACGATGGTCTGGCCGACGATGTAGGAGGCGAGCGGCGAGGCCAGGAACAACGCGGCGCCGGCCATGTCGGCGGGCGTGCCGAGACGCTTCAGCGGAATGCGCTCGAGCGCGCCTTCGAGACGCTTCGGATTTGCGGTCGTCGCCTTGGTCATCTTGGTGTCGACGAGGCCGGGCGCGATGCCGTTGACGCGGATGCCGTTCTCCGCCCAGGCCTCGCCGAGCGTGCGCGTCAGCCCGACGGCGCCGGTCTTCGACGCGTTGTAGGCCGGATTGCCCATGGTGGAATGATAGGCCGCGGTCGAGCTCACTATGATCAGCGAGCCCTTGGTTGCGCTCAGCATCGCCTGGAATTTGGTCGCGCAGGCCATCAGGCTCATCAGGTTGACTTCGAGCACCTTTCGAAAACCCTCCATCTCGAATTCCCCGCGGCGGTAAATCACCGCGCCCTGCGCCAGCACCAGCACGTCGAGCCGGTCGAACGACGGCTTGAAGGCCTCGATCGCCTGCGGGTTGCTGACATCGAGCTGCGCGTAGGCGAGGCCCTCGAGATGCGAGCCTTCCTCGGTGGAATAATCGCTCGCCTGCGCGCGGGTGCCGCAGATCGCGACGCGCGCGCCCCTGGCGCGGAATGCCTGCGCGATGCCGTTGCCGATGCCGCTGGAGCCGCCGACCACCAATATTTGCTTGCCGCCGAAATCGAGCTCGTTCATCGCGCGTTCCTCTCTCGTGCTGTTGTCTTGATTGAGCATGATCCTTTTCGGAAAGCCAACCGGGAAACTTGCGTTAACGCGCTGCGCGCATGCCGATATCGGGTCGGTGGTTTGACGTATCTTGCGATCGGTGCCAGCGTTGCCGTCTCTCACAACGCAAAAAATCAACGGGGGGTCCGTCATGTCCGAATACAAGCAGCTCAGCCGTTCGGTGAAGGGCCTCACCGTTCTCGTCACCGGCGCCGCCAGCGGCATGGGCCGCGCCACCGCGCGGGTGTTTGCCGATGAAGGCGCCAATGTCGCGGTCACCGACCTGACCGAAGAAGGCACGCAGGCGGTGGCGAAGGAGATTTCGGCAAGCGGCGGCTCGGCGAAGGCCTGGACGCTCGACGTCAGCGATCGCGACGCCATCACCAAAGTCGTCAACGACGTCGCCGCGCATTTCGGCGGGCTCGACATCATCGTCAACAATGCCGGCATCTCGGTGCGGGTGCCGATCGACGATCCCGCTTACGAGGACGCCTGGGCCAAGGGCATCGCGGTGATGCTGACGGCGCATCCGCGCATCATCCGCGCGGCACTGCCATACCTGCGCAAGTCGCGCTCGCCGCGCATCGTCAACATCGCCTCGACCGAGGCGCTCGGCGCAACCGCGCTGCACAGCCCCTACTCCGCTGCCAAGGGCGGCGTCACCGGCCTGACGCGCTCGCTCGCCGTGGAACTGGGACGCGAAGGCATCACCGTGAACTGCATCTGCCCGGGTCCGATCCGCACCGCGATCACCGACCGCATCTCCGAGGAGCACAAGACGCTCTACGCCAAGCGCCGCACCGCGCTCGCCCGTTACGGCGATCCGGAAGAGGTCGCGCACATGACGCTGAGCCTGTGCCTGCCCGCGGCGTCGTTCCTGACCGGCGCCGTGATTCCGGTCGACGGCGGGTTGATGGCGCGGAATGCCTGATCCGCGCGCGGCCGCGAAGCGTTGACAGCGCGCGCGTGGTGAGTAGCCTTCCTGTCAAACGAAGCGGGAAAACCGCCCGCGACAGACGGGGAGATACGCCAATGACGGTCCTGATCCGGCAGCTTCACAAGCACTTCGTCGGCGAGGTCTCCGGCGTCGATCTGCGCAAGCCGCTGACGAAGCAGGAAGCGATCGACATCGAGGCCGGCATGGACAAATACGCCGTGCTCGTGTTCCACGGCCAGGACATCACCGACGAGCAGCAGATGGCATTCGCGCTGAACTTCGGCGAGCGCGAAGATGCGCGCGGCGGCACCGTGGCGAAGAAGGAGGACTATCGTCTCTCCGCGGGGCTCAACGACGTCTCCAATCTCGGCAAGGACGGCAGGCCGCTGCCGAAGGACCACCGCACCCACCTGTTCAACCTCGGCAACTGCCTGTGGCACTCCGACAGCTCGTTCCGGCCGATCCCGGCGAAATTCTCGCTGTTGTCGGCGCGCGTGGTGAACCCGAAGGGCGGCAACACCGAATTCGCCGACATGCGCGCCGCCTATGACGCGCTCGACGACGAGACCAAGGCCGAGCTCGAGGACATGATCTGCGAGCACTCGCTGATGTATTCGCGCGGCTCGCTCGGCTTCCTCGACTACACCGACGAGGAGAAGGCGATGTTCAAGCCGGTGCTGCAGCGCCTGGTGCGGACGCATCCGGTGCACGGCCGCAAGTCGCTTTATCTGTCGTCGCACGCCGGCGCCATCAGGGGCATGAGCATGCCGGAGGCGCGGCTGCTGCTGCGCGACCTCACCGAACACGCGACGCAGCCCGAGTTCGTCTATGTGCACAAATGGACGGTGCATGACCTCGTGATGTGGGACAACCGCCAGACCGTGCACCGCGTCCGCCGCTACGACCAGTCGCAGCCCCGTGACATGCGCCGCGCCACGGTCGCGGGCACCCAGCCGACGGTCGCGCAGGAAGCGGCGGAGTAGCTAGCGCCGCCATCGTAGCCCCACTCACCGCTGTCGTAGCCAACCCCACAGCCGTCGTCCCGGGCAAGCGAAGCGCGACCCGGGACCCATAACCACAGGGCGCCATTATTGTGCGGCGCTGTGGCCCCAGCTCGCTCCATCCGCGCGTCCTGTGGTTATGGGTCCCTGCTTTCGCAGGGACGACACTGTGGGCGGGGCGCTACGCGTGGCCCGCGTCGTTCGACAGCATGCCGGCCTCGATGCCGATCTTGCGCAAGGCGCGCGCGTATTTCTCGTCGACGTCGGTACCGAAGATCAGCTCCGGATCGGCGTCGCAATGCAGCCAGCCATTGTGCTGGATCTCGTTCTCGAGCTGGCCCGGCGCCCAGCCGGCATAGCCGAGCGCGAGGATCGCGTGCTTGGGGCCGGCGCCCTTGGCGATCGCCTTGAGAATATCGACGGTCGCGGTGAGCGAGATGCCGTCGTCGATGTTCAGCGTCGCATCCTGAATGTAGAAGTCGCTGGAATGCAGCACGAAGCCACGGCCGGTGTCGACCGGCCCGCCCTTCATCACCTTCATCATCTCGGCATTCTCGGGCAGCTGGATCTGGTCCGACTTCTCGATGATGTCGAGCTGCACGAGCAGCCCGGGGAAATCGATGCTGCCGGCCGGACGGTTGACGATGATGCCCATCGCGCCCTCGGAGGAATGCGCGCACATGTAGATCACGGAGCGTTCGAAGCGCGGGTCGTTCATGACAGGCATCGCGATCAGCATCTGGCCGTCGAGATAGCCGCCTTCGGCGGCATGGGCGCCGACGGCCGGGCTTCTGCCGGCGGTCTTGCGAGTCTTGCCTGTTTTGCCTTCAGGGCGCATCCGCAAAGGCCTTTCCTGCTGATTTGACATCCTGATATCGGGTGGCGGTTCTGTCAATCAACCATCGACCGCCGTGCGGCGATGCATCACAAGCAATTCAATGGTTTGCACCGAAAGTTGCAGGTAAAGACGTCTCATGATCGTCATAGTTCCCTTGCGTGCCGCATTTGGCGTTGCCGCCCTGTTTTCCGTCGCATGTATGGCAACGGAGGTGCGCGCCGACGACGCCTCGCCGTGGCAACAGGACACGCATTCGGCGGTGCGGCTGCTCGCCGGATCGCGCAGCGGCGCGGTGCTGCTTGGCGGCATTGCGTTCCAGTTGCAGGACGGCTGGAAGACCTATTGGCGGACGCCGGGCGATTCCGGCGTGCCGCCGCGGTTCGATTTCTCCAGGTCGGATAACGTCGAGGCGGTCACCGTGATGTGGCCGGCGCCGCGGCAATTCGACGACGGCGCCGGCGGCACCTCGCTCGGCTACAAGCACCAGGTGGTATTGCCGCTGCGCATCGTGGCGAAGAATCCCGACAAGCCGCTGGTGCTGCGCGCCGACATCAACTACGCGGTGTGCGAGAAGCTGTGCGTGCCGGTGGAGGCGAAGGCCGAGCTGGCGTTCGCAAGCGTCGCATCGACCGAGGACGCCGTGCTGTCGGAGGCGCTCAACGCGGTGCCGAAGCCCGCCAATATCGGCGACCCCATCCCGTTTTCGATCCGCGACGTCAAGCGCGACGGCAAGAACCACGTGCTGGTCGATGTCAGCGCGCCCGAGAGTAGGGACCTCAGCCTGTTCGTCGAGGGGCCGACGCCCGACTGGGCGCTGCCGGTGCCCAAGCTCGTCGAACACGCGCCGCCGGGCGTGAAGCGCTTCTCTTTCGAGCTCGACGGCCTGCCGCCCGGCGCCAAGGCCGACGGCGCCGCGCTGAAGCTGACGCTGGTCGGCGGCGACAAAAGCTACGAATTCAATATCAATTTGAATTGAGCCGTAGGGTCATTCCGGGGCGATGCAGCGCATCGAACCCGGAATCTCGAGCTCCCCCGGTGCGCAATTGCGCACCTGAGGTTCAGTGCTTCGCACTGCCCCGGGACGACCCCGAAGGGGTGCGTCACCCAACCCAATCTTAACGTTTCGTTGATAGATCGGGGCCATTGCCGCCTCGCGGCGCTTTAGGAATTTTTCCGCCTTGGCTGTGATGGAGACACAATCCGCAACCTCTGCGCCATTGGGCCGGGCCGCACGCCTGCGAGGGCTCGCCGCGCGCGCGCTCGGCGGCACCAATGAGGCGTCGGTCACCAAGCGCCTCGCCGGCATGATCTTCGCCATCCGCGTCATCAGCGCCGCCATCGCCTATCTCGCGCAGATCCTGCTGGCGCGCTGGATGAGCGGCTCGGACTACGGCATCTATGTCTATGTCTGGACCTGGGTGCTGCTGCTCGGCAGCACGATGGATTTCGGCATCGCGCCCTCCGCGCAGAAGATCATTCCGGAATACCGCGCGCGCGGCGACCTTGCGGCGCTGCGCGGCTTCCTTTCCGGCGGCCGCTGGGTGGTGCTTGCGACGTCCAGCATGGTCGCGCTGCTGCTCGCCGGCGTGATCCACCTCGCCTCGCCCTGGATCGATCCCAACGCAATCGTGCCGCTCTATATCGGCTGCCTGACCTTGCCGCCCTTCGTCGTCGCCAACACCCAGGACGGCATCTCGCGCGCGCATGACTGGATGCAGCTCGGCCTGATGCCGCAGTTCATCGTGCGGCAGGGGCTGATCATCGCGCTGACCGCCGGCGCGCTGGCGCTCGGCCTCAATCTCGGCGCCACCGCGGCAATGATCGCGAGCGCCGCCGCGGTGTACATCGCGGCGATCGGCCAGATGGTCGTGCTCAACCGCCGCCTCACCGCCCACCTCGGGCGGGGCGAGAAGAGCTACGACGTCAAAGACTGGTTCGCGATCTCGCTGCCGATCATGCTGGTCGAGAGCTTCTATCTCCTGCTCGGCTACACCGACGTGCTTATGCTGCAGCAATTCCGCTCGTCCGAGGAGGTCGGCATCTATTTCGCCGTGGTGAAGACGTTGGCACTGGTGTCGTTCGTGCACTACGCGATGGCGGCGACCACGGCGCACCGCTTCGCCGAATACAACGCGCTCGGCGACAAGGACCGGCTGTCGGCCTATGTCGCGCACGCCATCAGCTGGACGTTCTGGCCCTCGCTGCTCGCGACCGTCGCCCTACTGGCGTTCGGCAAGCCGCTGCTGTGGCTGTTCGGCCCGAAATTCGTCGACGGCTACAGCATCATGTTCGTCGCCGCGATCGGCCTCGTGGTCCGCTCGGCGATCGGCCCGGTGGAGCGGCTGTTGAACATGCTCGGCCACCAGAGCATCTGCGCAATAGCCTATGCGGTGTCGTTCCTGATGAATGTCGGGCTCTGCATCGCCCTCGTCCCCCGCTACGGCGGCATGGGCGCCGCCGCGTCGACCTCGCTGTCGCTGACCTTCGAGACGATCCTCTTGTTCTATGTGGTGCGCTCGCGCCTCGGGCTGCACGTATTGGCGTTCGGCAAGCGGCGACCGGCGCCATAGCATTCCGCCGGACGCGGCCTAATGCGATGGCATGACCGCCGCCGGACTGGAAAACCTGCCTGACCGCGTTCAACCTTGCGCCTGTCAGGCGCGCCTGACGTCCGCCTGCTGCCAATCGTGGCCGGCAACCATACGGCGGAAGAACCACAGCACGGCCGGGCAAGCCAGCAGCGCGGCGGCGCCGAAGTCGAGCGCCGCGCTGGCGGAGCCGACCGAGGTGGAGAGCTTTCCTCCGATCGCAGGTCCCGCCAGCATGCCGGCGTAGAAGACAGTGTAGAATATTCCCATTCCGATCGGCCGCGTCTTCTGCTCGAGCACACGCGCAGGCAGGCTCATGATCGGACCGGCAGGCAGGCCGCAGAGGATTCCAAGAGCGATGACGACAGGAAGCACCGTGCCGCTGCGCGACAGGAGCAATGTCAGGAGCGCGAAGGCGATGCAGCCCGTGACCAGGATGATCTCGCCGCGCCTGGTCCGATCGGCGAGGAAGCCGCCCAACGGCACCGAAAGGGCGGCGAGCCAGAGCACGATACTGATGGTTGATCCGGCCGCGGCGCCGGACCAGCCTTGCTCGACGAGCATCGACGGACCGAAACTGAAGATCATCGCAAAACCGATGTTGTAGAGACACCAGATCAGGCCGGCGGCAATCACGGCGCAAATCGTGTCGGCGGTCAGGCTGCTGTGCTCGCCTTCAACCGCGACGGCCGCATCCGGCGCGCGATAAACCAAAGCGATGACGCCGAGGCCGATCAGGATCACCCCGGCGACGGCAAGATTGACGGCATGGAGTCCGAGCGTGGCTCCGATTGCCGGCAACAGCATGAGAGCGACGGCGATGCCGGCCGGCCATGAGTTGATGAAAATGGCCATCGCGGTGGCGATTTCCCGGCCGGCAAACCAGTCTGCGACCATCTTGGTCATCAGAACGTTCAGGAGGACGCCGCCGATGCCGGCAGTCAGTCGGCCCGCGATCTGCACGCTCCACGACGTTGACGTGGTCATCAGCAGTTCGCCCGCCAGCATCATCAGGAGACCGGCAAGGACCACCACCTTGTCGCCATAGCGACGGCCGATCGCGCCGCCAGGCAAGGCAAGCAAGGCGCCCGGCGCAAAGTAGAGCCCGATCAGAACGCCGATATCGGCGAGGCTCGCGCCCAGACCCTGGCTGAGCTGCGGCGCGATGGCCGCGACGCTCTGAAACTGAAAGGCGATGGTGGCGCGAGCGACGAACAGAGCAGCAAGGATGGTCCAGCGGCTTCGCATTTGGATTTTCTCCGATGCCCTGAACTATGCCGTCGGCTTGATGTTCTGGTTCAGGCGGAAGAAATTCGTCGGATCGTATTTGTTCTTGAGCGCGACGAGACGTGCGTAATTTTCGCCATAGGCGTCGCGTACTCGGTCTTCGCCCTCATCGCCCAGGTTGTTGGCATAGACGCCGCCGGTCGAATAGGGCCTGACGGCACTCCACAGCTCGCGGGCCCAACGCATGTTCGCCTCGTCACCGGCCGGATCATCCCAGATCGCCACGGGAAAGCAGTCGAACGACGCATCGCGGTTTGCGTAGGGCGAGCTCGATACCGGAACCCGTGCAATTGCGCCGCCGACATGCTGGAGGACCAGCAAGGACGAGGTGTTGGGGGCTCTCGCATAGGCGTCGAGCAGCGCGTCGATCGCGCCCGCACTGATCTCGCGCAGGAACTGCGCCTTCCAGTAATAGCGGCGTCCCCGCGGAAACAGGGCATCGCCACCCGACTGAATCTCGAGATAGGGGACGGTTGCGAGGCGCGTCTCGACGGGCGAGCCGAACTTGACGATCGGCGAAAGCGCGCGCTCACCGTCATGATGCGAGCCGACATAGCAACCGGAGATGTTGAAGAACCGGTCGCCCGACGGCAGCGTCACAAGAGCCGCATCGACGTTGACCTCGTCGGCAGCGTTTCGGGCGAATGCATCGTAGAACTGCATGGCCTCACGCGCCTGATCGTAGGGATAAAGCGTTGACGCGACGGGCAACGACGTGCCGATCGGATGCAACTGGTATTCGAACGCGGTCACGATGCCGAAATTGCCGCCGCCGCCTCTCAAGCCCCAGAGCAGGTCGGGGTGTTCGGTCGCGCTGGCCCTCAAGACCTGTCCCTCGGCTGTCACCACCTCGGCGGCAATCAGGTTGTCGCAGGTCAACCCGTATTTTCGCCCGAGCTTGCCGAAGCCGCCGCCAAGCGTCAGCCCGGCGATGCCGGTGTCGCTGTTGACCCCCATCGTGGTCGCGAGGCCGTGCGCCTGCGTGGCCCGATCGAATTCGCCGAGATCGAGGCCGGCCTCCGCGCGCGCGGTGCGCCGGACCGGATCAACATCGATGCGTTTCATCCGCGACAGGTCGATGACCATGCCGCCGTCACAGACCGAGAGGCCGGCGACATTGTGGCCTCCGCTGCGAACGGCCACCGGGAACGTGCGGGACCGCGCGAACGTCACCGCCTCGACCACGTCCCGGGTATCCGTGCAGTAGGCGATCATGGCCGGCCGCCTGTCGACGGCGCCGTTCCAGACCCTGCGCGCCTCGTCGTAACCGGCGCTCCCGGCGAGGACCACCTGGCCCTTGAGCCGTAGCTGGGAGGTGGGCCGAAGCTCGGAATGCGATTTGCCCATCACCTCGTCATATGGCTGCCGCTGCTCCATCCGATTTGCTCCTCGCCACGAATGCCCATGCCATCATCTCACGGCGTGCCAAATCGTCCTGAATCCGATCGGAAAAAGTTGCGAAAATTTGCCGAAAGGGATGGCTCCAGGCGATGGCGGCGACGCCGACATGCGCACGGCCTGCGATGTCGTCCACCCTGGCTCGCGGCCTCAAAACAAAAGCCGGCCCTGATCCAATCAGGGCCGGCTTGTTCTGAGGCCGCCAAATCGCGCCGGAAAATTACTCCGCGGTCCAGCCGCCGTCGATCGAGTAGTTGGAGCCGGTGATCTGCGCGGCGTCGTCGCTGCACAGGAACAGCGCAAGCGCTGCAACTTGATCCGAAGTCACGAACTCCTTGGTCGGCTGCGCGGCGAGCAGCACGTCCTTGATGACCTGCTCCTTGGTCATGTTGCGCGCCTTCATGGTCTCCGGAATCTGGTGCTCAACCAGCGGGGTCCAGACATAACCCGGGCTGATGCAGTTGCAGGTGATCTTGTGCTGCGCGAGCTCCAGCGCCACCGTCTTGGTGAGGCCGGCAATGCCGTGCTTGGCCGAGACATAGGCCGACTTGAAGGGCGAAGCGACCAGCGAGTGCGCCGAGGCGGTGTTGATGATGCGGCCCCAGCCGCGCTTCTTCATGCCGGGCACCGCGGCGCGGATGCCGTAGAATGCCGACGACAGATTGATCGCGATGATCGCTTCCCACTTCTCCGGCGGGAATTCCTCGATCGGCGCAACGAACTGGATGCCGGCATTGTTGACCAGGATATCGACCGAACCGAAGGTCTTCTCACCGAGCGCGATCATGTCGGCGATCTCGGCCGGCTTGGTCATGTCGGCCGGCGAATGCACGGCCTTGACCTTGAAGTCGGTCTCGATGCCCGAACGCTCCTTCTCGATATCGGCCGGAACGCCCATGCCGTTGAGAACGATATTGGCGCCGGCTCCCGCGAAGGCGCGCGCGATCGCCAATCCGATGCCGCTGGTCGAGCCGGTCACAACGGCGGTCTTGCCTGTCAACGTACCCATTATCGGTCGCTCCTATTTGCTTGCGGGGGGTGTGGGTTCATCCCCCGTGAGATCGTAAGTCACCATGGTTTCCCCGGACTGCGGCCGTTCTAGCCATTCTTTGTGACGCATCGACAAATGCACGTCGCGGACGCCCGCGCCCCAGTGCTCGACCATCGCAACATGGGAGAAGTCGTAGTCCTTCGACGAGCTCTCGTAGTTCTTGCTCTTGTAGATCAGGTGAACCACCGTGACGGTGTTCTCCTTGGACGCCTTGCGCAGCAGCTCGACCGACGGATCGTTCTTCAGGTAATCGGGCAGCTTGCCGATCAGGTCGCGCACCGCCATGCGGGCGTTGTGGATCTGCCTGTTCTTGTCGGTGTTCATCCGCGTCCGGCTGGAATAGCGGATGTCCTTCTCGCGCTCGGCGGCCTCCAGCAGCGTCTCCGGCAACGGCCCGCGCGCGCTGAACAGATCGACCTGGAAGATCAGGAGATCGCGGCTGGTCTCCTCGTCGAGCACGAAGTCGAGCGGGGTGTTGGAGGCGATGCCGCCGTCCCAGTAATGCTCGCCCTCGATCACGACGGACGGAAAGCCCGGCGGCAGCGCGCCCGAGGCCATGATGTGCTCGGGGCCGATCTTCTTGCCGAGCTTCCTGAACTCGTAATTGTCGAAATAGCGGAAATTGCCCGAGGTGACGCTGACCGCGCCGACCGACAGGCGCGTCTTCAGGTCGTTGATGCGGTCGAAATCAACCAGGCGCTCCAGCGTCTTCTTCAGCGGCGCGGTGTCGTAATAGCTCAGCGATTGCGAGCTGCCGGGCGGCCACAGCGGCGCCGGCGGAATCCGCGGCGTGAAGAAGCCGGGCACGCCGAAGGTCGCGATGATGGCGGCGCTGGTCTCGTTGAACAGCGAGCGGGCGCGTTCATGCTTCGAGACCGGATTCCACGGCACCGGCGCCGACACCATCTCCCAGAATTCCTTCAGCCGCGGCACGCGCTCGGCCGGCTCGTTGCCGGCGATGATCGCGGCGTTGATGGCGCCGATCGAGATGCCGGCGATCCATTCCGGCTCGAAGCCTGCGTGACAGAGCGCCTGAAAGGCGCCGGCCTGATAGGAGCCGAGCGCGCCGCCGCCCTGAAGAACCAGCACGCGCTGCGCTTGCGCCGGCGTCGAGGCAGGCGCGGTGTCGGAAGTATCCATTCGTAACCGTTGGGGCTGCAAACAACGAGAACGGCGCACCGTGGCGGCTGTTCGCCGCGGCGTCAATCAACGAGATGCGGAGGGCAGATCACGCGGAATTTATCGAGATCAGGTTGCCGCCAAAATGAGCGTCCAGAACACCTTGTACTTGGTGTTGGGTGCATAGACCGCCGCGATGCCCATTTTTGTGACACCGCCCTTCAGCATATTGGCCTTGTGCGGCGGTGAATCGCGCCAGCCCGAAAAGGCTTCCGCAAGCGTGTGATAGCCGGCCGAGATGTTCTCGACCGCCACCGTCGCAGGATAGCCCCCGGCCTGCAGCCGCTTGCCAAGGGGGGCCTTCACGTCATGGTCCATCTTGTTGCGGGCGGCCATCGCCTGCGATTGCTGCTCAGCGAGCTTGGTCAGGTCCGGATCCACCACGACGGTGCCAAGACCATTGTTCTGGCGGTACTGCGAGAACATGATCGCGGCGGCCTGGCTATCCAGCACCGCGCCGGGCTGTGCCATGTTGAGATACATGGCCGGTTCTTCCGGGAGTTTGGTGTCGGCGGCGCAGCCGGCAAGCACCAGAAGCCCGAACAGGGCGACCGTCGTCCGTTTCACTTTTGAGAACCCCCAAGGTTGGCCCGCCGTTGTTGCATACCAACCGTGGCTGAATGGTGAACAGGGGCTAACTTTTGGCCACACAAAACGCCGTCATTCCGGGGCGATGCGGTAGCATCGAACCCGGAATCTCGAGATTCCGGGTTCGGTCCTGCGGACCGTCCCGGAATGACAGGTGAGATTGTTGGCCTGGTAGCCCGGATGAAGCGAAGCGTAATCCGGGACAGCCCATCCGCGGAACGAAGCCCCGGATTTCGCTGCGCTTCATCCGGGCTACGGGTACTTCGCGCGGGGCTACGGCCCTACTCCTGGGCGGCAAAGATCCGGTAGCGGCGGGGCTGCAGGGAGACGATTTCGCCGGCCTGGAGCTCGCGGTCGCGGGGGGCGTCGATCTCGATCACGGTCTTGCCCTCGCTCCCCGACAGGGCCACCTCGGCGCGCTGGATCGGACCGAATGAACGGACATGCCGGATGGCGCCTTCCAGGGCGCCGGTTCCGGCCGGGCCGACCGCCATGTCGTGGCGGCGGACGAACAGTTTTGCCGCGCCCGATGCCGCGCCGAGCGCCGGAATGTTCAGGGGACGGCCGTCCAGCCGCACCGCATCGCCGGCGACGTCGACCGGCAGCACGATGGATTCGCCGATGAAGCCGTGCACGAAGGCGGTCGCCGGATTGTCATAGACCTCGCCGGGCGAGCCGATCTGCTCGATCTTGCCCTTGTCCATCACCACGACGCGGTTGGCGACTTCGAGCGCTTCTTCCTGGTCATGGGTGACGAAGATCGAGGTGACGTGGATCTCGTTGTGCAGCGAGCGCAGCCATTGCCTGAGCTCCTTGCGCACCTTGGCATCGAGCGCGCCGAACGGCTCGTCGAGCAAGAGGATCCGCGGCTCGATCGCGAGCGCGCGCGCCAGCGCGATGCGCTGGCGCTGGCCGCCGGACAATTGGCTGGGATAGCGGTTGGCCAGCCAATCGAGCTGCACCAGGTCGAGCAACTCCTTGACGCGGGCGCGGATCGTCGCTTCGTCCTTGCGGATCGCGCGCGGCTGCACGCGCAGGCCGAAGGCGACGTTCTCGAACACCGTCATGTGGCGGAACAGCGCGTAGTGCTGGAACACAAAGCCGACCTGGCGCTCGCTGGCGCCGCGCGAGAGCGCATTCTCGCCGTCGATCGCGACCTCGCCCGAGTCAGGCCAGTCCAGGCCCGCGATGATGCGCAGCAGCGTCGTCTTGCCGGAACCCGATGGACCGAGCAGGGCCAGCAACTCGCCGTCGGCGACCTTGAGATCGACATTGTCGAGCGCGGCGAAGCTGCCGAACGTCTTTACGATATTCTTGACTTCAATCGCCATCGGGCACCTCTGCCTCGTCGAGCCGCCGCTCGAGAACGGTTTTCGCCACCAGGGTGATCAGCGCCAGCATCGCGAGCAGCGACGCGATCGCGAACGAGGCGACGAACTGGTACTCGTTGTAGAGAATTTCGACCAAGAGCGGCATCGTGTTGGTCTCGCCGCGGATGTGGCCGGAGACGACCGACACCGCGCCGAACTCGCCCATCGCGCGCGCGTTGCAAAGCAGGACGCCGTACAGCAGGCCCCATTTAATGTTGGGCAGCGTGACGCGGAAGAAGGTCTGCAGGCCGGAGGCGCCAAGCGAGATCGCCGCCTCCTCTTCCTGGGTGCCCTGCTCCTGCATCAGCGGGATCAGCGCGCGCGCCACGAACGGGAAAGTGACGAAGATCGTCGCCAGCGCGATGCCGGGCACCGCGAACAGGATGTGGACGTTATGCGCCTGCAGCCACGGCCCGAAATAGCCCTGCGCACCGAACAGCAGCACGAAGACCAGGCCCGAAATCACCGGCGAGACCGAGAACGGCAGGTCGATCAGCGTGATCAGGAAGGTCTTGCCGGTGAACTCGAACTTCGAGATCGCCCAGGCCGCGATCACGCCGAACACGAGGTTGAGCGTGACCGAGATCGCGGCGATCAAGAGCGTCAGCTTGATGGCGGCGAGCGCCTCGGGCTCCGCCAGCGCCGCAAGATACGCGCCGATCCCCTTCGAGAAGGCCGATGCAAACACCACGACCAGCGGCAGGACGACGAAGATGCTGAGGAAAGCGATCGCCAGCGCGATGATGATGAAGCGGACCGGGCCGGGCTCGGTGCGCAAATTGCGCTGCGCCGTCCCCGGCTCCGCGCGCGCGATCTCGAGCCGCGGCCCCGGCGCCGCCACGCTGACATCGGTCGCGGGTGCGTAGGTCCGCAGTTGCGTGGTCGAGGTCACCAATCCCGTCTGCATCGACATCTTGAGCCTCAATGCACGGGGATGCGGGCTTGCGCCCAGCGCTGCAGCCGGTTGATCAGGAAGATGATCAGGAACGAGGCCACCAGCATCACGACCGCGATCGCGGTGGCATCGGCATAGCGGAATTCGGACAGCCGGATCACGATCAACAGCGGCGCGATCTCGGAGACATTGGGCAGATTGCCCGCGATGAAGATCACCGAGCCGTATTCACCGATGGCGCGGGCGAAGGCCAGCGCGAAGCCGGTGAGCAGCGCCGGGATCAGGCTCGGCAGGATGACGCGAAACACGGTGTGCCAGCGATTGGCGCCCAGGCTCGCCGCCGCCTCCTCGATCTCGGGATCGAGATCGATCAGCACCGGCTGCACCGTGCGCACCACGAACGGAATGCCGATGAAGATCATCGCGATGAAGATCCCGAGCGGCGTGAACGCGACCTTGATGCCGAGCTCGGCGAGCGGCGCGCCGAGCCAGCCCTTCTGAGCGAACAGCTGCGTCAGCGCGACGCCGGCGACCGCCGTCGGCAAGGCAAAGGGAATATCGACGATGGCGTCGAACAGCCGCCGGCCCGGAAAGCGGTAGCGCACCAGCGCCCAGACGATGATGGTGCCCATCACCAGGTTGACGCAGGCGGCCGCAAACGAAAGCCCAAACGAAATCTTCAGGGCATTCAGGGTGCGGCGGCTGGTGATGATGCCCCAGAACTGGTCGAGGCTGAGCTCGAACGTCTTGAGGAACAGCGCGGCCAGCGGAATCAGGATGATAACGGAGAGCCATGTCAGGGTCAGTCCCATGGTGAGACCGAACCCCGGCAGGGTACTGCGCCGTGCAACCGCTGTGCTCACATATCCCCCTGATAATCCGATCAGTTCTTGTAAATCTGATCGAAGATGCCGCCCTCGGCGAAGTGCTCCTTCTGCGCCTTGGTCCAACCACCAAAAACGTCGTCGATGGTGAAAAGTTCAACCTTGGCGAAGGATTTTTCGTACTCCTTGGCGATCTCGGGATCGCGCGGCCGGTAGGAGTTGCGCGCGGCGATCTCCTGACCTTCCTTGGTGTACCAGTACTTCAGATAGGCTTCGGCGACCGCCCGGGTGCCCTTCTTGTCGGTCACCTTGTCGACGACGGCGACCGGCGGCTCGGCGAGGATCGACTGCGCCGGGGCCACGATCTCGAACTTGTCCGCGCCGAATTCGCGCAGCGCCAGAAAGGCTTCGTTCTCCCACGCCAGCAGCACGTCGCCGACGCCGCGTTCGACGAAGGTCACGGTCGAGCCGCGCGCGCCGGTGTCGAGCACCGGCACGTTCTGATAGAGGTCGGCGACGAATTTCTTCGCCTTGTCGGCCGAGCCGAACTTCTTCTGCGCATAGCCCCAGGCGGCGAGATAATTCCAGCGCGCGCCGCCCGAGGTCTTCGGGTTCGGCGTGATGACGCTGACGCCGGGTTTGATCAAATCGTCCCAATCCTTGATGCCCTTGGGATTGCCCTTGCGCACCAGGAACACGATGGTCGAGGTGTAGGGCGAGGCATTGAGCGGCAGCCGCTTCTGCCAGTCGGCGGCGATCAGGCCCTTGCCCGCGATCGCATCGATGTCATAGGCAAGCGCCAGCGTGACGACATCGGCCTGCAATCCGTCGATCACCGAGCGCGCCTGCGAACCCGAGCCGCCATGCGACTGCTTGATCTCGACGCTCTTGCCGGTTTCCTTCTGATAGGCCGCGGCGAACGCCTTGTTGAAATCGACATAGAGCTCGCGCGTCGGATCGTAGGACACGTTCAGCAGCGAATAGTCGGCCGCAAAGGCCGAGCTCGCCCACAACAGTCCCGCGACCAGCGGCAGGATACGACGGATCATTTCTGTCTCCATTCAACCTGAGAAATGTCAGGGAACACGCAAGACATAACTCACGGCGAAGTGGTCTTAAGTCAACAAAACCGGTTTTCTTTGTTTTCGGCGGCGCAGCGCGCTTGTGCTACGAAGTCGCCGCACTGCGAAGGCTTTGTCGCGTCGCCAAATCGCGACGAACCGTCATCGCGATCGAGCGCCCTGCTCCATGCCCTATGACATCTTCATTGTATGGATGCCGCATTCCGTCTTGGCCCGGCCGCGCCAGCGGCCGTCGCGCGCATCCTCGCCGGCAGCGGACCGGCTGCTGCAAGGCATACACCCGACCGACTGATATCCCGATGCGACAAGTGGATGCGGCGGCAGCTTGCCGAGCGTGTAGATCGCCTCGATCTCCTCGCGGGAGACATTGGCGAACGGATTGAATTTCAGCCTGACGCCGTCATCCTCGACAACCGGGATGTCGGCGCGGGCACCGCCTTGGAAACGCTTGCGGCCGTTGATCCAGCCGGCGAACGGCTTCAGCGCGCGCGCCAGCGGCTCGACCTTGCGGATGCGGCAGCAGGCGTCGGGATCGGTGAACCACAGCTCGCGGTCCGGATCCTGGCGCGACAGCGCTTCCTCATCGGGCTTGATCGAACGCACATCAGTGAGGCCGAGCGCGGCTATCAAAGTGTCACGATAGGCCAGCGTCTCCTCGAACAGCCAGCCGGTATCGAGAAACACCACCGGGATCGCCGGATCGACGTCCGCCATCACCTTGAGCAGCGCGGCGGACTCGGTGCCGAACGACGACACCAGCGCCACCTTCTCGCGGCCGAGCGTCCTGACCGCGGCCGCGATCACCTCGGCGGGTGACGCCGTGCGCAGCGCGCGATCGAGCGCATCGGCCGCGGGCAATGCGGCCGGCGCCACTGCGAGCTCTGGTGCAAGCGTGCTCACTGGCCGGCGCTCTCCGAGTGACGCAGCTGCATGCGGCGGTTGAGTGCGGTGACGCGGCCGTCGCCGGTCGGCTGGTAGAACACCGAATAGCGCTTCATGGTCGCGGCGAACGCGTCGGCATCGGCATCCTTCTTCACCTCGAAGGCGTCGAAGCCGGCGCGCGTCATGAACACGAACTGGTCGCGCAGGATCTGGCCGGTGGCGCGCAGCTCGCCGTCATAGCCGTAACGCTCGCGCAGCAGACGGGCCTGGCTGTAGGCGCGGCCGTCGCGGAAGGTCGGAAACACCAGCGCGACCGAGGCCAGCCGGTCGAGATGCGGCACGAGATCGTCGAGGTTGCGGTTGTTCGGCCAGATCACCCCTAGCTTGCCGGGACGGCGCAGCAGCGCCTCCGGATCGGCGAGAAAGCGCTCGGCGCTCACCAGCACCGCACCGTCGCCCGGCAGCTCGGCGCCGTCGGCGACATGCACGAACAGATCGGTGGTGATTCTTCCCTGCTTAACGAGTGGCATAGACCCGCTCCCTGATAGGCTCGACGCCCAGACGCTTCACCGTATCGACGAACAACTCCTCGGGACGGTCGCGCAGCGCGAGATAGGCTTCGACAATGTCTTCGATCACGTCGGCGACTTCCGCATAGGGAACGGCCGGGCCGATCAGCGTGCCCAACTGCGCGTTCTCGTCGGCGCGGCCGCCGATCGTGATCTGGTAGAACTCCTCACCGTTCTTCTCGACGCCGAGAATGCCGATGTGGCCGACATGGTGATGGCCGCAGGCATTGATGCAGCCGGAGATGTTGATGTGCAGCCGCCCGATCAGGTCGGCGGTGTCGTGGTTGGCGAAACGGCGCGTCAGCTCCTGCGCGATCGGGATCGAGCGTGCGTTGGCCAGCGAGCAGTAATCCAGCCCGGGGCAGGCGATGATGTCGGTGACGAGGTTGACGTTCGGCGTCGCGAGGCCGAGGCGATCGAGCGCCTTGAACAGTTGCGGCAGGTCGCGCTTGGCGACGTGCGGCAGCGCCAGGTTCTGCTCGTGGCCGACGCGGATCTCGCCGAACGAATATTTGTCGGCGAGGTCGGCGACTGCGTCCATCTGCTCCGCGGTGGCATCGCCCGGAGGGCCACCGACCGGCTTCAGCGACAGCGTCACGATCGAGTAGCCCTGCACTTTGTGCGCCGACACCGAGTTCTTGCGCCAGCGCTCGAACAGCTTGTCATGCGCGGCCTGCTTCAGCTCGTCCGGCATGTGCGGCAGCTTCTCGTAAGGCGGATAGGAGAAGCGCGAGCGGACCTCCTCGATGGCGGTGTGATCGAGCGTCAGCCCGACATCGCCCATCGCCTTCCACTCCTCCTCGACTTCCCTGGCGAACTTCTCGATGCCGAGCTCGTGCACCAGGATCTTGATGCGCGCCTTGTAGATGTTGTCGCGGCGGCCGTACTGGTTGTAGACGCGCAGGATCGCCTCGATATAGCTCAGGATGTCGCGGCCCGGGACGAACGGCTTGATGGTCTTGGCGATGAACGGCGTGCGGCCGAGGCCGCCGCCGACCAGCACCTCGAAACCGGTCTCGCCGTCGGCGTTCTTGTGCAGCCGCAAGCCGATGTCGTGGATCTTGATCGCGGCGCGGTCGTGCTCGGCGGCGGTGATCGCGATCTTGAACTTGCGCGGCAGGAACGAGAATTCCGGATGCAGTGTGGTGTGCTGGCGGATCAGCTCCGACCAGATGCGCGGATCCTCGATCTCGCCCGGCGCGACGCCGGCCCACTGGTCCGAGGTGACGTTGCGCATGTTGTTGCCGGAGGTCTGCATCGCATGGATGCCGACTTCCGCAAGATCGGCCAGCGCGTCGGGCAGCTCGGCGAGCTTAATCCAGTTGAACTGGATGTTCTGCCGCGTGGTGAAGTGGCCGTAGCCGCGATCGTAGCGGCGCGCCACATGGGCGAGCCGGCGCAGCTGCTTCGACGACAGCGTGCCGTAGGGGATCGCGACGCGGAACATGTAGGCGTGCAGCTGCAAATACACGCCGTTCTGCAAGCGCAGGATCTTGAATTCGTCCTCGGTGAGCTCGCCGGAAAGGCGGCGCTTCACCTGGTCGCGGAATTCCGAAACACGCTCGTTGATCAGCGTGCGGTCGAGTTCGTCATATGCATACATGATGGATGAGCCTTACGCCGGCACCTGAAGATCGATCGTGACGCCCTTGGCGCGGATGTGTTCGCGAAGATTGCCCGGCTTGAGCTTGCCGCCGTCCTTGAGCTCGACCGGCGCGATGTAGGGGCCGACCGCGCCGACATCGTCGGCGGTGGCTTCGGCCAGCAATGCGCGCGCATCGTCGGAGGTGCTGACGACAGCGGAATCGGACAGTTCGGTGGACCAGCCTTGCTTGGCGGTTCGGTACACCACGGCACCATCCCAGGTGCGGTTGGCGGTCACCACCGAGGGGCCCGTGATCCTGATTTTCTTCTGTTCAAGCGGAGAGGTCATTCGGCAGCTTTCAGCAGTTCGGAGAACATCTGGTTGGAGAAGAGTTGGGTGACGTTGGACCGGCTCCACGGCGCGGAATGCGCGACCACGTCGCCGATGATGAGAATGGCGGGACCGCCATCGACCTGTTTGACGAGTTCGGGCAGCCGCGCCAGCGTGCCGACCGCGGCCTTGGCATCCGGCCGGGTCACGCGCGCGAACACGCCGACCGGCGTCTCCGGCGAGCGGCCCGCGGCAAGCATGCCTTCGCGGATCGAAGGCGCCGCGGTCATGCCCATATAGACGACGACGGTCATCTTCTTGTCTGTCAGCACCGACCAGTCGACGACCTCGGCATCGCGCGCCTTGTGCGCGGTGAGGAAGGTGATGCGCAGTGCCTCGTGCCTGAAGGTCAACGGCACTTCGAATTGCGCGGCGGCGCCCAGACCGGCGGAGACGCCCGGAATGATGGAGTAAGCGACGCCGGCGTCGCGCAGCGCCTCGATCTCCTCGCCGCCGCGGCCAAAGATAAAGGGATCGCCGCCCTTCAGCCGTACCGCGCGCTGGCCCGACTGCGCGGCCTCGATCATCAATGCATTGATGGCGTCCTGGCCGATGCCGGGCTTGCCGACACGGCGGCCGACCGGGATCCGCGTGGCATCGCGCCGGATGCGGTCGAGAATTTCGGACGACACCAATTCGTCGTAGAACACGACGTCGGCATCCTGCAGCGCGCGCAACGCTTTCACCGTGAGCAGATCCGGATCGCCGGGACCGGCGCCGACCAGCGTCACGTGACCGATGGCTTTGCCTTCCGCGCTCGCGCCGGCGAATGCGGCGGGATCGGTGATCGCGTTCAGCGCCTGCTCGGCCTCGTCCTTGCGGCCGGCCAGCACCAGCGCGCCGATCGGGCCGTCGACGACACGCTCCCAGAAGCGGCGGCGCAGCGGAAACTCTTCGATGCGAGCGTGGATCGATTTGCGGACGCCGCCGATGAAGCCGGCGAGATCGCCGATCCGCGCCGGCAGCACCGCCTCGATCTTCTCGCGGATGCGGCGCGCCACCACCGGCGACGTGCCGCCGGTGCCGACCGCGACCACGACATCGCCGCGATCGACGATCGCCGGCATGATGAAGGTGGAGTGCACGAGGTCGTCCATCACGTTGACCGGCAGGCCGATCGCTTTGGCGCGCACCGACATCGCAACACCGATCTCGCCGGCGCCGGCACAGAGGACGGCGATGACACCGGAGAGATCGGCGGCGAGCGGATCGCCTTCGGCGCGCTCGATCCGCGCGGCGTCCTCCGCCGTGAGACCGGCAATGTCATGATCGCCGTCCGTCGCGTACCAGCGCACTACGGCGCCGGCGGCTGCGAGCAGCCGCAACTTGGCGCGCACGAGCTCGCCCGCTCCAACGAGCAGCACCTTGCCGCTTTGCAGATCCAGAAACACCGGCAGATATCGCATCAGACACTCGCTTCCCCAATTTGGGGGTTGACTGAAATTATTTTCTATTTATCTCTCGATCAAGCCCAGCAAAGAGAAAATTATTTCTTCTCTATTGCAGCGCAACTTTAGAATTTTCAACTCCACAGGCCAAGGCCAAGAGATGCATCTTCTCGACAACGAATCCGTCGCCGCCAAGACGCGGTCCGCAGCCCTTAGCAATGCATCTTCCGTGCCGGGGATTCCCGCCAATCAGGCCCCACCGTCGATGGATCATCTCGACGAGCTGGAGGCGCAGAGCATCTACATTTTGCGCGAGGCGTTCGCCCGGCTGAAGAAGCTCGCGCTGCTGTGGTCGCTCGGCAAGGATTCCAACGTGATGATCTGGCTGGCGCGCAAGGCGTTCTTCGGCCGCGTCCCGTTCCCGGCATTGCATGTCGACACCGGCAAGAAATTTCCGGAGATGTACGCGTTCCGCGACCGCTTCGGCAAGGAATGGGACCTCGACCTGCGCGTCGAACCCTGCCCGCCGATCGACAGCGTCGACCCGACCCTGCCGCCGGCCGCGCGCTCCGCCGCGCGCAAGACCGAGGGACTGAAGCTCGCACTCAACAAATTCGGCTTTGACGGACTGATCGCCGGCATCCGCCGCGACGAGGAGGCGACGCGCGCCAAGGAGCGCGTGTTCTCGCCGCGCGGCCTCGAAGGCGAATGGGACGTCCGCGACCAGCCGCCGGAGTTCTGGGACCAGTTCAACGCCTCGCCGCCGCCGGGCGCGCATTTGCGCATCCATCCGATCCTGCATTGGACCGAGGCCGACATCTGGGCCTACACCAAGCGCGAAGGCATTCCGATCATCCCGCTCTATCTCGCCAAGGACGGCAAGCGCTACCGCTCGCTGGGTGATGCCGACATCACCTTCCCGGTCGCCTCCACCGCCTCCAACATCGACGAGATCCTCACCGAGCTCGACGGCACCAAGGTCCCGGAGCGCGCCGGCCGCGCGCTCGACCACGAGACCGAGGATGCGTTCGAGCGGCTGCGCGTCGCCGGCTATCTCTGATCGACACTCGAAGCAACACCTGACTCCAAGCAACTTGGTTTCCCACTTCGTGCGAGCGTTCCGATGAACATGATCCTTCCTACCGCCTCGATCTCGGCAACGCCCAACGGCACGACGCGGCCGCAGGTGCGCATCGTCATCGTCGGCCACGTCGATCACGGCAAGTCGACGCTGGTCGGACGCCTGCTGCATGAGACCGGTAGCCTGCCGGACGGCAAGCTGGAAATGCTGAAGGCGGTGAGCGCGCGGCGCGGCATGCCGTTCGAGTGGTCGTTCCTGCTCGATGCGCTGCAGACCGAGCGCGACCAGGGCATCACCATCGACACCACCCAGATCCGCTTCCGCACCCGCTCGCGGGACGTCGTGCTGATCGACGCGCCCGGCCACGCCGAGTTCTTGCGCAACATGATCACCGGCGCCTCGCAGGCCGACGGCGCGGTGCTGATCATCGATGCGCTCGAAGGCGTGCGCGACCAGACCAGGCGGCACGGCTATCTCTTGCATCTGCTCGGCGTGAAGCAGGTCGCGGTCGTGGTCAACAAGATGGACCGCGTCGAGTTCAGCGCCGATCGCTTCAAGGAGATCAGCGACGAAATTTCCGCGCATCTGATCGGCCTCGGCGTGACGCCCACGGCGGTGATCCCGATCTCGGCGCGCGACGGCGACGGCGTCGCCGAGCGCACGGCGCGGATCGACTGGTACCAGGGACCGACCGTGGTCGAGGCGCTCGATGCGCTCGAGCCGGCACGCCCGCTGGCCGAGCTGCCGCTGAGGCTGCCGGTGCAGGCGATTTACAAGTTTGACGATCGCCGCATCGTGGCGGGCCGCATCGAATCCGGCAACCTGAAGGCCGGCGACGAGATCGTGATCATGCCGACCGGCAAGATCGCGCAAATCAAGACCGTCGAGAGCTGGCCGGTGACGCCGGTGGGCGGCCCGCAGGGCGCCGGGCGCTCGGTCGGCATCACGCTCGACCGCGAGCTGTTCCTCGAGCGCGGCGACATCATCGGACATGCCGGGCAGAGCCCGCGCGACACCCGCCGCATCCGCGCCCGGATCTTCTGGCTGCACGACAAGCCGCTGACCAAGGGCGAGCAGATCCTGATCCGGCTCGGCACCAAGGAAAGCCGCGCCACCGTGGTCGCGATCGAGAAGGCGATCGATCCCGGCGCGCTGTCCAACGAAGAGAACACCGCGATCGCACGCAACCATGTCGGCGAGATCGACATCTCGCTGGCGCAGCCGGTTGCAACCGATCCCTACACCGACAATCCGCGCACCGGCCGCCTCGTGATCGAGGTCAACGGCCGGATCGCCGGCGGCGGCCTCGTACTGTCGGTCGACGCCGGTCGGCCGGCGGTGCCGGTCGATATCGTGCCGGTGGAGTCCGCGCTGCGGCCGGACGAGCGCTCGGCGCGCTACCATCACAACGGCGCGGTGATCTGGCTGACCGGCCTGCCCGGCTCGGGCAAGTCGACCCTGGCGCGGGCGCTGGAGCGGCGCCTGTTCGGCAATGGCGGCTCGCCGATTCTGCTCGATGGCGACACGCTGCGTGCCGGGCTGAACGGCGACCTCGGCTTCTCGCCGCAGGACCGCGCTGAAAACATCCGCCGCCTCGCCGAAGTCGCGACCCATCTGGCGCGCAACGGCCATATCGCGATCGTCGCCGCGGTGTCGCCATCGTCCGCCGACCGTGCGGCAGCGCGCCGCATCGCCGACAGCGCGTTCCGCGAAATCTATGTCGCGACGCCGGCCGAGGTCTGCGAGACCCGCGATCCCAAGGGCCATTACGCCAAGGCCCGCTCCGGCGGATTGCCGTCTTTCACCGGCATCACCAATGACTACCAGCCGCCGACCGGCAATGAACTGACCATCGACACCTCGAACCGCTCGGTCAGCGACGCCACCGACGAGATCGAGCGGATGCTGGCCACGACCGGCATCCTGTTCGACGAACTGACCGACCTCGCTGCGAATATCTAGGCGGCGTGGCCTCCTCCTCTGGGGGGCCTTCTCAGAGCCGGGACTTTAGGGCTAAAAGGGCCGTGAACGCGGCCCTTTGGCGCGTTTTTTGCTGATTTCTGTCGAAAACAGCTCCTAAACGCCCCATTTCTTTGAGAAAGCCCATCATGACTCGTGTCGATGCCCATGGATTGAAGATCGCCCCTGTCCTGTTCGATTTCATCGCCAAGGAGGCGACGCCGAAAACCGGGATCGCCCCGGATGCGTTCTGGGCCGGACTTGCCGCCATCATCCAGAAGCTCGGACCGAAGAACCGCGAGTTGCTCGCGGTGCGCGACGCGCTGCAGGCCAAGATCGACGACTGGCATCGCGCCAACAAGGGCAAGGCGTTCGACATCAACGCCTACACCGCGTTCCTCAAGGACATCGGCTACCTGCTGCCCGAGCCCGCGACCCACAAGGTCGAGACCGCAAATGTCGACGAGGAAATCGGCAAGATCTGCGGCCCGCAGCTGGTGGTGCCGCTCACCAACGCCCGCTACGCGCTGAACGCCGCCAACGCGCGCTGGGGTTCGCTGTACGACGCGTTCTACGGCACCGATGCGATCCCGCACGATCCGAGCGAGGCTGGCCGCGGCTACAACAAGGCTCGCGGCGACAAGGTGATCGCGAAGGCGAAGGCGTTCCTCGACGCCGCCGTGCCGCTTGCGACCGGAAGCCACACCGACGTGACCTCCTACGCCGTGATCGCGGGCCAGCTCTCGGTCAAGCTGAAGAGCGGCAATTCGACTGCGCTGAAGAACGCCGCCCAGTTCGCCGGCTATCAGGGCGACGCCGCCCAGCCTTCCGCGATCCTGCTCGTCAACAACGGCATGCATGTCGAGGTCAAGATCGACCGCAGCAACGTGATCGGCAAGGATGACCCGGCCGGCGTCGCCGACATGACCCTGGAATCGGCGGTCTCCACCATTCTCGACATGGAAGACTCGGTCGCCGCCGTCGACGCCGAGGACAAGGTTCTGGTCTATCGCAACACGCTCGGCCTGATGAACGGCACGCTGTCGGCCGATTTCGAGAAGGGCGGCAAGACGCTGACCCGCTCGCTCAATGCCGACCGCGTCTACAGGAAGCCCAACGGCAGCGAGCTGAAGCTGCACGGCCGCAGCCTGCTCCTGATGCGCAACGTCGGCCACCACATGTTCACCGACGCCGTGCTCGACGCCAAGGGTGAGGAAATCCCGGAAGGCATCCTGGATGCCGCGGTCGCCGGCCTGCTCGCGATCCACGACCTCAAGGGCAACTCCAAGGTCAAGAACAGCCGCACCGGCTCGGCCTATATCGTCAAGCCAAAGATGCACGGCCCCGACGAGGTGACGCTGACCTGCGACCTGTTCGCCGAGGTCGAGAAGATGCTCTCGCTGCCCGAGAACACGCTGAAGGTCGGCATCATGGACGAGGAGCGCCGCACCACGGTCAACCTCAAGGCCTGCATCCAGCGCGCCTCCAAGCGCATCATGTTCATCAACACCGGCTTCCTCGACCGCACCGGCGACGAGATCCACACCTCGATGGAAGCGGGTCCGATGATCCGCAAGAACGACATGAAGGCGCAGCCATGGATCAAGGCCTATGAGGACTGGAACGTCGACAACGGCCTGATCGACGGCCTGCCCGGCCATGCCCAGATCGGCAAGGGCATGTGGGCGGCCCCCGACAAGATGGCCGATATGCTGGCGCAGAAGATCGGTCATCCGCAGGCCGGCGCCACCACCGCCTGGGTGCCGTCGCCGACCGCGGCCACGCTGCACGCGCTGCACTATCACCAGGTCAACGTGATCGCCCGGCAGCAGGAGCTCGCCAAGGGCGGGCCGCGCGCAAAGCTGTCCGACATCCTCACCATTCCGGTGTCGCAGTCGAACTGGGCGCCCGACGACGTGAAGCAGGAGATCGACAACAACTGCCAGGGCATCCTGGGCTACGTCGTGCGCTGGATCGACCAGGGCGTCGGCTGCTCCAAGGTGCCCGACATCCACGATGTCGGCCTGATGGAAGACCGCGCCACGCTCCGCATCTCGAGCCAGCACCTCGCGAACTGGCTGCACCAGGGCGTCATCACCAGGGATCAGGTGATGGAATCGCTGAAGCGCATGGCTGTCGTCGTCGACAAGCAGAACGCCGGCGATTCGCTCTACAAGCCGATGGCGCCGTCGTTCGATGGCGTTGCCTTCAAGGCGGCTTGCGACCTGATCTTCGAAGGCCGCACGCAGCCGAACGGCTACACCGAATACATCCTCACCGCGCGCCGCCGCGAGGCCAAGGCCGCGGGCTGATCCGCGAGCGATCGCAACGACTAAGCAAAGCCCCGGTGCGAGCCGGGGCTTTTTTGTTGGCGCCGCGAGCCTGCCGTCGCAGGGGCGCACTGCCAAATTATCGAAAACAACCCCATGCAAAGGTGCCGGCGGCTGCCTGCGGACACGGCAACTTGACTCGTCGGGCAAATCAGCGGCATTATTCCATTATTCCGAAATCGTGCAGACGCCCTCGCCGTGTCATCACCCGCGCATGCATGTGCGGGGGACGACACCGAGAAGCTGTTTGACAACTTGAATCGCGTCCCACCGTCATCGTCGTCCCTGCGAAAGCAGGGACCCATAACCACGAATGGTAGTTGTTGGATGGCGCCGGAACGACGCATCCCGTTCACAATAAAAGCCGCGGAGTATGGGTCCCTGCTTTCGCAGGGACGACGATGAGGATGGTTCCGCTTCGCTCCTCGCAATGACGGATCTAAAACACTGCCAGATACTTCAGCAGCGAGACGATGCCGATGATGATGACGACGGCGCGGGCGATCTGCTTGGCGCGGCCGTCGAGCGGCAGCATGTTGATGAGGTAAAGAACGAGAATAATGACAAGGAAGGTGACGAGTACGCCGACGAGCATGCGAAGCCCCCTGATGGCATCGGTGAATGTGCTGTTCGCCCTTTGCTAACGTGCAGGAGGCAGGCCGGTTCCGCGCCAGGAACCGAAAGCGGCCGCCCGCGTGCGATCGACGCTACTCGCGTGCCAGCACGGCCGGCCGGCCATATTTGGCGCGGATGCGATCCGGCGCCGGCGTGAAGTTGAGCTGCGCGCCGCGCCGGTCCGGACGGCTCACCGACATTAGCCCGTCCTTGCCGGCAACGATGTCGCCCTTGCGCAAGGTCGGATCGTCCTCGATTTTCACCGCGGCGAGGCCGACCGAGTCCTTGCCGTTGCAGGTGCAGCCCGAGACCAGCTCGTCGCGATAGCGGAACGCGTTCGGCAGCTCGGAATACGGCTTGCCGTCTTCCGTCGCGGCGTTGTCGATATTGCCGCCATAGACCACTTCGGTTGCGCTCGCCGGGCAGAAGCTGTTGCAGCTTTCCGCCTTGCTCTGGTTGCCGGTCGCCGCAAGCGGGAAATAGCGGCCGTCGCAGGTCCGCACGCAATAGGCTTGGCCGACGTCATAGCGCGGACGGCGCTCGACCCGCGGCGCCATCGGCGCCGGGCCGTCGTCGAACGGCATCCGGATCACCGGCGGGCGGCCATGCATGAAGCCGCCGAACAGTTGCGAGAAGAAATCCTGAGCTTGCGCTGCAGACGCAAGGGACAGGCCGAGCAATGCCGCCGTCCCGAACGCGCAGCGCCTTACGTGCCGTTTCACCATCACCGACCTCGGTACAATGCCGATCCCCAGGAGCCCCGTTCCGATTGAATCGGAACGCGGCTCTCGATTCTTGTTCTGACGCGTTTTCGCTCTAGTACAACGAGGAAGCCGTCGGGATGTTCATTGCCTGACGCCCGGAAGGCAGCGTCATCGCCGCGGGGCGCGGCCGCGCCGCGGCCGGCCGGACCGAGATCTGCGTCGTGGTCGAGCCGATCTCGCGCGCGGCGAGGTGCGGCGCGTTCTTCGGCAGCACCACGACCCTGGTGCCGACATCGACCCGGCCGAACAGGTCGGAAACGTCTTCATTGGTCAGGCGGATGCAGCCGGACGAGACGAACTTGCCGATCGTCGAGGGATCGTTGGTGCCGTGGATGCGGTACTCGCTGGAGCCGAGATACATCGCGCGCGCACCGAGCGGGTTGCCCGGGCCACCGGCCATGAAGCGCGGCAGATAGGGCTGGCGCCTGATCATCTCGGCCGGCGGATGCCAGTCCGGCCATTCCGCCTTGCGGCTGATGCTCTGCACGCCGGCCCAGGTGAAGCCTTCGCGGCCGACGCCGACGCCGTAGCGGATCGCCCGGCCGCCGCCGAGCACGTAATAAAGTGCGGTGTTGCCGGTATCGATGATGATGGTGCCGGGCGCCTCAGTCGTGTTGAGCGCGACGGTGGTCCGGCGCAGCCGCTCCGGCAGCGCGCCGTCCTCACCGGCCCCACTCGAAGGGTCGTTCATCACCTCGTCGGCGGGAAATGCACCCGGTTGCGTCGACGCATAGCCGAGCGCGGAAGAGCGGACCTGGGCGCTGGCCGACGTGCTGACGACGAGCGGCGTCACCAACAGGACGCTGCCGATGGCAAGAGTGCGGGCAAGGGTTCGCGCGGCGCGCGACGCAAGCCGGCGGCTGGAAACAGGCTGCTGTGTCATGTGCTGCCCCTGGACGGGATGCGCATCGTGGTGATGCGATGCCGGGCCAACGCGCAGGGCCGCGAGTCAGTTCCGCCGCGAATCGTCGCGAGGTCGCGATTGTCAACCCGTCACGTCTCACGAAGCCGCGATGGAACTTTCTCCGCAGCGATCAGTTGTCATCGCGCAATTCGACGCGCGGGGCGACCACGCGACGGGTTTGTTCGTCCTCACGCGGGAGGAGTTCGGTGCGCGCCTTTCCGAGTGAAGACCTGCTTGGCAATGCGCCCGAAGGCACGCCCGTCCCCGACAGCAAGATCGAACTGCCGCCGGTTGTCAGCCGCGCCGAGGCCGTCGCCTTCGCATTGATCGCCCTGCTGGTCATTGTCGTTGTGGCGGTGCTCTATCTCGCACGCGCCTTCTTCCTCCCGATCACCATGGCTTTCATCGTCGGCACCATGCTGTCGCCGGCGGCGAGCATGCTTGAACGCTATCGGATCCCGCGCGCGCTCGGCGCGGTCGTCATCGTGATCGCGGTCGGCGCCGCCGTCAGCTTCATGGTCGGGCTGATCGCCTCGCCGGTGATGGAGTGGAGTTCGCGGCTGCCCGAGCTCGGCGCGATCCTGAGGGAGAAGCTGCATGTGTTCGACCGGCCGCTCGCGCTGTGGCAGGAATTGCAGACCATGGTCGGCGGCTCCGATACGCTGGCCACGCTCCAGCTGCCGAAATTCGAGTGGGTGCAGCCGACGCTGGAATTCCTGTCGCCGACCTTCGCCGAATTCCTGCTGTTCATCGCGACCCTGATCCTGTTCATCGCAAGCTGGAAGGATCTGCGCCGCGCACTGGTGATGGCCTTCAGCGAACGCACGGCGCGGCTGCGTACGCTGCGCATCCTCAACGAGGTCGAGACCCATCTCGGCAATTATCTGCTGACGGTGACCATGATCAATGTCGGCGTCGGCATCGTCACCGGCGCGATCTGCGCGATGACGGGCATGCCAACCCCGGCCGGGCTCGGTGCGCTCGCCGCGACGCTGAACTTCGTTCCGATCATCGGCCCGGTCGCGATGTTCGTCGTGCTGGTCGTGGTCGGCATCATCGCCTCGCCGACCATCGGCGCGGGACTGATCGCGCCGGCATGTTTTGCGGTCGTGACCTTCCTGGAAGGACATTTCGTGACGCCGACGATCGTCGGCCGCAGGCTGTCGCTGAATGCGCTCGCGGTCTTTCTGGCGCTGGCGTTCTGGACCTGGCTGTGGGGTCCGATGGGCGCCTTCCTGTCGTCGCCGCTCTTGATCGTGGCGCTGATCGTCAAGGAGCATTTGATGCCGGTCAATTCGCCGCAGCTGCCGGAAGACTAGCCCCGGTTTCGCATCGGGAACCATGCACCGCGCGGCGCGTTTTTGTTCCAGCACGCAAGTTCTCCGGGAGCCTTCGATGTCGAGCACGGACAGCGCATTTGGGATCAAGAACATGACGGACAAAGCGACCTACGAACGCCTCGAAAAGGATGTCACCGCCGTGAAAAACGATATCGCCGCCCTGACCGAACAGATCACCGACGCGCTGAACTCGTTTGCCAACAACGCGGGCAAGCAGGCCCGCCGCCGCTACAAGGATGCGCGCGCCAGTGCGGAAGATACACTCGACGACATGTCGGAGCGCGGCAGCGCGATGATGGGCGCGGCGCAGGATGCCGCATCCTCGATCGAGGAATCGCTGGAAGATATGATCACGCAGCGGCCGCTGGCGACGGTCGGCCTTGCACTCGGTCTCGGCTTCCTGATCGGCGTCACCTGGCGCCGCTAGGCAATCTGCGGTCTCCGGGGGATGAGCCCCATGGTGGCGATCATGCGAAAACCACCGTTCTGGATGCGATGGCGGCGCTGGCGCGCCGCCGCCGCGTTTGTCGATGCGCTCTTCAGGGCAAGATTCAAGGCAAGAATCAGGGCAAGATTCAGGGCAGGGCTGGTCGATGCTTCAGCGGCTGATCAATGACGTTAAGGATTCCACCGGCAACGCGCTGCGGCTGACGTCGCTGGCCGCGGCCACGGCGATCGCTCTGTTCATCACCATCGCCTTTCTGTGCGCGGCCGCCTTCGTCTACGTGCTGCAGCACTACGGGCCGGTGGAAGCGTGCCTCGCCGGCGCCGCGCTGTTTCTTGTCGTCACGGTGATCGCCGCCAGCGTCTACGTCGTGCGCAAGCGCGAGATGCGCCGCCGCGCCGAGAAGGCGGCAAAGGCCGCCGCGGCCAATGTGTTCGCCGATCCGGTGGTGGTCGCCACCGGCCTGCAGATCGTGCGGGCCATCGGCGTGAAGCGGCTGATCCCGCTCCTGGCGGTCGGCGGCCTCGCGCTCGGCCTGATGGCAAGCCGCAGCGCTGCCAGCAGCGGCGAGGCGGAGGAGGAGGAATAGCCTGCGCTGCCCGGCAAGGTGCAAACCGCAACCAACGATGTCATCGCCCGACTTGAACCGGGCGATCCAGTATTCCAGAGACGATTGTGATTGAGCCGATGGGCCGCGGCGTACTGGATCGCCCGGTCAAGCCGGGCGATGACGCCGTCTATATTAGACCGACTGTGCGCCCTGCTCAGGTCACGCAGCGGCCGGGCTGCAGCAGCTTGGCCACTTCGGTCAGCACGCTGACCACGGGCTCGCAGGCCACCTTGCGGGTGTCGCCGGGCCGTGCCCGAGCCGGCGCTGCGGGGCGATGGCGCGCCTCTTCCTTGGCCACGGGGACGCGGACCAGCACCGATGTATCGGGAAGCCGCTCGACCTTCAGCGCAACGGTCCGGCTCGGCAGGCCGGTGACTGGAACCGTGGCACGGTCGGTCTTGGCGGCGCGATTGACGGCGCTCTCCGGCGCCAGTGCGGTGGTGACCTGCTGGCCGCCGATGAGATCGTGGCCAGATGCCAGCTGGACGGCGCCAAGCGTCAGCCCAGCCGCCAGCGCAGCGAAAATTCCCATCTGAATCTTTGACATGGTGATGTCCCTCGCCCCATGGAAATTCGCTCGACGATCCCTTGGCGATCCCGGACACAACGCGAACGAAACCCGCGGAGTTCTCGCGTCCGGCCATCACTTAACCGTGTACGAAAATATTTTCGCTTGCGAGGAACGACTCAGGGGGTCTGCGAGTCATTGGAGGAGCCGGTTATTCCCCCTGCCCCATTGACCGGCGACGTAGGGCGCGACCGTGGTGATGCCGGTCGCGCCCTGCTCTTTTTCTGGTGTGCCGCGAACGATGCGTCAGCCGGCCTGTCGCTCACCGGTCGCAATCGAAAACCTGAAACCAAAGGCCCGGTCCTCCCACTGGCGAGAGGACCGTCCGCGTCAGGCATTGTCGTTCGCTGGCATGTCCTAGGATCGAACAACCGTCACTTCACGGCATGACGGGCAACGGCCGACGTGAAACTTGATTCCAGTTGTCTGGTCGTCGACGAGCATCAATTCGCTCAAGGGCTCACCGCATTTGCAGGTGACCGTTTTCTGATCGGCAAAGTACATCTGACGTCCTCCATAAGCCTGGAGATTTCTCGTCTTCGGGGCGAGCTCGCTTGCGCCGTGCTCGCCCCCTCGCTTCCGCTCCTTCTCGGTCGGTCAGATCCGGGCCATCCGGATGGTTGGTGTGGCTCCTGGCGCTTATTTCGAAGCGGATTGCGCCTTCCGTGACTCCGCGGCTTCGCGCGCCTGCCGCTCGGCCTTGAGGCGCTGGAAGTTGTCGTAGAACGCCTTCTCGTTGGCGCGATGCTCCTTCATCGCCTGCGATGCGTCTTGCTGACGTTGCGCATCACGGTCCTTGCGCTGCTGGGGAGTAAGATTCATACGACCTCCGACTAAGCTCTTGAATCAACGCTGGATTCAACGCGCGAGGCCGGAAAAGGTTGCACCTTGGGAAGGAACTGGGTCTATTTGCGCAGGCTCGCCCAGACGCCGCCGAGGATCAAAAGACCGCCAACCAGATGGATCAGCTTCGGCGGCTCGCCGAGGATGATCCAGGACAGCAGCGCGCTTGCGATCGGTGCGACGTAGAGCACCAGCGAGCTCCGCACCGAGCCGAACCGCGCGCCGAGCCAGGCGAAGCCCGCATAGGCGATCAGGCCGGGCACGAGGCCGGCGAAGACATAGGCCTCGAACGCCCGGGTGTTGAACACCTCCGCCGGGGTGGCCCACATCTCCTGGAGCGCCGGCGGAAGCGAGCACAGCGCGCCGGCCGCCGAGAACAGGCTGACCCGCGCCAGCAGCGAGGCGCGCGGCGCGACACGCGACTGCAGCAGCGTGTAGCCGGACCAGCCGAGCATCGCGCATACCACCAGGAGATCGCCCCAGGCCGCGCTTGATTGCGTCAGCGTTTCCAGATGACCGCCCGAGACGATCAAGAGCGCGCCGCCGAGCGCCAGCGCCGTACCGAGCCATTGCAGCGGACCGATATGCTCGATGCCGAGCGCCGCCGAGATCAGCAGCACCATGATCGGCGACAGCGCGAAGATCAGCGCGATGTGGATCGCCGTGGTCGTGATGCCGGCGATGTAGACCGGGGCGCCGCACAGGAACATGCCGAGGAAGCCGGCGGCGAGGATCGGCCAGAGGTTCTGCGCCAGCGGGATCTTGCCGTCGCGGATCGCTGCGATCGCAAACGGCGCGAGGCCGATGGCGATGATGCTCCAGCGGAAGAAGGCCAGCGAAAACGGCGGCACCGAGCCGGCAAGGCCGCGCGCCAGAACCTGGTTGGAGGCCTGCCCGACCGCGACCAGGATGAAGCCGATCAGCGCGACCGCGTCCTCCCAGCCTTTGGCGGGGCGGCTGACCTGCGCTTTCGGCGGCTCCGCATCCATGACACCCGCCCAAGTCTCTCGAACTCACCTCGATACCTAAACCAGCTCAACGCCCTTGAACAGATCGGGAACACAACGACCGACAGATCGAATGTGTGGAAAGAGCGAGCCAAGGGTCGAAACCTGAGACGGGGTTTGGATACAGTTTCACATACCAGCCCCCGGCAAGACTAGGAAAACGTGCCGTGACGAAGTCTATTCGCGCATTCGTTGGTCACAGCTTCTTGCCTGAAGACGAAATCGTCGTTCGTGCATTCACTGACTATCTAGATACCTTGGCGGAATCGCTCCCTTCGTTTTCTTGGGACAACGCAAGAAGAGCAGAACCGAACGCGCTGACCGAAAAAGTTCTCGGCATTGCGAAGGATAAGAATCTCTTCATTGGAATTTGCACAGCTAAAGAAAGCGCAGTTCTTACGAAGGCGCTAACTTACGTCTGGCCATGGCAACGCTCCTCCCTGAAAGCCAATATCACACAGTTTTCGTTGAAAACGTCGGATTGGATCCTACAAGAAATTGGCATGGCCATAGGCATGGGCATGAAAACGATCCTCCTGCAGGAAAAAGGAGTGCGTCGTCCCGGTGGACTTCAAGGCAACACCGAATACATCGAATTCGATCGCGATAAACCATCAGAAGCATTTCCTTCGTTGCTTCAGATGATAAGCAGTATCTCTCCGAAGGAGATATCTGCGCCTATAGCGGCGTCTGCCGAACTAGACACAGAACGAGGCGCGTCCGAAGTTGACCCTCCATCGCCACCTATGCCACTTGACCTTGGAGCGCCAAATGCGACCTGGGACCAAGCCGCCTATAATCTCGCCGCGCTTCGGGCCATAGCGAAGAAAGACCAAGAGGCCTTAGACAAGATTGACGAGGCGTATCGTGAGACGCCTTCAGCGATCAGACATGAAGACGAATGCGCCTGGCAAGCCAACATTGAATGGGGACGTATTCGCTTCGCTTTTGATGGCAGCATCGAGAGACTTGCTGAGCTTGCGAAGAAGAACCCAGGCAGCTCAAAAGTATTGCAATCGCTGGCTAACGCTTACGCCTTCTATAAAGAGCGGCAATTGTCCGCGTCTACATACATTCTAGCAGCCAACGCATCCGCAAGTGTCGAAGACAAGGCAAGTCTTCTGTGCAAATCGATCAAGCAGTATGTTGCTGACGAACATTATGAGATGGCAAGATACATTGCGGACGAGATAAGGAAAACGATTGCGGAAAGCAGCTCAAATGAGTCGATATTTCTCGACGCAACAGCCGACATCGCCAAAGCGGAAAATGATGCGCGGCTCTACGTTGCAACCCTCGAGCGCTTGGTCGAACTAAGACCCGATGACAGCGATTCCAGATTCTTGCTAGCGCTCAAGCAAGGCGAAATCGGAAACAATGACCTGTCTCTAGCAAACTATTTGCGCGTTCCCATCGAGGAAAGGTCTTCAGGCGTTTGGAACAACCTCGGCGTTCAGTTCGATCATTTCAAGTTGCCAGCAAAAGCTGTCGACGCATTTACGAAAGCAGCGGATCAAAATGAAACGCTTGCGATGAGCAACCTAGGATTCCGATACGCGGAACAAGGATTCCTTTCTGCCGCTAGAGAACTAGGTGATCGAGCAATTGAGATTCCGAATCATCATAAGAACATACACGATCTGATCTCGCGCCTTTCCGAGATACCAGAGTCCAAGGAGAAGAGCGAAAGCGCTGTCCTTTCATCATCTAAAGCAAAGGGTGATTTCTATCGCGAGGTAGGTCGGGCCCTGGGCCAATCAGACGCAACCGAAACCGTGATCTCCAACTTGTGGCAGAGCAAAGAGTCCTCGTTGAGAGCCTCCAAAAGTGAGAAGGGGATTGAAATATCGGGCTCGTTTGAGCGGGACAAGAATCCTTTCACCGGTCTGCTTAGTCTAATATCATCACAACATGGAAACACCGCAAATAGTCAGCCCCAAAAGGTTACACAGCACATTCGCTATGTCGGTAGATTTTATGGGCGGGCATTTTTTGGAACAGTAACTCGACGTTCCGAGGGAGGAACGCTCTTGTCGGATGCGGACAGCAAGCACGAAATACTCATGTTCTTGTCAGTTGACGGCTCGGTCCTAAAGGTGCTCGAAGCAGAGCAACAAGCTGATCCACGATACTATGATCTGAAATGCGAAGCTCGTGCCTTAAGCTCTGAATAGCCACCGGACGTTGACGACCCAATCGATGGGCGAGCACCTATTTTTAGGAACTCCCTCATCGCCCTCTCACTGCTCGGCCGCCTCGCGCTCCATGTCGCGGCCGGCGAGATCCTCGCCCTGCATGTTGGCGTATTCGCGCGCCATCTCGCGCATCAGGAATTTGGCGGGGACGTCGTGATAGCTGCCGTGGTCGTTGACATACTGCATGTAGGCGCGCCCTTCGCCATCGAAGGGATGCAGCAGCGCGTCGGCGTGGCCGTCGAAATCGAGCGGCTTGACGCCGAGCTTGGCGCACAGCGTGTCGTTGAAGGTCGGGGTCGCCTTGCGCCAGGCGCCGTCGACGAACACTTCGGTAAAGCCGTGCCAGGTGAACAGGTCCGAGCCCATGCTCTGGCGCAGCTTCTCGGTGGTGAGATGGTTGCGCACATCGGCGAAGCCGACACGCGCCGGGATGCCGTGGACCCGGCAGGCCGCGGCATAGAGCGCCGCCTTGCCGACGCAGTAGCCGTTGCCGGCGGCGAGCACGCTCGAGGCCCGGTAGCTCTCGGGCGAGCGCATGCTGACATAGGGGTTGTAGCGGATGCCGTCGCGCACCGCGGTGTAGAGCCGGCGCGCCTTGTCGCGCGCGCTGGCGTCAGACGGAACGGCGGCGCGGGCGAACGCCTCGACGGCGGGATGGTCGCTGTCGACATATTCGCCAGGATCGGTGTAGAGGCGGCTGATCGTATCGGGGAGCTGCTCGGTCATGGCATAAGCTTAGCAAGCCATCTGCGCAGTTCAATGCAGCACGTGCGGCCCCGCCCGCAGCCCTGCCCCGCCGAAGCCCCGCTCCGATTGAATCAAAACGGGCTCTGGATTTTGGTTTTGACGCGTTTTCTTTACGCGAACCGGTGCCCACGTCGCTCGAAAACGCTCTAGTTCTCGAAGTGTTCGTCCAACCGCGGTGACGGGTAGCTGCGCCGCTTCGCCTTGAAATATTGACGTGCGAAATGGATGCCGATCCCGATCAGGAACGGCGGCGCAAGCGCGGCCGCGATCATGAGCGCGGTGATCGACTTCGGCGTCAGGATGTCCAGCACCATCGACGCCAGCAGCCACAGCGTGGCAGCAATCACCGCGACGTCGACGTGCTTCATTCCTTGGTCTTTCCCTTGGTTCCTGGCTACCATTCGGGTTCCATCCTACCGGCTGGTCCCGGACGCGCCAAGGATTCCGGGCGGCAGACGGTACCTCCGGCCCTTCACTTTTTTGGAACGGCGCTTGTTTGGAACGGCGCCTGCGCGGGCCACGTTGGTCCAGATCAAACCTTGCAGATCAGACCTTGATCAACCGAGCACGGAGGCCGCGATGGGCAACTCCAGTGACATTCACAGCGGCGTCGACCGTCCCGCCAGCCGGAACGGCGTCAACGACCCCGTCGGCGGGGTCGATGTGAAGCGAACCTTCAACGACAACCAGACGCCGCACGAACGCGCGCAATGGGCCGCCGATGTGCGTGCCGACGCCACGCCGAAGCGCGGCGAGCCGTTCCTGCCCGAGGCGCTGCGGCGGCGCCCGACGTCGCCGATCAATCCGCGCACCGGCCGCCGTGCGACTGACTAGGCTGTGAGCGCCCGCACCAGCAGCAGGCCGCCGAACAGTGCGAAGATCGAGAGCGCGACGGAGGCAGCGATATAGGAGCTGGCCGCCCACAGCTCGCCGCGCTGCATCAATACGATCGCATCGAGCGAGAAGGTCGAGAACGTGGTGAAGCCGCCGCAAATGCCGACGGTGAGAAACACCCGCATCGCCTGGCTGGCATTCCAGCTCAGCGCGAACGCCTCCGCGAAGACGCCGATCAGGAACGAACCCACGATATTGATCGCCAGCGTGCCCCAGGGAAATTCCGTGCCGACCAAGCGCCCCGCGCCGATCGCCACCAGATAGCGCGCGACCGATCCCAGCGAACCGCCGATCGCGACCGCCGCCAACAACTGAACGTTCAATGCTCCACCTTTCCGGCTCGCCATTCGACGAAGCCCGCCACCAACCCAAGCACGAAGGTCGCGGCGACCAGCTCGCCCGGCGCGCCGACCAGCAGGGCGACGACACCGACGAGCCAGATCGACCCGACCAGCGACAATGCGATTGAGAGTGAACCAGGAAGACCCGTCATGCGCTGTCCCTTCTCATTCGCGGGACACGGCGGGTCGGCGGGGGCCACGCTCCTACCGACGCTGTCGCGTCCGGTAGGAGTCATCAGCCTTGCGGCGGTTATCGGGGGACTCCATCCCCATCAACATGGCGATGGTAGGCGAGCGGAGCGGCAGGAGCAAGTGGCCGTGCCGCCGTTTCGCTTCTCGGCTTAACCGGTCGCCGACAGCATCGCGTTCAGTTCGACGGCTGTCTTCAGCTGATCGATGCGCGCGGCAATCGACTCGCGCTCAGCTCCGCGCGGCAATTCAGCGAGCAGGCCTTCAAGTCTCACACGATGTTCCTCGAGGCGTTGCTCGAATGTATGGGGTTCAGATCGCTTCCGCTTTTGAATCGTCCTCTGCATTATCGACCTTTGGCGGTTGAAGACCGGGGCTGTTGGCCCAGCGGTCCAGTTGCTCAATGACTTTCGCGTGGCTCGGGCGCCGCGGTTTCGGGGCTTCCGGCTCATCGGACAGCTTGCGGGGAAGCTTGACTTGGTTGGCCATAGCATCTCTCCAGCGACTTCGACATAACGAGACGGGCAGCCGGATCGTTCCCAAATTTTTTATCTAAGTTATTGATTTCATTTGTTAATCCTACTCAATTAGCATTTTTGTCTCAACCGGTGGAACCTCACGCGAGTTTGGCGGTTTAGCAAATTACTCAACAAGCTAAGTCTGGGTGTTTTGCGATGAATGAGCTTCGCGCTGAACGGCTTCAGGTCATGCTGTCGCCAGAGGAGTTGGCAGCCCTCGACGATTTCCGGTTCAAGCACCGCATGCCGACCCGCGCCGCGGCGGTCCGCGAGCTGCTCAAGCTCGGTCTGGCCGGCGTGGGCACCGACGGGGCGGCAGGGGTGAAATCGAGCGATTATGGGGTGTTTGACCGGGGGCCCGATGGGCACACCCAGAGCGACGCGCCGCAAGAGGATTGACGGCGCGCTGGCACAGCATGGTGGCGATCAACCGGCGGCGAACAGGTCCACAATCGCCTTCAGGATGCACACCACGAGGGCCGACGTGAACATCGCCGTGCCGAGATCTGCGAGATAAAGCAGTTGCGCCCTCTGCTCAGCATCAAGCCGCGCGATCGCTTTGCGCATGGCCAAGCTCCCTTTTCGGGAGAACGCAATGCGCCGATGTCCGTTCCCTGCCTCGCATCAGGCCCGCTGCAGCGCCAGCGTCACGCCGCCGAGCGTCAGTGCCATGGCGCCGATCTCGCGGAGCCCCAGCGGCTCACCGAGAATGATCGCGGCCGACACCACGCCGATGACCGGCACCAGCAGCATGCCCGTTGACGCCGATGTCGGCGGCAGGCGGCGCAGCGTCTCGAACCAGGTGAGATAGCAGATGCCCATCGGCATCAGCGTCATGTAGGCAAAGCAACCGAGGCCGAGCGGCGTGATCGCGGCATAGTTCGGATGCTCGAAGAGAATGCCGAGCAGAAGCATCGCGAGACAGCCGATGCCGACCTGCCAGGCCACCACCGCGAGCGGCGGCATCGGCAGCGGCTTGCGATTCAGCACATTGCCGAGCGCGAACAGGATGGCGCAGGCGAGCGCCAGCGCGATACCGGTGAGCTTGTCGGCGCTGAACGCAAAGCCATTGCCGCCGAGCAGGAGCGCAACGCCGGCGACGCCGAGCACCAGCGCCGCAAGATCCCGCAGCGTCGGGCGGCTGTGCAGCACCGGCCAGGCGAACAGCATCGCCCAGATCGGCATCGTGTAGGCGAGTAGCGCGCCCTCGCCGACCGTGACGAATTTCATCGCGATGGTGCCAAAGCCCATCCAAGCGAAGACATTGGTGAAGGAGGCGAACAGCAGCCGCGGGATCGCCTCGCGCGGCACGGCGAGCGACTGCCCGCGGGCCAGCGCCAGCGTGGCCAGGATCACCGCCGCGCAGGTGCCGGCAAGCCCACGGGCGAACAGCGGCGGCCATTGCTGCAGCAACAGCTTCATCAGCGGCCAGTTCAGGGCCCAGCCGAAGGCCGTCACCAAAAGGCAGAGAAAGCCCACCGTTCTATCGCGCTGCGTCATATCCATGGGCCGCGCTTAGCAGGCGAACGCACGGGATTCCACATCGCTTGGCGTATGAGGGGCGCATCGCGTATGCAGGGACGCGTGGCACGCGCGAATAACCGGGCATGGACCTTCGGACACCGCGCCGTCAGGCGAAGGTGCCGATCGTGACCCGCGGCCAGCCGTCGCTTTTCCGCGCGGCGGCAAGCCTGGCCGTCCAGGCATCGATCAGGCTGGCGATGAGCAGGCGGCCGGTGCCGCGCATGTCGGGCAGTTTCATGGTCGGCGTGCCGAGCGTGAGCGCGACCACGCCGTGGGTCGCCGCCAGCAGTGCGGTCGCGAGCCGCTGCGGCAGGCCAGGCGCCGGCTCGGCGCCATGTGCCGCCAGAAATTCCCGCACCGAGATCACGAACAATTCGTAGCTGCGACGTGCGATCTCGGTCTCGCCGAAATAGACTCCGTCGGGAAAACGGCGGTCCTCGATCGTACCGGTCATCGAGAACAGCGAGCGGAAGTGATCGGGATTGTCGGCCCAGTAATCGAGATAGGTTTCCATCACGCGCCGCAGCCGCAGATCGCTGTCGGCCGTCTCCGCGCGGACCCGCTCGAGGCGTTCGGCGACCGCCTCGAGGTTCTGCTGCTTCACCGCGAGCAGCAGCAACAGCTTGGTCGGGTAATATTTGAGGACGGTGCCCTTCGAGTAGCCGATCGCCTCGGCGATCTTCTGGATCGAAACGGTCTCGAGCGTGCCGGCGGCGAACTCCTTGCGCGCGGTCTCGAGGATCAGCGCCTTCAGCGCCTCCTTGTCGGCCTCCTGGCGCGCCCTGCGCTGAAAACGCCGTGCGCCTTTGGCTCGCTCCACGATCGACATCCCCATCTGCCTCGCGCCTCCATGCCGCGCACCCGCCCCGATGGCAACCCCGCCCTTGCAATATGCAAGTTAATTGACTATGGTCAATTAACTAATGACAAGACGGGAGGATCCGATGAGCACCGATGCGAGCCCCCATGCGAACCCCCTTGCAGGCGAAATTGTCCGCAGCGATTTCGATCCGTTCAGCGCGGCGACGCGGGCCGATCCCTACGGCACCTATGCGGAGCTGCGTGCCGCGGCGCCGGTCATCCGCCTGACCAAATATGACATCTGGGCGGTGCCGCGCTTTGCCGAGGTCAAGACGATCTTCGGAGACCATGTACATTTCAGCAACGCCGGCGGCGCGGGGCTCGCGAACCACTTCACGGAAAAGCCGTGGCGGCCGCCGAGCATCGTGCTGGAAGCCGATCCGCCGCTGCACACCCGAACCCGCGCGGTGCTGGCGCGGATCCTCTCGCCCGGCGCGATGCGGCGGCTTGCCGATGACTTCAAGGCGATGGCGACGCGGCTGATCGACGGGCTGGTCGAACGCGGATCGTTTGACGCCATCAAGGACATCGCCGAGGTGTTTCCGGTCAGCGTGTTTCCCGACGCGCTCGGCATCGACCAGGAGGGCCGCGAGAACTTCCTGACCTATGGCGCGATGGTGTTCGCCGGCTTCGGGCCCGAGAACGACTATTTTCGCGATTTGATGCAGCAGGCGCCCCGCGTGCTGCCCTGGGTCGCGGCGCGCTGCCAGCGCGAGGCGCTGCGCCCGGGCAGTTTTGGCGCGCAGGTCTATGAGGCGGCCGACGCTGGGGAGATCAGCGCAGAGGAAGCTCCGCTGCTGGTGCGTTCGCTGCTCTCGGCCGGGCTCGACACCACGATCAGCGCGATCGGCATGGCGCTGTACACGCTTGCGCGCCATCCCGAGCAATGGTCGCTGCTTGCAGCCGATCCGTCGTTGTCGCGCGCGGCATTCGACGAGACGCTGCGCTACGATTCACCGGCGCCGTTCGTGTTCCGCACCACGCCGCATGACACCGAGATTGCAGGCGTCGGGATCGGCAAGCACGAGAAGGTGCTGCTGCTGCTCGCCTCCGCCAACCGCGACGAGACGCGCTGGGAGCATGCCGACCAATTCGACGTCAGACGGCGGCTCTCCGGACATATGGGCTTCGGCGTCGGCATCCACGGCTGTGTCGGGCAGATGGTGGCGCGGCTGGAAGCCGAGGCCGTGATCACGGCGCTCGCCAGCCGCGTCAAGCAGTTCGAGATTGCAGGCGCCACGGCCTTCCGCGACAGCTCGGGCCTGCGGGCGCTCAGCACAATGCCGGTCCGCGTGACGCCGAAGTAACGTCGCGATCGAAGGCTCGCTCAAAAAAAGCCGGCGTACCTTTCGGCACGCCGGTCTGGATTTTGCCGCTTGCGAAAATTCAGCTCATGCCGATGCCGCGCGCGGCGTGCGGTTGCGCGAGTTGCGCTGGAAGAACAGCGCCTGGCTCGCCACCGCCGACACCATCGCCGGCTGGAACGGCTTTGAGATCAGGAATGCCGGCTCCGGCCGCTCTCCGGTCAGGAAGCGCTCGGGATAGGCGGTGATGAACACCACCGGCACCTCGAAGGTCCGCAGCAACTCGTTCACGGCATCAAGGCCCGACGAGCCGTCGGCGAGCTGGATGTCGGCGAGGATCAGGCCGGGCTTCTTGTTCTTGGCGAGCGCCACCGCATCGGAATGCGTACGCGCAACGCCGATGACGTTGTGGCCGAGATTCTTCACCAGGCTCTCGAGGTCCATGGCGATGAAGGTCTCGTCCTCAATGATCAGGACGTCGGTGGCGATCTCGGCGGCCATCTCGCGGCCGGCGGCATCGGTCAGCTTGCGCGTCTCGGCGATATCGGTGCCGAGAATGTAACCGACCTCCTCCTCCGAAAAGCCCTCCAGCGACAGCAGCAGGAAGGCCTGGCGCGGCAGCGGCGTGATGTTGGACAGCCGCCGCTCCGGCGGCAGCGACAGCGTCGCCACATCGGCATTGTCGTTGTTGTTCACCGACACCGAATTCCAGATCTGGGTGAACAGCCGAAACAGGCCGGCGCGCGGCCCGTGGGTCTGGTCCAGCAACGATCCATCCTGCAACAGGGCCTCGAGCATGGCCCCGACATAGGCGTCCCCCGACGCCTGATTTCCGGTCAGTGCGCGAGCGTAACGGCGCAACAGCGGAAGGTGTTCGGCAACGATCTGCGATCGGGACATTCCCACTCCATCCTTGTTCGTGAGGCCTGGTGGCCTGAAACCCGTTGTCTGGGGGCGCCAGAATCCAGTTCTGGGGCGCCCCCGGTTCCCCTGCATGCCCGACTACGCGCGAAAGCCGAAAAAGTTCCACGAAATAGTTCCAGCATTCCGGAACTTTCTGCGCAACTTCGCATTAGCTCCTGACCGACGAGGCAACGCGGCCAGCCTCCTTTTTCGAGGAAACGACTTGGAAATCAGAGACTTAACTCCCGGGGAAGCGTGGATCACATCATGAAGGAAGTAAAGAAGCAGGGCGGTCTCAACGCCGAGATTCAATCGAGAATCGGCCACCAGCTTCGCGCCATGTACGATGACGTGGTGCGACAGGGCGTACCCGACCGCTTTGCGGAGCTGATCCGCAAACTCGACGGGCCGGAGGCAGCGGCGGCGGCCGTCGCCGGGGGCGATACCGACAAGAACAATGGAGGGGACTAATGCCTCTCACGAATGAACTTCGCGACGATATCCTTGCGTCGGTCCCGAGCCTGCGCGCGTTCGCGATCTCGCTGTCCGGTAATGGTGACCGCGCCGACGATCTGGTGCAGGAGACCCTGCTGCGCGCGATCGCCAACATCGACTCGTTTCAGCCCGGCTCGAATCTGCCCGCGTGGCTGTTCACCATCCTGCGCAACCTGTTTCGCTCCGACTACCGGAAGCGGCGGCGCGAGGTCGAGGATGCCGAGGGCAACTACGCCAAGACGCTGAAGAGCCAGCCTTCGCAGGCGGCGCATCTGGAGTTCGAGGAATTCCGCGCCGCGCTCGAAAAGCTGCCGCAGGACCAGCGCGAGGCGCTGATTCTGGTCGGCGCGTCCGGCTTCTCCTACGAGGATGCCGCGGCGATCTGCGGCTGCGCGGTCGGCACCATCAAGAGCCGCGTCAACCGCGCGCGATCGAAGCTCTCCGCGCTGCTTTATGTCGACAGCGCCGAGGATTTCGGCCCCGACAACACCGTGCGCGCCGTGATCGGCGGCAATGGCGGCTAAGCGCGACCACAACGATAAATGAGAAAAGGCGGCCCGCGGGCCGCCTTTTTATGTTGGCCTGCAAGGCCCGGTGACGCTCAGCGCGCCATCAGCTGGCCATCGCCGTCTTGACGGAGGCCGGCTTGAAGCCGTTCCTCAATTCGAGGATCTTGGCCGCAATTTCGGTCACCGGGACCGGGTGACTGAGCAGGAAGCCCTGCGCCTCGTTGCAGCCTTCGGCCCGCATATGATCCAGCTGCTCGACGGTCTCGATGCCCTCCGCGATCGTGGTCATGCCGAGGCTTCTGCCGAGGCTGATCACGGCGCGGACGATCGACTTCGATCCATGCGTCGCGGTCGCGTCGCGCACGAAGGATTTGTCGATCTTGAGCTTGTCGAACGGGAAGCTGCGCAGATAGCTCAGCGACGAATAGCCGGTGCCGAAATCATCCAGCGCGATGCGCAGCCCCTGCGCCTTCAGCTTGTGCAGCGTTGCAAGCGTCTCGTTGCTGTTCGCGAGGAACACGGACTCAGTGATTTCGAGCTCCAGCCGGCGCGGCGACAATTTTGACGCCGCGAGCGCGTTGACAACGACGTCGATGAAGTCGGCATCACGAAACTGGACCGCGGAGACGTTGACCGCGAGCTTCATCTCGCCGGGCCAGGTCGTCGCCTGTTCGCAGGCGCGATTGAGCACCCATTCTCCCAGCGGGCCGATCAGGCCGATCTCTTCCGCGATCGGGATGAACTGGTCCGGCGACACCAGCCCGCGCTTGGGGTGATGCCACCGCAGCAGCGCCTCGAAGCCGCAGATGCGGTCGAGATGGAGATCGTAGAGCGGCTGGTAGAACAACGAGAACTCGTCCTTGGCCATCGCCTCGCGAAGGTCGAGCTCGATCGCCCGTCGCCGCTGCAGGCTGGCGTCCATCGCAGGCTCGAAGAAGCGCCAGGTGCCGCGGCCTTCCATCTTGGCGCGGTACAAAGCGACGTCGGCGTTCTTCAGCAGCTTCTCGCCGGTGGTGCCGTCGCCCGGCGACATCGAGATGCCGACGCTGCATCCGACGACGACGCGATGCCCGTTCAGCTCGTAGGGCGCACCCACGCATTCCACGATGCGGCGCGCGAGGCGCTCGGCCTCGTCTCCGCCCTGGACGCCACACTGGATGACCGCGAACTCGTCGCCGCCCAAACGCGCGACGGTGTCGACCTCACGGACGCAGGCGTTGAGCCGGTCCGCGACCGCGCACAGCAATTCGTCGCCGACCGGATGCCCGAGCGTGTCGTTGACCTGCTTGAAATTATCGAGATCGAGGCAGAACACCGCGAAGCCGAGTCCGCGGCCGACCTGCGCAACCGCCAGCTCGATCCGTTCGGCCAGCAACGTCCGGTTCGGCAGCTTGGTCAGCGCATCGTGCCGGGCCATGAACGCGATCTGCGATTCCGCCCGTTGCTGTTCGGTGACGTCCTCGCAGGTGACGAGCCAGCCGCCATCGGATGTCGGCCGTTGCGCGATCGCAATGATCCGTCCATCGCTGAGATGCTGCAGATAGTTGCCGTCGTGCTGGGCCATCGAGCGCTCGCGCTCCGCCAGCAGGTCGGCGACGGTCCGCTCGCCGTGATTGCCGGCGGCGATGCTCAGGTCGAGCACCTCCTCCATGGTCATTCCGGGAACGACCAGCTCCGGCGATATATCGAAGATCTCGCAGAACCGGCGGTTGGCGACCTGCAGCCGCGCTTCGCTGTTGTAGAGGCACAACCCTTGCGACATGTGCGTGAGCGCCGCGTCGAGCCGCAAATTGGTGGCATGCAGCTCCGCCTTCTGCTGCTTCAGCGCGGAGATGTCGCTGTAGACGAGAACGACGCCGCCCTCCTGCGTCTCGCTGCGGCTGACGCGCAGCCAGCGTCCATCCGAAAGCTGCGCCTCGCTCGCAAAGCCGTCGATGTCACCATCGGCGGGCGCCAGCCTGGCAGCATCGAGCGGATGCGACTGCAGAAGCCGCGGCGAGAGACGGATGAATTCACTCGCGCGCGAGTTGGCCAGCGCGATCTGGCCGTCCGCGTCGAGCAGCACGACGCCCTCGCGCGACGTTTCAAGCGCATCGGAAAGCCGTGCCTGCGCCGAGCGGCGTTGCGATACCTCTTGATTGACCATGCGCCGGATGTTGTCGCGCATCGTTTCCATGGCGGTCAGAAGCGTGCCAAGCTCGTCGGTACCGCCCTTGGGGATGGTCGCGTCGAGGTCGCCGCCGGCGATGCTTCGCGCGGCCCGCGATGCGATCGCGACCGGTCCGATGATGCGGCGCGCCAGCAGCCACGAAAACAGGGCCGACAGAAACAGCGCGACGGTCAGCCCGGCGACGTTGAGCTGCAGGTCCCGCTTGATCGTCGAGAGCGCCTTCTGCCGGAACAGAAAGCCATCGCCGGCCGTATAGTTGACCAGCAGCTCGACCTGCTGGCTGACGATCTTGGAGTAGCGATCGACATCGCCGACCGTCGCACCCGGTGCGCGCGGATCAGCCACCGCGCTTCCCTCTGTGGACGATCCGATCGCGCGTCGGTGCAGCGCCATCCAGGCGTCGGCGGCTTCCTGAACCTTTGCGGCGGCTTGCGCGGCGCGCGAGGATTGCGACCGATCGGCAGCAATAGCCAAATCTTCCGAGAGCGTCTTCGCGAGCTTTTCAATCTGGCCATCGAGATTGGCGCGGATCTCCGGATCCGTGGTCAGCAGGCGCTGCGACGAGGCGACCCGCATCGTGGCGAAATCCGCACCGGCGGCGCGTGCATAGTTGATCGACATCAGGGATTCGTCGAACGTCTTGGCCACCAGATCGCCGGCATGGCGGATGCCGAGGATGGAGTACCCGCCGAGGGCGACCGCAACGGCGCTCATCGCAAGGCAAAAAATCAGAATCTGGCTGCGGATCGAACCCCTGGTCAGGGCAAGACGCGAGAGGCGGCCGGTTGCGAACCGAAAGGCCGCACCGCTCTTTACCTTGAGGTTGCCAAATAGGCTGTCCATGCCCGCGTTTCGCCGTAGTGCTCGATACTCAGCTACGCAGAAACGCGCAGCACTGCGGAAAATAACTGTCTGCTCAAAATTGCCTTAGTAGTGACTGGAACTCATGCTGAAATCGTTAAGATCAGCTGGCGATAATCACCCTTACAGGTAATCCGGGAGCCACGCTTGCAGCCCGGGATAGCCGATATTTGGTGTTCGAGGTTCAGCGGGGGTCTTATGCAGTCAGGCTTGTTGCGCGCCTTGCGCCTGGGCCAATTCGGTCGCGTGCCATTTGCGGCGGCGATCGTCACTGGAGCGCTTGCGGGAGCCGCTTTGGGCGCAGCCCCTTATGTCATTTCGCAGAAGGATCGTGAATTCAAACCCGCGCAGATCTCGATCAAGCGGGGTGAGGTTTTACGATTCGTTAACGATGACGGTGAACTGCTGCATCACGCTTATTTGAGCACCGATACGTTCAGTTTCGACTCGGGCGACCAGCAGCCGGGCAGCAAGTTCGACGTCACCTTCTCGGTGCCCGGCGACTACACGGTGCTGTGTGGCATTCATCCGAAGATGAAGCTCGCCGTCCACGTCGCCAAATAGCCGCCCAGGCGGCGGCGATCTACAGGACCGACGTCTTGAAGATCGCGGCGTGGCCGAAATAGTAGACGAACAAGGTCACCGACAGCGCGGCACAGAGCGCGACCGGGGCAAGCCACGGCGCGCGGCGGTCGCGCGACAACACCTTGTTGTCGGCGACAATCGCAAGCAGGACGGCGATGATCGCCGAATGTCCGATGGTGTCGATCTTGCCGAATTCGAAGCACGCGCTGATGAACATCCCCGTCAGCACGGTGGCGGCGCAGCGCCGGATCAGCGGGGTCCAGATCAAGGCAAAGGCGAGCGTGAATTCCACCATGCCGGCAGCGCGCATGTAGAACTCGTTGTCGAAGCCCAGCGTCATCGCGGAATGCTCGATCAGCAGCGGGAAGCTCCACTCCGGATAGGCCCATTTTTCGACCGAGGCCCACATCAACGTCACCGCGGCGGCGTAGCGCATCACGTCGATCGGCCGGATTCCGAACAGATCCTTGTTCAGCCCGACGAGCGCAAGATAGGCGGCAACACCGAGAAAGATCGGGTAATCGGCGAGGTGAAAGACACCGTAGTCGCGCACGCCGATCCCGAACAGGACCACCATCCCCGCCGCCGACAGCGGCAGCGTGCGGCGTGACAGCATCCCGGCAGCGATCGCAAGTTGCAGCGCGCCCACGAACGGCGACGTCGTCTTCAACTCGGGCGTCAGCAGGATGCCGCCCACGGCCCAGATCGAGATGAAGAAGAACGCGCATACGGCGCGGATCATCAATTCGGTGCGCAGCCGCAGTCCCTCGGTGACGCGGTCCATCACCCGGATCGTGGCATCACCCAGCGAGGTGGGCTCGATCAGGCAACCCGCAAACAGCCAGAAAATGGCGACGCCGAGCAGCAGCTCGAAATCCAGGCAAAGAACATTCTCGAGTCCGCGGGGTTGACCGGCGACATCGTAAGCACAGAACCATTTGACATGTGCCTCGGCACTGCGCGCGGCTACGACACAAAACAAAACCGCTGCAAGGCACGTGGCGAAAAAGGAGCGCACCGCCGAGACGGTATCTCGCGCCCATCCACTAAACATTGAACCAACCGCCCACACACTTAAGGACTTGTTTAACTTATATCAAATTTTACGCTTTGCGCCTGCCGGGACACCCCGTGGTTGCATTGTGGTTAATCATGGCAGGCGAGCCCCCGGCCTGTCCCTTAGTGCAGTCTTTACAGCCGGTTCCCTCAAATTTTAGCTAATTCCGGCACGGGAGCTCAATTCAACTGTCGTAGTCAAATCCGGACAAAATCGGATCGGGAGGCCGGTACAGTGTTCGGAGCGTTGAGCGTCGTAAGTATCGGGGTGGGGTCGGCCCTCGCCTACATGACAAGATCGTCCGCTGCGCGCGCAGCGACCCTCGAGACCTGCGCGGGCGCATTCGTGATCGTCGGGCTCGGCCTGCTGGGCGCAGCGCTGCCGCACCTGTGCTGAACGAACCTCGTTCTGAACCGCGTTGGGCCGAGGTCAGCGCGGCAGTTTGGGGACCCCTGCCACCGGCGGGGCCGTTGCAGTCAGGGTTTGCAGGAAGGCGATGAGGTCGTTCTTCTCGCCTGCCGTCAGGGACAGCGGCTTGATGTCGGGCGATCGGCTCGGCCGATCGATCCCGCCCTTGTTGTAAAGCTCGATGACATCTTCCAGCGTCGCCACCGATCCGTCGTGCATATAGGGCGCGCGGCGCGCGACGTCGCGCAATGTCGGCGTCTTGAACGCATATTTCAGCTTCGCCGAGGTCGGAAAGAAACGGCCGCGCCCGATGTCATGGCCCTTGGCGGTGCCGATATCCTGGAAGGATCCGTCGGAAAACGACGGGCCGCTGTGGCAAGCCGAGCAACGCGCCTTGCCGTTGAAAAGCTCAAAGCCGTGCTGGGCTGACTTGCTGATGGCGGTATCGTCGCCCTTGATCCAACGGTCGAACGGAGCCTCGCCTGCGATGATGGAGCGCTCGAAGGTCGCCAATGACGCCTCGATCCTCGGCCGCGTGATCGCGCCGTCTCCGAACGCGTGGGTGAAGGCATCGACATAGCCGGGGATCGCCGACAGTCGCGCGATCAATTCCGGCTCGGTCATGTTTAGGTTCGCCGGACTGAGGATCGGCCCGAACGCAACGGATTCCAGATCCTTGAACTTGCCGTCCCATCCCAGCGGCTCGAAGAAGGCCACATCGATCAATGTCGGCGAGCGGATCGGCAGGCCCTTGGGATCCTCACCGATGGCGCGCGGAAGGCCGTCGGCCCATGAAAGGGATGGCCTGTGGCAGCTCGCGCAGGAGTGCGTCTTTGACCTCGACAGCAGCGGATCGAAGAACAGCAGCTGCCCAAGGGTGGATTTCGCCTCCGAATAGGGATTGCTGCTCGGGAACGGAACGACGTCCGGCCGCCGATAGCTGGCACGGATTGTCGCAGGGTCGCCCGGCGCCGTCGCCGGGGTCAAGGCAAGCGACAGCCCTACCGGCAAAACTGCCGCGAGCAAGGTCAGGCTGACCCAAAGCCTCATCGGGGTCCTCAGACGGTATCCTGCTCGGTATATGCCCAAGCAAGTTCAACGAAGTTTTAACAAACGGTTGCGGCCTATTACGGATACCGGGCATTGGTCACGATGACGCGGGGCCTGCGCGCGCGCCTGATTTCGATCAATCCGCGCGGCGGTCTGGTCACACAACCTGAGGCAGCCGCTACTTCTTCACCGGGCGCAGCGGCGCGGAGAACTGTTCGGTGCGGTCGCGCTCGGTCATGTCGACGACGGTGTCCATCGGCGCGGTCAGCTCATAGACATAGGAGACGTCGGTGAAGTAGCGCTTCGCGGTGCCGCCGAGCGCCTCGGGCGCGACACGGTCGAGCAGGATCAGGCCGAAGTCACTGTCGACCCGCCGCGTCGCCTGGCTGGTGTTGAACTCCTCCCAGCGGAAATGGAAGACCGCGTCGGCATCCTCGCCGACGACCTCCCAATTGGCGACGATGTGCGGGTGCTTGCCGACCAGCGACAGCCCTTCGTCGGAATGCGAGGCGAGCTCGAAGAACAGCAGCGACAGCGATTGCGCGGCGCGAGCGCTGACCGTGATGTCGGGACCGTTCACCGCGATCCGGTCGGCATGCGGGATCGAGCGCGATTCGAACAGGCCCTTCAGCTTGACGCCCTGCCACTGGCTCTCGCTGAGCAGCGTGACGACGTTCGACATCGCGTGGATGCGTCCGATCAGGAGCTCGCGCGCGACGTCGATATCGGCGCCGTGCCGCAGCGTGCGGGTCACGATCGACTGGATCACCGCGAGGATGTTCTTGACGCGATGGTTGAGCTCGTCGATCACGGCGGTCAACCGGCGCTCGAAGCCAATGCGGACCTCGATCTCGCGGCTGAGGCGCAAATTGTTGTAGGCGACATAGCCGAACAGGCCGCAGACGATGCCGGTCAGCGCGAGGCCGATCGCCGCGACGATGGTCGCGGTCTGCTGCGCACGCACCGTCGCGTTGCTCTTGGCATAATAGTCGAGCGACCAGTCACGGCCGCCGAACGTCACCGTGCGCACCATCGACGGCAGCGGGCCGTCCAGGCGCACCGCGCGCGAGGTGACGATGCCCTGCTCGTTGGCGGTGAACTCGTCATTCGAATCGCGCGGGTCCTTCAACGCCACCGCGAACAGCGAGCTGTCGTCGTTGGTCAGCATCAGCGACGACAACTCATAGGAGAAGGTGATGAAGCCGGCCGGCTCGGATGCGCCCTCCTGGAACACCGGCGCGGCGAGCACGACCCCGACCGGGCCGTTCTGCCGCAACAGCGGCACCGGGTCGGAGGCCACCGGCTTGGCGTTGGCCATCGCGCGCGCCAGCATCGGGCCCACCACCGAGTGGCGGTCGAAGGCGCGGCCCGGAATGCTCAGGGTCTCCGGATTGCGCGGCTCGACGTCCATCAGCACGTTGATCGGCTTGTCGAGCGCCTTGAGGTCGAGCGCCTGGTCGTCAAAATCCCGGATGGTTGGATTGGTGAAGCCATTGGCCTTCAGCTCGGCCTCCGCCGCGGCGAGCTCGTCCGGCTTGAGCCGCGCGATCCAGGCGGCGACGACGAAATCGGTCTTGAAGGCGTAGATCGCCGAGCGCAGCGGCTGCAGCATGTTGGCCTTCACCATCGACGGCGCCCGGAACAGCCCCGAGGCCACCCGTGCCAGCAGCTCGCGCTCGGTCAGGCGGTCCTGCACCAGGCTGGCGTGGACGTCGATCGCCCGCGCCAGCGCGATGCCGTCGATCGCGAGCTCCTGATCGTGCACCCGATAGGCGGCAAGACCGGAGAGCAGAACTCCGATCAGTGCAATCAAGGCAACGATGAAGCCCAGTCGAACCACACGCTTACTCGGCAATCAGGGGGTGGCGAAAGGGGACGGAAGGCATCTGGCTTCTGCGAGGGCGGCGACAAATCAGGATGCGATGAAAGCCCGCCGCAAAGTAATATGGAATAGCGATCATCGGTCCGCAACAGGAGCCGGTCGGCAACATTAACGACGACGCCACCCGGCGGTCTTTGGCGGCGCCAACGGTTGCTAATCGTCAAAGTTGGAAATTGTTCCGGCTATTGCGCAGCTTTTTTGCGGCGAGGTGCGCGCACTCGCTCGTTCACCGTCACCCTGAGGAGCGCGGCACGCGCATCTCGAAGGGTGAACGGCCCCACCGGTGGCCGTTCATCCTTCGAGGCTCGCTCCGCTCGCACCTCCAGCGACAAAGGCGAAGCCTTTGCGCGGGGATGACGGGACTGGCCGACCCTGCCACAATGATTAACGTCTAGCTGGCCTAACCCGCCTTGACCTTGCCCTGCGACCGAAGGCCGCCCTTGGTCTCGATGAAGCTGATGATGCGATCGAGGCCGTCGCTCTTCTTCAGGTTGGTCATCACGAAGGGCCGCTCGCCGCGCATCCGCCTGGCGTCGGTGTCCATCTTCTCGAGCGACGCACCGACATGGGGTGCGAGATCGATCTTGTTGATCACCAAGAGGTCGGATCGCGTGATGCCGGGGCCGCCCTTGGAGGGGATCTTGTCGCCGGCGGCAACGTCGATGACGTAGATCGTCAGGTCGGCCAATTCCGGCGAGAAGGTCGCCGCCAGATTGTCGCCGCCGGATTCGATCAGCACCAGATCGAGGTCGGGGAATTTCGCCCGCATGTCGGCGACCGCGGCGAGATTCATCGAAGCGTCCTCGCGGATCGCGGTGTGCGGGCAGCCGCCGGTCTCGACACCGGCGATGCGGTCCGGCGTCAGCGAGCCGGAGCGCACCAGAAACTCGGCATCCCATTTGGTGTAGATGTCGTTGGTGATCGCGGCGATGTCGTAGCGCTCGCGCATCGACTTGCAGAGCAGGTCCATCAGCGCGGTCTTGCCGGAGCCGACCGGACCGCCGACGCCGACGCGAAGTGGGCCGTGGGAAGTGGGCATGAGGCGCTCTCTCCGTTATCGTCGTCCCGGCCGAGTGCGCAGTTGCGCACGGAGCCGGGACCCATTACCACCGAACTGAATTGGTGCGACGCGCTGGGGCCACAGCCCTGCACAACCACAGAAGCCTGTGGTAATGGGTCCCGGCCTTCGCCGGGACGACGGCTGAGGACGCGAACGCGGCACCAACATCGTCGCTTCATTGCGCCTCATGACCGGAACAGCCTCGTGTACTGCGTCTCGTGACGCAGGCTTGCGAGATCGGCGCGAAAGGTCGCGCTGCCGAGATCGTCGAGCGAGGCGGCGTCGGCCCGCGCCGCGGTCGCGGCAACGACCGGCTCGAGATCGGCCAGCACGCGCTGGCTGTCGGTCTGCCCGAGCGGGATCAGCCGGCTGCCCGCGGAAATCCAGTTCGAGAGCACGGCATGCAGGAAGGCGTGCAGCACAGGCGGAAGCCGAATGCCGTGCGCGGCGCTGACGAGGGCGACTGCGACCGGGTAGACGATCGGTCCGTCGCAAGCCGCGATCATCGTGTCGAGGCCGGGCGAATTCCAGGTGGCACGGGCAATCTCGATGAAGGCGCGCCCCTGCGTCGTGGTCTCGAGCTGCCGCTCGCGCGACGGCACGAAGGCGGCCGCGAGTACGGCAATCTCCTTCAGCCCGGCGGGATCATGCTCAGACGCCGCGCGAAAACTCTGCGCGAGAAGCACGGCGTCGCAAAATCCGCTGCCGTCGGAAAGCATCGCGGCGAGCCAATCGCGCAGCGACGCGGCATCGGTGATATCGCCGGCCTCGACCGCCCATTCGATGCCGCTGGAATAGGCGAATGCTCCGACTGGAAAGGACGGCGACAGCCATGTCATCAGCCGGTACAGCGCGGCCGCCTCGTCCTCCGCCATCCCGCCGCGCAGCACGGCGGGATCAGGCTCATTTGTGGTCATGAGCATGGGAGTGGTCGTGGTGATGATGGGCATGCTCGCAATGCTCATCATGATGATGGTGGTGGTCATGGTCAGGTCCATGATCATGGCCATGGTGGTGACCGTGATCATGCGCATGGCTGTGGGCATGATCGTGCCCGGTGTGACCATGCGCGTGCTCGTCGGCATGCGCGTGCTCGGCATAGGCGCCGCCCTCGGGATCGAACGGCGCCTCGATCTCGATGACACGGGCCCCTAACCCCTTCACCATCGCCTCGATCACGTGATCCCTGCGGATGCGCAAGCCCTTCGGCATGATCTGGGTCGGCAGATGACGGTTGCCGAGATGCCAGGCGACCCGGATCAGATGATGCGGATCGCTGCCGCGGATTTCCGCGAGCGGCTCGGGAGCTGCGACCACCTCGACGAGGCGGCCGTCCTCCAGCACCAGGGCATCGCCGCCGCGCAGCGCGACGGCGTTTTCGAGATCAAGCAGGAATTCGAGCCCGCGCGTCCCTGACATCACCATCCGCCGCCGGTGCCGGTCGTCGAAATCGAGCACGACGGTGTCGGCTGCCGCTTCCTTCCAGCGATGCTGTCCCAGGACTTTGGTGGCGCGGATCATCGATGCCTCAGAGCTTCTCGACCTTGGCGTCGCTGATGATCTCGATCACCGTCGGCCCGGTCTTCATGTTAGCGGAATATTCGCGCCATACCTTCATGTGCGGCGCCCTGGCATGGCCGTTGAGATCCTCGCGGCTCTCCCAGCGCTCGACCACCACATAGAGGTTGGGATCGTTGACGCTGACATTGCCGTCATAGGAGATGCAGCCCTTCTCCTTGCGGGTCTCGACCGTGCAGGCCTTGTGCCCCTTGATAAAGTCGTCCTTGTTCTCCGGCTTCATCGGCGTGGTGGCGATGACATAGATCATGCTGTTGCTCCCGTTCTTCTTATTCTAGCGGACGTCGACCTTCTCGGGCGTGATCACCTCGATCTTCGGCGGCGCGGCCATGCATTTCACCGCGACCCGGCCGAACGTCTTCATGTGCTCGGCGGTGCGGTGCGGCACCAGCGCCTCCGCGTTCTCCCACTGCTCGACGAACACCATCTTGCTGTGGTCGGTGACGCTCTCATGCAGATCGTAGGCGATATTGCCGGGCTCCTTGCGGGTTTCCTTGATGGAGGCCGTCGCCGCGGCGATGAATTCGGCACGGGTCTCGGGCTTGATGGTCAGCGTGGCAACGACGTAAATCACGGAAATTCCTCCCGGTTTTCTCTTTTGACTTGGGTCTTGTTTTGACGCGTTTTCTTTCCGCGAACCGGAAATCCAGTTCACTCGAAGACGCTCTGGTTACCGGGACGGGTTTTAGAACATAAAATAGCGCTGTGCCATGGGCAGCACCTCGGCCGGCGCGCAGGTCAAAAGCTCGCCGTCTGCGCGTACCTCATAGGTCTCGGGATCGACCTCGATCTCGGGCGTCGCGTCGTTGTGGATCATGCTCTTCTTGGAGATCTTGCCGCGGGTGTTCTGCACCGCATAGAGCTTCTTGGCTGTGCCGAGCTTGCGGGCGAGACCGCCGCTCGCCGCGGCCTTCGAGGTGAACACCACCGAGGACGCGGTGAGCGACTTGCCGAAGGCGGCGAACATCGGCTGGTAATGCACCGGCTGCGGCGTCGGGATCGAGGCGTTGGGATCGCCCATCGGCGCCGCCACGATCGAGCCGCCCTTGATGATGCAGTCCGGCTTGACGCCGAAGAACGCCGGCGACCACAGCACGAGGTCGGCGAGCTTGCCTTTCTCGACCGAGCCGATCAGCTTCGACACGCCGTGCGCGATCGCGGGGTTGATGGTGTATTTGGCGATGTAGCGCTTGACGCGGAAATTGTCGTTGTCGTTGCCCTTGTCCTGCGGCAGCGTGCCGCGCTGTTTCTTCATCTTGTCGGCGGTCTGCCAGGTACGGATGATGACCTCCCCGAGCCGCCCCATCGCCTGCGAGTCCGACGAGATCATCGAGAGCGCGCCGAGATCGTGCAGGATGTCCTCGGCGGCGATGGTCTCCTTGCGGATCCGGCTTTCGGCGAAGGCGAGGTCCTCGGCGATCGACGGATCGAGGTGATGGCACACCATCAGCATGTCGAGATGCTCGTCGATGGTGTTGCGGGTGAACGGCCTTGTCGGATTGGTCGAGGACGGCAGCACGTTCTTGAGGCCGGCGACCTTGATGATGTCGGGCGCGTGGCCGCCGCCGGCACCTTCGGTGTGGAAGGCATGGATGGTGCGGCCCTTGAAAGCCTTGATCGTATCCTCGACGAAGCCGGATTCGTTGAGCGTGTCCGAGTGCAGCATCACCTGGACGTCGTAATCGTCGGCCACCGAGAGGCAGGTGTCGATCGCCGACGGCGTGGTGCCCCAGTCCTCGTGCAGCTTCAGCGCGCAGGCGCCGGCCTTGATCATCTCGACCAGCGCCGCCGGGCGTGAGGCATTGCCCTTGCCGGAAATGCCGAGATTGACCGGGAAGGCGTCGAACGACTGGATCATCCGTCCCATGTGCCAAGGGCCGGGCGTGCAGGTGGTGGCAAAGGTGCCGTGCGACGGGCCGGTGCCGCCGCCTAGCATCGAGGTGACGCCACTCATCAGCGCGTGCTCGATCTGCTGCGGGCAGATGAAATGGATGTGGCTGTCGAATCCGCCGGCTGTGAGGATCTTGCCCTCGCCCGCGATCACGTCGGTGCCGGGACCGATGATGATGGTGACGTTGGGCTGGATGTCCGGATTGCCGGCCTTGCCGATCGCAGCGATCATGCCCTCCTTGATCGCGACGTCGGCCTTCACGATGCCCCAGTGATCGACGATCAGCGCATTGGTGATCACGGTGTCGGCCGCGCCTTGCGCGTTGGTCACCTGCGACTGCCCCATGCCGTCGCGGATCACCTTGCCGCCGCCGAACTTGACCTCCTCGCCATAGGTGGTGAGATCCTTCTCGACCTCGATGATCAGGTCGGTGTCGGCAAGCCGCACCTTGTCGCCGGTGGTCGGGCCGAACATGTCGGCATAGACGGAACGCTTGATCTTCACGGACATGTCAGCCCCCAGTTTCAGCCAGCGCGGCCCTGGCGCGCGCAATCGTGTCGTCGAAAATGCGGTCGAGCCGCGGATTGATACCCCGGCAGCCGGCAACGACCTTGTCGGCCCAGGTCGCATAGTCGGCGAGATCGTCGCGCTCGTCCTTGCTTGGATGCGGCACGATCCGCGCGCCGACATTGCTGATCTTGTCGGCGATCTTGATCAGCTTTGCATCGGGAGACTTGTGCGGAGCATCCTCGATCTGCTTTTGCCGGCGGGCAACCTTTGGCAGGCTCATGTCATCGGTGCATTCGGCCACCAGCGAGGCAACGCGCGCGCTGAACTTCTGCGCGAGCTCCTCGCGCGTGGTCTCGGTGTCCTCAATGGTGTCGTGCAGCCAGCCTGCGGCGACCAGCTCGGCATCGGCGCCATCGGTCACCTGCGCGAGCAGGTTGGCGACCTCGGCGAGATGGTTGATGTAAGGCTCGCTGCCCCGCCCCTTGCGCGCCATGCCGTTGTGACGGCGCGCAGCAAGCTCGGCGGCTTCGGAGACCATGCGGAGCGCGGGCAGCATCGGACCTAAAGCTTCCCCTTCACCTCGGCGCGAAAACCGTAGATCACGCGCTTGCCGGCGAGCGCGACGAGGTGGACGTCGCGGGTCTGGCCGGGTTCGAAGCGGACGGCGGTGCCGGCGGCGATGTCGAGGCGCATGCCGCGGGCTTTCTTGCGGTCGAATTTCAGCGCCGGGTTGGTCTCGAAGAAATGGTAGTGCGAGCCGACCTGGATCGGGCGGTCGCCGGTGTTGGCGACCGAGAGCGTCACGGTCTTGCGGCCGGCATTGAGCTCGATCTCGCCGTCCTTGATGAAGAGTTCGCCGGGGATCATGTCCTTCTCCTCGTCATTCCGGGGCATGCGAAGCATGAACCCGGAATCTCCTTAAACAATCTCTGGATTCCGGGTTCGGCCTTCGGCCGCCCCGGAATGACGCGCGCGTGGCTATCGGATCGGCTCGTGCACGGTGACGAGTTTTGTCCCGTCGGGGAATGTCGCCTCGACCTGGATGTCGTGGATCATCTCCGGGATGCCATGCATCACCTGCGCGCGGGTCAGGACCTTCGCGCCGGCCTGCATCAGATCGGCGACGGTGCGGCCATCACGCGCGCCCTCGACGATGAAGTCGGTGATCAACGCGACGGCTTCGGGATGGTTCAGCTTGACGCCGCGCTCGAGCCGGCGGCGTGCCACCATGGCCGCCATCGATACCAGGAGCTTGTCCTTTTCGCGGGGAGACAAATTCATGCGAGCACTCTGATCGTTCTTGAAAGGTTTAGTTGAGCCACAGCCGCGGCAGCGGGACAGTGGAGGCGCGGCCGAGCACCATCATCATGTCGGCGCGCAGCCGGGCCGCATCTTGGGCACAGAAGCGGGCCATTGCAAAGCCATTCCAGGCGGAGATGCCGACCTCGCCGCCGAAGTTTTCCGACGCCTCGCGGATGCGCTCGACCAACGCCTCGTCGCCCGGCACGATCAGCGCCGTGCCGATCGCGCAGCCGCCATTGGCAATCGCCGGCCTTGCCAGCTTCTCGCCAATCTCGCCGTCGAGCCTGACGGTCTCGGCAAACACCAGCCTGCCGCCACGCCGCATCCGCCAGCGATCGACAAATTCGCCGTGGCGCATGGTCTCGCCCATCGCGGCGCGGCCGAACACCACGATCTCGCAGAGCAGGAGCGAGGCACCCTCGGCAAGGTCGATGTCGAAGCCCCTGACAATGCGGGCACGATCGAACAGGATAGTCTCCTGCGGCAGCCAGGAGAGATGTGCACCGCTCGCGACCGTCAATGCGATGTCAAGCCGGGCAGCGGCGCCGGGCGCCCGATAGATCTTCTCGGCTGCCGCCGTGGTCAGCGTCAGGCGCGCCCCCTCAGCGGCCGTGATTGCAATGTCGAAGCGGTCGCCGCCGGCAATGCCGCCGGCGGTGTTGACTAACATGGCCGACAGGCCGTCGTCCTCGGGCGATGGAAAGCGGACGCGCAGTGAGCCTGACTCATGGAGGTCGCCGCGGCGGGTGGCACCGTCTTTCAGATGCACACCGAACCGGACCGCACCCTGGGCGCGGTTTGCCGCAAACGTCGCCGCTGCCGCGCCTGCGATCCCGGTCCGCATTCCCCCGACGCTCCCTTCGCGCGCCACGACAGGCGGCGTCACATCCTGTTCACAGCGCCATCTGGCGGCTGATCTCGGCGGGATCGAGGCTTGCGCGGTCGCAGGCATATTTCACCGCACCCCGGTCCATCACGGCAAAACTGTCGCCGAGTTCGCAGGCAAAGTCGAGATATTGTTCGACCAGCACGATCGCGATGTTGCCGAGGTTGCGCAGATAGGAGATGGCGCGGCCGATATCCTTGATGATCGAGGGCTGAATGCCCTCGGTCGGCTCGTCGAGCAGCAGGAGCTTTGGCCGCATCACCAGCGCCCGGCCGATCGCAAGCTGCTGCTGCTGGCCGCCGGAAAGGTCGCCGCCGCGGCGGCCCAGCATGGTCTCCAGCACCGGAAACAGCGAGAACACGTCGTCGGGAATGTTGCGGTCTTCGCGCTTGAGCGGACCGAAGCCGGTCTTGAGGTTCTCTTCCACCGTCAGCAGCGGAAAGATCTCGCGGCCCTGCGGCACGAAGCCGATGCCGCGACGCGCCCGCTCATAGGGCTTGAGCGCGGTGATGTCCTTGCCGTCGAAATTGATCGCGCCGGACGCGATCGGATACTGGCCGACCATGGCCCGCAGCAGCGAGGTCTTGCCGACGCCGTTGCGGCCGAGCACGCAGGTGACCTTGCCCGGCTCGGCGGTCAGCGACACGCCGCGCAAGGCCTGCGCCGCTCCGTAGTAGAGATTGATGTTGTCGATCTTCAGCATCGCCCTAGCGCCCCAGATACACTTCGACCACCCGTTCGTTCGACGACACCTGGTCGATCGAACCTTCGGCGAGCACCGAGCCCTCATGCAGGCAGGTCACCTTGACGCCGAGCTCGCGTACGAAGGTCATGTCGTGCTCGACCACCATGATGGTGTGGTTCCTGTTGATCTCCTTCAGCAGCTCCGCGGTCAGATGGGTCTCGACATCGGTCATCCCGGCGACCGGCTCGTCGACCAGCAGCACCTTCGGGTCCTGCGCCAGCAACATGCCGATCTCGAGCCACTGCTTCTGGCCGTGCGACAGGCTGCCGGCGAGGCGGTTGCGCGCATCGGTCAGGCGGATGGTCTCGAGCACCTTGTCGATACGCTCGGACTCGGCCTTGCTGCCGCGCCAGAACAGCGTGCCGCGCACGGAATGATCGACATTGAGCGCGAGCAGGAGATTGTCCTGCACGGTCTGGCTCTCGAACACCGTCGGCTTCTGGAATTTGCGGCCGATGCCGAGCTCGGCGATCCGGGTCTCGTCGAGCCGGGTCAGGTCGACGGTGCCGTCGAACAGCACCGTGCCCTCGTCGGGCTTGGTCTTGCCGGTGATGATGTCCATCATCGTGGTCTTGCCGGCGCCGTTCGGGCCGATGATGGCGCGCATCTCGCCGGGCTCGAGCGCCAGCGACAGATTGTTGATGGCGTGAAAACCGTCGAACGAGACGTGCACGCCATCGAGGTAGAGCATGGCCGAAGTGGCGCGGGTATCCATGACGTTCATCTGCCTACTCCGCCGGGTTCGGTGCGCCGATGCCGTCTTCGCGCGCGGCACTCTCGGCGTCGGGTGAGTTGCGCCGCGCTTTCAGCGGCTCCCACCAGGCGTTGAAGGTACCGACGATGCCCTTGGGCAGCAGCAGCGTGACCAGGATGAACAGCGCGCCCAGCATGAACAGCCAGTACGGTGCGAGTGGCCCCGAGGTGAAGAACGTCTTGGCATAGTTGACGACGACGGCGCCGAGCGCCGCGCCGATCAGCGTGCCGCGGCCGCCGACCGCGACCCAGATCACCGCCTCGATCGAGTTGGCGGGCGCGAACTCGCTCGGATTGATGATGCCGACCTGCGGCACGTACAGCGCGCCGGCGACGCCGGCCATGCACGCCGACAACGTGAACACGAACAGCTTGTAGGATTCGACGCGATAGCCAAGGAAACGGGTCCGGCTTTCGGCGTCACGCACCGCAATCAGGACCTTGCCGAGCTTCGAGGTCACGATCGCGCGGCAGATCAGGAAAGCGATGATCAGCGCAAGGCAGCTCAGCAGGAACAGCGCGGCGCGGGTGCCTTCGGCCTGCACGTTGAAGCCGATGATGTCCTTGAAGTCGGTCAGCCCGTTGTTGCCGCCGAAGCCAAAATCGTTGCGGAAGAACGCCAGCAGCAGCGCATAGGTCATCGCCTGCGTGATGATCGACAGATACACGCCGGTGACGCGCGAGCGGAAGGCGAGCCAGCCGAAGCAGAAGGCGAGCAGACCCGGCACCAGCAGTACCATCAGCGCGGCGAACCAGAACTTGTCGAAGCCGTACCAGTACCAGGGCAGCTTGCTCCAGTTCAGGAACACCATGAAGTCCGGCAGGATCGGGTTGCCGTAGACGCCGCGGCTGCCGATCTGGCGCATCAGGTACATGCCCATCGCGTAGCCGCCGAGCGCGAAGAACGCGCCGTGGCCGAGCGAGAGGATGCCGCAATAGCCCCAGATCAAATCGATCGAGAGCGCGAGGATGGCGTAGCAGACATATTTGCCCCACAGCGCCACCAGATAAGTCGGCACCTGGAACATCGAGCCCGGCGGCAGCAGCAGGTTCGACAACGGGATCAGCACGCCGATCGCGGCGACGATCAGGACGAACGCGGTCGCGGCGCGGTCGAGCGAACGGGTGAGGATGTGCGGCGTCATCGGCGAACTCCCTTGCCTCTCCCGCTTGCGGGGGAGCGCAGGCCGCCTTGCGCGGCCGTTCTTAGGAGACGCCGAAGCGGAGCTTCGGCTATGGCGCGCATCAGCGCGCGGCGGGTGGGGGTCTCTCCACATCGGGAGTGTACCGTGTGGAGAGACCCCCACCCCAACCCTCCCCCGCAAGCGGGAGAGGGAGTCGCAGCGCACTTCGGGGCAGTCATTGGTGGCTCAAAGCAGGTCATGCTTCCACCGCCCGCCCCTTGAGCGCGAACAGGCCGCGCGGCCGCTTCTGGATGAACAGGATGATCAGCACCAGGATCGCGATCTTGCCGAGCACCGCGCCCGCGACAGGCTCGAGGAACTTGTTGGCGATGCCGAGCGTGAAGGCGCCGACCAGCGTGCCCCAGAGATTGCCGACGCCGCCGAACACCACGACCATGAAGCTGTCGATGATGTAGCTCTGGCCGAGATTCGGGCTGACATTGTCGATCTGCGACAGCGCCACGCCGGCAATGCCGGCGATCCCCGAGCCGAGGCCGAAGGTCAGCGCGTCGACGCGCGAGGTGGCGATCCCCATCGAGGCCGCCATGCGGCGGTTCTGCGTCACCGCGCGCATCTCGAGTCCGAGCGCGGTGTAGCGCAGCATCGCCAGCAGGATGGCAAACACCGCGAGCGTGAAGCAGAGGATCCAGAGCCGGTTATAGGTGATGGTGATCTGGCCGAGCTCGAAGGCGCCGCTCATCCAGGAGGGGTTGCCGACCTCGCGGTTGGTCGGACCGAACGCGGTACGTACCGCCTGCTGCAACACCAGCGACAGGCCCCAGGTCGCGAGCAGCGTCTCCAGCGGGCGGCCGTAGAGGAAGCGGATGATGGTGCGCTCGATCACGACACCGATCAAGCCGGCGACCAGGAAGGCGAGCGGCACCGCGATCAGCAGCGAGTAGTCGAACAGCGCAGGATAGCGGCCGCGGATCACCTCCTGCACCACGAAGGTGGTGTAGGCCCCGAGCATCACCATCTCGCCGTGCGCCATGTTGATGACGCCCATCACGCCGAAGGTGATGGCAAGCCCGATCGCCGCGAGCAGCAGCACCGAGCCGAGTGACAGGCCGTACCAGGCATTCTGCACCATCGACCACATCGCCAGATTGCTCTGGATCGAGGACACCGCGCTCGCGGCCGCGTTCGCAACCAGCGGCGGCTGGTCGGTGCCGAGGGCGGTGAGCAGCGCCAGCGCCTCCTGATCGCCGCGCGCCTTGACCACGGCGACGGCGTCGAGCTTGTCGCTGTCGGATGCGTCCGACTTGAACAGGATGATGGCGGCGCGCGCCTCGGCGAAGGCCTGCTTGACCGACTTGACGCTCTCCTTGGCGAGCGCGCTCTCCACCGTCGGCAGCAAATTCTCCTCGTGGCTCTTGAACACCGACTGCGCGGCGGCGAGACGCTTGGCCGGATCCGGCGACAGCAGCGTCAGGCCGCCGAGCGCGGCCTCCACAGTGCGGCGCAGGCGGTTGTTGAGGCGGACGGCGGCGGCGTTGTCGGGCAGCTTGTCGACGGCAGCACCCGTGGCGGCGTCGACGATCTTGCCGTCGGTCCGCGTGATGAAGACCTTCTTGCTGTCGGGATCGGCCGAGAGCCGGCCGTCCTGCAACGCGCTGATGATGGGCGAGGCCAGCGCATTGCCCGACGCGGCGACCTCACCGATCGCAGCCTCTGTGTCGGAGAACTCGTCATTGGCGAATTTGGCGACCGAATCCTCGAACGGACCGGCCAGCGCCGGCACAGCAAGGCAGCTCAGCAGCACGATCGAGAGACAAAGCGCGCGAAAACGATCAATACAATTGGCGAACACGTCAGTACCCCGGCAGGAGTGTGAGGAGAAGGCGGCGAGTTGTGCCGCCTTCTCCAGGTTCTTGGATGGTTGTGTTGTGTCGTCGATCAGGTCAGGAGCTCAGGAGCCCTGTTGTCAGGAGCCTTGTTGTCAGGAGCCCTGGCCGCCGCACTTGTTGGTCTTGGTGTTGTAGTTGCCGCACTTCTTGCCGACCCAATCGCCGATCAGGTCCCTGGAGCCCTCGAGCTCCTTCGACCAGGCGTCGCCGGCCACCAGGCCCGGGGTCTTCCAGACCACGTCGAACTGGCCGTTGCCCTTGATCTCGCCGATGAACACCGGCTTGGTGATGTGGTGGTTCGGCAGCATCTGCGACACGCCGCCGGTCAGGTTCGGCGCCTCGATGCCGGGAAGCGCATCGATCACCTTGTCCGGATCGGTCGACTTCACCTTCTCGACCGCCTTCACCCACATGTTGAAGCCGATGTAGTGCGCTTCCATCGGATCGTTGGTCACGCGCTTCGGATTCTTGGTGTAGGCCTGCCACTCCTTGATGAACTTCTCGTTCGCCGGGGTCTTGATTGACTCGAAGTAGTTCCAGGCGGCGAGATGGCCGAGCAGCGGCTTGGTGTCGATGCCGGCGAGTTCTTCCTCGCCAACCGAGAACGCGACCACCGGGATATCGGTCGCCTTGATGCCCTGGTTGCCGAGCTCCTTGTAGAACGGAACGTTGGCGTCGCCGTTGATGGTGGAGACCACCGCGGTCTTCTTGCCGGCCGAGCCGAACTTCTTGATGTCGGCCACGATCGTCTGCCAGTCGGAGTGACCGAACGGCGTGTAGTTGATCATGATGTCGTCCTGGGCGACGCCCTTCGACTTCAGATAGGCTTCCAGGATCTTGTTGGTGGTGCGCGGATAGACGTAGTCGGTGCCGGCCAGCACCCAGCGCTTCACCTTCTCTTCCTTCATCAGATAGTCGACGGCGGGGATCGCCTGCTGGTTCGGCGCAGCGCCAGTGTAGAACACGTTGCGCTCGGACTCCTCACCCTCATACTGCACCGGATAGAACAGGATGTTGTTCAGCTCCTTGAACACCGGGAGCACGGATTTGCGCGACACCGAGGTCCAGCAGCCGAACACGACCGCGACCTTGTCCTTGGTGATCAGCTCGCGGGCCTTTTCGGCGAACAGCGGCCAGTTCGAGGCGGGGTCGACCACGACGGGCTCGAGCTTCTTGCCGAGCACGCCGCCCTTCTTGTTCTGCTCGTCGATCAGGAAAAGGATCGTGTCCTTCAGCGTGGTTTCGCTGATGGCCATGGTGCCTGACAGCGAGTGAAGGATGCCAACCTTGATGGTGTCGTCGGCCGCTTGCGCGGGCGCGAGGGACGAGGACGCAGCCAGGCCCAAAACCAGGCCGGCCGTCGCCGCGAGCGCGCGGCGGCGGGTCATCGTCGTTATTTTGTGAGAAAGGTGAGTAAGCATGAAATGTCGTCTCCCTGACGCAGGCGTGGAACGCTGCGAACGGCCGCTTGGCCGCCTGCGGTTAAGGGAATCGCAAGAACTGTGCCACGGTGCGCAGCCCCCGTAAGCCGATGAACCGGCTGGATAATTTCATCGGTTCCGGGCAAATACGGAAGCCGTTTGCTCAATCATTGAGCCGTCAACTTGACTGCCGAAAGAGCAATCAGACTATTTTGTAGGCAAAATCGCAGTCTTGGCTAAATTTCCGGCACCGATTTGTGACAGTTTGCGCGATGGTTCAGCGAACTCCGGGCACCAAAGACGGCGATCTCATCTTGAAACCGCCCAGTTCCTGGTCCATATCCTCGCCATGCCCGCGACATCGCGGTGCCTTTGCGAGCTGCGTGTTCAAGCTGCCCCAAGCGGCTTCTGGCTCGCCTTTCAGCTAACCCAGCTTGACGCCCCAGACACGCGGGTGTCCCCGAATGCCTTCCTGCGCTTCCGGCCGATATGGGCCGGGACGACGACGGCTTTTATGGAAAGAACCACCTTTTGACCTCCTTTCAGGATTTCGGCCTCGCCGATCCCATCGCCCGCGCGCTCCGAGAAGAAAATTATCTCACGCCGACCCCCATCCAGGCCCAGACCATCCCGCTAGCCCTTGCCGGCCGCGACGTCGTCGGCATCGCCCAGACCGGTACCGGCAAGACCGCCTCCTTCGCGCTGCCGATCCTGCACCGGCTGCTTGAAAACCGCGTCCGCCCGCAGCCCAAGAGCTGCCGCGTGCTGGTGCTCTCGCCGACCCGCGAACTGTCCGGGCAGATCCTCGACAGTTTCAACACCTATGGCCGCCACATCCGGCTGTCCTCGACGCTCGCCATCGGCGGCGTGCCGATGGGCCGCCAAGTCCGTTCCCTGATGCAGGGCGTCGAGGTGCTGGTCGCCACCCCCGGCCGCCTGCTCGACCTCGTGCAGAGCAACGGACTGAAGCTCAACCAGGTCGAGTTCCTGGTGCTCGATGAAGCCGACCGCATGCTCGACATGGGCTTCATCAACGACATCAGGAAAATCGTCGCCAAGTTGCCGATCCGGCGCCAGACGCTGTTCTTCTCGGCCACCATGCCCAAGGACATCGCCGAGCTCGCCGAGGCGATGCTGCGCGACCCGGCCCGCGTGGCGGTGACGCCGGTGGCCTCGACGGTGGATCGCATCGCCCAGCGCGCGATCCAGGTCGATTTCGCGGCCAAGCCGACGGTTCTCGCCCAGCTGCTGAAGCAGGAACCGGTCAACCGCGCCCTGGTCTTCACCCGCACCAAGCACGGCGCCGACAAGGTGGTGAAGAGCCTTGCCAAGGCCGGCATCGAGGCCAATGCGATCCACGGCAACAAGTCGCAGAACCACCGCGAGCGCACGCTGGCGGCGTTCCGTTCCGGCGAAATCCGCACGCTGGTGGCGACCGATATCGCCGCCCGCGGGATCGACGTCGACGGCGTCAGCCACGTGGTGAATTTCGACCTGCCCAACATCCCGGAGACCTACGTCCACCGCATCGGCCGCACGGCACGCGCCGGCGCCGACGGCGTCGCGATCTCGCTGATCGCAGGCGCCGAGGAGATGGGCTATTTGCGCGATATCGAGCGGCTGATCCGGATTACCGTGCCGCGGGAAGACCGCCGCACACAAGGCAGCTCCTCTGGCGGCCGCGAGGCCGCCGCGCCGGCCCAGGCCACCCACCCGCACCGGGGCGGCCGTTCTGCGCCCCGCGCACATAATGTCCGTGGGAATGAGGCCGCTCCGGGTGCAAAAGGCCCTCGCCGCCGCCGCCGTCGAGGTGGTAATAATGGCGCGCCGCAGACGAGCCGGGGCGAGTCGCCGCGTCCGTCGCAGGCCGGCAACAGCGAAGGCATTCAGGGCGTCGCCTTCTTGCATCGCGAGAGCCGGCCGAATCCGCAACACAACCGCAACAACCGACCGAAGCACTAGCCGTCGCTCGATCTGGAGAAACATATGGCTAAGGAAGAGCTGATCCAGTTCGAAGGACTGGTGACCGAAATTCTCCCCGACGCTCGTTACCGGGTGCAACTCGATGCCGGGCACGAGATCGTCGCCTACACCGCCGGCAAGATGAAGAAAAACCGCATCAAGACGCTGGCCGGCGACCGCGTTACGATCGAAATGTCGCCCTACGATCTCGAAAAAGGGCGCCTGATTTTCCGGCACAAGGACGAACGTCCGAGCGGCGCGCCCGGCGGCCCGCCGCGGGGCGGAGCCCAGCGCGGCGGCCAGTTCCGCCGCCGATAAGCGGGGTCTTGCAACCGCTGCGGGCATGACGTCCTGATGTCCTGCGCACAATTGGCCGGCGGCTGCGCCGGCCAAAAAATCGCGCACGTCAGGATTGTTTTCAGGATTGTTTTGAAGCCTTCTATCGAATAATATCCTACCCATCGATTTTCGGCCGGACGACATTAGCCAATACCGGTACAGCCGGTTCAGACGCTGACGACCCTTCCAAAAATTCGATCTCACCACCCCGCCGATCAGCGGGTCTTGAACTTGTATATCTGAGAAGGGACTACCCACGTGAGCATGGGAACCGTGAAGTGGTTTAACGCGACCAAGGGCTACGGCTTCATCCAGCCGGATGAAGGCGGGAACGACGTGTTCGTGCACATCAGTGCAGTCGAGCGCGCCGGCCTTGGCACTCTGCGTGAAGGCCAGAAGATCTCCTACGAGATCGTGGCTGACCGCCGTTCCGGCAAATCCTCGGCCGACAATCTGCGCGCCGCCGGATAAGCCGATTTCCCGGGAGCGCGAAGCTCCAGGAAATTGTCGCTAAAGCATCAAGGGCCGCATCTTCGGATGCGGCCCTTTTTGTCTGGATTGCCAACCGGCGTCAGCGTCGTTCGAAAGGCTCTAGAGCCTATCCTGTTCCGATTGAATCGGAACGGGGCTCTAGATTCTTGTTTTGACGCGTTTTCTTCACGCGAACCGGTATCCACTTCGCTCGAAAACGCTCTAATAGGTCGAGCAGGTCGTCGGCATCGTGGCGGACGTCGGGGCGTAGAACACGCAACGCGACTGCCGCGGTCTCGTATAGGCCACGTCGCTGAGATTGATGCCGCCCTTGGCCATCACATAGCCGACCGTCGGAACGTATTTGTAGCTGACTTCGCTGAAGATCAGATAGGTGTCCGCAACCAGCAGCGCCGCCGGAACGACGCTGGTCACGACATCGCCCTGACTGCGGCTCGAGGCCGTCAATGTGGCCTGCGTGGCGCCCGTGGCCATCACCCCCGCCTTGCTCCACTGGATCCGCGCGACCTTCGAGGCATCGACGTAGATTTCCGACAATGTGACCTTGGTCGGCGTCGGATCGTATGGCGTCATGATGCCGACGCTGGCGCTGAAGAAGTTCTGCAGGTCGGCATCCACCACCTGCGTCGACTGCGAGGTCAGGTCCGACGCGGCGCGCGCCATCAAGGTGACCTTGCGGTCGACCGCGACACCGGATGAAAACTCGACGGTGCCGAAGAACAGCACCAGCATCAGCGGCAGGACGAAAGCGAACTCGACCGCGGCAAGGCCCCGGCGGTCATTGCAGAGGGCCGCGACCGAGCGCAGCAAGGCCGCTGCCTGGGTTTTCATGACGTTGCTCATGAGCATGTCGCCCCGGCGGTGCCGGATGGCTCGTTCTTGAATGTCGCGGTCGCGGTCAGCAGCCGCTTGCCGTTGGCGAGGTTGGCGACATTGAAGCCAAGCTTGGTGACGAACAGCGGCCACTGATAGAACAGCCGGACCACCACGACGTCGCCGTCCTTGCCGGGACACCATTTCATGGTCGGAATGAATGCGTTGTTGGAATCGATCGGAGGCGCGATGTTGACGCTGCTAAAGCCCGTCGCAGCGGGATAGCTGCGCACGTCGACCGATATGCCGTTGGCGCAATCGAACAGCGCGCTGACCTGGCCGCAGACGAAGTTCTTGAACTGCTGCTGGGTATAGCTTGCGCCCTGCGCCTGACCGGTCATGATCATGCGCGCGGAATCCTGCGTCACCGTCTCCAGCACCTGGCTCGCGAAGAAGATCATCGCCACTTCGATGATCGCAAACAGCAGTCCGAAAAACAGCGGCGCGACCATCGCGAATTCGACTGCGGTCGCGCCACGGCGGTTTCTGCGAAAGCGATGGAGGAGGCGCGCAAAAGAATGAGCGGGCAGCGGCATCAACGACCCCGGATCAACATGGCGACAACAACTACCCGAGACTCATTGTCGAAGTATTTCGCCGGATCGAGACAGAACGACCCGATCCGTTAGGCTTTTCTTAACCATGTCGGATGAACCGCCTCGGCCGGCGGCTGCCCCGGCGTGTGAAACGCCGGCGCGGACACGCGCTAGTTCTGCGGCTTCGCGGCCGCGCCCGAGCCGGAGGCCTGGCTGTTGAGCGAGCCGGCCTGGTCCATGGTCGACTTGAAGTAGGTCTCGCCGTCGCCGAGGGTGATGCGGCGCTGGCAGACCGGCATGCAGCTGTAGGTCTCGCGATCGACGCCGCGATAGACGGTGACCAACTGGTCGGTCGGACCTTCGACCTGGATCTGGCGATCCACCAGCACCTGGCCGGTGCGGTCGAGAGCGATGAAGTTGGTCGCGCCGTAGCCCTTGCCGGTCACGACGACAACGCCGCCATTCTGCAGGGTGACGTCGGCGATCAGCGGGTTGCCGACCACGATGGTGGAGATGCCGCCGGGCAGCTTGACGAGCTTGGCCTGATCGACATTGACCGCAATCCGGTCCGGATCCGGCGCTGCCGTTGCGAATGCGGGCCACAGCAGAACGGCTGCGGCCAGCGAGATGAATCCAATACGCGCGACGGCGCGAATACGCTGGGACTGAAACGACATACCTTACCCCGGGACGTTAACAAGCCGGCAAAAGCGATACGCAGCGGACCGGCGCCCGACGCAGGCAAATCTGACGGCAATTCATTTAAGAAGAGCAAAAATCGACCGCCGAATTGCGCGGATGTCACGACTTCCGGAACGGATCGGCCAACGGCCCGGTGATCCCGCGGAAAAACACCCCCGCGGGGACCGCCGTCTAGCCGGCGCCACGCACATGCACCACCACGCGATCGTCGGCGTAGAGGCGCTGCCATCCATCGATGTGATCGAGAAATCTGGAGGCGGGCGTTGCCGGATCGAGCATCACCGCATCGATTCTGTAGGTCTTGAGCAGATCGAGGAAGCCGTCGACGTCCTTGAGCTGGAGCGCACGATAATAGGCCATCCCGAACTTCTCGCCGTAGAGCTCGGCGCGGCCGTCGACGAACACCGGCACCTGGCGCCAGATCAGATAGCCGCCGAACTGCAGATCATTGAGCACGCGCTGCACGTTGTGCGCCTTCAGCGCGTCGACGGCGGCGGTGGGCGAATGGATCGTCGGCGGCGACATGTCCCGGCGCGCCGCAATGAACCAGGTCGAGACGCAGAGCGCGGCGATCAGCATCGCGGCCGGCGTGGCCTTCAGCCGGACCACGCTTGCGGCCCGCAGGCCGAACTGGCTTGCCACCGGCGTCAGCACGGCCAGCGGCAACAGCAAAGCGAAGAGCTCGAGATTCCTGACATGGGATAGCGCCATGTGCAGCAGGCCCAGCGCCAGGGCGATTCGCGGCAGCGGCAGCTTCACCCCGCAATAGAGCGCCCCGCCGATCAGGCCGAGAATGGTCAGCTCGAACGCATCGACGTGGCTGAAACTCGCCGGCATCCACTCCGCGATGAGATGCAGCAATTCACCGAGGCTGAGAATCCTCAGCGAGGCGAGGATCGTCCCCCAGCCATAGGGCGTCACGCAGCACGCGGCCAGCGCGCCGAGGCCGAATGCGGCCCAGCGCAGCGCCAGCGGCAATCTTTGCGCTGGCGCGGCGTTCCACAGCGCATCGAGCGCGAAGGCGCCGGCCAGCACCAGGCCGAACAGAAAGCCGCCATGCAGGTTGGCCCAGAGCGCGATCAGCGGCAGCAGCCAGAACGAAGGAGCCTCGCGGCGTTCGCTGGCGACCATCAGGCCGTTCGCCCAGACCATCATGATCGGCAGTGCAAGCACATGCGGACGGGCCAGCAGATGCCCGCATGTCAGCACCAGCGCCGCCAGCGCGATCAGGCTGGCGTAGATCGCCGGCAGCGCGCGGCTGAGGATGGCGGTGAGCAGTGCGAAGGTGGCGGCGCCGCAGGCGGCGGCCAGCGCCGCGGGCCCGGTCCACCCGGCAAGGTCGTAGGCCTTCGCGAACAGGACCTGCGCCAGCCAGGACGACGACACCCACGGCTCACCCGCCTTGGTGAAGGAATAGATATCGACCGACGGCAATGCGCGGTGGTCGAGGATCCACCGGCCGACGGCAATCTGCCAGTAGGTGTCGGAATCGGCGAGCAGCCTGTCGCCGACGACCAGCAGCAGCGCATAGACGCCGCACGCCATCCAGAACCAGGCCGGGACTTCGGCGAACACCGAGGCCCGCACCTGTGGGACGGTTGCGGTCTCAGCACTCATGCGCGCACGGTCCGGTCAATGACGGAACGGATAGGCCAGCTGTCCGCCGATTTCGGCCGGCACGCCCTGCTCGGCGTCGACGCCGTAATCATCCGGAAGCTTGCCTTCGGGCATGCGGAATGTCCCGAACAGAATGTCCCAGAGCGGAAACGTGCCGGCGAAATTGGTGTCGCCACCCTCCTCGAGCGCGGTGTGATGCCAGCGATGAAACACCGGCGTGGCGATCACATATTTGAACGGACCGAGCGTCCAGTTCAGGTTGGCGTGCACGAAGGCGGAGTGGAATGTGGTGAAAGGACCGACCCACAGCATGATGTTCGGCGAGATGCCGGCCATCAGCAGGATCACGTCGACCGAGATCGTGCCGATCAGCAGATTGACGGGATGGAAGCGCGCCGCCGAGATCCATTCGAGATCCTCGGAGGAATGATGAATGGCGTGGTACTTCCAGAAGCCGCCGCCGTGAAACATCCGGTGCAGCCAATACAGCATGAAGTCGGCGGCGACCAGGAAGATGATCGATTGCAGCCAGAGCGGCAGCTGCGCCAGCGGGCCGTGTCCGTTCTCGTAGAACGAGATCAGCTCGTCGGCACCGTGCACGTCGAACACCGCGGCCGCGCCCACCACCAGCAGCCCGATGCGCAGCACGCGGGCGAATACCGGCACGAAGAACCAGTAGCAGATGTCCGTGACCAGCTCGCGCTTCTGCCACCACGGCTTGCCGGGATTGCAGGCCCAGAAGTGGGTCAGCACCGTGAAGAACAGCGCGAGGCCGATCGTGATCGGCACCACCCTCATCATCGTCTGGCCGAGCATCTCGATGACTTCGATCGGAAGGGTGGACATGGCAGCCTCATACTACGGAAGCCCCATGGGTATAGATGTGCGCTTAAGGAGCCGTGAATAGGCGCCGGGCGCCGGGTCGCAGCAACAGTCTGCAATTTTAGCGGACCGTTTAATGCCAAATTTACTGTGCGCAACATCAGCGGGTTCCCGCAGAGTTTATGCGATCAAATTAACTGCGCCGAAATCGTCCAACACTAGGGTGCCGCAATGGTCACGGTGCTGAGAACGCCGGCGAGACCAAATCTAGTTCGACCAGCCACGTGTACACAGGAGTGATTTTATGAAGAACCTCGTTTCGCGCTTCGTGAAGGACGAATCGGGCGCGACCGCCATCGAGTACGGCCTGATCGCCACCGGTATCGCCATCGCGATCATCGCTGCAGTCAACGGCGTCGGCACGAAGCTCTCGGGTACCTTCAACTCGATCTCGGGCTCGCTGAAGTAAGCCGGCTTCGACGAATTCGCATCAAAGGTCCCGGCAATCCCGGGACCTTTGCTATTTGTCGGGGGCCGATCGGCAGCCTCCGTTGATGGTGCCGGCAATCCTTTTCCGATTGTTCACCATTGGCCGCTAGCGTCGGGTCTCGACCGCAGCTCCAGCTTGACGGCATGAATTCATGATCCTCGACATCGCACGCTTGATGCTGTTTCCGGCCCTGATGGCCTTTGCGGCGGCGAGCGATCTCTTGACCATGACGATCCCGAACCGGATTTCGCTGGCACTGGTGGCGGGCTTCTTTGTCCTGGCGCCGCTGACCGGGATGGGCGTCCACGATATCCTCACCCATGCCGGCGCAGGCGCGCTGGTTCTCGTGGTGGCGTTCGGCATGTTCGCGATGGGCTGGGTCGGCGGCGGAGACGCCAAGGTCGCGGCCGCGGCCGGCCTGTGGTTCGGGTTCGAGCACCTGCTGCCCTATCTGGTCTTTGCGTCTTTGTTCGGCGGTGCGCTGACCGTGCTCTTGCTGCAGCTGCGGCAATGGCCGCTGCCCTACCCGCTCGCGTCGCAGGCCTGGCTCAGCCGCCTGCACGACAAGCAGACCGGAATTCCCTACGGCATCGCACTCGCCCTCGGCGCCCTGCTGATCTATCCCGAGACGGACTGGATCAAGACGATCGATCTCGCGCACTTCGCGATGCGCTGAGAAAGCAGCGGTAACCGCCCGTTAAGGCGATTTAGATACGCCTCATTAACCATGCTTTGACGAATAGCTGGTCAACTCCCATCACGGCGGCGGCAGCGTCGCGGCGTCATGTGGAAAGTGAAGCGTAATGGATAAGGCCCGCATTCTGGTCCTGGCAATTGCAGGCTGCGCCGGCCTTGCGGCGCTTTATTTGGCGAGCGGAAGCGACGACAAGCCGGCGGCCCCTCCGCCAGTTGCCCAGCTGCCGACCGTCGACATCCTGGTCGCGCGCGCCGACATCGGCCTCGGCCAGGCAGTGAAGGCCGAAGATCTGCAGTGGCAGACCTGGCCGGCGGCGACCGCCAGCGCCAGCTTCATGCGCAAGGACAGCCACGCCGACGCCATCAAGGACGTCACCGGCTCGATCGCGCGCGCCCCGTTCATCCAGGGCGAGCCGATCCGCGAGCAGAAGCTCGTCAAGGCCGACGGAAGCGGCTTCATGGCCGCGATCCTGCCGACCGGCATGCGGGCGGTATCGACTGAAATCTCTCCCGAGACCGGTGCCGGCGGCTTCATCCTGCCGAACGACCGGGTCGACGTCCTGCTGTCGAAGCGGGACAAGAATCCCGACCGCAGCGGCGCCGACATCGTCAATTCCGAGGTCATCCTGACCAATATCCGCGTCCTTGCGATCGACCAGGCGCCGAAGGAGAAGGACGGCACCAACGCACTGATCGGCAAGACGGTGACGCTGGAGCTGAAGCCTGACCAGACCGAGACGCTGGCGCGCGCGCGCCAGAGCGGCGTCCTGTCGCTGGCGCTGCGCAGCATCGCCGACAACAACGGGACCGACGTCAGGACCGACGACAACCACCAAAGACGCGGTGAGACCATCAACGTCATCCGCTTTGGCGTTGCCAACCAGGCAACGATGCAGAAGTGACCATGAGGACACAGGTGATGAAGGGCGGGGCAACTCAACGGACGATGCGGGCCTTCATGGTCCGCGCATTGTCGTTCTCGGCCGTCGCGGCGCTCACGCTCAACCCGGCACTGACGCCGGTGGTGGCGGGCGACTACCGCGCCGCTCCCGCCGCGGCCGACGGCCAGATGAACGCCCGCTTCCTCGCACTCGGCGTCGGCAAATCGGTGGTGATCGATCTGCCGAGGGACATCAAGGATGTGCTGGTCGCCGATCCCAAGATCGCCAATGCCGTGGTCCGCTCGGCGCAACGCGCCTACATCATCGGCGCGACGGTCGGCCAGACCAACATCGTGTTCTTCGACGCCGCCGGCCAGCAGATCGCGGCCTATGACATCGCGGTCAAGCGTGACCTCAACGGCGTGCGGGCGGCCCTGCGCGCAGCACTGCCGAATGCCGATATCCAGATCGAGGGTGTCGGCGAGGGCGTCATGCTGACCGGAAGCGCAGCGAGCCCGATCGAAGCGCAGCAGGCCGGCGAGATCGCCACGCGGCTGGTCGGCAGCGCCGACAAGGTCGTGAACTCCATCACGGTTCGCGGCCGCGACCAGGTGATGCTGAAGGTGACGGTCGCCGAAGTCTCGCGCAGCCTGATCAAGCAGCTCGGCATCGACCTCACCGCGAACCTCAACTACGGCACCACCGTGGTGAAATTCACCAACAACAACCCGTTCACGGCGAACAACGCGGCGCTGGTGCCCGGTAACGCCCTCACCACATCGTTCGGCGCGGCTCCATCGGTGTCGGCGACGCTACGCGCCATGGAAAGCGCGGGCGTGGTGCGGACGCTCGCCGAGCCGAACCTGACTGCGATCTCCGGCGAATCGGCGACCTTCATCTCGGGCGGCGAATTTCCAATTCCGACCGGCGTGACCTGTCAGACGACGACGGGAGGCGCGATCGGAAATTGCGTTCAGACCGTCAGCTTCAAGAAATTCGGCATTTCGCTCAACTTCACGCCCGTGGTGCTGACCGAGGGACGGATCAGCCTGCGCGTGATGACGGAAGTGTCGGAAGTCTCGACCGAGAACTCGCTGACCGGCGGCGCCGGCGGAACGACGATCCCCTCGATCAAGACCCGGCGCGCCGAGACCACGCTGGAAATTCCCTCGGGCGGCTCGATGGCTATGGCCGGCCTGATCCAGGACCAGACCAAGCAGGCGATCAATGGCCTGCCCGGACTGGCGTCGCTGCCGGTGCTCGGAACGCTGTTCCGCAGCCGGGATTTCGTCAACAACCAGACCGAGATGATGGTGCTGGTGACGCCCTATGTCGTTCGCGCGGTGGCGCAGAAAGACCTGTCGCGTCCGGATGACGGCTTCGCCAACGCGTCCGATCCGCAGGCCGACCTGCTGGGCAGCATCAATCGCGTCTACGGCGTGCCCGGCCGCACCGAGCCGGCGCGGAATTACCGCGGCACTTACGGCTTCATTACGGACTGAGGCGGACGATGACACAGACCATATCCAGGACATCCGCCGGTTACCGGCGCGGCATCGCTCTCGCCGGAGCGCTCGTCAGCCTCGCGATGACGCTGGGCGCCTGCCAGCACGCCGCCGACAACAGCTTCGCGATGGTGAACGCGCCGGCCGACTATCGCCAGCGTCACCCGATCGCGGTCACCGAGGCTGATCGCTCGATCGTGGTCTTCGTCGGCCGCAGCCGCGGCGGCCTGACTGCGGAGCAGCGCGCCGAGGTGATGGGGATGGCGCAGGACTGGATGCGCGAGGGAACCGGCGCCGTCACCATCGACGTTCCCGCCGACACGCCGAACGCACGGACCGCCCAGGAATCGCTGCGCGAGATCCAGGCCACGTTCACCGCCGCCGGCGTGCCGCCGCGCGGGATCCTCGTTCGCAAATACCGTCCCGAGGATCCGCGCCAGATGCCCGCGATCCGCGTGAACTATCCAAAGATGAAAGCGGTCGCCGGGCCGTGCGGCCTCTGGCCGGAAGATCTCGGCCCGTCGATCCACAACGGGTCCTACATCGAGAACAAGCAGTACTACAATTTCGGCTGCGCCAATCAGCGCAACCTCGCAGCCATGGTCGAAGACCCGACCGACCTCGTGCAGCCGCGCGCGGAAACCCCTGCCTATACATCACGTCGTAACATCGCCTTCGACAAGTATCGCAAGGGCACCACCACCGCCACGACTTATCCCGAGTCCGACAGGGCCAAGCTAAGCGACACAGGAAAATGATCACCTACGCGCAGCAAAACTCCGAAGAGCAGACGGACGCCCCGCCGCAGGCCGCGGACGACCATATTGCTCCGGCGCCACGGGTTTCGGTCCAGGCGTTCTGCGAAACGGTCGAGACCGCTGCCGCCGTGCAGTCGGCGGGCGAGGATCGCCGGCTGGCCAAGGCTCACCTCAAGATCCAGATGGGCGGCATGGCGGCTGCCATCGAAGCCTATCGCTCGGCGCCGACGCCCAATGTCATCATCCTCGAGACCGAGGGCCGCGGCGACATCCTGGCTGGCCTCGATCAGCTCGCAACAGTGTGCGACGCCGGCACCCGCGTAGTCGTGATCGGCCGCGTCAACGACGTGACGCTGTATCGCGAGCTGGTGCGCCGCGGCGTCAGCGATTACGTGATTGCGCCGGCCCATGCGATCGACGTGGTGCGCGCGGTCTGCAACCTGTTCTCGGCGCCGGAAGCCAAGGCGGTCGGCCGCATCGTCGCCGTCGTCGGTGCCAAGGGCGGCGTCGGCGCTTCGACCATCGCCCACAATGTCGCCTGGGCGATTGCCCGCGATCTGGCGCTTGATTCCGTGGTCGCCGACCTCGACCTCGCCTTCGGCACCGCCGGCCTCAACTACAACCAGGATCCCGCGCAAGGCATCGCCGATGCCGTGTTCTCGCCGGACCGCGTCGATACCGCCTTCGTCGACCGCCTGCTGTCGAAATGCACCGACCATCTGAGCCTGCTGGCGGCGCCGGCGACGCTCGACAAGGTCTACGATTTCGGCGCCGAGGCGTTCGATGCGATCTTCGATACGCTGCGGACCACGATGCCCTGCATCGTGCTCGACGTGCCGCATCAATGGTCCGGCTGGACCAAGCGCGCGTTGATCGCGGCCGACGACATTCTGATCGTGGCGGCGCCCGATCTCGCCAATCTGCGCAATGCCAAGAACATGTTCGACCTGCTGAAGGCGTCGCGGCCCAACGACCGCGCACCTCTGTACTGCCTGAACCAGGTCGGCGTGCCGAAGCGTCCCGAGATCGCGGCCGGCGAGTTCGCCAAGGCGATCGAAAGCCAGCCGATCGCCGCCATCCCGTTCGATCCGCAGATCTTCGGTTCTGCCGCCAACAACGGCCAGATGATCGCCGAGATTTCCGCCAATCACCGCGCGGTCGAGATGTTTCTGCAGATGGCGCAGCGGCTGACAGGCCGCGGCGAGACCAAGAAGCCGAGGGGGTCCTTCCTGTCGCCCCTGCTCGAAAAGCTGCGGTCCAAATAGTGGTCCGCGTGGAGTTAAGACGTCGTGTTTGGTAAGCGTAGCGGAAACGATGGGGACGTGCGGGCACCCAAGCCCGCGTTTCAGGCGCCGGAGCCTGCCGGCGCGCCGGCGATGTCGCGCGAGTCCGCCGCACCGGCGATCTCGTCGCCGCCGCTGGCACCTAGCAAGCCACCGCCTGCTCCCGCCGTCGAAGCCCGCCGCTCGGACAACTACTACCAGGTCAAGGCGACGATCTTCGGCGCCCTGATCGAGGCGATCGACCTTGCCCAGCTCGCCAAGCTGGACAGCGAATCGGCGCGCGAGGAAATCCGCGACATCGTCAACGAGATCATCGCGATCAAGAACATCGTGATGTCGATCGCCGAGCAGGAGGAGCTGCTCGACGACATCTGCAACGACGTGCTCGGCTACGGTCCGCTGGAGCCGCTGCTGTCGCGCGACGACATCGCCGACATCATGGTCAACGGCGCAGGCACCGTATTCATCGAAGTCGCCGGCAAGATCCAGCGCACCGGCATCCGCTTTCGCGACAACCAGCAGCTTCTCAACATCTGCCAGCGCATCGTCAGCCAGGTCGGCCGGCGCGTCGACGAATCCTCGCCGATCTGCGACGCCCGCCTCGCCGACGGTTCCCGCGTCAACGCCATCGTGCCGCCGCTGGCGATCGACGGGCCCGCGCTCACCATCCGCAAATTCAAGAAGGACAAGCTGACGCTGGAGCAGCTCGTCAAGTTCGGCGCGATCACCCCGGAAGGGGCAACCATCCTGCAGATCATCGGCCGCGTCCGCTGCAACGTGATCATCTCCGGCGGCACCGGCTCGGGCAAGACCACGCTGCTGAACTGCCTGACCAACTATATCGAGCACGACGAGCGCATCATCACCTGCGAGGACGCCGCCGAGCTTCAGCTGCAGCAGCCGCATGTGGTGCGGCTGGAGACCCGGCCGCCGAACATCGAGGGCGAGGGCCAGGTGACGATGCGCGAACTGGTCCGCAACTGCCTGCGTATGCGCCCGGAACGCATCATCGTCGGCGAAGTCCGCGGACCCGAAGCGTTCGACCTGTTGCAGGCCATGAACACCGGCCACGACGGCTCGATGGGCACGCTGCACGCCAACAATCCGCGCGAAGCACTGTCGCGCTGCGAATCCATGATCACCATGGGCGGCTTCTCGCTTCCGTCTCGCACCATTCGTGAGATGATCTGCGCCTCGGTCGACATCATCGTGCAGGCGGCGCGCCTGCGCGACGGTTCACGCCGCATCACGCACATCACCGAGGTGATGGGCATGGAAGGCGACACTATCATCACCCAGGATGTCTTCCTCTACGACGTGGTCGGGGAAGACGCCAACGGCAAGATCATCGGCAAGCACCGCTCGACCGGCATCGGCCGGCCGCGCTTCTGGGAACGTGCGCGCTACTACAATGAAGAGAAGCGGCTTGCGGCGGCGCTCGACGCCTCCGACGCGCCGGCGCCGGTCTAGGGGAACGCAGGATGCAGACGCAAACTCTGGCTCTCGCCTTCCTCGCCGCCACGACGGTCGGCGGCATCGCCTGGGTCTTCCTGTATCCCTACCTTTCGGGGGAAAAGAAGGCCGAGTCGCGCCGCGCGTCGGTGGCGCGCAGCGAACCCACGACGACACGAAATGCTGACCGCACGCAACGCTCCCGCCGCGAGCAGGTCGAAGGATCGCTGAAGGAGCTCGAGGCGCGGCGTCAGAAGGACAAGAAGGTCCCGCTCGGCGTGCGCATCTCGCAGGCCGGACTGGACTGGTCGGAGCAGAAGTTCTGGATGATCTCGGGCGCCCTTGGCCTGTTCGGGTTCGGCGTGGCCTTCATGGTTGGCGGAGGCCTGCTCGGCGCGGCCGGCATCGGCTTTGCCATGGGTCTCGGCCTGCCGCGCTGGGTGCTCGGCTTCCTGAAGAAGCGGCGGGAGAAGGCGTTCCTGAAGGCGCTGCCTGACGCCGTCGACGTCATCGTGCGCGGCATCAAGGCCGGCCTGCCGCTGTTCGAATCGCTCAAGGCGGTCGTCAACGACGCGCCGGAACCGCTGCGCAGCGAGTTTCTCGCCATCATCGAGACCCAGGCGATCGGCATGCCGCTCGGCGAAGCCTGTGCCCGGCTCTACGAGCGGATGCCGCTGCCGGAGGCCAACTTCTTCGGCATCGTGATCGCGATCCAGCAGAAGTCGGGCGGCAATTTGTCGGAAGCGCTCGGCAACCTGTCGAGGGTGCTGCGCGACCGCAAGAAGATGGCCGAGAAGATCCAGGCGATGTCGATGGAAGCGAAGGCCTCCGCCGCCATCATCGGCTCGCTGCCGCCGATCGTGATGATCCTCGTGTTCCTGACGACGCCGGACTACATCGCCCTGCTGTGGACGAATTCGATGGGCCAGCTCATGCTGGTCGCCTGCGCGATCTGGATGTCGATGGGCGTGCTGGTGATGAAGAAGATGATCAACTTCGATTTCTGACGGTGCAGCATGATTGATATTCTGGTCGCCAAGCTCCACGACGTCAGGTTCATGACCATGCTGCTTGCCTTCTTCGCGGCAAGCGCGACGGTCTACACGCTGGTGATGCCGCTGCTCGCCGGCGGCGATCTCAACAAGCGCATGAAGGCGGTCGCCAGCGAGCGCGAGCGCCTGCGGCAGCGCGAGCGCGACCGTCTCTCCAAGTCGGAAAAGGTGACGCTGCGCCAGACGCCGAAGCAGGCCGTCTCCAAGATGGTGGATGACCTGAATCTCACCAAATGGCTGGCCCAGGAAGCGGCGATCGAGAAGCTCGTGATGGCGGGCTATCGCGGCCACGCTCCGTATGTCTATTTTCTGGCAGCGCGGGCGGTCACGCCGATCCTGATGCTCATCGGCGCTATCATCTATACGTTCTTCATTGCCGGCGCGAACTGGTCGCTCACGCTCAAGATCGGCATTTGCGTCGGCGCGGCCTATGCCGGCCTGCAGGCGCCGATGCTGTTCCTGAAGAACGCAATCTCCAAGCGCCAGCTCCAGATCAAGCGCGCCTTCCCGGATTCGCTCGACCTGCTGCTGATCTGCATCGAGTCGGGCATGTCGGTCGAGGTCGCATTCCGGAAAGTGGCCAACGAGATCGCCGGGCAATCGGTCGCGCTGTCGGAGGAGTTTGCGCTGACGACCGCGGAACTGTCCTATTTGCAGGACCGCAAGACGGCCTATGAGAACCTGGCGCGCCGCACCGGCCTCGAAGGCGTGAAGTCGGTGTGCATGGCCTTGCAGCAGTCCGAGCGCTACGGCACGCCGCTCGGCCAGAGCTTGCGCGTGATGGCGCAGGAAAACCGCGACATGCGGATGAACGAGGCCGAGAAGAAGGCCGCATCACTGCCGCCCAAGCTGACGGTGCCGATGATCCTGTTCTTCCTGCCCTGCCTGTTCATCGTGATCCTCGGCCCGTCCTACATCAAGATCGCCACGATGCATTGAGTTGCGCAGCAGCGGACTGCGTTACTGCTTTTCCTTCCCCCTGAAAGGGGGAAGGTCAGGATGGGGGTCGGCCACAGACGCCGCTGCGCAATGGAGAGATGATCCCCACCCGCTTTGCTTTCGTGGGCAAAGCGACCTCCCCTTTTCACGGGAGGTGGAGCTGCCACGTTTGGTTTAGTCGTCCTTGGCGACGACCGGCGCCGCACGCGACGCGGTCCGCGGCCCGTCCTTGCGGTTCAGCATGTCGCGGAGATAGGCGACGTTGGCCGCGGCCTCATCCGACGGCAGGTCGGCCTTGACGATCGTTTCGGCCTCCGCGAAGCGGCCCTGCAGGCCGACGACCAGCGCAAGGTTCTGCCGGATCCGGGTGTCGGCGCGGGCGCTGGCATAGGCCTGGCGCAGCGTCTCTTCCGCTTTCGGCAAATCCTTGGTCAGCATGTAGGACAGGCCGAGATTGGACAGCACCGACGGCTCGTCCGGAGCCAGCCTGAGCGCACTGGCGTAATAGCGCCGCGCCTCCTCGTGCCGGTTCATCTTGTCGAGCGTGGTGCCCTGCACCGACAGGATCCGCCAGTCCGGATTGTCCGGGCTATGCGCGCGGCTCAGCACGTCGAATGCAGCTTGCGAATTGCCGTTATCGGCCAGCGCGCGGCCATAGGCGGCGAGCAGCGCCTTGTTGCCGGGGTTGGCGATCGTGGCCTGCTCGAGCACGGCGCAGGCCTGCGAACGCTGTCCGGTCATCCGCAGGGCCTGGCCGTAGCCGACCGCGGCGGCGACATCCTTGGGATTCTTGCGATAGCGCTCGCCATAGACCTCGACGGCGCGGCGCGGATCATCGGGCGTGGGATCGGACCGGGACGTGATCGATCCCGCCACGTCGGACATGGTCTGGCAACCGCCAAGCCCTGCGGCCAGGACCGCCAGGAGGGCTGCGGAAGCGAGATGCCGGGTCAGATTGGACTGTCGACGCATGGCACTGTGACTCACGAAATCGGGCGAACGGTTCCAGCCGAGCGTGCCAGCAATAGACTGTTAACCCTAACGTCTGGTTAACTGGCGGCGTGACAACCGGCCCGCCGGTTCCGGCCTGCACGGCGCGTGAACCGTTGGCGCGCTACCATCCGTGGCGAAAGGCGTGTAGTAGCCCACCAACGACGCCAGAACAGCCGAGAGCCGCATGCCATCCGTGTTCGAGACTGCCGCCACGACCGCCGCCACGCCGATCACCTTCGTCACCAAGGCGACATGGGATGCGATTCGGGGCGAGCTGCCGGCACCGGCGCGCCAGTTCGCGGCGGCCAATGACTTTGCGGCCAAGCCCGGCAAATTGCTCGTCCTGCCGGCGGCAGACGGTGGCATCGCGCAGGTGCTGTTCGGCCTCGAGGCCGCCGACCACAAGGCGCGCGATCCGTTCCGGCCCGGCGCCCTGCCCGGCCTGCTGCCGCCGGGCGTCTATCGGTTCGCCAATGCACCGCACGACACCAGACTTGCCGCACTCGCCTTCGCACTCGGCTGCTATCGCTTCGGCCGCTATCGCGCGAACAAGGTCCCCGAAGTCCGCCTGGTGCCGCCCGACGGCATCGACACGGCGGAGATCACCCGGATGGCGGATGCCGCGGCGCTGGCGCGCGACCTCATCAACACGCCGTCCAACGACATGGGGCCGGCCGAGCTCGCCGACGTGGCGCGTGACCTCGCGACGCGGTTCGGTGCGACCTTCAATTGCATCGACGGTGACGAGCTCGCGCAGAACTTTCCGCTGATCCACGCCGTCGGCATGGCGTCGACTCGCGCGCCGCGGCTGGTCGAGCTGAGCTGGGGCGACCCCGCCCATCCGAAGGTAACGCTGGTCGGCAAGGGCGTCTGCTTCGATACCGGCGGGCTCGATCTCAAGCCGTCGAGCGGCATGCTCATCATGAAGAAGGACATGGGCGGCGCCGCCAACGTGCTGGCGCTGGCCCAGATGGTGATGGACGCGAAGCTGAAGCTGCGGCTGCGCGTGCTGATCCCGGCGGTCGAGAACGCGGTTGCCGGCAACGCGTTCCGCCCGCTCGACATCTTCAAGTCGCGCAAGGGCATCACCGTCGAGATCGGCAACACCGACGCCGAAGGGCGGCTGGTGCTCGCCGACGCGCTGGCGCTCGCCGACGAGGAGACGCCCGATCTGCTGGTCGATCTGGGCACGCTGACCGGCGCCGCGCGGGTGGCGCTGGGCCCGGATCTGCCGCCGTTCTACACCAATGACGAGGCGCTTGCCGGCGACGTCGCATCTTGTGCGAAGAGCGAGAACGACCCGTTGTGGCGGATGCCGCTGTGGCCGGCCTACGACGCCTGGCTCGACTCCAAGACCGCCGACATCACCAACGCACCGTCGGGTGGTTTCGCGGGCTCGATTACCTGCGCGCTGTTCCTGCAGCGCTTCGTCGAGCACGCGAGGAGCTGGCTGCACGTCGACATCTACGGCTGGACGCCGTCGGCCAAGCCCGGCCGCCCCGAAGGCGGCGAGTGCCAGGCCGCGCGCGCGATCTACAAATTGTTGAGCCAGCGCTATGCATGACCCCCGTCTGACGCCGGCCCGCGGCGACCTCGCGGCGAAATATCTCGAGGGCAAGGTCAAGGCGGCGCGCTTCGTCGAAGGCGAAGTGCTTGAAGTCGGCGAGGCCATCGCGCCGCTGCGCCAGGCGCCGGCGAGCGATGCCGAACAGATGACGCAGGCGCTGAGGGGCGAGCGCGTCACGGTGTACGATCGCAACGGCGAAGGCTGGGCCTGGGGCCAGCTCGCCGATGACGGCTATGTCGGCTGGATTCCCGAGGTCGCGCTGGCCAAGCCCGGCGCCGCCCCGACGCACAAGGTCACGGCGCTGCGCACGCTGGCGTTTCCGGGCCCGTCGATCAAGCTGCCGCCGGTCGAGGCGCTGGCGCTGGGGACGAAGCTTGCGATCGTCCGCGAGGACGCTGCGTTCGCGCTGACCCGCGAGGGCTGGCACCTGCCGCGCCGGCATCTCGCGCCGCTCGACACGATGGCAGGTGATTTCGTTGTGATCGCCGAGCAATTCGTCGGCACACCGTATCTGTGGGGCGGCAAATCGAGCCTCGGCATCGATTGCTCCGGCCTGGTGCAGATTGCGCTGACCGCCGCCGGCACCGGCTGCCCGCGCGACAGCGACATGCAGCAGGAAGGGCTCGGCCGCGAATTGACGGCTGCCGAATCCAAGCATCTACAGCGCGGCGACCTGATATTCTGGAAGGGCCATGTCGCCATCGTGCGCGACGCGACGACGATCGTGCACGCCAACGCGCATCACATGGCAACGGCGCTGGAGAACACGCACGCCGCCATCGCGCGGATCAAGTCCGCCGGCAGCGAGGTCCTCGCGATCAAGCGGCTTTGATTGGCGCGACGGCGTGTCACCGTCATCCTGAGGAGCGCGTAGCGCGTCTCGAAGGATCGACGGCCCCACTCGGGCCACGCATCCTTCGAGGCTCGCCCAGCGGCGCATTTGCGCCGCAAGGCTCGCACCTCCAGCGACAACGGCGAAGCCGTTGCGCGGGGACGACGTGGGACGAGAAGCGAGATGCCGTAGGATGGGTAGAGCGCAGCGAAACCCATCAAGCTGCTTCCGCGCGGATGAATGATGGGTTTCGCTTCGCTCTACCCATCCTACGAAGCTCGCTACGTCGCCACCGCCCCGTCGCCGGCCGCTTCGATGCGGAACGCGGCGGCGAACAACGCGCGGGTGTAGTCGCTCTTCGGATTCTTGAACAGCTCGGAGGCCGGTCCCTCCTCCTCCACCTTGCCGGATTTCATCACGATCAAATGGCTCGCCAGCGAGGCGACCACGCGCAGATCGTGCGAGATGAACATATAGGTGAGGTCGCGCTTGCGCTGCAGGTCGCGCAGCAGGTCGACCATCTGGGCCTGCAGCAGCATGTCGAGCGCGCTGGTCGGCTCGTCCAGCACGACGAAATTCGGCTCCAGCACGACCGCGCGCGCGATCGAGATGCGCTGGCGCTGGCCGCCGGAGAATTCGTGCGGATAGCGGAAGCGCCAGTCGGGATCGAGCCCGACATCCTTCAAAGCCTTGATCACCCGCGCTTCACGCTCCTCGCGCGACAGCTGCTTCTGGTGCACCTCGAGGCCCTCGGCAATGATGTCGGCCACCGACATGCGCGGGCTGAGCGAGCCGAACGGGTCCTGGAAAACGATCTGCATGTCGCGGCGGAACGGCCGCATCTGCTTGAAGCGCAGGCCCTGGATGTCGCTGCCGAGGAACACGATCGGACCATCGGACGAAATCAGCCGGAGCAGCGCGAGCCCGAGCGTGGTCTTGCCGGAGCCGGATTCGCCGACCACGCCGAGCGTCTCGCCCTTGCGCACCGCGAGGCTGACGCCATCGACCGCCTTGATGTGGCCGACGGTCGAGCGCAACAGCCCGCGCTTGATCGGAAACCAGACCTTGAGATTGTCCGCCGACATCACGACCGCTGCGCCCGGCTGCGGCGGCGCCGGATCGGGCTTCGGCTCGGCCGCGAGCAGCGCCTGGGTATAGGCGTGCTTCGGCGCGGTGAAGACCTGCTCGACCGGCCCCTGCTCGACGATCTTGCCGTTGTTCATCACGCAGACCGTGTCGGCGATGCGGCGGACGATGCCGAGATCGTGGGTGATGAACAAGAGGCTCATGCCGAGCCGCGCCCTGATCTCGGCCAGCAGCGCCAGGATCTGCGCCTGCACGGTGACGTCGAGCGCGGTGGTCGGCTCGTCCGCGATCAACAGATCGGGCTCGTTGGCGAGCGCCATCGCGATCATCACGCGTTGGCGCTGGCCGCCGGACAATTGGTGCGGATAGCTCTTGAGCCGGGTCTCCGGCTCGGGGATGCCGACCTGGCCCAATAGCTCCAGCGTCCGCGCCCGCGCTGCCGCGCCACTGACGCCCCTGTGCAGCGACAGGATCTCTCCGATCTGGGTCTCGATGGTCTGGAGCGGATTGAGCGAGGTCATCGGCTCCTGGAAGATGATCGAGATGTCGTTGCCCCGGACCTCGCGCATCTCCCGATCGGACGCGGTCAGGAGGTCGCGGCCGCGGAAGCGGATCGCGCCGGTGGGATGCGACGCCGTCGGATAGGGCAGCAGCTTCAGCACCGACAGCGCGCTGACGGATTTTCCCGAACCGGATTCGCCGACCAGCGCGACGCACTCGCCGCGCTTGATCGAGAACGAGATGCCGTCGACCGCAAGCGCGCGGCCGAAGGCGACCGAGAGGTCGCGCACATCGAGCAAAGGCTGGTTGATCGCGTCCATGCCTCAGCCCTTCGAGAACGTCTTGCGTGGATCGAAGGCGTCGCGCGCGGCTTCGCCGATGAAGATCAGGAGCGACAGCATGATCGCGACCGAGAAGAAGCCGGTGAGGCCGAGCCACGGCGCCTGCACATTGGCCTTGCCCTGCGACAGCAATTCACCGAGCGAGGGCGAACCGGGCGGCAGGCCGAAGCCGAGGAAATCCAGCGCCGTCAGCGTCATCACCGAGGACGACACGATGAAGGGCAGGAACGTCATGGTCGCGACCATCGCGTTCGGCAGCAGATGGCGGAACATGATCACGCCGTTGGACACGCCGAGCGCACGCGCCGCCTGGATGTATTCGAAATTGCGGCCGCGCAGGAATTCGGCGCGCACCAGGCCGACCAGCGAGACCCAGGAGAATAGCAGGAGGATGCCGAGCAGGATGAAGAAGCCCGGCGGCAGCACCGCCGAGATGATCAGCAGCAGATAGAGGGAGGGGATCGCGGTCCAGATCTCGATCAGCCGCTGGAACATGAGATCGGTCCAGCCGCCGAAATAGCCCTGCACGCCGCCGGCGGCGATGCCGATGATCGAGGACAGGATGGTCAGCGTCAGGCCGAACAGCACCGAGATGCGGAAGCCGTAGATCAGCCGCGCAACCACGTCGCGGCCCTGATCGTCGGTGCCGAGCCAGTTGTATTCGAGGTCGCGGCACCCGGTCAGTCCCTTCCGCTTCACCACGTCCTTGCACTGCTCTTCGGTCAGGAGCCAGGTCGGCTTCGACGGCACCGCCGTCGGCGGGTCGAGGTTGCGGCTGTCGTAGGAGTAACGGATCGGCGGCCAGATCATGCTGCCGCCCTTGGCCGCGATCTGCTTCTGCAAGTATGGATCGCGATAATCGGCCGCGGTCTCGAAGTCACCGCCGAAGGTGGTCTCGGCGTAAGTGAAGATCACCGGCCAGTAGAGACGGCCGTCATATTTGACCATCAGCGGCTTGTCGTTGGCGATGAAATTGGCGAACAGCGACGCCACGAACAGCACGAGGAAGATCCAGAACGACCAGTAGCCGCGGCGATTGGCCTTGAAGTTCTGCCAGCGCCGCCTGTTCAGCGGCGACGGCGAGAAGCCGTGCCGCGTGGCGGGCACCGCCTCGCCGAGCGGCGATTGCGTCGAGGTCTCGACCGGTTGGGGCGCGAGCATCGTCATCAGACCTCCCGCGCTTCGAAGTCGATCCGGGGATCGATCCACATATAGGCGAGGTCGGAGAGCAGATTGACCACCAGCCCGACCAGCGAGAAGATGAACAGCGTCCCGAACACCACCGGATAGTCGCGGTTCAGCACGCTCTCGAAGCCAAGCAGGCCGAGCCCGTCGAGCGAGAAGATGGTTTCGATCAGCAGCGAGCCGGAGAAGAACGCGTGGATGAACGCGCCCGGAAAGCCGGCGATCACGATCAGCATGGCGTTGCGGAAGATGTGGCCGTACAGCACCTGGCGCTCGCTGCAACCCTTGGCGCGCGCGGTCATCACATATTGCTTGCGGATCTCGTCGAGGAACGAGTTCTTGGTCAGCAGGGTCATAGTGGCGAAGGCGCCGAGCGCCATCGACACCAGCGGCAGCGTCAGGTGCCAGAAATAGTCGATGATCTTCCAGTACCAGGGGAATTGCGCCCAGCCGTCCGAGGTCAGGCCGCGCAGCGGAAAGATATTGAGGAATGAGCCGCCGGCAAACAGCACGATCAGGAGGATCGCGAACAGGAAGCCCGGTATCGCAAAGCCGATGATGATCACCGCCGAGGTCCAGGTATCGAACCGCGAGCCGTCCTGCACCGCCTTGCGGATACCGAGCGGGATCGAGATCAGATAGGTCAGCAGCGTCATCCAGATGCCGAGCGACATCGAGACCGGCAGCTTCTCCTTGATCAGCTGCAGCACGCTGACACTGCGGAAATAGCTGTTGCCGAAATCGAACCGCGCGAAATTCCACACCATCAGCGCGAACCGCTCCGGCGCCGGCTTGTCGAAGCCGAACTGCACCTCGAGTTTCTTGATGAAATCAGGATCGAGGCCCTGCGCGCCGCGGTATTTCGAGTTGATGGCCGCGCCTGCGCCCGCGCCCTGGCCGCGCTGCGCGCCGAAATCGCCGCCGCCTCCCGACACGCGCGACGTGCCGCCGGTGTCGGCGCCGTTGATCTGCGCGATGACACGCTCGACCGGACCGCCGGGGGCAAACTGCACGACCACGAAGGAGACGAACAGGATGCCAAGCAGCGTCGGCAGCATCAGGAAGATACGTCGGGCGATATAGGCGCTCATCGGCTACTTCGCCTGCTCGAGCTTCGCGGCCTTGGCCGCATCATACCACCAGTTCTCCGGGGCGCCGACGCCCTGGGCATATTTCGCCAGCTTCTCGGTATGGCCGAACTGGTCCCAATAGGCGATCGGATGCGTGTTGCGGTACCATTGCGGCACCCAGTAGCGGCCGGCGCGGAACACGCGGTCAAAGGCGCGGCAGGCGATCGTCAGCTCATGGCGGCTGTTGGCGCCGATGATCTTCTCGATCAGCACGTCGATCGCGGGATTGGCGATGCCTGCGAGATTGTAGGAGCCCTTGGTCTTCGCGGCGTGCGAGGAGAAGAACGGCCGCATGCTGTCGCCGGGCGTCGCCGAGAAGCTGAAGCGCTGCATGGTCATGTCGAAATCGAAATCTTCCACCCGGGCGCGGTACTGCACCGCGTCGACCAGGCGGAACGTCGCCGCGATGCCGAGCGTGCCGAGGTTCTTGATGTAAGGCCCATGGTGCGGCTGCAGCGAGGGCTCATCGTTGAGGAATTCGATGGTGATGGGCTCGCCGTTCGGCAGCACACGCTTGCCGTCCTTGACGACACAGCCGGCCTCGTTGAGCAGTTGCACCGCCTTGCGCAGCAGCGCGCGATCCTGGCCGGAACCGTCGGACATCGGCGGCACGAACGGCAGGCCGAACACCTCGTCGGGCACTTGGCCGCGGAACGGCTCGAGCAGCGCAAGCTCCTCCGGCGAGGGAGGCCCGTCCGCCACCATATCCGAGTTCTGGAACGGCGAGACGGTGCGCGCATAGGCATCGTACATGATGGTCTTGTTGGTCCACTCGAAGTCGAAGGCGCAGATCAGCGCCTCGCGCACGCGTGGATCCTTGAACTTGTCGCGGCGCGTGTTGATGAACCAGCCCTGGGCACCGGACGGCGTATCGTCGGGCAGCGTCTCGCGCTTGACGCGGCCATCCTTCACCGCGGCGAAATCGTAGCGTGTCGCCCAGACGCGCGCGGTGAACTCCTCGCGGAACAGATAGCTCTTCGAGGTGAAGCCCTCGAACGCCACATCGCGGTCGCGATAGAATTCGTAGCGCACGGTGTCGAAATTGTAGCTGCCGCGATTGACCGGCAGCTCGGCGCCCCACCAGTCCTTGATGCGGTCGAATTCGACGTAGCGGTTGACCTCGAACCGGCCGACCTTGTACGGCCCCGAGCCGAGCGGCGCATCGAGCGTCGAGTCCTCGAAGGACCGGTTCGCGTAATAGGCCTTGGAGAAGATCGGCAGGCCCGCAACATAGAGCGGCACGTCGCGCGCGCGCCCCGCCGCGAAGGTCACCACCACGGTCGCGTCATCGGGCGCCTCGGCCTTGACGAAGTCGCGCAGCTGCACCTGGATCAGAGGGTGGCCTTTTTCCTTCAGCGTATTGAGCGAGAAGGCGACGTCCTGCGCGGTCAGCTTCGAGCCGTCATGGAAGCGCGCCTCGGGGCGCATGGTGAAGCGGTAGGTCAGCTTGTCCGGCGAGATCTGCACCGAACTCGCGGCATAGCCGTACATCGCGTCGGGCTCGTCATTGGCGCGCGACATCAGCGTCGCGAACGTCATGTCCATGCCCTGCGCGCCTTCGCCCTTGAGGACGTAGGCATTCAGCGAATTGAACGTGTAGTAAGACTGGTTGTAACCGCGCACCCACGGGATCACCGAGAACGCCCCGCCCTTCGGCGCCTTCGGATTGACGTAGTCGAAGATCTTAAAATCCGCCGGATATTTCAGGTCGCCGAACACCGACATGCCGTGAATCCCGGTTCCGTTGTCGGCCGCCGCCGGTGCGATACGCAAGCCTGCAGCACTCAACGCACCGATGCCGAGACCGAGTGCGTGCCGACGGGAGAATAGCGCCATGCGCGAATCCTTGAGTTTTATGAACGCTTAAGCTTGGCCGCCTTGTCGGCGTCGTACCACCAAAGATTTGGGAATCCCGAAACAGCGTATTTCGGCAGCGGGTCGGGATGGCTGAAGCGATCCCAATAGACATAGCGCTGCTTGTCGTAATTGAAGTGTGGAACAAGATAGAAGTTCCAGAGCAAGACCCGGTCCAGCGCCTTGGCGGCGGCAACCTGATCGACGCGGCTGGTGGCGAAGATGATGCGTTCGATGATGGCATCGACCGCCGGATTCTTGATGCCGGGAAGATTGTTCGAGCCGGGCCGGTCGGCCGCCTGCGAACCGAAATTGTCGCGCTGCTCGTTGCCGGGCGAGATCGATTGTCCCCAGACCTGGGTGACCATCTCGAAATCGAATTCGCGGACCCGGTTCTGGTACTGCACCGTGTCGACGGCGCGCAGATTAACGGTGATGCCGAGGCGCTCCAGGCTCGGCTTGTAGAACAGTGCGATCCGCTCCATACCGGAATCGCCGCTGTTGCCGAGTATCTCGACCGTGAACGGCTGACCGGACGAATCGACCAGCTTGCGGTCGCGAATCTCGAAGCCGGCTTCCTTCAACAGCCGCGTCGCCTCGCGCAGATTGGCGCGCACGTTTTCCGGTGTGCCGCCGACCGGATCCTTGTAGGGCGTCGTGAAGACTTCCGGCGGCACCTTGTCGCGCACTGTCTCCAGGATCTCGAGCTCCTTGCCTTCCGGCAGGCCGGTCGCCATCAGATCGGGGATGCCGTCGAAATAGCTTGAATCGCGATGATAGTCGCCGGTCGAAAGCACGCGGTTCATCTCTTCGAAATCGAACGCGTAGTTGAAGGCGCGGCGCAGTCTGGGGTCGGCGAATTTCGGGCGCCTCAGATTGAACACCCAGCCCTGCATCCGACCCTGGTTGCGGACGGTGAAGAGCTCCTTGAGCAGCCGCTTCTCACGCACCGGCGGAACGTCGTAGGCCGACGCCCACTCCTTCGCGCTGCGCTCGCCGTACCAATCGAACTGGTCGGCCTTCAGCGCCTCGCGCGCGACCGTGTCGTCGCGGAAATATTCGTAGCGCAGCTCGTCGAAATTGTTCTGTCCGATCGCGATCGGAATGTCCTTGCCCCAGTAGTCCTTGACGCGCTCGAGCACGACCGACCGTCCGGCGACGAACTCCTTGATCCGATAGGGTCCCGAGCCGAGCGGCGGCTCCAGCGTGCTCGCGGTGATGTCACGCTTCTTGCCCTGCGCGTCGGTGCCTTCCCACCAATGCTTGGGCAAAATAGTGAGCTGGCCGGTAATCATCGGCAGCTCGCGGTTGCCTGCGCTGTCGAAGGTGAACTTGACGTCGCGATCGCCGATCTTCTCCGCCTTTACGATATGCCGGTAGTAGGCGCTGAACATCGGGCTGTTCGCCTTCCACGCCTCGAAGGAGAAGATCACGTCCTCCGGCGTGACCGGCTTGCCATCATGCCAGCGCGATCCGGGCCGCAAGCGGTAGATCACATAGGAGAAATCATCGGGGAAGGCTGCCGCCTCGGCGAGTTCGCCGTAATAGGTATCGGGCTCGTCGAGCGAGGCCTCCATCAGCGAGTCGTAGATGCGAGCGACAGCGGCCGAGACGGAGCCTTTCAACCCCGCAACGACGAGGTTGAAGCTGTCATAGGTGCCGGGCTGGAACAGCCGCACCACGCCGCCCTTCGGCGCGTCCGGCTTGACGTAGTCGTAGCGCTTGAAGTCGGCGGGATATTTGATTTCGCCGTAGGTCGAGAGGCCGTGCCGCCATTTCAGCCCGTTGGGGGCATCGTCGGCGAAGGCCGGCGTGATCGCCGACAGGCTGGTGGTGAGTCCGAGCGCCGGAGCCATTGCCGCCAGTGCGCTGCCTTGAAGGAGGTGTCGTCGGGTGATCGCCAAATTCGGTCTTCCTGCTTGCGGCCCCGCTTACATGGGACCCAATATAAGGCAACGGTTCGACAAATTACGTTGCTTTTTCCTCATGATATTGGCCCGGGAACAATATCGGTGCGGCGAAACGTCCCGATAACAACCCCGCGACAGCGGATTCCCCATGCGAAAACGGCCAGGCATTGCCTGGCCGTTTCATCCGCATGCTTGCGCGAAGCAAATCGTTACTTCGAGGCGGTCGGGAGCGGAGCCGGGTGCTCCGAGTTCGAATTCAGATAGGCGATGATGTCGGCACGCTCGCTGTCCTTCGGCACGCCGGCAAAGCCCATCGCGGTGCCCGGGATGAAGCCCTTCGGGTTGGTCAGGAACTTGTTGAGGTCGTCGAACGACCATTCGCCGCCCTTGCCCTTCATCGCGGCCGAGAAATTGAAGCCGCGGCCCTCGCCCTTCTTCTCGCCGACGACGCCGAACAGGTTCGGACCGACGCGGTTGGGACCGCCCTTCTCGAAGGTGTGGCAGGCCTGGCACTTCTTGGCGGCCGCCGCGCCCTTCTCGACGGACGCGGTCTGCAGCAGCTTCTCGATCGGCTCGGATGCGGCCGCAGCGGCCTCGCCGCCACCGCCATGGGACTCTTCCTTCACCGCGATCTCAAAACCCGGCTTCTCCGGCAGCTTCGGCGCGAATTTCGCGCTGGCGGCAAAGCTCATCACCAGGACGACGATGCAGGTGCCGAGAACCGCACCGAGGATTTTGTTGAGTTCGAAGGAGTCCATTTTGGGTCAGGCTCCGGGCCTTGAATGTCGACTTCAGGCCGGGAATACGGCCGCGGGGAAAGACCTGGGAATCGGCCTTATCGCACCGCCCCAAGCAGGGTTGAGATATCGGTTTGCCCGCGCTCTGGCAACCCGTATAAACGCGCCGAATTCAACCTCCTCCCCGGCAATTTCCGCAGGCCGGACGGGCCCCGACACGAATGACCCAACCCCGTACCTTGGTGCTGATTCCGGCTCGCATGGCCGCCACCCGGCTGCCAGGAAAACCGCTGCTCGAGATCGCCGGCGTGCCGATGATCGTCCATGTGCTGCGGCGCGCCGAGGCGGCAGGCATCGGCCGGGTTGCGGTCGCCACCGACACGGCCGAGATCGCTACGGCGGTGAAGGCTGCCGGCGGCGAGGTCGTGATGACCCGCTCCGACCACCCGTCCGGTTCGGACCGGATTTATGAAGCGATGACGACCCTCGACCCCGGCGGCCGCGCCGAGATCGTGGTCAATCTGCAGGGCGATTTCCCGACCATCAGTCCCGAGACCATCCGCAGCGTGATGCCGGCGCTCGACGATCCCGCAGTCGACATCTCGACCCTGGCCTCGCGCATCCATAGCGAGGAGGAGGATCAGGCCCCGAGCGTCGTCAAAGCGGTCGGCTCGCCGATCGGGCCGAACCGGTTGCGCGCGCTGTATTTCACCCGCGCCACCGCGCCTTATGGCGACGGGCCGCGCTACCATCATATCGGTCTGTACGCCTATCGCCGCGCCGCGCTGGAGCGGTTCGTAGCGCTGCCGCCCTCACCGCTGGAGCAGCAGGAAAAGCTCGAGCAGCTGCGCGCGCTGGAGGCCGGGATGCGGATCGACGTCACCATCGTCGACACCGTCCCGCGCGGCGTCGACACCCCGGCCGATCTCGAAACCGCCCGCAGAATACTTTCCAAAGCCTGATCGGCTGGTAAAAGGCCACCCATGACCAAGAAGCTGAAAATCGCGTTCCAGGGCGAGCCTGGCGCCAATTCCCATATCGCGATCGTCGAGGCCTATCCCGACGCCGAGCCGATGCCCTGCCCGACCTTCGAGGACGCGCTGGCGGCGATTTCCTCGGGCGAGGCCGATCTCGGCATGATCCCGATCGAGAATTCGGTCGCCGGCCGCGTCGCCGACATCCACCATCTCTTGCCCGCCTCGGGCCTGTTCATCGTCGGCGAATGGTTCTTGCCGATCCGCCACCAGCTGATGGCGATCAAGGGCACCAAGCTCGCCGACATCAAGAGCGTCGAGAGCCACGTCCACGCGCTCGGCCAGTGCCGCCGCGTCATCCGCAAGCTCGGCATCAAGCCGATCGTCGCCGCCGACACCGCCGGCAGCGCCCGCGACATCTCCGAGCGCGGCGACAAGAGCGTGGCGGCGATCGCCTCCCGCCTCGCCGCCGATATCTACAGCCTCGACATTCTCGCCGAGGACATCGAGGACGAGGCCCACAACACCACCCGCTTCGTGGTGCTGGCGCGCGAGGCCAAATGGGCGGCGCAGGGCTCGGGGCCGCTGGTCACGACCTTTGTCTTCCGGGTGCGCAACTTGCCCGCCGCGCTGTACAAGGCGGTGGGCGGCTTTGCCACCAACGGCGTCAACATGACCAAGCTCGAAAGCTACATGGTCGACGGCAATTTCTTCGCCACGCAATTCTATGCCGATGTCGACGGCCACCCCAACGACCGCGGGCTCGCCTTTGCGATCGAGGAATTGAAATTCTTCTCGCGCGAATTCCGCATCGTCGGCGTCTATCCCGGCCATCCGTTCCGCGCCACCTTCAGCGAGACGCAGGATTAGACCAGGCGAGCGCAGCCTCTCTACGGGGTCGTCCCGGCGAAAGCCGGGACCCATAACCACCGGCTTGGGTTGTGGGAGCGATAGCGGCCCCAGCGAAGTGTAACAACTTTCATTCGTGGTAATGGGTCCCGGCTTTCGCCGGGACGACAATCTTTATGCCGCCTTCTCCAACCCGAACGCCTCGGCGAGCAGGCTGTACGACTTCTTCCGCGCCGCGTGGTCGTAGACCGCTGATATCACCATCAGCTCGTCGGCCTGGGTCGCCGCGATCAGCGGCTGCAGCTTCGTCATCACGGTTGCGGGGCTGCCGACGAAGAGGCGGGCGCGGTTGCGCGCGATCGAGGCGCGCTCGGCGTCGGTGTAGGGATAGGCTTCTGCCTCCTCGACGCTAGGCAGCGGCAGATACTGGCCGCGGTCGCGGCGCAGCCGGTTGAGATCCATCGACATCGCAAGCCGCTCGGCTTCCGCGTCGGTCTCCGCCGTGACGACGGCGACTGCCAGGATCGACTGCGGCGTCGCGCGCCAGCCCGACGGCTTGAAATGTGCGCGGTAGTTCGTCATCGCCGCAATTGCGTCGTGAGTGGCAAAATGATGCGCGAACGCAAAGCCCATCCCGACCTGGGCTGCGAGCTCGGCGGAATAGTCGCTCGAGCCGAGCAGCCAGATCGGCGGCAGCGGCGAGTCATCCGGCATCGCCACCACATTGTTGTAGGGATGGCCGGGTGGGAAATCGCGCGTCTCCCACAAGGTCAGCTCGTGCAGCCGCTCGAGGAAATCATCGCCCTCGCGGCGATCGAGCCGGCTGCGCAGCGCGTAGGCGGTGGCGCCGTCGGTGCCGGGCGCGCGGCCGAGGCCGAGATCGATGCGGCCGGGAAACAGCGCCTCCAGCATCTTGAAGCGTTCGGCGACGACCAGCGGCGCATGGTTGGGCAGCATCACGCCGCCGGAGCCGACACGGATATGCTGCGTCACCGCCGCGATCTGCCCGATCATCAGATCGGGCGCCGGACTCGCGACGGAAGCGAGGTTGTGATGTTCGGCGAGCCAATAGCGTGTGTAGCCGAGACCATCGACATGGCGCGCCAGATCGATGCTGTTGCGGAGCGCAGCGGCCGGCCTGGTGCCAGTGGTGACGACGGACAGGTCGAGGACGGAGAGCGGAATCATGGCCGTCAACCTAGTGTGGCGCCACGGGGCGACAAAGGCCCCGACCACGCAGACCAGTCCCGCAGCGGAACGTCGGCGCCAGCAGTCGCTGATTTTGGGACGATATACGTCGGTTCATTGATGCACCAAGCTACCCACAATCGATTTCGACCTCAAATCACTTGCAGAATCATTATTATATTAATATTTTCAATATCTTAATACTACAGCCGCGAAACAGATTACCTGCCCACTTGGCGTTCTCGATAGTCAAATTTTGCCGAATCTTCGCCACGAATGGGCAATTTCCCATATCCGATGGGCTGTTTGATCCAACGCGTTTGGCATATCTTAGCGCCTTCATATCCAGGCCGGACGTCTGCCCTCCAGTTGCGGAGCCTTTGCGTATCATGACCGAGACCATTTCCTCCGTGCATAACGCACCGCGTGCGCCCAAGGCGCCGAAAATCTCCTTCGAGTTCTTCCCGCCGAAGACCGAGGAGATGGAGCGCAATCTCTGGGAGACGATCAATCGCCTGGCGCCGCTGACGCCGAACTTCGTCTCGGTCACCTACGGCGCCGGCGGCTCGACCCGCGAGCGCACCCATTCCACGATCACCCGCATCCTGCGCGAGACCGATCTGCTGCCGGCCGCGCATCTGACCTGCGTCAGCGCCTCGCGCGGCGAGATCGACGACATCGTCGACCGCTATCATGAGGTCGGCGTCCGTCACATCGTCGCACTGCGCGGCGATCCGCCCGGCGGCATCGGCACGCCGTACTTCACCCATCCGGACGGCTACCAAAGCTCGGCCGAACTCGTCGCCGGGATCAAGCGGCGCCACGCCGACATCGAGATCTCGGTGTCCGCCTATCCGGAGAAGCATCCGGAAGCGAAGGACTTCGACGCCGACATCGACACGTTGAAGGCCAAGGTCGACGCCGGCGCGACGCGCGCGATCACCCAGGTGTTCTTCGACAACGACCTCTACCACCGCTACGTCGACCGGGTGCGCGCGCGCGGCATCGAGATTCCGATCGTGCCGGGTATCATGCCGATGCACAATTTCAAGCAGGCCCGCAATTTCGTGACGCGCGCCGGCACCAGCGTGCCGGACTGGCTCGCCGAGAAGTTCGAGGGCCTCGACAACGACGCCGAGACCCGCAAGCTGGTCGCCGCCACCGTCGCCGCCGGCCAGGTGCAGAAGCTGTTCAAGCACGGCGTCGACACCTTCCACTTCTACACCATGAACCGCGCGGACCTCGTGTTCGCGATCAGCCACCTGCTCGGCATCCGGCCGAACGGTGCCCAGAAAGCTGCCTGACACATGTCCGTTCCCGTTTCCCCCAAGCGTAACGCTTTGCTCGCGGCTGCCCGCGAGCGCATCCTGGTGCTCGACGGCGCCATGGGCACGATGATCCAGGGCCTGCAATTCGACGAAGCCGCTTTCCGCGGCGCGCGCTTTGCGGACTTCCACCGCGACATCAAGGGCAACAACGATCTGTTGATCCTGACCCAGCCCGATGCGATCACGGACATCCACGCCGCATATCTGCGCGCCGGCGCCGACATCGTCGCGACCAACACCTTCTCCTCGACCTCGATCGCGCAGGCCGACTACGATATGTCGGATCTCGCCTATGAGCTGAACCTGCAGGGTGCTCGTCTGGCGCGCACCGCCGCCGAGCGGGTGAGCGCCGAGGACGGCAAGCCGCGCTTTGTCGCCGGCGCACTCGGCCCGACCAACCGCACCGCCTCGATCTCGCCCGACGTCTCCAATCCCGGCTATCGCGCGGTCACCTTCGACGATTTGCGCAAGGCCTATGGCGAGCAGGCCAAGGGTCTGCTCGACGGCGGAGCCGACCTGCTGCTGGTCGAGACCATCTTCGACACGCTGAACGCCAAGGCGGCGCTGTACGCAATCTCCGAGATCATCGAGGAGCGCGGCATCGACGTGCCCGTGATGATTTCCGGCACCATCACCGACAAGTCCGGCCGCCTGCTCTCCGGGCAGTTGCCGGAGGCGTTCTGGCATTCGGTGCGGCACGCCAGGCCGATCACGATCGGCTTCAACTGCGCGCTCGGCGCCGAGGATCTGCGGGCGCACATCGCCGATATCGGCCGCGTCGCCGACACGCTCGTGTGCGCTTATCCGAACGCCGGCCTGCCCAACGAATTCGGTCAGTATGACGAGACGCCGGACTACATGGCGCGGCTGATCGGCGAATTCGCCGCTGCCGGCCTCGTCAACATCGTCGGCGGCTGCTGCGGCACCACGCCCGACCACATCGCGGCGATCGCCAAGGCCGTCGCCCCGCACAAGCCGCGCGTGGTGCCCGAGATCGCACCGCGGCTCAGGCTGTCTGGCCTGGAGCCGTTCACGCTGACCGACGCCATCCCGTTCGTGAATGTCGGCGAGCGCACCAACGTCACCGGCTCCGCGCGCTTCCGCAAGCTGATCACCGCCGGCGACTACACCGCCGCGCTGCAGGTCGCGCGCGACCAGGTCGAGAACGGCGCCCAGGTCATCGACGTCAACATGGACGAGGGCCTGCTCGATTCCGAAGCGGCGATGGTGACGTTCCTCAACCTCGTCGCCGCCGAGCCCGACATCGCGCGGGTGCCCGTGATGGTCGATTCCTCGAAATTCCACGTCATCGAAGCCGGCCTGAAATGCATCCAGGGCAAGCCGATCGTGAACTCGATCTCGATGAAGGAAGGCGAGGAGAAATTCCTGCACGAAGCGACGGTCGCCAAACGTCACGGCGCCGCTGTCGTGGTGATGGCGTTCGACGAGACCGGCCAGGCCGACACGTTCGCGCGCAAGACCGAAATCTGCAAGCGCGCCTACGATATCCTGGTTGGCCGGCTCGACTTCCCGCCCGAGGACATCATCTTCGATCCGAACATTTTTGCGATCGCGACCGGGCTCGAGGAGCACAACAATTACGGCGTCGACTTCATCGAGGCGACGCGCTGGATCCGGGCGAACCTGCCGGGCGCCCACATCTCCGGCGGCGTCTCCAACCTGTCGTTCTCGTTCCGCGGCAACGAGCCGGTGCGCGAGGCGATGCACTCGGTGTTCCTGTATCACGCGATCCATGCCGGCATGGACATGGGCATCGTCAATGCCGGGCAGATGATCGTCTATGACGACATCGACCCCGAGCTGCGCCAAACCTGCGAGGACGTGATCCTCAACCGCGATCCCGGCGCCTCCGAGCGGCTGCTGGCGCTGGCCGAGAAGTTCCGCGGCAAGGAGAAGCAGACCAAGGAGCAAGATCTCGCCTGGCGCGAATGGCCGGTCGAGAAGCGGCTGTCCCACGCGTTGGTGCACGGCATCACCGAGTTCATCGAACAGGACACCGAGGCCGCGCGCCAGAACGCGTCCCGTCCGCTCGACGTCATCGAGGGCCCGCTGATGGCCGGCATGAACGTGGTCGGCGACCTCTTCGGCGACGGCAAGATGTTCCTGCCGCAGGTCGTGAAGTCGGCCCGCGTGATGAAGCAGGCGGTCGCCTATCTGATGCCGTTCATGGAGGAGGAGAAGGCCCGCAACCTCGCCAACGGCATCACCGGCGGCCGCAACGCCGCGGGCAAGATCGTGCTCGCGACGGTGAAGGGCGACGTCCACGACATCGGCAAGAACATCGTCGGCATCGTGCTTCAGTGCAACAATTACGAGGTCATCGACCTCGGCGTCATGGTGCCCGCCAACAAGATCATCGAGACCGCGAAGGCCGAGGGCGCCGACATCATCGGCCTGTCCGGCCTGATCACGCCCTCGCTCGACGAGATGAGCTTCCTCGCCGGCGAGCTGCAGCGGCAGGGCATGAACCTGCCGCTCCTGATCGGCGGCGCCACCACGAGCCGCGTGCACACCGCCGTGAAGATCGACCCGAACTATCCGGGCGGCCCGGTCGTGCATGTCAACGATGCGAGCCGCGCCGTCGGCGTCGCCTCCTCGCTGCTGTCGGCCGACAAGAAGCAAGCCTATGCTGCCGAGGTGCGCGCCGAATACGCCAAGATCTCGACCGCGCATTTCCGCGCCCAGGCAGACAAGAAGCGGCTGAAGCTTGGCGATGCCCGCGCCAACAAGGTCGCGATCGACTTCGCGGCGACGCCGCCGAAGAAGCCGGCCTTCTTCGGCCTGAAGAGCTTTGACGCCTACGATCTCGCCGAGCTCGCCGACTACATCGACTGGACGCCGTTCTTCCAGACCTGGGAGCTGACCGGCCGCTTCCCGGCGATCCTCGACGACCCCAAGGTCGGCGAAGTCGCCCGCTCGCTCTATGCCGACGCGCGCAAGATGCTGGACACGATCATCGAGGAGAAGTGGTTCACCGCCCGCGCCACCGTCGGCTTCTGGCCGGCGAACGCCGTCGGCGACGACATCGAGGTCTATGCCGACGAGAGCCGCGCCAGGAAGATCGCGACCTTCCATACGCTGCGCCAGCAGCTCGAGAAGCGCGAGGGCCGCTTCAACGCCGCGCTGTCCGATTTCATCGCGCCGAAGGAAACCGGCATCGCCGACAATATCGGCGGCTTCGTCGTCACCGCGGGGATCGGCGAGGATGCGGTCGCCGACCGCTTCAAGAACGCCAATGACGACTACTCCTCGATCCTGTGCAAGGCGCTGGCCGATCGCCTGGCGGAAGCCTTCGCCGAGCGCATGCACCAGCGTGTGCGCAAGGAGTTCTGGGCCTATGCGCCCGACGAGGCCTGGTCGGCGGACGAACTGATCCTCGAGAAATATGACGGCATCCGCCCCGCGCCCGGCTATCCGGCGCAGCCCGACCACACCGAGAAGCAGACGCTGTTCGCGCTGCTCGACGCAGAGGCAACGGCCGGCGTGAAGCTGACCGAGAGCTTTGCGATGTGGCCGGGCTCGTCGGTCTCGGGCCTGTACTTCTCGCATCCCGAAAGCTTCTACTTCGGTGTCGGCAAGATCGAGCGCGACCAGGTCGAGGACTACGCCGCGCGCAAGGCCATGACGGTCGCCGAGATCGAGCGCTGGCTGGCGCCGGTGCTGAACTACATCCCTGCGCAGGACGGCGCCAAGGGACCGGCGATTGCGCCCGCCGCGACGCCTGCCAATGACGCGGAGCTGGCCTCGCATCCGCAGGGCTGCACCTGCGCGGTGCACCTCGCCTGGCGCAAGAAGAAGGTGGGCGCGGGATAGCTCCGCTCGTCTCTGCACCTCGCCCCGCTTTTGCGGGGAGAGGTCGAAGCCGAAGGCTTCGGGTGAGGGGCGCCCCCGCAATGACAGTCGCCTTTGTTGTCCGGTGAGGATTTCCGAGTCGGAGAGGGCTATAGTGCGGGACAATCGTGCCTTGCCCCTCACCCGGCGCTGCGCGCCGACCTCTCCCCGCCAAAGGGCGGGGCGAGGTGAACATCGGACCCACCCATGCAGTTCTTCTCCTTCTGGCGATCGCTGGCGAGCTTTCGGGTGCGGATTGCGCTCAACCTCAAGGGCGTGACCGCCGACGTCGTCTTCGTCGATCTCGATGCGGACGCGCATCGCACCGACGCCTATCGCAAGATCAATCCGCAGATGGCGCTGCCGGCACTGGTGACCGACGACGGCACGGTGCTGTTCCAGTCGCTGGCGATCATCGACTGGCTCGACGAGACTTTTCCGACGCCGCCGCTGCTGCCGGCGGATGCGCTCGGCCGCGCCCGGGTGCGCGGGCTGGCGCTGATCGTCGCCTGCGAGGGCCATCCGCTGCTGACGCCGCGGGTGCGCCGCTATCTCGACCGCGAGCTCGATTTGCGCGACAGCCAGCAGAACGCGTGGCGGCGGCACTGGACGATCGAGACGCTGGCGGCGCTCGAGGGCCACCTCGCCGGCCACAAGGCCACCGGCCGGTTCTGCCATGGCGATGCGCCGACCCTTGCCGACATCTGCCTGGTCGGCCACGTCACGGCGGCGATCAACCAGCAGATCAGCCTGTCGCCCTGGCCGACCGTGAAGCGCATCCACGAGACCGCCATGGCGCTGCCGGCGTTCGCCAAGGCGCATCCGTCCGCGCAGCCGGATACACCGGAAGCGATGCGGGCGAAGTAGCTTGCGGACGCGTTGCAAAGGACACGCAGAGGCGCAAGCGTGTGCGCGGTTCTCTCTCGACCGTCGTCCCGGCGAAGGCCGGGACCCATACGCGGCAGCGGATGTTGCGGATGGGACTGGTCGTTCCAGCATCGCATAACCATTTGCAGCGGTGGTTATGGGTCCCGGCCTTCGCCGGGACGACACTGAGTGTGTTGCACGGGCTGTGAATCATACTTGCGCATTCTTACTTGCGCATTCTCATTCCCCGGTGCGCAATTGCGCACCGGGCAATGACGACGGAGAGAGATGACGCTACGCCGCGCTAACCGCTCGGCGGCGCCAGTGGCTGCACGATCTCCTGGAACGGCGGCAGCGCCTCGCAACGCGCGGCGTGGGCCTTGAGCGCCGGATAGCGCGCATCGAACAGATGCGGATGCGCCTCGCCGGTGAAGCGCAGCGCGCAGGCCACCGCGATGTCGGCATGGCCGATGCGATTCTCCAGCCAATATGGCGACGGCACCGCCGCGCGCTCCTGCTCCAGCACCGCGAGCACGCCCGCGATCTGCGCCTCGCAACGCTCGACCCAGAGTTTCAACTGCTCCTTGCGCAGCACGCGCTCATAAACAAGGCTCACCGCCTTGTCGGCGAGCCCGGTCGCCAGCGCCGTAATGCGCAGATGCTTGCGCCGCTCCGGCCCCGAACGCGCGATCATCGCCTTGTCCGGCCCGACCAGCTCGTCGAGATAGTCCAGGATCACACCGCTCTCGATCAGCGCCTCGCCGTCATCGAGCACCAGCGTCGGCACCCGCCGCACCGGGTTGTAGGCCGCAACCTTCTCCGCATCGCCGAAGGTCGACCACGGCTTGTGCTCAAACGGCAATCCATAGAGCCGCAGCGCGATCGCGGTGCGGCGGACAAAGGGCGAGTCGTATTGGCCGATCAAAAACATCTGTCATCTCGTCGGTCATGCCGCGGCAGGCCGTGCCTCGAAAGCAGGCTTTCGAAGTGTAGCGGCCCAAGCCGGGTCAGAGGTTGCGCTTTGCACCATCCTAGATGAGACGTACCGCGTTGCAATATGGCAAGTCATTCCGGCGAAGCATTGCCTGCTATTGATTCTGCCGAGGCCACAGGCGGGACGCGACAGAACCGGCGCTACTCCTCAACCATGTTGGTGAGCTCACCTGACTCCATCAATAGCGCCACGGCCTGCTCCATATTCGCCCTTGTGATGGATTGAACTATCACCAGGTTCGGCTCGAAGAACACCCTGCCACGCTCCAGCTCATCATTGATGGCTTGCGCGAGTCGTGCGGGGTCATAGAAATTCAGAAGGTATCGCTTTCCTGAAGCGTTGATCCACGCTTGCGAGAACCAACCCTTCGCCTCGACTTCCCATTCGTAATCTGCAAAGTCCGCTGGCAATTCCAACGCGAAGTCGGACATATATTCGCCTCTCTACCCAATCACCGGCACATGCCTCGCCGCATCGCGCGGCAGTTTGCCGTCGAGCCTCGGATCATCCGCCACCTCGATCTGCCGCAGGAACGGGCGGAAGCCGGAGCGCTGGTAGAACGCAACGGCCGAAGGATGATCGAAGGTGCAGGTGTGCACCCAGACGCGGCCGACGTCGCGCGACCAGGCGATCTCGAGCGCGCGGTTCATCAGGAAGCGCGCGGCGCCGGTGCCGATGAATTTTGCGGTGACGCCGAAATAGAGCAGCTGGCATTCGCCGGGCACGCTGAAATCGAGTTCGAGCAGGCCCTCATCCTGGCCGTCGACGGCCAGCCCGTAGAGCTCGTTGCCGGGGGCGTGGATCCTCGAGGCGAGATCGGAATCATCGAGCCCAGTGCGGGTGAACCACAGCCACTCCTCGCCGACGCGGCGGTAGAGATCACGATACCAGTCGAGCGCGGGCGGATCGACCTTGCGCAGGCGCCACGCGCCGGGCGGATCGTCGCGCCGCGGCGGGCGCGCAGTCATTTCCAGATGTGTGACGACAGCGGCGATCTTGCCGTGTGGGATGTCGGAATAGCCGTCGGGCAGCAGCAATAAGCGACCTTTGTTTCCATATTGCCGTCGGGAAATATCGGCATGTCACTGCGCAGATGCAATGCAACGCCGCGCAACAACGTTACCGATTTGTCAGTGGGGATTTGCGCGAATCAGGCGCTCGATGTCGAGAGGCCACCGGAGCTCGACCGTGTCGTGCCATCACACGCTGCCGCCGATCATCACTACGCCGCCACCACCGAAGCCGAAGCCCGCGCGGCGCCGGCGTGGCGTCGGTTACGCGCGGGGTGCGCGTGTGGCTGACGAGGCCGCAGACATCGAGCAGGGTGCACCAGTGCGTAGCACGCCGGTCGTTCTGCAGCATGCGCGCCCGGTCGAGACCGTCGAGCGGCGCGCGCCCTCACCCAACGGCAAGCTCAGCGACGACACGCTGCGCGCGATGCTTGAGGTGCAGGAGAAGCAGCCGGGGTAACCAGCCGCTCCCGCTGTCGTTCACTCGAGCGGGATAAACCAGCTTGAACGCGCTTTGAGGGAGGGCTCCCCCGACCCTCCCGTACTCGGTTAATTGCCAACCCACACGTTGCCGTTCGCGTCGAAATCGTTCTTCGGGTTGTAGCCAGACTCGCGAAGATTCCGCATACGCATCGCGCGGTCGCCGACATCACCATTGAGACTGGCGTTGGCGTTGAGCACGGCAGGACTCAGTGCGGTACCCATCACGAGGCGTTGGTGGGTCCGGTGTTGTGCCGTCCGTGCATCGGCGAGTGCCGCCGTGGAGAGAGAGGCGACTGCGATCGAAACAAGAATGATTTTCGTCATGGTCAGCTCCTGTGAAGTAACCAGCTGAGCTTTCAATCGCTTCCAGAAAATACGTTCTCGCGCCGAATGTGAGAATCGCCACAGCCCGGCGGCGATCACGATCGATCAGACTAGCAGGCAGAAGCCAACGCTTCTTGGACGCCCGCGCACAGCGTCGCGGGACGTCCATGCGCAACTCGCAAACGTCAACTTGTAGTGATCGAGATGTGCCGCCGCGTTGATGGCACAAAGTGAATAGCGGCTGACCGCCGCAGTTCGCGTCGGCATTCGCAGCGATGAGTCCCGGGTCGCGCTTCCGCTTTCACTCTTCGAGCTTTGGCGAGACAAGTCGATGACCCGGGACGACATTGGAGTTGGTGGCGCCCCTCACCTCGGCGTCAGCGTGATCGCTTCCGCGGTAGCGGCTTCCACAGCGCCGCGGCTGTAGAGCAGCGGCACATACTGGCCCGTCGCCCACAGCGGCGCGAGGTCGCGGTAGTGGCCGCTGAAGGGATCGCCGGATTGGCCCGGCGTGTTGACGGCGCGGCTCGCATCCCAATTGCCGACATCGAGCACCATGCGGAATGAAGCGCCGGAGATCAGATGATAGTCGGAGCGGCGATAGGTGGCGGCGCGCGGCACGTTGGCGGCACCGCCAAAGGCGAGCGGGCCGACCTGCATCTGCGCCGCGGTAGCCTTGTCGGCGAGCGGCATCAGCGCGTGATTGAACTGCGCGACATGCAGCCGGCCCCAGCGCCAGGTCGACGCATCGGGACCGAGCTTGTCGGCAACGTCGGCGACGGCCTCGCCGAGGCTGTCGCGCAGCACGCGGTCCCGCTCGCCTGAGGGATCGCTGCCGAGCGCGGCGTCGGGCTTTTCGAGATAGCCGACAATCGCGGAGTTGCTGGAGGCTTCCGGCGCGATCAGCTCGGCCGCCTTCGGCGCGGTGGTCTTGAGCAGCACCGGGCCGAGATGGTTTGCGATCCACACCTCATAGACCGCAGCGGCCGCGCTGTCGGCCGCGTCGCGCGCATCCCACGCCTTGAGCAGATCGAGACCCTTCTTGACGTTCGCGTCATCCGACGTGAGCGGCTTCAGCAGCGCGACGAGGCGCCGCGCGAGCATGCCGGTGTCGTCGTTCTGCAGCGCCATCGCGTCCGCCAGCGTCACCTTGCTGTTGGCCTGCAGCACCTCGGTGATGCGCTGCCAGCGCGCGCTGTCGGCCCATTCGAATCCGACCCTGCGCTCACCCACCGGATAATCCGCCGGCAGGTTCATCTGGTTGGCGGTGGCGATGAAGCCCTGCTTCGGCTGATAGAGCTTCGGCAATTCGTCGAGCGACAGAAAGCCCTGCCACTCATAGCGGCCGTCGCCGGGCACCGGCATCAGGCCGTCGAAACTGGCGCGGCGCGGCGTCTTGCCGGCGGCGACCCAGCCGATATTGCCGCTGATATCCGCATAAACTTGGTTCTCCGACGGCGCGCCCCAGCGCCGCATCGCACCGAGGAAGCCGTTCCAGCTTTTCGCGGTCATGTAGTCCGACGAGCCGAAATAGGCCGAGGTGCCCGGCTCGAACCAGATCGAGCGCACGGCGAACGCATGCTTCTTGTCGGCGTCGACGAAAATCACCGGGCCGTGGCGGGTGAACTTCAGCTCGAGGTCGCGGTCGGCCTCGCCCTTCACCGCTTCCTTCTCATGCACGATCCGCATGTCCTCCCAGCCGGTGCCGTAGCGGTACTGGTTCGGATTGTCGGGGTTGAGCTCGTAGACGTAGAGGTCTTCCTGGTCGACGTTGAAGATGGTCAGCCCGAACGCGATGGTGTCGTTGTGGCCGATCGAGATGCCCGGCAGCGCTGGCTCGCCGGCGCCGATCACGGAGATGCCGGGTGCGTTGAGGCCGACGATGTAACGCAGCGACGGCACCGAGTGCTCGCGATGCGGATCGTTGGCGAGGATCGGACGTCCGGTCGCGGTGCGCGATGCCGCGATCACCCAGTTGTTGGAGCCGATGGTGTCGCGCTGCTGGTCGGCCTCGGCGAGGAACGTGTCGGGGTCGTGCGCCAGCGCCGCCTTCTGGTCCTTCGGCGCGGCGAACTTCACCGGCCGCGTGGCAAGATCGTAGGCGGCGAGCACCGCCTTCGGCACGCTGCAGGGATCGAGGCCATCGGGGATCCTGGTGGTCCAGGTCGGCTCCAGCTTGACGCGGAAGCGATCGGCATCGAGGCCGGCAGCGCAGGCGACACGCGAGCGCTTCACCTCGGAGGCGACGTTACGCGTGAGACCATGGCTGCGGACGCGCACGACATCCTCCGCCGACCACAAATCCGGCATCGTGCCTGCGATCCTGAACTCGATCGGCAGCGCACGCTTGCCCGCCTGAACGTCGGTGACATAGGCGTTGACGCCGGCGACGAACGCCTCCGCATAGGATTTTGCCTTCGGACCATAGGCCGTCCATTCCGCATTCATGTCGCCGCGATAGAGGAACAGACGCAGCGCCTTGTCCTGCTCGGCATAAGCGGGGCCAAAGTCCTTCGCCAAGAGACCGAGCCCGCGCTTGCGCCAGAGATCGATCTGCCAGAGCCGGTCGCGCGCGGCGTTGAAGCCCTGCAGGAAGAACAGGTCGTGCTCGTTGGCGGCATAGATGTGCGGGATGCCCCAGACATCGACCAGGATCTGGCCCGGCGCCTTCAGCCCCGCGACGTCGGTCTTGACCTCGCGCGCTGCGACGAGCGGGCTCGGCTTCTCGCGCGCGGTGGCGGGAGCGGTGAGTATTGCGGCACAGAGCGCGGCAGCGAGTAGCTTGGCGACGCGGTTGAGATCCGTGTTCATGTTGTTCTCCGATGGTTGTTATTCTTGGGAGACGTCAGCGACTGTGCTGCGCCCCCTCTGCTGCATGTAGTATCCGTCGCGCGACGCTTACTCCCCTTCGTCGCTCGCCAGCACGCCCTTCACGGCGCGGGCCCAGCCGGCGAGCTTGCGCTCGCGCGTCGCCTGACTCATCGCCGGCCGGAAGCGGTGCTCAAGCCGCCAATTGTCGGCGAACTTCGCGGGCTCCGGATAGACGCCGGCATCGAGGCCGGCGAGATAGGCGGCCCCTAACGCCGTGGTCTCCTGGATCATCGGGCGATCGACCGGGGCGTTGAGCAGATCGGCGAGGCGCTGCATGGTCCAGTCCGAGGCGGTCATGCCGCCGTCGACGCGCAGCACGGTGTTGGCGGCGTTGGCCTCCGGCCAGTCGGTGCGCATCGCGGCCCACAGATCGAAGGTCTGGTAGCAGACGCTCTCCAAGGTCGCATGCGCGAGCTCGGCCGGACCGGTGTTGCGGGTCAGCCCGAACAGCGCACCGCGCACGCCCGGATTCCAGTACGGCGCGCCCATGCCGACGAAGGCGGGCACGAGATAGACGCTCTGCATGCTGTCGGATTTGTCGGCAAGCGGCCCGGTCTCGGCGGCGTGCTTGATGATGCCGAGCCCGTCACGCAGCCACTGCACCGCGCTGCCGGCGACGAAGATCGAGCCCTCGAGCGCGTAGGTGCGCTGGCCGCCGAGCTGGTACGCGATAGTGGTGAGCAGCTTGTTCTTCGAGGCCACCGGCGTGGTGCCGGTGTTGAGCAGCGCGAAGCAGCCGGTGCCGTAAGTCGACTTCATCATGCCGGGCTCGAAGCAGGCCTGGCCGATGGTCGCGGCCTGCTGATCGCCGGCAATGCCGGAGATCGCGATCGGGCCGCCGAACAGATCGGCGGTGCTCTCGCCGAAGCGGGCGGAGGAATCCCTCACTTCGGGAAGCATCGAGCGCGGCACGCGCAAGAGGTTGACGAGGTCGTCGTCCCAGGCGCCGGTGTGGATGTTGAACAGCAGCGTGCGCGAGGCGTTGGTGGCGTCGGTGGCATGGACTCGCCCGCCGGTGAGCCGCCACAACAGATAGCAGTCGACGGTGCCGAACAACAGCTCGCCGCGCTCGGCGCGCTCGCGCGCGCCCGGCACGTGATCGAGGATCCAGGCGACTTTTGTGCCGGAGAAATAGGGATCGATAATCAGACCGGTCTTGGCCGAAATCGCCGGCTCATGGCCCTCGGCCTTGAGTTTTGCGCAGATGTCGGCGGTGCGGCGGTCCTGCCAGACGATGGCGCGGTGCACCGCCTGTCCGGTGGCGCGGTCCCACACCACGGTGGTCTCGCGCTGGTTGGTGATGCCGATCGCGGCGATGTCCTTCGCCTTGAGGCCGGCCTTCTCCAGCGCCTCGCGGCACACCATCACGGTCGAGGTCCAGATGTCCTCCGGCTCGTGCTCGACCCAGCCGGAGGCGGGGAAATGCTGCGGAAACTCCTGCTGCGCGACGGCGGCGATGGAGATGTCGCCGCGAAACACCATGGCGCGCGACGATGTGGTGCCCTGATCGATGGCCAGCACGAAAGACATGAGCGTTTCCCTTAAAGAGCTTCATCCCGAGAAGGATTGGTGCAGGCGCAAAGGGAGCGGATTACCGCGGCGAGGTCAAGATTGGTGGTGAGTGTGGCATAGCGAAGGTATTGGTCCCGTCATCCTGAGGAGGCCGCAGCGCGGCCGTCTCGAAGGATCGACGGCCACCAGCCGGGCCGTGCATCCTTCGAGGCTCGCAAGAGCTCGCACCTCAGGATGACGGTGAACGAGACAGGCGCAGGGAGAGAGGCCAGCCGATCACATCGGCCGGTAGGTCCTGACGTCGGCGGGGACGTTGACGCCGATCTTGATCGCGCCGACCGAGCGGATGATGTCGTCGCCGAGCAGCTGGGCGAAGCAGGCATAGCCCCAATCGTTCATGTGCAGGCCGTCGGCGGTGACGAAATCGGTGATGGGGATCGCCTGTCTCTCGTGCCAGTCGCGCATCACCTCGAAGCGCGGGAAGATGCCGACATGGCGCAGCGCGGCGATGCGGCCGAGCAGCTTCACCATGCCGCGCGCGCTTTCGGGACGCTCGGTGACGCGCGGCGAATATTGCGGATCGACCAGCACGACGTCGGCGCCGGACGCCTGAAGGCGCGCCACGCCGTCCTCAACCTGCTTGGCGGTCTCGGCAGGATCGAGGTTGCGCAGCACCGCGTTGGTGCCGACCTGCCAGATCACCATGTCGGGATGTACGTCGATCACTTCGGTTTGCAGCCGCGCCATCATCTCGGGCGCGTCCTCGCCGCCCTTGCCGCGATTGAGCACGGTGATGTCGGCGGACGGATATTGCCGGCGCAACTGTCCGGCGAGCCGGTTGGGATAGGTGAATTCCGGCGCCGACGAACCATAGCCCTGAGTCGAGGACGAGCCGAACGCGATGATGACGACCGGCTTGCCGGCGGCGAGCTTGGCCGCGACATGCGGCAGCGAGCCGGTGCTGTTCGGCACGCCCTTGGGCTGCTGACAGGGCACGCGGTGGAAGATGTCGCTGGCGGATTTCGCGGCCTGCTTCACCCTGTCGAACGCCTTCGCGGCGACGCCCGGTTGCGGCTGCTGAGCGGCGGTGGCTTCGAGCGCGGCGGGCCTGCTCGGCTCTGTCTTCGTGGCTTCAGCCTTGGTACCGGATGAGATCGCTGCATGCTGGTCGGCCTGCCCAGTCTGCGCGCGCGACGGCGCGACCCCGAGCAGCGCCAGCACTGCAACAGCGCACAGGCCTCGCCCTGCGGAAGCGCGAAAAGGGAAGGCAAAACGCATTTACTCTGCTTCCTTAATTCTGCTGCACCGGGCCCAGATGGGCCGCATCGATCACGAATTTCGCCAGTGCGCGGCCGAGACAGGCATGAACCTTCTTGGCCAGATCGACACCATGCGAGGTGCTGAACAGGTCAAAATATCCGGCGTCGCTCCACTGCTTCATAATCGCGAACCGGTCGAACAGCGGAACGTCGTGCTGCTGCGCCACCACCTTCATGTTGTCGAGATATGGCGGCGCAGAGATCATCGTCTCCGTACGCGGGCTGTATTGCAGATTGACCAGCACCACGTCGGTCCCGGCGTCCCGCAACGCAACAACGCCTTCGTTGATGGCGGTACGGAAATCGTCGGGATCGACTGCTCGCATAGCATCGACCGTTCCGGTCTGCCAGATAACCAAAGTAGGCTTTTTTGCTTCAACAAGCTTAACAAGAGTTCCCGCGGTCTCCTCGGCGGTGCTCTTTCCCTGTAATTCTACGGATAGATCGATCGTCGACGACGGCAACGCCTCCTTCAGCGCCGTCTGCAGCGTGGCCGGATAGGCGCTCGCCTCGTTGCCCTGGATGGTCGAGGAGCGGCTGCCGACGACCAGTACGTTGAGCGGCCGGCTGGACTTGATGGCGTCGGTGACCTTGGGCAGCGAGCTCTCGCTCGTAAGCAGATAGGCGGGCACGTCGCAGGGCGGCGGCGGTGCCGGCTCCGCCGTGTCGCCGGCGCGCGCGGGCGCCGCCGCCAAACCGGCCGTCAGGCAGGCTGCGAGCAGCGTCAGGCCCAGCATCGTCCACGCGGACTTCATGCTCCCCCTCCCGCCAGATCGGCGTTGCCGGCGGCGCCTTTTTTCGAGGCGCCTTTGTCGGCGGAGTGCTTGTACCACGAAATGATCCACGCCATGCCGCACATGATGAGGATGCCGCAGATGCTGATCAAGGCGTGCAGTGCGGCACCGCCAGATACTTCGGCAAGTACGAAGTGACCGGCAAAGGCGAGGAAGACCCCGAGGCAGAATATCTCAAGCGAGTGCTGGCCACACAGGATCAAAGGTCGCAGCCAGGGCGATTTCAGCCCCGGCCAGTCCCTGGGCAGGAAGCGCACGGTGAGCGCAGCGAGCGCCAGGAAGTGCGCGAACCGCAACACGTCCAGGTCGGTCTTGTTGATCGGATACATCCATTGCTCGATCACCTTCGGCATGATGTGGCCGAGCTGCGGTACGTACCAGGTCAGCGTCACGAAGAACGCCGCGACCAGATAGACGATGCAGATCCACATCGTGATGTTCGACGACAGGATGCGCGACATCCGCCGCGCGCCGCCGAGCGCGCACCAGGCGCCGAACACGAACAGCAATTGCCAGGCGAACGGATTGAACGCCCAGAAGCCGTTCGGGTAAGCCGAGAGATAGAGGTCGAACTGCCAGGTCAGCGCGTAGAGCACGACCGAGAGGCCGAGCGTGACGTCGGGCTTCCATTTCATCAGCCACAGGATCAGCGGCAGGAACAGCATCAAGACGATATAGAGCGGCAGCACGTCCATGTTGACGGGACGGAAGCGCAGCAGCAGCGCCTGGACGATGGTGACGTCGGGCTGCTTGAGGAAGTCCATGATCCCCATTTCCTCGCTGTAGAGCGGGTTCTCGAACGAGGTCGCGACATAGGAGATCTCGGCGAGGAAGATCGTGAACAGGAAGACGTGCGCGACATAGATCTGCCAGACCCGGCGCAGGATGCGCGCGGTCGCGATCACGAAGCCGCCCTCCAGCATCGCGCGGCCGTAGACAAAGGCCGCGGTGTAGCCGGAGATGAAGATGAAGATCTCGGTGGCGTCGGAGAAGCCGTAATTGCGGATCGTCAGCCAGGTCAGAAGATTGGTCGGCAGATGATCGATGAAGATCAGCCACAGCGCGAGCCCGCGGAACAGATCGAGGCGGAGCTCGCGCTCGCCGGTCGCCGGCAGCGTGATCGCGGGCGCAGCAACCTTCGCCTCGACCTCAGCCTTTACCTCGGCCTTGGCGTCAGCCACCGGCGAACCGGCTATGGGGTCGGCAATCGAGCTCATCAAACACCGTGTCGGCCGCGGACGCCCCGCACGCCGTGCTGAAAAGATAATATCGGTCCGCGAGTTGCCGACAAAGCACGGAGTGCGGCGGCATGCGGCCGCGCTTTAGAGCGGAACTATGTTGAAACCGCGATGAACGGACCGCCCTTGGGCCGCCTTTTCACGGCCCGGCGGGCGATTGGTTCCGGCGGCTCAATTGGCTATGATGGCGCCCTGTTCGAGCATGATCCGGTCGAAAACGGACCATACGCCAGGACCATCGGATTGAGCCGCATGTACCGCGCCGTTACCCGCCAGATCGAAGTCACCGTCGAGCCGAACTTCATGCCGGAGCGCTCGTCGGTCGACCGGCGCGAATATTTCTGGTCGTACAAGATCGTGATCGTCAATTCGGGCCCGGAAACCGTGCAGCTGCGGACGCGGCACTGGATCATCACCGACGCCACCGGTCGTCGCCAGGAGGTGCGCGGCGAGGGCGTGGTCGGCGAGCAGCCGGTGCTCGCGCCCGGCGAGCGCTTCGAATACACGAGCGGCGTGCCGCTGCCGACCGCCTCCGGCTTCATGACCGGCAGCTATCAGATGGTCACCGAAGCCGGCGAGCGCTTCGACATCGACGTGCCGACATTCTCGCTGGATAGCCCGAGCCCGGGCGGCAAGCGGGTGTTGAACTGACGCCTGCGTAGCCCGGATGGAGCGAAGCGCAATCCGGGGCAGGTGCATACGCGATTGGAGCGGCCCCGGATTGCGCGGAGCCTGTCATCGGGCGCGCGTTCGCGCGACCCGTTGGCTTCATCCGGCCTACGATGAACTCTCCCAGCGTCGTCCCTGCGAAAGCAGGGACCCATACTCCGCGGCGGGTCTTGTGGACGGGACGCGTCGTTCCGGCATTGTCCAACAACAACCATTCGTGGTTATGGGTCCCTGCTTTCGCAGGGACGACGGTGAGGGGTGGGTCGCGATTCAAGATGTCAAAGAGCGCGCCTGCTCCACGCCGGCTTCCTGCGGCGTGAACTCATACACCGACGAGCAGAACTCGCAGGTCACGACGACCTTGCCGTCCTTCACCATCTCGGCGCGGTCGTTCGGCGCGAAGCTCTTCAGCATCGACGACACCGCATCGCGCGAGCAGGAGCACTGCGCGCGCAGCGTTTGCGGGTTGAAGACGCGAACGCCGCGTTCGTGGAACAGGCGATAGAGCAGCCGCTCGCCGGACAGATCGGGATCGATCAGCTCGACGGCCTCGACGGTCGAGATCAGCGACTGGCCCTCGATCCACGCATCGTCGTCCGGCACGCTATGCGTGGCGGTGCCTTCCGGTGCATCGCCGGGATGCAGATCGGCCTGCTTGGCGCGCTCGGGCGCCTTGGGCAGGAATTGCAGCAGGATGCCGCCGGCGCGCCAGTGCAGCTTGCCGCCCTCGCCGCCGCGCATCTCCTCGCCGACCGCAAGCCGCACTCGCGTCGGGATCTGCTCCGAGCGCAGGAAATATTCATGGGCCGCCTCTTCCAGGCCGCCGCCGTCGAGCGCGACCAGTCCCTGGTAGCGGCTGGTGTTGGAGCCCTGATCGATGGTCATCGCAAGGTGGCCCTTGCCGAGCAGTTCGCCCGAGCTCTGGCCGTTCTTGAGGCGCGATGCGTCGTAGCGCGCATAGGCGCGCAGCCGGTCGGGCGCCTGGAAATCGACGATCAGGAGCGACACCGGACCGTCGGTCCGGGTCTGCAGGATGAAGCGGCCCTCGAACTTGACCGACGAGCCGAGCAGCGTAGTCAGCACGATCGCCTCGCCGAGCAGCTTGCCGACCGCGGGCGGATAATCGTGCTTGTGCAGGATCTCGTCGAGCGCGGGGCCGAGCCGGGTCAGCCGGCCGCGCAGGTCCAGCGCGCCGACCTCGAAGGCCAGCACGGCATCGTCGACAGGAACCGCTGAGGGCGCGCGAACCGGCGCCTCGGGCGTGATTTTGATGTCGGGGGATTGTGAAACCATGGCGCTCTATCTGGGGTCTCGGACCGCAAAACGAAAGGGGTTCACAGGAACGGATCTATCCGTCGTCCCTGCGAAAGCAGGGACCCATAACCACCAATGTGAGTTGCTGCATCAAGCTGGGGCCCCAGCTTTCACAACAATTGACAGCGGTGGTTATGGGTCCCGGGTCGCGCTGCGCTTGCCCGGGACGACAGCGCTTACTGATCTACGACTACGCGACCGCGTCGAAACACCAGGCCAGGATGCCCTTCTGCGCATGCAGGCGGTTTTCCGCCTCGTCGAACACCACGGATTGTGGCCCGTCGATCACCTCGTCGGTGACCTCCTCGCCGCGATGCGCGGGCAGGCAGTGCATGAACAATGCGTCCGGCTTGGCGAGCGACATCAGCTTGGCATTGACCTGATAGGGCCGCAGCACGTTGTGGCGGTGCTCGCCCTCCTTGTCACCCATCGACACCCAGGTGTCGGTGACGACGCAGTCGGCGCCGCGCACGGCGGCTTCCGGATCGCTGCCGAGCATGATCGGCGCGCCGGTCGCCTTGATCCAGTCGCGCATCGGCTTCTTCGGCGACAGCTCCGGCGGGGTTGCGACATTGAGCTGGAACTTGAACCGCTCGGCGGCATGCGCCCAGGAGGCCAGCACGTTGTTGTCGTCGCCGGTCCAGGCCACGGTCTTGCCCTCGATCGAGCCGCGGTTTTCCTCATAGGTCATGAGGTCGGCCATCACCTGGCAGGGATGCGAACGCCGGGTCAGGCCGTTGATGACGGGGACGGTGGCGTGAGCCGCGAGCTCGAGCAGCGCGTCATGGTTGAGGATGCGGATCATGATCGCATCGACATAGCGCGACAGCACGCGCGCGGTGTCGGCGATGGTCTCGCCGCGGCCGAGCTGCATCTCGGCACCGGTCAGCATGATGGATTCACCGCCGAGCTGGCGCATGCCGACGTCGAACGACACCCTTGTGCGGGTCGACGGGCGCTCGAAGATCATCGCCAGCGTCTTGCCTTCAAGCGGCTTCCTGCCCTTCTCATGCGCCTTCAGCTTCGCCTTCATGGCGGCTCCGGCGGACAGCATGTTGCGCAGCTCGCCGAGCGGCAGCTCGTTGATATCGAGGAAGTGACGGACCGGCTTGCTCATTATCCAGCCGCCTTCTTCGGCTGGGCCGCCGACAATGTCGCGCAGGCGCGCTCGAGCGCGGTGATCGACGTATCGATCTCGGCCTCGGTCACGATCAGGGGCGCCAGGAACCGTACCACATTGTCGCCGGCGCCGACGGTGAGCAGCTTCTCGTTGCGCAGTGCTGCGATCAGGTCGCCCGACGGCACCACGGCCTTGACGCCGATCAACAGCCCCTCGCCGCGCACCTCCGACAGCACGCCGGGATAGCGGTCGACGACGGAAGCGAGCTTCTGCTTGAGCAAGAGCGACATCTTTTGCACATGCTCGAAGAAGCCGGGTTTCAGCATGACGTCGAGCACGGCATTGGCGGCGGCGACCGCGAGCGGATTGCCGCCGAAGGTCGAGCCGTGCGAGCCGGGCGCCATGCCTTCGGCCGCTTTCGCGGTCGCCAGCACCGCGCCGATCGGGAAACCGCCGCCGAGCGCCTTGGCCAGCGACATCACATCCGGCGTGACGCCGGTGCGCTTGTAGGCGAACAGCTCGCCGGTGCGGCCCATGCCGGTCTGCACTTCGTCGAAGGCGAGCAGCAGGCCATGCTCGTCGCAGAGCGCGCGCAGCGCCTTGAAGAACGCCTGCGGCGCCGAGCGCACGCCGCCCTCGCCCTGCACCGGCTCGATCAGGATGCCGGCGGTGTGCGGACCGATCGCCTTCTTCAACGCCTCGATGTCGCCATGCGGCACCTGGTCGAAGCCGTCCATCGGCGGGCCGAAGCCTTCGAGATATTTCGCCGAGCCGGTCGCGGCCAGCGTGCCCAGCGTGCGGCCGTGAAAGGCGCCCTCGAAGGTGATGATGCGGTAGCGCTCGCCATGGCCCTTGGAGAAGTGATAATGGCGGACCAGCTTGATCACGCCCTCCATCGCTTCGGCGCCGGAATTGCAGAAGAACACGAAGTCGGCAAAGCTCTGCTCGCACAGCCGCGCGGCCAGCACCTCGCCGTCCGGGCTCTTGAACAGGTTCGACATGTGCCAGAGCTTGGTCGCCTGGTCCTGCAGCGCCTTGACCAGATGCGGATGCGCATGCCCGAGCGCGTTCACCGCAACGCCCGAGGTGAAATCGAGATAACGGTCGCCGTTGGTTGCGATCAGCCAGGCGCCCTCACCGCGCTCGAAGCCGAGATCGACCCTGGCGAAGACGGGGAGCAGATGCGACGTGGCAGCGTTGGTCATGGCGTTCACTGACGGTTTTTGAGCCGACAATTGCCGCGGGGCTTGACGCCAGCGCAGCAACGGCCAGCTTCGGAAAACAAAACGGCCGCCTTTGCGGGCGGCACGTGGCGGACATTCTATGCTGCGGTCGGTAGGTGTCAATCGCCACGAAGTGGCCTTCCTGCAATGCGAAACGAGCGCAATCCGGAGCATTCCGGTGCGGTGGAAAAGCCTCATCGCAATGCTTAACTGTATCGGAACATGTGGACGCACGGCCGCGGACTCTTGCGCCAGAGTCACGCCATATTGTAGCGTTTGGCCTGTCGGGTACGACATCTCGTGCGGCAGTACTGGACCCTCTAAGTAGCCTTCGTATCGCGCGTAAACGTTCGGGCGCAAGACCGCGCCCGGCGAGGGCTAAGGGATTCTGGCCGCAGGGATATTTGTCCAGATTGGCTCGCAGCGCCGCTCCAATGATTGGCCGGCGCTACGCGAAGGGAAGAATGCGATGACTGTATTGACCTGGTCCGACGATCGCGTCGAGCAGCTGAAGAAACTCTGGGAGTCTGGCCTGTCGGCCAGCCAGATCGCGGCGGAACTTGGCAATGTGACGCGAAACGCCGTGATCGGCAAAGTGCATCGGCTCGGCCTCTCCGGCCGCGCCAAGGCCCCCTCCACGGCCGCGCCGCGGCAGCGCAAGGCCCGCCCCGCCCAGCACATGATGCGGGTGGCGCGCCCGGTGTCCCGCGGCAACACCGCGCTGGCGCACGCCTTCGAGGTCGAGATGGAGCCCGATCCGATCTCCTACGACAATGTGGTGCCGATGAGCCAGCGGCTGTCGCTGCTCGAACTCAACGAGGCCACCTGTCACTGGCCGGTCGGCGATCCCTCAAGCCCGGAATTCTTCTTCTGCGGCGGCAAGGCGCTCGGCGGCCTGCCCTATTGCGCGCATCACTCGCGCGTCGCCTACCAGCCCGCCGCCGATCGCCGCCGGCCGTCGGCGAAACCGCAGATCAAGTGAGCACTCGGGAAACTACGGAAGACCTGAAAAACAAATCCCCGCGAAAGCGGGGATTTTTTTATGGCGCGTGGCCCGTTACATCATCGGCGTCGTCCCGGCGAAAGCCGGGACCCATAACCACTGATGCGTGTTGTTAGAAAGCCGTCTGGCCCCGTGCCGATTACGCCGGCCGCGGCGTATGGGTCCCGGCTCCCGTGCGCAATTGCGCACTAAAGCGTGATGGCATTAAGTTCGATAGCCTGAATTTTTGAGGTAGTTGGCACATTCCTCGGAGGTGAAGGCGTCGAGCGCGTGGCCGATAGCGGCGCAGACTGCGTCGACGGTTCGCGCGGCGG